>Ga0160461_1000002_pt1 | contig 729204 bp, 662 predicted proteins | sample HID1975I_E6MG_FD_108266 | JGI IMG/M metagenome (GOLD analysis project Ga0160461, IMG submission 108266) | Enriched soil microbial communities from UW Madison campus, WI, USA - HID1975I_E6 MG | ecosystem: Environmental > Terrestrial > Soil > Unclassified | place: USA: Madison, Wisconsin... | reverse complement strand
GGGCGCAGCGTCGATCTCGTCGTACTTCTTGGCCATGCCGCCGAACTTGGACGACAGCACCGTCGCGATCGCCGCCGTCAGCGTGGTCTTGCCGTGGTCAACGTGACCGATCGTGCCCACGTTCACGTGCGGCTTGGTGCGCTCGAACTTGTCTTTTGCCATGTCATCGACTCCGAAAAAAACTGATCAGTACCAGGCATGCGGGGCGCGGCACCCCGGCTTCTCAAAAATTGTGGTGCCCATGGCGGGAATCGGACCCGCGACCTCTCCCTTACCAAGGGAGTGCTCTACCACTGAGCCACATGGGCGAATTTTCTCAGCACTGCCTCGTCCGCGACGGGCGCTCCAGCCAATGTGGAGCGGGAGACGGGAATCGAACCCGCGTCATCAGCTTGGAAGGCTGGGGTTCTACCATTGAACTACTCCCGCCTTGCCCGCGCAAATGCCCGGCAATGCTGCAAAATCCTCTGCAAACTTTCGCTGGTGGAGAGGGCTGGATTCGAACCAGCGTAGGTATAAACCGGCAGATTTACAGTCTGCTGCCATTAACCACTCGGCCACCTCTCCGGCGAACCTCGAAATATAGCACGCTTTGAGTGCGTCGGCCAGACCGGCCGATGCAAAAACCAACGAGTTCGTCGTCGCGCACCAATTTCTAGCCGGGCCAAATTATACAGGACCGCGGTCGGTGCGTGATTCCGGCTCGCTGCCGACGCCCTGCTGAAGCGCGCGATGCGCCCGCGCCTGCCCGAAATGGCCGCAGCCGATGAAGGGCACCGGCGGACGCATGGCCGACAGGGGCGACGGGTGATTGGCCGCCAGCACGCAGTGGCGGCTGGCGTCGATCAGGCTGCGCTTGCCCTGCGCATGGGCGCCCCAGAGCATGAAGACCACCGAGCGGTCGCTGGCGGCGACGTGGCGGAACACCGCGTCGGTCAGCGCCTCCCACCCGCGGCCTGCGTGGCTGGCCGGCTTGCCCTCCTCCACCGTCAGGCAGGTGTTGAGCAGCAGGACACCGTGGCGCGCCCACTTCACCAGGCTGCCGCCGGGATCGGGGAACGGCGGCGGCGCGACGCCCAGGTCGCGCTGCATTTCCTTGAAGATGTTGCGCAGCGACGGCGGCAGGGCCACGCCCGGCGCGACCGAGAACGCCAGGCCTTCGGCCTGACCGCGGCCGTGGTATGGGTCCTGGCCGAGGATGACGATGCGAACCGACTCCGGCGGCGTGAGTTCGAGCGCGCGCAGCGGCTCGGGCGGAAAGATCACGGCGCCGGCGTCCAGCCGCTGTCGCAGGAACTGCAGCAGACCGCGACCGGTGGCGCTGGCGAAGAATTCGTCGACCAGCGGCTGCCAGCCGGGAGCCACCGGCCACTGCGCCGGATCGGCGTGCATCAACTGGCTCGACTGGGCGCTCATGGAACGATCCTCGCGCAGGTCGCAGCGGCGCGGGCCATCGCGGGTGTGGCCGTCCGACGGCTCATTGGAAGAGCTGCGCCAGCGCCTCGCCCGGCTCCTGCGCGCGAATGAATGCTTCGCCGACCAGGAACGCATGCACGCCGGCCTGCCGCAGCCGCGCCACGTCTTCGCGTGTGGCGATGCCCGATTCGGTGACCAGCAGCCGCTCGGGCGGCACCTTGGCCTGCAGCGCGAGCGTGGTGTCGAGCGACACCTCGAAGGTGCGCAGGTTGCGGTTGTTCACCCCGATGAGCGGCGTCCTCAGGCGCAGGGCCCGCTCCATCTCGGCCTCGTCGTGCACTTCGACGAGGACCGCCATGCCGAGCCCGTGCGCGATGGCCTCGAAGTCCCGCAACTGCGCGTCGTCCAGGCAGGCAGCGATCAGCAGGACCGCGTCGGCGCCGATCGCGCGCGATTCATAGATCTGGTAGGCGTCGACCATGAAATCCTTGCGCAGCACCGGCAGTTCGCAGGAGGCGCGCGCGAGCTTCAGGTTGTCGATGCTGCCCTGGAAGAACTGGCGATCCGTCAGCACCGACAGGCAGGCCGCGCTCACGGTACCGTCGCCCACGGCGTAGCTTTGCGCGATGTCGGCCGGCTCGAAATCCTCCCGCAACACGCCCTTGCTCGGACTGGCCTTCTTCACCTCGGCAATGACGCCGGCCTGGCCGCGCTCGATCTTGCGGCGCAGCGCGCCGATGAAGTCGCGCGTGAGCACGCGCGACTCGGCGTCCTGGCGCATGAGTTCCGGCGCGACCCGCTTGCGCGCGGCAGCCACTTCCTCATGCTTGACGGCGACGATCTTGTTCAGGATATCCGACATGTTCAACCCTCCTGTCCCGCGCGCTGGCTGAAGTCGGCCAGTTGCTGCAGCTTGCGACGCGCCGCGCCGGAATCGATCGCCTCGCGCGCGCGCTCGACCCCTTGCGCCACCGACTCGGCCACGTCGGCCGCGAACAGCGCCGCGCCGGCGTTGAGCAGGACGATGTCGCGCGCCGGGCCGGCCTCGCCTTCGAGCACGCCGACCAGCAACGCCCTCGACTGCTCGGGCGTTTCCACCCGAAGCGCCCGGGTGCTGGCCATGGCGAAGCCGAAGTCCTCGGGGTGCATTTCGTACTCGCGGATCTCCCCGTTGCGCAATTCACCGACCATGGTGGCCGCACCCAGCGAGATTTCGTCCAGCCCGTCGCGGCCGTAGACCACCAGCGCATGCTCGGCGCCCAGACGCTGCAGTGCCCGCACCTGGATGCCCACCAGGTCCGCGTGGAACACGCCCATCAGGATATTGGGCGCGCCGGCCGGGTTGGTCAGCGGGCCCAGGATGTTGAAGATGGTCTTGATGCCCAGTTCCTTGCGCACGGGCGCGACGTTCTTCATGGCCGGATGGTGATTCGGCGCGAACATGAAGCCGATGCCGACCTCGGCCACGCAGGCGGCGATCTGCGCGGGCTTGAGGTTGATGTTGACGCCCAGCGCCTCCAGCACGTCCGCGCTGCCCGACTTGCTGCTCACGCTGCGCCCGCCGTGCTTGCTCACCTTGGCGCCGGCCGCGGCCGCCACGAACATCGAGCAGGTGGAGATGTTGAAGGTATGCGCGCCATCGCCGCCGGTGCCCACGATGTCCACCAGGTTGCGGGTGTCGGCCACCGGCACCTTGGTCGACACCTCGCGCATGACCTGCGCGGCGGCGGTGATCTCGCCGATGGTCTCCTTCTTGACGCGCAGGCCGGTGATGAAGGCGGCCATCAGCACGGGCGAGCATTCGCCGCTCATGATCAGCCGCATGATGTGCAGCATCTCGTCGTGAAACACCTCGCGGTGCTCGATGGTGCGCTGCAGCGCCTCTTGGGGAGTGATGGACATGGTGAGTCTCCGCGTGAAGATCCGGGGCCTGCGAACAGGCCTAGTGTGACGCCGGCGCCGCGGCGGGGGAATCCGCCAGCGCCAGCTTGAGGCCGAAGCCGATGAAGAGGAGGCCCGCGCCGCGCTCCAGCCAGCCCATGCCGCGCTGCACCGCGCCGACGCGCCGGGCCAGCCATGCCGCGGACAAGGCCCAGCCGAAGTTCACCCACAAGGCATTGAAGTTGAACAGCAGGCCGAGCGCCAGGAAGGCCAGCGAAGGATGCGCCGCGCCGGGCGCGATGAACTGCGGCACGAAGGCCAGGAAGAACAGCGCCACCTTCGGGTTGAGCGCATTGGTCCAGAAGCCGCGCCGGAACACCGTCCGCAGCGGCACGGCGTCCGCCGGGCCGGTGACCGCGCCCGCGCCCAGCACCGGCACGCCGGCCGGCGCACGGCTGAACAGCATCGCCAGCCCGACGTAGACGAGATAGGCCGCGCCGACCCACTTGAGCACGGTGAAGGCCGTGGCCGAGGCAGCGACCAGCGCACTCACGCCGACCGCCGCCGCCACGATGTGCACGCAGCATCCGGCCGTGATGCCCAGTGCCGCCACCATGCCCGCGCGTGCGCCTTGCCGCAGCCCCTGGCTGATGATGAAGAAGACATCCGGCCCCGGCGTCAGGTTGAGCAGCAGGCCGGCGGCGACGAACGCGAGAAGGTGGGACGTGTCGGGCATGGTTCGGCCTTTTGCCTCTTGTCCGCCCTTCAGGCCCCGAAGAAGCGCCGGATGGCGGCGACCGCCCGGTCCACGCCGGCCGCGTCCACGTCCAGGTGGGTGACGAAGCGCAGGCGGTACAGCCCGGTGGCCAGGATGCCCTGCGACTGCAGGTGCGCCAGCAACTCGGCACTGCGGTCGCGCGCGTCGTCCTCCAGGTCGGCGAAGACGATGTTGGTCTGCGGCGGCTCGACCTTCAGCCCCGCCACGCCCGCCAGGCCGTCGGCCAGGCGCCGCGCCAAGGCATGGTCCTCGGCCAGCCGGTCGACATGGTGCTCGAGCGCATGGCTGGCGGCCGCGGCCAGCAGCCCGGCCTGGCGCATGCCGCCGCCGGCCATCTTGCGGATGCGGTGGGCGCGGGCGATGAATGCGCGCGACCCGCACAGCGCCGAGCCGACCGGCGCGCCGAGGCCCTTGCTGAAGCACACCGACACGCTGTCGAAGCACTGGGCGATGCGACGCGCCTCGGCCCGGGCCGCGCCGCCGCAGGCCGCGGCCTGCGCCACCGCGGCGTTGAACAGGCGCGCGCCATCCAGGTGGCGTGCCAGCCCCTTGTCGGCAGCCAGCTGCGTGGCCGCCTGCACCTGCGCGAAGGGCAGCAGCTTGCCGCCCAGCGTGTTCTCCAGCGCCAGCAACCGCGTGCGGGCGAAATGGGCGTCGTCCGGCTTGATGGCCGCCTCGATGTCGGACAGCCGGAAGCTGCCGTCGGCCAGGTGTTCCAGCGGCTGCGGCTGCACGCTGCCGAAGACGGCCGCGCCGCCACCCTCCCAGCGGTAGCAATGCGCCTGCTGGCCGACGATGTACTCGTCGCCGCGCTGGCAGTGCGCCAGGATGCCGCACAGGTTGCTCTGCGTGCCGGTCGGCAGGAACAGCGCGGCCTCGAAGCCCAGCAGGTCGGCGATCTTCTGCTGTAGCGCGTTGACGCTGGGATCGGCGGCGAACACATCGTCGCCCAGTGGCGCCGCCATCATCGCCGCGCGCATCGCGGGCGTGGGTTGCGTCACCGTGTCGCTGCGCAGGTCGACGGTTGCCATGCTCACGCCTCCAGAAAGTTGCGGAGCATGGCGTGCCCGTGCTCGGTCAGGATCGATTCGGGATGGAACTGCACGCCCTCGATGCGCACTGCGTGCTCGAAGCCGGTGTGGCGCACCCCCATGATCTCGCCGTCGTCGGTCCAGGCGGTGATCGCCAGTTCTGCCGGGCAGCTCTCGCGCGCGATCGACAGCGAGTGGTAGCGGTTGACGGTGAAGCGCTCGGGCAGCCCGGCGAACACCCCCTCGCGCGTGGTCTGGATCTCGCTGGTCTTGCCGTGCATCAATTGCCGGGCCCGCACGATCTGCCCGCCGAAGGCCGCGCCGATCGACTGATGGCCCAGGCACACGCCCAGGATCGGCAGCTTGCCTGCGAAGGTTTCGATGGCCGGCACCGACACGCCGGCCTCGGCCGGCGAGCACGGCCCGGGCGAGATCACCAGGCGGCTCACGCCGGCGGCGATGCGCGCACCGATCTCGTCGAGCGTGATCTCGTCGTTGCGCACCGTCTCCACCTGCGCCCCGAGTTCGCCGAAATACTGCACCAGGTTGTAGGTGAAGGAGTCGTAGTTGTCGATCATCAGCAGCTTGTTCACAGCACCGCCTCGCTGGCAAAGGTTTTGCGGAAAGAGGCGCCGCAGGTCATGCCCACCGACAGCGCACCGGCATCGCCGGCATCGACGCGGGAACTCGGCACCAGGCCCGCGAGGGTGCCGCGGCGCCGGGCGCCATGCAAGGCATGTGCCTTGCGGCAGAAACGACTGAAGGGATTTCGGGGCATCGGCAATCTCCTGGGTTCTGGGAGCCGCCGTGCCGGAGAGCCATCTGCTTGACCTTGCCCACCGTCCCGGCGGCAAGGAGCGGTTCAGGACCGCAACAACGTGCCGCTTCCTACTGGAAGCGCCACCACCGAGCAACGTTGATCGAAACGGTACGGATCATCGACAGATTGAGGTTCAGCCCCGGCGACGCGCGCGATTCACACCCGTATTCACGGGCGGCCCGCGCCGGGCAACTGCATTTTGATCTTAGCACGCCCCTTGTGCGGATAGCATTGCGGCGTCGCGGCGTGCCGACTCGGACCGGCCTCAAGACCGGAGCGCCGACGAGAACGAAATCAGGGAGAAAACGGGATGCCGATCGAGTCCTTGCCTACGTCATGGCGGGTGGCGCCGCTCACGCTTCGGCCGCTGTTCGACGAGGCCAGGCGCCAAGGCATCGACGTCGAGGGCGTCTGCCAGGGTCTGGCCTTCACGCCGGGTGACCTCGACAACCCGCGCTTCTGCCTTCCTCACGACCGCGCCGTCGAAGCCGCCCGACGCGTCCTGTGCCTGACCGGGGACGCGTCATTGGGTGCTGTGTTGGGTGCGCGCACCAACCTCGCCAGCCGCGGCATCCTGGCGCTGGGGCTGATGGCGAGTTCGGCCCTGGGCGAAGCCGTCGACCTCGCGCTCCGGTATCCCCGCAGCGCCGGCTTCCTGCTGGCCGTGCGGCAGCAGGCGGCCGCTCCGGGCCGGCACGTCCTGCTGGCCGAGCCGCTTCCCAACTGCGCAGACGTCGCGGCGTTCCTCGCGGACAAGCTCCTGGTGGGCATGGTCAGCATCCTGCGGCACCTGGCGGGCGCCCACTACACGCCGCTGGCGATCGAGTTCGTCCATCGCCAGCCGGCACGCGCGCACCTGTTCGAGGACTTCGCGGGCTGCCCGGTGCGCTTCGGCTGCCGGCACAACCGGCTGATCTCCGAGGCGTCCTGGATGGCCGCCCCCATACCGACGGCGAATGCCAGGTCGTATCGGCTGGCCTGCCACCTGCTCGAGCAGGAGGAGCATTTCCTGCGAACCCGATGCCCCGTCGTCGAGGCTGCGGAAAGGATGATGCGCCACGCCCTGCCGTCGATGCCGACGCTCGCGGCGCTCGCAGCCGCCTTGAACCTGAGCGAACGGACATTCAGGCGCCGCCTGGCGGAGGCCGGGACCAACTACCACGCCCTGGCCGACGAGGTTCGCAAGGCGCGCGCACTGGAACTGATCACCGACGGCGGCATGACCATTTCCCGAACCGCGGCGGAAGCCGGCTTCGGCGACCTGCGCAGCTTCAGAAGAGCCTTCAAGCGCTGGACGGGCACCTGCCCGTCCGAAGCGTTCGCGCGCGATTGACGGCCGGTCAATGCCGGCCCGCGTCACCGGCATTGGCCGCTTCGCGCCGAAACTGGCCACTTCAACCCTCCAGACACCGCCTCTCGGGCCGAAAACAACAGCAAGCATTCCGGCGCATCCCGCCGCCGTGCGCTGCTCGCCAACCAGAGACTCGAAAGGCTTGTCATGTTCACCAACCTGAAGATATCCACCAAGCTCCTCGCGGCGTTCAGCGCCGTGATCCTCACCTTTGCGGTCGTCGGCGGCGTGTCGCTGTGGAGCGCCGCGAAGCTCGAGCGGGTCGAAGGGTGGAACACCCATAGCTACCAGGTCCTCGACGCTTCGAACAACATTCTCGCGAGCATGATCAACATGGAGACCGGCGCCCGCGGCTTCCTGCTCAGTGGCGACGAAAGCTTTCTCGCGCCGTGGCAAAGCGGCATCAAGGGGTTTCAAAGCGCATGGTCCAGGGCCAAGGAGTTGACGTCGGACAACGACGAACAGCAACGCCGCCTGGTCGGCATCGAGGCGCAGCATCAGAAGTTCGCGCGCGTGGCCGAGGGCTACATCGCCATGCGCCGGGAGGTCGACGCCGGGCAGCGCCAGTCGAGCGAGCTGATCGCCGAGTTCGTCAAGGCGCGCGACAAGGTGGCCATGGACGGGTTCCGCGGCCTGGAGGAGGAATTCTCCAAGTCCGAAAACGCGCTGCTGGCCGCTCGCACGCAAGCCTCCGCGGAGCAGCGCCGCCTGGTCCGCATCATCAACATCACCGGGTCGCTGCTGGCCGTCGCCATTGCCGCGGTGATGGGCCTGTGGGTGAGCCGGTCCATCACGCGGCCGATCCGTGAAGCGGTGACCGTGGCCGAGCGCGTCGCCGCGGGCGACCTGACGGTCAACGTATCCGCGTCTTCCGCCGACGAGACCGGGCAGTTGCTGCGGGCCCTGGACCGCATGGTCGACGGCCTGCGGCGCATCGTCGCGCAGGTGCGCGAGGGCAGCGACAGCATCGCCACCGGCTCTTCGCAGATTGCCGTCGGCAACGCCGACCTGAGCCAGCGCACGGAGGAGCAGGCCAGTGCGCTGCAGCAGACCGCCGCCACCATGGAGCAGCTGAACACGACCGTCGGCACCAACGCCGAATGCGCCAGGCAGGCCAGCAATCTGGCGCAGGACGCGGCCTCGGTCGCGGTGCAGGGGGGCGATGTCATGGGCAAGGTGGTCTCGACCATGCAAGGCATCAGCGAAGGCAGCCGCGAGGTCAGCGACATCACCAGCTTGATCGACGGCATCGCCTTCCAGACCAACATCCTCGCGCTGAATGCGGCGGTCGAGGCCGCCCGCGCCGGTGAGCAGGGACGCGGCTTCGCGGTGGTGGCCAGCGAGGTGCGCACGCTGGCGCGGCGCAGCGCCGACGCGGCCAAGGAGATCAAGACGCTGATCGGCAACAGCGGCGAGCAGGTCGAACGAGGCATGGTGCTGGTGGACCAGGCCGGCAAGACCATGAACGAGATCGTCAGGTCGATCGGGCGGGTGAACGAGATCGTGTCGGAGATCACCACGGCCAGCGTCGAGCAAAGCGCCGGCATCCAGCAGGTAGGCAACGCCGTCGACCAGATGGACCAGGTGACGCAGCAAAACGCGGCGCTGGTCGAGCAGAGCGCTGCCGCGGCGCAGAGCCTGAAGGAGCAGGCGCAGCAACTGGTGCAGGCGGTCGCCGTATTCAAGCTGTCGCAGCAGCAGCAGCAGTGGATCCCGGACGACGGCGCGCAGCTGCCGGCGCAGGCGAATATCCACCCGCGCGACGATGCGCGCATTGCCGCGATGGCTGCGCACTGACTAAGGCGGCAAGCTCACTCCAGTCCTTCCTCGACCAGTTCGGCCGCGCGCAGGATGGCCCGCGCCTTGGCCTCGGTCTCCTTCCACTCCAGTTCGGGCACCGAATCCGCCACCACGCCGGCCGCGGCCTGTACGTAGAGCGTCTGGTCCTTGACGATACCGGTGCGGATCGCGATCGCGACGTCCATGTCGCCGGCATAGCTGATGTAGCCGCAGGCGCCGCCGTACAGGCCGCGCTTGACCGGCTCGAGCTGGTCGATCAATTCCATCGCGTGCACCTTGGGCGCACCGGTCAGCGTGCCGGCCGGGAACGTGGCGCGCAGCACGTCGATGGCGGTCATGCCGTCTTCGAGCGTGCCCTCGACGTTGCTCACGATGTGCATGACGTGGCTGTAGCGCTCCACGGCGAAGGCCTCGGTCACCTTGACCGTGCCGGTCTTGGCGATGCGGCCGATGTCGTTGCGCGCCAGGTCAATCAGCATGACGTGCTCGGCGCGCTCCTTCGGGTCGTTGACCAGTTCCTGCTCGGCCGCCTTGTCCAGCTCGGGCGAAGCGCCGCGCGGCCGGGTGCCGGCCAGCGGGCGGATAGTGATCTTCTGCTCGCCTTCGGGCGTGTTCTCCTGGCGCACCAGGATCTCCGGCGACGCGCCCACGACGTGAAAATCGCCCAGGTTGTAGAAATACATGTAGGGCGACGGATTGAGCGAACGCAGCGCGCGATACAGCGACAGCGGCGACTCGGTATAGCGCTTGCTGATGCGCTGGCCCACCTGCACCTGCATGAAGTCGCCCGCGGCAATCAGCTCCTTGGCGCGTTCCACCGCGGCGAGGTAGTCGGCCTTGGCAAAGCTGCGCTGCGGTGGATGCGCCTCGGACGGCCGCACCACCGGCGCGCTGACCGAATACTTGAGCAGGTCGCGCAACTCCCGCAGGCGCCGCTTGGCCTTGCCATAGGCCTCAGGCTGCGAGGGGTCGGCGTAGACGATCAGGTACAGCTTGCCCGACAGGTTGTCGATGACCGCGAGTTCCTCGCACTGCAGCAGCAGGATGTCCGGGCAGCCCAGGTTGTCGGGCGGACAGGTCTTTTCCAGCTTGCGCTCGATGTGGCGAACCGTGTCGTAGCCGAAGTAGCCAGCCAGCCCGCCGCAGAAACGCGGCAGTCCCGGGCGCAGCGCGACCTTGAAGCGCCGCTGGTAGGCGGCAACGAAATCCAGCGGATTGCCCTTGGCGCTTTCGACCACGCGGCCGTCGGTCACGACCTCCGTCACGGCCTCTTCGCCGAAGCCGCTGGCGCGCAGCAGGGTGCGGGCCGGCAGGCCGATGAAGCTGTAGCGGCCGAAACGCTCGCCGCCGACGACCGACTCCAGCAGGAAACTGAAGCGTCCGCCGTCCTTGGCATTGGCCAGCTTCAGGTACAGCGACAACGGGGTTTCGAGGTCGGCGAACGCCTCGACCATGAGCGGAATGCGGTTGAAGCCCTGGCTGCTCAGGCTCTTGAATTCGAGTTCGGTGATCACGGGTGCTCTCCATGGGCCGGGCGGCGCACGTTGGCCGGCGGCAGATCATTCACAGGTTTGGCCGGGTTCCGGAAGCGGAACGTCGGGCCACGGGGGCGCGGCAGCAGGCCGCGCGGGTCAGGCAGACAGCGACTTTGGCGTACGCCAGGGCCAGGCTCCCCGGCCTCGACCTGTCTGGATGACGTGATGAATGAACATGGAAGCGTGAGTTTATACGAGTGGCAACGTGAATACATATTGATACATTCACCCCGTCCGCACCATTTCGCGGTTTTGTTCCGGAGACACCCATGAATCGCCTTTTCCGCTGGTTCGCCTGCGGCGCCCTGTTCGCCGCGCTCGGCCAGGCCGGCGCCGCCACCCTCGACCTGGCCGGCGTCCAGATCGACGACAGCCTCAGCCTGGGCGGAACCACCCTGCAACTCAACGGCGCGGGCTATCGCTACAAGGCCGTGTTCCGCGTCTACACCGCCAGCCTCTACCTCAACCGCAAGGCCCGCAGCACCGACGAAGTCCTGGCGGCGCCGGGGCCCAAGCGCATGTCCATCACCATGCTGCGGGACATCGACGCCAACGAGCTGGGCAAGCTCTTCACCCGCGGGGTGGAGGACAACTCGCCCAAGAGCGAAATGTCGCGCCTGATCCCCGGGTTGCTGCGCATGGGCAACCTGTTCGCCGAGAAGAAGTACCTCAAGGCGGGCGACTCCTTCACTGTCGACTGGATCCCCGGCCAGGGCACGCTGATCGCCATCAACGGGCAGCAGCAGGGAGAGCCCGTGCGCGAGCAGGCCTTCTTCAATGCACTGATGCGCATCTGGCTCGGCCCGGCGCCAGCCGACTTCCAGCTCAAGGACGCCCTGCTCGGACTGGCCGGCTCCTGAGCCGGGGCGCGCTCGCGCCGGCGCAGGCGCAGGCGCTCAGGTGCCCGCAAGCAGCGCCGGCGGCAAGTCGGCGAGCGAGTCGAGCCAACCGTCTGCGTCCACCTCGTCGATCGACTCGCCGTGGTTGTAGCCGTAGCTCATCAGCACCACCGGGCAGCCGGCGGCGCGCGCGGCCTGGGCGTCGTTGCTCGAGTCGCCCACCATCAGCGTGCGCCCGCGCATGAAGCCCAGCGCCTCGCAAGTCTTGACCAGGGGGAGCGGATCGGGCTTCTTGCGTTCGAAGGCGTCGCCGCCGAAGACCAGGTCGAAGTGGCGCGCCAGCCCCTTGGACGCCAGCAGCGGCCCGGCGAACGCGCCCGGCTTGTTGGTCAGGCAGGCCAGCCGCAGGCCTGCCGCCCGCAGCGCTGCCAGGCCCTGCGCCACACCGGGATAGACGGTCGAGTGCTGTCCGTTGACGGCCAGATAGTGGCGCGAATACCGCTCCCACGCCTCCCGTGCCAGCGCTTCGTCCGGCGCCCGCCCGCCGCGCACGCGCTGCAGCACCGAGCGGATGAGGTGTTCCGAGCCCTTGCCCACCATGTTTCTGATCTGCGCCCGCGTGATCGCGGGCAGCGCCATCTCCCGAAGCATGCCGTTGAGGGCCACTTCGAAGTCGCCCAGCGTATCGACCATGGTGCCGTCGAGATCGACGATCACGGCATCCAGGTCGGACAGGGCCAGCGATGGCAGGAGGCGGGACATGGGCGGACTTCCTTTCCGGCAGGCGCGATGAAACGCCGGATTGTCCACGCCCCGGCCCCGGACACGAAGTTCAGAACAGGACACGATCATCAAGTACGATGAACCGTGTTTCCATGAATCACGGGGTGGGTGACGTTGGAGCTCTCGAGAAGTCGCGAACGTGCCTGGACACAGTCGGGCCGCATCCTGGGTCGCCTGCTGCTGGCGGCCTCTGCCATCCTATGCGCCGGCGCGCCGCACGGCGTCCTCGCCGCAGCGGCGCCGTCGACCACTGCGGCGCAGGCCGAGAGCCCCTGGCCCTACACGGTGCGCCTGGATGCGCGCAACACTCTGGAGGTCTATCCGCCGCAGATCGACAACTGGGACGGCTTCCATCTGCAGGCGCGCGCCGCCGTGGTCATGCGCGAAGGCGGCAACACCAAGGGCGGCGATGCCGGCTCGCGCGCCACCTACGGCACCATCGAGCTGAGCGCACGAACGCTGGTCGACAAGAGCACGCGCACCGTCACGCTGGACCAGTACACCGTGACCCGCGCCGATTTCCCCAGCGCCGGCGCCCAGTCCGATGCATGGGTCGCGGCGCTGCGCAAGGACGCGGCGGGCAAGCGGCGCGTGATCAGCCTGGACCGGCTGGAGGCGCAGGTACAAGGCGTGCAGGTGGCCGCGCGCAACGCGCAGCAGCCGCTGCGCAACGACCCGCCGGACTTCATCTTCTCGCAGCAGCCGGCGATGCTCATCACGATCGACGGCGCGCCGCACTACGCCCATGCCGAAGGCACCGGCCTGCAGCGGGTGCTCAACACCCGCGTGCTTCTCGTTCGCGACGCCGACGGGCGCCACTACCTGCACGTGTTCGATGGCTGGATGAGCGCGCCCACGCTGGACCGTGATGCAAGTTGGAGCGTGACGCCGGAGACGGCCGATCTGCGTCGGCTGCGCACCGAGGCCGAGAAGAACCGCGCCGCCGACCTGCTGACCGGCGTGACCGCGGCGACCAGCAAGGACGCCGGCCAGGCGCGGCAGGCACCGCCTTCGCTGCGCAGCGGCGCGCCACGCATATTCGTGGCCACGCGCCCGACCGAACTGATCGTCAGCGATGGTCCATGGCAATGGACGCCGCTGGCCGGCACGCCGCTGCTCTACGTGAAGAACACCACCGGCAACGTGCTGCGCGACAACGACGACCAGCAGGTCTACCTGCTGGTGTCCGGCCGCTGGTTCCGCGCGCCGACCGAGGCTGGCCCATGGACCTTCGTGGCGGCCAATTCGCTGCCACCGGCATTCGCCGGCATCCCGGACGACAGCGAGAAGGAAAACGTCAAGGCCTCGGTGGCCGGCACGAGCCAGGCGCGCGAGGCGGCGATCGCCACCTCGGTGCCGCAGACCGCGGCCGTCAAACGCGCCGACGCACGGCTGACCCCCTTGCGTTTCGACGGCGGCGCCCCGCAGTGGCGCGCCATCGGCGGCACGTCGCTGAGCTACGCGCCCAACACGCCGACGCCGCTACTGCGGGTCGACGAGCACAGCTACTACGCGCTGGAAAACGGCGTGTGGTTCACCGCCCCGGGCGCCGACGGACCGTGGGTGGTCGCCACCGCGGTGCCGCCGGCCATCTATGCCATTCCGCCCAGTTCGCCACTGCACTACGTGACCTACGTGCGCGTGTTCGGCGCCAACGACGAGTATGTGTACGTGGGCTATTCCGGCGGCTACCAGGGCGAGTACGTGGACCCGGCAAGCGGCGTGGTGGTGTACGGCACCGGCTACGTGTACGACCCGTGGGTCGGCACGGTCTGGGTCGGGGCCCCGCTGACGTACGGCTACGGCGCCGCCGTGGCCTACACCCCGTGGATGGGCTGGGGCTTCGGCTTCTGCTTCGGCTGGGCCTGGGGTGCGGCCACCTCCGCCTGGGGCTGGGGCTGGGGGCCCTATCCGTACTGGGGCCCGTGGGGCTACGGCTGGGGCGGCTGGTGGGGCGGCGTGGCCTACGGCCCGGCCGGCGGCGCGCTGGCCTGGGGCCCGGGCGGCTGGGCCGGTTTCTCCGGGCCGATCTATCACCGCTGGGGCGACGTTGCCGGCGTGTCGCGCGCCTCGGGCGGCTTCAATGCCTGGAGCGGCAACCGCTGGGCCGGGCGCACCGGCATCGCCTACAACTCGCGCACCGGCGCCATGGCGGCCGGCCAGCGCGGCGTGGTGAACAACATCTACACCGGCAACTTCGCCGCCGGCTCCCGTGGCGTGGTGCGCGGCCCTGGCGGCGTGGTGGCGGGCGGCGCCCACGGCACCGCCGGCAACATCTACAGCGGCGACCGGGTCAGCGGCGGTCGCGGCTTCGTCTACAACCCGGCGACCGGCGAGCGCACCGCGGTGTCCGGCGTCCACGGCCAGCAAGGCGGCGCCGCGCGCATCGGGGACGACGTCTACGCCGGGCATGACGGCAACATCTACCGCAATACCGGCGACGGCTGGCAGAAGCACACGGACGGCGGCTGGGAGCCGGCGAACGGCGGGACGGCCGCTGCCCGTCCCGAGGTGCAACAGCAGCTCGACCAGGCGCGACAGGCGCGGTCCGAAGGCCAGTTGCGCAGCGGCCAGCACCAGCAATCGACCGCCAACCTCAACCGCAGCTTCGGCGGCGGCCACTACCAGGGCGGCGGCTTTTCCGGCGGCGGTGGCCGGTTCGGCGGCGGCTTCCACGGCGGCGGTTTCGGCGGCGGCATGCGCGGCGGAGGTTTCCGGCGTTGAGGGGTCATTACCCGGCGGACACGGGCCGGCCGCCGTCAACACCGGCCCCGTTCAGGAGAATCTTCATGCGAAAGCTTTCCACTCGTCACGGCGCGCTGGTTGCCGCGGCAAGCGCCCTCACGCTCAGCCTGGGCGCCATCGCCACGCAGGCCCAGGCGGCCTCGCCGCCCGCGCACAAGACGGTCGAACTCGCCGACGCCAAGGGCGGCGTGCAGACGGTGACGGTCGTGGGCGAGATCACCCAGGTCGACGTGGCGCAGCGCGTCGTCTCGATCAAGGGACCGAGAGGCAACATCGCCGACCTTCGCGTCGATCCTGCCGTCAAGAACCTGGCGCAGGTCAAGGTGGGCGACCGCGTCCAGCTGACCTACCGGGTCGGCGTCGCGCTCGCCCTGCTCAAGGGCGGCGACGAGATCCGCCAGCGCGTCGAAACCGAAGGCGGTGCCGTCGCTGCGCCCGGCGAGAAGCCCGGCGCCGCAGCGGTGGCCGTGACCACCGTCGTGGCGAATGTCGAGGCGGTCGACAAGAAGAAGAACATCGTCACGCTCAAGGGGCCGCAGGGCAACCTGGTCGACGTGGTCGTGCGCGACGCACAGGCCATCAAGGACGTCAAGGTGGGCGACCAGGTCGCCGCGCGCGTGACCGAATCGCTGGCCGTGCAGGTCAAGCCGGCCGCGAAGGCCAAGAAGGCTCAGTAACCGGCAGGCCCGGGGCCGGATGCGTCCGGCCCCGCCCACGGGGCCGGTTCGCCGCGCCCGCGATCAGCTGGACGACGTGGAGGCTTCGTTGAGGCTCTGCGCCGCGACCACCGCCTCGGTGCGGTTGCGCACGTTCAGCGCCCGGAAGATCGCCGCCAGGTGGATCTTGACCGTCCCCTCGCTGATGCCCAGGCTGCGGCCGATCAGCTTGTTGGGCTTGCCCTGGGACAACAGCTGCAGCACCTCGACCTGGCGCTCGGTGAGCACCTTGCGCAGGCTGTCGAGCGTGGCGGCGCCGCTGCCCGCCGGCCGTGGCGCCAGGCCGCCGGCCATGCCGGGCGCCGCTTCCGCGCCGCTGGCGGCGATCACGCCGCTCGGCACTGCCGACAGCATCATCGGCGGCACGTAGACGCCGCCGGCAAGCACCAGCCGCACCGCCGAGAGCATCACCTCGGGCGAGTAGGCCTTGGGAATGAAGCCCAGCGCGCCGCGCTCGAGCGCCGCTCGCATAAGTTGCGGGTCCTCGTGGCCCGAGAGCACGATCACCGGCACGCTGGGGTGTCGCCGGCGCAATTCGTCGATGTGGGAATAACCGTCCGCCCCCGGCATGTTGAGGTCGACCACGGCGAGGTCGACGTCGTCGGAGGCCATGCCCAGCAGTTCGTCCACGCTCAGCGCGATCAGGAACTCGATGCCGTCCTCGATCTCGGACAGCTTGGACTTGACCGCCTCGGTGACGAGCCGATGGTCGTCGGCGATCAGGATCTTCATGACATTTCCCAGGGAATGTGGCCGTTATGTTTCTAAGACGCCGACGATAGCGTCGAAAGCATTACTCAGCAAGGCGTCGCGCCTTTCTAACGGCATAGCTCACATGCCGTATGGTGCGGCGCGGGAGCGCTGGGAAGAATTCGCTTCACTTCACAAAACGCGGTGGGACGATGAGCGTCTGCCAGAGTTGCCGGCGCACGGCCACAGCCACCGCGGCCCGAAAAGGCGGCGAGACGCCATGACTCGCCTGCTCGACTTCTTTTCTCCATTGATCGAGCATGGCCTCATGCTCGCGGGCCAGCCGGCGCGCGCCGACCCGCCAGCGAATGCGGCGCAGCGCGAGCGCGCCTTCGTCCTGCTCGATCAGGCGCGGGCGGCAGCGGCCGCCGCCGGCTATCCCGGCCCGGCGATCGAGTCGGCCAGCTTCGCGATGGCGGCCTGGGTCGACGAGATCCTGTCGCGCGCGGCCGGGCACGACGTTCCGGGCGCCGACACGCCCGTGCAGCAGCGCCTGTTCAACTCCGGCAACGCGCGCACCGAGTTCTTCCATCACCTGTCGGGCCTGCAGCCGCAGGACGACGAGCTGCGCGAGGTCTACTGGACCGCCCTGGCGCTGGGCTTTGCCGGCCAGTACTACTTCGAGGACGGCGACCGGGGGGAGCTGGGCAAGCTCAAGGCGCTGCACGGGCGCCAGTTGCGCACGCCCCCGCTGGCGCCGCACGACGACGCGCGCCTGACGCCGCAACCTTACGAGGTGCCCGATCCGGCGCGCCCGGGCCAGGCGCTGCTGCGTGAACGCCGCGTGCTCACCAGCGGCGCACTGCTCGCGTTGCTCATGCCCGTGCTGGCGCTGGGCTGGCTGCTGCTGGCCGGCCACGGCGAGGCGCGCCCCTCGCTGGCCCAGCGCGTCGACGCGCAACTGCAGCACCTGCCGTGCGCCGACCTGAACGTGCAGGCCGAAGGCGGCCTCGTGCGGGTCGGCGGCTTCGTCTCCCGCCCGCAGGACATGCAGGCCGTGCGGCGCGAAGTACAGGACGTGCCCGGCGTCAGCGCGGCGCGCTTCGACCTGGGCCTGCGTCCGTGGCCGCATTGCGAAGTGCACGCCATCCTCAAGCCCTACCAGGCCCGCAACCAGGCCAAGGGCTACGGCTTGCGCATCAGCGCCCCTTCCGCCCGCGATGGCCGGCTGCGCGAGGGCGATCCGGTCGTCCTGCGCGTGCGCCAGGCTGCGTTCGACGGCAACTTCTGGGTGGACTACTACACCGCCGACGGTTCGGTGCTCCACCTGCTGGCCGGCCGGCCGCGCCAGGCCCTCGCCGCCGGGCAGCAGCTCGACCTGGGGCAGGACATCCCGGCCAGCTGGCTCGTCAGTCCGCCGTTCGGCACGGTGATGGTCACGGTACTGGCTTCGCCCTCGCCCATCGCGGGGACGGAGGACCGGCCGCCGTTCGAGCTGGCCTCGGCCTACCTCCAGCGCCTGCGCGAGATGCTGGCCGCCCAGCGCGGTGACGACCGGCTGGCAGCCGACATCATCGAGCTCGACACCGTGGAGCGCCAGTGACTGCCGCCGGGGCCCCGCCATGAACCCGGCGCTGCAGGCCGCCCTCGAGACCGCCTGGCTGTGGAAGCTGGCGCTGGCCTGCTGCGCCGGCCTGGCGCTGCTGTGGTGGTCCGTGCGCGGCGCCCGGCGGTGGCGCCGGCTGCGCTCGCTGCGCGGGGCACTGGCGCGGGTGCAGGATGCCGCCGCAGACGCGCCTGCGACGCAGGCGCTGCGCGACACGTTCGACCAGGCATGCGCCGCGCTGCAGGCGGCGCAGCCGGGTGCGGGCCGCATGGCGCTCTATCACCGGCCGTGGGTGCTGTTCCTCGGAGAGTCCGACAGCCGCGTCGGCGACCTGATGCATGCCGCCGCGCCGGCCGCCCCCTCGCACGGCAGGCTGCCACGCACCTTCTGGCGCTGGCACCTGCTGCCGCAGCTCGTGGCCATCGAGCTCGATCCCCTGCTCGTCGAACTGCCAAGCGCGCAGGAAGACTCGGCGCAGGCGCGGTCGGCGCTGGCGCGCTGGTACGCGGCCTTGCTGCTGCTGGCGCAGCGGCGCAGCGCGCTGCCGCTGGACGGCATCGTGCTGTGCGTCGATGCGCAGCAGATACTGCGCACGCCGGATGCCGCGGCCGACCTGGCGGCGCGCCTGCGCCGGCGCGCCGACGAGGCCTCGCAGCATCTGCGCCTGCGCCTGCCCACACAGGTGCTGGTCACCGGGCTGGACCGCCTGCCCGGCTACGCGCCGGTACGCGAACTGCTTCCCGAGCCGATGCCGGCGCAAGCCGTGGGAATCCGCGTGCCGCCGGGCGCGCTGCTGGTGATCGACGACGCGCTGGACGATCTGGGCAATCGGCTGCGCGCGCTGCGCATGGGGCTCGTGCGCGACCACGCCGATGCCGGCCATCAACTGGCCGTGCACCGCTTCTTCGACCAGTGGCTGGCGCTGCAGGCCGGCCTGAGCCTGCTGCTCAAGCGCCTGTTCGCCCCGGGCGGCGCGCCCTATCGGCTGCGCGGACGCGGGCTCTACTTCGTGGCGGCGCCGGGCAACGACGCGCAGGCACCGCGCGCCGCCTTCGTCGACGACCTGTTCGGGCGATTCCTGCCGGCCGAACGCGCCTTCGCGCGCCTTCGCCGCTGAGCGCGCGCCGCGCCAGCCCGGCGGCTATCTGGACAGGCTTGCCTGCCGCGCGCCGAGGTTCAACTTGAAGCTGTTCCCCTGGCCGACCTGCAACGGCTGCAGGTCGCGCCAGCGGGCGCGCTCCAGGTCGCGGTAGGCCGCCATCACGCCCAGGCTCCTGGCATCGGGCTCCAGCGTCATTTGCAGCGTCTTCTTCTCGCCCGGCGCGAGCTGGAATTCCTCGCGCTTGACCAGTTCGGCGCCGAGCGTGGCGCTGTCCTTGTCGTAGAGCGAGAAGAAGTCGGCCGACTGGAACACGCCCGGCGTCTTGAGCGCGTACACGCGCACCGTCAGCGGAGAGGCACGGCCGCGCGCGTCGGGGTTGAGGTCGGCCGCGGCCGTGATGTCGAGCGTGACCGCGGTCACCACCGGCTTGGGCGCAGAAGCGCAGCCCGCCAGCACCGCCAGCACCGCCAGTGCGCCGGCCACGAGAAGCGGCCGGCGCGACAGCGTCGCGATGCGGCCCCCGGGCGCCTGCGCAGCGAGTCGCGCGCGATGCGCATAGGGCAAAAGGCCGGTTCGGTTGGCGTGCATGCTATTGCCTTCGTTGCATTGACCGTGCTGGGTGCATCTTTGATTATCCCCAGTCAACGCCAGGCGACAACCATGCTGACACCCGAACGTGTAGCTGAACTGCAGGCGCCCATCAGCGAGGACTCGCCGACGGGCGACAACCTCGAATACGACAGCGCCTACATCGCGCTGGATTCGGCGTCCCAGGGCAAGCCGGAGCAGCAGTTCGGCGACACCGTCATTGCCGCGGTCGAGCCCGACTGGCGACTCGTGCAGGAGCAGGCGCAGTCACTGCTGGCACGCAGCAAGGATGCGCGCGTGGCCATGCTGCTGCTGCGCGCCAGCACGCGCCTGCAAGGCATCGAAGGCTTCTCGCAGTGCCTGTCACTGCTCGGCGGGCTGCTCGAACGCTACTGGGACACGCTGCATCCGCAACTCGATGCGGACGACGGCAACGACCCCACCATGCGGCTGAACGCGCTGGCACCGCTCGCCGACGAACGCACGGTGCTGCGCGACCTGTACGACGCGCAGATCGGCGTGGCGCGTGGCACCGGTGCGCTGCGCGTGCGCGATGTGGCCATTGCGCACGGCCAGCTCGCCGCGCCGGCTGGCGAGGCCGCGCCATCGCCGGCGCAGATCGACGGCGCGCTCGCCAGCATCCATGCGCAGGCGCCCGAGCGCATCCGCACGCTGGCCGCACTCGCGGCGCAGGTCGACGGACTGCAGGCGCTGCTGTCGCGGCACACCGGTCGAGGCGACGCGATCGACCTGGCGCCGCTGCGCGGCATCTGCAACATGCTCGCCAAGGCCTGCGCCCCGCTCGAGGCGGGTGCAGGCACCTCGCCGGCAGGTGGCCACGCCTCGGCGAGTGGCGCCATCGACGACGGCGGCGACCGCGTCGACGGCGCTTCCGGCGAACGCACCGAGATCCGCAGCCGCCAGGAGGCGCTGCAGGTGCTCGACCGCGTCATCCACTACCTGCAGCAGACCGAGCCGGGAAATCCGGCGCCGCTGCTGATCATGCGCGCCAAGAAGCTCATCGGCGTGAGCTTCATGGAGATCATGGCCGACCTGGCACCGGGCGCGATCGACACCATCGAGACCGTCACGGGCAGGCAGTCGGCCCAGGCGCAGTAGCACGCCGTAGCGCATACCGCCCGTCACGACCCAGTTCCCCCGCAAGGAGAAGACCATGGCCCAGAGCAGTCAGAAGTTCATCGCCCGCAACCGGGCGCCGCGCGTGCAGATCGAGTACGACGTCGAGCTGTACGGCGCCGAGAAGAAGATCCAGCTGCCTTTCGTCATGGGCGTGCTGGCCGACCTGTCGGGCAAGCCGGCCGAGCCGGACAAGGTCACGCCCCCGGGGGAGCGCAAGTTCCTCGAGATCGACGTGGACAACTTCGATTCGCGCATGAAGGCCATGAAGCCGCGCGCCGCGTTCGAGGTGCCCAACACGCTCACCGGCGAGGGCAATCTCAAGGTCGAATTGAACTTCGAGAGCATGGACGACTTCTCGCCGGCCGCCGTGGCACGCAAGGTGGACGCGCTCGACAAGCTGCTGCAGGCACGTGCCCAGCTGGCCAACCTGGTCACCTACATGGACGGCAAGGGCGGCGCCGAGAACCTGCTGGCCAAGGTGCTGGACGACCCGGAACTGCTCAAGTCCCTGGCCGCCACCGCCAAGCCCGCCGCCGAGCCGCCGGCCGCTGCCTGAGCACGCGGCCCCACCGATCCACCAGGAGAACACCATGGCCGACGCCGCCGAACAGCAGCAAAGCGCACTCAAGGAAGTGGAATACGCCGGCAGCGACTTCTCGTCGCTGCTGAGCAAGGAGTTCAAGCCGCGCAGCGACGAGGCCCGCAGCGCCGTCGAGGCCGCCGTGCAGACGCTGGCGCAGCAGGCGCTGGCCAACACCACGATCATCGGCAAGGATGTGACGCAGTCGATCCAGGCCATGATCGCGGCCATCGACGCCAAGCTCACCGAGCAGGTCAACCGGATCATCCACCACGAGGACTACCAGAAGCTCGAGAGCGCGTGGCGCGGGCTGCACTACATGGTCAACAACACCGAGACGGACGAGAACCTGAAGATCCGGGTGATGGACATCTCGAAGAAGGAACTGCACAAGCAGCTCAGGAAATTCAAGGGAACGGCCTGGGACCAGAGCCCGTTGTTCAAGAAGATCTACGAGCAGGAGTACGGGCAGTTCGGCGGCGAGCCGTTCGGCGCCATCCTGGGCGACTATCACTTCGACCAGAGCCCGCCGGACGTGGAACTGCTCGGCGAGATGGCCAAGATCGCGGCGTCGGCGCACGCGCCGTTCATCACCGGCGCAAGCCCCAACCTGATGCAGATGGAATCGTGGCAGGAGCTGGCCAACCCGCGCGACCTGACCAAGATCTTCTCCACGCCCGAATACGCCGCCTGGCGCTCGCTGCGCGAATCGGACGACTCCAAGTACATCGGCCTGTGCATGCCGCGTTTCCTGGCGCGCACGCCCTACGGCGCCAAGACCAACCCGGTGGAAGAGTTCGACTTCGAGGAGGACACCGACGGCGCCGACCACGGCAAGTACGCCTGGGCCAACGCCGCCTATGCGATGGCCACCAACATCAACCGTTCGTACAAGCTGTACGGCTGGGGCTCGCGCATTCGCGGCATCGAGTCCGGCGGCGCGGTGGAGAACCTGCCGCTGCACACCTTCCCGAGTGACGACGGCGGTGTCGACCAGAAGTGCCCGACCGAGATCGCCATCAGCGACCGGCGCGAGGCGGAGCTGTCCAAGGCCGGCCTGCTGTCGCTCATCCATCGCAAGAACTCCGACTTCGCCGCCTTCATCGGTGCCCAGTCGCTGCACAAGCCGGCCGAGTACGACGATCCGGACGCTACCGCCAACGCCAACCTGGCCGCGCGCCTGCCGTACCTGTTCGCCTGCAACCGCTTCGCGCACTACCTCAAGTGCATCGTGCGCGACAAGGTGGGCAGCTTCAAGGAGCGCGCGGACATGGAGCGCTGGCTCAACAAGTGGATCATGAACTACGTGGACGGCGACCCGGCCAACTCGTCGGAAGAGACCAAGGCGCGACGCCCGCTCGCCGCCGCCGAGGTGGTCGTGGAGGAGGTGGAAGGCAACCCCGGCTACTACGCCTCCAAGTTCTTCCTGCGCCCGCACTACCAGCTCGAAGGCCTGACCGTGTCGCTGCGGCTCGTCTCCAAGCTTCCCTCGGCCAAGGGCGCCGGCTGACGCGAAGGAGGTTTTCGCCGGCCGGCCGGACGCGTCTTTCAACCGGGCCGGCTGGTTCGTCTTCCAGATAGCTCCCGGATCAGCCCACCGCCTCGGCAGCGATCCGGACAGCACCGTCGTTCCACCCACACATCCGAAAGGTGAGCATCATGGCCGTAGACATGTTTATCAAGATCAAGGACATCGAGGGCGAGTCGGCCGACGACAAGCACAAGAAGGAGATCGACGTCCTGGCCTGGAACTGGGGCGTGTCGCAGTCGGGCACCGCGCACATGGGCGGCGGCGCCGGCTCCGGCAAGGTGAACGTGCAGGACCTGTCGCTCACCAAGTACATCGATTCGGCCTCCCATGCGCTGCTGCTGGCCTGCTGCAACGGCAAGCACATCGAGGAGGCGACGCTGGTGGTGCGCAAGGCGGGCGAGACTCCGCTGGAATACATCAAGATCACGCTCAACGACCTGATCGTCTCGTCGGTGAGCACCGGCGGCAGCGGCGGCGAGGACCGCCTGACCGAGAACGTCACGCTGAACTTCGGCAAGTTCAAGTACGAATACGTGCCTCAGGATGCCAAGGGCGCCGGCGGCGCGGCCAAGACCATCGGCTGGGATATTGCCGCGAACAAGAAGGTGTGAGCCGGGCAGGAGGCCCGGAAGCGCTCAAGCCTCGGGACAGTCCGTATCCACCGCGCCGAGGTCGATCTCGCCGCGCGCCTGCTTGGCCAGTGCCTGGTAGCGCCGGCGAAACGCTTCGAGCTTGTCCTCCTCGAGTTCCTCCAGGTCCAGCAGGGCGTTGTGGGCGCCCTTCGTCGCGCGGATCAGTTCATCGAGCTTGACCTGCATCGCCTCGGTGTCGCGGTTCTGCGTGTTCTGGATCAGGAACACCATCAGGAAGGTGACGATGGTGGTGCCGGTGTTGATCACCAGCTGCCAGGTGTCGCTGAAGCCGAACAGCGGCCCGCTGACGATCCACACGACGATCAACGCGGCCGCGATGGTGAACACATGCGGCCGGCCACAGAAGCGCGCCGCCACCTTGGCAAAGCGCGAATACCACGAGCTCTTGCTGTCGTCCATGGCGCGGGACTTTGCGCGCCCTCCCAGCGCCGGGCAAGGGAAAGCGGCGCCAGTCGGTGTCGGACGATGCCCCGGGCATTCCGGATTCGCATGTCCGCGCACGCGAGGATGCATGCCGGCGCCGGCGCGCCGGCATCACCATCGGCGCCATGACTCCAACCTCCCGTTCCACCGCCCCGCTGGGCGCCGCCCTCTGGGTCACGCTGGTCGCGGCCTGCGCCGTGGCCTGCCTTTCATTCGGCGTGCGCGCCGCCTTCGGCCTGTTCACCGATCCGCTCACGCGCGAGCTGGGTGTCTCGCGCGAGGCGTACGCCGTTGCCATCGCCATCCAGAACCTGGCCTGGGGCCTGACGCAGCCGGTGGCCGGCTACCTGGCCGATCGCTTCGGGGCCCGCTGGGTCATGCTGGCCGGCGCCGTGCTCTACGCCCTGGGCGTCGCGGGACTGGCCATTTCCACCTCGGCGTTGCAGATCGTGCTGTGCGGCGGCGTGCTGGTCGGCCTCGGCATGGGCGGCGCTTCGTTCACGACCGCACTCGCCGCGCTCGGCCGCGTCATGCCGCAGACGCACCGCGGCTGGGCACTGGGACTGGGCACGGCCGCCAGTTCGCTGGGGCAGTTCGTCGTGGTCCCGCTGACGCAGGCGGCGATCGGGGTGGACGGATGGCGAGCGGGCGCGTGGCTCATGGCGGCGGCCATGGCGCTCGCCATTCCCGCGGCGCTGCTGGTGCGCGACAGGCCGGCCGGCGGCTTGGCCGTCGGCGGCGCCGGCCCCTCGCCGTTGCGCCTGCTGCGCACCGCATTGCGTGACCGGGACTACGCACTGCTGGTGCTCGGCTTCTTCGTCTGCGGCTTCCAGCTGGCCTTCATTGCCACGCACTTCCCGGCGTACCTGGCCGACCGCGGCATCCATCCGGCGCTGGCGTCGTGGGCGATCGCGCTGATCGGCTTGTTCAACGTCGCCGGCGCCTACCTGGCCGGCGCCTGGAGCGCGCGCCTTGGCAAGGGCAGGCTCCTGGCCGGCCTCTACGTCGGCCGCGCCGTCGCGATCGGGCTGTTCATCCTGGCGCCGCTCAGCCCTGCCACGGTGCTGGTGTTCAGCGCGGCAATGGGGCTGATGTGGCTGTCCACCGTGCCGCCCACGTCCGGCCTGGTGGCGTCGTTCTTCGGCACGCGCTACATGGCCATGCTGTTCGGGTTCGTCTTCCTGAGCCACCAGGTCGGCTCGTTCCTCGGCGTCTACCTGGGCGGGCATCTCTACGCACGCACCGGCAGCTACGACACCGTTTGGTGGCTGTGCATCGTCCTCTCGATGGCCGCCGCGGCCGTCAACCTGCCGATCCGCGAGCGGCCGTCGCAGCGCTTCATGGCGCTCCAGGGCTGAAGGCACGCGATGGAGCGCCATGCCCTGCGCCAGCATCTGGCGGCATGCCTCATCCTCGGCGCGCTGGCGCTGGCCGGCCTGGCCGCGCAGCAGGCCCTGGCCGCGCGCTCGTCGGCGGCGGTGCACATGTGGGTGTTCACGCGCGGCGCGCCCGGGCCGGCCATGGCGCGCGTGCTCCATGCCACCGACGTCCGCCTGATCGACGCCTGGGCGCGCGGCCAGGTGCTGCTCCTCGAAGCGCCGTCGCCCGCCGCCGTCCGGGTGCCGCGCGCCGACGCCTGGCTGGTGCTGCGCCTGCCGCCCGGCGCCGCCGCGCTGGCTGGCTGCGGCTGACGCGCTGCGCCATGCGCCGGCATGTGATGCAATGACGATCCGTTCGCGTCGCCGCTGCATGTCCGTACCCCTGGCCCGTCTCTTCTCGCTCGACCTGCTCAAGGCCTTCGTCGCCACCGGGCGGCGGCTGAGCATCACGCAGGCCGCCGACGACCTGTGCCTGACCCAGTCCGCCGTGAGCCGGCAGGTTCATGCGCTGGAAGCCCAGGTCGGCACGCGCCTGTTCGTCCGCCTGCAGCGCGGCGTGGCGTTCACGCCGGCGGGCGAGCGCCTGTTCCGCAGCGCCGACCCGGCCGTGCAGCAGTTGCAGGAAGCCGCCGCCGAACTCGCCGGCGGCGGCAGTGCGGCACACGCGGTCACGCTCACGGCCAGCGTCGGCGTCATGGCCGTGTGGCTGCTGCCGCGCCTGTCGCGCCTGCAGGGCCGGCACCCGGGCCTGGACGTTCGCCTGTCCACCAACAATCGCGTGAGCGACCTGCGCGCCGACGGCATCGACATCGCCCTGCGCTATGCGCGCGAAGGTGCCGTCCCGTCGGCGGCGCTGCGCCTGTTCGACGAGACGCTGGCGCCGGTGGCGCATCCGCGCGTGGCGCAGGCGCTGGCACGCGGCGAGCCTTGCCCGCTGCTCGAATACGACGACACGCGCACCTGGCTGCACTGGCGCACCTGGCTGGCCGATGCGTCCAGCCCGCCCCCGCGGCGACAGATGATGCGCTTCAACCAGTACGACCAGGTGGTCCAGGCGGCCCTCGCCGGCCAGGGCCTGGCGATCGGGCGCATCGAACTGCTGCAGCCGCTGATCGACAGCGGCCAGTTGTCGATCGTCGAGATGGCCTGCAAGCCGATGAAGAGCCCGTACGCGATCTGGCTGCTGCTGGCCGACGAGCAGCCGCGCGAGCAGGTGCGCCAGGTGGCGGACTGGATCCGCGCCGAGGCCGCGCAGGTGCGGCAATGGCGCGCGCCGGCGGCCGTGCGGGAGCAGCCGGCAGCGGCCACCGGCTAGAGTCGGCATCCACCCGCCCCGATCACGGACCACGCCCTGACCACGCCCGCATCGACCCTGCCCGCCGCCGGCCGTTCCCTCGGCTTTCCCCTGCTCGTCTGCCTGGGCCTGTCGCAGGTCGTCGGCTGGGGCACGCTGCACTACCTGATCGGGCTGTTCGCCGCCCCGATCGGCGCCACCATGCAATGGAGCCCGACCTTCGTGCAGGGCGGCTTCTCGCTGGCACTGGTGACCATGGGCCTGGCCTCGTACCGCGTCGGCGCCTGGATCGACCGGCACGGCGGCCGCGCCGCCATGATGGCCGGCTGCTGGCTCGGCGCCGCCGGCTGCCTGTTGCTGGCGACGACGCACGCCAAGGCGCAGTTCGTCGTCGCCTGGGTCTTCATCGGGCTGGCGATGCGCCTGTCGCTCTACGACGCCGCCTTCGCCTCGATGGCGCACGTGGCCGGTGCCGGTGCCCGGCGCCACATCGCTTTCATCACGCTGTTCGGCGGCTTTGCCTCCACCGTCTTCTGGCCGCTGGGCCAGGCCCTCATCGACGGCTTGGGCTGGCGCACGGCGCTGGTGGTCTACGCCGGGCTGCTTGCGGCCGCGTCGCTGCTGCATCTGGCGCTGCCCGCCAGCGCCGGCCGGCGCGCGGCGGCACACGCGTCCGGCACGGCGGCCGGGCCGGCCACCGTGGTGCCGGTGCGCGGTGCGTATCGGCTGTTCGCGGTCATCGCCATCAGCGTGCTGTTCCTTCAGACGGCCATGGCGGCCCAGTTCCTGGAGCTGCTGCGCGGCCGCGGCTGGGATGCGGCGACGGCGGTGCTGCTGTCCACCCTGCTGGGCTTCGGCCAGTTCGCCGGCCGCTTCAGCGTGGCGACCTGGGCGCGCCGCGTCGATGCCGTGCGCCTGAACCTGCTGCCTTGCGCCTGGCTGTGCCTGTCCTTCCTGCTCTACCTCGTGGCGGGTCGCACGCTGTGGGGCGCGGGCGCCTTCGCTTTTCTCTACGGCGCCGGCAACGGCCTGGCCACCATCACGCGCGGCGCCATCCCGCTTGTGATCTTCGACGCCGGCACCTATGGCCGCACGGTCGGCAAGGTGCTCAGGCCCGCCCTGTGGCTGGCGGCCGCCTCGCCGATGATCTTCGCCTTCATCATCGCGCGCGCCGGGCATGACGCGGCCGCGCTGGCGGCGCTGGTCATCGGTGCGGCGGGCCTGGCGGCCTCGGTGCTGCTGAACCGGCGCGTGCATCCGCGCCGGTCCGAAGCGCCAGGCTAGGGCAGCAGGCGCGTGGTCTCGTCGTCCTCGCGCGCCCACAGCACCAGCGCCGTGTAGTTGTCGTGGCCCGGCTTCGCCCGCGCGCGCACCTGCGCATCGAGCTGCGCCACCCAGCCGCCAGCGTCGCGCGAGGCGGCCAGCAGCTCCGTCAGGCAGTCGTCGTCCAGCGGCTCCCACAGTCCGTCGGTGCACAGCAGCAGCACGTCGCCCACCTGCAAGGGAAGCGGCGGCGACACGGTGATGTCCGGCGCCACCTCGACCGACCCGAGCGCCGACAGCAGCATGTTGCGCTGCGGATGGCTGCGGGCGCCCTCCTCGTCGAGCATGCCGCCAGTCACCATCTGCTGCACCAGGCTGTGGTCCACGGTCCGCAGCAGCAGCCGGCCGCCGCGGAACAGGTACGCCCGGCTGTCGCCGCAGTGGGCAAAGGCGACACGCTGCGTGGGCAGGTCGATCGCCGCCAGCACCACGGTCGAGCGCATGCCGGCCAGCCTGCCGCCCTCCGACTGGCGCGCCACGACGTCGAGGTTGGCCCGTTCGACCAACTCGCGCAGCAGCTGCGCATCCACCCCGGGTCGCTCGGCGAACCCGCCCAGCACGCTGGCCCGCACCACCTGCGAGGCCACGTCGCCGCCGCCATGGCCGCCGGCGCCATCGGCCACCACGCAGACCACGTGCTGCCCGTCGTTCCAGTGGCCGAACGCGTCCTCGTTGTAGCTGCGTCCCCCCGTCCTGGAGAGCGTCACGATCTCGATGTCGAAGTCCACTGCGCTCTCCTCTGGCCTTGCGCGGGCGGATCAGCCGCCGCCCGACTTCAGTCGCTTCATCTGTTCCTCGTAGGCCTGTACGAAGGCCTTGCCGAACAGGCTGTGGAAGTCGTCCTCCGCCTCCGACGCGATGGCGCCGTAGAGCGCGACGAACTGGTCCCACAGCCTGGCCTTGCGATTGGCGGTGAAAAGCGAATCCAGCGCGCTCCTGGCGGCGATCTTCTTCTCCAGCTCCTCCGGGGTGAAGCGCGCCAGCACGTGCGCGAGGGCGGCGCGCATGCCCACCATCACGCCGAACTCGTGCGCGCGCAGATCGTCATAGGCATCGCGCATGGCCTCTTCCGCGCCCATGAAGCCGCGCATGCCGGGCCCCAGCAGATGGCCCAGCGCCACCTCGGCGGTCGGCGAGAACTTGAGCGGGTTGTTGGCCTGCGCGGCGATCATGGTCACTTCGGCATGCACGCCCTTCTTCACTTCCTGGCGGGCCAGCAGCATCTGCAGCGTGCCCTCGGTGGCGGTGCGCAGCAGCACGCCGATGCGCTCCATCAGTTCGGGCGTGAGCCGTTGCGGCATCTGGTGCGTGCTGGCCAGCCCGCGCACGAGGGCGGCGAGCAGCGCGGCGTCGTCCACCGCGCCGCCGGCGGCCGGCGCAGGCACCGCCTCGCGTGCCGCGACCGGCGCCGCCGGCGCGGCGACAGGAGCGACGGCTGGCGCGGACACCGGCGCCGCCGGCAGCAGATCGGCGAACGGCGCATCGGCCGACGGCGCCGCGGGCACGACCGCCCTGGGCACGTCGAACCCGAAGCGCTCGACCGGCAGGTGGTCCGCCTTCGGCGCCGGCGCGGCGCGGGCCGGGCCGCCGGCCAAGGCCGCCAGCGGATCCTTGTTGCCGGCGGTGTTGGGCCGCCGCAGCGGATCGGCCAGCGGCGAGAGCGCGAGCGGGTCTTCCCCCGGCCTGGGCGCGCCGCCGAACAGGTGGTCGATGCCGGCGGCCGCGTCCGGCGCCCGCAGGCCGAGGTCGGAGAAGTCTTCGATGGCGCCCGGCTGCGGCGCCGCGGTGTCGCTGCCCAGCAGGTCGGCGAACGGATCATCGGCACTGGACGGGGCTGCCGCGGCGCGCTGGGCACGGCCGCCTCCGGATGGCGTGGCCATCGGGTCGGGGAACAGGCCATCGTCGGCCGGCTTCGCTGTCGCCGGCGTGGGCGTGGGCGTCGGCGCCGCGCTGCCGCCATCCAGCCCCGCCAGCAGGTCGGCGAAGGGATCGTCGTCGCGCGGCCGGGCCGGGGCTGCGGCCGGGTCGTCCACGCCGGTGACCGTGGCCAGCGACTCCACGCCAAGCTCGAAGCCGCCGATCAGCAGCTGCATGCCCGGCTGCAGCTCGGCCTCGTTGCCGGCACCCAGCGGCCGGCCGTCGCACGACAGCGCATTGCTGCCGCGATCGACGATGAAGTGCCGGCCATCGCGGTACTGCACCTGCGCATGCACGCGCGAGACGGTGCGGTCCGGATCGTCGAGCACCAGCGTGTTGTGCGCAGCCCGGCCGATGGTGCCGCCCTGCGGCCCGAACTGCGCGGCGGGGGGCCGCGCCACCGGCGCGCCCTGGTGGGATCGCACTGAGATGCGGATCATTGCAAGGTTCCTCCGTGGGTCCGCCACAGCCATGCCGAGATGCCGCCGAAGACCAGCGCCACCAGCAGCCAGGTTCGGCTGGCCGGGCCGAGGCGCCCGCCGTCGCGCACCAGCCGCACCAGCGCCGCGGCAAGGAATGCGGCAGCGACGATGGTCAGGATGTGGCGGGCCTGCATGCGTCGCGCTCAGGCGGGGCCGTCCATCGCGTCCAGCCAGCGCTGCTGGCGCCACGCGGGAGCTGCCGTGTTGAACAAGGGCGTGCCGGGCCGCAGCAGGCACAGCCATTCGGCAGCGGCGATGCGCTGGCGCTGGGCGGCCTCGCGCAGCACCCGCGCGGCATGCCCGGCCGACGGCTGCGCGCCCATGAAATAGCGCCCGCCCGGCACGAAGCCCGCCGCATGCGCCTGCCACCAGGCATGCACGCGAGCGGGCGCGGGCCAGGGCAGGCCGTCGTCTGCATCGGAATCGATCGCGTCGTCTTCGGGGTCGTCGTCCGGCCCGCCCTCGAAGCCCTGCGGCTGCGGGCCTTCCAGGTCCAGCGCCGCCAGATCCGCGCCGGTGAGCAGCGAGAAGCCCTCGCCCGCCGCACGGGCCAGCGCGGGGTCGTCCATCCGCTCGATCAGCCAGGGCGCGAAGTGCGGATCGCCCAGGTGTCCCACGGCGCGCACCGCCTCGGCCAGCCCGCCCGGGCTGTCGCGCACGGCCTGCAGCACCGGCGCGGCCTGTCGCGCCGGCAGGACGCGCAAGGCCAGTTGCAGGGCGGCCGAGCGCTCCGGCTGGCCGAGCAGCGCCGGCCCGGCGACCAGCTCGCCGAGCACCTGCGCGGCCGGCCCGTGCTCGCCGAGCAGCAGCGCGGCGCGGGCTGCCGCATACCGCGTGGGCACACCGCCCTGGCGCATCCGCGCCAGGCAGGCCGGCAGCAGGTCGGTGCGCCCGCCCTCGCCGGCGCTGCGCAGCGCCTGCATGCACAGCGCCTCGTCGTCGTCCTCCAGCGCCGGCGGCAGGAAGGCGCCCGGGTCCACCCGGTGCATGGCGCAAGCCGCCAGGCCGAGGCGGCGATGGAACGCCGACGCGGATGCGAGCAGGTCGCGCGTGACGCCGCGCAGCGAGGCGGCAGACGCCCAGCCCAGCGCCCACACCACCGCCTCCTGCGTCTGCGGCAGCGCCTCGGCGACGGCCAGCAGGCCGTCCAGCGCCCGGCCGTCGCGGCGCTCGAGCGACAGCGCGACCGCCGCGAACATCTCGCCGCGCCCGGCGTCCGCGAGTGCGCGCTGCGCCAGCGCGGCACCGGCCGGCCCGGCCACCGACAGGCCGTCGAGGTGCGCTGCCAGCCGGTCGTCCAGGCGCCGCAGCTGGTGCAGCCGCACGTGTGCGGCGCGCACCAGGAACAGCCGCTGCACGCACAGCAACGCCGCTTCCTCCACGTGGCGCCCCACCACCAGCGGCAAGGCATGCGGCGGGTCGGCGGTGATCGGGTCCGGCGTGTTCATTGCGCGCCGTCTCAGTCGAAGCGCTGCCAGGTCGCGCCGTCGAAGGCCACCACGTTGGCCTTGCCCACCGACCACAGCACGCCCTGCGCGGTCGACAGGCTGAAGCAGCTCACCGGCCCGATGCCGCCCATGTCCACCGGCACCAGGCGGTCCTGCGCGAGCGTGAACAGCGCGGTGCTGCCGGCGACGTAGAGCGTGTCCTGGAACCAGCACAGGTCCCACATGTCGATCGTCACCTCGTCCTCCCAGGCGATGGTCTCCCAGGCGTCGCCCCGGCCGCGCACCATCACGCCGCCCTGGCCGGCCGCGTACACGACGCCGTCGCCGGCGCAGCACACGGCCGTGAGGATCACGTTGGTGGGGCTGTCGCACGAGCGCCAGGCCTGGCCGTCGTAGTGCCATATCTCGCCGGCCCATCCGGCGGCGTAGATGTCGTCGTGGCCATACCCGTCGATCGCCTCGAAACCCAGCGCCTCGGTCTGCGCGGCGCGCGGCGCGCTGATGTCCAACCACTGGTGCTCGCCGGTGCGGCGATACACCTGCCGCTTGGCGCCGCAGGCGTAGACGTCGCCCTCGATGGTGCGGGCATTGCGGATCATCACCGGCGCGGGCCGGATCGACTCGTCCGTGCGCTGGCCCTTGCCGTAGGTGGCCACTTCGCCGTCCTCGCCGATCAGCACCGCCTTTTCGGGCGCGCGCCTGGCGAAGGCCAGGGCGGTGGAGTCCCAGGTGGTGTTGAACGCGTCGCCCCACGCGCCCTTGTACACGCCGACCAGGCTGGTGTGGGCAATGTCCTGCTCGCGCAGCGACTTGACCTTGGTGATCACGTAGACCAGCTCGCCCATGTACGCCGCGCCCCGCACGAATTCGCGCTCGTCCGCCACACGCTTGCTCATGACATGGATCCTCCTGCTCAGGGAAATGGAAGTGGGTGGCCCAGCTTGCCGGCGGTCTGGTCGATCGTCTGCTTGAGCGAGTCGTAGTGCGTGATGTCGGGCTTGCCGGTGGACGAGTGCTTGATGTCCGTGGCCGGATCGCCCATGTCCTTGTGCCCCTCGCGCAGCTGCGCCGCCAGGCACTCCTCGTTGCATTGGGGCGCCACCGCCTTGGCACCCTTGGCGCAATGCTTGACCTCGGTCTCGAACGGCACCGGCTTGCCGTGGGCCACCGCCGACGTGGTCTTGTGGTGCGTGTGCCGCAGGCCGTGCGTGCCCGAGCAGCTGCCGCCCTCGGTACACATGCACGGGGCCTTGTTCATGCTGTAGGTCCAGCCGCCGATGGGCGTGCCGCCGAACTTGTCCTTGAAGAACGAACTCTTGGGCACGATGTGGTCGCCCGTCTGCGCGGGGCAGCAGCCGCCGATTCCGTCGGCCACCTCGGGCGACGCCTTGTAGGGCACCAGCCGGCAGCGCCGCGCCGCCAGGCAAGGGTTCTCGCTGGCCTTCTTGGCTGCGCCGGGCAGGTCGCCCTTGATGGAGGCGAAGTCGCCATCCAGGCCGGTCTGGGCGCACACGTCCTTGCCATCCGCCTTGTGCGGCTTGTAGTCCGCGCACGCGGCCTTCTCCTGCGCCTTGTCCTTGTCGCACAACGCCTTGATCTCGGCGTCGTCCATCGAGTCGACGAATGGCCAGGGCACCGCCTCGTTGGCCGTGGGGCTGCCGTGGTTGTTGGTGGTCTTGTCGAGATGGCGCACCGCGTTCTCGCCCTCGAGCTTCACGTCCATCGACCAGTCGATGAAATAGACCTTGCCCTTGTTCTTGCTCGAGACGACGCCCTTCTTGGCCGCGCAGCCGGCCTCGTCCCCGCTCGACGTCTTGAAGTACGACTTGTTCTTGAGCATGACCTCCTTGCCCGAGATCTGCACCGAGCGGCTGCCGTCGGTAGTGTCCGAGGCCAGGCCGGTGTTGGGATAGGGCACCGGCACGCCGGGCGGGGTGGCGGGGTTCTCGGGCGGCGTCATGCACACGTCGGGCAGGGCGCAGATGGTCTTTCCCGCGCCGGCCTTGCAGGCGAGTTCGCGGCCGTTGGCGAACACCTGGTTGGCCATCTCAACCGCCCTGCCCGGCGCGCGCCGGGTGCCAGGCCAGCACCATCGCGGCGCGCCGACCGTCGTCGTTGCCCAGGTGGGCCAGCATCCGCTGGCCGCGCGAATAGGCCTTCTCGCATGCGGCCTTGAGCACGGCCAGCATCACCAGCCCGATCGGCGCGCCCACCTCGCCGATGCAGTCGGCCGGATGCCAGATGTCGAACTCGGTGCGCTTGGTCCGGTCGATGCGCGAGAACGCCAGCGCCGACTCCTTGAAGGGGTACTGCCCACCCGAGGCATCGACGATCTTGAACTGCAACACGCTTTCGCCCCAGCCCGCGTCTTGCAGCGCGTCCTTGATGGCGCGGGTCAGGCCGTCGGCCCGCAGCGGCTGGCCCGAGTCGATGTGCGCCGGCTCGACCGCGAAGCCCAGCCCGTGGCAGGCCAGCTGGCCGGCGTCGGCGTCGGCGTCGGCGTCGAGCGGCGCCAGCAGCAGCGCCGCGGCCGCCTCGCCGGCGATGAACCCGTCGGAGTTCTCGCTCGACAGGAGCCGGTCGCGCGCCTCGGCGTCGGCCAGCGTGGCGGCCGCCAGCAGCGAATCCACCGCCACCACCAGCACCCGCTCGGCCACGCCTTCGGCCAGCCAGCGGCGCGCGTGCAGCAGCGCCACGGCGGCCGACACCCGCCCGCCGGCGATGATCGACGAGCTGGGATGAAAGCGGCACCCGAGCGCCTGCTCGAGCGCCAGCAGGAAGGCGCCGTCGTCGCGCACCGCGCGCCCCGGGCGCCCGCCTTCGGCCAGGCACAGCAGGAGCGGCACGGCGGCGCAATCGGCGCATTGCCAGCCGTCCAGGCATTCGCGCGCCGCGCGTGCGGCCATGGCCAGCAGTCGCTGCTCGCCACGCAGCGGCTTGCCCGGCCACGGCACCTCGCAGCCCATGAGCCATTCGCCGCCGTGGTCGCGAAAGCGCGTCTCCTGGAAATTGTCGATCGCCCCGCGAATGGCTGCGCAGGTGGACGCGGCGTCGAGGCCCACGCCCGTGACCAGGCCGACACGCTGCACGGCCAGCGCATTCATGCCGCATCCTCCGCGCCGCGATTGCGCACCAGCGCGCCCAGCGACGGATGCCAGGTCTTGCCCAGCGCGCGGGCGCGCCACCAGCCCTGGGACATGGTGCCCACCAGCACGTTGCTGATCTCCAGCATGCTCTTGCGCAGGGGCAGCGCGGCACGCCAGGTGACGGTGGCCCAGTGCGCATCGGTATCGATGACCAGCGTGTCCATCACCGCCGTCACCTGCTCGTGACCGCCGCGGCGGCGGAAGAACGACACCGGCAGCCCCTGGCACGGCAGCCGGAAGCGCACGTGCGGCTGCCCGGTCAGGTGTACCAGCGTGACCTCGAGCGATGCCGCGTCGATGGGGTGCGCGATCTGCTGGTCCATCGGCGCCGCCTGGTAGTAGGCGTCCTGGAAGTCGGCCGGCAGGAAAGGGAACGTGTTGTCGATCCAGTCCTGGTCGTACGTGCCCGCGTAGGGCAGGCGCGACGACCATCCGCGCCCGACGGGGCCATAGGCCATCGGCACGTGGTCGCCGTCCGGCGCGCTCACCGGCGCGTCCACCTGCTCGGTCAGGGGCAGCGGCGCGCCGTCCACGTAGCGCCCCTGCAGGTGCCGGTGCCAGCCGCGCCCGACGGGATTGCGCCGGTACGCGGCATGCTCGGCCGGGTCTTCATGGCGCTGGTCCAGGCCGCCGAAGGCCACGTCGTAGGAGATCGGCTGACGCACGAAGGACTGCGGCGGACTCGCGCGTATGCCGCCCAGGCCGCTGGACCAGTGCCGCGGCCCGACGACCGCCATGGACTTCTGCCAAGACTGCGCCCCGGCCGTCACGCGCGCGCCGACCAGCACCCGCTCGACCGGCTCGCCATCGGGCGCATGGGCGCTGCCGTTGAGCAGGATGTCGCAGCGCGGCTTGCGCAGCGCGAAGTCGACCTCCAGCCGGGGCGCCGAGAAGCCGGGCTCGCCGGTGAAGGTATCGGCGGTCACCAGCGGCACCTGCATCGGATGGCGCGGCGCGAGCGCACCCGCCGGATCGTCCGGCGCCGGCAGGCTGAAAGTGCCCTTGGCCACGACCACCAGCCACTCGCGCCCGCTGGGCTCCACGCCCTGCGTGTAGCCCACGGTGTGGCCGCTTGCGTTGACGATTTCCATGTCGATGCGGGTCCTGCGCCGGCGGCCTGCTCAGTTGATCTGGACCGAGCCGCCCTTGATGCGGTGCGTCCCGCTCGAGCGGCTGAGCACGTAGCTGCCCTGTATCAGCACCTTGCCGGCGCGGGTGAGCGTGATGCTGGCCTTGCCGCAGCGCAGCACCAGCTGCTCGCCGGCGCTGACCAGCAGGCGCTGGCCGTCCGCATCCACGCTCACCGCCGGCGGCAACTCGGCCGCCGGCCAGGCCGGCAAGCTGTCGCGCAGCACGCCGGTCACCACCGGGCACCGGCCTTCGCCGGCGAAGGCCAGCAGCACCTGCGCGCCGACGTGCTCGGCGCGCAGGTCGACGGTGCTGCGCGCCGGCAGCGCGGCGCTGCCGGCCTGTCCCTCGAAGACCACGAGCGGCGTGCGCCCCTCGTCGCCGATCGCCAGCAGGCGGCCGATGCACATCGGGGCCGGCATCGGCGCCGGCGTGTGCGCAAGTCCCTGTTCGAAACACGCGTCTCTGCCACTCATCGCTCGCCCTTTCGCTTCAGTTCTGCAGGATCTTCGATCCCTTCATCACGATGTCGCCGCCGGCCTTCGCGTTGATCTTCCCGGAGCCGTCGATCGTGATGTCCTTGCCCTTGATCACGATGGTCCCGTCCTTCTTCATCGTGATGCTGGCGCTGCCGGTGACGATGGAGATCGAGTCGCCGGCGCTGATCTTCAGGTTCTTCGCCACCGTGAGTTCGTCGTCCTTGCCGACACTCGTGGTGCGCCCGCCGCCGACGCTGCGCGACTCGTCGCTGCCCACGTCGGTCGACAGGTTCGAGCCGACCGACACGGAGCGGTTGATCCCCACGCTGGTGGTCTGGTTCGCGCCGACGGTGATGGCCTGCATGGCGCCCACCGTCACCTCCTGCGCCGCGCCCACCGTGATGGTCTCGTTCACGCCCACCGTGTGGGTGCGCTGCAGCGCCACCGTCGCCGTCTCGCTGGCGCCCACGGTGATGCTGCGGTTGGCGCCGATGCCGATGGTCTCGTTGGCCGCCACGTTCTCGCTGCGGTTGGCGCCGATGGAAATGGTCTCGTTGCTGCCCACGCTCTCGGTGCGGTTCGCGCCGATGGAGATGGTCTCGTTGCTGCCCACGCTTTCGGTGCGGTCCACGCCCACGGTGATGGTCTCGTTGTTGCCCACCGTCTCGGTGCGGTCGTGCTTGACGAGCGTGGTCTCGTCGTTGTCGATGGTCTTGGCGCGGTCGTGCCCCACTGTGTGCGTCTCGTCGTTCTCCACCGAGATGTCCTGGTTCTTCTCGGCGTGCAGGTAGACCTGCTCGCTGCCCTTCTTGTCGTCGAAGCGCAACTCGTTGCAGTTGGCCGCGCTGCCGCCGGGCGTCGAGCGGGTGCGAAAGCCGCTTTGCGTGTGGCTGTCGAACGGCTTGGGCTGGTCGTCGTTGTAGACGCGCCCGACGATGACCGGCCGGTCCGGGTCGCCGTTGAGAAAGTCGACGATCACCTCCTGCCCGATGCGCGGGATGAAGTAGCCGCCCCAGCCCTTGCCGGCCCAGGGCTGCGACACGCGCACCCAGCAGGTGGACTTCTCGTTGCGCTCGTCGTAGCGGTCCCAGTGGAAGTGCACCTTGACGCGGCCGAAGTCGTCGGCATGGATCTCCTCGCCGGCCGGCCCGACCACGATCGCGCTCTGCGGCCCCGGCATGGTTGTGCGCGGCGTCACCCGCGGCGGCCGGAAGGGCGCCTGCGCCGGCAGCACGGTGACCAGGAAGGTGCCGACGCCGCGCATCGGCGCGACCAGGTCGGGCGTGCCGTAGACGATGTCGCGCAGCTGCCCCTGCCAGTCCGCGTTGAGCGGGTCTTCCTTCATCATCTCCAGCAGCACCCGGCCCTGGCGCTGCACGTTCGTGTCGTGCTCGCCCATGCCCTCGTAGCCCTCGTGCACCAGCACGAAGCTGCAGCCGGCGACCAGGAAGTCGGCGTCCTTGTCGCCCATGGGGTGGCCGTGGAAGGTGAAGGTGCCGCCCACCGCCACGTCCGGCCAGGGCGTCAGGGCCCAGCTCAGGTGGCGGCGCGCGGCCAGCTCCTCCATGCGGACCTTCGCCGCGTCCGCCGTGTCGTCGTTGCGAAAGTAGCCGCCGGGATATTCGAACACCTCCAGGTCGGCCAGCTCGTGCGAATCGGGGTCGTCCTTGTCGCCGTCGAGCGTCTTCCTGATGGCCTTGAAGTCGCTGTCGCGCGAGGCGAACCTGCCCGAATGCAGCCGGTGCGAGTCCACCCAGCGCGAGATCTCGGCGAAGCGCGCCTCCGTGCTGCCGAACGGGATGTAGTCCAGCGTGTCGGCGACGGGCAGCTTCTCGTGCGCCACCGCGCTGTCGTCGGCCACCTTCATGGTGCCCGGCGCGTCGTGCGCGTCGAACCAGTAGTAGATGCCCTCGTCCTCCAGCAGGCGCGACAGGTAGCGGTAGTCGCTCTCCTGGTGCTGAACGCTGTAGCGGCGCGGCTCATGCTTGCCGATCAGGCTGGCCTTGACCTTCTTGAAGCGCTTGACCGGGCTGCCGTCCACCACCGCGTCGAGGATGTCCATTGCCGCCTTGTCCTGCAGGATGCGCGAGTTGATGCGCTTGTCGAGCAGCCAGAACCAGCTGCGCAGGGTCAGGCGGTACTCGAAGTAGCGCCCCGCGGGCCCGCGCCGCATGAAACGCACGGCGTGGCCCTGGCAATGGCGCTCGTGCCGGGCGTCGTCGGCATCCGCGAAGCCGATCACCACGTCGAAGGCGTGGCCCAGTACGTCCCTGGCCTCGATGTCGTCGCGCTCGGACAGCACGGTCAGCTCGTAGTGCGCCGGCCGCGACAACGACTCCTGGCCGACGATGCACCAGAACATCAGGTCGCCAACGACCGGCGAATCGCCCTGGATGCTGAAGTGCTTGTCGGCCATGCGTCTGCCTTGCTCCTGCCCGTCGGCGTCAGTTGGAATCCATGCTCAAGACGATCCAGCCTCGCCGGCTTTGCAGGCCGACACCAGCCAGCCGGCCACCGGCCGTCCGCCCTCGGTGCGCAGGTGCGCCGCCTGCACTTCGGTTGCGCCCAGGCCGGCGCCCGCCAGCACCTGGCGCAGGTAGTCGGCACGGTGGCCGTAGCGCCCGTGCGGATTGAGCCGCACCGGCTCGGCGGCATCGTCGTCGAGCGCCTCGACGGTGAACATCAGCCAGCCGCCGGGCGTCAGGGCCGAGGCGCAGGCGCGGCAGACCTCGGCCAGGTCGCCGAAGTAGCACAGCGTGTCGGCCGAGACGATCAGGTCGTAGCTGCCGGCGGTGGCGGCGGCGATCCAGGCGGTCAGCTCGGCCTTTTCCAGGCCGTCGTACACGCCGCGCGGCTCGGCCCTGGCAAGCATCCCGGCCGACAGGTCGACCCCTTGCAGCCGGCGCGCCCACGGCCGCAGGAGCGGGCCGCACAACCCGGTGCCGCAGCCGGCGTCGAGCACCGCCAGGGCCGCGCGCGGCGGGCCCAGGCGCCGGCGCACCTCCTGCTCCAGCAGTTGCGGCGCGCGGTAGTGCAGGTGCGCCAGCTTGGCGTCGAAGCTGCCGGCAAAGCCGTCGAACACTTCGGCCACGTAGTCGTCGGCGGCCCGCGCAGGCACGTCGCGGCCGGAGCATGCCGCCAGGTGATGCCGCGCCTGCGGGCTTTCGGGCTCGTCGCGCAGCCAGTCGGCGTAGACGCGGGTGGCTTCCTCGAAGCGGCCCAGCGTGTAGTACGCCATGCCCAGCGCCTGCCGCGCGCGCACGTTCTGCGGCCGCAGGGCCAGCGCCTCGCAATAGCTGATCAGCGCCGCCTCGTTGCGGTGCAGGCTGTGCAGCAGGTTGCCCAGGTTGGTGTGGGCGTCGACGAACGACGGGTCCAGCGCGATCGCGCGGCGGTAGGCCGCCTCGGATTCCTCCGGGCGCTTCTGCTCGCGCCGCAGGACGCCCAGGTTGTTGTGCACGTCGGCGCGTTCGGGCGCCAGGCGGGCCGCCTCTTCATAGGCCGCGCCCGCCTCGTCGACGCGGCCGGACTCCAGCAGCACGTTGCCCAGGTTGTTGTGCCAGTCGGCGATGCCGGGCTGGTGGGCGATGGAGCGGCGGATCAGCGTGGCCGCCTCGTCGCTGCGGCCGCGCTGGTGCGTCAGCACGCCCATGAAGTGCAGCGCGTCCGCATGCTCGGGCTCGGCCGCCAGCACGCGCTGGTACAGGACCTGCGCATCGTCGAGCCGGCCGGCCTGGTGCAGGCCGAGCGCCAGGCCCATGGCCTCGGGCAGCCCGAGGCGCACCGGCGCCGCGGGAGACGGCTCGAGGTTGGGCGGGTGGAACTCGGATCCGGCAGCCATGGCGACGCTCCTGCGCGGTCAGGCGAAGTGGTAGGCGAAGGCGCCGTTCTCGGCCGACACCCGCACGCCGCCGATCGGTGTGCCGGCCATCATCCGGCCCAGGAACTCGCGGCTGATGTCCGGCAGCATCGTGTTGGTCAGGATCGCGTCGATCATGCGGCCGCCCGATTCGCTCTCGGTGCAGCGGCTGACCACCAGCTTGACGACGTCGTCCCCGTAGTCGAGGGGGATCTGGTAGCGCGCCTGCACGCGCTTCCTGATGCGCTCGAGCTGCAGCACCACGATCCGGCCGAGCATGTCGTCCGACAGCGGGTAGTAGGGAATGGTCACCAGCCGGCCCAGCAGCGCTGGCGGAAATATCTTCAACAGCGGCTCGCGCAGCGCCTTGGCCATGCCCTCGGGCTCGGGCATCAGCTCCGGGTCCCTGCACATGCTGGCGATCAGGTCGGTGCCGGCATTGGTGGTCAGCAGGATCAGCGTGTTCTTGAAGTCGATGCTGCGGCCCTCGCCGTCTTCCATGAAGCCCTTGTCGAACACCTGGAAGAACAGCTCGTGCACGTCCGGATGGGCCTTCTCCACCTCGTCGAGCAGCACCACGCTGTACGGACGGCGGCGCACCGCCTCGGTCAGCACGCCGCCTTCGCCGTAGCCGACGTAGCCCGGCGGCGCACCCTTGAGCGAGGAGACCGTGTGCGCCTCCTGGTACTCGCTCATGTTGATGACGATCATGTTCTGCTCGCCGCCGTACAGCGCCTCGGCCAGCGCGATCGCGGTCTCGGTCTTGCCCACGCCGGAAGTGCCGGCGAGCATGAACACGCCGATCGGCTTGCCCGGGTTGTCCAGGCCGGCGCGCGAGGTCTGGATGCGCCTGGCGATCATCTCCATCGCGTGGTCCTGGCCGATCACGCGCTGCGCCAGCAGCCGCGGCAGGTTCAGCACGGTGTCGATCTCGTTGCGCTGCATGCGCCCGACCGGAATGCCGGTCCAGTCGGCTACCACCGAGGACACGGCCTGCGCGTCGACCGACGGCAGGATCAGCGGCGACTCGCCCTGCACCGCACCGATGCGCTGCTGCAGCGCGTGCAGCTCGTCCAGCAGCGCGGCACGGTCCGGCTCCGGCGCGTCGGCCACGGACGCGGCATCGCCCGGCGCGGCGGCGCCGCCCTCGGCGGAAGCGGCGGGCTCGGGCTGCGGCGCGTCCACCGGCTTGTTGCCGTCGCGCAGCCTGGCGCGCAGGGCCAGCAGGCGGTCGACCAGTTCCTTTTCTTCCTTCCACCGCGCGTCGAGCCTTTCCAGCTCGGCGCGCGCCTGGGCCAGCGCCGCCTCGACCTCGCCGGAACGCGCGGCCACGTCGATGCCGATGGCGCCTTCGCGCCCGATGATCTCGCGCTCGACCGTCAGCGCCTCGATGCGGCGCTGGCAGTCTTCCACCTCCGGCGGCATGGCATGCTGGCTCACGGCCACCCGGGCGCAGGCGGTGTCGAGCAGGCTCACCGCCTTGTCCGGCAGTTGCCGCGCCGGAATGTAGCGATGGCTCAGCTTCACCGCCGCCTCGATCGCCTCGTCCAGCAGCTGCACGCGGTGGTGCTTCTCGAGCATGCCGGCGACGCCGCGCAACATGCCGATGGCCTTGCGCTCGTCCGGCTCGGGCACCTGCACCACCTGGAACCGACGCGTCAGCGCAGGGTCCTTCTCGATGTACTTCTTGTATTCGGCCCAGGTGGTGGCGCCGACGGTGCGCAGGTTGCCGCGCGCCAGTGCGGGCTTGAGCAGGTTGGCCGCGTCGCCGGTGCCGGCGGCGCCGCCCGCGCCCACCAGCGTGTGGATCTCGTCGATGAAAAGAATGATGGGCTGCGCCGAGGCCTGTACCTCGTCGATGACCTGGCGCAGCCGCTGCTCGAACTCCCCCTTCATGCTGGCGCCGGCCTGCAGCAGGCCGATGTCGAGCGTGAGCAGCTTCACGCCCTTGAGCTGCGGCGGCACATCGCCGCGGGCGAGCCGCTGCGCGAAGCCTTCCACCACCGCCGTCTTGCCGACGCCCGCCTCGCCCGTCAGCAGCGGGTTGTTCTGGCGGCGCCGCATCAGGATGTCGACGATCTGGCGGATTTCCTCGTCCCGCCCGGTCACCGGATCCATCTCTCCCTTCCTCGCCTTCTCCGTGAGGTCGACAGCAAATTTTCTAAGCGCATCGCCCTTGCCCATGGCGGCCGGGGCCATCGCGCCGGCGTCTTCTCCAGGCGCGCCCGAGCCCATGCCGGTGCCGTCCTGCGCCCGCATCCTCGACTCGGGCGAGGCATCGCAGATCTTGGCGAAGTGGTCGGCCAGGTCCTCGGCCTTGACCTTCTCGAACTGCCTGGAGATGGCCAGCAGCGGGTTGCGCAGGCTGGGCGTCCTGAGCATGCCCACCAGCAGGTAGCCGGTGCGCACCTGCGCTTCGCCGAACTGCAAGGTGGCATAGGTCCAGCCGCGCTCGACGGCGTTCTCGATGTGCGGCGAGAAGTCGCTGATGGCGGTGGCCCCGCGCGGCAGCCTGTCCAGCGCGGCGGTCAGGTCGCGCGCCAGCACCGACACGTCGAGCCCGTAGTGCGCGATGACGCGGTTCAGGTCGGAATCGGGAAGCTGCAGCAGTTGCGCGAACCAGTGCTCCAGCTCGACGTACGGATTGCCGCGCATCTTGCAGAACACGGTTGCGCCCTCGATGGCCTTGTAGGCCAGTGGATTGAGCTTGCCGAAAAGGGCCGTGCGGCTGATCTCGCTCATGGCGTGTCTCCTGTGTCGGGCGCGGCGGAAACTGGCGGCGCGCAGGCGGCTGCCGCCGCGTAGCGCGCGTCCCCGTCGATGCGCACGTCGGCCGCGTCGCGCCGGCGCGGCCCCGCGCCGAGCCAGGACACCCAGCCCAGGCGCGGCGCATTGCCGCGGTGCCGCCCCAGGCGGGTGTCGGGCACCTGCGCCTTGTGCAGCACCAGTTGCGCGTCCCAGAACAGCTCGTCGGCCAGCAGCTGCTGCATCCAGCGCTGCAGCTGCGGCCGGGCGGCACCGGTGGGCAGGAAGCGCCGGTACTCGGCCAGCGACAGCGGCCCCACGTGCAACCGCACGCGATGCTGCCGGTCCCAGGCCCGGCTTCCGAGCATGGCGCCGGCGCCGAGCGCACCGGCGGCGCCGCCGCGGCCGAGCCGCGTCAGGTCGGACGCCGGCAGTGCCATCCAGTGGCCGACCCAGGGTTCGAGCCGCACCGGCACGTCGAAGTAGCGGGTCAGCACGCGCTCCACCGCCTCGGTGCTGTGCACCTGGCGTCCGAGCCAGCCGGAGAAGTACAGGCGCGCGTCGTCGGGCACTTCGTCGCGCCCGCAGCGCGCCGCGGTGCCCACGCCCACCAGCGCGCCCAGCCGGCGCCGGAAGCCGTCCTCCTGCGGCCGGTCCATGCCCACCGCCGGCCGGGCCTGGGCCCAGGCCCGGTAGAAGTACAGCGAGAACCGGTGCGCGAATCCGTCCAGGAAGGCGAGCCAGGTGGGGTCGCCGTGGTTGCGGGTGCGCTCGCGGATGAAGTCGCTCAGGTGCAGCGGCAGCGGCCCGTTCGGGCCCATGTAGCCGAAGAAGGCCTGGCGCAGGCGCGGCGCAGGCGTGGCGCCGGGCTCGAAGCCGCTCAGGCTGGACGGCGCGAACGACAGCGAGGCCTCCTGCCCGACGCGCACCGGCTCGGCACCGGGCAGCAGCGCGTGGCCCCAGCGCGGCGCCGGCGCGGCCACCGCCTCGAGGCGGCGCATGACGGCGAAGTAGTCGTACGCCCAAGGCGCTGCGCATCGCGCCTGCAGCCAGGCTGCGACCCGCTCGCGCGGCGTGCCCGGCGCCGGCGCGCCGCCGTCGTGCACGGCCGCTGGCGCTACAGGATCGGTCGGGTTCCGCACAGCGGCCTCCAGCGCATGACCTCGCCGCGGCCGGCCAGCACCAGCGCGGTCTCGACGAAATGGTTCACCTCGACATGCCGCGCCAGGAAGCGCGCCAGCACCGCCCCGAACAGGAACGCGCTGTGGCCGCGAAAGGCGGCCGCGTCCACTTCCAGCGCCACCTCGAGCCCTCGGCCGAAGGCGATCGGACCCGGCAGCGGCAGGCGCCGCACCACCGGGCGCGACTTGACCGACAACAGGCCGCGCACCTGCGACTGGCGCGCCTCGTCGCCGTGCGCCGCGTAGAGCATCAGCATCTCTCGCAGCGCGGCCGCGCCTTCCTGCGCGGTGCTGTCGGCCAGCGAAAGGTAGTTCAGCGCCAGGTGGTCGAGCACGCGCCAGCCCAGTCCCTGGCTGACCACCGGCGACACCGGGCGCGACGGGCCGCGCAGCACGCGCACGCGCTGCACCGGCTGCGAGTCCATGCATTCGAAGTCGTTGCCCTGACCCAGCGGCATCAGCAGCGGCAGATCGCGGTTGGTGACCAGCGCGGTCACCGCCAGCTGGCGCAGCGAGGCGGCGTACGGCGCCTGCTGCGCGTCCACGATCTGCATGTACAGCTCGGAGCCGATGTGGCTGCTGCGGTGGCCCTCGCTGCGCTGGCGCTGCGAATGCACGCGCGGCTCGCGCGTGGTGGTGAAGTAGGCCGGATGCCCCGGCCGCGCGCCGTGGAAGGCGGCATAGAAGGGCAGGAAGGTGGTCTCGGCCACGTCGCCATTGCCGGGGCTGCCGTGGCCCACCACCGACTGCACGCTGTGCACCTCGAAGTCCTGCGGACGGGTGCGATCGGCCAGCAGGTGGAACTGGCTGGCCCCTTCGTTGACCACCACGCGGTCCAGCCGCCTGGAGAACAAGTTGATCGCCGGCACGCAGTGCAGGCGCAGGTTGTCCGCGCTCACCAGCTTTTCCAGCGCGGCATCGCCGCGCGAGAAGAGCACGACCAGTTCCACGTCGCTGCCGGCCACCTGCGCCAGCGCCTCGGCCAGGCCGGTGATGCGCACGAACTGGAAGCGCTGGGCGAAGGCGAAGTACTCCTGCACCAGGCGATGCCCCGAGAAGCCCGTGGCCGTCACCGGCAGGAGTGCCTCGTCGTCCTCGAAGCCCACCGGCGCCACGCATTGCGCCGGCAGGTGGCGGATCGCGCCGGCCTGCCCGGTCGCCTGCCCGGCGGCCGACAGCGGCTGAACCATCACGCCGAGCGGCTTGCCCAGCAGGCAGGCGTGCAGTTGCCAGGCCACGTCGTCGGCGCCCGCGAGATGGAACACCAGCTCGTCGATCGGCAGCTGCCGGAACTGCAGCCCGCCACCGGCATGCAACGCGATGCGCAGGCCGCCGCGGATGTCCCGGCCCGCGGGGTGCTGGGCCAGCGGCAGGTCGGGCGCGTAGCTGAAGTACTGGGCCCGGCGCACCTGCACCGGCCACAGCCGCACCGCATGGCTGGTGCGGAACTCGCAGTAGGTGTGCAGCCCGGCCGCATGGCGCGCGCGCAGGCCGCTGCCGCGTGGCACGGTCGGGCCGGTGGCCAGGCTGGCGTCCTCGGTGTCGGGCTCCAGGCCGGCGACCATCATGGCGGGCGTGGGCGCCAGGAAGTTCGGATAGACGATGTCCAGCAGGTGCCCGGTGAAGCGCGGGTATTCGGCGTCCAGCTTCAGGCCGACCCGGGCCGAGAGGAATGCGGTCGCCTCGATCAGCCGCTCCACGTACGGGTCGGCGACCTCCTGGCCTTCCATGCCGAGTCGATGCGCGATCTTCGGGAACGCCTGCGCGAACTCCGCGCCGCTTTCGCGGAAGTAGCGAAGCTCCTGTTCGTAGAGGTTCAGCAGCCTGGGATCCATGGTCGTTCCTGCGGCGCCGGCGAACCGGTCAGCGGCCGTCCTCGATCTCGATGCGCCCTTCCTCGAGGTCGATGCGGCTGCGCATGAGGAACTCCAGCGGCACCGGCTGCGCCCACAGCATGCCGCGGATGACCAGCCCGATGCGGTTGTGCGATTCGAGGGCCGAGCCTTCCATGAGAAGTTCCACTTCGAGGGTGCGGGGCAGGATGCGCGGCTCGAACTGCGTGATCGCGTTCCTGAGTGCCTGTTCCATGCTGGCACGCTGCACCGACGAGGTGAACTGGCCGGACAGCATAGGCAATCCGTAGTTCAGCACCGAGCGCGCCGCGTGCGGATGTCGCCGCTCGTCGATGACGCGCGGTCCCATCTCGGTGGCGTTGAACAACCAGCTGAGGTCGCGCAGCACCGCCTCGCGCAGCGCCTGGCGGGTCAGCACGCGCTGCTCGTCGCCTTCGCGCGTCTCGCCCGGCGCATGGTCCACCAGACGATCGAGCAGCGACGGCTGCAGCCGCTCCTGCGCGGTCAGCTCAGGCATCCGCCTGCCCCGCCCCGGCCTGCGGCGCGAAGTCGATCGCGCGCACCTGCAGCATCGGGTGCTCGCTGCCTTCGTCGCCGATGTCGCTGCTCCACATGCGCTGGCCCAGGCCGGCCCAGACATCGGGGCGCAGCGCGCGCCACTCGGTCTTGCGCGCCAGCTGCACCGCGCCGTCGGCGGCATGCTCGCTGCCTTCGTAGCGCGACGGGATCAGCGCCAGCGTCTCGCCGCCGTTCTCGAAGACCAGGTGCGCCGGCAGCCACACCATGTCGCGCAGATCCTCCGGCGGCTCCAGCCGCACCTGCGCCAGGCGCGCGAACGGCACCCAGTAGTAGCGTCCGTTGACGAACGCCTCCAGCACCGGGCCCAGGCGCATGTCGGCATCGGCCAGCCATTGGAAAGCCTCGCCGTCGATGGTGCCGGGACTCGCCGGCGCGGCATCGAAGGCACGCACGCGCAGGTCCTCGGCCATGTCGGGCTCGCCCGCGCCGAGGCGCAGCAGCGATTCGATGAGCAGGGCGAGCCACGGGTCCGGCTCGCCGAAGATCATCGGCGTGCGCCGGCCGGCAAAGACATCGGCGCGCAGGCTCTCGCAGCGGATCGCGTCGCCGTAGACCTGCTTCATCGGCACCGCCAGCGCGTCCATCTCGGCGGCCACGGTCAGCTGGTTGATTGCGCGCTCCCACTGGCCGAGTACGCACAGCAGTTGCGCCATGAACACGCGCAGCTTCGCGTCGGCCGGCCTGGCGCGGATCTCGTCGGTCAGGGCCTGGAGCGCACCGGCCGGGTCGGCCGCCTGGAGCATCTCTGCGGAGCGGGTCATGGCGGGTCCTTGCGATGGCGTTGATGGGCACGCAACGCACGGCGCGCCAGCGCGGATCTGTTGAGCAAAAGCTTAGGCACGACCGCGGCGCGGCGCATCTGCCGGGCGGCGTATGTCAGGGGAGGGACGCCCCGCGCGCAATGTCCGCGCGGCGCCCGTGCGGCCTGCTAGGGCTGGGTCAACGTGCAGGTGCGCACCGCACCGCGCAGGCCCGTCTGCTGCTGCGGCGCCGAGCGGATCTCCAGCTTGCGCGGCGTCAGGCAGATGATCTCGCAAGGCCGGCGCGGATTGCCGCCGGTGAGAATCGCCTGCGTGGTGATGCGCGCGTTCTCCAGCACGAACTCCAGCATCGGCTGCTGGTCGCTGGAGCTGTCGCCGCTGGCCTTGAACACGGAGATCTGCACCTTCAGGTCGCTCTCCTGGTTCTTCAGCAGACTGGCGATGGTGGCCGTGGCCGCATCGCATTCGCGCACGACCATGACGGCGCTCATGCGCACCTGGCCCTTGGCGGTGCCCGGCGGGGTCTGCACCGCGGCCACGTAGCTGTAGCCGCCGATCTGCATGCGCCGCTTGCCGTCCTCGAAGGCGCGGCTGGATTCGCCTTCGACCGCGCTGCCCTTGCTCTCGATCAGCATCAGGTAGTCGTTGCCGGTCTCCTGCGACATGTGGTCGAGCAGGCGTTGCACCTCGCCCGCATCCAGTTGTGCATCCGCGTTCAGGTTCATGGCGTGCTCCGTGCGTGGGGATCGTTCATCGCGCGCCCGCGGGCCATGCGGCCAGCGCGCCGTACAGCTGGCGCCGCGCGTCGGGCGCCGCCGGCCGTGTGCCGCGCAGCCGCATGCCGGCGGGCGGCGTCGCATCCGGCGCGGCCGCGCCGAACAGGCGCGGCGCGGAAAAAGGCGCGGCCGGCGCGGCCACCACCAGCAGGCGGCCGCCGCGCGCCGGGTCCAGCCACGGCAGCTCGAAGCGCTGCATGGCCGGCCGCTCGCGGCTGCCGCGCTCGAAGCGATTCGTCTCGCTCATGGCCGGCGGATACACCTGCCGGATGGCGCCATCGGCATCGATGCCGACCACCACCAGATCCAGCGACTGGCCGCTGGCGTTGCGCACCGACAGGCTCAGCCGTTCGCCGGCTTCGAGTGGCGCGCCGCTGCCGGCCTCGGCCGGCTCGCTGCGCAGCAGCCGGCTGCCGGACCAGACCTCGACGGTGGCATCGAAGCCGTCGAGCTGCCGGCCCCGCGCGAGCCGCTGCAGGCGGCCGAGCCACTTGAGTTCTGCCAGCGCCTGCAGGTAGGTGCGCAACGCGTCCTGGTCCGCCAGCGGCACGGCCTGCTCGTTGATCAGCGCGGCCAGGTCGGGCGAGACGATGCGGGCCTGCACGCCGTCGGCCGTGCGCACGAGCGTCACGTCGGCCGCTTCGCCGGCGCTCGCGGCGCGGAGCGCGGCCGGCCAGGCCAGGCTGATCGCTGCCGGCAGCGCCACGCCGCCACCCACCCGCAACTGGGCGGACGGCGAATCGGCCGACGGCACCACGCTCCACAGCGCGTCGTCGCCGAGCGCGGCCAGCGCGGTCGGCACCGGCAGTTGCGCGGTGCCGAGGTCGACCTCCGTCAACGCAAGCGTGGCGCTGCGCTGCGCGCCGCCTTCCAGCGTGGCCAGCACCCGCACCGGCTGGCCGGGCTCCAGGCCATCGAGCAACCCCGCCGCCAGCAGCAGCTGGCCGCCCGCGCGCCGCGCCGGCCAGGCCGGCCGCGTGGTCAGCGGCGCCGGCGCGGCGCCGTACAGCGGCAGGTCCAGGTTGCCCTCGGCCACCGGCGACGGCAGTTCGCGCGTGGGAAAGCGCGGCGCCAGCTCGCCGATCACCGGGGCCTGCAGCGAGACCACCTGGTTGAAGAGTTCGCGGAAGGTGGCCGGCCGCCGCGCCATCGCCTGCGCGACGGCCCAGGTCAGCAGTCCCTGCGGTCGCGCGCTGCGATCGCCGCGCGGCAGGCGCAGTTCGGGCGTCACCTGGTGGCTTTCCGACGCGAAGAAGGCGACGTAGCGCGCCCGCGGCACCGGCGGCCAGGGCGGCGGCGCCAGGTCGGCCGGCAGCGGCGTGCCGGCCGGCGCCTGCGCCAGCTGGTCGAGGCGGATGCCGCGAAACCGCACCGGGTCGTCGACGTCGTCGATGTCGGCGTCTGCCGGGCCGGACGGCAGGGCGCGCACGCCGCGCGTCATGGAGGTGGCCGCGCAGGTGTCGAACACCGACCAGACGAACACGCCGCGCGCCAGGAAGGCGCGGATCCAGCCGTCGACGTCGACGTCGCGCAGGCCGCCGGCCAGCGGCATGTCGCCCCCGCCGGGAGGCAGCAGCGCGTCACGCGCCAGGAAGTTCTCGGCCAGGCCGTCGGGCTCGGCGTACGCCTTGGCGCGGTCGCGCACGCGCGTGCCGTGGCCGGAGAAGTACAGCAGCACGAAGTCGCCGCTGCCCGAGCGGGCGAGCAGGTCGGCCAGGGCGTCGTGGATGCCGCGCGAATCCGGCAGCGCGGCGCCGTCGATGCCGTCGGCCAGCACGGCGATCTCGCCCGGCGCGAATCCCTGGCGCTGCAGCGCGTCGCGCATCAGGAGCACGTCGTTGCGCGGCGCCTGCAGCCACAGCGAAGGGCTCTGGTGGGCCAGTTCCGACACGCCCACCAGCAGCGCGCGCCGCGCCGCATGTGCCGCCTGTATCTGGCCGCCGGCCAGCAACAGTGCCGCACCCAGCAGCAGGGCCTGCATCCAGCGGGGCGGTGGCAGCAGCGCGTGCATGGGCGAATCCCTTCCGGCGCGTCAGGGCGGCCCGACCGCGCCGACCAGCGGCGAGGCGGCCAGCGCGGCGCGGCTGGCGGTCACGTCGGGCACGCGCAGGTACCAGGTCCCGCGCGCATCCGGCCCGGCCACCACCTCGGCCTGCACCGATTGCAGCAGGCGCTGCGCGTCGGCCATGCGCACGTCCGGTCGGAAGCTGAGCGCCAGGTCGGCGGTGGGCGCGTCGGTCGCCGCTCCGGGCAGGCCGCGAAAGCGCAGCGCGTCGTCCGCGTCGCCTGCGCCGCCGGGCAGCACGAGGTTCTGCACGACCACCACCAGCGCCAGCAGCGCGAACGCGGGCCGGACCCAGCCGTCGGCGCCCAGCCAGCGCCGCAGGCGTTGCCAGGGCCCGTCGTCCGCCGCGCGCGGTGGCGCCGCGGCCGGCGCCGCATCCGCCGTCCGGTCGACGGCCCCGGCCGCCGCGCCACCGGCCGGGCCGGCATGTCGGGCCGGCGCGGCGCCGGTGCCGTCCGCACCGGCCAGGCGGCGGCTGGCGGCGACCAGGCGCGCGGCCGCGTCGCGGTAGAGCCGCTGGTAGGCGCCGCGCTCGTCGTCCGGGGCGAGCGGGGTGCCGCTGAGCACGCTGAACGCGCCCCCGCCGGTCGTGCGCAGGGCGATGCGCCCGGGCTCGCACGCGATGTCCGGCACGTGGCCGGCCGCATGCTCGTCGTGCACCGCGCGGACGGCGGCCAGCCGCGTGGCCGAAACCTCGCCCTGCACCCGCGCCAGCCATTGCGGCGCGGGCATCAGGGTGACCGGGTTCCAGGCCTGGATCATTCCGAACAGCGGCTCGAAGGGTTCATCGGCAGGCTCGAGCAGCACGTCGTGCGGACCGGCCCAGTCGGCCTCGCCGGCGGCCATGAAGCCGTGCCACGCGCCGCCGGGCGCCTGGCGGTCGAGCAGCACGCCCAGCAGGCGGCCATCCAGCAGCACGCCGACAAGGCGCCCCGGCGTCCAGCGCGCGCCGAACGCCCGCGCGGCCAGCGCCTCGCGCCGGCGCGCCAGCTCGGTCAGCGGCAGCAGCAGGTCGGCCGGCATGGCCGCGCGCGCCGCCGCGCCGTCCGCATCGACGCCGGCCATCCGCACCGGCTCGCCGCCCGGCACCGGCGAGGCCGGTTCCAGCTGACTGCGGATGAGGTGAAGCGGAGGCCATAGTTCGATGGGCATACTCGGTCCTGTGGTGATGCGGCGCTACACGCAAGACGCCTCAGCCCCCAGGATTTTGAAGACCCGCAGGATCGCGGGCATGTTGTCCGGCTCGATGGCGATGCCCAGCGTGCCCTGGATCCAGCCCCCGAGTTCGGTGCGGGCATAGTCGGCCGGCAGCGCCTCGCGCCGGTGCACCAGGCCCAGCCGTCCGGCGCGGTAGTGGTAGGACGCGATCGCATGGCGCGCCGCCACGCCCGACAGCCCGCCGGGCATCTCCCGGCCGAAGCCTTCGCACAGCAGCAGCCGCTCGGGCTCGCCCAGGCCGGCGATGAATCGGCGCGCCGCCTGCTGCACCGCCTCGTCCGACAGGCCGTGTTCGGCCAGACTGTCGTCCGCCGGGCCAGGCTGGCTGCCCAGCTGCGTCTCGAGCTGCGCCTCGCTGACCTGGTCGCCGATCGACAGCCGCCGCCGGAAGCTGCTGGCGCGGGTGCAGTCGATCAGGTAGCGGCGGAAGTAGGCGCACAGGGCGTAGGCACTGGATGGCGCGCTGCCCGCGCCCTCGCCGGCCCCGCCGTCGCCGTCGGCCTCGCCCGGCTCGGCGCCCACGTCCTGGGCATCGGCGTCCAGCCGCAGCACCTTCACGTAGATGAACTGGGCCACCAGCTCCTGCCGCCCCTCGCCCAGCACCTTGAGCTCGGGCGGGTTGCAGGTGCGTAGCGCCTCGCCCACGATGCGGTACATGCGCCCCATCTCTTGGGGCGACAGCTGCTGCCGGCGCCGCCAGAGGCGGACCAGTTCGCCGCTCTCGTCGAGGGACAGGGTGTCTTGCATGGGAATCAGCGGCGCGGCGCCGTGTTCAGTCGTCGACGCACAGGTCCTCCTCCTCGACCAGGCATTGCGGCAGGCTTGCGCCGGCCGCGCCGCCCCGGGTGCGGATGCCGCCGGACGCGGCCGCCGCCACCGGCAGTCCGCGCGGCAGCAGGATCCACAACTGGCCGCGCTCCTTCATGCGCCGCGCCTGCGCGGCGGCCTCGGTGCCGTTGCCGAAGAAATAGTCGGCCCGCACCGCGCCGCGGATGGCGCCGCCGGTGTCCTGCGCCACCGTCAGGCGCTGCATGGGCTTGTTGCCCACCGGCTCGCGGGTGGAGATGTACACCGGGTAGCCCAGCGGCGTGGCGCGCGGGTCCACCGCGATCGAGCGCCCCGGCTCCAGCGGCACGCCGAACGCCCCGACCGGACCGCCGGCTCCGGACTGGCCTTCCTTGAAGAAGACGTAGCTCGGGTCCTGGATGCCGCTGCCGGTGGCCGCGGCCGTGGTGCGCTGGCCCGGCACCGCCACCGCGCCCATCACGGCCGGGCGGGCCAGCGTGAAGCCGCGCACGCGCACGCTGCCGGTGTCGGTGTCGCCGGCCTGGAGATCGTCGTCATCGTCGTCCAGCACCAGCTCGACCGCACCGCCGCGGGTGCGCACCGCGGTCTTGCTCTTGCCCTTGGCGTTCTTCGCCAGCGTGGGCCGGAAGGGCTGCCCGTTCTGCTCGGCGTACGAGACGCGGATCACCTCGCCGTCCTTGAGGCGGATGCGGCCCGAGCCCTGGATCTGCATCTCGTACAGCGCCATCGCGTTGTCCACGAAGGCCAGCACCCTGGCGTTGGGCGCGCCGCGCGCCTCGATCTCCTGGCGCGTGTAGTAGGGCAGCAGGCGCCGGCCCTCGGCGCGCAGCCGGACCTTGCGATCGAGCGTGTCGCGGGTCACGTCCGACAGCTCCAGCACGTAGATGCCGGGGGCGCCCAGGTCGCGCGTCGACAGGCCGGCCTGCGGGATCACCTGGTTGCCCTGCAGCCGGGCCGGCACGCTGCTGGCGCCGGCGGGAATCTTGCGCGCGTCCAGGAACAGCATGTCCTGCGGCTGGCCGTACACCGGGTAGATGAACGGCGGCGCGTAGTTGCGGCTGCCCGCGAGTTCGGGTTCGAAGTAGCCGGTGACCACGCCGTCGGTGCGGCGGTCGTCGTCGCGGATCTGGTAGGCGGAGAACTCGGATTCGAAGAAGTTGCGGATGGCCGCGTCGTTGCGGCTGTCGACCGCGCGTGCGCGCCCGCAGATGCTGCGCCACGCCTCGCCGCGCCGGTCGAGCACCTGGCAGCTGGTCAGGAAGGCCGGCCAGGTCTGGGAGAAATCGTCCTGCACCCAGCCGGGCAGCTTGTCGTAGCCGACCGAGGTGTAGGTGGCCACGCTGGTCGAGAAGGTGCGCGACTGTCCGGCCACGCTGGCGCCCGGGCCGGCCGAGGCGCCCGCAGCCGGGCGCGCGGGCGCGCGGTCGTCGAGGCTGATCGGGGCCGGCGGCGGTGGGGTCGCCGGGGCCGGCGCCGCGGCGGGCGTGGCGGCGGCGTCCGGGGCGGCTGGCGCGCCGGATGGCGGCATGCCGGCGCACCCGGCCAGGCCGGCGAGCAGCACGGCCAGCGCCGCCTTCCGGACGGCGGAAGCGGCGGCCGGCGGCGGTGGCGAAAGGCTGTTCATGCGAGACCTCCTTGTCGAATCCGAAGGTCGTCCGCATGGCCGGCCTTCACCTGGCGCAGACGATTACTTCTCGACGATCTTGAATCGACCAACGCCATAGGCATCCCGGCAGGGGGTGCCGGGCGCGCACACCGCCCGCCCGAGCAGCGGCGCGGGGCCGGTGCCGCGCACGGCCTCCAGCGCCGCCAGGGCGGGCAACGGAAACTGCGGAAAGACACCGTCGGTGATGACGCCGGTGCCGGAGAAATCGCGCTCGTGCTCGCTCACCAGCACGGCGAACTCGTTGCTGCCGGGCGGCCCGCCCGAATTCATGGGCCAGGATGCGCGCGGCAGCGTGAGCGTGGTGTTCGGCGTGATCCTGTTGTACTTGTCCAGCAGGTTCGGGAACAGCAGGAACAACTCGTTGCCCGAGGACAGCAGGAACACGTAGACGAAGCCCGCCCGGTTGCTGCGCAGGTCGAACCCCAGCGCGTCCTTGCCGATGTTCACCTCCGCCTTGGCCGGCCGCGCCGTCACGTCGAAGCCGGCAGTGGCACCGCGCGCGAGCGACTGCAGCGATTCGAGCGGCGTCACCGCGCGCGGCGCGACCGGCGGCGGCGGCGCTGCTTCCGGCGCCGGTGCGGCGGGCGGCGCGGCTTGCGCGACCGGGGGCGGCGCGGGCACCGGCGCCAGCGCCGCGCTTGGCGCAGGGGTTGGCGAAGGCCCGGCAGGCGCGGCGTCCGGCATCGACGGCGCTGGCGCGCCGACGCCGGGCGTTGCCGCGACAGGCGCCGGGCCGTTCGCCGTCGGCACGCCGTCGCCGCGTTGCTGCATCCACCACCACGCGCCGCCGATGCCCAGCAGCGCGAGCACGGCCAGCGCGGCCGCGGTGCGCCCGCGCCCCGCCGGCGCGCGGGCAGCCGCGGGGCCGCCGCCCGGCGTTGCGCGGGGCAGGATCACCGTCCGGTCGTCGTCGCCGTCGCCCGCCGGCACGCGGCGCGGCACGTCGCCGGGTTCCAGCCCCAGCAGGCCGCGCAGCTCGGCCATGGACTGCGGGCGCGCCTGCGGACGCACGCCCAGTCCCGCATCGATCGCCGACAGCAGGCGCGCGCTGTAGCGCGTGCGCAGTCCTTCGTCGGCGGCCAGCGGCAGGTAGCTGTCGTTGAGCATGCGCGCCACCGAAGGCGGCGGCGGCCGGCCGGTCACGGCCACGTGCATCACCGCCGCCAGCGCATAGACGTCGGTCCAGGCGCCCTGCGCCATGTCGGGCATCTCGGCGTATTGCTCGACCGGCGCGTAGCCCGGCTTGAGGATGACCGTGATGGCCTGCGTCTTGTCGCTGATGACGCGACGCGCCGCGCCGAAGTCGAGCAGCACAGGACGGCCCGAATCTTCCAGCAGGATGATGTTGTCCGGCGCGATGTCGCGGTGATAGCAGTTGGCCGCGTGCATGACGGCCAGCGCCTGCGTCACACCGTCCAGGATGTCCATGAGCCAGGCTTCACCCGCGCCGCCGTCGCGCTGCCCGCCCAGCGCCTGGCGCAGGGTCTGGCCGCGGTAGAACGGCATCGCCATGTAGGCGGTGCCCCTTTCCTGCCAGAAGCGCAGCACCTTCAGCAGCGAGGGGTGGTCGAACTGCGCCAGCAGCCGCGCCTCGTTGATGAAGCTGCGCATGCCCAGGTCGAACGTCTCGCGCGTGCGCTCGGACAGCGGCATCACCGTGCCGTCGCCCTGGCGGGTGGACAGCGACACCGGCAGGTACTCCTTGATCGCGACCACGCGCTCGAGGTCGGTGTCCCACGCCTCGTAGACCACGCCGAAGCCGCCCTGCCCGACCACGCGGGTCAGCTCGAATTCGGCCAGGCGGCTGCCGACGGGCAGCAGGCCGGCACCGTCCTGCGCCGGGGCCGGCGCGCCGGCGATGCGCGTCGCGTCCGTTTCGTCGTGCGGGAATGGGCCGTCGTGCATGACCGGTTCCGCTATTGGTCCGCCACGTCGCCGGCCGGAAAGCCGAACAGCGCGTCGAATTGCTCGTCCTGCGGCAGTCCCAGGGTGCTCATGCCCTGGCCGCCGCGCGCCGCCGGATCGGTGAACCACAGCGACTGGCCGAACTCGGGCAGGGCCAGCCCGATCGGCTCGCCCGCGTCCTGCGCGCCATCGTCGCCGCCCTCGCCATCGGCCGCGTCGCCCGGCAATGGCGGTTCGCCCGGGGCCGCGCCTGTGCCCGCACCGTCGCCGAAGCGCTGCAGCACCAGCGCGTCGAAACGCAGCGCGTCCAGGTCCTGCTCCAGTCCGTCGATGGCGCATTGCGCGGCCCGCTCCAGCCAGTGGCGGGCGTGCGCCAGCATTGGCCCATGCAGCCTGGCCGGGCCCGGCCCCATGGCGTCGGCCACCGTGAACGGGAAGTAGCGGCCGACGGCGTCCACCGAGGGCATCAGCACGCCCATCCAGGCGCCGGCGCCGATCACGCCGTCGCCCAGCATGAAGCACCACAGCGGCGCCGACAGGTAGCGCCCGGTCCAGTCGGCGTGGCGCGCGCGCAGTTGCAGCAGCCCGGCCTGCAGCCAATGGTCCCAGGCGTGGCGAAACTCGTCCGGCAGCCGCCGGTGGGCGAAGTCGCCCATGCCCGGCAGCTTGCCCCACCAGCCGGGCAACGGATGCGCCTCGACGCGCGCGGGCGATTGTTCACGCTTCATGTCGAGGTCCTGCGGTGCGGCGGGGCCGGGGTTGCGTCATAGCCCCTCGGGACAGGTGAATTCGCGCAGCTCCTTCAGGCGTATCGGGTGCTGCACGCTGTTGGTGGTCACCTCGAAGCGGGCGCGCCGCGCGCCGACCTGGAAGGTGATGAAGAACTTCTCGGGCGCGTCGCCTGCTTCGAGCTGGCCGTCGTCGAGCAGGCGGAACAGCGCCCATGGCCCGTCCGTGGTGGCACCCGAAGGCCCGGACGAGGACGGCGGGCTCAGTTCGAGCCGCACCTGGTTGCTGCCCTTGGGCCCCGGCCACTGCACCGCCATCGGCACCACCGGGCCGTGCGCGTACTTCACCAACTGGCCGTCCACGTCCAGCACGAACTGCGAGATGCCGGCGTCCATCTCCATCGGGCGGAAGTCCAGCCGCATGGACGGGCCGCGCCCGCCGCCGCGGAAGAAGATGTCCTTGATGCGCGCGGCGCGTTCGAACTGCGCCAGCGCCTGCGTGGTGACGCCGGCGCGTTCGGCCACCGGCTTGTAGCGCCACGGCCGGGTGCTGGTGTCCACCAGCGGTGCCAGGCGCTTCTGGAAGAACTCGTCCATGAGCCCACCGGGACCGAAGAACTGGCCGAAGTCCTCGGGCAGCACGTCGCGCCGGGACTTGAGCACGAACGGGTAGCGCCCGGCGATGGCGCGCTGGCAGAACTCGGTCACCGGCCTGAGGTCCTGGTTGAGGTTGCCGCGCTCGGCCACGCTCGCCTGCGTCGCGCCGGCCTGGCTCAGGTCCTCGATCATGGAACGCGCCGGCTCGGGCAGGCGCGCCGCGTCCGACTTGAGCTTGCCCGCCACGTCGCCCGGCGGCGGCGAGCTGCGCGCCTTGACCGCGGTGTCCACCGCCGTCAGGTAGACGTACACCTCGTTGAACAGCTTGAGCGCCTCGTCCAGCGGGGCCGGCGCGCCGGGCGCGGCCGGCGTCACCAGCCGGCGCAGCGGCTCGAAATGGTCGTCCACGATGCTCTCGATGCGCTTGCCGGGCGGCGCGCCGCCCGGGGCGGCGCCGGGTGCCGCGCCGAGCAGCGCCTCCAGGCTCTGGCGCGCGCCGCGCACCGTCTCGGTGGCCTTGCTGACGACGTCCTTGTTGTCCGGCGGGACCAGCGTGGTTTCCTTGACGACACCGCGCAGGAAGCCGGCCAGCGGCGAGACCGCGCCCGATAGGATGCGCGCCTCCTCGATGCTCTTGTCCAGGCTCGGCGCGCGGATCAGGCGCACGTCGGCCAGGAACGCGTCCCACACCTTCACGTACTCCTGCAGGTACAGGCGCCGCACCCGATCGGTCAGCGCGTCCAGCCCGCCAGCCTCGCGCAATCGCTCGGCGGTGCCGCCCTGCTGGCCCAGCACCCACGGGTCTTCCTGCGACAGCAGCGTGGTCACCACCAGCACCTCGCGCTGGAACCGCTTGTGATAGCCGTCGAAGGTGAACAGGCCCGGCACGCCGTCGGTCAGCGGCTTGCCGCTGACGCGCTCGAAGACCAGCGGCGCCGAAGGCCCGGCCGCACCGGCCACCGTGAACGGCGCCACGTCCTGGCCCAGGCGCTGGCGCTTGAGCCGGCTGAACACGCGCTGCTCCAGCGGGTAGCTGGCCAGCAGCGCGCGCACGTTGCGCACCAGCGCCTCGTCGGTCTGCAGCGGCGCGCGCGGCGGGCCCTGCGCGATCAGCAGGTCGAGCTGGTCCTCGAGCATGCGGCGCTGGTCCTCGGAGACGGCGCGGTCCAGGTTGCGCGACCAGTCCAGCGTCACCCACGCCCGGAGCGCGTCGCCGTCGAAATGCTCGGGCTGGTGCAGCATCAGGTAGGCCTTGAGCGCCTCGTAGGTGAACTCGAGGTTGTCCTTCTGCGCCAGCCGCAACTGGTCCTCGACGCGCTTGGCGATCTGCGGCAGGAAGGCTTCGTTCAGGGCCCGCTGGTGCGCCAGCATGGCGGCGGCCTCGAGCTTGTCGCCCTGGTACAGGCCCAGCGTCATGCCCAGCGGCGGGTCGCCGTCGCGGTTGGCCGGCGTGCGCCAGATGTCGCGCAGCCCGTCCAGGAGCGGCGCCACCTGCACCAGGTTGCTCGCGGTCCGCGGTAGCGCCGCCAGCGTCTCGCGCGCCGGCGCCACGCGCGCCTGCACCGAGGCGAGGTAGTCCAGGTTGCGCCACCCGCTCCAGCCCCAGGCGGCCAGCAGGCCGAGCGTGAGCAGCGCCATCGCCGAGACCGCGCCGAGGCGCAGCAGGTGGCGCCTGCGCTCGAGCTTCACGTCGGCGCCGGCCAGGTTCTGCTCGGGGAACACCACCTGCCGCAGCAGCGCCGTGATGAAGTAGCTGCGCCCGTTGTCGTGCTGCGGCGGCAGCGTCGCGCGCTCGAGCCCGAAGCCGCGCGCCATGCCGCCCATGACGCGATCGATGGGGCTGCCCTCCTGCGTGCCGCTGGTGAAGTAGACGCCGCGCACCCATGGCGTGCGGGCGAAGCGCGACGCGGTGAACACCTGCTCGAGCAGGTCCGACACCAGCGGGCCGATGGCACCGAACTGCGCCGGAAAGCCGAAGATGGCCGCGCGCCGCGCGCCGTCGCTCTCGCGCTGCATGCGCGCGATCAGCCCGTCGTTGAGGCGCCGGTGCAGCAACGCGAACTCGCGCCCGAACGCCGCGCCCATCGACTGCTGCGGCGCCTGTCCCTGCTGCGCGACCTGCTCGCCCTCGGCCAGGCCCAGCGTGAAGCCGAACACCTGCGCGCGCTGCTCCTTGCCCAGGTCGTCGAAGTAGTCGGTGAAGCCGTACAGCAGGTCGGTCTTGGTGACCAGCACATACACCGGAAGCCGTGTCGCGAGCTGCGCGTCGAGCTCGAGCAGGCGCGCGCGCAGCGCAGCCGCCAGGCCGGCGCGCTGCTCCGGGCCCTGCGTCAGCAGGTCGCCGGCGCTGATGCTGAGGAACACGCCGTTGAGCGGCCGGCGCGGACGCACCTTCTTGAGCAGTCCCAGGAACGCGTCCCATGCGCCCTTGTCCTCGGCCTGGTGGCTGTCCTGCGTGGTGTAGCGTCCGGCGGTGTCGATCAGCACCGCGTCGTCGGTGAACCACCAGTCGCAGTTGCGCGTGCCACCGACGCCGCGAATGGCGCCGGGCCCGAACTTCTCGGCCAGCGGGAACGACAGGCCCGAGTTGATGAGCGCCGTGGTCTTGCCCGCGCCCGGCGCGCCGATGAACACGTACCAAGGCAGGTCGTACAGGTAGCTGCCGCCCGACAGCGACAGCCAGTCGCGCCAGCCCGGCTTGCGGCCGGCCGCCGACAGGCGCATCTGCCGCAGGGTGGCCACCGCCTGGGTGAAGCGTTCGTCGAGCACCTTCTGCTCGGCGCTGTGCGGCTGCTCCGGCCGCGCCGGGGCCGGCTGCATCAGCGTGTCGCCCAGCTGCCGGCTGGCGCGGCGCGTGCGCAGCCTGCGCCACAGCGCGCGCAGAGCGACCAGCGCGACGATGACGCCGATCGTGACGCCCCGCGCCAGTTCGCCCTGCAGCGGCGCATGCTCGCCGACGCGGATCAGCGGTCCGACCCACCACACCAGCAAGCCCAGCACCAGCAACGCCAGCAGCGTGAGCAACAGCGGATGGAAGACGGCGCGCAGCAGCTTCTTCGTCATCGCCTGGGCTCCGGCGTCTGCGCGGCCACCCGCTCGGGCGGGGCCAGCAGCACGATCTCGACGCGGCGGTTGCGGGCGCGGTTGGCCGGCGTGTCGTTGGGCGCGACGGGCTCGGCGTCGGCGCGGCCCTCGGCCCGCATGCGGGCGGGCTCGACCCGGCTCGACAAGGCGCCCTTGACGGCGTCGGCACGCGCGGCGGACAAGTGCCAGTTGGATGGGTAGCGCATCGAGCGGATCGGCACGTTGTCCGAATGGCCGGTGATCAGCACTTCGCCCGGCACCTCGGCCAGCGCCTCCCCGATGCGCGCCAGCACCGGCAGCGCGGCCGCCCGCGGCTCGGCGCTGCCCGAGGCGAAGAAGCTGTCGCCGCTCAGGCGCACGGTGCTGCGGTCGGCTTCGTCGGTCACGGTCACCAGGCCCTGCCTGACCTCGGCTTCGAGGAACTTCGCCAGCCGCGGCGCCTTCGCCGGGATCACCGCGGCCGGCGGGGCGATCTGCAGCTGCGGCACGCGCAGCGAGGACACGTCGGCATAGGTCTGGTCGGACCGGTTGTTGACCCACAGGCGCATGCCGAACCAGGCCAGCGCCAGCACCAGCAGGAACAGCGCGCCCACGACCCACAGGGGCAGCGTGTCGCGCAGCCGCACGCTGCCCGCCCCGGCGCCTTGCCAATGCGGGGACAGCGCCGGCTCGGTTGCCGGCCTGTCCTTCGCGATCAGGTCGGCCAGCCGCTGGCGCACGTTGTCCAGCTGCGCGCGGCCGTTGTCGAGCACGCGGTAGCGCCCCTCGAAGCCGAGCGCGAGCACGCAGTAGACGAGTTCGAGCAGGTCGCGGTGCCGGGGCACGTCCTGCGCCAGCCTGGCCAGCAGCTGGAACACCTTCTCGCCGCCCCACGCCTCGTTGTGGAACTGCACCAGCAGGCTGTGCTTGTTCCACCCGCCCTGCGAACCCCAAGGCGTGTTGGCCGCCGCCTCGTCGAGCGCCGTGCACAGCACGTAGCGCGCCGCCAGCACCGACTCGTTGCCGATGCCCGCGCGGCGCGCGTCGGCGTCGAACTGGTTCACTGCATCGGCGGTCGATGCGCGCAGCGTGGCCACGTCGCGCGGCTGCACCAGGTTGCGCAGCTTGCCGATCAGCACCAGCAACCGCCCCGCCGCCGACACCAGCGGATTGACCAGCCCCAGCGCACCCATGTCCATCGGCACCGGCGCCGCAGCCGCACCGCCCGCAACCGTCGCCGGCGCCCCCGCAGGCTGGCGCGGCCGCGGCTTGATCACCGTGCGCTCGGCCTCCCCCGAGAACGGATCAGGGGCGGTCATCGCACGGCCCAGAAGGAGAGTTCGAGCCCGGGGAAATCGCCGGCCACATGCATCGCCATGCCGCCCGATTGCTCGAGCTGGCGCCACAAGTCGCTGTTGCGCGTCTCCAGCTCGAAGTAGCTGGCGCCCGTGTGGAACGGGATCTGGCGCGGCGCCACCGGCATCGCCGCCAGTGCGACGCCGGGCAGCGCCAGCGTGACCAGGTCGCGGATGCGCTCGACCGGCCCGATGGTGACCTGCGTGGGAAAGCGTGCGCGCAGCGCCTCGCCCGGCATCTGCGCATTGACGGCCAGCACGAACGTGGCTTTGCGTTGCAGCTCCACGTCCTTGATGAGCGCCACGTGCACGTTGTTCTTGCGCTCGTGCAGGTCGATGCGGATGGCCGCGCGCTCGATCACCATCGAGAAGCTGCGCCGCAGGTCGTCCATGACCGGTCGGAACGACAGCGCCAGGTCGTCGTGCACGTAGGGGCCGAAGCGCGCGGTGCGGCGTCCGTCGCGGAAGGTCGCCAGGTCGCCGGCCAGTGCCAGCGCGTGCTCGAACAGCCGCTGCGGATGAAGCAGCCCCGGCTGCGCCAGGTGCGCGAACAGCGCCTCGTGACGGTTGATGGTCTGCAGCATGAGGAAGTCGGCGATCTCGGCCACGCCGCCGGTGCCCCCCGCGGTGAGCGAGCCGGCCAGCTCGTCGCCGCGCTGGCGCAGCAGGCCGAGCAGTTCGTCCAGCCAGCTGCGCGGCAACGCGTGCGCGGCCACGTCGAGCAGCGGAGGCACGAGGTTGCGATCGAGCGCGACCTGGTTGTCCACGCGGCGCTCGACCACGCGCGCGATGCGCAGCGTGGTCCAGGCATCGGTGGCGTCGCCGGCGCGCATCAGGCGCGTGTGCAGCGCGCCCAGCTGCAACGTGGCGCTGCGCTCGCCGGCGGTGTTGGCGTCGGGCACTTCCACTTCGAGCACGCGGTGGCGCACCAGGTCCTCGTAGCCTTCGGCGTCGGACTCGCGCGCGCCGGCCCGGCGCAGCGGCAGCGCCAGCACGATGTCCTCGCTCCTGGCCGCGCCGGCGATCTCGATTGCTTCGGGCAGCGGGTCCACCGCCGGCATGTCGAACGGCGTGCCGTCGCCGAACACACCGACCGCGCGCACTAGGGCCAGCTTGCCCAGCGCCAGCGCCGCGCTGTCGATCTCCAGTTCGGCGAAGCCGCGACCGTGGGCGACGGTGCTGCGCAGCAGCAAATGGCGGGCATGGTCGGCATGGCGCTCGCTTTGCTGAAGGTGCTGGGGCTGCAACAGCATCCCCTCGCTCCACACCACTTTTGTTCGCCAGCTCATCCGCGCTCCATGCGTCGGCAGGGGTGCCGCAGACGCGAAGTTTCGGACCCTTGCCGCGCGGGGCAAATCCGTCCTATGGACTAGCCGACGGCGCGCCCCTAGTGCGAAGGTCCTAGTCTTCGCCGGTGCGCGCACGCCTCGGATGGGGGTTCAGGCGCCACTCCTACACGCGCGGCCGCGCGTGTGTGATGTGCTTGGGATGCAAGGAAGACAGCCATGCAAGACGGAATCTACGAAGCCCTGTTCACGACCAGCAAGGGTGCGCTGGGCACCACCGCGATCCTGATCCGCGGGCGCGCCTTCGTCGGCGCGGACGAGCTGCATTTCTATCGCGGCGAGATCGACCAGTCCGATGACGAGGCGCAGGTGATCATGGAAGTGACGCGGCACGATTTCTCGACGCCGTCGGCATTCGGCAGCGACGCGATGTTCACGCTCACCTGGCGCGGCAAGCCGATCGGCGACAGCGCCTTCAGGCTCAGCTGCGAGCCCCCGGAACTGGGCCTGAAGATCTACGTGTCCGGCAGCCTGCTCAAGGCGCTGTAGCGCGGGGGCTATTTCCCGGGCGGGCGATCGTCGCCGCCGGCGCCCGCTCCGAGCAGGCGCATCTGTTCCTCGTACTCGCGCGCCAGCCGCGCCAGCCGTGCATCGCGCGACGCGGTGTCGACCCATTGCGCTTCCATCGCGCTCTGGCGCGCCAACTGGTAGGCCAGTTCGGCGGCCGGCCGCAGCGAGGCGTCGTCGGCTGCGACGAAGCCGGCCAGGTCGTGCAGCGACTTGAGCAGGGCGCGCTCGGCATCGCCGGTGGGACCGGGGGCGCGGCCGTAGCCGACCAGGAAGTCGCGCACCTGCTGCTGGAACGCCGGCGGATAGCTGCGGCGCATGACGATCTGCGCGTGCGGGATCAGCTCGGACTGCCACAGCACGCGCAGCCGGGCGGCCTCGGACGGGAACTGCAGCCGGAAGCGCTCCAAGTCGGCGGTGTTGTTGGTGGCCACGTCGGCGTCGCCGTTGGCCACCGCCAGTGCGGTGTACTGGTGCGTGCCCACCAGTTCGCTGCGAAAGCGGGTCTCCATCTGGATGTGGCGTGGCAGGAACAACTGCAGTTGCGGGACGATGAAGCCCGACACCGAGCGCCGCTCGCCGCGCGCGATGCGCCACCGCTCGGGCTCGGCGAGCAGCGCATCCAGCGAGGCCGGCGCGTCGCCCTTGCGCGCCAGCAGCAGCGCGCGGTAGCCGGGCAGGCCGTCGTGCCGCGTGACCTGCGCCACCACCATCATCCCGTGCTGGGTGACCGCGTCCAGCGCCATGCGCCCGGACAGGAAGGCCATGTCCACCTCGTTGCGGCGGATCGCCTCCTCCAGCGCGCCGTACGAGGTGACGGACAGCACGCTCACCGGCCGGCCGATGGCGCGGCTCAAATCGGCCAGCACCGGTCCCCAGTCGTTGCGCGACTCGAAGGCGCCGCCCAGCGGCAGGATGCCGAAGCGCAGCGGCGCGCCCATCACCACGCCGCCGACGGCCGGCACCTCGATCACGCCGTCCTGGGCATGGACCATGGACGGCAGGCCCGGCAGCGCAAGCACCAGAAGCGCGGCGATGCGGCGCAGGCGCTGCATCCAGCCGACAATCCGTTGCCCGCGCGACGGGTCGCTGGAGGGGGAAGGCAGCAGTCGCGCCGGCAGGCAGTTCGCGAAACGGACGAGCGTCATCGGTGTTCCAGATACGGCGGCCTGAAGGAACAGGCCCAATGCCCGGTGGTCAAGCACCGTCGGCAGGCACACAATTAGATACCACTAACCAAGTTCGGACGAATGGCATCTTCTTCCAATGCGCCGGCCGCGCCCACAACGCGCCTGTTGCAACGCCTGCCGCGGCTGTCGCTGGCGCAGCAGCTGGTGCTGCTGGCGGTGCTGCCGGCGGTGCTGGCCACCGCCGGCGCCATCGTGGTCCTGACGCGCCAGCACCTGGCCAACGTGACCGAACTGATGCGCACCAGCGCGCAGGCGGTGGCGCTGCAGGTCGCCTCCCTGGCGCAGGGGCCGCTGGCGCAGATGGACCGGCGCGCCCTGCTGCGCACGGTGCAGGCCGGCGCCTCGCAGCCGCACATCCACCAGGTGCAGATCCGCACCAGCGACGGCGAGATCCTGGCCGACGCGCAGACGTCGGACATGCGGCGCGGCGAGGGCCTGAGCGTGTACTCGCCCATCACCGGCGACAACGGCGCCAACCGCGGCATGGTGATGGTGGAGATCAGCCTCGACGAAGTCACCGTTGCGCGCAAGGCCGTCTTCCTCAACGTGCTGCTGGTGCTCGGCGCCATCCTGGCCGGCGTCGGGCTCGCCGGCTGGTGGGCGGCGCGCCGCATCAGCGCACCGATCCGGCGCCTGGGCGAGGCGGTCGACCGCCTCGGCGCCGGCGAGGATGCCCAGGTGGCGGTGGCCGGCACCGCCGAGGTCCGGCGCCTGCAGCACGGCTTCAACCAGGCGGCCATGGCGCTGGCAGAAAGCCGGCGGATGCTGCAAAGCCGCATTGGCGAGGCCACCGCCGAGCTGGCCCGCAAGAACCAGCAGCTCGAGGTGGCGAGCCAGGCCAAGACAAGGCTGCTGGCGGCCGCCAGCCACGACCTGCGCCAGCCGCTGCATGCGCTCACCCTGTTCTCCGACGGCCTGGCCAACGGCGAGACCGACCCGGTGCGCCTGGCGCGCATCGGCCACATCCGCGAATGCGTGGACTCTCTGGACCGCCTGTTCTCCGAACTGCTGAACCTGTCGCAGCTCGACGCCGGGGTGCTGCAGCCGCAATGGTCCGACTTCCCGCTGGACCGGCTGTTCGACGAGATCAGCCGCAACTTCCGCAACGTGGCCGAGCAGCAGGGCCTGCGCCTGGTGGTGCGCAAGACCGACCTCTGGGTGCGCTGCGACTACGTGATGCTCTCGCGCATCCTCAACAACCTGGTGTCGAACTCGCTGCGCCACACGAACGAAGGCGGCATCCTGGTCGGGGCGCGCCGGCGCGGGCGCGGCGTGCGCATCGAGGTGTGGGACACCGGCGTGGGCATCGCGCCGCAGCACCAGGCCCGGGTGTTCGAGGAATTCTTCCAGATCGATCCGCAGCGCAAGAGCGGCTCGCCGCGCGGCATGGGCCTGGGGCTGTCGACCGTCAAGCGGCTGACGGCGCTGCTCAACACGCGCGTCGACCTCGCCTCGGTGCCCGGCCGCGGCACCCGCGTGCGGATGCTGGTGCGCGCGGTCGAACCGGTGGCCGATGCGCAACCGTCGGAGCCGGCGGCGCTGGCGCCGGCGGATCCGATGCCCGGCGACCTGGCCGGCGTGCGGGTGCTGGTGATCGACGACGAGCGCACCATCCTCGAAGGCCTGCAGGTCGTGCTGACGAACTGGGGCATGGAGGTCATGGCCGCGCAGTCGCGCGCCGAGGCGCTGGCGCTGGCCGACCAGTGGGCCGCGCCGCCCGATGCGGTGGTCTCCGACCTGCTGCTGCAAGGCGGCGACAACGGGCTGGACGTGCTGGCCGCGCTGGAGAAGCACCCGCGCGGCATCGGCGCGGGCACCGCGCGGCTGCTGGTCACCGGCGAGACCAAGCCGGACCGCCTGCGCGAAGTCGCCCAGGCCGGCGTGATGGTGCTCTACAAACCGGTCTCGCCGAGGGCGCTGCGCCAGGCCATCGGCGCGCAGCTGGCGGCGCTGCGCATACCGGCCTGAACCGGATTCCGGGGACGTGCGGCGCGCCCCTCATCCCCGTGAGCTATGCCGATCGGCATAGCGCGCATGCCCGCAGGGCCGCCACGCACGCGACATAAGCCCTCCGCCTTATCGCGCGAACCCAGCCGCGTCCCTACAGTCAGGCGATCCTCACCGCGGTGAACCTTCATGCTTCTCGAAAGCGTGCGGACCGTCGCCGGTGCCCTGCGGGCACTCGTCGCCGTGCTGCTCATCCTGACCGGCGTGCCGCCTGGCCTGGCGCAGGCGGCATCGGCGCGCGTGACCGTGCTGACCGCCGGCGGCGCGGCCGACGACGAGTTCGTGCGCCAGCTGCGAACGCTCGAGGAGCCGGGCGGCGACTTCCGCGTGATACGGCTGGACGGCGCCGGCACCACCGCAGCCGCGGTCGTGCTCGCGCCCGACAACGAGACCGGCCAGGAGGCCGCGAATGCCGGCGTGCGGACCCGCGGCCGGATCGCACCCGCCACGGCCCCGGCCGGCGCGGCGACGACGGTGGCGGTCGGTGCGGAAGCGGCGCGCTCGGCGGTCGAGCGCGACGGCGCCGACCCGCTGCTGCTGGCCATGCTCAGCCAGCTCGAGTACGAGCAACTCAAGTCCAGCCCCGGCCTGCACCGCGCCGGCCGGCGCGTGGCCGTGCTGCTGCGCGACCCTTCCATGGCGGCGCAACTGAGGCTGGTCGCCGCGGCGCTGCCGCAGGGGCGCCGCCTGGGCGTGCTGGCGGCGGCGCAGTCGCAGCCGCTGGTGCAGGCGCTGGAGCAGGCCGCGGGCAGCGCCTGGACACTGAACGTGGCCACGGCCGCCGACGTGCAGGCCATCGGCCCCGCGCTGCGTGACGTGCTGCCCGCCAGCGATGCCCTGCTGTTGCTGCCCGACGCCATCGGCGACGACGCCGCCGCCACTGCCGCGGTGTTGCGTGCGGCCGCCGGCGCCGGCGTGCCGGTGTTCGGCGCCAGCGACGCGATGGTTCGCTCCGGCGCGTTGGCGTCCGCGCTGTGCGGCCCGGCGCAGATGGCGCGGCAGGCACAGGCGCTGGGGCGCCGGCTGGTGGCCGGCCCGGACGAGGCCTTGCTGGTGGAGGCGGCCCGGCCGTCGACGGTCAGCGTCAACGGCAACGTGGCGCGCAGCCTGGGCCTGCGGCTGCCCAGCAGCGACGAGTTGACCCGGCGCGTCGCGGCGGCCACCCCATGAGCCCGGCCGTGCCCGCCATGGCCGCCACCCCACCCCCGCGGGATGCCGACCGGCGTCGCACCACGCCGGCGCCGGCCGAGGCGGGGGCGGCCGACGACCCGCCCGGCTCGGCCTTCGTGCCGGCCGCCTTCGCACGGGGCTCCGGCCCGGGCCCGCACGCGATCGTCATGAGCGGCAATCTCCGGCGCGACCTGCTGCGCCTGGGCCTGATGCCCTGCGCCGCGGCGGCGCTGGCGCTCACCGCGTGGTTCACGCATGCGCGGCTGGAGGCGCTGGAGCATTCTTTCGACGCCGAGGGGCAGGCGATCGCGCGACAGGTGGCGGCGCTGACCGACCTGAGCCTGTACGCCGGCGACCAGGCCGCCGTGCAGGCCGTGGCCAACTCGGCGCTGCGCGGCGGCCAGGCGACGCGTGTCGAGATCAGCAACAACGCCGGGCTGTTCGTCAGTGCCGGCCCGGCCGTCGGCAACCTGGAGAAGCTGCGCGTGTACACGGCGCCGGTGCGGCTGCGCGAATCGCCCGGCGCCAGCCCGTTCGGCCCGCCGGCGCCCGGCGCCACCGCCGCCGCCCCCCCGGGCCCCGGCGCGGCGCCGATCGGGCTGGTGCAGGCGTTTCGCGACACCACCGCCTACAGCCGCGAGCGCTATCGCTCGCTGCTGGCCGGCGTCGGCATCGCGCTGATCGCGCTGCTGGTGGCCTGGGCCTCGGTGCGTCACATGGCGCGCAGCGTGACCCGTCCGCTGCGCCGCATCTCGCAGACAGTGGCCGCGCTCGAGGGCGGCCATTTCGACACGCGCTGCGACGTGGAGGCCGCGCCCGCGCGCGGCGCCGCGGAGGCCGCGCGCCCGCACGAGCTCGCCAGCCTGGCGCACGATGTCAACCGGCTGGCCGAACGCCTGGCCCACAACCACCAGGTCAGCGAGGAGCGCGTGCGCGAGGCCACGTCGGTCGCACTGCAGCGCATGGCCGAGGCCGAGCAGGCCGCGCTGTCGCGGGCCCGCTTCCTGGCGGCCGCCAGCCACGACCTGCGCCAGCCGCTGCATGCCATGGGCCTGTTCATCGACGGCCTGCTGCCCGGCGCCAGCGATGCGCAACGCCCGGCCGTACTGCGCCTGCAGGAAGGCACGCAGTTCATGACGCTGCTGCTGGACGACCTGCTGGAGATCTCGCGGCTGGACGCGCAGGTGCTCACGCCGAAGATGGCGCCGGTGGCGCTGGATACGCTGTTCGAGCAGCTGGCCGCCCAGCACGCCGCGCAGGCGGCGCAGTCGCAGGTGCGCATGGTGTTCAAGCCGCAGGGCCGGCTGGTGCACAGCGACGCGGCGATGCTGCTGCGCATCGTCGGCAACCTGATCGGCAACGCCATCCGCCACGCCCCGCCCGAAGGCACGGTGCTGGTGGCGGCACGGCGCGGGACGCGGCCGGGCACGACCCGCATCGAGGTGCGCGACAACGGCATCGGCATCGCGCCGATCCACCAGCAGCGCATCTTCGAGGAGTTCTACCAGGTGGCCAACACCGAGCGCGACCGGCGCCAGGGCTTCGGCCTGGGCCTGGCCATCTGCGCGCGGCTGGCGGCGCTGATGGGCTCGCGCATCGAGCTGCGCTCGGCACTGCTCGAAGGCAGCACCTTCTCGCTGACGCTGGCGCAGGCGCGGCAGGCGCCCGCGCCGAGGCCGTCGGCGGCCCCGCCCGCCGGCGCGCCGCTGGCGGGCCTGCGCTGCCTGGTGGTGGACGACGACGACGCCATCCTGCACGCCACCCACGAGCTGCTGCGCCAATGGGCCTGCGTGCCGGTGTGCACCCGGACGGTGGCCGATGCCATCGCCCTCATGTCCGAGCCGGACGCGCAGTTCGACGTAGTGCTGTGCGACCTGCAGCTGGCCGGCCATGACGACGGCCTGGCCGTGATCGATTCGGCGCGCAAGCTGCAGCCCGATGCGCTGGCGGTACTGGTGTCCGGCGCCACCGGGCCGGAATCGCTCAAGCGCCTGCGCGCGCATGACGCGAGCCTGCTGACCAAGCCGGTGGCGCCGGCCAAGCTGCGCGCCCTGCTCACCACCCGCCGCCAGTCGGCCACGCCGGTGCCCGTGCCCTTCCATGCTTGAGCCCGGCGCGCTCCCCGGCATCCGGCCCTGGATCGCCACGCCCAGCTACAGCGGCGCGCTGACCACCGGCTACGTGCGCAGCCTGCTGGGCCTGGTCGGCCTGGCGTATGCGCACGGCTTTGCCATGCACACGCGCTTTCTCGACGGCGACAGCCTGGTCACGCGGGCGCGCAACCGCATGGTGGCGGAGTTCATGGCCGACCCGCGCTGGACGCACCTGTTCTGGATCGACGCCGACATCGGCTTCGAGCCCGAGGCGGCCTTGCGGCTGCTGCTGTCGGGCCATGACGTGGTGGCCGGCGTCTACCCGCACAAGCACGATGCCTGGCCCGCGCAGGGCCTGGACCAGCCGCTGCCCGCGGGCAGCACGCGCGAGGATTTCGAGGCGCGCTACGCGAGCTTTCCGGCCAACCTGCTGCGCCACGCGCCGGGCGAGGTGGATGCGCACGGCTTTCTGGAAGTGCTGGACGCGCCGACCGGCTTCATGCTGATCGCGCGCCACGTCTTCGAGCGCATGGCCGACGCCCTGCCGGAATTGCGCTACACGCCCGACCTGGGCGGCCGCGCGGCGGCGCGGCAACCCGCGCACTACCGGTTCTTCGACGTCATGGCCGAGCCAGGCAACGGCCGCTACCTGAGCGAGGACTACGCCTTCTGCCGTCGCTGGCAATCTGTCGGCGGCAAGGTGCACGTCGACACCCGGGCGCGCCTGACCCACCAGGGCCACAAGGTCTACACCGGGGACTTCGCCCGCGCGCTGGGCTGCTGAAGGCGGGCCGCGGCGCCGTCAGAAGTCGCCGCAGCTGTTGGTCCGCTCGGTGTCCAGGCAGCTGGTGAGGTTGGGACGCGTGCGCACCATCGACCACTGGCGCGCCAGCACGTCGTTGCCCTGCACGGCCCGGTCGCCGGTCAACGGCGCGCTGCTGGCCAGGCAGATCGGCGCGATGCCGATGTTGCGGTCGTACAGCCAGGTGGTGGGCTCCTCGCGCAGCACATCGACGAAGCGCGGCAGGATGTCGGCGCGCGGGGCCTCTCGCGGGGCCGGCGGCGGCGCTGCCGGTGGCACTGGCGGCGGTGGCACCACTTCCAGCGCCACCACCCGCAGCTGGCCGGGCACGACGTTGATCGCATAGCCTTCGGCGGAGGTGAAGCTGCCGTCGACCGGGTAGCTGCCGGGCGGACTGGCGGCGTCGGCCGGGCTGCTCGTCGTGCCGCCGATGCCGGCGCCGGTGTCGCCCAGGATCAGGCCGGATACGGTGAAGCCGAACGGCGGATTGGCGGTGCCGACCGTGCGCTGGAAACTGCCGATGGTGACCGTCGCCGTCGGCTGCTGTCGGTAGATGAAATGGTTGTCGGCCGGCGTGACGGTGACGCCGCAGGCGCCGAGGAAAGCGCAGTTGTAGTAGTTGGGGAAGGCGCCCGAGCCGGCCAGCCCGCCGCGCGTCTCGCCGACCCAGGTGTCGGCCCACACCCGCCATGGCGCGCCGCCCAGGCTGCCGCCGCCGGGGTTCTGGAAGGTGTTGGCCGCGACCAGGTCGGCGCCGCCGACGCTGCTCACCGCGGTGTCCAGCAGCAGGTCGCCAGACAGGGTGCGCACGAGAAGCGTGTCCGCCGCCATCGAGGTGGCGGTGACCGGCAGCGGCGCTTCGCCCGCGGCGTCCCAGCCGACGACCGAGACGGCGCCCACGCGCAGGCTGCCGGCGTTGACGTACTCGAAACGGCCCGCCGCGCCGCCGCCCAGGGTGCTGGCGCTGACGTTGTTGGCCGGGTCGGCCAGGATCACGTCGCCATTGATCGAACGCGCCAGCAGCGTGCCCGCCGTGATGGCCTCGCCCGCCGCCTGCGTGATGCTGCCGCCGCTGATCAGGCCCAGTTGCGGCGCCGTAACGGGGGCGCCGAGCGTGATGCCGCCACCGCCGCCGTTTTGCAGCGTCAGCGGCACGCTCGAGTTGACGGCCGCATTCACGGTGATGCTTCCCGCATGGGTGTTGCTGCCGACCACCAGCGCGCCGGCATCCAGGCGCGCCAGCTCGTCGGACGAGATGTCGAAGCCGGTGCCGCCCGAACCGCCCAGGGTGATCGGGTTGGCGGTGCGGTCGACGCCGGCACCGCTGGCCTGGTCGACGCCGCCGGGCCGCAGGTTGAGCACCTGGCCGGCACGCACGGTGCCGTCCAGTGCCAGCGCATCGCTGCTGCCGTCGTTGGCCGCTCGCAGCGTCACCAGGCTGTTGCCGTCGATGCGGGAGGCCGGCACGGGCGCTCCGGACACGTCGGTGGCCGCCCCGGTCAGCAGCAGGCCGGCGCCGTCGCCCTGCGTCTCGCCGGTCACGGCGATCCGGCCGCTGCCGGTGCTGGTGGCCAGGGCGCCATTGGCCATGAGCACGCCGATGCCGCGTCCGTTCCCCGGCGGCTCGGGCAATACGACCAGCGGGGCGAGCGGCGGTGGCGCAGGATCGGGACCGCCGGTGCGCAGGCCGCGCACGTCGATGCTGCCGTCCGTCGTTCGCAGCACCGCGCCGTCGATGCTGACGCCGTGGCCAGGCCCGTCGCTGCTGTTGCTGCTGTAGGCGCCGATGCCCGTGACGGCGATGCTGCCGCTGGTGGTGCGGATGCCGGTGGGCGCCGCGGCGTCGAGGGCCAGGATGCGAACGCCGGTGCCGATCGCGGCGCGGCCGGACACCTCGACGTTGCCGGTGCTGCTGCTGATGCTCGTGTCGTAGAGGTCCACCACGGCATCGGTGGAGATGCCGCCTTCGCCGATGGCGGCGGTGGACTGCACGCCCTGCAGGCTGACGCTGCCGCCGGCATTGGCATCGCTGCCGCCGGTGCGCGTGTCGATGGTCGTGGCGGTCAGGCAGATCGTGCAGGGGTCGAAGCGGCCGCCCAGCGCCGTCATCGCGACATTGCCGCCGTTGGTCAGGATGCCGCCGCCATAGTCGATGCTGCCGCCGTCCGGGCCGAGCCCGGCGGCGAACTCGACGTTCAGCGGCTGCGTGCCGGTGCTGCGGATCTGCGTGTCGCGGGCAAGGCTTTGGATGTCGCGCTGGGCCTCCAGCCGCAATGTCAGCGGCGCGGTGCTGGTGGCCGTGCCGAGGTTGATGTCCACGCCCCGGTCGAGATAGATCGAGCCGGTGAACGAGTTCGCCGCCGGCGCCCCGGTGGTGATCGTGACGTTGGTGCCGCTGTTGAGCGCGGCATTGATGTCGCCGTCCTGGACCGTCGAGCTGGCCAGCGGCACGAACGGCTGCGCCGGCAGGGTGCCGGCCGCGTCGCCGTGCGCGACGGTGATGTCGAACGGATCGACCAGCCACAGGCCGGCGTTGCCCGCCGGCGCGCCGGCATCCACCCGGATGCCGCGCAGGTCCACATTGCGCCCGGAGGTCTCGACGAAGCCGCCGTTGCCGCCGCCGGTGCCCGCGCGCGCGCCGTACACGCCGTGGCTGCGCAGGTCGCCCTGCGCCACCGCCTCGATGCGGCCGCCGTTGCCGGTGGCCCCGGTGGCGTCGGCCCGGATGCTCGCGTTCTGGTCGATGCCCATGTCGCCGCTCGCGCGCAAGGCGACGGTGCCGCCGCCGGTGGCACCGCGCGCATCGATGAAGGCGGGGGTCGCCTCCTCGGTGTAGTCGTTCGTCACCAGCAGGTTGCGGCCGGTCACCGAGATGCTGCCGCCCTGGCCGGTGTCGGAAGACGCGTCCAGCAGGGCGATCGGGCCGCCCTCCGAGTCGTCGGTGTAGCCCAGGTTGACGTCGGTGCCGTTCGCGTCGAGTGTGATGCTCCCGCCCTTGGCGGTGACGGCGCCGCGGCCGAAGCTGGCATCGACGGTGACCCCGTAGGCGCTGCGCGTGTCGGGCACGACCGAGATCACGCCGGCCTGCCTGACCGCCGTGAAGCCGTTGCTGCCGGCCGTGCCGATGATGTCGATGCGACGCCCGGCGCCGGCACCCACGTCCGAGTCGAACAGCGCCACGCCGTGCGAGCTGCCCATCGTCGCCGAGTTGCTGTTGGCCAGCAGCGCCGAGCGGAAGGCCGCCTGCGCGCCCAGCGCCGTGAGGTCGGCGCCCTGGCCCTCGATGCGCACGTCGCCGCCGGTGGCGATGACCGCATCGGCCACCACCACGCCACCGCCGCCGCCGGCATCGCCGTCGCTGTTGGCGCCGTCGAACTGCACCTGCGGCATCACCACCGGATCGGCCGCGGTCCAGCCGCGCGTGTCCCCGCGCAGCGAGACGTTGCCGCTGGCCGATTCGATGCGGCCCTGGTACAGGCGCCCGGCGCTGTCCAGCCGCACGCCCGAGGCGCCGATGCCGCCGCGCCCATCCAGCGTGACGGCGCCGCTGCCGGTGCGCAGCACGCTGCCGTGCACGCCGACGCCGTTGCCGCTGATCGATTCCGTGCCCTCGATCTGCAGCGTGACGCCTTCGCCGCGCAGGCTGATGTCGCCCGCGCCGGTGCATGCGGCCTGGCCGGCGGCGCAGGTGGACAGCAGCGTGTCGCCGACCTGGACGCCGTCCGGCTGGTACTGGCCGTTGGGCAGGACGACGCCGCGCGCGCGGCCGTTGGCCGGATCGCTCTGGCCGTAGGCGCGGATGCTGCCGCCGTTGGTCTCGATGGTCGACTGCGCCATCAGCACGGCGCCGCCGCTGGCCGTGTTCACCGATGTGACCGGCGCCGGCGCCGACGAGAGCGCGCCCTTGGCATCGGCATTCAGGTTGACGTTGAGCGCCCCGCTGGTCGAGCTCAGGTTCGCCTGCTGCAGCGCCACGTAGCGGTTCGAGTTGACCGAGAACGTGACGTCGCCGCCGGCGTCCTTGGTGATGGGCGCATCGAGGAAGGTCACGCCGAAGCCGCCGGAGTAGCCGTTGTTGTCGAACGGGGTCGGCGTGGCGTTGCTGTTGAGCGTCACGTCGGTATTGCGGCCGAGTGCGCGGCCCAGCGCGCCGGCGTTGATGATGCCGCCCATGAAGATCGGCGCGTCGTCCGGCGCCGTGGCGGTCACGAGGATGTCCTGGTCGGAATTGACCGTCCATTGGCCGTTGCCCGCCGTGCCGCCGGCGTTCACCTGGACCTGGTCGTCGATCGTCACGCGGTGGCCGGAGGTCACGATCTGCCCGCCGCTGGCACCGCTGGCGTCCAGCGAGGCGCCAGCCACGGTCAGCGCACCGGCGCCGATGTCGATGCGTCCGCCGGCGCCGCTTCCCCCCGAGGCGTCGACCGTGCCGGCCACGCGCATGCTGTTGAGGTTGTCGATGCCGGTCCCGATGCCGGCGCCGAGCACGATCTCGCCGCTGCGTGCGTCCAGCGTGCGCGCTCGCAGGACGCCTGCCTGGTTGACCACCTGCGCCTTGGCGGTGGACGCCGCCTGCATGGCGATGCGGCCGCCGTCGGCCGTGACGACGCCGGTGTTGGTGGCCGCCGCCAGCGCGTCCAGGGAATCGGCGGGGATGGTGAAGCGCGTCAGGCCGTCGCCCTCGAAGTCCAGCGTGACCGTGCGCGCCGACACCAGCCCGGCGCTGCCGCGCGCCACGCCGATGGTGCCGCTGTTGGTCACCTGCGCGCCCATCAGCGCGGCGATGCCGCCCTCGCCCACGTTGATGACGCCCTGGTTGGTCACCGCGGCGTTGTTGCCGGCGGCGCGCTGGAAGACCAGCCGGCTGCTGCCGTTGAGGAACGCGTTGTCGTCGGTGATGTCGAGCGTGGACGCCACCAGGCCGCCGACGTTGACCGAGGAGGTCGGGCCGAACAACACCCCCGCCGGGTTGATCAGGTAGACATGGCCGTTGGCGTTGAGGTTGCCGGCGATGTTGGAGGCCTGGCCACCGACCACGCGATTGAGCAGCACGCTGGCGCTGCCGGGCTGCACCACGTTGACCGTGCCGCCGGCGCCGATAGAGAACGCCTGCCACTGCGCGATCGCGCGCTGCGTGCTCTGCCGGACCGTCATCGTCGCGCCGGCGGTCTCGGCGGTGACGGCCGGCGTGGGCGTCAGGCCGGTCGGCAGCGTCTGCGCCAGGGCCGGGGTCAGTCCCAGGCAGATCAGGCTGAGCACCAGCGGCGTCGGCCGCAGGACCGGCGCGGGCAGGCGGGCGCGCGCGCGCGGCGGCCGCGAGGCGTTCGATCGGGCGTGTTGAGGCTGCATGGCGTTGACCGGCCCTAGAAGAATTTCTGGAACTGCACGAACAGCCGCGGATCGTGGCCACCGCCGTCGGTGATGGCCTCGCGCGTGCCGTCGCGCCACGCCAGCGTGGCGTTGAAGGCGAAGTTGTTGGCCCGCGCCCAGGCCAGCCCGAAGCCGACGCCGCGCAGGCTCTGGGTGTTGTCCTGCCCGAGCGGCAGCGGGTCGTGCGACACCTTGCCGCGCGCGGCGTCGTAGAACACGTACGGCGTGACCTCGTCGTTGAGCGACCAGCGCCATTCGATGGTGCCGAGCAGCCCCTCGTCGACCAGCAGCTCGCCCGAGGGATAGGCCCGCACCGCGCGTGCGCCGCCCAGCGACAGCTTCTGCGACGGGTCGAGGTTGCCGCTGGCCATCTGCCCGCCCAGGCTCAGGTACAGCGAGTGGCGCGGCAGGATCGCCTGCAGCCGCGAGACGCGGAAGGTGAGCTTGTCGAAGCTGCCTTCGGTGCCCAGGCCGTTGGGACCCTGGTCGATCGTCTGCGTGAGCTCGTCGCGCAGGTCCAGCCTGCCGTGGTAGAGCGTGCCGGAGCTGGCCCAGTAGCCGCCGCCGAAGATGTCGTCGCGCAGCTCCCAGGCCCAGCCCAGGCCGAGCCCGGCGATGCGCTTTCTCGGGTTGTAGTCGACCGCGTCGTAGTGGTCCGACAGATCCTGCATGTCGGCGCCCAGGCGCAGGAATAGGTTCTGCCGGCGCGAGCGGATCACCGGGTAGTTGAGCGAGGCGTCGACGATGTCGGCGGTGCCGTGCGCATCCAGGTCGGCGAAGTCGCCGCCCAGCTCGTACTGCACGTGCGCGATGCCGACGCCGGCGCGCAGCCCGCTGGCGCCGATGGGCGCCTCGTACGATGCGCGGCCGAACACCATGCCGCTGCTGTCGGCGGCGATCAACCGCAGGTCGATGTTGTCGCCGATGCCGAACGGGCTGAGCCAGCGCGCCAGTCCGCCCAGGCGGTAGCGCCCGGTCTCCTCGGTGCCGTGGTTGTCGGCATCGACCGCGAACTCCCAGCGCGGCGCCGCCACTACTTCCACCGTGAGGTCGGTGGTGCCGGACTGCGCTCCCTCCTGCAGCGACGAGCTGACGCGGATGCCCGGCTGGTCCGACAGCAGCAGCATCGCGCGCTCGTAGCGGCGCAGGTCCAGCGCGCCGCCCGGTGGCAGCGCCTGCAGGAAGGCGCGCACCCGTTCTTCCTTGATCGGCGCGTCCGGCGCGACGTTGACGTTGACCTGGCCCAGCCGCCCTTCGATCACGCTGATCTCGACGACGCCGCCCTCGACCTTCTGCACCGGCACCACGGCCTGCGCCAGGAAGTAGCCGCTGTCGCGATAGATCTGCGTGATGGCGCCGGCCATGGCCTCGAGGTCGGACAGCGTGACGTCGCGCCCGATGTAGGGTTCGATGGCCGGCCGTATCTGCTCGGCCGGCAGGGCGTTGGCGCCCTTGAGCCGCACGTCGGCAAGCCGGAAGCTGGCTGCCTGCGATCCGGCGGGCAGCGGCGGCAGCGCCTGCGTCGGCGCACCCGGCACGGCCTGCGCGGTGGCATCGCCGTCGCGTTCGCAGCGCGTGCAGGGGTTCTGCGTGGGCGTGAGCGTGGTGCTCTCGATCTGCTGCGTCTGCGCCTGCGCGTGGCGCATGCCGATGCCGCAGGCCAGTCCCGCCAGCAGCAGCGATGCCGCGCCGAGCCGCGCCGCGCGGCGGCGGCTCGCCACGGCATTCGGGGGAGCGTGGCGGGCGCTCATGCCGCGCTCCCGCCGACGGTCATGCGCCAGTTGCCGATCAGGTTGAAGGGCGCCCAGAAGAACGGATGCGCGAGCTTCGGATCGCGCAGCACCGCGAGCTGGGCCGCCTGCATGGCGCGCTGGGTGTCGCGGCCCTTGGCCAGCTCGCTGTAGAAGGTGCTCATCAGCAACTCGGTGGCGTCGTCCGATACCGGCCAGAGCGAGGCGATCATGGCGCCGGCGCCGGCCATCAGGAAGGAGCGCGGAAAGCCCAGCACCTCGTCGCCGCGGGCGATGCGGCCCAGCCCCGATTCGCAGGCCGACAGGGTCACCAGCGCGGTGCTGTTCATCTTCATGTCGAGGATCTCGTGTGCTTCGAGGAAGTTCTGGCGCCCGCCTTCGTTGGCCAGCAGGATGCGCGAGTACAGCGGGTCGACCTGGTCGGCCTCGGCGTGCGCGGCGACGTGCACGATCGGCGCATCGGCCACCGCCTGGCGGAACTGCGTCTTGTTGGCCGCCGCACCCAGGTACACCTCGTTGCGCGGGAACAGCCGCGCGAGCTGCTTGACCTCGACCTCGGCGCCGGGCAGGTCGTACTTCTGTTCGATGCTCGGGTTGCCGAACGCCACGAGGTCGGCCTGCGCCTGGTTGCCGCGCTGGGCCAGTTGCAGCGCAATGCCCATCGACGGCACCACCGAGACCGGGTGCGTCTCGATCAGGTAGCGGCCATTGAGGCGCAAGGCCTGGAACGGCAGGTAGTGCAGCGGCCCGTGCGGCACCACCACCAGCCGCTGTCCGTCGGCCAGGCCGAGCGGGCCGATCAGCGCGCTGCCCAGGCGGTCGGCATTGGTGACGGCGCCGCGCCGGCCGCGCACCACCGACTCGCGAAAGCCGTCCACCAGTTCGCCCAGCTCGTCGCGCCGGATCGGGATGGCGTGCGCCTGCACGCCGGTGGCGCTGACCACCCAGACCTGCAGGCGGTCGGGCAGCGAATGGAACTCGAGCACGCGCTCGTCGGCGCGCAGCGCCTGTTGCATGGTCGCAAGGTCGGGCGCGGCCGCCGACAGTGTGGCATTGCCGCCGCGCCCGCGCACGGCGTCGAGCAGCGCACGCGAGCGGCCGCGTTCGCTCAGCTCGAGCGCGCGGCCGTTGTCGCCGAGCTCCACGTACAGGCCGATGGCGCGGTCGAAGATGGACTGCACGTCGGAGAACAGCCCCATCTTGAATTCCTCGCTGCGAAAGCGCGCGCGCACCGAGTCGGCAGCAGCCACGGCCTGGCTCGACGCATTGGCCGCAGCCTGCCTGTTGCCCAGCATCTGCTCGGCTCGGGCGACGCCGTCCCAGGCCCACATGCGGTAGTACGAGGCGTCCACGCCGGCCTTCTGCGTGGTCTGTTCGCGATACAACTCGCGCGCCATCTCGGCGTTGTTCTCGGCCAGCAGCAGCCGGGCCTGCGTGCGGTCGAGCTGCGCGGCCAGCGACGCGTTGGTCGGTTGCGCGATGGTGTCGAGCACCTGCCGCGCCCGCGCGAGCTGGCCCTGTTCCACCAGCGCGTTGACCAGCGATGCCTGCACCAGCGGCTTGTAGCGATCGGAACTGCCGGCCAGCGCGGCGTCGTAGCTGAGGATGGCGCCGGCATAGTCGCGCCGGCGCGTCTGCACGTCGCCGATGACCTTGTTCGCCGGGCCGACCACCTGCGTCGGGTTCTTCACCTGCATGCGCAGGGCGTCGCGCGCGAACTGCTCCGCTTTTTCGAGCTGGCCCGAGTAGCTGAAGACGATGGCAAGGTCGCGGTTGGCGTAGGCCAGCAGTTCCGGATCGCGCGTGCTGTTGGCCAGGTGCAGCGCCTTGCTCGCGGCGCGAACGCTCTGGCGGAAGTCGCCCGCCTCGGCCAGCGCGACCGCCTGGCTGCAGTACTGGTAGCCCGACATCTTGATGTCGTCCTGCGCATACAGGATGGCGCCGTCCTGCGTCAGGGCGAACACGGTGTCCACGTCGGCCAGGCGCGCCTTCTCCATGCGGGAGGCGGCGGCCTCGGCATCGGGCGCGCCGCCTTGCGCGCGGGCCGCACCGGCCATGATCGCGAGCGACGCGGTCAGGACCAGCAAGGCGACAGGCCATCGGACGACCGCGCCGCGCGAGTGGAAGGAGCTTGTCAGGCAAGGTTGCATTCAGGGCCCCGCGCCAGGCCTGCGGCGGCCACGCCGACATTGGCGCCGCCCCATCGGTGCGCGACCAGCGCACCCTCCTCTAGCCTGTGCGGCGCAGTCTAGGCAGCGCCCTTTGCAGCGAACATTCTCAATAAGGTCTAGCGCTAACGGCTTAGCCGCTGGCAGCGGCGCCGAGGCTGTTCAATGCGTGCCTTGCCCCGCGATGCGCGAGCGCCGCGCGGCTACGCATCGGGCGGCACGTAGCCGATGCGGCGCATCGCGGTCGACAGGCCGTTGCGCGTGCCCGCCATGGCGTCCCACGGCGCATTGCCCACGCCGCGCCGCGCGTCCACGTTGGCGAGCGTCCACTGGTCGCCCGCCTCGAGGGTGCCGAGTTCGCTCCAGTCCAGCGGCACCGACACGCCCAGCCCGGGCCGCGCGCGCACCGACCAGGCCGCCACGGTGGTGGCCCCGAAGCCGTTGCGAAGATAGTCCACGAAGATCTTGCCGACGCGATTGCGCGGCCCGCTCACGGCAACGAACCGATCCGGCAGATGCTGCGCCAAGTGCTGCACCACAGCCTGCGAGAACCCCTTGACCGCGTCCCAGCCGTAGTGGCGGCGCAGCGGCACCACCACGTGCAGGCCCTTGCCGCCGCTGGTCTTGACGAAGGCGACCAGGCCAAGCTCCGCGAGCAGCGCCTGCACCAGTTGCGCGCCTTCGCGCACGCGAGCCCACTGCACGCCTTCGCCGGGGTCGAGATCGAACAGCATGCGGTCGGGCCGGTCGATGGCGCGCGAGGTGGCGTTCCAGGTGTGCAGTTCGATGGTGTTCATCTGCGCCACCGACAACAGCGCCTCGGCGCGGTCGATCTGCAGCAGCCCCGGATGCCCGGGGTCCAGCGCGGGATCGAGAAGCGTGACATGCGGCAGCTCGCGGCCTTGCGCGTGCTTCTGGAAGAACAGCTCGCCGCCCACGCCCTCGGGCGCGCGCACCAGCGACACCGGGCGCCCCGCGAGGTGCGGCAGCATGAGCGGCGCGACGCGTCCGTAATAGTCGACCAGCGCGCCCTTGGTGCTGCCGCTGGCGCTGTCGATCACGCGCTCGGCATGGGTGACGCGGATGGCCTTGGCGCTGCCGCCGGCCTTCGCCGCCGCGGCGCCGGACTTGCGCGCCGCGCCTGTCTTGCCGCCGGCCTCCGCGTCGGCCGCACGTTCGCGCCGCACCTCGCGCGCCGGCTTGTCGTCGCGCAGCCCGTTGAAGACCGGGTGGCGCAGGTGCCCGTCGCGGGTCCAGCCGCTGAAGGCCACTTCCGCCACCAGCTCGGGCCGCACGAACTGCTGGACCTTCACCGTGTTCGGCACCGGCGTGGCGAAGGGCGAACTGCGGCTGGCCAGCTTGTCCATGCGCGCGCGGATGTCGGCCAGGCGCTGCTGGTCGAAGCCGGTGCCGACGTTGCCGCAATACTGCAGGCGCCCCTCGTCGTCGTGCACGCCCAGCAGCAGCGAGCCGAAGTCGGTGCGGCCGCCCTGCGGGCGCGTGTAGCCGCCGATGACGAACTCCTGGCGCGCACCGCCCTTGAGCTTGATCCAGTTGGGCGAACGCGCCGACACGTAGTGCGAATCTCGCCGCTTGCCGACGATGCCCTCGAAGCCCAGCCGCATGGCCGCCGCCAGCAGGTCGCGCGGCGCCGCGTCGAACGCCTCGCTCACGCGCAGCTGCGGCGGCGAGTCGGTGCCCAGCAGGCCGGGCAGCAGCACGCTGCGCTGCTCGAACGGCATGCCGCGCAGGTCGCGTCCGTCAAGGAAAGGCACGTCGAAGATCCAGTAGACGATGCGCGCGGTGGCGCCGCTGTCGAACGCGTTCTGCAGCGACTGGAAATCGGGCGCGCCGTTGTCGTCCTCGACCACGATCTCGCCGTCGATCCACCCGGACCGCACGTTCAGCGTGCGCAGCGCCTCGACCAGTTGCGGCATCCGGTCCGTCCAGTCGTGGCCGTTGCGGGTGAAACACCGCACCGAGCGGCCATCGATGCGCGTGAGCAGGCGATAGCCGTCGTACTTGAGTTCGTACAGCCAGTCGTCCTCGGCCGCGGGCGGCCCCGAGGCCAGCGTCGCCAGCTGCGGCGCCAGCTTGGCCGGCAATGCGGCGCGGGGCGGATCCGGCGGCGCGGCCGCGTCCGGCCGGGCGGCGGATCCGGCGGCCGCGGCAGGACGCTTCGCCCGACGGCCGGCCGGCTCGCCGGGCGAGGCGAGCACGCTGCCGGGCTGCGCCACCAGCACGTCGAACTCGTCCAGCGGCCGCGCCTCGCCGTCGCGCTCCTTGATCAGCAGCCAGGGCTGCTTGCCCTTGGCGGATTCACGGTCGCGCCCGCGAATGCGCACGAGCACCCAGCGGCCGTGCAGCTTGTGGCCGTGCAGGTCGAACTTGAGGTCCCCCTTGGCCAGGCCGGCATGCGGATCGCCGATCGGCTGCCAGGTGCCGTTGTCCCACACGATGACCGTGCCGGCGCCGTAGTTTCCCGCGGGGATGACACCCTCGAAGCCGCCGTAGGACAGCGGGTGGTCTTCCACTTCCACCGCCATGCGCTTGACCTTCGGGTCGAGGCAGGGCCCCTTGGGCACGGCCCAGCTGAGCAGGCGCCCGTCGAGTTCCAGCCTGAAGTCGTAGTGCAGGTGGCTCGCGTCGTGCTTCTGCACCACGAACGACAGGCTGCCCGACGATGCCGGCGCCGCCTTGCCGCCGCGCGGCTCGGGGCTGCGCGCGAAGTCGCGCTTGCGGTCGTAGGTCTCGAGGGTGGACGGCTGGCGGGCCATGCGGGTGGCGGCTGCGGCGTCAGGCGGCGCGGCGGGCAGCGGTCTTGCGGGCCGGGGTCTTGGCCTTGGCGCGCGCGGCCGGCTTGCCGCCGCCCTTGCGCAGGCTGCGCTGCAGCAGCTCGGTCAGGTCGACCACGTTGCTTTCCTCCGGTGCGTCCTCCAGCGCCTCGGGCTGCTCCACGTGCCGGGTCTTGCCGGCGGCCGCCTTGCGCTTGACCAGTTCGTGGATGCGTTCGGTGAAGGCGTCATGGAAGTCGGCCGGATCGAACTTGTCGCCCATGTCGCCGATCAGGCGCGTGGCCATCTCGAGTTCGCTGGCGCTGATGCCGGCCTTCTTCATCTCCTGCGGCGGCAGGTCGAGCGCGCTCCAGGGACGGATGTCCTCGCTCCAGCGCAACAGGTTCAGCACCAGCCCGGGGCCGGTGGGCACGAGCATGGCCAGGTGCTCGCGCGTCTGGATCACGACGCGGGCCACGCCGACCTTGCCCGCCTTGCGCAGCGCCTCGCGCAGCAAGGCGTAGACCTTGGCGCCGCGCTCGACCGGCGCCAGGTAGTAGGGCCGGTCGAGGTAGATGAAGGGGATGGCATCGGCCGGCACGAACGACTCGATCGCGATGGTGCGCGTGGTGCGCGGATAGGCCTTGCCGATCTCTTCCGGGCTGATCAGCACGTAGTTGCCGTCTCCGGTCTCCACGCCCTTGGCGATGTCGTCCTTGGACACCTCGCGCCCGGTGCGCTTGTTGATGCGCTTGTAGCCCACGGGGTCCATCGAGCGCTTGTCGAGCCAGTCGAAGTCGATGCCGTGCTCGCGCGTGGCCGGATACAGCGCCACCGGCACGTGCACCAGGCCGAAGCTGATGGCGCCTTTCCACAGCGCGCGCGGCGCGCCGCTCCCGGCGCCCTTGGCGCGCCTGGCGCTCATCGAGCTCGCGCGGGTCTTGCCGCGCGCCGCGGGCGCACGCGTCTTGCGCGGACGTGATGCTGCGCCCTTCGTGGTCTTGGCGCGCGTCGTGGTTGCCATCGCTGGTGCCTCCTGGCCGTTCGTTGCCGGAAGATAGCCGCTGCGCCGCGGGAAAACTGTAGGAATAGGGCTCCAGCGGGGCCGGCGCGAGGGTTAGTCCAGCACGCGTTCGCTGGCCCGCGCGTAGTAGAACCACTCGGCCCCGGCCAGGGCGCGGTCGTTCGGGAAGACGATGTGCCCGTCGCAGGCGGCGCGTACTTCCTCGCCCCCCGCGCGGATGCCGATGAGGTCGCCGCACCGGACCGGATCGAAGGTGGCCCAGTCGCGCACGAAGCGGTCCTGCGCGTCGTGGCGCAGGACCACGCCGGCCAGCCGCAACACCTGCGGATGCGGCGCCGGCGGCTCGTCCGGCGGCGCGTCGATCATCGCCAGCAGGCGCAGCACGGCCAGGATGGCGCGGTAGCCCACCTCGGGCGCGTCCGGGTCGCGGTGCTGGCCGCATTCGAGCGTGACGCCGTAGCCGCCCCGGCTGCGCATGTATTCGTTGGTGCCGCGGCCGAAGTCGATGGCATCGTCCGGCAGCGTCTCGCCGGCAGCGGCGCGCTGGGCCAGGCCCTCGGCATAGATGTCGAGCCAGCCTTCCACCACGCGCGGCGTGCCGAGCTGGCGGGCCAGGCGCCCTTCCTCCCGGGCGCGGGCGAAGGGCTCGAGCGCGCCACGGTTGTCGCGCGGGCCGATCATCGCGAAGGCCTCGCCGTCGCTCTCGAAGGAATGCAGGTCGAGCAGCACCTCGTGGCGATCGATCAGCGGACACAGCAGGTCGGTGATGCGCGTCTCGTAGTCGGCGGCCGGCTGCCCGGCGGGGCTGGGGCGGAAGTTGCGGTTGAGGTTGCGCTCGCCCTCGCGCGTGCCCTTGCGGCGCGCCAGCGGGTTGGCCACCGGCACCAGGGTCAGCTGGCCGCGCCGCAGGGCGTGCATGCCGCCGTCCAGTTCGGCGCGCAGGCGCTCGATGGCCATGCTGCCGCAGGTCTCGTCGCCGTGGACGCCGCCGAGGACGAGCAGGCGCGGACCCGGCTCCAGGGCGCAGAAGGCATGCACCCGCAGCATGTCGCCGGCGGCGCCGTTGGCTAGCGGGTCGAGGGCTCCGGGCTCGGCCAGGGCACTGAAGGGCGAAGTGGACATGGCCGGGCATCCTACAGCCGCCGGCAGGCGGCTCCTACCTGCGCGCGCGGGCGGCGATGGGACAAACGAGGGCCGAACACGAGGAGTCCAAGCATGCCCCGCACAGCAACCAATCCGCCCGACGAGAGCAAGGCGCGCGTGCCGGACCCCGGCACGACCCGCGCCACCAAGGGCCCGCGCCTGCCGCATGAGCGCGACGAATCGTCCGACAGCCAGCACCAGGACAACGTGCCCGGCGACAAGGAGCGGCGCGCGCACGACGACGTCGAGCGCGGGGTGGTCGACACCGACCGCGGACCGGTGACGGACCGGCTCTATCGGGAAAAGCTCAAGCGTTGAGGCCGCGCGCCGGCTCAGCCGCGCGCCGCGGCGGCGAGCTCGGCGCGCATGTCGCCGATGACCTTGGCGTAGTCGGGCGCGCCGAAGATGGCGCTGCCGGCGACGAAGGTGTCGGCGCCCGCGCTGGCCACGCGGGCGATGTTGTCGGCCTTGATGCCGCCGTCCACCTCCAGCCGGATGTCGCGGCCGCTCTGCTCGATGCGCTTGCGGGCCAGTTCGATCTTGCGCAATGCCGAATCGATGAAGCTCTGGCCGCCGAAGCCCGGGTTGACGCTCATGATGAGGATCAGGTCGATCTCGTCGATCAGCCAGTCGAGCGGCTCCAGCCCGGCACCGGGGTTGAAGACCAGCCCGGGCTTGCACCCGGCCGCCCGGATGGCCTGCACGCTGCGGTGCGCATGCGGCGAGGCGTCCGGATGGAAGCTGATGTAGTCCGCGCCGGCCTTGGCGAAGGCCGCGGCCAGGGCGTCGACGGGCTCGATCATGAGGTGCACGTCGATCGGCACGGCGGTGCCGTCGGCGCGCTTTGCGTGCGGCTTGAGCGCCTGGCACACCATCGGCCCGAACGTGAGGTTGGGCACGTAGTGGTTGTCCATCACGTCGAAATGGATCCAGTCGGCGCCGGCCGCGATGACGTCGGCGAGTTCGGCGCCCAGGCGCGCGAAATCGGCCGACAACAGGGACGGGGCGATGCGGTAGGTGGGGCTGTCGTGATCGGCGCTGCTCATGCTCGGGATTGTCGCAGGGTCGGCGGCGCGCGGCTCGGCTACCATCCAGCCCATGTCCTCGTCCAGCTCGATCACCGTCGTCGTCGAACCGCGCTTTCTGCCGGAGCAGTCGGCCCCGCACGATCGGGTCTACGCCTTTGCCTATGTCGTCACTGTGACGAACCTCGGCAAGGTGCCGGCACAGCTGATCTCGCGGCACTGGAAGATCCAGGACGCCGGGGGCCGGCTGCAGGAGGTCAAGGGACTCGGCGTGGTCGGCCAGCAGCCGCTCATTCCGCCAGGCGAAGCTTTTCGTTACACGAGTGGCTGTCGCTTACAAGCGGGTACCGGGTCCATGCAGGGGAGTTTCTTCTTCGTGACCGAGACGGGAGAGCGCTTCGACGTGCCCATCCCCGTCTTCGTCCTCGACGCCGGAGCGGGCGAAGAACCGCCCGTGCCTCGCGTTCTCCACTAGGGCCAGGCCCTGGAAGTTTCCGGCTGGGGCCGGTACGGTATGCCGTCGTCCGGCCGGCCGGGCACTTCTGTGCGCCCGGGTGGATCGCGGCACATGAATGATTGCGGATGACTCCTTTCTTCAACGATCTCCTGGGCTTCTGGTCCGAATGGGTACACCCCTCGGCCGGGTTGCCGACGATCGTCTGGTCGCTGCTGCTGGCTGCCGCGGCCGCCACCGGACATCTGTTGCAGCGCTACACCGGCATGCCCAAGCTGGTGGGCTACACGCTGGTCGGCACGGTGGTGGGCTTCGCCGGCTTCGAGGGCGCGGTCTGGCCGCTGCAGGGCACGGGACTGTTCCTGCTCGAACTGGGCGTGGCCATGGTGCTGTTCGAGACCGGCGGGCGGCTGCCGCTGCGCTGGTTCCGCCACAACCCGATGGTGCTGGTGCAAAGCCTGCTCGAGAGCACGCTGACCTACTTCGCGGTGTACTGGGTGCTGCGCTGGATGTCGGTGGCCGAAGGCGTGGCGGTGCCGCTGGCGCTGATGTCGCTGCTGGCCTCGCCCGCGGTGCTCAGCCGCGTGACCATCGACACCCGTGCCTCCGGCCCGGTGACCGAGCGCGCGCTGGCGCTGTCGACACTCAACACCTTCTACGCGCTGTCGCTCAGCCATGCCCACACCAGCATGGTGGCCGCGGGCACGGCGCCGATGGGCTTGCTGGCACGGCTCTACCCCGTGGGCGTGGTGCTGGGCCTGTCGTTCGTGGTGGGCGCACTGATGGCACTGGCGCTGCGCTCGGCTCTTCGGGTGATGAGCCCGACCAGCGAGAACACCTCGATCCTGCTGCTGGCGATCATCGGCGCCGGGGCAGCGACGGCCGCCTACCTGGGTGCCTCGGCGCCGCTGTCGGCGCTGATCGGCGGCGTGCTGCTCAAGCAGCTCAACCCGAAACCTTGGGTGTGGCCGCGCCAACTCGGCACGGCCGCCTCGCTGATCACCATGCTGATGTTCGTGCTGGTCTCCAGCGTGGCGGCGCAGGCGCAGTGGAGCGTGCCGGTGGCGGGCCTCGTTCTCGCGCTGATCGGGGTACGGCTGCTGGCCAAGGTGACCGGCGTGGCCGTCGCCAACCCGGGCAGCGGCGCGAGCTGGGCGCAGGCGTTGTGGCTGGGCCTGGCGATGTCGCCGCTGTCGGCGGTGGCGCTGCTGATCGTGTCGGCCTTCGCGCGCGCCTCGCCGATGGTCGGCGGCATGGTCGCGCAGATCGGCCTGCCGGCCATCCTGCTGATGGAGGTGCTGGGCGCGGTGCTCGCCACGGTGGCGATCCACGCCGCCGGCGAAAGCTCGCAGCGCTGGCTGCCCGACCTGATCGCACGCCGCGCGCGCGGCAGCGGCAATGCCGGCGGCGCCGGCAATGGGGAGACGACCCGATGAAAGCGCATACCGACCGCGTCGTGCCGCTGGAGCCGTTCACGCGCTCCGAGGCGCTGTCGCTCGGGGTCGAGCTGGAGTTGCAGCTGGTCAACACGCACGACTTCGACCTCGCGCCGTACGCGAACGACATGCTGCGCCTGATGGCCGACATTCCCCTGCCCGGCAGCGTGGTGCCCGAGATGACGTCCAGCATGATCGAGATATCGACCGGCGTGTGCCATTCGGCGCGCGACGTGCTGAGCCAGCTCAGCCCGATCCGGGACGCGCTGGTCAAGAGCGCGGCCAAGCTCAACATCGCGGTGCTGGGCGGCGGCACGCATGCGTTCCAGCAGTGGCACGAGCAGCGCATCTACGACAAGCCGCGCTTTCGCGAGCTGTCGGAGCTGTACGGCTACCTGTCCAAGCAGTTCACCATCTTCGGCCAGCACGTGCACATCGGCTGCCCGAGCGCGGACGGCGCCCTGCTCATGCTGCACCGCATGTCGCGCTACATCCCGCATTTCATCGCGCTGTCGGCGTCGTCGCCTTTCGTGCAGGGGCAGGACACGCAGTTCGACTCGGCGCGGCTGAACTCGGTGTTCGCGTTCCCGCTGTCGGGCCGCGCGCCGTTCATGCTCAGCTGGAAGGAGTTCGGCCACTACTTCGAGCGCATGACCCGCACCGGCGTCGTGCGCAGCATGAAGGACTTCTACTGGGACATCCGCCCGAAGCCGGAGTACGGCACGGTCGAGATCCGGGTGTTCGACACGCCGCTGACCGTCGAGCGCGCCGCGGCGCTGGCCGGCTACGTGCAGTCGCTGGCCGCCTGGTTCCTGCAGGAGCAGCCCTTCACGCCGAGCGAGGACGACTACCTCGTCTACACCTACAACCGTTTCCAGGCCTGCCGTTTCGGCCTGGACGCGGTGTACGTCGACCCGGCCACGGGCGACCACATGCCGCTGCGCGAGCACATCCTGATGACCATGTCGCAGCTGGAATGGCATGCCGAGGCACTGGACGCCACCGAAGGCCTGGCGCAGTTGCGCACCGACGTCGAGGGAAGCCAGAACGACGCGCGCTGGCTGCGCGAGCGCCAGGACAAGGAGCGCCTGCTGGCCGAGGTGGTGCGGCAGGCCGCGCTGCGCTTCCGCGGGGGCGCCTGATGGGCGAGTTCGACCTGATCGCGCGCTATTTCACGCGGCCGGCGCGGCGCTCGCCGCTCGGCGTGGGCGACGACTGCGCGCTGCTGGCGCCGGCGCCGGGCATGCAGGTGGCGGTGTCGAGCGACATGCTGGTCGAAGGCCGGCATTTCCTGTCCACCGTCGACCCGGCACGGCTGGGCCACAAGGCGCTGGCGGTCAACCTGAGCGACCTGGCGGCCTGCGGCGCCAGGCCGCTGGCCTTCACGCTGGCACTTTCGCTGCCGTCGGTGGACGAATCCTGGCTGGCCGGCTTCGCGCGTGGCCTGTTCGCGCTGGCCGATGCGCACGGCTGCGAACTGGTCGGCGGCGACACCACGCGCGGGCCGCTCAACATCTGCATCACCGTGTTCGGCGAAGTGCCTGCGGGCGCCGCGCTGCTGCGCTCGGGCGCGCGGCCGGGCGACGACGTCTGGGTCAGCGGCACGCTCGGCGACGCGCGGCTGGCGCTGGAGGTGTTCCGCGGCCGGCTGGCGCTGCCGCCGGCGCTGATGCAGCTGGCGCGCGACCGCATGGAGCTGCCGACGCCGCGGGTGGCGCTGGGCCTGGCCCTGCGCGGCATCGCAACGGCGGCGGTGGACCTGAGCGACGGCCTGGCCGGCGACCTGGGCCACATCCTCCGGGCCAGCGGCGTGGGCGCCACGCTGGATGCCGATGCCGCCGCCGACCGCCTGGCCGGCGCACGGCACCCGGACCATGCCGCGCTGCCCCCGCAAGGCGCGGCGCGCCATGCGCTGGCGCTGGCCGGTGGCGACGACTACGAACTCGCGTTCTGCGCACCGCCCGCGGCCCGCGCCGCGGTGGAACAGGCCGGGCGCGACGCCGGCACGGCGGTGGCCCGCATCGGCCGCATCGAGGCCGAGCCAGGGCTGCGCCTGGTCGATGCGAGCGGCGCGCCGCTGGCGGCGCAGGCTTTCGCTTCGTTCGACCACTTCGCCTGAGCGCCGCCGCGCCGCGGCCGCCGGCCAGCCGGCTAACATCGGCGCAGATGGCCGCCGACACTCCCCTGATGCCTCCCGCCTCGCCCGATCCCGCCCGCCGCTCCGGCGCGCGGCGGCCGGGCTGGCGCTTTCTGCTCGCGCACCCGGCGCACTTCATCGCGATGGGCGGCGGCTCGGGCCTGTCGCGCCTGGCCCCGGGAACCGTGGGCACGCTCTGGGCGTGGGTCGCCTTCCTGGCGATGCAACGCCTGTTGTCCCCGGCCGCCATCGGCTGGGTCATCCTGGCCGGCCTGCCGATCGGCTGGTGGGCCTGCACCGTCACCGCGCGCCACATGCGGGTGGCCGACCCGGGCAGCATCGTGTGGGACGAGGTCATCGCCTTCTGGACCGTGCTGTGGCTGGTGCTGCCCGCCGGGCTGCTGGCGCAGTGCATCGCCTTCGCGCTGTTCCGCTATTTCGACGCCGCCAAGCCGGGGCCGGTGCGCTGGGCCGACCAGCTGTTCAAGCCGCGAGACGATGCCGGCAAGGAGGCGCCGCGCTGGGCCGCCGCCGGTTTCGGCATCATCCTCGACGACCTCGTGGCGGCTTTCTGCACGCTGCTGGTCATCGCGCTGTGGCGCGCATTCATCCAATGATCGGCATCACGACATGAGCCCTGCCGCGTCCGAACCGCTCGAATCCCTGCCGACGCCCGTGCTGGTGGAACGCCTGGCCGAGCGCCTTGGCGCCCGAGGCTGGATGATGGCCACCGCGGAAAGCTGCACCGGCGGCCTGATTGCCGGCGCCTGCACCGACCGGGCCGGCTCGAGCGAGTGGTTCGAGCGCGGCTTCGTTACCTATTCGAACGCCGCCAAGACCGAGCTGCTGGACGTGGACGCGGCCCTGATCGCCGAGCACGGCGCGGTGAGCGAGCCGGTGGCGCGCGCCATGGCCGCGGGCGCGCTCGCGCGGTCGCGGGCCCAGGTGGCAGTGGCCGTGACCGGCGTGGCCGGGCCGGGCGGCGGCAGTGCGGACAAGCCGGTCGGCACGGTCTGGTTCGGCTGGTCCGTCAACGGGCGCGTGCGCAGCGAGCGCCGCCGCTTCGACGGCGACCGTGCGGCGGTGCGCGCCGCGACCGTGCATTTCGCGTTGCAGACACTCATCCAACTGATCGAGGCCCCCGCGTCATGAGCAGCAGCACCCCTTCGTCGTCCTCTCCCCTCGCGTTCTCCGACAACGAGGCACTTCACCGCTTCGAAGCGCACCGCGACGGCCAGCTCGCCGGCTACGCCGAATACAACGTGCATCCGGATGCGCTGATGTTCACCCATACCGAGGTGCTGCCCGCCTTCGAGGGGCAGGGCGTCGGCTCCGGGCTGGCGCGCCACGTATTGGGCGAGGCCCGGGCACGGGGCATGTCGGTGATCCCGGTGTGCCAGTTCATCGCGGGCTACATCCGCAAGCATCCCGAGTACCTGGACCTCGTGTCGCCGGCGAGCCGGCGGGCGTTCCAGCTCTGAGCGGCGTGCGCGGCGCTCACGCCGCGCCGTGGCACTTCTTGTATTTCTTGCCGCTGCCGCACGGGCACGGATCGTTGCGACCGGGCTCGGCTTCCTTGCGCACGGTCTCGGTCCGCGGACCCATGCTGCGCCAGAAGCGGCGCAGGTCGTAGACCGCCCAGACCGCCAGGTCGACCTGTTCCAGCCGCTGGCGGCTCACCGTGGGCGGGCCGTCCTCGGTGAACATGGAAAACTCGGGCGCGGCGCGGTCGTCCTCGGTCAGGGCCTCGATGTCCGCCAGCGCCTCGGCCAGCAGGCCGGCGGCTTCCTTGTCGCGCGGCGGCGCCCATTCGGCTTCCCAGGTCTGCACCGCATAAAGAAAACCCAGCGCCCAGAGCTGGCCATAGGACGGAATGGCGCCGCCCTCTGCTTCCTCGTCGATTGCCTCGCCAGGCGGCAGCGCGGCCAGCGCACCGCGGATGTCGAGCATCTCGGGCTGGTAGGCGCGCTCGTCGTCCAGCGCCTGGACGGGGGCGTCCAGCGCGGCCTCGATCTCGGCCCGGCGCCGGTTCCAGCGCCAGGTGAACTCCATGTGCTGCATCGGCGCAAAGCCCTTGCCCAGCACGTGCGGCCAGTACTCGGCCGGCTCGATCGGGCGCCGGGTGCAGGCCAGCGCCGCCAGGAAACCTTCGCAGAACTCCCATTCCGGAACGTTCTCCTCGTGCTCGCGCATGGCGTCGAGTTCGCCGTCCAGGAAGTCGAAGTCCTCGGGTTGCAGGGGTTTCGGTGTGTCGACGCGTGTTTCCGGGACACCGTCTGTAGGAATGTTTTGTTGCATTTAAGACTCGTAGACAATCTATGATGCCCCAGGGCGAGGCCCTTATGCATCCAGCCAGTCGACTTTCCATTTTTTTGGCGCGCCAGTCCAGGCCAGCCGTCCAGCGCAGTTCATGAAGGTTTCCTTACGCTCCCGTGCTGCGCCGCACGGGGTTGCGGCGCAGCGCGGCGGCACCTCCTCCCCGGCGCCCTTGGCGCCTGCCGGCGAGCCGCAGTTGGCGGCCTACGCCGGCTTCCTGCAGGCCATGCTGCCGCAGCAGGACAAGCTGATTGCACCGCACCGACTGGGCGGCGAGCGCGTGTGGCTCAAGAAGGCCGGCCCGCGCCACGGCATGGCGCGCTACCGGCTGCTCGGACTGGTTGCCGGCATCTTCCGCCTCGATCTCCTGCGCCCGGTGCCCAACCCCGGCGGCGAGGCCGCCATCGCAATCGAGGCACGGCGCCTGCGCCAGCTGGCTGACGCCGGCCTGCGCGTGCCGAGGGTGCTGGCGCAGCAGGCCGAAGGCCTGCTCATCTCGGACCTGGGCGAAAGCGGCATGGGCGCGCAAATGCTGCAGGAGTGCCTGGAGCAGGCGGCCGCGGCCGGCCCGGCGCCGCTGCTGGCGGCCTGGCGCGACGGCCTGGAAGCCATCGCCCGGGTGCATGCGGGCGGCGCCTACCTGAGCCAGGCATTCGCGCGCAACCTGGTCCTGTGCCCGGACGGCGTGATCGGCTACATCGATTTCGAGGACGATCCGCGCGAGACGCTGAGCCTGGCCGAATGCCAGGCCCGCGACTGGCTGAGCTACCTGCATTCGACCGCGGCCCTGGTGCATGCCGCGGCGCCGCATGCGGCCGGCACCCATTGGCATGGCGTGCTGGCTCAGGGCGCGAGCGACGCGGTGCGCGAGCGCATCGCCATGGCCGCGCAACGCATGCGCTGGCTGCGGCGCCTGCCCAGGAGCCGGCGCTGGGGCCGCGACACCCAGCGGGTGCGTTCGGCGGCCCGGCTGCTGGCCCGCTGGTACGGGCCGGACGGCGCGCAGCAGCTGGCGACGAGCTACTGACCGCCCGGCCCGCGGCGGCCTTTTCGCACAGTCCTACGCCTTTCGGCGCCGCCGTCCCCCATTTGGTGGATTGCAGGGCATCGGTGCCGCAAGGAAGATCCGGCGATGACTGCTTTCTTCTACGTTTGAGCCGCCGGCCGGGAGCGTCGAAGCCATGCCGAAGTTGATCATGATGGATGCGGCCGGAACCATCCGGCAGATCGCCCTGAAGCCGCCGTGCGTGACCCTCGGGCGCGGCGCGCAGAACGACCTGCCGATCGATTCGCGCCGCGCCAGCCGCTCGCACGCGGTCATCGAGTTCGAAGGCCCGCGCCTGTTCCTGCTCGACCTGCACAGCCTCAACGGCACGCTGGTCAACGGGGAGCTGATCGACCGCCACCTGCTGGCGCATGGCGACTGCATCCAGATCGGCAGCGCCGAGCTGCGCTACGCCGCGCTGGAGGAAGTGCTCAGCACCGAGGAAGCCCTGCGCCTGCTGACCGCCCCGCTCGAGCAGGGGCTGCAGGACTGGGACCAGATGACGATGCCGGCCGAAGCGGAGGCACCCAAGGAGAAGTGGTGGTACTGACGTCGGTGGTGCCGACTGTTGGCTAGCCGGCCGGCCACCCCGTCGCCACCGGCACGCCGCATTCGGCCAGGCGGCGCGCCAGCTGCAGCACCGCGCGGTCCTTGCTCAGCAGCGTGGCGCGATGCGCCAGCGCCAGGTCGATGAAGTGCTGGTCGTCCGGGTCCTCGCACGGCGGCACGAGCGCGGCAGGGGCCGGGGGCGGCTCCACCGCGTGGACCTGATGGTCGAATGCCGCAAGCACCTGCGCGGCGCTGCGCCCGATGCGCGAGAGCCGGCCCGCGATGAGCGGATAGCCCAGCACGCGGACGAGTTCGTCGCGCATGGCCGCGGTGGCGATCCAGCGCACGTCGCCGTCCTCCAGCGCGGCCCGCAGTCCGATGCAGCCGGGATCGTCGAAGACCAGCAGGTCCAGCGCAACGTTGGTGTCCAGGACGACGACGGAAGGCGGCATGGAATGCGCGGGCTTGCCGGCGCGTCAATCGGCGGCGGGTGCGGCGGGTGTCGGCGCGGTGCCGGCCTGCCCCCGGAACGAGCCGGCCTGCAACTGGAACTTGAACAGCCGGCATTCGATCGGCCCGTTCCACATGGGCACCCGGCGCGACTCCTTCAGGCGCATGCGCGAGGGCAGCTTCATGTCGGGCGTCAGCACCCAGGCGGTCCAGCCGGCGAAGCTCTTTTTCCAGTGCGCTGCCAGCCGCGCGAAGAAGTCGGCGCCGTCGGCGCCCAGCGGGTCGGTCCCGGGCTCGACCTGCGCCGTCTCGCGGCCGGCGCGCGGGCCGCGGCGGCCCGGTCCGGCGGCGCCGGCACCGGCGACGCCGCCGACCTCGATGCGCTCGCCATACGGCGGGTTCAGCAGGATGACGCCGCCCTCGGCCGGCGGCATGCGCTGCAGGGCGTCTCCGCCGCGCAGCGAGACGCGGTCGGCCACCCCGGCGCGTTCGGCATTGCGCTCGGCGAAGTCGACCATGCGGTGCGACACGTCGGAGCCGAACACCGACGGCGCGGCGCTGGCCGGTCTGACCATGGCCGCGGCCTGCTCGCGCAAGGCGGCCCAGTCGGCCGCGCGGAATGCCAGCAGCTTCTCGAAGCCGAAGCGCCGCTGCGCGCCGGCCGCCATGCCGGCGGCGATCTGCGCGGCCTCGATGACGATGGTGCCGCTGCCGCAGCACGGGTCGTACAGGGGCTGGTCCGACACGGCGCCGGTCTCCGGGTTCCACCACCCGCTGGCGGCCAGCATGGCCGCGGCCAGCGTTTCCTTGAGCGGCGCGTCGCCCTTGTCGACGCGCCAGCCGCGCTTGAACAGCGGCTCGCCGCTGGTGTCGATGTACAGGCTCAGGTGCTCGGCGTCGAGGTGCGCGAACACGCGCACGTCCGGGCGCTGCGTCTCGATGTCGGGCCGCACGCCGCCGGCGCGGTCGCGGAAGCGGTCGGCGATCGCGTCCTTGATGCGCAGGGTGGCGAAGTTCAGGCTCTTGAGCGGGCTCGCCTGCGACGTGGTCTCGATCTTGAAGCTCTGGCGCGGCGTGAACCAGGTTTCCCACGGGACATCGGCCGCCGCCCGGTACAGGTCGTCCTCGCCGCGGTACGGGGTGTGCGAGAGCAGCACCAGTACGCGTTGCGCCAGGCGCAGGTGCAGGTTGAGCTTCATCGCCTGGGTCCAGTCGGCGCGCACGGACACGCCGGCCCGCGCCACCAGGAGCGATTCGCCGGCCAGCCCGGTCAGGCGGTGGACCTCCTGCGCGAGCAGGTCTTCGACGCCGGCTGCGCAAGGCAGGAACAATTGCATGTTGTGCATGCCTGCATTGTCGCCCCTGGCGCTATAGTGAATCGGCGATGAGCGCGCCCCGTCCGTCCGAGCCGTTCGAAACCGAGGCGCCTGCTTCGCAGGCGAGGCGCGCAGCCATTCAGGCCGAATTGCTGCGCCTGAGCAACCAGCCCGGCGGCCCGGTGCTGGCGGTCCAGTTCCTGCTGGACTGCGCCGTCGCTGCCCTCTTCGCCTGGCAGTACTCGCCCGGCATGGCGCTGCTGTGGCTGGCGCTGGTCGTCTGCAGCACCACGTGGCGGCTCTTCCGCCCCCAGCATCTGCCGGACACGCTCGACGCGCAGTCGACGCCGGCGCAGGTGCGCCTGCACACGCTGCGCGTGTCGGTACACGCTGGGGTGCATGGCCTCGCCGGCGTGCTTCTTTTCGACCCGACCAGCCTGACGACGCAGCTGCTGCTGGCGCTGGTGATGATGGGCATGACGCTGTCGGCGGCTTTTTCCCTCTCGTACGTCGCGCGTGCCATGCAGCTGGCGATCGCGCTGCTGCTCGGGCCGCTCATCCTGATGAGCCTGGTCTTCGGCGCGCCGCCGCTGGACGGCCTGGCGCTGCTGGGCACCGGCCTGATCGTCATGATGTGGGGCCAGGTGGCCGACCGGGCGCGCAAGCTGGAAGACTCGATCGGCCAGCGCCACAACGAAAGTGTGCTGCGAGCGCAGGCGCTGGCCGGCCTGCACGCGGCCGAGCTGGCGCAGGTCGAGCGGCTGCGGTTCTTCTCGGCCGCCAACCACGACCTGCGCCAGCCGGTGATGGCCATCGGCCTGCAGGCGGAGGTGCTCGGGCACCAGTTGCGCGACGGCGCGCCACCGGCCGTGCTGCAGGCCACCCTGGACGCGCTGGGACGGGCGCAGTCGGTGATGGAGGGACTGACCCAGCAACTGCTGGAGATCGGCCGCATCGAGGCCGGAGCCGACCCGCTGGCGCCCGGGCCGGTGCCGCTGGCGCCGCTTCTCGACGAATACGCCCGCACCGGCGACGACCGGCGCGTGCGGGTGCGCTGCCCCGAGGGCGCGCTCGCCTGGACCGATCCGATGGCGCTGCGCCGCATCGTGGCCAACCTGGTGGACAACGCGTTGAAGTTCACGCCGCGCAACGGCCGCGTCATGCTGGCCTGCCGGCGCCGCGGGGCGCTGTGGCGCATCGAGGTGCGCGACAACGGCATCGGCATTCCGCCCGACGAGCACGAGCGGGTGTTCCGCGACTTCGAGCAGGTCGGCAATGCCGCGCGCAACCTGAGCCATGGCCACGGCCTGGGGCTGGCGATCGTGCGCCGGCAGGCGCAGCGGCTCGGCACGCGTGTCGACCTGCGCTCGTCGCCGGGGCGCGGTGCGGTGTTCAGCTTCGACGTGCCGGCATACACCGAAAGCGTGTCGACCGTGCCTGCCGCACCCGCCCTGGTGGATGACCTGCACCCGACGGCGGAAGGCGACGCCGGGGCGGCGCCGCTGCGGCCGGGGTTGACGGTGCTGGTGGTGGAGGACAACGCGGTGGTCGCCGAAAGCCTCGCGGCACTACTGCACCACTGGCAGGTCAGGACGCACCTGTTCGGCAGCGCCGACGAACTGCTCGACGGCGGCAGCCTGCTGCTGGCGGCTGCCGACCTGGTGCTGTGCGACATCCGCCTGCCGGGTGCGCTGGACGGCGTGGCCCTGGCGCAGCAGTTGCAGATTCGGTGGCCCGGCCTTCCGATCGCGCTGGTGTCGGCCGACATCGACGACGCCACGCGGGCACTGGCGCGCGAGCGCGGCTGGCAGGCGCTGCGCAAGCCGGTGCAGCCGGCGGCGCTGCATGCGCTGCTGCGGGCGGTTCAGCGCCCGGCGGACTGAAACTGCCGCGGGCCGGCGCGCGGCGACGCCGCCGCCTTGCCCGTCAGAGCGCCTTGCGCAGGTTCGCCGGCGCGATGCGCAGCGCCTCGCGGTACTTGGCCACGGTGCGGCGGGCGCATTCGATGCCCTGCTCCTTGAGCATGTCCGACAACTGGCTGTCCGACAGCGGCTTGCGCACGTCCTCGGACCCCACGAACTGCTTGATCAGCGCCCGCACCGCGGTGCTGGACGCATTGCCGCCGGTCTCGGTACCCAGCGCCGAGCCGAAGAAGTACTTCAGTTCCACGGTGCCGAACGGCGTGGACATGTACTTTGCCGTGGTCACGCGCGAGATGGTGGATTCGTGCAGGCCCAGCTCGTCGGCGATCTCGCGGAGCACCAGCGGCCGCATGGCCAGGTCGCCATGCATGAAGAAGTTCTTCTGGCGCTCGACGATGGCGTTGGACACGCGCAGGATGGTGTCGAAACGCTGCTGGATGTTCTTGATGAACCAGCGCGCCTCCTGCAGCCGCTGGCTCAGGGCCTGGCTGCCCTCGCCCTTGTGCGCCTTGAGGGCGCCGGCGTAGACGTCGTGCACGCGCAGGCGCGGCATCACGTCGGGATTGAGCTGCACCCGCAGGCGCGCCTGGGTGCCGTTGCCGACGCGGGTGACGATCACGTCGGGAATCACCACGTTGCGCTCGACGTTGGCGAAGCGGCGGCCGGGCTTGGGCTCGAGCTTCGCGATCACCTGCATGGCGGCGCGCACCTTGTCCTCGCTGGTCCGCGCGAGAGTGGCCAGGCGCTTGAAGTCGCGCCGCGCCAGCAGCGTCATGGGCTGCTTGCAGACGGCCAGGGCCACCGCGAGCACCTCGGGGTCGATGCCGTCCCGCACCTGCGACAGTGCGCGCAGCTGGATCGCCAGGCATTCGCCGAGGTCGCGCGCGCCCACGCCGACCGGCTCCAGGCTCTGCAGCAGGCCCAGCGCCATCTGGAAGCGGTGCACCAGGTCGTCGAACTGGTCGTTGTCGTCGCCGGCCAGGCCCGAGGCGAGCGCCGGCAGCGAGTCCTCGAGGTAGCCGTCGTCGTTGAGCGACTCGATCAGGAAGCGCAGCGCCGCGCGGTCGACCGCGTCGAGGCGCAGCGCCAGCGCCTGCCGGTGCAGGAAGTCCTGCAGCGATTCGTGGCTGCGCGCCAGCTCGGTGGCGTCGGCACGCTCGTCGCCGTCGGCGTTGCTCTGCCGCGCCGGGGCGTCACCGCCCCATTCGCTGTCGTCGGGTGACAGGTCGATGCTGCCGTCGCCCTCCCAGTCGGGCTCGCTCTCGGCGCTGTCGGCCGGCGCTTCGGCCAGCGCCACCTCGGAATCGGCCGGCGCACTGCTCGCCGAGTCCCCGTTGAGGCCCGGTGCCTGCGCGGCAAGCTCCTCGTCGCGCACGTCGCGCGCCGAAAGCGTGTCCACGTTGTCGAGCCCGAATTCCTCGCGCACCGCCTCGTCGCCGTTGCGCTCGAGGAACGGGTTCTCGTCGAGCATCTGCTCGACTTCCTGGCTCAGCTCGAGCGTCGACAGCTGCAGCAGCCGGATCGACTGCTGCAGTTGTGGCGTCAGCGCGAGATGCTGCGAAACCCGCAGCGACAAACCTTGCTTCATCGACCCGCCCGGTTCACATGCGGAAGTGTTCGCCGAGGTACACCCTGCGCACTTCAGCGTTGTCGACGATTTCCGAAGGCGTGCCCTGCGCCAGCACGTTGCCGTCACTGATGATGTAAGCGTGGTCGCAGATGCCCAGCGTCTCGCGCACGTTGTGGTCGGTGATGAGTACGCCGATGCCGCGGTCCTTGAGGAAGCCGATGATCCGCTGGATCTCGATCACGGCGATGGGATCGATGCCGGCGAAAGGCTCGTCCAGCAGGATGAAGCGAGGCTGGGTGGCCAGCGCGCGCGCGATCTCGACCCGGCGCCGTTCGCCGCCCGACAGCGCCAGCGCGGGCGAATCGCGCAGGTGGTCGACCCGCAGGTCGGCCAGCAGTTCGCCCAGCCGTTCCTCGATGCTGTGGCGGTCGAGCGGCTGCATGCGGCCCTTGGCGTCCGGCTCCATCTGCAGCTCGAGCACGGCGCGCACGTTGTCGGCCACGTTGAGCTTGCGGAAGATCGAGGCCTCCTGCGGGAGGTAGCTCAGCCCCATGCGCGCGCGCCGATGGATCGGCATGTGCTCGATGGGCTCGCCGTCGATGCTGATCTGCCCGTCGTCGGCCCGCACCAGCCCGACGATCATGTAGAACGACGTCGTCTTGCCGGCGCCGTTCGGGCCGAGCAGCCCGACCACCTCGCCCTTCTGCACGTCCAGCGAGACGTCCTTGACCACCATCCGGCTGCCGTAGCTCTTTTGCAGCCCGCGTGCCTGCAGGCGGCTGCCGCCGTTGCGGCCGTCGGCCTCCAGCGTGTCCGCGCGATCGATCACCGGCTGCCCCCCAGCGAAGTGCTCGGGCGCAGCCCCTTGCCGGCCGGCTGCGCCGGCGGCTGGGCCGCCCCCTCGCCCGAACGCGGCGAGATCATCGCGCGCACCCGCCCGCCCGGCGCCGGCTGGCTGCCCGGCTGATCGGGCGCGCTGTTGACGGTGTAGGTGTCGTGGACCTGGTCGTAGACGATCATGGCGCCGTTGGTTTCATCGTTGACGCGCGTGCCGACCAGCCGGCGCATGGTGGCGCGGCGGATGAACTTGACCGTTTCGGCCCGGCCGTCGTACTCGATCAGCTCCGATTCGCCCTCGACCCATTCGTCGCTGCCGGGCGGCCCGTCGCGCTTTTGCTTGAAATAGGCCCGCTTGCCGGGCGCCGCGGTGACGACGCCGTGCTGGTAACCCTCGGGATCCTGCTGCACCTCGATGCGCGCACCCCGGACGGTGATGGTGCCCTTGGTGGCCACGACGTTGCCGGTGAAGACGCTCGTCTGCTTGAGGTCGTCGTAGCGCATCGAGTCGGCCTCGATGTTCATCGGCTTCTCGCGGTCGGCCTTCTCGGCCCACACCATGCCGCAGGCGCCGGCGAGCAGCGCGGCGGCCAGCGCGCCAGCGGCGCGCCGGACCAGGCGCCGGGGTGCCAGCGCGGAAGGACGGGATTGGGTGTTAGGTTCGTTACGCAATGTCATAGGGCATGAAACTTGCTCTGGCCATTGTAGGGGGCAATTCGGCCCGCCCAATGAAAAAAGCCCGCGCACGGCGGGCTCGATCGCGGTGGGGCGCCGGCGCGGCGCCCTCACTCAGGCCTTGGGGGCCTCGCCGACCAGGAATTCGACCACCTGGAGCACGCGCGGCATGCTGCGCGCGGTCTCGCCGTCGACGTACCAGCGCCCTGCGACGCCCATGGCCGGCACGCCGCTGACCTTGTAGTCATCGGTCAGCTGGGTGGCGCGCTTGACCTTGCTGGCCACGGTGAAGGACTTGAAGACCTCGGCGAACTTGGTGCCCAGGTCGGGCTGCTTGGCCGCCCACTCGAGCACGGCGGCGTCGCCGTTGAGCGGTTGGCGGTCCTTGTGGATGATCTGGAAGATCTTGGCCTGGTACGCGTCCACCTTGCCCATGGCCTCGAGGGTGTAGTACAGGCGCTGCTTGGTCGCGACGTCGTTGCCGACGAACGGCACCGGAACGCGGCGGAACGCCGCCTGCGGCGGCAGCTTGGGGATCCAGGCCTCGAGCATGGGCTCGAACTCGGCGCAGTGCGGGCAGTTGTACGAGAAGAACTCGACCACCTCGACCTTGCCGGCCGGGGCGTCCACCGGCGCCGGCCGGGACAGCACGAGGTAGTCGGCGCCTGCCTTGAAGGCGGCCTGCTGCGCATGCGCGGCCGGTGCGGCGAGCCACGGGGCCAGTCCGGCCGCGGTGGCGGCCAGCGAAAAATCACGACGGTTCATTGGGTTCTCCTTGTCCGACTGACTGAGCCGGCGCAGGTCTTTAAGTTCCGAGGGGTGGTCAGCGCTGCACGCGCACGAGGGCGGACTGCATGCCGGAGCTGTCCAGCCGCTCCTTGAGGCGATCGGCCTCGTTCTTCTCGTTGAACGGGCCGGCGCGTACGCGATAGACGGTCCGGCCGGACTGCTCGCGTTCGGTGACCTTGGACTGCACGCCCATGAGCGAGAGCTTGGCGCGCTGGGCCTCGGCGTCGCCGTTGGAGCTGAAGGCACCGGCCTGCACGAAGTAGACGAAGGGGTCGGGCCCGCCGCTGGCGGCCGCAGGCGCGGCGCTGGCGACCGCCTGGCCGGAAGCAGCCGGCGCGCCGCCGCCCATGCGGGAGCGGGCCAGGTCGCCGATGGGGTCGGACGAATCGGGGTTGACGCCGGACACCGTGCGCGGCGGGCGGGTGGGCGCGGCCGGCGCGGGCACGACCGGCGTCACCGGGCCGGCAACCCCGGCCACGGCGGGCGCGCTGGTGGTGCCGCCCGCGGCGGGTGCGGGTGCGGGAGCGGCGCTGCCGGGCACGTTGGTGGTGGTCACCGTGGAAGCGGGCGGGCGCTGTCCGGCCTTGCCGGCCAGGGGGGCGTTGGGGTCCCAGTCGCGGTTGCGCTGGGCCTCGGTTTCATCGACGCCCGGGCCCAGGCGCTGGGTCTTGGCCATGAAGGGGATCGGGACCTTGGTGACGTACACCGCGATGCCGAGCGCAATGCCCAGCCCCAGCACCAGCCCGATGACCAGGCCGATGAAGGTGTTGCCCGACTGCTTTTTTCTTTTCGTTGCCATGAAGAACTCTTGCTGCCTCACATCGAGCGCGGCGCGCTCACACCGAGAATCGCCAGGCCATTGTGCAGCACCTGCGCGGTGGCCGCGACCAGTGCCAGGCGGGCGCGCTTGAGCGCCTCGTCGTCCACCAGGATGCGCTCGCTGTCGTAGTAGCTGTGGTAGCTGGCGGCCAGTTCGCGCAGGTAGAAAGTGACGTCGTGCGGCGCGAAATCGGCGGCCGCGCCGGTCAGCATGTCCGGGTACTTGGCCAGCATCAGCATGAGCGCCTGCGCCGGCGCGCTGTCGAGCAGCGACAGGTCGGCATCGGCCAGGCCGGCGGCGTCGCCACCCCAGGCCGACAGCACCGAGCAGATGCGCGCGTGCGCGTACTGCACGTAGTACACCGGGTTGTCGTTGTTCTGCGCCAGCGCCAGGTCGATGTCGAAGGTGTATTCGGTGTCCGGCTTGCGCGACAGCAGGAAGAAGCGGATGGCGTCGGTGCTGGTCCACTCGATCAGGTCGCGCAGCGTGACGTAGCTGCCGGCTCGCTTGCTGATCTTGACCTCCTGCCCGCCGCGCATCACGCGCACCATGGTGTGCAGCACGTAGTCGGGGTAGTCGGCCGGAATGGATTCGCCGCAGGCCTGCAGGCCGGCGCGCACGCGGGCGATGGTGCCGTGGTGGTCCGTGCCCTGGATGTTCACCACCTTGTGGAAGCCGCGCTCCCACTTGGCGACGTGATAGGCGACGTCGGGCACGAAGTACGTGTAGCCGCCGTCGGACTTGCGCATGACGCGGTCCTTGTCGTCGCCGTAGTCGGTCGAGCGCAGCCACAGCGCGCCGTCCTGCTCGTAGGTCTTGCCGGCCTCGACCAGCTTCTTGACCGTGGCCTCGACGCGGCCGCTGGTGTAGAGGCTCGACTCCAGGTAATAGTGGTCGAAGCGCACGCGGAAGGCCTGCAGGTCCAGGTCCTGCTCGTGGCGCAGGTAGGCCACGGCGAACTGGCGGATGCCGTCCAGGTCGTCGATGTCGCCGCTGGCGGTGTATTCGCGGTCGTCCGACCTGACGGTCTTGCGGGCCAGGAAATCGGCCGCGATCTCGCCGATGTAGTCGCCGTTGTAGGCCGCCTCGGGCCAGCCGGCGTCACCGGGCTTGAGCCCCTTGGCGCGCAACTGCACGCTATTGGCCAGCGTCTGGATCTGGACGCCGGCGTCGTTGTAATAGAACTCGCGCCAGACCTGCTGGCCCTGCGTCTCGAGCAGGTTGCAGATGGCGTCGCCCAGCGCCGCCTGGCGGCCATGACCCACGTGCAGCGGGCCGGTCGGGTTGGCCGAGACGAATTCGACCAGCACGCGCTCGCCGCCGCCCGCCGGGGCGGGCTGGCGGCCGAAGGCCTCGCTCGCCTGCAGTACCTCGCGCACCACCGCCTGCTTGGCGGCGGGCTTGAGGCGGATGTTGAGAAAACCCGGGCCGGCGATTTCGATCGCCTCGACCCATTGGCCGTAGGCCGGCGTGGCCATCAGGCGGGTGCTGATCTGTTCGGCGAGTTCGCGCGGCTTGCGTGCCAGCGGCTTGGCGAGCTGCATGGCCGCCGTGCTGGCGTAGTCGCCGTGCGCGGCCATCTTGGGCGACTCGAAGGCCGCCTTGGCGCCGGCGCCCGGCGAGAGGGATTCGAGCGTGTCCGCCAGCGCGGCGAGCAGCTCCTGTTTGACCAATAGCATCGCCGGATTTTACCGGTCCGCCAATGCCGGGCGCCGGCGAATGGCCGGCCGGCCGACGGCGCGGGCACGGCGCCCGGGCCGGCGCGCGTCATCCGCCAGGCGGCCCCGGCCGTTAGGATGGGCAGCCCCACGGCGGGGAACGATGTCACCCAACTTCTGAAAAGGCGAAACTCACCATGAAAAAGCTCCTTTCGTTCGTTGTCCTGGGTACCTGCCTGCTCGCGGGCGCCGCGCAGGCGCAAAGCTGCGACGCCAAGGCCGTCGACAAGAACGGCAAGCCGCTGGCCGGCGCGGCCAAGACCAGCTTCGTCAAGAAGTGCGAGAAGGACGCGATGGACGCGGCCAAGAACACGTGCAGCACCAAGGCCGTGGACAAGAACGGCAAGGCCCTGGCCGGCGCGGCGAAGAGCAGCTTCATGAAGAAGTGCGAAGAGGACGCGATGAAGGGTTGAGGCAGCGACTTCTGACCCAAGCGAAGAATCAGTCACGACCTGGGCAGTCCAGACCCTGCCTACAAGCTGTGGAACGCTTCCAGCTGGCGTAGCAGGGAAGCCCGGACAATGTGGACCAGTGGCGACTGGTAAGCGTCTTTGCGCCAGATGATCGCCAGTCGCGTTTTCGGGTGGACCACGCCCAGGTCCAGGACCGCGAGATCCTTGAGCGCCGGGAACCTGAGCATGCCCGAGGGGAGCACCGTCAGCAGGTCGCTGCGGCGGACGAGCCGCGCGGTACTGAACGGATGCGCGTCGGTCTCGAGGTAAACGTCCGCGGGAGGCAGCCCCAGATCGGCGAGCATTCGGTCGAGCCATTGCCGATGCGGCACCTGGGACGGCGGCAAGATCCACTGCTGCCCCGCCAGCGACTCGAGGCCCGCCCCGGCAGCGGCGGCCGGATGGCCTTTTCGCGCAACCACCTGGTAGGAAGTCTTCTCGATGGACGTAATGAGCTGGTAGCCCAGCGCAGCGGGCATCGGGTCAACGTGGACGACCAATGCCAAGTCGAGTTGGCCCGCTTCAACCTCTCTGTAGAGCTCAGGGCTGAATCGCGCGTTGATTGAATAGCGAATCGCGCCTCTGCGTGCGAGCGTTTCCGTCACGACAGGGACGATCACCGGCTCCATCATTCCGGGCACCGAACCCAATCGGATGGTGCCGCGCACGCCATACTTGCGCGCCTGCATCTCGCGGTCGATATCCCCCAACGTGGCACGCAAGCGTTCTGCGCATTCGCGCATTGCCAGTCCGTCCGGCGTGAGAGTGACGCCATGTGCCCCGCGATCGAATAGCCGCACTTCGTAGCGCCTCTCGAGCCGCGCGATCGCCTTGGACACGGCTGACTGCGTCACGCCGCGCTCATCCGCCGTGCGGTGCAGATTCTGAACTCGCGTCGCCGTCAGGAAGATTTCGAAGTCATGCACGTTCATTCAAGAGCCCATAAGCGACGTTCTGCAATCGCAGCCTGAGTCCTGGAAGGAATCAGTAAATTCCACAGATGAATTGTATGCACGCCACCCCCGCCCCTAGGATTGCTTGACTATGTTCAGGAGACACGAATGACTGAGATCCGGCGGCTAGCTTTCCTTACAAACGCCCTGTCGGGCGCCCGTGCTTCGATTCGCACGCTCTTGCTTGCCACCAGCGCAGCAACCCTCGCACTGCATGGCGCTACCGCGTCCGCGCAGGGCACTTTTCCGTCCAAGCCCGTGCAAGTCGTCGTACCGTTCGCGGCCGGGACGTCGCTTGATATCGTTGCCAGAATCTATGCCCGATTGCTGAGCGAGCAACTCGGCGGGCCGGTGATCGTCGATCCGAAGCCCGGCGCGGGCTCGGTGCTGGGCACTGCGTTTGTCGCCCGCGCGCCGGCAGACGGCTACACCCTGCTGCTGGGCAGCAACAGCGCCCTGACCATCGCGCCGAATATCCAATCCTCGCTCGACTACACCCTGCGCGGCTCCTTCGTGCCGATCGTGACGCTCTTCACCACGTCCTCGGTGATGCTTGCGCGCAAGGACCTGCCGGCCAACACGCTCGGCGAAGTCGTCGCGCTGGCCAAGGCGTCGCCGGGCGCCATCAGCTACGCCTCCTACGGCGTGGGCACCATTCCGCACATCTCGATGGCCATGCTGGAGTCCAGGACCGGGACTCAGTTCAACCATATCCCGTACAAGGGCGGCTCAGAAGCAGGCCTGGCAGTTGCTGCCGGTCAAGTGGACGTCGGATTCGAAACCATCGTAGGCTCCATTGCGAGGCTCAAGACCGGCAAGGTCAAGCCGATCGCGGTCCTGCAAGACCACCGTGCCCCCGGGCTTCCGGACGTGCCAACGACCTCGGAACTGGGCTTCGGAGACATCAACATTCCAGCCATGATGGGCATCTTCGCGCCCAAAGGGACGCCGGCTGCGGTCGTCAAGAAGCTGTCCGAGGCTTCGGCTGCCGTCGTGAAATCCAAGGAATTCGAGAAGCAGGTTCAGGCCATCGGGGCCGAGACGCTCGACATGACGCCCGAGGCACTCATGTCGGCTCTCCAGGCCGAATCGGACCGCATCAACGCCATCGTCAAGAAGGTCGGCATCAAGGCCGAGTAGCGCCGCCGCACCCAGACCCATCCGATCAACCAGAGCAAGCACCGATTTCAATGTCCATGCCACTTGTCCGATCCGTCATCGAAGACGGTGTCCAGACCATTCAGATGCGCTCCGACGAGACGCGCAACGCCCTGTCGCTGGACCTGCAGCGCGCCATCCTCGATGCCCTCGGCCAAGGAGTGGCCCAGGGCGCCAAGGTGGTCATCCTCAAGGGCAGCCGCCAGGCTTTCTCTTCGGGCTACAACGTCAACCCCGCGGGACGCAGCGACTACGTCGCCCGGGACGACATCTTTGCCGACTGCGACCGGCTTGCAGAGTTCGCCGACTTCATGAAGCGCGTGCGCAGCCACCCCATGCCCGTCATTTCCCAGATCGAGGGCTATTGCGTCGCCGGCGGCACGGATCTGCTGCTCAGCTCGGATATCGCGGTAGCGGCCGACAGCGCGCGGATCGGCATGCCCAATGTCAGGGCACTGGGCATCAGCATGCTGGCGACGCTGTGGCCGATGGTCGTCGGGCCGATGCGCACCAAGCTGATGATGTTCACCGGCGACCTGATCTCCGGCGTGGACGCGGCGCAATGGGGCCTGGTGGCCAGCGCCGTGTCGGTGGACGAGATCGACCGCGTCACCATGGCGTTGGCGCGGCGCATTGCACTGATGCCGGCCAGCATGCTGGCAGTGACCAAGCTCGCCGCCAACCGCGCCCTGGAGGAGCAAGGGCTCGATGTGTTGATGCGCGCCAGCGTCGAGCTCGACGCCATGTCGCACTTCTCCGAGCCGGTGATCCATTTCTGGAAGCGGGCCCGCAGCGAAGGCCTGAAGACTGCCCTGCGCGAGCGCGACGCGCCGTTTGCCGGCGACAGCTTCTCGGCCATCCTCAACACGGGCCCGCGCGCCTGATCAAGCCGGTAGCAGAAGATGTTTCCACTCCAAGGCCTGCGCGTGCTGGACTTCTCGGCCGGCGTGGCCGGCCCGCATGCGGGCATGCTGTGCGCGCAGTACGGCGCCGAGGTGATCAAGGTCGAGCCGCCTGACGGCGACTGGTCGCGCCAGTTGGGGCGCCGCCATGGCGACACCACTGCGTACTCGCACGTCTACAACCAGGGCAAGCGGTCGCTCGCGATCGACCTCAAGCATCCCCAGGCGGCCCAGGCGGTGCGCGACATGGCCCGGCATGCCGACGTGGTGATCGAGTCCTACCGCCCGGGCGTCATGCGCAAGTTCGGCCTCGACTACGAGGCGGTGCATGCGACCAATCCGGGGGTCGTCTATCTGTCCGTCACCGGCTTCGGCAGCGAAGGGCCGTTGGCCAACGCTCCTGCCACCGACGCGGTGCTCCAGGGCTTCAGCGGGTTCATGCACGCCAACCGCGATATGCACGGAAGGCCGCAGCGCCTGGACTACTTCATCATTGACGTCATCACCGGGCTGTACGCATTTCAGGCCATTTCGGCGCGCCTGATGGCCCGGTTCCGCTCCATGGACGTCGGCGGCCCGATCGACTGCAGCCTGATGCGCGCCGCCGCCGCGCTGCAGGCCGGCAAGATTGCCGAAGTGCACTTCGAGGGCGGCGAAAGCGCGACCTACGTCCCGCTGGGCGTATTCCAGACCGCCGACGGCGACATCAGCCTCTCGGTGCGCCGAGACGATCACTTCGCTGCGCTATGCAACGCGCTCGGCCGGGACGACCTTGTCGCCTGCGGGCGCTACACCACCGGCGCCGACCGCATCGCGCGGGCGGGCGAACTGCTGCCCATCCTTCGAAGCGAGCTGCGCGCCCGGTCGACGGACGAGGCCCTCGCGCTGCTGGCGCAAGCGGGCGTGCTGCACGCGCAGGTCAACACCTACGCGCAGATGCTCGAAAGCGAACAGGTCCGGCTGATGGGCAATTTCGCCTGGGTGCCGGCCAGCGGCGACATGCCGGCCTTCCCGGTCGCCAAGGTGCCGGGCGTGGCCGACGCGATGTCGGCAGGCCCGTCGCCCGCCGTCGGCGAGCATTCCGTGGACGTCCTGCGCACATGGCACGTGGACGCCGCGACGATCGATCTCTTGCTTGCCGAAGGCGCCATCCGCCACCGCTAGAAGGTTTCGGCTTCCGAGCCCCAACACCCAATTCCCATGACCCTCACCATGCGCACAGTTCTTAGAGAAGACCACGAACAGTTTCGAGACCAGGTGCGTCGCTTCGTTTCCCGCGAGATCGCGCCGCATCACGGCCAGTGGGAAAAGGAAGGACGCGTGCCCCGCGAGACATGGCTCAAGGCCGGCCGCGAAGGCATATTGCTGCCCGCCATTCCGGAACAGTACGGCGGCGGCGGCGGCGACTTCGGCCACGCCATCGTCGTGATCGAGGAGTTGATGCGGGTGCTGGCAACCGGCGTGGGATTTCCGCTGCATTCGGACATCGTCGCCCAGTATCTGCTTGCGTACGGCAACGAGCAGCAACTTGCGCGCTGGCTCCCACCCATGGCGCGCGGCGAGAAGATCGGCGCCATCGCCATGACCGAGCCGGGCATCGGCAGCGACCTGAAGACCCTTCGAACCCACGCCCGGCGCGAAGGCGACACCTACGTGATCAACGGCGCCAAGACGTTCATTACCAACGGCCTCAACTGCGACCTGGTGATCGTGGCCTGCAAGACCGACCCGCAGGCCGGCACGCGCGGCATCAGCCTGATCGTGGTGGAAGCCGGCATGCCGGGCTTCAGCAAGGGCGAGGCGCTCGACAAGATCGGACTGAAGGCGCAGGACACGGCGGAACTCTTCTTCGACAACGTGCGGGTACCTGCGACCAACCTGCTTGGCGAGGAAGGCAAGGGATTCGGCTACCTGATGCACCAACTGGCGCAGGAACGGCTGATGGTGGCTGTGCGCAGCCCGGCCGTGATGGAGGCCATGCTCGAGCAGACCATCGAGTACACCAAGAACCGCGTGGCTTTCGGCCAGCCGGTCTTCAACCACCAGAACACCCGCTTCAAGCTCGCGGACGCCAAGACCAAGGTGGTGGCATGCCGAGTCTTCGTCGACCACTGCATCGGTCTGCACTTCGCCGGCGAACTGGACGCGACGATGGCCGCCATGGCCAAGCTCCACGCGACCGAGGCACAGGGGCAGGTGGTGGACGAACTACTGCAATTGCATGGGGGCTACGGCTTCATGCGCGAATATCCGATCGCCCGCGCTTTCGTGGACAGCCGGGTGCAACGCATCTACGGCGGCACATCCGAGATCATGCGGGAGATCATCTCCCGCAGCCTGTGAGCCAACCACCGATGACGCTTGCACAGAGCCCCTCGCGCGCCCTTGAAGGCGTGCGCGTGCTGGACCTGACCCGCCTGCTGCCTGGCCCCTACGCGACCTACATCCTGGCGGGCTATGGTGCCGACGTCGTGAAGGTCGAAGACGCGGGCGCGGGCGACTATGCCCGCCATTCACCCCCGCTCAAGAGCAGCGGTGCCGGCGCGGCCTTCACCGCTGCCAATGCCGGCAAGCGCAGCATTGCGCTGGACCTGAAGGACCCCGAGCACGTCGATGCTTTCATGCGACTTGTCGATACGGCCGATGTGCTGGTCGAAAGCTTCCGTCCCGGGGTCATGGCGCGACTCGGCCTGGGGCACGAAGAACTGCGTGCGCGTCACCCTGGCCTCGTCTACTGCTCGATCTCGGGCTTCGGCCAGGCTTCGACCCTGGCCGGCCACGACCTGAATTTCCAATCGTTGTCCGGCCTGCTGGCTCAGCGCCCGACCGGAGCCGTTCCGTTCGCCCATCCTCCGGCGCTGCTCGGCGACCTGGTGGGCGGGTCCTACTCGGCAGTCATCGCGATCATGGCTGCGGTGCTGGACCAGCGGGCGGGTCGCGGTGGACGATTCATCGACATCTCCATCACGCACGGCGCCATGGGCTTGATGCCCATGGAGACCGTGGCTGCGCTGAACGACGAGACGCCCCCGCCCTTCGGTGAAAGTCACCTGACCGGCGCGCATCCCTTCTACGGCGTGTACTCGACCGCCGACGGCCGCGAGGTAGCCCTTGGCGCATTGGAGCCGAAGTTCTGGCGCGCCTTCTGCGAACATGCAGGCGCGATCGACCTGGTCGACGCAGGAGGCAACCCGATGGACGCGTCCCGTCATCAGGTGCGCGAACGGCTCGACCGTCTCTTCAAGACCCGCACTGCCGCGGAATGGGAAGCGTTTGGCCGCGAGCACGACTGCTGCTTGACGCCAGTTCTCAGCGTTCGAGAAGCCGTTGGTCGAGCGGGCACAGCGTCCCAGCCCGCCATCAGCCACCATTGGCAAAGGGACGGGGCGCCTCCGGTTCGCGTTCTCAAGGGTGTCAGCGCTGACCTGGCCGATCCTCCGCGGCGCTTGTGCCCGCCTCCTCGCCAAGGCGAACACACACAAGAAGTCCTGGCCGCCGCAGGTCTGCCAGCAGACCACGTGGAGCGTATTGCCCGCAAGAAGCCCAGCGGCGCCTAGCTGATCGTCACGGCCGGCGCGGGACTTGCTGAAAGCGTGCGCCGCGCCTATTCAGTGAGCGCGCGCCGCACGTCTTCCTGCAGGCTGCGCAGGTGAGCGCGCATTGCCTCGCGGGCGCGCCCGGCATCGCGGGAGCGCAGGGCCGCGACGATCTCACCGTGCTCGTCGTGGTTTTCCTGCTGGCGATGCAGCGGGCTGTGCAGCCGGAAAAGGCGGGCGTTGACGCGCAATTCCTCCACAAGCCGCGGAAACACCACGTTGCCGCTGGCGTTTGCAATGACGAGGTGGAAGAGGTCGTCGAAATGGAAATGCTCGATCTCGCTGTGATCGCCGCTGTGCAGCGCCTTGCCTTGCGCTTCCAGCTCGTCGATCTGCGCGTCGGTGATCTTCGTCGCCGCCAGGGCGATGCATTCGCACTCGATCACCTCGCGGGCACGCATGCAGTCGAAGTATTCCTTGGTGCCCAGGGCCCGCACGGCATAGGAACGTGCGTCGCGCCGCACCAGCAGGCCCTCGCCAGCCAGGCGTACCAGCGCTTCGCGCATCGGCGTGCGGGAGATGCGCAGTTCCTCCGCCAGGCGCGCCTCCTGCAGCGGGCTGCCGCCTGAGATCTGGCGGTCGAGGATAAGCGTGCGCAGCCGCTCGTAAGCCTGTTCGGCGAGGCTCGTCGATCGCACGTCCAGGGGCGCGATGGTGATGGTGGCGGGCTGGGCCGGGCTTGGAAGGCTTGGCATGCGGGAGTAGGCGATTGGCACGGGGGCGGCAAAAGCTTAGCAGGCCCGCGGCCCGGGACTGGCAGTCATCACAACCACTTCTGCAGCGGATTTCCCGCATTGGGCGCCCGCGGCCGCAGGCAGGGGAGGAATGCACCCGAGCCGGGTTCGGCACGGAACTCGCCATCCTGCCACACGATCCGGCCGCGCGACACGGTGACGCCGGGCCAGGCGCGCAGCTTCATGCCCTCGTAAGGCGTGTAGTCGGCGGCGTGGTGCAACTCGTCATTGGTGATCGTCTTCTCTTCGCCTACGGGGTAGAAATCCCAGATGACCAGGTCGGCATCGCTGCCCACCGCGATCGTCCCCTTGCGCGGATACAGGCCGTAGAGGCGCGCCGGACTGGTCGCGGTGAGTTCGACGAAGCGATGCACGTCGATTCGCCCGGCCATCACGCCTTCGCTCATGAGGAGCGGCAGGCGCGTCTCGACGCCGGGAATGCCATTGGGAATGCGATCGAACGAGGCGTTGTCCCCGGCGACTCGCTTGCCGTCCGGCCCGTTCATGTTGAAGGGCGCGTGGTCGGACGAGAAGATGGTGAACAGGCCGCCGGCGAGGCCGTTCCAGATGAACGGCTGGTTCGCCTTGTCGCGCGGCGGCGGGCTGCAGATGCAACGCGCACCGTGCATCGGGTCCTCGTGGTCCAGCCCAAGGTCCTCGGCGCTCAGGAACAGATACTGCGGACAGGTCTCGGCATGGATGGGCAGGCCCCTGCCGCGCGCCCAGTGAATCTGCTCCACCGCTTCTCGACCCGACACGTGCACGATCAGAATCGGCGTGTCGACCAGCTCGGCCAGCGCGATGGCGCGGTGCGTCGCCTCGCGTTCCACTGCCATCGGGCGCGAGCTCGCGTGGTAGCGCGGTGCGGTCAGGCCGGCGTCGAGCAGCTGCTCGGTGAGCCAAGCGATGCAGTCGCTGTTCTCGGCATGGATCATGGTCATGGCGCCATGCTTGCGCGCCGCAGCCAGGACCTCGATGACCTGCCGGTCGTCCAGCTTCATGTCGTCGTAGGTCATGTAGATCTTGAAGGAGGTGTAGCCCTTCTCGATCAGCGCGGGCAGCTCGCGCTGCGTGACGTCGCGCGTGGCGTCGGACACGATCAGGTGGAACGCGTAGTCGATCACCGCCTTGCCCTCGGCGCGGCGATGGTAGTCGTCGACCGCTTCCTGCAGGCTGTGGCCCCGCTGCTGCGCGGCGAAGGGCAACACCGTGGTCGTGCCGCCGCAGGCCGCCGAGCGCGTGCCGGTGAAGAAGTCGTCGGCGAATCGCGATCCGTCGCTGGTGGGCTGGTCGAAATGACAGTGCCCGTCGACGCCGCCGGGCGTGACCAGTCTTCCACCCGCATCGAGTTCGCGCGTTGCGCTGCCTTCGAGGCCCTGGGCAATGGCGCAGATGCGCCCCTCGCGCACGCCGATGTCGGCGCGGTAGCGGTCACCGACGGTCGCGATGTCGGCATTGCGGATGATCAGGTCGTAGCTGCTCATGGAGATGCCCTCAACGTTGCTCGAGCGCCGCCTCGACCGGGGCAGAGATCGGCTCGCTGCTGCTGCCGTAGGCGCGTCCGTAGTGGCGCTCGATTCGGCGCTGCACGAAGTCCCAGGCGCTGGTCATGAGCAGGTAGTAGATGGCCGCCACCACGAACAGCTCGAGGACCATGAAGCGCTCCTGGATCAGCACCTGCGTGCGGCGAAGCAGCTCTTCCATCGAGATCACCGAGGTGATGGACGTCGTCTTGAGCAGGCCGTTGATGCTGTTGCCCAGGGTCGGCACGATCAACCGCATGGCCTGGGGCAGGATGATGTAGCGCATGGTCTGCGCGCTGCTGAAGCCCACCGCGCGCGCGGCGTTGGTCTGCCCCGCTGGAATGGACTGGATGCCGGCGCGGATGATTTCCGCCAGGTAGGCCGCCTCGTTCAGGATGAGGCCCAGCAACGCCGACTCGATCACCGACAACTTCAGCCCCAGCTGCGGCAGGCCGGTATAGATGATGATGAGCTGCACCAGCAGAGGCGTGCCGCGAAACACCCAGATGTAGAAGTGCGCGGGCACCGACAGCCACCGGTGGCTGGACAGGCGCGCCAGCGCCAGTGCGCCGCCGACCACGAGCCCGCCTGCGATGGCGGCCAGCGTGAGCCACAACGTGGTCACGGCGCCGCTCAGCAGATACGGGTTGAACAGGTAGTCGGCAAACCCCGACCAGCTCCAGCCTTGTCCCATGAAGTCTCCTTGCGTTGCAGTTGCGGTCGGTCGGTGCTTCAGCCCGCCGGGCCCTTGACACTCACCGGGCCGTCGATGGGCTTCACGCCGTACTGGTCGAACAGCTTCTGGAAGCTGCCGTCAGCCTTCATGTCGTTGAGCGCCTTGGCCATCGCCTCGGCCAGTTCGCGGTTCTTGGCGGCCAGCGCGACCGGCGTCGGGAAGAGCCCGTGCAGGACGCGCTCGAAGTCGCCGCGCTTCTGGAATTCCTCTGCTGTGGAGTCGATGGACAGCGCCACCTCCACCTGGCCTGCGCGCAGGGCCTGGAAGGCCATGGCGAAGTTCTCGAAGGTGCGGATGTTCAGGCCCTTCATGCCCTTGTCGACGAGCTGCTTGTCGAGCTCGCGCGCCTTGCGCTCCTCGAAGCCGCCGATCTCGACGCCGATGCTCTTGCCCGACAGGTCTTCCGGCTTGGTGATCTTCAGCGGGTTGCCGCGGGTGGTGCTGATGCTGATGGCCTGGTCTTCGTAGATCAGCATCTGCATCAGCTTGGCACGCTCTTCCGTGTAGAAGATGCCGGTGTTGATCACGTCCCAGCGACCCGCCTGCAGGCCAGGGATCATGGCGGAGAACTCGATGCGCACGTACTCCGGCGTGAGGCACAGGCGCTTGGCGATCGCCTCGCCCAGCTCCACGCGCATGCCCTTGAGCGCGCCGCTCTGGTCGACGAACTGCATTGGCGGCAGCGTCGGGTTGACAGACATCACGAGCGTGCCCTTCTTGGTCAAGGCGGAATCAGGCACGGGCGACTTGCAGGCCGGGGCCTGAGCCTGCGCGACGCCGACGCCGCACAGGAAGAGAGCCGAGGCCGACACGAGGGCGGGGAGCAGTTTCATGGTGAGGTCCTTGGGGAAGTGAACGAAGCGGCGGGACTGGAGAACGGGATCGGGTCAGCGGATGGAGTCGATCAGCTCCAGACGCTCGAGGTCGCGGCGCAGGGCGGCGGCATCGGCATCGGGCAGGGGCAGACGCGGCGCGCGGGGCTTGCCCACCGGCAGGCCCATCATCGACAGGCCGTCCTTGGACGCGGCCACGTAGCGGTGGCCACCCACCCATCGGACGATGGGCAGCATCTTCTTGTAGAGCGCCAGCGCGGCAGGCATGTCGCGCTCGTCTGCCACCAGTTCGAACAGACGAGCCGACATCTGGGGAATGAGGTTGGAGCACACGGCGACCCACCCTTGCGCGCCCAGCCAGAAGGACTCGTAGCCGAGGATGCCGGCGAACACCGTCATGCGGTCGCCGCACAGCTCGATGATGTCGCGCACGCGGGTGACTTCCAGCGTCGACTCCTTGATATAGCGGCAGTTGTCGATGCGCGAGAGGCGCGCCACCAGATCGGGCTTGAGGTCCACGTTGGCCGTGGCCGGATTGTTGTAGACCATGATCGGAATGCCGATCGACTCGCCCACCTTGCGGTAGTGCTCGAACAGCTCGTCGTCGGTGGGCGTGCTGTAGAAGGGCGGAATGACCATGACGCCATCGGCCCCCATGGATTCGGCCTCGCGACTCAGGCGCACGCACTCGTCGGTCCACTCCGCGCCGGTCCCGATGAGCACAGGCACGCGTTTTGCTGCGGTGGAGACGCAGGTTTCGATCACCAGTTGGCGTTCATCCGGGGTGAGCGACAGGAACTCTCCCGTGCTCCCCAGGGGAATCAGCCCATGGATTCCCTCCTTGATCTGCCAATCGACCAGCTTCTTGAGGGCAGGCACGTCGACATGCTTGCCGTCTTCGGTCATGGGGGTAATAAGCACTGTGTAGGTGCCACGAAACGCTGTCATGGGGTGGGGTCCTGGCTGAAAAATCGGGTGCGGATGGCTCGGTATACGTGTAGTATACGTATACATTGCATCCCGTCAACGAGCTTTTTTGCCGTTCCGCCGTCCCACCATGAGCGCTGCCAGACTCACCCACCCCTCCATCGCTGCCGTCGGGCAGCCAGTGCGCTTCTGGTATGACGGCCAGCCGCTGGAGGGAATTGCGGGCGAAACCATCGCGGCATCACTGGCCGCGGCGGGCATCAACAAGATGCGCCACACGCGTGGAGGCGAGCGCCGGGGGCTGTATTGCGGGATGGGCGCCTGCTTCGACTGCCTTGTCACGGTGGATGGCAAGGCCAGCCAGCGCGCGTGTCTAACCAAGGTGGCCGATGGGCAGCAGGTGCGCTCAGCGATGCCGGCGGGCACGCAGGCCGATCCGCTTGTCCCGCTGGCGCACGAAGCGGCCCAGGAGCCGACTCGGCGCGAAGTGGATGTGCTGGTGGTGGGTGCAGGCCCGGCCGGCCTGTCGGCAGCGCTTGCCGCACGACGCGCCGGCGCGCAGGTGCTGTTGCTGGACGAGCGCCTGCAGGCCGGCGGCCAGTTCTACAAGCCTTTGGCGCCTTCGCACCAGGCGCCGAGCCCGGCCGACCGTCAGTTTGCCGACGGACTTGCGTTGGAGCGCGAGGTTAGACAAGCCGGGGTGGCCATCGAACAAGGCGCCCAGGTCTGGTCGGCGTTCTCGCCGCGTGAGGTTGGTGCGCTCATCGATGGCCGGGCCCATGCGATCACCTGCCGCCAGCTGATCATTGCGCCGGGAGCATACGAACGCCCCGCACCCTTTCCTGGCTGGACGCTGCCCGGCGTGATGACCACCGGCGCCGGCCAAACGCTCGCGCGCGCCTACCGCGTGTCGCCAGGCAAGCGCGTGCTGATTGCGGGCAACGGCCCGCTCAACCTGCAGCTCGCGGCAGAGCTGCTGGCCGGGGGCGCCCATGTCGTCGCGGTGCTCGAATCGGCGGCGCGCCCCTCGCCAGCGCAGTGGCGATCGATGCTGACGGCGGCCCGCACCGCGCCCGACTTGCTGCGCGACGGCTGGCGCTACTTGCGCCGCCTGCGCGCACACAAGGTGCCGGTGCTCTGGGGCTGGACGGTGAATGCCGCTGAAGGCGATGGCTCGCTGGAGCACGTGCAGGCCAGCGAGCTTGCGCAACCAGGCCACACGCGCCGGTTCGATGTGGACACGCTTTGCCTCGGTTACGGCTTCATCCCGTCCACCGAACTGGCACGCATGCTCGGTTGCGAGCACCGGTTGACGCCCCGCCATCTTGGCTACCTGTCCACAGTCACCGGCGAAGATGGCGCGACCAGCCTGCCGGGCGTCTACGTCGTCGGCGATGGCGCCGACATGGGCGGATCGCGCGTGGCCCTTGCCCGCGGCACGCTGGCCGGTACGGCGGCCGCACGCAAGCTCGGCCACGCAGGCTCGCCACCAACCGAAGCGGTCGCCGGGCTGCACAAGGCCATGCAGTTTCAGCAAGCGCTGTGGAAGATCTACCAGGCACCGCCGGTTTCGCTCGCCTCGGTACCCGACGACACGCTTCTGTGCCGCTGCGAAGAAATCAGCTTCGGCACGGTTCGCGAGCAGATACGCGCCGGCCGCGACACGCTCGCCGCGCTCAAGCGCAACACCCGCCTGGGCATGGGCCGTTGCCAGGGCCGCTATTGCGCGACGACTGCCGCACGACTGGTCACCGAAATGACGGGCCAGGCGCCGGGTGTCGAGCAGTACCTTGCACCACGTCCACCGGCCAAGCCGGTGCCTGCAGGCGCCCTGGGCTTCGAGAAGCCCGAGTGGGGCGGGCACAAGCCGGCGATCACGCCCAACCTCGCGCGGCCGGTTGCGGTCCCGCCCTTGGAACAACAGCCCCTGAAGACGGACGTGCTGGTGATCGGCGCAGGCGTACTGGGCTCTTGCCTCGGCTACTACCTCTCGCGGCAAGGCGTTGACGTGACGGTGGTCGACCGCGACGACCTCAACCTCCAGGCGTCGGGTGCCAATGCGGGAAGCCTGCACGTGCAGCTACTCTCGTTCGACTTCGGCGACCGCGCGCAGGCCGGGGGCGGCCCGGCCGCGGCCACGCTGCCGCTGGGGCCGATGTCCGTGCGCCTGTGGCAGGAGATCGAATCTGACTGCGGCGAGGACCTGGAGATCAAGATCACCGGCGGCCTGATGGTGGCCGACAGCGATGCCGGCCTGCGCTTCCTCGAGGCCAAAGCGGCGCTGGAGCGCAGCCACGGCATCGACGCGCAGCTGATCGACGGCACCGAACTCAGGCGCCTGTCGCCCGCCTTGTCAGACAAGCTGCTGGGCGCCGAGTTGTGCCCGATGGAAGGCAAGATCAATCCGCTGCGTGCCACCTATGCCGTTGCGCGGCGCGCGCAGGAGCAGGGAGCGCACTTCCTGCGCGGCTGCGACGTGAACAGCATCGAGCGGCTGCCCGGTGACGGCGCGGGATTCGAGGTCCGTACCTCGCGCGGCACCATCCGCGCCGGCCGCGTGGTGAACGCGAGCGGTGCCTGGTCCAGTGCCATCGGCAACATGCTGGGCGTAAGCATTCCGGTGAAGGGTGCGCCACTGCAGATGATCGTGACAGAGCCGGCGCCGCCGCTGGTGGACCACCTCATCGCGCATGCCAACAGACACCTGAGCCTGAAGCAGGCTGCCAGCGGCGCGCTGTTGGTTGGCGGCGGCTGGACCGCGGCCTTCAACGAGGACATGCGCCTGAACCGTGCCGAACGTGCCAGCATCGAGGGCAACCTCTGGGTTGCGCGACACGTGCTGCCGGCCATCTCGGGACTGCACGTGCTGCGTTGCTGGGCCGGCATGAACGTGAACATCGACGGCGCTCCGATCATGGGCGAAGTGCCCAGCGTGCCGGGCTTCTTCAACGCCGTGACCTCCAACGGCTACACGCTCGCGCCGATCACCGCCCGGCTGGTGACCGAACTCATCACACGCGGCCGGACCGACTTCGACATCTCTCCTTTTCGCATCGAACGATTCCATTGAGCCCCATGACCCATCACGCCGACGCTCGGGCGCAGTTGCGCCAATTCATCGACATGCATTTCGACGAGCAGGTGCAGATGCTCGCCCGCCTCGTGCAATGCCCTTCGGACAATCCGCCGGGCGATTGCGCGCCGCACGCGGAGCTCACCGCCACCCTGCTCGAGGCGATGGACTTTCAAGTCGAGCGACACCCGGTCCCCGCAGAGTTCGCCGCCGCCAACGGCATGCAAAGCGTGGTGAACCTCATAGTGCGACAGCGCTTCGGCAACGGCGGACCCGTGGTCGCGCTCAATGCCCACGGTGACGTGGTGCCACCCGGCGAAGGCTGGAGCAGCGACCCCTACGGCGGCGAAGTGCGCGAAGGCTGGATGTACGGCCGCGGCGCAGCGGTCTCCAAGTCGGACTTCACCACCTATGCCTTCGCCATGCGCGCACTCAAGGATGCCGCGGCATCGGGCACGCCGTTGAACGGCAGCGTCGAGCTGCATCTGACCTATGACGAGGAAACCGGCGGCATGACCGGCCCCGGCTGGATCCTGTCGCAAGGACTGAGCCGCCCCGACTACGTGCTGTCTGCAGCCTTTTCGCACCACGTGGTGGTGGCGCACAACGGCTGCCTGCACCTGGAGGTGACGCTGCGCGGCAAGTCGGCCCACGCCGCCAGGCCGGATACCGGCCACGATGCGATCGAGGCTGCGGCAAGCCTGCTGCCTGCCCTCTACCGCCACCGCGACGCGCTTGCCAACCGCCCGTCGCAGACGCCCGGCATCTCCCACCCCACCCTCGTCGTGGGCCTGATCGAGGGCGGCATCAACACCAACGTGGTGGCCGACCGGCTCAGCCTGCGCATCGACCGGCGGATCGTTCCCGAGGAATCGCCGGAGGCAGTCGAAGCCGAACTGCGCGACGTGATCGAAGACGCCTGCCGCGCCCTGCCCGGCATCACGGTGGAGATCCGCCGCATCCTCCTCGCGCGACCGTTCGCGCCGGCGCAGGGCGCGAAGGAATTGACGGAGTTGCTGTGCCGCGAAGCGAGCGAAGTGATGGGAAAGCCGGTCACGCCGATCGGCGTGCCGCTTTATACCGACGCACGTTTGTACAGCGAGGCGGGCATCCCCACCGTCATGTATGGCGCCGGCCCCGAGTCCCTGCTGGAGGCCAATGGCCACCGCGCCGACGAGCGGGTGCCGCTGGCCGAACTGCGCCTGGCGACCCAGGTGGTCGCCAACACTCTCCTGAAACTCCTGCAACAGTGAAGGTGGAATGCAAATGATCGAGATCCAGAAAGTGAGCAAATGGTATGGCGCCTTCCAGGTGCTCACCGACTGCAGCGCGAGCGTGCGCAAGGGCGAAGTTGTCGTGGTGTGCGGCCCCTCCGGATCGGGAAAGTCCACGCTCATCAAGTGCGTGAACGCGCTCGAGCCTTTCCAGCAGGGACGAATTCTGGTCGACGGCGCGTCGGTCGGCGACCCGAAGATCAACATCAACCAGCTGCGCGCACGCGTGGGCATGGTGTTCCAGCATTTCGACCTGTTCCCGCACCTGTCGATCGAGGAGAACCTGGCGATTGCGCAGCGCAAGGTGCTCAAGCGCTCCGCCGATGAGGCGCACGACACCGCCATGCGGCTGCTCCAGCGCGTGGGCATGCGCGCCCACGCGCACAAGTTTCCCAACCAGCTATCGGGTGGTCAGCAGCAGCGCGTGGCCATCGCGCGTGCGCTGGCGATGAACCCCATTGCGATGCTGTTCGACGAGCCCACCTCGGCGCTCGACCCGGAGATGGTCAACGAGGTACTCGACGTGATGGTGGAGCTGGCCCGTGAAGGCATGACGATGATGTGCGTCACGCATGAAATGGGCTTCGCGCGCAAGGTGGCCAATCGCGTCATCTTCATGGACAGCGGCCGCATTGTGGAAGACTGCAGCAAAGACGAGTTCTTCGGCAATCCTTCCGCGCGCTCTGACCGTGCGCAGCAGTTTCTTTCCAAGATTCTTCAGCACTGAGTGAGCGGCCCTGCGGTGTTCACTTCGCCGGCGCCTCCCCAAAGGGCATCAGGGCACAGCGCCGGCCAGACTCCAAGGAGTCAGGACGAGGAATTCTCCGCCGGTTCGCTTGTGGAGTTCTTCGGGCGGGTCCGTCGCTTGCGCGACCAGGCTGACGCCATCCCGGCAGAATGACACGCATGACCAAGACGCCGCTCCTGACCACAATCGCCGATGGCGTCATGACGCTGACGCTCAACCGTCCCGACAAGCTCAATGCCATCGACAACGATGTCGCCGAAGCGCTGCTCATGGCAATCGAAGCCGCGGGTATCGACACAACGGTCCGCGCAGTGCGCGTCCGGGGCAACGGGCGCGCTTTCTGCGCCGGCCGCGACGTTGGCGCCGCGCCGACGGACCGCGACCTTACGCTCGTGCAGGCCGTCGCTTCCGCGCTGGTTCGGCTGGACAAGCCGGTATTGTTCGCGGTTCACGGCTGGACCATTGGCGCCGGCCTGGAGTGGATGCTCGACGCCGACGTCGTGGTCGCCGCGAGCAACGCGCGCTTCAAGTTGCCGGAGGCAGCTCTCGGGGTATTCGTCACCGGCGGCCTGAGCGCGACGCTACAGGCGTGTGCAGGGCCAAGCCGGGCCAAAGCGCTCACTCTACTAGGCGAAGAGTTCACACCCGACGAGGCCCGCACCTGGGGCCTGGTGTGGCGCGTGGTCGCGCCGGACGAGCTCGACGAGGCGTCGATGCAGATGGCGCGGCGCCTTGCAGCACTGGATCCGGCGGTCGCACGCCAGTTCAAGCGGGTCTTCAACGACGTCGGGCTGGCTAACTTCGACGCCGCGATCAAGCTGGAGAACGCAGCGCATGCAGCGCTGGGCCTCTCGGCGTGAGAGCGCACGGGTGCCAGGCAGGACGCCGCGCAGCAAAGCGGGTCACATCATTGGTGTTGCTTGACAGCTGATTGCCGCCTAGGGCCTATGACTGCCAGGATGACCACGAAGCGAGATTTCCTGGCCGTCGCAGTGCTTCCACCTGGTTGCCCGATCCTCTTTCTGTTCTTCGGAAATGCGCCGCGCCGCACGCAAGGCCGACATCCCGGCGATGGCCATGGGAACGAGGAACGACGCGAGTGCGCAAGCAATGCGAACCGCGAGGTCAGACATGGCGAAGCCTCCGCCTGGCCAAATGATCCCGCCAAGTGATGAGGCGACCGATCTCGCCGGATGGGACTGCCTCGACCAACTCATGCAGTACCGGCGCGTAACTTGAAAGTGGAAGCCGGATCATCATGCGAACTCGAAGCGCGTCCGTCTCGTGCGAGTTGCGTTCGTGAAGAAGGGATTCGCAGCGCAGCACGCTTGCATCGGCAAAGCGCAGGATGATCTGGTGTACGACCCGGACGTCGCCGGTCGCGACAATGACATCCAGCACATGGAACGCACTGATGCTCGACTTGCGGTACTCGCCGAGGTATTCACGGTATGCGGCGTAGGCCACGTTGGATTTCCTTTTGCTCGTCAACCGCGCGATTGCGGATCGGAACGCATCCTCGACTTCTGCGCAGCTTGCTGCGGTAGCAATTTCTGAGCGGAAGAAGAGATCCGACAAGAGACGAGCGACCAATGCAAGCAACTGCAGATGGTCGTCGCTTGCGCCGCCCTCGGGCACCACGAGGACAAGCAGTTGAGAAACGGGCAGGCCGTCCGGCGCGTCGAAGGCAATGGCCGTCCTGGGTCGCATGAAAAGCGCTGTGGGCTGAGCAATGCCCGCCATTCGGGCATGCGGGATCGCAAATCCTCCGCCCAGGGCAGTGGATCCAGCTTGCTCGCGCCGCCATAGTGCGCGAAACGTGCGCACTGGATCGATCGAATGTCCTTGGCAGATTGCTGTTGCCGCAACCTGAAGCGCATGCGAACGGTCCCGCACCTGAGTTTCCAGGAGGATTGCCTTGGGTTGCAGCCAGGCCGCAAGCAGGTCGAGGCTTTTGGCCATCGCTGAATCTCCGTGACTGCGGACCTCAGGTCGCGTGCAGCTTGCAGCCAATCTGGCGCGCGCGGGCATGGATTGGCCGGTCGTTACAGCGTCTTGGTCAAGGCCACGATGAAGCGGGCCTTGTTTGGGTTGAGGGTGTTGCCATCGGCGCCGGTCACCTCGAAGGCGCTGCCCTTGTTGGCGCCCTGCACGTAGGCACCCAGTGCCAGGCCGGCGCCGAAGTCATACGAGGCGCCGAGGTTGTAGTCGTAGTAGTTCGTGGCCGAGGTGTTGTCCTTGATGTCCGAAGCGAAGCAGGTGTAGCCCACCGCGGCCTTGAGCGTCAGCTTGGGCACCACCTCGTAGGCATAGCCGAGGTTCAGGTAGCCGGTGTTGCGGCCCGACAGACCCGAGCCGCCCTTGGCGCCGGCCCAGTTGAAGTAGTCGTCCGACACGGTGCGCGAGTACTTCACGGTGAAGGCGCCGAAGGCGCTGGCGTAGGTGCCCGCGCCATAGATTTCCCAGGTGTTGCCCTGGGTGCCGCCCGGATAGATGTAGCCGAGCGTGCCTACGTCCCAGTCGATGCCGGCGCCCTTGAACTTGTAGCCGCCGTACAGGTCGGACTCGATGCTGTTGCCGTCAATCCAGTCCACGCTGGAGTTCCAGTTGCCGATGTAGAAGCCGCTCTCGTGGGCGTAGTCGAAGCCGCCCTGGATGGCCGGCTTGACCGCGCTGGTCTTGAAGTTTCCGTTGCTGCCCAGCACGTCCTGGTCCTGGCCGCGGAACTTGTAGTTCGTGGTCAGCGTGACGTTTGCCGTGACGGGAGACGTCTCCGGCGCCGCGGTCTGCGCGCTGCCGAGCATGGGCAGCGTGATCAAGAAGGCAGTTAGCAGGGATCTTTCGAGATTGCGGTAGTTCATGTCCGATGGGCAATTTGAGGAGCCCAGAGCCTACGATCGCTTCCATAAAAGGCATGTAAAAAGGAAGCGTCTGCGCATAAAGGATTGATCTCTGGGCGATCGCGGTTGCCGTGGGCCAAGCTGCCAACAACTTGGATGCGCACGAGATGTGTTGCGCAATTGGGTGTGCGAGTTGCGTGAGGCGCCGCAGCAGCCTTTCCTGCAATGCAAGCAGACGGCGCAGGATGCGGAGATAGCCAGGCTGCGCAAGGAAGTGGCCAAGCTCACATGCTCAGAAAGCTCAGGTCGGTGTCAACGAGCCGGAAGCACCCCACCGGGCCTTGATGCAACGTCCTCGATGTCGATAGCGCGTGAACACGCTACGTCCTTACCAGGTTGCGCACAAAGCCGATGTCCGCTCTTCCAGCGTCAGCGCCTGTATCCCTTCGCTGCTATTCATGAAGTTGGTGCAGGTAGATCCTGCAGGCGCTAAGAATTTTTCAAGGACTGGATCGTCTGGTGAGGGCACATTTCACCTGCACGCGGCGGCCTCCTTGAGGCATCTCAAGTCCAATCCAGCAGTTCCGGGGTCGCATTGCGCGGTCGCGATGAGTGACTCACCCATTCGACTCTGGATGCCATAGCGATGATTTTCTCAGGACCAGCGGAGGTCGGGACGTTCAACGAACATCGTCTCGACCCCGCAAGCTGCTCCCCTCAACCATCAATAGGTGCGGCAGGCGTCTCCAGCAAGAGTTGGTAGAACACCAGATCGAGCCAGCGTCCGAACTTGAAGCCGACCTGCGGCAAGGTTCCGACGTGCTTGAAGCCGAGTCGCTCGTGCAGTGCGATGCTTCCGGCGTTGGACGCGTCGATGGCACCGATCATCGCGTGCACGTCCCGCTGCCTGGCCGCTTCGACCAATGCCTGCATCACGATCCGGCCGAGGCCCGCGCCGCGATGGTTCTTGTGGACGTACACCGAGTGCTCCACGGTGTACTTGTACGCGGGATAGCCGCGGAAGGTTCCGTAGCTGCCAAATGCCAACAGCGTCCCTCCTGCGTCCTCGACGCCGATCACCGGGAAGCTGCCTGAACGCTTGGCCTCGAACCAGCTGACCATGCTCTCTGGCGGGCGCGCCTTGTAGTCGTAGAGCGCCGTCGATGTTTCTATGGCCTCGTTGAAGATTTCGAGCATCGCTGCGGCATGTCGCTCTCGGGTGCACTGCACGATGATGTGTTCGCTCATAGCTTCCTCTTTCACTGAAATGACGCCCCGACGCAATGGGGCCACGCCGGTGCCGACTGCGCACGTGTTCGGGCTCGGCCGACTTCTGTTGGTGCGAAACCGCTGAGAGCGCTTCGCGCCTCAAGGTCTCCCAGCAGCCAGATCGGAGCGCGACGTCTTGCCCAAAGCCTTGCTGCATCTGCAGAATCGAATGGCCGTTCACTATATTACTATGCGCGTCTCCTATGTTGGCATGTCATTTGCATCTGCGGATGAGCGCCTTGGGCCCAAGGCGCCGGAGGACTGAACCACCATAGAGAGGAATTCCATGAACGAATCGACATTGACCCACCGCAGAGCTTTTCTGGGAACGGCTGGCGCCGCAGCAGCCACCCTGCTCGGCGTATCGGGCGCCAGAGCAGCCAGCCCTTCGACGGTCGGCGGCATCCACGCCATCCCGGAGTTGGCCGCACAGTGGAAGGAGCTGGACTTGGCCGAGATCCTGTCCCGGCCCGCGGCCTATTGCTCGGTCAGCCAGAACAAGTCCTGCTACGACGAAGGCGGCGTGCAGGCTGCGGAGGGGCATCGCCAGCGCGGCAGCCTGGAAGCCACCGTGAAAGTCGTGCAAGCCGCACGTTCGGCCAAGAACTTCGTATCCTTCAACTGGATCGGCTACGAGGTGTTCCGCAATGGAAGCGACTACCCCAAGAACGATTTCGACCGCGTGCAGTTCGCCAGTTGGACCAAGGGACTGAACTGGAGCAAGGAGCAGATGGCGCGCGACAACGAACTCGTGGGCGAACTGCGCGCTTTGGTGCGACCCGGCGACAACGAGTTCAACGAGCGCGCGCTGCAAACAGCGTTCATCGGCACGCAGATGCCGCTGGAGCTGTCGAGAAAGAAAGTCGAGGTGATCGTTCTCACCGGCATCCATCTGGACTGGTGCATCGAAGGCAACGCACGCCTGGCGCGCGACAACGGCTACCTCCCGATCATGGTCGGTGACGCGTGCGGTTGTCAGAAGCCTGAACAGGAGAAGGCAGCCATGGAGCGCATCAACAACTTCTTCGCACCGGTCATCGCTGCGGACACCTTCGTCAAGCTGCTCGGCGTCAGGGCACAGGGGTAGGAGAGGTCTGGCTCTTTGCATCCGTTGTCCACTAAAGTAGAACGGATGACAAATGACCTGGACCAGCGCATCGGCGCCCGAATTCGACTGGAACGTGAGAGCCGCGGCTGGTCCTTGACGGATCTGGCCGCCAGGGCCGCGGTTTCGAGGGCGATGATTCACAAGGTCGAGCGGGGAGACAGCAGCCCGACGGCCAATATCCTGGCCAAGCTGTCCGGCGCGTTTGGCCTGAGCATGTCCACGCTCATGGCCCGCGCCGAGATCGCTCAGGGCCGCCTGCTTCGCTTTGCTGACCAGCCCACGTGGACCGACCCCGACACGGGCTACCTGCGCCGCCATGTGTCGCCGCGCTCGGACATGCCACTGGACCTGGTACAGGTGACCTTGCCGGCGAAGAAGCAGGTGCCCATGCCAGCCTCGGCCTACGCCTTCTTGCGTCAACTGATTTGGGTGCTGGATGGAGAACTCGTCTTTGTCGAGGGCCAGGTGCGGCACACCATGCACAAGGGGGATTGCCTGGAACTGGGCCCGCCTACCGACTGCGCGTTTGTCAACAACACCAGCAAGCCATGCACCTATGTGGTGGCTGCGTTGACGATTCGGTGAATCGGCTTGGCGCGTCTGAGCGGACCGGGCTACGGGCGCATCGCAGCGATTGCAGTCGTTCGAGCAGTCCCATGGACCTTGTAAAGTGATCTTCAGAAGTTCATCCGTTGGCCATGCTGTCGCTGCTTATCGCTCGCGCGGTGGCGATCTTTCGCCTCGTGAATCGAACGGCCCACAGAATTGCCAGCACTGACATGACGACGCCGACCTTCAATGGCACGACGGTCACATAGACCATGACGACATCGGCGATCACCAGCATTGCGATGGCAGCCAGCCAGGCCATGCTGATGGCACGGCTCGTCTTAAGGAGCGCTGGCTGATTCCAGACGCGCTGGGGCGTCCTTTCGCGCGCATACGCCAGAGTGAAGGGTCGCCCTACGACGATCGACGCCGCCACGATTATCAGCAGACCAATGTCGACGAACAGCCGCACTTCCAGCACCAGCCAACGCGGTTCGAACAGAAGCGCGTACAGGCCAAGCCCGCCGAAGAGAACCATCGAGCCAATCTCGAGCAGCTTTGGCGTGGTCTTCCGGAGCAGATCGTGCACGATGATCACCGCCGACACCGCAGCGGCCGCGAAAAGTGCAGGCATAAGACTCAAGACATGGCCAAGTACCGCGAAGACCGCAAATGGAGCAAAACCGAGGAGAACGTTCATGTGCTTTCTCCTTCTCAGGCCTTGGCCATCCAATTGCCGTGCAGCCCCTGCGGGACACGCTGGGGCAACTCGACCACTGCAATTGGTCCCTCGTGGATGCGACGGGCATCCAGAAGCACAAAACTACTGCGACGCCGCGCGGGGTCGCAGGTGAAGGCGGCGAGGTAACCGTCGTCCTCGCGCGTTCCCCCTGGCCTGGGTACAAACGCCGCCTCACCGACGATCTGGTTGCCCAGGTCATGCCGCGCAATCTTTCCGGTTTCGGTGTCGAACTTGAGCAACGTGTTGAAGACGGCGGACGGCGGGTTGGGTACCTTGAGCGAGTCGGTGAGCGTCGGCGCATACACGTAGCGGGTGGGTAGCGCTTCGTGCAGATGGTTGATTCGGGGAAACTCCGTGCGGTCATCGGAGAACTTCGCGAGGCTGAAACTGCGCCGCAACGGGTCGATGGTCATGCGCCGCATCGTGGGAGGGGCGCCGCTCTCCAACCCGAACTTCTCATGGTGAACGAAGTCGACCACGATTTCGTTGCCGCGCTCGAAGCCATTACCAAAGTGAAAGGCGAAGAATGACTCACCCTTGATCCACGTGGGTGTGCCGCCGTCGAGTGGGACCAGCGCAATGCGCATCCCCAGGTCGGGTCGCCATTGAAGGAACGGTTTGCCTACCTTCACCGCTTCGACATCGAACACCGCAGGGCCGGCGATCAACACGATGTAGCGCTCGGTGAGGATGAAGTCGTGGATCATCGTCGGCATCGGCAACTCCACCGAGACCGTGCTTGCCAGCACGCCTGCTGGGTTCAGGCGATGGAATTTGACCGTCGGAGTGCGCCATGAATACTCAAGCGCATAGAGGTCGCCCGTGCGCGGATGGTGGCGGTTGTGCGCGCCCATGCGAATGGGTTGATCGGTGCCGGCCTTCCATTGCCCGACCGTTTGCAACTGCTCGGTCATCTCGTAGCAGGTGGTGGCCTCATTGAGGGCCAGCAGTTTGCCTCCGAACTGGATGATGTTGACGAAGGCGCCGTTCTTGATCTGCGAAGGCGTCTCGCTCGGCAGGAAGAGGGCCGGATCGACATGCACCGGACGGGTGAAGCTTCCGAACACCGCACTGCCAGCACGCCGCTCCACCGCCAGGCTCGATGTCTGTACGAAGCGGTTACGGTAGTGCGCTTTGCCATCCTCCAGATAAACGGCGTGGATCATCCCGTCGCCGTCGAGCGGATAGGCGAAGGAGAGGGGCTTGAATTGGGGATTGGGCCCATTGCGCATGTAGACGCCGCGGAGCTCGGCTGGAATCCGACCGTGCGTCACCTTGAGGTTGCTGGCGTCCGTCTCCCGCATGACCGGCAGAAAGTTGCCGCTCAGGTGGGGATCGTCGGAGGTCCAGTCGACGTCGACTGAGGGCTTGCCGGCCCAGGCGGACGGCAGATGTGCGCCGGCAGTCACGGCGGCAATACTGGAAGTGAGCTGGTGAAAGTCGCGACGCGTTGCTGTGAAGTGCATAGGGCTACCTCATTGAACGATGTACCAATGTCGATCTGTGCCTGTGCCGTGAAGTCATTCTGGCGAGCATGCTTGGCAGGTCCAGGAGACGCTCCACGCAGCGCGGAATCTGAGTGGCCTCGCGGCAAAGGGCTTCGCCGGTCTGCGTGGTGCGCACGCCGCGCGCTGCGGCAGCGGCGTGACGCTAGCTCGGCAATCTGCTCACTTAGCGCCGGCTGCGCCATAAACATGGTCACCAGTTCGACATCAACTTTGCGGCCAAGGTCCTACCAGCCGCCTCCAACGCACGCCGATCCGGCTCAGGACTTCTTGACGATCGCAGTCGCAATGGCTTGCGTGTAGGTGATCTTCATCTGATCGCCTACCTTCACGCCGTTCAGGTCGGCCGGGTCCCTCAGATGCACGGCACTGAGATGGCCGAACGGGCCGAGGACGGTCACGTCGCCGTTGGCCCGGTCGACGGCCCAGACATTGGAGATCACGGTTGTGCGCTTCATGCCGTTGCCGCCATCGCCAGACAGGGTCTTCTTGGCCATTCGGATGCCGTCGCCTGTCTGGAAGTCAAGTGCGGTCGCTTGGACGTAAGTTGCGTCAACGGCATCGCCAGGCTGGATGTTCGACAGCTTCACCGACTTTCCGACCTGTACGGCAAACTCATTGCCTGATTCGCCCTTAAGCGTGACGACGCGATTCTTTGCGTCGACCGCAGCAACGGTGGCAACCATCGTTGTGGCCGCTGCGTGGCCGGCAGCGTCGAGGACCTGAACGGGTGCGGCGACGGGCTGCTGGGCAAAAGCCGAACCGGCAAACAAGACACTGGCGCACACGGCGCCAAGGGCAAGAGAGTTGAATTTCATGAGGATGCTCCTGAAAGGATGTGAAACGCGAACAGATGTCGCAGTTGGGTTGTCTCGAGAAGTGCACTTTCGGGTGTGCACACGAGCAGATGAATGATGGTCGCGATCGACGCGCGGCAGTTTCTCCAGCGTGCCAATCGTTGACCTGGCGTGCCATTGGGCCCAGCGAACCGAAAATCCGCACCAATGTCAGGACTTCAAGCACAATTCACCGGGTAACCCCCCGGGAGTTTCATGCCACGTCTTCGCGCATTCGTGGCACGGTTGGTAGCGGGCCTCTTCGTGTGCGTAGTGGGCATACCAGTCATTGCCGCGGCGCAGAGCCCAGAGCCAATGACCTGCTGCGTTGAGGTTCGACATGCAGCATGACCCCGCGTTCCTTGGGGCGCCGCATGTCCACTTCGACTCCAGGTCCATGCCTGCGGAACAGGCGTTGGAGTTCTGGCGAGAATCGCTCTCGCGAAGCTGGGAGATGGACATCCAGCCCCAACACATGCCTGCCTTCCAGGCAGAGGTCGCCATGTGGAAGGCAGATTGCCTGCTCGTCGGCTCCAGCACCTTCGGCCCCACTCAGACGCGCGTTCGGCGAGACGCGAACATCCGTCAGGACCAACTGGACCACTACCGGTTGATCATGTTGCGAGAGGGTCAGTTCAGGTGTGAAGCTGGCGGTCAGGAGGTGACGTTGTCGCCAGGGCGCTTTGTGATCACCGACATGGCCGCGCCGGAGTTGAACGTGTCGTGCTGCAAGGCTTCCATCCTTTATGTCCCGCGCGATGTGCTCGAAAGTGCCCTGCCTCGACCCGTGAGGTTGCACGGAGCATCCCCAGTCAATGCATGTGCAGATCTACTGAGCGGCCACTTGTCTTCACTGCTCAATGCCATGCCCCAGATGTCTGGCCCGGAGGTTGCCGGCGTCACCCGAGCCACCGTCAACCTGCTGGCCGCCAGCCTTGCGCAGAGCCCGGACAACCTCGACGCTGCGCAGCCAGCCATTGACTCAGTGATGCTGCGACGTGTGCGGCAGTACATCGCCCAGAATCTGGTGGACGAGCGACTTTCGGTCGAACAGATCTGCGCGCACTTGCGAGTCTCGCGCTCCACCCTTTACCGGCTGTTTGTCCACCTTGGGGGCATCGCGGACTACATCAGGGAGCGGCGCCTGGCGCGCGTCCACCAGATTCTCAGCAGCGGCCAGCACCTGCGACAGAACCTGGCGCACCTGGCAGAGCAAAACGGCTTCAGAAGTGCCACGCAATTCAGCCGCGCGTTCAAGCAGCAGTTCGGCTACAGCCCGAGCGAAGCGACCGGTCAAATTGGGGCGGTGGTTCAAGGCGCCAGCGCCCATTCGGCCAGTCGATTCGACCGCTGGCTGGAAACACTGGAATCTTGAACCTCCCCGGTGAATCGGCTTTGAGGCTTTTCCAAGGCCAGCAGATAGCGACGCACCTGGTCGGTCTCGCCCTGGCGGGCCGTCATGCCGACATAGCCATCAGCGCGCACGAGCCACATGCCGCCAGGATGCGGTGGCGGCTGAAGGTCGGGCGCCAGTTCTCGCGAGATCGAGTGGACTGCGGCGCTTCGCAAGCGAAGGCGTTGCGCGCTACACAATCAGACGTGGCCGCTGGCATTCCAGAAGGCGTGACTGACCCCGGGCAGCTTTTCCAGCCGCTCGACCACCGCATCGAGTTGCTCCGGAACGACCGAGGTGGCGTACAGCGTCACGAGGATCTCAACGTCATCCCGGCCAAACGGGTTCTGCTCCACGTTTCGCGCCGGATAGTCCTCTGATTCCAGCCATTCGATCAGGCGGTCATGCACCGCACCGCGCTCGCCGCCTTGGCAGATCACGTGGACGGCGTAGTTGGCCTCGCTAGACTGCTCGTCCAGGGGCTTGCGATTGATTCGATCGGCCACTGGGCGCAGCAGCGTATTGGCCGCCAGCACGAAAAGAGCAGCCACCAGCGCCTCGGCGATGCGATCGGCCCCGGCACAGGCGCCGACGGCCGCCGAGCCCCACAGCGTCGCCGCAGTGTTGATGCCGGTGATGTTGGCGCCTTCCTTCATGATGGCGCCAGCCCCCAGAAAGCCAACGCCCGAGACAACATAGGCAATCACCCGCACGGCCCCGTCGTTGCCCGACAAGCCTTGAGCCAGATCGACAAAGGCAGCCGCACCCACCGCGACCAGCGTATTGGTGCGAAGGCCGGCTGTGCGCTGCCTGATCTGCCGCTCCAGCCCGATCAGACTGCCAAGGAGGAACGCCGATCCGACACTCACGAAGGTGTCGAGCATCGAAGCGACGTCGAAATGTTGAAGCGATTGCATGGGTCGCGCCCGACTACGTGGCAGTAGCGTTCTGATCGCGCCGTGGCCAAAGCAGTAGCAACGCAATCCCTGTCAGACCCAGGCCAGCGCGCAGATACAGTCCCGATTGCGGAAGATCCGTGGCGAATGCGTAAAGCGACAAGCCGGACAGAACCAGGTAGCTGCCGATGTTGGCCAATCTGACAGGCGAGTCACTGAGAATCGTTGTCCCGACCAATGTCAGCCCCGCGAGCGCCGCTCCGCCGACGATTGCATTGGCGGCATCCGTCAAGGCCGCCAATGCGCAAACCGCAGCGAATGGCGACAAAGCCAGCATCGCGTCAATAACAGGTCGCTTCACGACCACCGAAGCACCGTAGCGCAGTGCCGATCGCTTCATACCGCCGCCTCCGCCGGTATGGGACCAGCCAGGAATTCGATGCCCCACCGTTGCCCGAACTGCTTTAGGCCTTCGTCCAGACCTTGCCTGGGCGTCTCCCGCCCTAGGTCGAGCAGGAATGCGAGTTGTTCGAAGTACGCGGCCGCGTCGACCCCTGGATCGATGATGATCTGCTGCCGGGCGCCAGTACCGGTGATGTTGACGAAAGCCCGTGCGACGCCGCCGGCCACGCGAACCATGTCGCCTCGGCGGGCGATGAATCGCTGCCCGTCGACCTCGAACAAATAGCGCCCCGAGACAACCTGAAAGATCTCGATCTCGCCCCTGCGATACAAGGGTGGCCCGAAGCCTGCTGCATTGGTGGTTTCGATCACCGTCGGGCCGCCGCCCTGCCCCGGCCCCATTCGTACTCGCACCGTCAGCCCCAATGCCGGGATCCGGATGATCCGTTCTGCCGATTCAGGCCGGGCGAAACTCACGACCCCAGCGGGCATCAGCGGCATGCGTTCGCCTCCATCATGGCTGCGCGACGTGGGTTCTGGCGGCGATTCATTTCAGTCTCCTAGAGCCTTTTGAACTGAGATAGCCGATCGTAGGAACTCGACGGCGCTCTGAATTGGCGCTGTGTCCCAGTTCATGCCTAGGCGTCCGCGTGCGCTCGACCCAAGTTTGGAACCGGTGGACCCGATGGAAATTGACCAGGCGTCCCAAACATTGACGTGGCGTCCCAGCCAGGCCGCACGCCCTGATCGCTTCAGCCCGCGCTAAGGACGCCCACTCAGACTGGCGGGCTTCTTGCGGGGGCACTGGAGGAGCTCCTACTGAGACGCCGGCGCAAGAACTGGGACGAAACGTCGAGTCAAGCGCGGACCGAATTTCTATCATTTCCCCATCGGTGCTCCAAGGCACCCCGCCTGGCGCAAGCAGCCGCGCGGCGCCCACATGCGGCAAGCCACGCGACAGCCTTCGAGCCGCCACGGCCTGTTGGATGACCCGCCGCGTCCGGCTCGAAGACGCAGTGCCCTCAGGAGTGATCGCCATGCCGACCGCCGTTGCGTCCCAATTTTCCCGCCGGACGCCTCATTTCGAGTTTGACTCCCATGCCCACGCCAGCCCGGCCGAAAGCCTTTCCCGTTGGCGCGACAACCTGGCGCGAAGCTGGGACATGGGCCTGCCGGACAAGGCAGACGAAGACCGCTTCACCGCCCGCGTGAAGATGTGGAAGCTGGAGCAGACGCTGCTCGGCTCCGGCGAGTTCGGCCCGGTGCAGACACGGGCGCGGCGCGACCGGAACATCCGCGCAGATCAGCTGGACCACTACCGCGTGATGCTGATTCGCAGCGGCCAGTTCAACTGCGACGCCGGCGGTCAACAGCTTCGCCTGACGTCCGGCCAGCTCGTGATCACCGACATGGCGCGCGCAGAGTCGAGCGAGTCCGCCTGCGCAACGGCGCTCTTGTACATACCACGCGAGCCGCTTGAGCGCGCCCTGCCGCGTGCGCTGGATCTTCACGGCGTCTCTCCCAGAAATGCCTGTGCAAGCCTCCTGGCCGAGCATCTGAACGCACTGAGCGAAAGCATGCCCGGCACGCGCGATGAAGAGCTGCCGGGCCTGGAAATGGCCACCATCAACCTGGTGGCCGCCAGTGTGGCCCAAACGGCCGCCAACGAAGAAGGTGCGCGCGCTGCCGTCGAATGCGTGTTGCTCAGACGCGCGCGCCGCCACATCGACGGCAACCTGGCGGACGAGGAACTCGGAGCCACCCAGCTGTGCAGCCATCTGCGGGTGTCGCGCTCGACGCTCTATCGCGTCTTCGAGCCAGTGGGGGGCGTGTCGCAGTTCATCCGGGAGCGACGCCTGTCGAAAGTGCACGAGATCCTGAGCCGCGGCGGCGAACGCACGCAGATCTCTCGCCTGGCCGAAGCCCACGGCTTCAAGAGCGCGGCGCATTTCAGCAAGGCCTTCCGTGAACAGTACGGCTACTGCGCTCGCGAGACGCCGCGCTATCAGCCGCTGAACCAGGTCAGCACCAGCGAGCGCCGGTTTGAGGACTGGCTCGGTGCGCTGATGCACTGACCGCTGCGCTGCCTAGGCGCGCAGACCCTGCGGATCCATGGATGGCGCCACAAGGCGCCATCGTCATTCTTGAGGGCGTCATCTCGAAAGCAGGGATGCATCGGGTGCGTGCCATTGGTACGCACCGGCAAGAAGTGGGACGCGCACCCAACTGAATCAACGCCGCAGTTCAGACAATTTCCCTGCAACGTCGCCAAAGGCGGCGACCTGCTGAACAAGCGGCACGCCACTCGGCACCGCACACCACTTTCATTCAATCGAACCGAGGTTTCATCATGAAAATGCAATCGATCAAACACTTTGCGCTTGGCGCCTGCTGCATGGCTGCGCTGAGCGCATGCGCGGCTTCTTTCGCGTTGTCGCACCCCAACTTCCAGTCGGCAGAGGAAGCGCTGCAAGCTGCCATCAATCACATTCATGGCGCGCAGAACGTCAACGGACCGACCTTCGGTGGCCACGCCGGGCGCGCGGTCGAACTGATCAAGCAGGCGCAGTCCGAAGTCGCCATCGCCGACGAGTTCCATCAAGGCCGCCGCTGGTAAGGCACGGGAGACAATGTGATGCCGACAAGATTGAGTACAGCCGCTCTCGCGCCACTGGCCCTGGCCACCGCCTTGCTGACCGGCTGTGCCAGCAGCGGCATGGGCGGCGGCGACATCGTGCAGGCTGGCAAGCCGATGCAGCCGGTGCTCATTTCCTGGAAGAGCGATGACGGCGCCATCGACGGCAGCATGACGGCGACGCTTCCCGACGGCGTGTTCCAGGGCCGGTTCATGGAGATCACGCGCCAGACCGTCAGCGATGGCTTGGCCCCGATGTGGGCGCCCTGGCCGATGGGTTGGAACGACTGGCCGGATGAAGTGTGGGCCGGCGGCCCCGTCTGGCAGAGCGAGAGCACGAGCACCCAGTACAGCGGCAAGGTCGTCGCCAACCTCACCGATGCAGGAAACCGCCAGATGCGCTGCCGCATCCAACTCATCACGCCCGATATGGGCATGAAGGGCGGCGGAAGCGGCCAATGCAAAGTCGCTCAGGGGCATTCGTTCACGGTGAACTTCTGATTCAAGCGCTGGCTGTGACGCCCGGAGCATTCGTCCAGCAAGACTGCCAGCACGCTCATTGGCGCGCCGGTGGCTTGGCCCGTGGAGCATGCTCCTGGCGTCGAGGCGATGATTCTTAGGAGTTGCCTGTGATGTACTACCTCAGCGTCAGCTTGCTGATGTTCGTGTTTCCCGTTAGCGCCGTGGTGATCGAGCAGTTCACCCGGTCCGGCCCGCCGCTCGTTGAATCCATCGCACGTTGGTCCGCGTTCTGGGCCGTGGGGGTGCGCCTATTCCTCGCTGGCGCGCGGCAAATCATCAATCCCGCGTACACGGCACGCACACTGCTAGGCATTGCAGGAACCGAGCCGCTGCTCCTTGTGCGCGAGCTGGGGTTTGCCAACGTGTCGTTCGGTGCCCTCGGGTTGCTCAGCCTGTGGCGGAGCGACTGGGTACCGGCAGCGTGTCTCGCGGGCGGCCTGTTCTTTGCACTGGCTGGCATAGGCCATGTGTTCCACCCGCATCGCAACCGACTGGAAAACGTAGCCATGGCGTCCGACCTGCTTGCTGCCTTGGTGCTGCTGGGCTGTCTGGGCACAATGCTGGCGATTCAATGACGAGGCCACAGGATGACCGTCTTGACAATGGTGTGGTTCATGCCGGGCGAAGTTCGCGCTCGAAGGGCAACGCTTGAGCGCGCCGCCACACGATCTGAGCCTGCATCGCCACCATCAGGCCGATCATCAGCATCACTTCACCGAAACCGCCGTGCGGATGGCCGTGGTGCAGATACACCCACGCGCCAAACGCGAACTTGGCACCAACCAACGCCAGGAACAGCCCGATCGTCCATGGCGTTCCCTGGCTGAATGCTTGTCCGTCGGCCTCGCGCCACAGGCGCGTACCTCGCCCACGCAACACGCCCACCACCAGACTGGCGACAAGGCTGACGATCAAGGCCGTCCATGCACCGGTGTCGGGCGGCAGGTAGAAGCCGCCCACGACCAAACCGACCGCAGCGTAGATGAAGGCCAGCTTGAAGCGCGCCAGGCCATGCGCCACCGGGTGCCGGATCGATTGCCGATAGATGGCATAGATGCTCAAGGCGAGCAGGACGGCAACTTGTGTGAGTGACATGTTGAGTTGAGCTGCGCGTTCAAACGCGATGCATCAATTTTTCAATCAGAGACCGAGCGAAAGTTGTCTGCCAGTCCCGTTGTTGACTCTGCCGTTCATTTTCCCGCCCAGACCGTTTGCCGACATCAGCCGCAGCAGCCGTCTTAAGTCTTCTTCCGCCACTCCGACAAAGCTGCTCCTTCGATCAAGCGGGAAAAGGCGCGAAGCGCGTGGGCTACGTCTAGCGGGTTCCACCCACGGGGTCAAAGTCACTCCCGCACCTGACTGGTGCGTCGGTCCGGGCAACGACATCCGACTGATGTCGATGGATTTTGCGGACGCAACGCATATTGCTTCGCTATCATTTGACGCGACTGCGACGCTGCGGTCGACCACCATGCCGAGCACACCCGCCGACACCATTCCCCGGATTTCGTTCCGATCCAGCGACCTTCCTGCGGCACAGGTTCGCGACCACGTTCGCGACCGCTTCGCGTCCTCTGGCAACTACGACCTGCGATTGCCCGAGCAACCGATTCCCGAGGGCGGCATCGAGCACCAGGGCTACATGCTGGGCGGCACCGTGATGATGACGCGAAAGAACGTGCCGCACACCTTGGTGCGCGACCAGCGACTCGTACGCCAGAGCCAGGTCGACCACTACACGCTCAACCTGCCTCTGACTCAGGCCGCGCCATCACGCTTTACGACAGCCGAAGGCCGAAGCTACAGCTTCGGGTTGGGTGCCCCGCTGTTCGCCGACCTGGCCAGCCCGCTCAGATTCGATTTCGAGACTGGCACAGACCTGTCCCTGTTCATCCCCCGCGACGCATTGGATGATCTATTGCCGCGCAAACTTGACCTGCGCGGCTTCGTGCCCGGAGGCGTCGCCGGCGTGCTGCTCGGCGATCACCTTCGCATGCTGGCGAGCGAGGCCGAGACGATGACGCTGCCGCAAGCCCAGATGGTTTCCAAGGCGACGTTGCACCTTCTTGCCGCGAGCATCATGCCGATGTCGGACTCGATGGCGTTGGCGAGATCGGAGCTGGACCATCTGCTTACTCGGCGCATCTGCCGTTATATCGATGTGCACGCGGCCCTGCCCGATCTATCGACAGATCACCTGTGCGCGGAGTTCGGTCTGTCTCGCTCGTCGCTCTATCGAATCATGGCGCCCTTGGGTGGCGTGGCCTCGTGCATTCGCGAGCGTCGGCTTGCCCGTATTCATGCCATGCTGACCAAGAGCAGTGAACGTGTGTACCTGGGGCGCTTGGCGGACGACTTCGGGTTCACGAGCGCTTCGCACTTCAGCCGGGCGTTCCGCGATCAGTACGGCTACAGCCCGAAGGCGGCCCGTGAGATGGCAGCGCCCGCCATCGATCTCAGCGGCAAGCTGACGTCAACGGGCACCACGAAGTTTTCGGACTGGCTCAACGCCATTCACCTCTAACTTCTGTCTCAAGCCCGTCAGAACTTGTAGGTCGCCTTCAACGCTGCGGTATTCGAATGGAGGTGATCGGCAAACTCGCCCGTGTATTCCACGCGGACGTTGACCTTGTCGGGGCGCATCTCGAGCATGTCGGGAATCCTCGTGCGAGGGCTGGGCCGCTCGCTGCTGTCGCTACTTGCCGAAGCCGCGCGCCAGGAACACCGCCGCCAGCGGAATCAGCGCAATGATGTGCGCCTGCACCATCACCAGCTTGCGGGTGCTGCGCACTTCCTCGGGCGCGGGCAGTGCGCCGGTGGCGCGCAGTGCCTTGCGCCAGCGCAGGTAACGGATCGTCGGGAAGATCGAGGTGACGCCGACGATGATGAACAGCGTGACCTTGATGTGCAGCAGCGGGTTCGTCCAGTACCAGGCGGTGCCCTTGATGCCCCACACGGTGCGGGCGATGCCGGTGGCCAGCACCATGACGGCGGCAATGCCGTAGACCATGTCGACCCGCGCCAGCCGCTCGACCACTGCGGCGTTGATCCATTCGACGCGGCACAGCGCCGCTTCGCTGGCGATGAACACCACCATGGTCAGGATGGCCAGGATGTGCAGGTAGGCAAGGATGGCTTCGAGGGTCATCGGGCGCGCTTTCTTGTTGACGTGGTGGGGTTGTTGGTGGTGGCGTTTCGGGCCGGTGCGATTGTGCCGCCCCAGTAGTCCGGCCGCCCATACTCGCTCTTGAGGAAGTCCAGCCACAGCCGCACGCGCAGCGGCAGGTGCTTGCGTTGCGGGAACACGGCGTAGATGCCGTTGGGCGGCGCGGCGAATTCGTCGAGCAGTGGCACCAGCAGGCCGGCGTCGATCTCGGCCTCCACCTCCCAGGTGCTGCGCCAGGCGATGCCCAGGCCGGCCAGGCACCAGTCGTGCAGCACCTGGCCGTCGGAGCAGTCGAGCGGGCCGGTCGGCTTGAGGTGGATGACCTCGTGCTCGCCCATTGGCTGGCCGGCGACGTTGCGAGCGGCACCTTCGTCGGCCCCCGCCTGGGCGGCCAGCGGCACCCGAAACGCCCAGCCGCGTGTTTGCGAGGCGTCGCTCGACAGAGTCAGGCAGTTGAAGCGCACCAGGTCCGACGGATGCGCCGGCCGGCCGTGGCGGCGCACGAACTCAGGCGTGGCGACGCAGCGGCGCCGGTTGTCGGCCAGGCGCAGGCTGACCAGCGACGAATCGGGCAGGTCGCCGACGCGCACCGCGCAATCGAAGTTCTCGCCGGCCATGTCCACCACGCGGTCGCTCAGGTTGAGCGAGACGGTCACTTCGGGATGCATGGCATGGAAGCGCGGCACCAGCGGCGCCACGTGCCGCCGCCCGAAGCCGGCCGGCGCGGTCACGCGCAGGTGGCCGCTCGCCTTGACCCGGCCGGCGCTGACGCTCGCCTCGGCGTTGGCCAGCTCCACAAGCACGCGCTGGCAGTCCTCCAGGAAGGCGCTGCCTTCGTGCGTGAGGGTGACGCGGCGGGTGGTGCGCAGCAGCAGCTTGACGCCCAGGCGCTCTTCCAGCGCGTCGAGCCGGCGGCCGATCACGGCCGGCGCCACGCCTTCGACCTTGGCCGCGGCAGTCAGCCCGCCGCGGGTGGCCACGGCCACGAAGGTCTCGAGTTGCTTGAGCCGATCCATGGCGGGCGTCAGCCGGCTGCCGCGGCGTCGCCGTCGTGGAAGATGGCTTCGATGGGAAGCCCGAAGGCGCGCGCGATCGCGAAAGCCAGCGGCAGGCTCGGGTCGTAGCGGCCGTTCTCGACCGCGTTGACCGTCTGTCGCGACACGGCCAGCCGCTCGGCCAAGTCCTGCTGCGACCAGCCCCGCTGGCCGCGCAGCGCCTTCATCTCGTTGCGCATGAACGGTAGCGGGCGGATGCGACCACCAGCCCAACCATCCAGCAACCTGCCATCAGGGGCCATACCGCAAACATCGACAGCCGCGGAAAGCCGACGTTCTCCAGGAAACCGTAGCTGAACGTGAGCAGCGCGGTGGCGGCGAAGGCGAGGCCCAGCGCCTCCATCTGGATGCGCACCTGCAGCTCGTCGAGCCGGCGCAACTGGCGCATGATCGCCCAGCAGATCGCCAGGGACGGCACCATCGGCGCCAGCGACAGGGCCAGGCGCACACCCTCGTGCCCGAACGCCTCGCCGCGCAGTGCCCACAGTGACGCCACGAGGGTGCCCGCGTAGAGCAACATCGCGGCGCCGAGTTCGAGCAGATATTGCTTGTACCTCATTCTTGTTCGCTCCCATGTAAAGCAAGCTTGTCATTTTGGCGTGGCCACCCGAGATGTCAAGCATGCTTTACACGCCGGCGATCTTCTTCGCCTGCAACGCGGCAATCTCGTCGTCGGCATAGCCCAGTTCGCGCAGCAGCGCCGCCGTGTGCTCGCCAACGCCCGGCGGCTGGCTGCGCACGCCGGGCCGCTCGCCGTCCAGCGTGAAGGGCAGCAGCGGCACGGGGGCCATGTGGCCGTCGTTCATGCGCACCGGCGCAAGGCCGCCGGTGGCCTTCAGGTGCGGGTCGTCGAACAGGTCCTGCGGCCGGGTGATCGGCGCGAAGGGCAGTTCATGCCGCTCGAACAGCGCCGCCAGCTCGGCCGCGCCGTGGCCGGCCAGGCGCTGGCGCAGCGCGGGCAGCAGCCAGTCGCGCGCGCGCACGCGGTCGTTGTTGGTGGCCAGGCGCGGGTCGGCACCCCAGTCCTGCCAGCCGAAGGCGTCGCAGAAGGTTGCCCACTGGCTGTTGCTGACGACGGCCAGGAAGATCTGCTCGCCGTCCCGCACGGTGAACACGTCGTAGATGCCCCAGGCGGAAATGCGCGCGGGCATGGGATCGGCCGCCTGCCCGGTCGCGGCGAACTGCATCATGTGCTGCGCGACCAGGAAGACGTTGTTCTCGAACAGCGCCGATTGCACCTCGCAGCCTTCGCCCGTCTGCTCGCGCCGGCGCAGCGCCGCCATGGCGCCGATGGCCCCGAACAGCCCGCCCATGATGTCGTTGACGCTGCTGCCGGCCCGCAGCGGGTCGCCCGGGCGGCCGGTCATGTAGGCCAGGCCGCCCATCATCTGCACCACCTCGTCCAGCGCCGTGCGGTGGTCGTAGGGGCCCGGCAGGAAGCCCTTGAGGCTGACGTAGATCAGGCGCGGATTGAGCTGCCGCAGGCTGGCGTAGTCCAGCCCCAGCTTCTTCATGGTCCCGGGCTTGAAGTTCTCGCTGACGATGTCGGCGCCGGCCACCAGGCGCAACGCGGCCTCGCGCCCCTGGGGCGACTTCAGGTCGAGCGCAATGCTCTTCTTGTTGCGGTTGAAGGCCGGGAAGAAGCCGGCACCCGAGCCCAGCAGCCGCCGGGTGTTGTCGCCCTCGAGCGGTTCGACCTTGATCACCTCGGCGCCCAGGTCGCCCAGCAGCAGGCCGCAGGTGGGGCCCATCACCATGTGGGTGAACTCGACCACGCGGATGCCTTCGTAGGGCATTACATTCATTTTTGTCATCAATAAATGGATTTCGCGGGGATTAATCTTCTGTCAAGTATCAAATAAAGTACAGGTTGGCGCCGCAGGCGCCGAACCCCTATCTTGCGCGCTGAGCCGGGCCGTCCCGCACCCTGCACGGCCCATCGCCCACGCCCCAGTCTGTCAGAGAGGTACGAACAAATGACCGAACGCACCAACGCCCACGGCCTGCAAGTGGCCACCGAGCTGTATCGATTCATCGAAGACCAGGTGCTGCCCGGCACCGGCATCGCCAGCGACGCCTTCTGGAAGGGCTTCTCGTCCATCGTCGACGAGTTCGCGCCGAAGAACGAGAAGCTCCTGGCCGAGCGCGACCGGCTCCAGGCCGAGCTGGACGCCTGGCACAAGGCGAACCCCGGCCCGATCAAGGACATGCCGGCCTATCGCGCCTTCCTCGAGAAGATCGGCTACCTGCAGCCGCATCCGGCCAACGTCAAGGCCACCACCACCAACGTGGACGCCGAGCTGGCGCTGCAGGCCGGCCCGCAGCTGGTGGTGCCGATCCTGAACGCGCGCTACTCCCTCAATGCCGCCAACGCGCGCTGGGGCTCGCTGTACGACGCGCTGTACGGCACCGACGTGATCCCCGAGACCGACGGCGCCGACAAGGGCAAGGGCTACAACCCGGTGCGTGGCGCCAAGGTGATCGCCTTCGCCCGCCGCTTCCTCGACCAGGCGGCGCCGCTGGCGCAAGGCTCGCACAAGGATGCGCAGGGCTACAGCGTTGCCGGCGGCCAGCTGGTGGTGGCGCTGCCGCAGGGCACGACCGCCCTGGCCGACCCCGCGCAGTTCCTCGGCTACCAGGGCGATGCCGCATCGCCCTCGGCCGTGCTGCTCAAGCACAACGGCATCCACATCGACATCCAGATCGACCGCGCCACGCCGATCGGCAAGACCGACGCAGCCGGCGTCAGCGACGTCGTGCTCGAAGCGGCGCTCTCCACCATCCTCGACCTGGAAGATTCCGTGGCGGTGGTGGACGCGGCCGACAAGGTCACCGCGTACGCGAACTGGCTGGGCATCCAGCTGGGCACGCTCACCGAGGAAGTTGCCAAGGGCGGAAAGACCTTCACCCGGCGCCTGAACCCCGACCGCGTCTACACCGGCGCCGACGGCAAGCCGGTGACGCTGCATGGCCGCTCGCTCATGTTCGTGCGCAACGTCGGCCACCTGATGACCAACCCGGCCATCCTGTGGGGCGGCGGCAAGGAAATCCCCGAAGGCATCATGGACGCGGTCATCACCACGACCATCGCCACCTACGACCTCAAGGGCCAGGGTGCCAACGGCATCCGCAACTCGCGCACCGGCAGCGTCTACATCGTCAAGCCGAAGATGCACGGCCCGCAGGAAGTGGCGTTCGCCTCGGCCCTGTTCGAGCGCGTCGAGCAACTGCTCGGCCTGCCGGCCAATACGGTCAAGCTGGGCATCATGGACGAAGAGCGCCGCACCAGCGTCAACCTCAAGGCCTGCATTGCCGAGGCCGCTTCGCGCGTCGCCTTCATCAACACCGGCTTCCTGGACCGCACCGGCGACGAGATGCACACCGCCATGCAGGGCGGCGCCATGCTGCGCAAGGGCGACATGAAGTCCACGCCCTGGATCCAGGCGTACGAGAAGAACAACGTGCTGGTGGGCCTGGGCTGCGGCCTGCGCGGGCGCGCGCAGATCGGCAAGGGCATGTGGGCCATGCCCGACCTGATGGCCGCCATGCTCGAGCAGAAGATCGGCCACCCCAAGGCCGGTGCCAACACCGCCTGGGTGCCGTCGCCCACCGCCGCCACGCTGCATGCGCTGCACTACCACCAGGTCGCCGTGGAAGCCGTGCAGAAGGAACTGGAGAAGACCGACGCCGACGCCGAGCGCGACAACCTGCTGGGCGGCCTGCTGCAAGTGCCGATCGCGCCCGAGGCCAAGTGGAGCGACGCCGACAAGCAGCAGGAGCTGGACAACAACGTGCAGGGCATCCTGGGCTACGTGGTGCGCTGGATCGACCAGGGCGTGGGCTGCTCCAAGGTGCCCGACATCCACGACGTGGGCCTGATGGAAGACCGCGCCACGCTGCGCATTTCCAGCCAGCACATCGCCAACTGGCTGCTGCACAGCGTGGTGACTCCGGCCCAGGTCAACGCCACCTTCGAGCGCATGGCCGCGGTGGTGGACCAGCAGAACGCGGGCGACCCGCTCTACCGCAAGATGGCCGGCAACTTCAAGACCAGCGCCGCCTACCAGGCCGCGCAGGACCTGGTGTTCAAGGGCGTCGAGCAACCCAGCGGCTACACCGAGCCGCTGCTGCACGCCTGGCGGCTGAAGGTCAAGGCCGCCGCCTGAACCCGAGAACGGCCATCCGACGACAAGGGCGCCCCACGCAGGCGCCCTTTTCTATTCGGCGGCCAGTTGCTGCCGGATGGTGGCCCGGCTCATGGCGCGCAGCGTGGCCAGCCGCTCGAGCTGCCCGGCGTTCGGGCGGGACTTGCCCTGCTCCCACAGGTAGATGGTCGCGCCGCTCATGCCCACCAGCTTGCCGTAGGCCGCGGCGGAAATGCCGAGCTTGGCCCGGTGCGCGGCCAGGCGCGGCGCGCTGAAGCGCCGGGGCGTGCCGCCTTCGTCGTTGCCGTCCGTCTTGCCGGCGGCCCGGACGGCGGGCGCTGCGGCCGATGCGCGGCGGCTTGCATGGCGAAGCTGCTTCTGCAAATCGGCCACCTCCCGCCGCAGCTGCGCAATGGCGCCGCGGTACTGGGCGCTGGCCTTTTTCAGGGTCTCCATCTCGGCGCGCACTTCCCTGCGGGCAACGCGCGCAATCTCGTTCTTCAGCACTGATGCGATATTGCTCATCGGTGCATTCTGCCCTGCGACCGTGCGGGGCCTCCCCGGCGACGGTATGGGAACTGTCCGATCGACGCCGGAGCGCGCCTCAAACCCGGCGCGACGCCTCGGCCTCGGCATGCAGCCAGCGGATGAAGTCCTGCGCATCCGCGTTGGCGGCGCCGCGCCGCGAATCCTCCACGAATTGCCCGCGCCGCGATGCGGCGCCCTCGCCCAGCGGCGCCACCAGCCGGCCGTCGCGCAGCAGTTCGCTCAGCAGCGGCAGGCGGCCGATCACCACTCCGTGGCCGGCCACCGCGGCGGCGACGGCGTCGGTGTAGTGGGTAAAGCGCAGCGTGCTGCGCATGTGCACGTCGCGCAGGCCCATGCTTTCGAGCCATGGCTCCCAGTCGATGGTCGGCGTCTCGTGGTTGCCGGCCGGCGAGTCGATCGTCAGCAGCGTCTGGTTCTGCAGGTCGGCCGGCTCGCGCAGCAGCTCGGCCACGCGCGGGGCGCACAGCGGCACCACGGTTTCCTCGAACAGTGCCGGGCCGGTGCCAAGGGCAGTCGGCACGAAGCGCACCGCCAGGTCGAGCCGGGCGCGGTCCAGGTCGTCGATCACCTCCAACGTGGCCGAGATCCGCACGTCCACCCCCGGATGGGTGGCGGTGAAGGTGGACAGGCGCGGGATCAGCCACAGCGACGCGAAGCCCGGCGTGCAGGTCAACGCCACCTGGCGCAACGCCGGCGCAGCGCGCAGGCGGGCGGTGGCGTCGCGCAGGCGTTCCAGGCATTCGATGGCGGCGCGCTGCAGGATGTGACCCGACTCGGTCAATGCAAGCGCGCGGTGGCGCCGCTCGAACAGCAGCACGCCCAGGCTGTGCTCGAGCTGCTGGATCTGCCGGCTGATGGCCGACTGCGTCAGGTGCAGCTCATCCGCGGCGCGGGTGAAGCTCAGGTGCCGCGCGGCCGATTCGAAGCTGCGCAGCAGTTCCAGCGGCGGCAGGTCATGCAGCGTTCTCGCATTCTCGATTCGCATGCAACGAGTTCCGAACGGTCGTGTGCAATCGCACGGGGCGCTCACTATATTCATTCGCATGATGAATGTGAAGGAGCCGTCATGACGATTCCCCTGACCGCCGTCAGCCACTTCCGCCTGGAGTTGCCGCGGCATGCCGTGTTCACCGTCCAGGATGTCGCCGGCGTGGGCATTGCCTGCCATGCGGGCAGCGTGTGGCTCACCCTGGACGACGATCCGCGCGACCTGGTTCTGGAGCCGGGCGAGCGCTTCGAGGGCGACATTCACCGCCGGGTGCTGGTGTCGGCCTTCGAGGATTCGCACATCGAGGTCTCGCACGCCCTGCCCGCCGCGCTGCCGGTGCCGCAGCAGCGCATCGGCGCACCGCACCACCTGCCACGGGTGCTGTCCCCGGCTTGACCGCGCGCCACGCGGCGCCGGATGATGATCGGTTCCGGCCGCGCCGGGCCGCGGTGCCTCCTGGCACCGGGCGCGCGACGGCCGCGCAACCGCTCACGCAAGGAGACACGAGACATGGCAGAGGCATACATCGTCGCCGCCGTCCGCACGGCCGGCGGCCGTCGCGGCGGCAAGCTGTACGGATGGCATCCGGTGGACTTGGCCGCACAGGTCATCGACGCGCTGCTCGACCGCAGCGGCATCGACCCGGCCGCGGTGGACGACGTGATCCTCGGCTGCGTCAGCCAGGTGGGCGAGCAGGCCACCAACGTGGCGCGCAACGCCGTGCTGGCCAGCCGCCTGCCCGAATCGGTGCCCGGCACTTCGGTCGACCGCCAGTGCGGATCGTCGCAGCAGGCACTGCACTTCGCGGCGCAGGCCGTGTTGTCCGGCAGCATGGACGCGGTGATCGCCGGCGGCGTCGAGAGCATGACGCGGGTGCCCATGTTCTCGCCCAACGCCCTGCCGGCCAAGGCCGGCATGGGCCGGTACATGAGCCCGGCCATGCAGGCACGCTACCCGGACGTGGAGTTCAGCCAGTTCGCCGGCGCCGAGATGATGGCGAGAAAGTACGGCATCGAGAAGGCGGCGCTGGACCGCTACGCGCTCGAGAGCCACCACCGCGCGGTGGCCGCTGCGCAGTCCGGCCGCTTCGACGACGAGGTGGTGCCGGTGGAAATCCGCGACGCGCAGGGCGCCGGCACGGGGGCGTTGCACACCGTGGACGAAGGCATCCGCTTCGACGCCTCGCTGGAGGGCATCAGCGCGGTCAAGCTCATCGCCGAGGGCGGGCGCTGCACGGCCGCCACGGCCAGCCAGATCTGCGACGGCGCCAGCGGCGTGCTGGTGGTCAACGAGCGCGGCCTCAAGGCGCTGGGCGCCCGGCCGCTGGCGCGCATTCATCACATGAGCGTGCTCGGGCACGACCCGGTGATCATGCTGGAGGCCCCCATTCCCGCCACCGGCAGGGCGCTGGAGAAAGCCGGGCTGAAGATTCGCGACATCGACCTGTACGAAGTGAACGAGGCTTTCGCCCCCGTTCCACTGGCGTGGCTGCAGTCGCTGGATGCCGACCCCGCGCGCCTGAACGTGAACGGAGGCGCCATCGCGCTGGGCCATCCGCTGGGCGCCTCGGGCACGCGGCTGATGGCGACGCTGGTGCATGCCTTGCACCGGCAGGGCAAGCGCTACGGCCTTCAGACGATGTGCGAAGGCGGCGGCATGGCCAACGTGACCATCGTCGAGCGGCTCTGACCGACGGACGCCGCATGATCGAACGCCCCCTCTTCACGCCGGAACACGAGGCCTTCCGCGACAGCCTGCGCCGCTTCATGGACAAGGAGATCGCGCCCCTGCATGCCGAGTGGGAAGAGCGCGGGTATGTCGACCGCGAGGTCTGGCACAAGGCCGGCGCCAACGGCTTCCTGTGCATGAGCCTGCCCGAGGAATACGGCGGCGCCGGGGCCGACCTGCTGTATTCGGTGATCCAGTTCGAGGAGCTCTGGGCCGCCGGCCAGACCGGCATCGGCTGGGGGCTGCACAGCGAGATCGTGGCGCCCTACATCCTGCGCTACGGCACCGAGGCGCAGAAGCGCAGCTACCTGCCGCGGCTCGCCAGCGGCGAGATGGTCGGCGCCATCGCCATGAGCGAGCCTGCTGCCGGCAGCGACCTGCAGGCGGTGCGCACCAGCGCCGTGAAGCAGCCCGACGGCAGCTACGTGCTCAACGGCAGCAAGACTTTCATCACCAACGGCTGGCATTGCGACCTGGTGATCGTGGTGGCCAAGACCGACCCGGCCGCCGGCGCCAAAGGCACCAGCCTGTTCCTGGTCGAGCGCGGCATGCCGGGCTTCGAGAAGGGCCAGCGCCTGAAGAAGCTCGGGCTGAAGGCGCAGGACACGTCGGAGCTGTTCTTCAACGACGTGCGGCTGGCTCCCGAGCAACTGCTGGGCGGCCCGGCCATGGAAGGGCGCGGCTTCATCTGCCTGATGGAGCAACTGCCCTGGGAGCGGCTGCAGATCGCCATCAGCGCGGTGGCCGCCGCCCAGGCGGCCATCGACCGCACGGTGGCCTACGTGAAGGAACGCAAGGTGTTCGGGCAGCCGGTGGCCAGCTACCAGAACACGCGCTACACGCTGGCCGAGCTGCAGACGGAGGTGCAGGTGGCGCGCGTGTTCGTCGACAAGTGCATCGAGCTGCTGATGGCCGAGAAGCTCGATACCGCCACTGCCAGCATGGCCAAGTACTGGACCAGCGACCTGCAATGCAAGGTGATGGACGAGTGCCTGCAGCTGTTCGGCGGCTACGGCTACATGTGGGAATACCCGGTCGCACGCGCCTATGCCGACGCGCGGGTGCAGCGCATCTACGGCGGCACCAACGAGATCATGAAGGAAGTGATCACCCGGGCGATGGGCCTGCCGGGCCGCTGAGGGCTCAGCGCGGCGCCCTGGCGCGGGCCGGGTTGCCCACCACGGTCGCGCCGGCCGCCACGTCGCGCGTGACCACGCTGCCGGCGCCGACGAGCGCGCCGTCGCCGATGGTCACGCCCGGCAGGATCAGCGCGCCGGCGCCGATCCAGCAGTCGCTGCCGACGTTGACCGGCCGGCCGAATTCCAGCCCGCTGCGCCGCTCCTGCGCCCCGCGCGGGTGGTCCGCGCTCAGAAACTGCACGCCCGGCCCCACCTGCGTGCGGTCGCCAATGGCCACGCGCACGACGTCCAGCACGACGCAGTTGAAGTTCAGGAAGACTCCTTCGCCCAGGAAGATGTTGAATCCGTAATCGCAGTGGAACGGCGGCCGCACCACCGCGCCGGGGCCGACGGCGCCCAGCCGCTCGAGCAACAGTTCGCGCCGCTGCGCCGGCGTGGCCGCCATCGACGCGTTGTAGCGCGCCAGCCAGGCGTGGCATGCGAGCTGGTCGGCCTGGATCTCGGGCGCGTTGGGGTCGTAGAGCTCGCCGGCGAGCATCCGTTCCTTCTGGGTCTGCATGGCGCGTTATAGCGCCTGCGCCGGGATGCGCAAGAAGCGCGCGCCTGCATGACAATGCCGCATGCCCGCAGCCGATTCCGTCGACGCCACCCGCTGCCCGCTGTGCGGTGGCGACAACCGCTGCGCCATCGAGATCGGCCACGCCACCGGGCAGCCGCAGCCGCCGTGCTGGTGCATGGACACGCGCATCGAGCCGGCGCTGATCGCTCGGGCCGCCCGGCTGGCGCCACAGGCGGCCGGCAAGGCCTGCATCTGCGCGCGTTGCGCCATGGCGGCAGCGCTCGCCAAAGGGGAAACATCATGACGATGACCAACGCCTTCTACGCGCAATCGGGCGGCGTCACGGCGGTGATCAATGCATCCGCCTGCGGCGTGATCCAAGCCGCCCGGCAGCATCCGGACCGCATCGGGACCGTCTTCGCCGGGCGCAACGGCATCCTCGGCGCGCTGGCCGAAGACCTGATCGACACCGGCCAGGAGTCGCCCGAGGCCATCGCCGCGCTGCGCAGCACGCCGGCCGGCGCCTTCGGCTCGTGCCGCTACAAGCTCGGCGCGCTCGACAAGAACCGGCGGCAGTACGAGCGGCTGATCGAAGTCTTCCGGGCCCACGACATCGGCTATTTCTTCTACAACGGCGGCGGCGACTCGGCCGACACCTGCCACAAGGTCAGCCAGCTGTCCGACGCCATGGGCTATCCGCTGCAGGCGATCCACGTACCCAAGACCATCGACAACGACCTGCCGCTGACGGACTGCTGCCCCGGCTTCGGCTCGGTCGCGAAGTACGTGGCGGTATCCACGCTGGAGGCATCGTTCGACGTGCGTTCCATGGCCGCCACTTCCACCCGCGTGTTCGTGCTGGAAGTGATGGGCCGCCACGCCGGCTGGATCGCCGCCGCCGGCGGGCTGGCGGCCGACCACGGCATCCCGGTGGTGGTGCTGTTCCCGGAGGTCGCGTTCGATCAGCCGGCGTTCCTGGCGCGGGTGGATGCGCTGGTCAAGCACCACGGCTATTGCACGGTCGTGGTGTCCGAGGGCGCGCACCATGCAGACGGGCGCTTCCTGGCCGAACAGGGCACGCGCGACGCCTTCGGCCATGCCCAGCTCGGCGGGGCCGCGCCGGTGGTGGCCGGCATGGTCAAGGAGGCGCTGGGGCACAAGTTCCACTGGGCGGTGGCCGACTACCTGCAGCGCTCGGCGCGGCACATCGCGTCGGCCACCGACGTGCGGCAGGCCTGGGAGCTGGGCCAGCGCGCGGTGGAGCTGGCGATCGCCGGGCACAACGCGGTCATGCCCACCATCGAACGGCTGTCGGACACGCCGTACACCTACCGCATCGGAAGCGCCCCGCTCGACCAGGTGGCCAACAACGAGAAGATGATGCCGCGCGAATTCATCACGGCGGACGGCTGGGGCATCACCGAGGCCTGCCGGCGCTACCTGCTGCCGCTGATCGAAGGCGAGGACTATCCCGCCTACCAGGGCGGCCTGCCGGTCTACGCCACGTTGCGCAACGCGCCGGTCGCCAGGCGGCTACCCGCCTTCGACCTTGGCTGACGCCGCCCCGGCGTTGCCCACGGGCGCGGCGGCATCGACCGGCGCGGCCCCGCGCTGCTGCGCCACGAGCAGGTGGATGAACTGCAGCTTGGGCACCACCGCGTGCGGCAGCACGAACGGATAGATGTCGGGCTGCCCCATGCTGCGAGAGAACTCGTTGAGCACGTGCGTCAGCCGCACCCAGCCGTTGAGGAAGTCCAGGAACGTCTGCGCGTCAGGATGATCGGGCCGCCACAGGTGCTCGGCATGGAACAGGTCTTCGTCGGCCAGGTCCGCCCTGGCCGCATTCACCCCGAAGCTCAAGGCGGTGTCGGCGGTGTCGGCCATGTGCAGGTAGTGGGCCCAGGTCTCGGCCCAGTCTTCCCAGGGATGCGCGCCGGCATAGGTGCTGACGAAATGGGTGGCCCAGTCGGCCTTGGGGCCGTTGGCGTAGTGCTGCTGCAATGCCTGCGCGTAGTCGGCCCGCTCGTCGCCGAACAGGGTCCGGAAATCGTCCAGCCATTGAGGCTGCGGCGCCACCAGGACGTCCCAGTAGTAGTGGCCGATCTCGTGGCGGAAATGCCCCAGCAGCGTGCGGTAGGGTTCGTGCATCTGCACCCGCACGCGCTCGCGCACCGCGTCGTCGGCCTCGGCGATGTTGAGGGTGATGACGCCCTCGGCATGGCCTGTCAGGACCGGCCGGTCGGGCTGCTCGGACAAGAGGTCGAACGCCAGCCCGTGGGCCGGATCGGCCGTGCGGGTGCGCACCGGCAGCCCGAGCGCCAGCAACTGAGACAGCAGCCGGCGCTTGGCCTGCTCGAGCAGGTTCCACAGACGCGGGTTCTCCGGCACCGACAGGTCCGGAATGGTGCGCGTGGTGCTGCACGACAGGCACAGGCCTTCGACCAGGCCCTGCGCCTCGGCGGCGGCGGGGTCGACAGGGCGCATCCAGTTGCAGCCGATGGCGCTGCCGAAGTTGTCGCAGCGTTGCAGGAGCGGGCCGCGAGGCTCGCCGAAGACGGTATAGACGCCTTCGTCCGCGGCCGGCGCCAGCGGCAGCACGCCGAGCCGCTCGACGACGAAGCCCAGGGGCGTGCCGCAGGCCAAGCATTCGCTGTTGCGCAGGAACACGGGACGCCCGCATTGGCATTGGTAGGCGCGGCTGACGCTCGGGGCGGGCATGGCCTCGTCGTCCGACGGCGCAGGCGGCACGGGCACGCCCGCGTCCATCGCAGGCCGCGGCTCGGAAATCGGTTGCTCGGGCATCTGTGGCTCCGAAGTTGTGTGCTGGCGATTGTGGGGCGTCACGCGCGCCCGGCTTGTCGGCGCAAAGGCCGATATCCTCGGGCGGTCGGCGCACTTTGACGGGCCGGACCATCGCTTCATGAATCCATCACCCAGCCCCGCCGCCGCACCCGCGATGTCCTCCCTGCGCCAACGCTATGGCGAGCGCTACCGCTGGTATCTCCTGATCTCGGTGATGGTGGGCACGATGGCCTCGATCATGTCCTCCACCGTGGTGAACGTGGCGATTCCGGGGCTGAGCCATCATTTTTCGCTCGACCAGGGGCGCGCGCAGTGGGTCAGCTCCGGCTTCATGGTGGCGATGACGGTGTCGATGCTCACCACGCCCTGGCTGCTCGGGCGCTTCGGCTACCGCCGGACCTACGTGGGCACCATGCTCCTGCTGCTGGGTGGCGGCATCGTCGGCGGCCTGTCGCCGAACTTCTCGCTGGTCTTGCTGGCACGGGTGGCCGAGGGCTTGGCCGCCGGGGTGGTGCAGCCGATTCCGGCCATCATCATCCTGCGCGCCTTCGAGCCGCACGAGCAGGGGCGTGCCAGCGGCCTGTTCGGCATGGGCGTGGTGCTGGCGCCGGCGGTGGGGCCGAGCATCGGCGGCGTGCTGGTCGACCTGTTCGGCTGGCGGTCGATCTTCTACATGGTGGTGCCGTTCTGCCTGCTGTCGCTGTGGCTGGCCTACAAGTTCGTGCCCACGACCGCGCCCGGCGGCGTCACGGCCGAGCGCAGTTCGCGGCTCGACTGGCTCGGCCTGGCGCTGGCCACCACCGGCACGCTGTGCCTTCTCAACGGCCTGGTGGAACTACGCGCCGGCGCGCCATGGCACAGCGCACTGCTGCTGATGGGCGCGCTGGCCGCGCTGATTGCCTTCATCGCCTGGCAGAAGCGCCTGGCCGGCGCCGGCGGCAGCCCGCTCATGAACCTGTCGCTGTTCGGCTACCGCCAGTTCGCCATGGGCAGCATCGTCGCCTTCATCTACGGCACTGCCCTGTTCGGCTCGACCTACCTGCTGCCGGTCTACATGCAGGTGGCCTTGCAGTTGTCGGCCTCGTACGTGGGCTCGATCCTGCTGCCGGCGGGCATCGTGCTGGCCATGACGATCGCCGGCGTCGGCCGGCTGGCCGACCGCCAGCCGACCTGGCTGCTGGTGAGCATCGGGCTGGCGCTGCTGGCCGCCTCGTTCGCGCTGATGATCGTGCTGCGCCTGGACAGCCCGATCTGGCCGCTGGTGCTGTTCGCCGTCATCGGCCGCATCGGGCTGGGCTTCATCCTGCCATCGCTCAACCTCGGATCGATGCGCCCGCTGCCCAAGGCGCTCATTCCGCAGGGCGCCAGCGGGATCAACTTCGTGCGCATGCTCGGCGGCGCGGCCGGTGTCAGCCTGTGCGCGGTGGTGCTGGAGTGGCGGCTGGCGGCGCACGGCGACTCGCTGGCCAACCCCGCCACCAGCGCGGCCCGCCTGGCCGCCTTCGACGAGGTGTTCATGCTGCTGGCCGGGCTGTGCGCGCTGGCCATCTGCGCCGCCTGGCAGTTGCGACCGACCAAGGCCCCGGAGCCGGATCCGGCCGTGCCGCCGCGCCCGACACGGTAGCGCGGGCCACTCCCACGGCGCTGCCGGCGGCGCCGCGAACTGGTGTAATCGGCGCATGTGCCAACTGCTCGGGATGAACTGCAACACGCCTACGGACGTGACCTTCAGCTTCACCGGCTTCGCCCAGCGCGGCGGCCGAACCGACCACCATGCCGACGGCTGGGGCATTGCCTTCTTCGAGGACCGCGGCCTGCGCCATTTCGTGGACCATCAGCCGGCCTGCGAATCCCCGGTCGCCGAGCTGATCCGCCGCTACCCGATCCGCAGCCGCAACGTGGTGTCCCATATCCGCAAGGCGACCCAGGGCGAGGTCAACCTGCAGAACTGCCACCCCTTCGTGCGCGAACTGTGGGGCCGCTACTGGGTATTTGCTCACAACGGCGACCTGAAGGACTTCCGCCCGCGCCTTCACGGCAACTTCCACCCCGTGGGCACGACCGACAGCGAGCATGCCTTCTGCTGGATCATGCAGGAGCTGGCGAAGTCGCACGCCGGCGTGCCGAGCGTGGACGAGCTGACGCTCACGCTGGCGGAACTGGCACCGCGCGCCGCGCGGCACGGCACCTTCAACTTCATGCTGAGCAACGGGCAGGCGCTGTGGGCGCATGCCTCGACGCACCTGTGCTCGGTCGAGCGCCAGCATCCTTTCGCTACCGCCCAACTGGCGGACGAGGACCTGAGCATCGACTTCGCCGAGCACACCACGCCGCAGGACCGGGTCGCGGTGGTGGTCACGACGCCGCTGACCACCAACGAAGCCTGGTCGCACTTCGCGCCGGGCGAACTGCGGGTGTTCGTGAACGGGGAACGGCGCGGCTGACACCCGCCGCGTGCGCGCGCGCCACGAATTTGTGGCCAGAACGTCTCCCTGGCCGGACCTCGGGCGCGCGCACGCGAAAAAACGGCCACGGGCGCGGAGATGCGCGAAATAATGAGAGTCGTTCTCATTTATTGTCCTGTCGAGGCCATCTTGAAAATTCCGAGCCGTCACTCCTTCCCACTGCGCCACGTGGCGCTTGCCGCGGCCCTGTGCGCCAACGCGGGCTGGGCCGCCGCCCAGGCCAACGCCCCGGCACCGGCTGGCGCCGCCCTGCCCACCGTGACAGTGGAGGCCAGCGCCGACGCCTCCGCCGCCGGCCTGGCGCCGGCGTTCTCCGGCGGCCAGGTGGCCACCGGCGGGCGGGTGGGCATCCTGGGCACGCAGGACAATCTGTCGACGCCGTTCGCCACCACCAGCTTCACCAACGAACTGATCCAGAATCAGCAGGCCAAGAGCGTGGGCGACGTGCTGGAGAACGACCCCTCCATCCGCGTGGCGCGCGGTTTCGGCAACTTCCAGGAGTCGTACTTCATCCGGGGCTTCGTCCTTGGCTCCGACAGCGTGGCCTACAACGGCCTGTACGGCATGCTGCCGCGCCAGTACATCTCGTCCGAGCTGTTCGAGCGGGTCGAGGTGCTGCGCGGCCCGAGCGCATTCCTCAACGGCGCCGCGCCCGGCGGCGATGCCATCGGCGGCGCGGTCAGCCTGCTGCCCAAGCGCGCCGGCAACGAGCCGCTGACCCAGCTGACGCTGGGCGGCGCCAGCGGCGGCCAGTTCTACGGCGCGGTAGACATCGGCCGGCGCTTCGGAGAGGACCAGAGCCTGGGCATCCGCGTCAACGCCGCCAGGCGCGACGGCGGCACCGGCGTGGACCATGAGGACGTGGACCTGAGCATGGCCTCGATCGGCATGGACTGGCGCGGCCGCAATGCACGCATCTCGGCCGACGTGGGCTACCAGGATCACCGGCTGCGCCAGGCGCGCGCCAACGTCACGCCCGCGACAAGCGGTGCCGGGGCCGGCGTGCCGACACCGCCCGACGCATCGACCAACTGGGCCCAGCCCTGGAGCTACTCGAACGAGAACGACACCTTCGGCACCGTGCGCGCCGAGGTCGACCTGTCCGACAACGTCACGGCATGGGGCGCGGCCGGCATGCGCCGCGGCGCGGAAGGCAACACCCTGGCCAACTTCAGCCTGACCGATGCCGGCACCGGCGCCGGCACCACCTACCGCTTCGACAACACCCGCCACGAAGACGTCAAGACCGGCGAACTGGGTGTGCGCGGCAAGTTCCACACCGGCTCGGTATCGCACAGCCTGGTGGGTGCGTACTCGTACTTCAGCGACGAGCGGGAGAATGCCTTTGGATACGACAACAAGAACGAGCAGGTCACCAACCTGTACCGCCCGATCTACAGTGCCTTCCCCGGCTGGAGCAGCGGCGCGGTATTCGGCAACGACCTGGACAATCCGGCGCTGCAGTACAAAAGCAAGCTGTGGAGCTTCGCCGTAGGCGACACGCTGGGCTTCCTGAACGACCGCCTGCTGCTCACCCTCGGCGCGCGCTACCAGAAGCTGGACACCCAGAGCTTCGGCTACACCACCGGAGTGCCGGCGCCCGCGTACGGCGACGACCGCACCAGCCCCCTGGCGGGCGTGGTCTACAAGTTCACGGACACGCTGTCGGCATATGCCAACTACGTCGAGGCGCTGTCGGAGGGGGACACGGCACCGGCCCTGTCGAACGGCCGCACCGTGCTCAACGTCGGCGACATGCTCGCGCCCTACGTGTCCAAGCAGAAGGAGATCGGCGTCAAGTACGAAGGCGGCGGCATCGGCGCCAGCGCAGCCTTCTTCAGCATCGACAAGCCGCGCGCCTTCGTCGACGACGCCGGCTACTTCTCTGCTGCCGGTGAAGACCAGCACCAGGGTCTGGAGTTCAACGTGTACGGCGAGCCGGTGCGCGGCCTGCGCCTGCTCGGCGGCGTCACCTTCCTGGACGCCAAGCAGAAGGAAACCGGCGACCCGGCGCTCGATGGCAACAGGGTGATCGGCGTGCCGCGCCAGCAGGGCACGCTTGGCCTGGAGTGGGACGTGCCCGGCGTGCAGGGGCTGACGCTCGAAGGCCGCATGGTGGCCTCGGGCAGCAGCTATGCCGACGACGCCAACAACCTCCGGGTTGCCGGATGGAGCCGCTTCGACGCCGGAGCGCGCTACCTGACCGAGGTCGGCGGCAAGCTGCTGACCATCCGCGGCCGCGTGGAGAACCTGGCCGACCGCAACTATTGGGCCTCCGTGGGCGGCTACCCGGGCGCCGGCTACCTGGTGCTGGGCAATCCGCGCACCTTCACGCTGACGGCGTCGATGGAGTTCTGAGCACGCCAGGCGCCACACGCGTCGACAAAGGCCCGGCGCCTCGCGGCGGCCGGGCGCTTTGCTGACATCGAATCGTGCGACCGCTCCGCTGCGCGCGCGGCGACGGGGCCGATCAGCCGGCGGAGGTCGGCCACTCGCCGCTGGCCAGCAGTTGCTCCAGCGCATCCACGAACATCGCCGGCACGTCGAAGCCGGTCTGCTCGGTGATCTCCTGGAAGCAGGTCGGGCTGGTGACGTTGATTTCGGTCAGCGAACCGCCGATCACGTCCAGCCCGATCAGCAGCAGGCCGCGCGCAGCCAGCACGGGGCCGATGGCATTGGCGATCTTGAGGTCCTCCGGCGTGAGCGGCTGGGCCACGCCCTTGCCGCCGGCCGCCAGGTTGCCGCGCACCTCGCTGCCCTGGGGGATGCGCGCCAGGCTGAACGGCACCGGCTTGCCGCCGATGACCAGCACGCGCTTGTCGCCCTGGACGATCTCGGGCACGAAGCGCTGCACCATGAGGCTGGTGGCGCCGCCGTCGTTGAGCGTCTCGATGATCGAGCCCAGGTTGAGTCCGTCGGCCTTGACGCGGAAGATGCCCATGCCGCCCATGCCGTCCAGCGGCTTGAGGATGATGTCCTGGTGCTCCGCGTGGAAGGCGCGCACCGCCTGCGCCTCGCGCGTCACCAGCGTCGGCGTGGTGTGCTCGGCGAATTCCATGATCGCCAGCTTCTCCGGGTGGTCGCGCAGCGCGCGCGGCTTGTTGACCACGCGCGCACCTTCGCGCTCGGCCTGCTCGAGCAGGTGGGTGGCGTAGATGTACTCGGCGTCGAACGGCGGGTCCTTGCGCATCAGCACCGCGTCGAATTCGTGCAGCGCCCGCTCGGGCGTCGCCTCGACCCGGAACCATTCATCCGGCTCGCCGGTGAGCACGATCTCGCGCACCGTGGCCGTCACCGGCCGCCCGCGCTGCCAGCCCAGGTGGCGCGGCTCGCAGGCAGCGATGCGATGACCGCGCCGCTGCGCCTCGCGCATCATCGAAAACGTGGTGTCCTTGTAGATCTTGAACAGCTCGAGCGGGTCGGCAACGAAAAGGATGTTCATGGCGTCGTGGTCTTTCCTGCGGATACGGATGATGTGTCTTCGCGCTGCTTGCGCCGGCCCAGGCCCTGGATGGCCAGCGCCACCGCGCCGGCCACCACGCCCCAGAAGGCAGAGCCGACACCGGCCAGGGTGACGCCCGACAGGGTGACGAGAAAGGCGAGGAGCGCGGCCTCGCGATGCGATTCGCCCTTGACCGCCATCGCCAGGCCGCTGCCGATGGCGCCCAGCAGCGCAAGGCCGGAGATGGCAGCCACCAGTTCCTTCGGGAAGGCGGTGAGCAGACCGGCCACGGCAGCGCCGAAGATGCCGATCAGTATGTACAGGACACCGCAGCTCACGGCGGCGGTGTAGCGACGCGCCGGGTCTTCGTGCGCCTCGCGCCCCATGCAGATGGCCGCGGTGATGGCGCTGAGATTGAGCGCGAAGGCACCGAATGGCGCCAGCAGCAGGGTCATGAAGCCGGTGAAGCCGATCAGCCTGGAGATCGGCATGTCGTAGCCGGAGGCGCGGATGGCCGCCACGCCAGGCAGATTCTGGGACGCCATGGTCACCACGAACAGCGGCAGCGCCAGGCTCACCACCGCCTGCCAGCTGAAGTGCGGCATGGTGAACACCGGCCGCGCCAGCTCGAAGTGCACCACCTGCCAGGCCATCTCCCCGCGCGCGGCGACGAACGCGATGGCCACCGCCAGCGTGAGCGGCACCGCGTAGCGCGGCAGCAGCCGGCGCGCCAGCAGGTAGGTGCCCAGCATCAGCAGCACCAGCGGCAGCGCCGTCTGCGCCGCCTCGAAAGCCTGCAGGCCGAAGCGCGCCAGCACGCCGGCCAGCAGCGCCGAGGCGATTTCCATCGGTATGCGGTTCATCACCCGCTCGAACCAGCCGGTGACACCGCACACGATGATGAGCAGGGCGCAGACAATGAATGCGCCGACCGCCTCGTGCATGCCGAAGCCGGCCCCGGCCACCGCCAGCACCGCCGCGCCAGGCGTGCTCCAGGCGACCATCACCGGCTTTTTCCACAGCAGCGACGGCAGCGCGGACGACAGGCCCATGCCCAGGCCCAGCGCCCACATCCACGAAGAGATGACGTCCGGCGTCGCCCCGAAGGCCTGCGCCGCCTGGAACACGATCGCCGCCGAACTGGTGAAGCCCACCAGCACCGCGACAAAGCCCGCCACGAAGGCGGACAGGCTCAGGTCCTTGAAGAAACGCATGGCGGCGATTGTGCCGGCACGGCCGCGTTCGCGTCCTTGGCGGGCCTTTACCACCTGTGCTTCTGCCATCCGGAGAAAAAACGGAATCTCCGCCCTGGATGCGCGCCTAGCCGCGCTGTACGTCGGCCGACGTGAGGCCAGGGGCTTCGGCGCCATCAGGCGGAGCGCGCAGACATGGAGTCGCCGTCGGCTTTCGACTTACCGAGGCCGTACCGGCAAGTACTCGCCAAAACGCTTGTCCTTTGCGTTCACCCTCGCGCAGAGCTGACCGCCGCACAAGGTCACATCCGCACGGTCGTAGGCCCTGAGTAGTTCGGCCGAGATCTGGTGGCGGCTGATTTCCCGGAAATAGTGCGCCGAGAGCCAGGCACCACCGGCAAACAGCAGCACGAGACTGGCCACCACCGTGGAGGCCACTTTCCAGACCAAGTGGCGGTGCAGCGATTCGGCGCGCTGAAGTTGCGCCGCAATGGTCAGCGACGCGCGTTCCAGTTGTTCTCCGGCCCTATGCAGCCGTTGCTCGTAGTCGGCGGTCGGATGCTCGAGACCGCGCCGCACGCGGGCTTCGATCTCGCGCGACAGTCGCTGCAACTGCTCGTCGGCGCTTTGCCGCACCGCAGCGGGCACGTCCTGCGCCAGTTTCTCCAATTCCTTGCCGGTATGCTCGCAGCGGCGGTCGAACATCACGACCATTGCGGCCATGCGGCTGGCAAGAATGCCTGTGCATTCTTCATCCATCGGCTCTGCTCCCTCTCTGTCCCAGACCTATCGGTGCATCCGCCGCGGGGGCGCAGCTTGTGACTCCATCTGCTGAGCGCGTTCCTGCCCTTGCTGTTGCGCAGCCAAGAACTCCTGCTCGTCCACATCGGCCTTGGCCTGCGCAATCGACGCCCGGCCGGCCGCCAGGTCGGCCAGACGGTGCGTCATCTGGCGGAGCGTGACATCGTCGCCCGCCGTGCCGGCCCGCAGCATCAGGTCAAGGTAGGCGCCGATGTCCTGCGTGGGAGACAGTTGTTGATGCGCGGCGGGCCCGGACGTCACGTCGCCGCGCCCAAGCCGCGCGCGTTCGTCCAGGCCTTCCGGTGCCAGCGGACGGAACTCGTGGGACTCGTAGGTGTGGTCGAAATGGCGCCGCGTCGGCGGCGCATCGCTGAGGTCGAAATACGGCATGCGCCGTGTAGCATCGCCCAGGTGAAGGCCATTCTCTTCGAGAATCTGTTCGGACAGACCGAGCCGATCCATGTCGATGGCGATACGCGGCGTCGCCCTGTCGCTCAGGGATCGCGAATGGGCATTCTCCACAGCGACGATGCGGCCCACGTTGTACGCGGCGTAGTAGTTGACGTAGTCGGAGTTGCCTCGAAAGCCCAAGTAGGTCTTGTCGCCGGACTTGTCGAAGAAGTTCTTGCCCATGGCCTCCACATTGGCTCGGGTCGGCTCAATCGATAGATCCGGGTTCAGGTGAAGATTAGGCTTGAGGAGGTAGGTGCCTGGCGAATCCGTTCGCTCCTCGAAAAAATCTGCTACACGATAGCCACCCATCTTGACGACTTCGTCCAGTGTTGCCTCTGACGTCTTGGCAATTGAAGCACTGACGACCGCATTCCAGCCCGCGATCGCCGCCGACGCTTCGTCTCGACGATTGCCGGCAAGACGTTCGGCCAGCACCGGCGTGTAGTCATGAACTGGAGCGGGGCTGCTGGCGACGGCGTGGATCGCGCGCTCGAATTCGCCATCGTGTCGCGCCTGAACCTCGGCATTGAATGCGTGCTGGAGTTCATGTCCGAGGACGAAGGTGGCTTCCCCGGATGAAAAAGGGCCCGACTTTGGCGTGCTCAACGATGCAAGCGAAACGTGAATTCGCTTGTCATCTGGATGGAAAGTGCCGCCCGCGTTCGGATTGGTGAGCGGCGCCAAGCCTCGCAGATACCCCAACCGCGTTGCTTCGTTGAACTGATGAAAAAGTAGCGGCGATTGATTGAGGATCATGCGGAGGTTCCCCATCTGATCCGCTGTGACTTCCGGCTGACGACTGAATTCGTCCAGAACGGCAAGTGCGGCGGCGTTGTACTCAGCCTCGTGACGCGCTCCAGTGGGATGCTCTATTCGATCCATACGGTTTCGACGCATCGGTGCCTTGGGTTCTCACTTGATTCGCCGCGCGGCCCGACCTTGATATAGAGGCCCGCCCGCCCCGTTGCCGGACGGAAGTTTTCCGATAGATACCTGCCGCGCTTGGGCGGCGGCGGCGGTCGCAGGACTTCGCCGCTGGGCAACTGCCTCGTCGGCATGGGCACTGGCGGCTGAGCGTAGTCGGGCTTGTGGTCATAGCCCAACGTCTCCAATTCGGCCACGAAACCGTCGAAATCCAGTTGGCAGATGTCTGCCATGGTCGGTGACGAGGAAGGGTTCCGCGCAAAGCGGAAAGTGGCAAATGTTCCGAGCATCGACTTCCGAACCTCGAGAACATAAATCCACTGTGGGGTAAGTTCCGCTGCAATCCCGTAGCCGTGCTTCCAGTATTTCACGACTCCCCCTTCAATCCCTTGCAGGCGCTCAGGCGTGAAGTCTGCAATGGTCTGACTGGTCTGAATGAGCTCAAGCAGCTTGCGCAGCACCTGCTCGGCGTTGAGCCTGGACCGAGGAATGACTTCCTTGTCTTGTTCGGCAGTCATGGTGCGAGCCCCTTCGCTGTTGCTTGTGTGCGGCGCAGCACTACTTCCCTTCGTTGGCGCGCAAGCCGTCAGCGCCAACGCGACCGACAAGCAAAGTGCGCACGGCGCAATGCGCGAGCGCCTTGACATACAGGTTGGCGCAATCAAATTAGTCGCTGGTGTGGCGATAGCGGTCTCCCCGGATACGTTTGCCTCTTGCGGCAAATCGCGCTTCGTGGATCGTAGCGGCTGCCTCGGCGCTCGACCAGCGCGCAAGCGCACACGCTCACCCTCTCACAACGATCATTTCCAGTTCGGCGGTGATTGATCGAGGATCGACCGTAGATTTGGGCATCACGCTTGCACTAACGCCGGGCTGGCGCCTGAAATCGTCCAGGATGGCAAGAGGCGCGACATTGCGCTCAGCCATGGCGCCCTCCCGGCCGGCTCTTCCCATCGACGACCCGTACCGACGTGACGCACAGGCGACCTGGATACGCTCGCGACGCCACCCGCGGAGCGACATCAATGGACAGTCCCGGCCGACCGTCTGCACGATAGAAGCGCTCGGCCAGCAGCCTGCCATGGTTCGGCAGTGGCGATGGCCAATACATCTCGCCATTGGGCAATGGCCGCGGGACGATCGGCACCGGCGGCTGATCGTAGATGGGCTGGTGGTCATAGCCCAGCGCTTCCAGTTCGGCCACGAAGGCCGCGAAGTCCAACTGGCAGATGCCCGTCATGGGTGGCGACACGCCACGACGATGCCCAAAGCGAAAACGAAGTAGAAAGCCGCGCGTCGTCTTCCACATCTCGAACACGTACGTCAGCTGCGGAGTCAGCCGGGCCTGGATCCCGTACCCACCCGACTCGAAGTGTTTCACCTCCCCGCCTTCCAACGCCTCCAGTCGCTGTGGAGTGATATCCGAAACGATCTGGCTCGAACGAATGAGCTCAAGCAGCTTGCGCAGCACCTGCTCGGCGTTGAGCCTGGACCGAGGAATGACTTCCTTGTCTTGTTCGGCAGCCACGGGGCGTGCCACTTGGGTGTTGGTCGTGTGTGGGGCAGCGCTACTTCCCTTCGTTGGCGCGCAAGCCGTCAGCGCCAACGCGACCGACAGGCACAGTGAGCACGTCACGATGCGCGAGCGCCCGGATATACAGGTTGGCGCAATCGGATGATTCGCTGGCGTGGCGATGGCAGTCTCCCCGGATCACGTTTGCCTCTCGCGGCAAATCGCGCTTCGCGGATCGTAGTGGCTGCCTCGGTGCTCGACCAGCGCGCAAGAGCGCGCGCTCACCCCCTCGCAACGATCATTTCCAATTGGGGATACGGATTGTCTGCTCGCCGAGATCCGGCGATTGTCCGGCCGACGACCAGGCCGGCGCATCCACGCTAGATCTCGATCTTCGACCCCAATTCCACCACCGCGTTGTTCGGCAGGCTCAGGAAGTGAGCGACGCCGCTGGCGTTGTGGTGCATCTGCGCGAAGAGCTTCTCGCGCCAGGGCGCCATGCCGCTGGCCAGGGTCGGGATCACCACGTCGCGCGAGAGGAAGTAGCTGGTGGTCATCGGGTCGAGCTGGCAGCCGCGCATGCGCGCGCCCTGGAGCGCGCCGGGCAGGTCGATGTCGTTCTTGAAACCGTAGTGGACGATGGCCTGCCAGCAGTGGTGGCCGAGCGATTCCATCTCGATGCGCTTGTCCATGGGAATCCAGGGAAGCTCGTGGTTGCGCACGGTGACGAAAAGGTTTTCCTCGTGCAGCACCTTGTTGTGCTTGAGGTTGTGCAGCAGCGCGTTCGGCACCACGCCCGGCTCGGCGGTGAGGAACACTGCCGTGCCTTCGACGCGCGCCGGCGGGCTGACGAAGACCGAGTCGAGGAATGAGCGCAGGTCGATGGCGTCCTGGCGTTGCGCCTGCGACATGAGCAATCGGCCGCGCTTCCAGGTCATCATGAGCGTGAAGACGGCGCCGCCGATCATGAGCGGGAACCAGCCGCCTTCAAAGAGCTTGAGCAGGTTCGAGGCCCAGAACGCGAAGTCGACCACGAAGAAGATGGATGTCGACGCGATACACAAGGCCAACGGCAGCTTCCAGGCGAAGCGGATCACGAAGAAGGTCAGCAGCGTCGTGATCAGCATGTCCGTGGTCACGGCGATGCCATAGGCGGCGGCCAGGTTGCTGGAGCTGCGGAACATCAGCACCGCCAGCGCGATCGCCACGAACAGGCTCCAGTTGACGAACGGTATGTAGATCTGCCCGGTGCTGCGCACGCTGGTGTGCTCGATGTTCAGCCGCGGCAGGTAGCCCAGCTGGATGACCTGGCGCGTGACGCTGAAGGCGCCGGTGATCAGCGCCTGCGAGGCGATCACCGTGGCCAGGGTCGCCATGATCACCATCGGCATGACGGCCCACTCCGGCATCATCATGAAGAAGGGGTTCTTCACCGCGGCCGGATCGCGCAGGAGCAGCGCGCCCTGGCCGAAGTAGTTGAGCGTGAGCGCGGGCATCACGATCGAGAACCAGGCGATGCGGATGGGGCCTTTGCCGAAGTGGCCCAGGTCCGCATAGAGCGCCTCGGCGCCGGTGACGCACAGCACGGTCGCGCCCAGGATGAGGAAGCTGGTGAGCGGGTTTTCCCAGATGAAGACGAACGCGTAGTGCGGGCTCAGGGCCCAGAGGATCTCGGGATGCGTGACGATCTGCGACACGCCCAGCGCCGCGATCGCCACGAACCAGACCAGGGTGACCGGCCCGAAGAAGCGGCCGATGCCGGCGGTGCCGTGCTTCTGCACCGCGAACAGGCAGAAAAGGACCACCAGCGTGATCGGCAGCACGTACTCGGTGAAGTGCGGCGAGACGACCTCCAGGCCCTCCACGGCCGAGAGCACCGAGATGGCCGGCGTGATGACGCCGTCACCATAGAACAGCGACGTGCCGAAGATGCCCATCATCAGCAGCAGGTTGCGCAGCCGCGGCCGGTCGGCCACCGCGCGCGAGGCCAGCGCCAGCATGGCGACCAGCCCCCCTTCGCCTTCGTTGTCGGCGCGCAGCACCAGCACGACGTACTTGAGCGACACGATGATCGTCAGCGTCCAGAAGAACATCGACAGGATGCCGTAGACGTTGTCGACGGTGAACAGCACCCTGTCGTGGCGGAACACCTCCTTGGTGGCGTACAGGACGCTGGTGCCGATGTCGCCGTAGACGACGCCGATGGCCGCCAGGATCAGGGCTGCGGACGGGACGGATTTACTGCTGGAGGTGGAGGAAGACAACTTGCTTGGCAACTGCGCGGATGGCCTGGCCGTGTCAGCACGCCGACCCGCGGGTCTTCGCGTCTGCCTCCGTCCCGCGGAATTGATGCTCTGTGATGAAGGGGTCGATTGTGCCGCCGCGCCGCCTCGTCGCCAAACGCCGGCCGACGGCCGGGCGTTCTCAGGCGTAGACCTCGGCTTCCGGGTCGGTGGCTTCGAGCTCGTAGGCAGCGGCCACCATCGCCAGCCGCCCTACCACGCCGTACATGTAGAAACGGTTGGGTGCGCTGGCGCCCGGCTTGGCTCCTGGCTGAGGTAAGTGCACACTTTCTGAAAAGGCCAGCGGCACGTAGCTGGCGCCGGGCGTGTCCAGGCTCTCATCCGGATCGCGACCGGCATGCACGCGGTAGAACCCGCCGACGACGTAGCGGTCCATCATGTAGACGACCGGCTCGGCCACGCCGTCGTGCACCCGTTCGCGCGTGAGCACGCCCTCCTGCACGATCACCTCGTCGACCAGGGACGGCGCGAGGTCGCGGCCACCGCGCCCGCCGCGCGGCTTGCTCGCCAGGGCCTGGAGGTCCTTGACGTCGCGCACGGTGACCACGCCGACGCCGTTGGTCCCGTTCTCGGGCTTGACGATGACGAAGGGCTTCTCGTTGATGCCGTATTCCTTGTATTTGCGGCGGATCTTGGTCAGCAGGGCGTCGCAGTGCGTGGCGAGCTCGTCCAGGCCCTTTCCTTCAGCGAGATTGACGCCCTCGGCGTGGCTGAACATGGGGTGGATCAGCCAGGGGTCGATGCCCAGCAGCTTGCCGAAGCGCTTGGACAGGTCCTCGTAGCTGCGGAAATGCTTGCTCTTGCGCCGCACCGACCAGCCGGCATGCAGCGGCGGCAGCAGGTACTGCTCGTACAGGTCTTCCAGGATGCCCGGCGTACCGGCCGAAAGGTCGTTGTTGAGCAGGATGGTGCAGGGGTCGAAATTCTTCAGGCCCAGGCGGCGGCGGCTGCGCACCACCGGCTCGAGGCAGACCGTTTCGCCGTGCGGCAGTTCGATCTTCTTGGGGGACTTGATCGCCGGGTCGATCGAGCCGACCCGGACGTTCAGGCCGGCCATCTGGAAGATGCGCACCAGTTGCGCGACGTTGGCCAGGTAAAACGTGTTGGCGGTGTGGTTTTCCGGAATGACGAGCAGATTGCGCGCCTCCGGACAGATCTTCTCGATGGCGGCCTGGGCCGCCTGCACCGCCAGCGGCAGCGTCTCCTTGGTGAGGTTGTTCCAGCCGTTCGGGTAGAGGTTGGTATCCACCGGGGCCAGCTTGAAGCCGGCGTTGCGGATGTCCACGGAGCTGTAGAACGGCGGGGTGTGTTCCATCCACTCGAGTCGGAACCAGCGCTCGATGGCCGGCATCGAATCGAGCACCCGCTGCTCCAGTTCGTTGATCGGACCGGTCAGGGCGGTGACGAGATGGGGAACCATGCGGCGGCCTTGTGAGCTGGATATGTTGGAGTGAGCGGCGTGTGCCGGGGGCCATTGTAGGATTTGGGGTCGCCCGGCTCCATGACAAGGTGCGCCCGGGCACCGCGCCGGCGCCGGCGGCCCTTCAGCGGCGCCAGAACGAAGGCGTGAGCAACGCGATGAAGCTCAGCAGCTCCAGGCGGCCCAGCACCATGCCCAGCGTGCACACCCACAGCTGGAAGTCCGTGAAGATCCCGTAGTGCGCCGCCGGTCCGACGGCCCCGAGGCCCGGTCCCATGCAATTGACGCTGGCGATGACCGCGCTGAAGGCGGTCAGCGGATCGACGTCGGCCAGCACCAGCAGCATCGCCAGCGTGATGATGGTCACGCCGTACACCAGCATGAACGCCATCACGGCGAAGATGACGCGGTCATCCACCACCGTCTGTCCCAGCTTGACCGGCTGCACCGCCTGCGGATGGACCAGCCGGCGCATTTCGCGCCCGGCCTGCTTGAGCAGGATCAGCACGCGCACCATCTTGATGCCGCAGCCGGTCGACCCGGCGCTGGTGGCAACGCCCGAGAGCAGCAGCATGAAGATCGGGGCGAACACCGGCCAGGCCAGGTAGTCGACGGTCGAGTAGCCGGTGGTGCTGCCGACCGAGACCGCATGGAACATGCCCAGACGCAGGGCGTCGAGCGGGCCGTACACGCCCTTGACCCACAACACCCCAGCGACCACCAGCCCGCCGCCGACCAGCGCCATCAGGGTGGCGCGCAGCTCCGGGTCGCGCCAGACGCCGCGCCAGTGCCCCTTGCGCACGGCCATGAAGTACAGCGCGAAGTTGCAGCTGGCTACCAGCATGAACACCAGCGCCACCGATTCGAGCACCGGCGAGTCGAAGTGCCCGAAGCTGGCGTCGTGCGACGACAGGCCGCCCAGGCTGACGGTGCTGAACATGTGCATGGCCGCGTCCAGCGGCGGCATGCCGCCCGCCCAGTACGCCAGCATGCACGTCAGCGACAGCACCGCGTAGATGCCCCACAGGCCCTTGGCGGTGTCGGTGATGCGAGGCGTCAGCCGGTTGTCCTTGATCGGCCCGGCCACTTCGGCCTTGAACAGCTGGCTGCCGCCGACGCCCAGCAGCGGCAGGATCGCCACCGCCAGCACCAGGATGCCCATGCCGCCCAGCCATTGGAGGAACGTGCGCCACATGTTGATCGACACCGGCAGGCGGTCCAGGCCGCTCAGCACCGTGGAGCCGGTGGTCGTGAGGCCGGACACGGCTTCGAAATAGGCATGCGTGAAGCTCAGCGGCCGCCCCAGCTGATGCAGCGCCAGCATCAGGGGCAGCGCGGCGAACAGCGGCAGCAGCACCCAGGCCAGCGAGACCAGCACGATGCCGTGCCGCGGGTGCAGCTCGCGCTTGAAGCGCCGCAGGCCGGCCCACAGTGCCGCGCCGCAGGCCAGCGCCACGCCGGCCGACGATATCCAGACGTCGCGCAGGCCGTCGCCTTCCGTCCACGACACCCCGAGCGGGAGCAGGAAGGCCAGCGAGAAGAAGGTCAACACGACGCCCAGCACCCGCAGCACCGGCAGGAACTGGTTCATCGCGGACCCCTCGGGCCGCACGCCGGCGGCGGGGCGGCCGTGCAACGGCTCATGACGATGGGCGCGCGCACGTCAGAAGAAGGTGGCGCTCACGCGGAACAGCTTCTCCACCTCGCGCACCTGGCGCTTGCGCGGAATGAAGATGACCACGTGGTCGTTGCTCTCGATGACGGTGTTGCCGCGCGGGATGATCACCTGCGGCGCAGGCCCCGGATGCGCGTCCACCGGCGCGTCGGGCGCTGGCAGGCCGCGCATGATCAGGCCGAACTGCGCGCCCTTGGGCAACGAGATCTCGTCGATGCATCGGCCGACCACGCGCGACGTCTTGCGGTCGCCCCGCGCCACGATCTCGAGCGCCTCGGCCACGCCGCGGCGCAGGCTGTGGACCACCTGCACGTCGCCCTGGCGCACGTGGGCGAGCAGCTCGCCGAGCATGGTCTGGGCCGGCGACAGCGCGATGTCTATCTGCGTGCCGTGCATCAGGTCGGCATAGCTGCGGCGGTTGATCAGCGCCAGCACCCGCCGCGCGCCCATGCGCTTGGCCAGCAGGCTGGCCATGATGTTGTCCTCGTCGTCGTTGGTCAGGGCCAGGAACAGGTCGATCTCCTCGATGCCCTCGTCTTCCAGCAGGTCCTCGTCGGTGCCGTCGCCGCGCAGCACCAGCACGTCGCCGGGCAGGTCGGCGGCCAGCGCCACGCACCGCTCGGGATTGCGCTCGAGGATCTTCAGCTGCACCCGCCGCTCGCCGTCGACCAGCTGCCGCGCCATGCGCAGGCCCACGCGTCCGCCGCCGGCGATCATGATGCGCGTGACCTCGCGCCGGCCGTTGTCCTCGTAGCGGTGCAGCGCCGAGAGCACCGACTGCAGGTGCTCGCGCGCCGACAGCACGAAGACCTCGTCGCCCGGCTCGATCCGGGTCGCCCCCTCGCACATGATGAAGCGGTCCGGCTGGTCCAGCAGGCGGCGATAGATGGCGACGATGCGCATGTCCGCGTCCGGCACGCGCTCGCGCAGCTCGGCGATGCTGTGGCGCACCAGCGGCGCGCCGGACACCGCCCGCACCGCCACCAGGCAGGCCAGACCGCCGGCGAACTCGCGCACCTGCAACGCCTCGGGGTACTCGACCAGCTTGGCGATGTAGCGGGTCAGCGACTCCTCGGGGCAGATCACACGGTCCACCGCGAAGCCGTCCTTGCCCAGCAGCGGCGAGTCGCCCCGGAAGGCGCTCGAGCGCACCCGGGCGATGCGGGTGGGAATGCCGAACTGCAGGTGCGCCATCTTGCAGCACACCAGATTGGTCTCGTCGAGCGCGGCGCAGGCGATCAGCATGTCCGCGTCGCGCGCTCCGGCCTCCGCCAGGACCTCCGGCTCGATGCCGCTGCCCAGCACGCCGCGCAGTTCGAAGCGGTCTTCCAGTTCGCGCAGCCGGCCCGCGTCGGTGTCGATGACCGTGATCTCGTTGCGCTCCGACACCAGCGTGCCGGCCACGCTCTCCCCGATGCGGCCGGCGCCAAGGATGATGATCTTCATGTCGAGCCTCCCCGGCCCGTTCTTGTTGTCAGCGGCGGATCTCGCCGTTACCCAGCACCACGTACTTGAGCGACGTCAACCCCTCGATTCCGACCGGCCCGCGCGCATGGAACTTGTCGGTGCTGATGCCGATCTCGGCACCGAGCCCGTATTCGAAGCCGTCTGCGAACCGGGTGCTGGCATTGACCATCACGCTGGCCGAATCCACTTCGCGCAGGAAGCGCTGGGCATGCATGTGGTCGCGCGTGACGATCGCGTCGGTGTGGTGGCTCGAATAGTGGTTCACGTGGGCGATCGCCTCGTCCACGTCCGCCACCACCTTGATGCTGATCACCGCCGCCAGGTATTCCTCGGACCAGTCGGCCTCCTGCGCGTCGACCACGCGGGCCTGGGCCGGCAGGACCCCCGGCGCGCGCAGGATCGCCGCGGCCGCGGCATCGCAGCGCATCTCGACCCCCTTGGCCGCGAACACGGCACCGATCCGCGGCAGGAACTCGGCGGCGACGGCGCGCGCCACCAGCAGGCCCTCGGCCGCATTGCACGGGCTGTATTTCTGCGTCTTTGCGTTGTCCACCAGGGTGGTCGCCATGTCGAGGTCGGCGCTGGCGTCCACGAACATGTGGCAGTTGCCGTCCAGGTGCTTGATGACCGGCACCTTGGCGTCGCGGCTGATGCGCTCGATCAGGCCCTTGCCCCCGCGCGGGATGATCACGTCCACGTACTGCGGCATGGCGATCAGGCGCCCGACCGCCTCGCGGTCGGTGGTCTGCACCAGCTGGACCGCCTCGGACGGCAGGCCGGCCTCGGCCAGGGCGTCGGCCACCAGCTGCGCCAGCGCGCGGTTGGAGTCGATCGCCTCCGAGCCGCCGCGCAGGATGGCGGCGTTGCCGCTCTTGATGGCCAGGCTGGCCGCCTCGATGGTCACGTTCGGGCGGCTTTCGTAGATCATGCCGAACACGCCGATCGGCACCCGCATCTGGCCGACGCGAATGCCGCTGGGCTGCTGGCGCATGCCGATCACCTCGCCGATGATGTCCTGCATGGCGGCAAGCTGCCCGCAGCCTTCGGCCAGGGTGTCGAGCACCTTGGGCGTCAGGCGCAGGCGGTCGACCATCGGGGCGGACAGGCCGGCCGCCTCGGCGCGCTCGATGTCCCGGGCGTTGGCCAGGGCCAGTTGCGGCCCGGCCTCGCCGAGTCGGCGGGCGAGCGCCTTGAGGGCGGCGTTGCGGGTGGCGGCATCGGCGCGCGCCATGCGTGCGGCGGCGGCCTTGGCCTGCGCGCCCAGGGCCTGCATGTGTTCGTCGACGTTGAAGGCGTTCATCCCGCCATTGTCCCACCGCCCGCCGTCCGGCGGAGCGCAGGGGGCTTGGCCGGCCGCCTCAGGAACGCTGCGGCCGGCGCTCGGCCATGCACAGCCGGCACAGGCGGAACGCCAGCCGGTGCAGCGCCTGCCAGCCGTCGGCCGGCCAGTCGGGCCGCCGCAGGCCCTTGACGATGCCGTCCACCACGTGTGCGTCGCCCACCAGGCGAGTCAGGATGCGGCCGTCGAGCAGCGGCAGCACCCGCTCGAAGGCCCGCTCGCGGGGTCCCCAGACCCGGTTTTCTCGCAGCGCCATCGGCAGCGGCCTGCCGGCGTCGACGGCATCGCGCACGCGCTTGAGGGCCCGGATGTCCTCGGCCAGGGTGTAGTGCACCAGCACCTCTGCCTCGCCCTCGGCGCGCAGGCCCTCGAGCATGCGGGCCACGCGCTGCGGCTGGCCGCCCAGCACGGCGTGCGACAGCTTGAACACGTCGTAGCGCGCCACGTTGTTGACGGCGCCCTCGACCTGTTCGAACGCCAGTTCGCCGGGCGGGTGCAGCAGCCCCAGCTTCTGTATTTCCTGGTGCGCCGCCAGCAGATTGCCCTCGACGCGATCGGCGAAGAACTGCAGCGTGCGCTGCCCCTCTTCTCCGGCGCGCACCCGCTGGCCCTGGCGGCCGAGCCGCTGGGCGATCCACTCAGGCAGCGCGCCTCGCTCGATGCTGTCGACCTGAAGGCTCACGCCATGCTGCGCCAGCGCGGAGAACCAGGCCCCCTTGCGCGTGGCCATGTCCAGCCGCGGCAGCAGCACCAGGGTGAGCGTGGAGTCGTTGCCGCCAGCGCCTTCGGCCACTTTCTGCAGCGCTTCGCTGCCGTCCTTGCCGGGCTTGCCGGAGGGAATGCGCAGCTCGATCACCTGGCGGTCGGCAAACAGGCTCATGGCGCCGCCGGCCGCCTGCACGGCGCTCCAGTCGAAGCGGGCCCCCTCGACCGTGAAGACGGTGCGCTCGGTGTATCCCTGGGCGCGTGCCGCCGCCCGGATGGCGTCGGCCGCCTCCTGGATCAGCAAGGGCTCGTCGCCGTGCAGGGTGTAGAGCGGGCGCAGCGCTTCCTTCTCCAGGTGCGCGGCCAGCCGGTTGAGCGGCAATTCCATGGCGCGCAAGTGTACGCAGGGCGGCGGCTCAGGCGGCCAGGGGCTGGCGCGGCACGGCCAGCGCCGGGCCGGTCATGGCGTCCAGCAGGGCGAAGGCGGCGCGGGCGGTGCGCCCGTCATGGTCGTGACTCGGGTTGTATTCCACCAGTTCCAGCGCCGCGCAGCCCGGCTGCCTGGCGCTGGCGCGCAGCGCGCCCAGGGCGTCGTCCAGGCCGATGCCGGCCAGCACCGGGGTGCCGGTGCCCGGCGCGTCGCGCGGGTCGAGCGCATCCAGGTCGAAGCTCAGGCCCCAGGCGGCGGTGCCCCGGCGCACGCGCTGCAGCGCCTCGTCCAGGCAGGCGGCGAAGCCGCGCCGCCGCACCTCGTCCATGTACATGATGCGCACGCCGAGCCGGTCCAGCAGCGCCCGCTCGCCGGCCTCGTAGCTGCGCGCGCCGATGATCACCAGGTGGTCCGGCGCGAGCTTGCCGGTCCAGCCGCACAGGCCGGCCAGGGCCGGAGCGCCGTGGCCGAGCAGTGCCGCCACCGGCATGCCGTGCGGCGCCTGGGTCTCGGAGGTGGCGGGCGTGTGCGCGTCCAGGTGCGCGTCGACCCACACCAGGCCGACCGGGCCGGTGGCGCGCCAGGCCTGGGCGACGGCGCTCCAGGTGCCGACGGCGCAGGAATGGTCGCCGCCCACCACCACCGGCAGCGCGCCGTCGCGCAGCGCACCCTGAACGGCCTGCGCCAGTTCGCCGCTGAAGCCGGCGACGGCATCCAGCCGGTCCGCCGCGCCGCTGGCGGGCCGCGCCCGCACCATCGCCGACCAGGCGGCGGGCCGGCCGGGCCGGTCGAGCCAGCCGGCCAATCCACGCTGGCGCAAGGCACGCGCGCCCCACTTGCAGCCGGGGTCGCTCGCGCCCTCGCCGACTTCGGCGCCGATCAGGGCCAGGGGCTTGTGCTGCATCGCGGTCTCCGGTCAGGCGGCCAGCCGGTTGCGCGCGGGATGGCGCAAGGCGTGGCCGTACAGGTCCTTGGGGTCGTCCATGGCGGGCACCAGCTCGATGTCGCGCCCGAGCCCGTGCGCCAGCGCCAGGCCGTGCAGGCAGCGCAGGGCGGAAAAGTCCTCCAGCGCAAAGCCGACCGAATCGAAGACGGTCACCTGGCGTGCGCCCTGGCGCCCGGGGCGCCGCCCCGCCAGCACTTCCCACAGCTCCGTGACCGGGAAATCCGGTGGCATCTGCTGCAGTTCGCCCTCGATGCGCGTCTGCGGCGCGAACTCGACGAAGACCCCGGCCCGGCGCAGGATGGCGGCATCGAGTTCGGTCTTGCCGGGGCAGTCGCCGCCCACGGCGTTGATGTGCATGCCTGGCTCGACCAGGTCTGCGGCGAGAACGGTGGCGTGCGCCTTGGCGGCGGTCGCCGTGGTGACGACGTCGGCGCCGCGCACGGCTTCGGCCACGCTGGCTGCGCGCCGCACCCGCAACGCGCCGCTGCGGATCTGCGGCGCCAGGTTGGCCAGCAGCTTGTCGGTGGCGAGCGGATCGACGTCGAACACGCGCAGTTCGCGGATGCCAAGCAGGTCCATGAACGCCAGGGCCTGGAACTCGGCCTGGGCGCCGTTGCCGACCAGCGCCATGGCGCGCGCATCCGGCCGCGCCAGCTGGGTCGCCGCCAGGGCCGAGGTGGCGGCGGTGCGCAGCGCCGTGGTCAGGGTCAGCTCGCTCAGCAGCAATGGATAGCCGGTCGCCACGTCGGCCAGCACGCCGAACGCCATCACCGTGGGCAGCGAAAGCCGCGGATTGCCCGGGTGGCCGTTGACGTACTTGAAGGCATAGCGCGACGCGTCCGACACCGGCATGAGCTCGATGACGCCGCCAGGCGAGTGGTGCGCGGTGCGCGCGCTCTTCTGGAACGCCGGCCAGCGCAGGAAGTCCTCGCGGATGCACGCCTGCATCTCGCGGCACAGGCGGGCGACGCCGAGTTCTCGCATCAGACGCGTCATGTCGTGGACGTCGACGTAGCGGGTCATGGCTCCTCTCCTTTGGACGAAGGGCCGCGGCCGGCCCTGTCCAGGAAAGTCTAGGCACCGCCATGCGCCGCGAAAGACGTTGTGCGCGCCCCGGCCTGCGCCTGGCGGCCGTGCGCGGTGCCGTGCGCTTCCGAATCGGAAGTGGCCCTTCTACGGCGACGCCAGCGGGAAGCCGGTGAATTCCTTGACCGTGGCCAGTTCGGTGTTGGTGACGATGCGGTCGATGCCCAGTGCCACGTCGTCCAGCCAGGCGTTGGTGAGATGGCGGTAGTGCGCCAGGTCGCGGCAAGCCAGCCGCAGCAGGTAGTCGTAACGGCCGCTGACCAGCCAGCAGCCCACCACCTCGCGGCATTCGGCCACGTGCCGCTCGAAGCGCTGCACCGTGGCCTGCCGCTGGTCCTTGAGGGTGATCTCGGCGAACACCGCCACCGGCTCGGCCACCGCCGAACGGGCCACCTGCGCCCGGTAGCCCTCGATCACGCCGAGCTGCTCCAGCCGGTGGATGCGGTTGAGCGTCGCGCGCGCCGACAGGTGCACCAGCTCGGACAGGGCCTGCGCGCTCATGCGCCCGTCAGCCTGCAGGTTCTCGAGCAGCAGCCGGTCGATGCGGTCGAGCTGGGTCATGTGGACCGAGGCGCCGAGCCGTTCGAGCACGCCCGGCGCATGGCGGGATCAGACCGCCTTGACCGCCGCCAGGCGGCGCAGCGTCTGCTGCACGACGTCGGAGGTCATGTCGCGATAGAGCAGCTGCTCCTCGTTTTCCTTGGCGAGCGCGGCCGTTTCGTTGTAGGTGATGTCGCGCCACTGCTCGACCAGCGAGGGCGCGATCAACTCCTTGCCGGCCGGCGTGCGCACCCTGAAGCGCACGCGCAGGTACAGCTGCATCTCCCGCACCTGGCCGGCCGAGTTGGTCGACAGCACGACGCGATCGCGCGATTCGCCCAGCAGGTCGAAGACGGCCTCGGCATTGCTCGCCTCGGCCATCGGCAGCACCTTGAGCGTGCCGGTGACTTCGATGGCCCGCTTGAGCTGCTTCAGATACGGGCTGGTTTCGGCCAGCGCGATGGTGTGGAAGGCGAAGTTGGGCGCCTCGCGCAGCTTGAAGCCGCAGCCCGCCAGAGCGAGCGAGGCGCCGCCGCCGGCGATCAGCAGTCGGCGGGTGGGATCGAAGCGGCGGGCCGTCATCGGTCAGATCACCACGTTGACCAGCCGGCCCGGCACGACGATGACCCGCTTCGGCTTGGCGCCCTCGGCATGCTTGGCGAAGGCTTCGCTGGCCAGGGCCATCTTCTCGATGTCCTCCTTCGAGGCGGCCGCCGGCACCACCACCGAGCCGCGCAGCTTGCCGTTGATCTGCAGCATGAGCTCCACCTCGTCGCGCGCCAGCGCCTTCTCGTCCACCTGGGGCCAGGGCGAGTCGAGCAGGTCGCCATGGCGCGAGTCGTAGCCGAGCGACTGCCACAGCTCGTAGGCGATGTGCGGCGTGGCCGGGTACAGGCAGCGCAGCAGGATGCCGAAGCCTTCGCGCAGCGCCGCCGCGTCGCCCGCGTCGGCGGGCTTGAGTGCCTCGAGCGCGTTGAGCAGCTTCATCGCGCCAGACACCACGGTGTTGTACTGCATGCGCTGGTAGTCGTAGTCGATCTGGCGCAGCACGGTGTGGACCTCGTGGCGCAGTGCCTTGGCCGCCTTGCCGTAGGCCGGGGCGGCTTCAGTGGCGGGCGGCAGCTCGGCAACGGCGAGCCCGAAGTTCCAGACCCGGCGCAGGAAGCGGAACGACCCTTCCACCGCGGCGTCGTTCCACTCGAGCGTGGCCTCGGGCGGCGCGGTGAACATGGTGTACAGGCGCGCGGTGTCGGCGCCGTACTTCTCGATCAGGTCCTGGGGGTCGACGCCGTTGCGCTCGCTCTTGCCCATCTTGCCGACGCCGCCGTACTCGACCACCGTGCCGTCCGCCAGCGTGCCGCCGACGATGTGGCCTTGCGCGTCGAGCGTGGGCGTGACCTCCAGCGGCGGGTGGTAGTCCTTGCCGCCCTTGGCGTTGCGGGTGAAGTAGATGTGGTTGAGCACCATGCCCTGGGTGAGCAGGCGCTCGAACGGCTCGTCGATCGACACCAGGCCCAGGTCGCGCATGACCTTGGTCCAGAAGCGGGCGTACAGCAGGTGCAGGATGGCGTGCTCGATGCCGCCGATGTACTGGTCCATCGGCATCCAGTACTTCGCCCCTTCGGCCACCATCGCCTGGTCGTTCTTCGGGTCGCAGTAGCGCATGAAGTACCAGGCGCTGTCCACGAAGGTGTCCATGGTGTCGGTCTCGCGCCGGGCGGCCTTGCCGCACACCGGGCAGGTGACGCCGGCGTGGAACCCCTCGTGCTTGTTCAGCGGATTGCCGCTGCCGTCGGGCACGCAGTCGGTCGGCAGCACGACCGGCAGGTCCTTTTCGGGCACCGGCACCGCGCCGTGCTCGTCGCAATGGATGATCGGGATCGGCGTGCCCCAGTAGCGCTGTCGGCTGACCCCCCAGTCGCGCAGGCGCCAGGTGGTCTGCAGGTCGCCCAGGCCCTTCTGCGCCAGCGCGTGGGCGACGGCGCGTACCGCCTCCTCGTGGCGCATGCCGCTGAAATTGTCGGAATTGATGGTGATGCCGCGCACCTTGTCGGCATACCAGTCCTGCCAGCGGTGGTAGTCGAAGTGCGGCTCGTCGTCGACCAGCACGACCTGCACGATCTCGATGCCGTACTTGTTGGCGAACGCGAAGTCGCGCTCGTCGTGCGCCGGCACGCCCATCACGGCGCCGTCGCCGTAGCTCATGAGCACGTAGTTGCCCACCCACACGGGCACCTGCTCCTCGGTGATCGGGTGCGTCACCGTCAAGCCGGTGGGCACGCCCTTCTTTTCCTGGGTCGCCAGTTCGGCCTCGGTGGTGCCGCCGGCCTTGCATTCCTCGATGAAGGCGGCGACCTTCGGGTCGAGCCCGGCGGCATGGGCCGCCAGCGGATGCTCGGGCGCGACGGCGCAGAACGTCACGCCCATGATGGTGTCGGCGCGGGTGGTGAACACGTACATCCGGCCGTCCTGGATGAGCGCACCCTGGGCATCCCGTATGTCATGCGTGAAGGCGAACCGCACGCCCTCGCTCTTGCCGATCCAGTTTTCCTGCATCAGGCGCACCCGCTCGGGCCAGCCGGGAAGCTTGTGCTGGGTGTGCTCGAGCAGTTCGGGGGCGTAGTCGCTGATCTTCAGGTAGTAGCCCGGGATCTCGCGCCGCTCCACCGGCGCGCCGGTGCGCCAGCCCTTGCCGTCCACCACCTGCTCGTTGGCCAGCACGGTCTGGTCGACCGGGTCCCAGTTGACCACCTGGGTCTTGCGGTAGGCGATGCCCTTCTCGAGCATCTTCAGGAACAGCCACTGGTTCCACCGGTAGTAGTCGGGCTGGCAGGTGGTGACCTCGCGGCTCCAGTCGATGGCCAGGCCCATGGCCTGCAGCTGGCCCTTCATGTAGGCGATGTTGTCCAGCGTCCAGGCGTGCGGCGGCACGCCGTTCTTCAGGGCCGCGTTCTCGGCTGGCAGGCCGAAGGCGTCCCAGCCCATGGGCATGAGCACGTTGAACCCGTTCATGCGCAGATAGCGCGTGAGCATGTCGTTGATCGTGTAGTTGCGCACGTGGCCCATGTGCAGCTTGCCGCTGGGGTAGGGCAGCATCGAGCAGGCGTAGTACTTCTTCTTGTTCGCGTCCTCGGTCACGCGATAGGCGTCGGCGGCGCTCCACTTGCCTTGGGCGGCGGCTTCGACGTCGGCGGGTTTGTAGCTGGAATTCATGCGATCTCGGCAGGGGGTTCGGCGCCCGATGGGGCCGGCAACGTGCGGGAGCCCGGATTATCGCGGCTCGGCCGCGCGCCGGTGCGGCGCCCGGACTTGGCCCGCTTTTCGCATGTCACAATGATTTGAACCTCGAAGGTGTGGGAGCGCCCTTTGACATTGAGTGAGTCCACCTTGCGCGCCCTGATGCGGGCCGAACACGGCGACCCGTTCTCGGTGCTCGGCCCACACAAGGAGACGGGCGGGCTGCACGTGCGCGCCCTGCTGCCCGGGGCCCGGGCCGTGACGGTGCTGCAGGCGGCCGCCGGCTGGCCCCTGGCCCAGCTGGAGCGCCAGGGCGACAGCGCACTGTTCGCCGCCCTCGTGCCGGCTGCCGAGGCCCGGCTGGGCTACCGCTTCCAGGTCGACTGGGGCAGCCATGTCTCGCAGTTGGACGATCCCTACCGCTTTCCGCCGGTGCTGGGCGAGGCCGATATCTGGCTGCTGGCCGAAGGCACCCACCTGCGCCCGTTCGAGCAACTGGGCGCGCACCTGCACGAGATGCAGGGGGTGCGCGGCGTGCGATTCGCGGTCTGGGCGCCCCATGCGCGGCGCGTCTCCGTCGTGGGCGACTTCAACCAGTGGGACGGGCGGCGCCACATGATGCGCCTGCGCCCGGAATGCGGCGTGTGGGAGATCTTCGCGCCCCACGTCACCGCCGGCGACGCCTACGAATTCGAGATCCTCGCGGCCGACGGCCAGGTGCTGCGCAAGGCCGACCCGTACGGCTTCGCGGCCCGCCTGCGGCCAGACACGGCCAGCGTGGTGCATCCGCTGACGGCGCCGGTGCCACTGCCGCCCGGGCGCGCCGCGGCCAACGGCCGGGAGGCGCCGATCAGCATCTACGAGGTGCACGCGGGCTCCTGGCGGCGCGGCAACGGCCACGAATGGCTGGGCTGGCGCGAACTGGCCCGGACCCTGGTGCCGTACGTGCGCGACCTCGGGTTCACCCACATCGAACTGCTGCCGGTGAGCGAGCACCCGTTCGACGGCTCCTGGGGCTACCAGCCCATCGGCCTGTACGCGCCGACGTCGCGCTTCGGCACGCCGGCGGACTTCCGGCACTTCGTCGAAAGCGCTCATGCCGCCGGGCTGGGCGTCATCCTCGACTGGGTGCCGGCGCACTTCCCGGCCGATGTGCATGGCCTGGCACGCTTCGACGGCACGCCCCTGTACGAGTACGCCGACCCGCGCGAGGGCTTCCACAACGACTGGAACACGCTGATCTTCAACTACGCCCGCATCGAGGTACGCAACTACCTGGTGGGCAACGCGCTGTACTGGCTGGAGCGCTACGGGGTGGACGGCCTGCGCGTGGACGCGGTCGCCTCCATGCTCTATCGCGACTACAGCCGGGCGCCGGGGCAATGGCTGCCCAACGCCGAGTGCGGCCGGGAGAACCTGGAGGCGATCGACTTCCTGCGCCGGGCCAACCGCGTGGTCGGCATGGAGCGTCCCGGCGCCATCACCGTCGCCGAGGAATCGACCAGCTTTCCCGGGGTCACCCGCCCGCCGGAGCACGGCGGCCTGGGGTTCCATTTCAAGTGGAACATGGGCTGGATGAACGACACCCTGGCCTACACCGGCATCGATCCGGTCCACCGGGCCCACCACCATCAGCAGGTCACCTTCGGCCTGATGTACGCCCACAGCGAGAACTTCGTGCTTCCTCTCTCGCACGACGAGGTGGTGCACGGCAAGGGCTCCATGATCGGCCGCATGCCGGGCGACATGTGGCAGAAGTTCGCCGGGCTGCGCAACCTTTATGGCTACCTGTGGGCCTATCCGGGCAAGAAACTGCTGTTCATGGGCGGCGAGTTCGCCCAGTGGGCCGAGTGGAACCACGACCGCGGCCTGGACTGGCACCTGCTCGAGCAGCAGGCCGCGCACCAGGGCATCCACCGGCTGGTGCGCGACCTGAACAACGTCTACCGCCATTTCCCGGCCCTGCACGAGCTCGACTGCGAGCCGGAGGGCTTCTCGTGGGTCAGCCATGACGACCACGACCACTCGGTATTCGCCTTCGAGCGGCGCGCCCGCGATGGCCGGGCGGTGCTGGTGGTGTGCAACTTCACGCCGGTGGTGCGCCACGGCTGGCGCATCGGCGCTCCCGCGGCGGGCGCGTGGCGCGAGGTCATCAACACCGACCAGGCCGTCTACGGCGGCAGCGGGTTGGGCAACGGCATCCGGCCCACCGAGCAGATCGCCTGGCACGGGCGCGGCCAGTCGCTGGTGATGACACTGCCGCCGCTGGCCACGCTGATGTGGGTGCCACACCAGCCGGGCGCCGCCGGCGACGACGCGACGGCTTCCGACAGCGCGGCCGGCGCCGCCGCGCCATGATGACGGCACGTTCGACGTCTTCTGCATGCTGAGCCCCGGAACCCCCTACCCGCTCGGCGCCACGCCGTCACCTCAAGGCGGTATCAACTTCGCCCTGGCGGCGCCCGGCGCCAGCGCGGTCCACCTGTGCCTGTTCGACAGCCAGGGCGAACACGAGCAGCAGCGCCTGCCGCTGCCCGCGTGCACGGACGGCGTCTGGCACGGCCGGCTGCCGGGCGCACGCGCCGGCCTCGTGTACGGCTATCGCGTCGACGGCCCCTGGGCGCCGCGCCAGGGGCTGCGCTTCAATCCGGCCAAGCTGCTGCTCGACCCCTATGCGCAGGAAGTGGTGGGCCGCTACGGCGGCGAGGACATCTTCCTCGACCACGAGCCGGACGCACCGGACCGGCGCGACCCGCGTGACAGTGCGCCCGTCGCCCTCAAGGCCCGCGTGAGCGCGCCGTCGGCCCTGCCTGCGGTGGCGCGCCCGCACATCGATGCCGGCGCACGCGTCCTCTACGAACTGCATGTCGGCAGCCAGACCCGGCTCCACCCGGACGTGCCGGAGCCGCTGCGCGGCACCTTCGCCGGCCTGGCCCAGCCGGCCGTGCTGGACCACCTGCAGCGCCTGGGCGTCACCACCTTGAGCCTGATGCCGGTGCAGCACCGCGCCGACGAGCAGCGCCTGCTGAAATTGGGCCTGACCAACCACTGGGGCTACAGCCCGATCGCCTGGTTCGCGCCGGAGATGCGCTACTGGAGCGGCCGGCCCGGCACCACGCCGGCCCAGGAGTTCCGTTCGCTGGCCGATGCCGTGCATGCGCGCGGCATGGAGCTGGTGGTCGACGTGGTGTTCAACCACAGCGCCGAAACCGACGAGGCCGGCCCCATGCTGAGCCTGCGCGGCATCGACAACGCGCTCTACTACCACCTGCGCGCCGAAGACCCGTCCCTCTACGAGAACTGGACCGGCTGCGGCAACTGCCTGAACCTGTCGCATCCGCGCGTCGTGCAACTGGTGATGGACAGCCTTCGCCATTGGGTGACGCAGCTGGGCGTGGACGGCTTCCGCTTCGACCTGGCACCGGTGCTGGCGCGGCGGGCCGGAGACGGCGCGTTCGACCCGGGGGCGCCCTTCCTGGCCGCCGTCGCGCAGGACCCGGTGCTGGCCCGGTGCCTGCTCATCGCCGAACCCTGGGACATCGGCCCCGACGGCTATCGGCTGGGGCAGTTCCCGCCCGGCTGGCTGGAATGGAACGACCGCTTCCGCGACACCCAGCGGGCCTTCTGGCTGCACCGGGCTGCCGGCCGCGGCGAATTCGCGCGCCGCCTGTGCGGCTCCAGCGATGCCTTCGAACACGACGGCCGCGGCCCCGTCGCCAGCGTCAACTTCGTGACCGCGCACGACGGCTTCACGCTGCGCGACCTGCTGAGCTACGACCAACGCCACAACGAGGCCAACGGCGAGCACAACCGCGACGGGCATGCCCACAACCTCAGCCGCAACTGCGGCGTCGAGGGCGACACGGACGATCCGGTGGTGCTTGCCGAGCGCGCCCGCCTGACGCGAACGCTGCTCGCGTCATTGCTGCTGTCGCAGGGCACGCCGATGCTCCTGGCCGGCGACGAAATCGGCCACAGCCAGCGCGGCAACAACAACGCCTACTGCCAGGACAACGCCATCACCTGGCTCGACTGGGCCTCCGCCGACACGCGCCTGGCCGCCTACGTGGCGCGCCTGCTGGCCCTGCGGCGCGAGGCGGCGCCGCTGCGCCGCGCGCAGTGGTGGCCGGCCACGCCCGCCCCGGGCGAGGCGGCGCTGCACTGGCTCGGCACGGATGGCCAGCCGCTGGCGCCGGCCGACTGGAACGACGCCGGCTGCCATGCCCTGGCCGTGCTGTTCGACCCGCCCGCCGGCGCGCCGCGCTGGCTGCTGCTGGCCAATGCCCAGGCGCAGCCGGCCTGCTTCGTGCTTCCTCCGGGGAGCTGGCAGTGCCGGCTGGCCAGCGACGCCGAGCCCGACGCGCCAGCCGACGCCGCACAGTTGCCGCCCACCGTCACGGTGCCGGCCGGCAGCCTGTGGCTGGCATGCGGCATTCCAGGCATCGAATCCAACCAGACGGAGACATGAGAATGGCTCGAGACAACGCACCCCGGCACCTGCAGGCCCATCAACTGGTACGCCGCACCATCGCCCTGGTACTGGCCGGCGGCCGTGGGTCACGGCTCAAGCAGCTGACCGATCGCCGCGCCAAGCCGGCGGTCTACTTCGGCGGCAAGTTCCGCATCATCGACTTCGCCCTGTCGAACTGCCTGAACTCCGGCATCCGGCGCATGGCGGTGGTCACGCAGTACAAGTCGCACTCGCTCATGCGCCACCTGCAGCGCGGCTGGAGCTTCCTGCGCGCCGAACTCAACGAAATGGTGGACGTGCTGCCGGCCCAGCAGCGCATGGGCGACGAACGCTGGTACCGCGGCACGGCCGACGCGGTGTTCCAGAACCTAGACATCATCGCCTCGAAGTCCACGCCGCACGACTACGTGGTGGTGCTGGCGGGCGACCACATCTACAAGATGGACTACTCCATCATGCTGCTGGACCACGTGGCGCACGGCCGCGGCTGCACGGTGGGCTGCATCGAGGTGCCACGCACCGAAGCGACCGCCTTCGGCGTGATGGCGGTGGACGACAAGCGCCGCATCGTCGACTTTCTGGAGAAGCCGGCCGACCCGCCGTCGATGCCGGGCAAGCCGGACGTGGCCCTGGCCAGCATGGGCATCTACATCTTCGACTCGAAGTACCTCTACCAGCTGCTGGAACAGGACAACGCCAACCCCGACTCCAGCCACGACTTCGGCAAGGACATCATCCCGCGCGCCGTGGCCGAGGGCCGGGCCGCTGCGCACCCGTTCGGCATGTCCTGCGTCACCCGCGCCCGGCGCGGCGGCGATGCACCGGCGTACTGGCGCGACGTCGGCACGATTGATGCATTCTGGGCGGCCAACCTCGACCTGGCCTCGATCACGCCCGAGCTCGACATCTATGACACCGACTGGCCCATCTGGACGTACCAGCGGCAACTGCCGCCGGCGAAGTTCGTGCTCGACCGCGACGGCAAGCATGGCATGACCGTCAACACCATCGTCTCGGGCGGTTGCATCGTCTCGGGCTCCAAGGTCAGCAGCTCGGTGCTGTTCTCGGGCGTGCGCGTGCACTCCTATTGCGACATCCACGAGGCGGTGCTGATGCCGGACGTGGAAGTGGGCCGCGGCTGCCGGCTGAACCGGGTGGTGATCGACCGCGCCTGCGTCCTGCCCGACGGCATGGTGATCGGCGAGGACCCGGCCGCGGACGCCGCGCGCTTCGAGCGCACCGAAGGCGGCGTGGTGCTGGTCACACGCGAGATGCTGGCGCGGCTGGGCGATGCCGCACCGGCGGCGCCGGCCGGGGCATGAGGCCGATGCGCGTCCTGCAGGTCAGTGCCGAGCTGTTCCCGCTGCTCAAGACCGGCGGCCTGGCCGACGTGACCGGCGCCTTGCCCGCAGCGCTGCAGGCGGCCGGCCAGGACGTGCGCGCGCTGCTGCCGGGATTCCCCGCCATCGTCGCCGGGCTGCGCGGATCGGCGCCGGCGGCCGAGTTCGACGCGCCCTGGGGCGAGCCGGTGCGCCTGCATCTCGCGCACCTGCCCGCCGCCACGCATGGCGCGCCGGCGCTGGCGGTCTACTGGATCGAAGCGCCTGACCTGTACGACCGGCCCGGCAATCCCTACGAGGACGCCGCCCACCAGGCCTACGACGACAACCACCGGCGCTTCGCCCTGCTCGGCTGGGCCGGCGCGCAACTGGCGCAGGGGCTGGACCCCGCCTGGCAGCCCGACATCGTGCATGCGCACGACTGGCACGCCGCGCTCGCTCCCGCATATCTCGCCTTCGCGCCGCGGCAGCCCCGCGCCCCGCGGGTCGGCAGCGTGTTCACCGTGCACAACCTGGCCTACCAGGGCTTGTTCGCGCCATGGCACCTGCACGAACTGGGCCTGCCGCCGGCTGCCTTCCAGATGAACGGCCTGGAATTCCACGGGCAGTTGTCGTTCATGAAAGGCGGGCTGTGCTTCGCCGATCGCCTGACCACGGTGAGCCCGACCTACGCGCGCGAGATCCAGACGCCCGAGCAGGGCCGCGGCCTGGATGGCCTGCTGCGCAGCCGTGCCGAGGTGCTATCGGGCATCCTCAACGGCGTCGACGACCGGGTCTGGAATCCGGCCGACGACAGGCACCTGCCCGAGGGCTTCGCGCCCCGTCGCACCGCGGGCAAGACCCGTTGCAAGGCTGCGCTGCAGGCCGAGCTCGGCCTGGCCGCGCAGGCCGAGGCGCCACTGTTCATCGTGGTCAGCCGGCTCACGGAGCAGAAGGGGCTGCACCTGGTGCTCGCAGGGCTGGACGACCTGCTGGCCCAGGGCGGCCAGCTGGCATTGCTCGGCAGCGGCGACGCGTGGCTGGAGGCCGCCTTCCGCGAGCGCGCCACGGCGGCGCCGCGGCAGATCAGCGTCACCCTCGGCTACGACGAGCCCCTGGCCCATCGACTGTTCGGCGCGGGCGATGTGACCCTGGTTCCCTCGGCGTTCGAGCCCTGCGGTTTGACGCAGATGTACGGGCTGCGCTACGGTAGCCTGCCGCTGGTGCATCGCGTCGGCGGCCTGGCGGACACGGTGACCGATTGCACACTCGAGGACATGGCGGCCGGCACTGCCACCGGCTTCGTCTTCGACCACTTCGAACAACCCGCGTACGCGCGCGCCGTGCGCCGCGCGTTCGCGCTGTTCCGCCGGCCGGCCGACTGGCGCGCGGTGCGTGCCGCGGCCATGCGCCGCCCGGCCGACTGGGGGCAGGCCGCCGCCCGGTACGTCGCGCTCTACCAGCAGGTGCTGGCCGCCTGACCCCTCTTCGACACTCTTCCCCGCCCCACCATGACCATCGAAGAATTCCAATACGACCATCCCGACCGCGACGTGGCCGCCTTCAAGCGCGCCGTGGCCAACAAGCTGATCTACGCGGTCGGCAAGGACCCGGTCGCCGCAAGCCAGGACGACTGGCTGCATGCCACTGCGCTGGCCGTGCGCGACCAGCTGGTGGAACGCTGGATGAGCACCACGCGCGCGCAGTACGCGCAGCGCGTCAAGCGCGTGTACTACCTGTCGATGGAGTTCCTGATCGGCCGGACCTTCACCAACGCCCTGCTGGCGCTGGAACTGCACGACACGGTCCGCCATGCACTGGCCGACTTCGGCGTCGACATCGAGCAGCTGGCCGAGCACGAGCCCGACGCCGCGCTCGGCAACGGCGGCCTGGGGCGGCTGGCCGCCTGCTTCCTCGATTCGATGGCGACGCTGGGCGTGCCCGGCCTGGGCTACGGCATCCGCTACGAATACGGCATGTTCCGCCAGCGCATCGTCGATGGCCAGCAGGTGGAGACGCCGGACTACTGGCTCACCCACGGCAACCCCTGGGAGTTCGCGCGGCCCGAGGTGCGCTTCCGGGTGCGCTTCGGCGGCCATGTGCAAAAGCGCGAAGGAAAGGGCGCACCCTACGGCACCGGGCGGTGGGTCGATACGCACGACGTCCTGGCCGTGGCCTACGACACCATCATCCCCGGCTACGGCACGCAGGCCACCAACACGCTGCGCCTGTGGTCGGCGCGCGCCACCGAGGAGATCGACCTGTCGGCCTTCAACCGCGGCAACTACATGGAAGCGGTGGAGAGCAAGAACCATTCGGAGAACGTCTCGCGCGTGCTGTATCCGGACGACTCCACGCCGTCCGGACGCGAGCTGCGCCTGCACCAGGAGTACTTCTTCGTCAGCGCCAGCGTGCAGGACATGCTGCACCGCTACCTGCGCAATCACGAGGACTTCGACGCGCTGCCCGACCAGATCAGCATTCACCTCAACGACACGCACCCGGTGCTGGCCGTGCCCGAGCTGATGCGCCTGCTGATCGACGAGCACAACCTGCCCTGGGACACCGCCTGGTCGTACACCCAGCGCATCTTCAGCTACACCAACCACACGCTCATGCACGAGGCGCTGGAGACCTGGCCGGTGGAAATGTTCGGCCGCATCCTGCCGCGCCACCTGCAGATCATCTTCGACATCAACGCGCGCTTCCTGGCCGGCGTGGGGCAGAAGCACGGACACGACGTGGAACTGCTGCGACGCCTGTCGCTGATCGACGAGCAGGGCGAGCGCCGCGTGCGCATGGCGTACGTCGCGGTGCTCGCCAGCCACTCGGTCAACGGCGTGTCGGAACTGCACTCGGAGCTGATGAAGCAGTCCATCTTCGCCGACTTCGCCAGGCTCCTGCCGGACCGCTTCAACAACAAGACCAACGGCGTGACACCGCGCCGCTGGCTGGCACAGGCCAATCCGCCATTGGCCAAGCTGCTCGATTCGCGCATCGGCCGCGGCTGGCGGCGCGATCTCGACCAGCTGGCGGCACTGCGCCCGATGGCGCAGCAGCCGGCGTTCGTGCGGGCCTTCCGCCACGCCAAGCGCGAGAACAAGCTGCGCCTGTGCAACTGGATCGAGCACAACATGGGCCTGACGGTGGACACCGACGCCATGTTCGACGTGCAGGTCAAGCGCATCCACGAATACAAGCGGCAGTTGCTCAACGTGCTGCACGTGATCACGCGCTACCTGCGCATCCTGGACGACCCGGAAGGCAGCCACGTCGCGCGGGTCGTCGTGTTCGCGGGCAAGGCGGCCTCGGCCTACCAGATGGCCAAGCTGGTGATCCGGCTCGTCAACGACGTGGCGGCGGTGGTCAACAACGACGCGCGCGCGCAGAAGCTGCTCAAGGTCGTGTTCGTGCCCAACTACAGCGTGAGCCTGGCCGAGCTGATCATCCCGGCAGCCGACCTGTCGGAGCAGATCTCCACCGCGGGCACCGAGGCGTCGGGCACCGGCAACATGAAGCTCGCGCTCAACGGCGCATTGACGATCGGCACGCTCGATGGCGCCAACGTGGAGATGCGCGACGCGGTGGGCGCCGAAAACTTCTTCATCTTCGGCAACACCGCTGCCGAGGTGGCGAACATCCGCGCCGGCGGCTACCAGCCTGCCGAGATCTACGAGTCGAACCTCGAACTGCAGCGGGCGCTGGATGCCATCCGCGACGGCATGTTCTCGCACGGCGAGCAGGCGCGCTACCACGCCATCTTCGACGCGCTGGTGAACTGGGGCGACCACTACCAGCTGCTGGCCGACTACGCGAGCTACGTCCAGACGCAGGAGCGCGTCGATGCGCTGTACCGCGATCCGGACGCATGGACGCGCACGGCCATCCTGAACGTGGCCGGCATGGGCCGCTTCTCGTCGGACCGCACCATTGCGCAGTACTCGCACGAGATTTGGAAGACGAAGCCGGTCAAGCTCGAGCCCGGGCAATGAAACCCGGCAGCGCCCCTCGGACGCGTCGACCGGCAAGACCATTTACCCGGCACGAAGTTGTATCGCAAGTTACAATGTGAGCCCCTCGCAGGCACGTGCGCCCCGTGTGCGTCGTGCCGGCTCCGGTCCCATTGCAGGGGCCCGAGTCTCCCCTCCACCTGTGGCCCGGCGCATCCCGCCGGCCGCCCCAAGATAGGGAAGAAACGGTTGCAGCTGACCGCCTCGCACACTCCCCGCCGCAATGGCATGTCCCGCTTCACGCGCGGGGGCGTGCTGGCCACGCTCCCCATGTGGCTGCGTGGTTCGCTCAATTGCGGGCTGCTGCGATCGCGCAATGCGCTCACGCCCTTGCTGAGCCAGCCCGTTCCGTTCCCCCTGTTCATCACAGAGCAGACCGCTCGCGCTCCAGGCGGCTGATCGCCGCACGCGCCCCCGTCCGGTAGCGCCAGCCTCGCACGGCTCGGCAGCACCGGCCCGCCCTTCGTCTGCCTCTTTGCGCGACGCCGATCCGGCGTTCCTCGCGCATGCGCAGGCACGACCGCACAAATCGAACGTGAGGAGTCTCGCCATGGCACGGATCGCCCGTCCTTCTTCCCTTTCATCGTCCACTTCCCCGCGCCCCGCGACGTGTGCCGCGCCGCTGCAGCGCATCGCCGTCATCGGCGGTGGCGCCTGGGGCACGGCGCTGGCCATCAGCGCGGCGCGCGCCGGACGCGCCGTGGCGCTGTGGCTGCGCGAGGCGGATCTCGCCGCCCGCATGCAGCAGGGCCGCGAGAACACCGTCTACCTGCCCGGGCATCGCCTGCCCGCCGGGGTCACCGTGCATGCCCGCATGGAAGATGCCCTGCGCGACGCGCACGCCGCCCTGCTGGTGGTGCCGTCGCAGCATCTGCGCGTCACCTGCAACGCCATGGCCGGCGCCCTGCCGTCGGGCCTGCCGCTGGTCGTGTGCGCCAAGGGCATCGAGCACGCAAGTGGCCTGCTGATGGCCCAGGTGGTCGAAGAAGCCCTGCCCGGCCATCCGCTGGCCGTGCTGTCCGGCCCTACCTTTGCCAGCGAAGTGGCACAAGGCATGCCCAGCGCCGTGACGCTGGCCTCGGAGGATGCGGCGTCCGCCGCGGCGCACTCGCTCGCCGCGCGCCTGGCCGCAGCGCTAGGCACGCCGGCGTTCCGTCCCTACGTCACCGACGACCTGCGCGGCGTGGAAGTCGGCGGCGCGGTCAAGAACGTGCTGGCGATCGCCAGCGGCATCGCGCAGGGCATGGGCTTTGGCGCCAACGCGCGCGCAGCGCTGATCACGCGCGGACTGGAGGAGATCCGCCAGCTGGCGCTGGCCCTGGGCGGACGCAGCGACACGGTGTACGGGCTGGCAGGTTTGGGCGACTTGTCGCTCACCTGCTCGAGCGAGCAATCGCGCAACATGCGCTTCGGCATCGGGCTGGCCACCGGCCGCAGCCCGCTCGACATGTTCGACGGACGCCCGGTGGTGGTCGAAGGCCGCGACAACGCGGTGCCGGTGACCGACCTGGCGCGCCGGCTCGAGGTGCACATGCCCATCTGCGAGGCGGTTCGCGCGGTGGTTGCCGACGGCGTGCCGATCGCCGCCGCCATGCGGCAGCTGCTGGCCCGGCCCTTCCGTGCCGAGACATCCGCCATCGCGCTGCAGATCGCCCAGCCACCGGCCGGACGCGCCCACGCGGAGCAGCGCCTGTGAGCCGCACCACGCCCCCGATGCCGCCGGCCCCGCGGCGCCCGCTGGTGCTGGCCACCGACCTGGACGGCACCTTCCTCGGCGGCAGCGACGCGCAGCGGCTCGCGCTGTACCGCTGGATCGAGGCACACCGCGAACGGGTGACTCTGGTCTTCGTCACCGGCCGCGACCTGCCGTTCATCCGCACGCTGGTGCGCGACACGCCGGTGCCTCGGCCCGACTATGTCATCGGCGACGTCGGCACCACCATCGCCGGCGGCCCAGGCATCGAGCCCATGGAGGAACTGGAGCAGCCCATCGCCCAGGCCTGGGGGGACGCCGGCGCGCGCATGCGCGCGCTGCTCGCGCACGAGCCGGGCCTGCGCCTGCAGGAGACGCCCTTCCGCTACCGGCTGAGCTACTACTACGAGCCGGCCGCGCTTTCGCCGGCCACGGTGCAGAAAGTGCGCGATGCCGGCTTCGACTGCCTGCTCTCGGCCGACCTGTACCTGGACGTGCTTCCGCCGGGCATCTCGAAGGGGCCGACGCTGCTGCGCCTGGCCGGGCACCTTGGCTGGCCGCACGAATCGCTGCTGGTGGCGGGCGACACCCTCAATGACCTGTCGCTGTTCCGCACCGGCCTGGCCGGCGTGGCCGTCGGCAATTCCGAACCGGCCCTGCTGCCGCACCTGGCGCAGTGGCCGCGCGTGTACCGCAGCCCCGCTCCGGGCGCGGCCGGCATCGCCGACGCACTGCATCACCACGGCTTCGTGGCCGACCACTTGAACCCTCGTCTCCCGTCATGAACAACAACACCGTGAAGAAATCCAGCCTGGTGATCGTCTATCACCGCCAACCCTACGAGGAAGTCGTCGAGGACGGCGCCACCGTCTATCGCGAGCACAAGAGTCCGAACGGCATCGTGCCCACGCTCAAGAGCTTCTTCGGGGCGGTGGACCAGGGCGCCTGGGTGGCCTGGAAGCAGGTCGACCCCAAGCACAAGGACAAGGACTTCCAGCAGGTGGTCCGCATGAGCGACTCGTACGGCGAGTACAACGTCTCGCGCCTGCCGCTCAGCGCCGCGCAGGTGCGCAGCTTCTACCACGTCACCTCCAAGGAGGCACTGTGGCCGATCCTGCACTCCTTCCCGGAGCGCTACAACTACGACGCCGTGGACTGGCCCGTGTTCCGCGAGGTCAACCGGCTTTTCGCCGAGGCCGCCGTGGAGCAGGCAGAGCACGGCGCCACCGTCTGGGTGCACGACTACAACCTGTGGCTTGTGCCCGGCTACGTGCGCGCGCTGCGGCCCGACGTGCGGCTGGCTTTCTTCCACCACACGCCGTTCCCGTCGTCGAGCATCTTCAACATCCTGCCGTGGCGCGAGGAGATCATCGACAGCCTGCTCGCGTGCGACGAGGTCGGGTTCCACATCCCGCGGTATGCCTCGGGCTTCGTCGCGGCGGCGCGCAACCTCAAGGGCGTCGAGATCGTCGAGGAGGTGGACGTGGAGCCCACGCTGTCGCCGGTCGGCCTGGCGTTGTCGGAAGCGTCGGTCGCCACGCGCATTCGCCACAAGGGGCGCGAGATCCGCGTCGACTCGATTCCCGTGGGCACCAACGTGCGCTACATCGGCGAGGTCGCGGCCAGTGCCGCCACCGCACGGCGCGAGGAGACGATCCGCCAGGACCTGGGCGGCCGGCGCCTGATCATCTCGGTGGGCCGCAGCGACTACACGAAGGGAACGCGCGACATGCTGCTGGCCTTCGAGCGGCTGCTGGAGCGCCGCCCCGAGGTGGCCACGCAGGTTCAGTTGCTGGTGACCTCGGTCGCCGCCGCCAACGGCATGGCCGTCTACCGCAAGGTGCAGCACGAGATCGAGCAGATCGCCGGGCGCATCAACGGCCGCTACGGCACGCTGGCGGCGCAGCCGCTGCTGCTGATGACGTCCGCCATCCCCTTCGAGGAACTGATCGCGTACTACCGCTGCGCCGACATCTGCTGGATCACGCCGCTGCGCGACGGGCTGAACCTCGTGGCCAAGGAATACGTGGCCGCGCGGCGCGGCATGGACGGCGTGCTGGTGCTGTCGGAATTCACGGGCGCCTCGGTCGAACTGGCGGACGCGGTGCTGGTCAACCCGTATTCGTCCCAGCTGATGGACGACGCCATCGAGCGCGCGCTGGCGATGCCGCAGGACGAGCAGCGCGAGCGCATGCGCAGCATGGCCGCGAGCGTCGAGAAATACGACGCCACCCATTGGGCGCGCCACACGCTCGAGAGCTTCCGCAGCCTCTGACGCCCGGGCCGGGCGCGGCCGTCAGTGCGCGTCCTGCAGCGCGGTGCCGTCGGCGTCGAACAGGTGGCAGCGCCGCGCCGGCAGGTACATCCGGCCCGGCTCGCCTTCGGCAAGCGGAACCTCGGCACCCCAGCGGGCGCACAACAAGGTGCCGTCGGGCGCGCGCAGGTAGGCCAGGCGGTCCTCGCCGAGCTCCTCGACCACTTCGATCGGTCCGTCGATGGCCGCGCCGCCCACGTCGTGCGTGATGTGCTCGGGGCGGATGCCCAGCGTCAGCGGCTGGCCAGGCGCCAGTTCGGCGGCCGGCGCCGGCAGTGCCTGCACCGCCCCGCCGGGCAGCCGCACGCGCACCTGGCCTTCGGCCAATGCCTCGACCTGCACCGGCAGGAAGTTCATCCGCGCGCTGCCGATGAAGCCGGCCACGAACAGGTTGCGCGGGTTGCGATAGAGCTCGGTCGGCGAGCCGACCTGCTCGATGCGCCCGCCGTTGAGGACGACGATGCGGTCGGCCAGCGTCATGGCCTCGACCTGGTCATGCGTCACGTAGACCATGGTGGTCCTGAGCGCCTGATGCAGTCGCGCGATCTCCAGCCGCGTCTGGCCGCGCAATTGCGCATCGAGGTTGGACAGCGGCTCGTCGAACAGGAACACGCTCGGTTCGCGCACGATGGCGCGGCCGATGGCCACGCGCTGGCGCTGGCCGCCAGAGAGCTGGCGCGGCAGGCGCTGCAGCAGCGGCGTGAGTTCCAGACGCTCGGCCGCCTCGCGCACCCGGGCATCGATCTGCGCGCGGCCCAGGCGCCGCCCGGCCTCGAGGCCGAAGGCGATGTTCTGGTGCACCGTCATGTGCGGGTACAGCGCATAGCTCTGGAACACCATGGCCACGCCGCGCTCGCGCGGGGCGAGATCGGTCACGTCGCGCTCGCCGATCAGCACCTGCCCGTCGCTGGCCTGCTCGAGGCCGGCGACCAGGCGCAGCAGTGTCGACTTGCCGCAGCCCGACGGGCCGACGAAGACGCAGAACTCGCCCGGCTCGATGCGCAGGTCGACGCCGCGGATCACGGCATGGCCATCGAAGTCCTTGCGCACGCCGCGCAGCTCGACGGCCTGGGCCTGGATCGGCGGCCTGCTGTCGGGAGCGTTCATGGACTTTCCTCCTGCTCTTCGTCGCGCTGCGCAAAAAAGGCGTCGAAGCCCGGCAGCATCAGCGTGGCGCCCTGCATCTGCCCGCCGAAGCCATGCCCATCCAGCGGCGTGAACGTCAGCGCGTCAGGCAACGCCAGGCTCATCGGGAAGGGCCCCAGGTTGAACACCGCGCGCAGCGTCCGGCCAGGCAGCAGCCGCTCCAGGCACAGCAGCGGCGCCGCGACCCGGTCGACGAACCGGATGCCGCCCAGTTGCAGCGCCGGCTGGGTCTTGCGCCAATGGATGAAGCGTTGCACCCGCGACAGGACCGACGCGGCGTCGGCCGACTGCAGCGACACCGCCCTTTGCACGTGCGCCAGCGGCACCGGCAGCCAGGGCGTGGCCACGCTGAAGCCCGCATGCAGCGCCTCGGCCACCCAGGGCATCGGCGTGCGGCAGCCGTCGCGGCCGGGAAACTCGGGCCAGAACTGGCGGCCATAGGGGTCCTGCAGGAGCTCGAAGGGAATCTCCGCCTCGGGCAGGCCCAGCTCCTCGCCCTGGTAGATGCAGGGCGTGCCGCGCAGCGACATCAGCAGCGCCAGCAGCAGCGGCGCGGCGCGTTCTCCATGCTCCTGCAGTCGCCAGCGGGAGATGACCCGCGCCACGTCGTGATTGGACATGGCCCAGCTGGGCCAGCCGTCGCCGATGGCTTGGTCGAACTCCTCGACGACGCGCCGGATGTGGCCCGCCGAGAAGGTCTCGCCCAGCAGGTTGAACGTGTAGGCCATGTGCAGGCGCTTGCCGCGCGCGGTGTAGGCCGCGGTGGTGCCGGCCGGATCGCGGTCGGGCCCGATCTCGCCCACCATCGCGGTGCCGGGGTGCGTGTCCACCAGCCGGCGCAGGCGCTCCAGGAAGGCGAGGTTCTCGGGCCGGGACTTGTCGTAGACGTGGTCCTGGTAGCTGTAGGGGTTGCTCTCGGGCACCCCGACCGTCTGCCCGCCCTCGCCCAGCGCCGGGTTGTCGCGCAGCGCCTTGTCGTGGAAGTAGAAGTTGGCCGTGTCCAGGCGAAAGCCATCCACCCCGCGCTCGAGCCAGAAGCGCACGACGTCGAGCACGGCCTGCTGGACCGCCTCGTTGTGGAAGTTCAGGTCGGGCTGGCTCGCCAGGAAGTTGTGCAGGTAGTACTGGCGCCGCCGCGTGTCCCAGGTCCAGGAGCTGCCGCCGAAGAGCGACAGCCAGTTGTTGGGCGGCCCGCCGTCGGGCCGGGCGTCGGCCCACACGTACCAGTCGGCCTTCGGGTTGGTGCGGTCGGCGCGGCTTTCGGCGAACCAGGAGTGGCGCTCGGAGGTGTGCGAGATGACCAGGTCGATCAGCACGCGCAGGCCGCGCTCGTGCGCCTGTGCCAGCACGGCGTCGAAGTCGGCCATGGTGCCGAACATGGGCGCCACCTGGCAGTGGTCGGCCACGTCGTAGCCGAAGTCGGCCATGGGCGAGACGAAGAACGGCGCGATCCAGACGGCGTCGGCGCCCAGTGCGGCCACGTGGTCCAGCCGCGCGGCAATGCCCGCGAGATCGCCGACGCCGTCGCCGTTGGTGTCGAGGTAGGAGCGCGGGTAGATCTGGTAGATCACGCCGCGCTGCCACCAGTCGGTTGCCGCCGAAGCGTCGTTGTCTGTCGTCATCTCATCATCCTTTGACCGCGCCGGCCGTCAGGCCTGCGACGATGCGCCGCTGGAACACGAGCACCAGCAGCATCAGCGGTACCGTGACCACTACGGATGCCGCCATGATCGGACCCCACGGCAGCTCCTGGCTGCTGCCGCCGGACAGCAGCGCGATGGCCACCGGCACCGTGCGCGCGTCGGGCGACAGCGCGAAGGTCAGCGCGAACAGGAACTCGTTCCAGGCCACGATGAACGCCAGCAGCCCGGCCGGCACCATGGCCGGCCACAGCAGCGGCAGGAACACGCGGCGCAGAAGCAGTGCGGGCGAGGCGCCGTCCACGTAGGCGGCCTCCTCCAGTTCACGCGGCAGCTCGCGCATGAAGGTGGTCAGCACCCACACGGTGAAGGGCAGCGTGAGCACCAGGTTGGCCAGCCCCAGCCCGGGCAGGCGGTCGTACAGGCCGAGCGCGCTGATCAGCTCGAACATGCCCGACAGCACCGCCACCTGCGGGAACATGGACACGCCGAGGATCGTCATGAGCAGCAGCCCCCGGCCGCGGAACGGCACGCGCCCCAGCGCCCAGGCGGCGCCAAGCCCCAGCAGCAGCGACGCGCCCACGACGCCGAGCGCCACGGCCAGCGAATTGAGGATGCTGCGGCCGAAGTTCTGCTGCACGAAGATCTGCGCGTAGTTGCGCAGATCGAAGTGGTCCGGCCACAGCGACGGCACGAACAGCTCGGAGCCGGTGCGCAGCGAGGACACCAGCGCGTAGTAGAAGGGAAAGACGGACACCAGGAAGATGATCGCCAGCAGCAGCGCGAAGCCGGCGCGGCGCGCCAGTGCGGCGCCGCTCATGCGCCGAGTGCGGCGGGTCTGGCCGGCGCTCATTGCGCATCCCCCTGCGGCTGCACCCGGCCGACCACCAGCGCGGTCCAGGTCAGCAGGACGATCACCAGGAACAGCAGGGTGGAGGCGGCCGAGCCGTAGCCGACCTCCTGGAAATCCACCAGCCACTGGCGCGCATACACCGACATCGATTGGGTGTCGCGCGAGTTGGCGGTGAGCACGTAGATCAGATCGAACACCCGCAGCGCGTCCAGCGCGCGGAAGATCACCGCCACCATCAGCGCCGGGCGGATCAGCGGCAACGTGACGCGGAAGAAGACGCGCACCGGGTGGATGCCGTCCACCCGTGCCGCCTCGTAGCAGTCGCCCGGCAGCATCTGCAGCGCCGCGAGCGTCAGCAGCGCCATGAAGGGCGTGGCCTTCCACACGTCGACCATCACCACCGCCCACATGGCCAGTTGCGCGTCGGCGGTCCAGGCGACGGGCTGCGAGATGATGCCCAGGCCCATCAGCACATGGTTGAGGATGCCGAACTGGTCGTTGAGCATCCAGCCCCACATGCGGGCCGACACGACGGTGGGAATGGCCCACGGAATGAGGATTGCCGCGCGCACCACGCCGCGCAGCGGAAAGCGCACGTTCAACGCCAGCGCCACCACCAGGCCCAGCACGGTCTCGATCGACACCGAAACCGCCGCGAACCAGACGGTGCGCCAGACCGCGCGCCACCACACCGGATCGGCCAGCACGCCATACCATTCGCCGCCGTCGCGCGACAGGTAGTTGTCCAGGCCGACGAAGCGCGCCGCGCCCAGTTCGTCGAGGTGCGCGTCGGTGAAGCCGAACCACAGCGTGCGCGCCAGCGGCCATCCGGCCACCAGCACCAGCGCCACCAGGGTTGGCGCGAGGAACATCCACGCCGCACGCACGCGCTGGCGCGCAAGGCCGCCGGGGCGGCGCGTCGGGGGCACGCTACCAGCCACGGCGGCTCATCCTGCGCAGTTCATGCGAGAGTTCGTGCAGCGCGGCCTCGGGCGTGCTGCTGCCGGACAGCGCCCCGTGCACCTCGTTGGCGACGGCGCTGGAGACGCGGTTGTACTTGCGGCCCGTGACCCGCGACGGCCGCGCCACGGCCGATTCGAAGCTGGGATACAGCGTGCGGAAGAACGGATTGGCGGCGATCACCTGGGCGTCCTGGTAGAGCGCCGGCCGGGTCGGGTTGTAGGCGGCTTTCACGGCGCGCCGCTTCTGCTCGTCGCTGCCGGTGAGATAGCGCACCAGGTCCGCCGCCTCGGCGACGTGGCGCGAGTGGCGCGAGACGGCGAGGTTCCAGCCGCCCAGCACGCCGCTGTGACGCGCCGCGCCGCGCGCCGGATCCCCGCTGGGCAGTGCGGCCACGCCCACCTTGCCGCGCACGGGGCTGTCCGCACCTTGCGCCAGCGCCCAGGCATACGGCCAGTTGCGCATGAACACCGCATGCCCGGACTGGAACAGGCCGCGCGCCTCTTCCTCCGAATAGTTGAGCACGCCAGGCGGCGCGATCGACCCGATCCAGCCTGCGGCCATGGACAAGGCCTCGCGCGCAGCAGGACTGTCCACCACGACCCGGCCCTGCGCGTCGACCAGCGCGCCGCCGCGGCTGTCGATCCATTCCAGCGCGTTGACGGTCAGGCCCTCGTAGGCGCGGCCCTGGAACACGTAGCCCCACAGGCCGCCATTGCCCGCCTGGCGCTCGGCCTGCTGGATGCGCCCTGCCGTGCGCGTCATTTCGTCCCAGGTCTGGGGAACCGGCAAGCCGTACTTGCGCAACAGGTCGGCGCGGTAGAACAGGACGCCGGCGTCGGTATAGAAAGGCAGCGCCACCAGGCGGCCGTCGACCGTGTTGTTGCGGATGATGGCCGGGAAGTGCTCTGCCGGCGCGTTGCCGGCCATCGGCCCGAGGTCCACCAGGTTGCGCGCCAGGATGCCGGGCCACACCACGTCGATCTGGTAGATGTCGATCGCGGTGCTGCCGCCGGCCAGCAGTTGCTGATAGAGCGCCAGCCGCTCGCTCGCCGAATTGGGCGTGGACACCACCCGCACCGAGTTGCCGGTGCGCTCGGCCCACGCCTGGGCACCTTCGCGGCACAACTGCAGTTCCTGCCCCACCGCGCCGCAGGAGATCGAGATCTCCACGGCCATCGCCCACCGCGGCGTCAGCGCCAGCCACAGCAGGCTCGACAACACCATGGCCGCAAGCCGGCCGAGGCATGGGCGGGGGACGCGTTCAATCAATAGTGCAGTCCAATCGCGGTGGAACGCGAGATCCGGTCGTCAGGGCTGGCGCAGGCCCAGCACATCGAACATGTCGAACAGGCCGCTGCGTCGGCCGGCCAGGAAGCGCACGGCACGCAGGCTGCCCTGCGCGTAGCCGGCCCGGTTGGACGACTTGTGCGAGATCTCGATGCGCTCGCCGATGCCGGCGAACAGCACGGTATGGTCGCCCACGATGTCGCCGCCGCGAATGGTGGCGAATCCGATGCTGGAGGGATCGCGCTCGCCGGTGACGCCTTCGCGCGCATAGACGGCGCAATCGTTCAGGTCGCGGCCCAGCGCCTGGGCGATCACCTCGCCCATCTTCAAGGCGGTGCCCGACGGCGCATCCACCTTGTGGCGATGATGGGCCTCGACGATCTCGATGTCGTAGCCGGTGGACAGGGCCTTGGCCGCCATCTCGAGCAGCTTGAGCGTCACGTTCACGCCCACGCTCATGTTGGGTGCGAACACCACGGCAGTGCCTTGCGCAATGTCGGCGATCTGCGCCTTTTGCGCGTCCGAGAAGCCGGTGGTGCCGATCACCGCCTGCACGCCGAGTTCGCGGCATATCTGCAGATGCGCCAGAGTGCCTTCCGGCCGGGTGAAATCGATCAGGACCTCGGCGTTGGCCAGGCCCTGGCGGAGGTCGGCGACGATCGGGACGCCGGTGGCGACGCCCAGCGCGGCCCCGGCATCCTGGCCCAGCGCCGGGCTGCCGGCGACGTCCAGCGCACCGGCAAGGATGCAGTCATCGGAAGCCAGCAGGGCTTCGATCAGCATGCGGCCCATGCGGCCGGACGCGCCGGCGACGGCGACCCGCCGCTTGCCGGCGTGGGCAGCGGCAGAAGCGGAGGCGGAGGACGAATTGGTCAAGACAGGTTCCTCGGACGGACGGATCGGGTGCGCACGCAGCTGGCCGTGCCCCGGCTGGCCCGCCAACGGCGATTGGAAGTGGCGAAATCAGCGGCCGGTGCCCAGCGGCGGATAGCTCGCTGGCAGCGGCGGCTGCGGCTCGGCCGCGCCGGCTCCCGGCTCGGCGGCGTCCTTCGGCTTGGGCGCGTATTTCTTGAGCTCGTCCTCGCTGGCCTCGAGCTTCGGGATCTTGGGCTCGGACTTGCCGCGCGGATCGAGCGTGGCGACGAATTCCTCTTCGCTGGGCATCGGGTCGCCCTCGTGGCGAACCATGCGCTCGCCGTCGAAGTAGACGGTCAGGCGACGCTGCTGCGCCGCAACGCCCTGGCGGCGGATGGTGAAGACGTAGTCCCAGCGGTTGCTGTGAAAGACGTCGTTGAGCAGCGGCGTTCCCAGGATCTCGCGCACCTGCTGGCGCGTCATGCCGGGTTGAAGCGCATCGACCTGCTGCTTGGAGACGAAGTTGCCCTGGACCACCTCGACCTTGTAGGGGGTGATGGCATAGAGCGCGCCGCGGGTACTGTCGCCGATGCTGCTGCACGCGCCCAGCACGGCACTGCCAGCGATCGCCGCCAGGAGCGCCCAGGATCGGCGTGGGTGATTGGCAGTCATGGAAAGAAGGGCAAGCGATATGATCGGCTCATTGTAGCGGCACCCTCTTTGCCGCTCGCAGGCCACAAAAGCGGCACGCATCATGGACAAGATCGACGAACTCAAAAGCACGGGCCTGAAGGCCACCCTGCCCCGACTGAAGATTCTGGAGATCTTCCACAGCGGCAACCAACGCCACATGACGGCCGAGGACGTCTATCGCGTGCTCCTCAACGATCACTCCGACATCGGCCTGGCCACCGTCTACCGGGTGCTGACCCAGTTCGAGCAGGCCGGCATTCTCGAGCGCAGCCATTTCGAAAGCGGCAAGGCAGTCTACGAGCTCAACGAAGGCTCCCATCACGACCACCTGGTGTGCACCAGCTGCGGCCGGGTCGAGGAATTCTTCGACGCGGAAATCGAGTCGCGCCAGCAGATGGTCGCCAAGGACAAGGGCTGGCAGCTGCAGGATCACGCCATGTCGCTCTACGGCGTGTGCGCCGACTGCCTCAGTAAGCGATAGACCCGGCAAGCCCGGGCGGGGCGCCGGGCGTCAGTCGTCGTCCCTGGCGCCTTCCATTGCCTTGTGGTGGCGCGCCACGAAATCGGCATAGGTGTCGATGCCGCGCAGTTGCAGGATCGAATTGCGCACCGCGGCCTCGACCAGCACGGCGATGTTGCGGCCGGCGACCACCTGGATGATCACCTTGCGCACCGGCACGCCCAGCACGTCCTGCGTCAGCGGTGCCGAGGGCATGCGCTCGTAGTCGCGCTCGAAGCTGTCGCGGCGCACCAGGTGGACGATGAGCTTGAGCCGCATCTTCCGTCGCACCGCCGTCTCGCCGAAGATGGCGCGGATGTCCAGCAGGCCGATGCCGCGCACCTCCAGCAGGTTCTGCAGCAGGTCCGGGCAGCGCCCCTCGATCGTGGTCTGGTTGATGCGGTACAGGTCGACCGCGTCATCGGCCACCAGGCCGTTGCCGCGCGAGATCAGCTCCAGGCCGAGCTCGCTCTTGCCCAGGCCCGACTCGCCCGTGATCATCACGCCGAGCCCCAGGATGTCCATGAACACCCCGTGCATCGAGGTGCGCTCGGCGAAGTGCTTGGACAGGTAGGCGCGCAGCAGGTCGATGACGAAGGCCGACGATTCGCGCGTGGAGAACAGCGGCAGCTGGGCGCGCTCGCAGATCGTCAGCAGCTGGTCCGGTGGCGCCTGGCCGTCGGCCAGCACCAGCATCGGCGGCTCCAGCGTGACGATGCGCGCAATGCGGCGTGCGCAGTCGTCGGGCGAGCCGGTGGTGAGGTAGGCCACCTCGCGGGCGCCGAGGATCTGCACCCGGTAGGGATGGATGTAGTTGAGGTAGCCGACCAGGTCAGCGGCCGACTGGGCGCGACTGATGACTTCCGGGTCGAACTGGCGCTCCGAGGCACCCAGGCCGGCCAGCCACTCCCAGCGCAGCGAGCCGCGGAATTCCTCGAACATCGCATCGGCGCTGATGGCGTTCGGCTTCATGAGAAATACAGGTGCCCCGCTTGGGGCATGGAAGCAGGAAGGAAGGCAGCCGGGCGGCTCACGCGACCTGCGCCGGCTGCCAGCCCGCGATCAGGGCGTGCAGCTGCGCCGCATCGGCGCTCGACTTGATCAGCTCGCGCAGGCCGGAGTCGCTCAGCAGCTCGGCAATCTCGGACAGGATCTCGAGGTGCTTCTGCGTGGCCGCCTCGGGCACCAGCAGGAAGATCAGCAGCTTGACGGGTTGCTCGTCCGGCGCATCGAAGCCGATGGCATTGGCCAGCTGGAACACGGCCGCCATGGGCGACTTCAGGCCCTTGATACGGCCATGCGGAATGGCCACGCCGTGGCCGAGGCCGGTGGAGCCCAGGCGCTCCCTGGCAAACAGGCTGTCGGTGATGAGTGCCCGCCCCAAGCCGTGCAGATTCTCGAACAAAAGGCCCGCCTCTTCGAAGGCACGCTTCTTGCTGGTGACATCGACGCTCACGAGGACTTGGGCGGGCGGCAGAATGGACGCGAGACGATTCATGGTGTGTGGGACGGGGCCGATTATGCACCCATGCCACGAAATGCAAAGGGCCGCCTTTCGGCGGCCCGCAATAGGATTTGCCCGAACGGCTCGGACTGCCTTCTAGAACCTTAGTTCACCACTCGCTTGACGGTCTCGTGATGGTGGTCCTGCAGGCACTCCTTGTGGCGAACCACCTGCCGGTCGAGCTTGTCGACCAGTTCATCGACGGCGGCATAGAGATCGTGATGACTCGACTCGGCGAACATGTCATTTCCCTTGACGTGGATGTTGCACTCGGCTCGTTGGCGCTTTTCCTTCTCCTTCTGCTTTTCCACCGTCAGGATCACCTTGACGTCTACGACCTGGTCGAAATGGCGCGTGATGCGGTCCAGCTTGCTGGTGACGTAGGTGCGAAGGGCGGGTGTGACGTCGAGGTGATGTCCGCTGATCGTCAAATTCATGTGTGACCTCCTGGAAGCGACGGTTGAAGAGACCATGAGCCGCGGATGCGGCCAGGTCGGCGGGAAAGTGGGGGAAGCGGATAGCAGGTGGGAGAGGAGCGGCGTGCGCTGGAGCAGAACTGGTCCGATTCACTATGCCCGCGAGGGTGGTGAAAAGCAATGCAAGACCCAGCCTGCAATACCGGATACCTGTTACAGGCGTTTTGCGTCAAACTGGGGGGCTTGCAAGGGTGCGCAGCGATGGCGCCCCGAGCCGCCGGGACACACGCTAGGACCGCCAGGCCGCGCGCAGGCGGTTGCGCAGGTCGATGGTGGCCGCGGGCGGCGGCACGGCTGGCGGCTCCGCGGGCGGCGGCGGCCACACCACCTGCAGATACCCCTTCGCATCGGCGGCCGGAATGAAGCGCGTGCGCCCCGCATACAGGTGGCGGTCGCCGCGCGCCGACTGCCGCGTCACATAGAAGCGCTGCGGCACCAGCAGATGCAGGTGGTCCCGGGCCCGCGTCATGGCGACGTACAGCAGGCGCCGCTCCTCCTCGATCTCCTCGGCGCTGCCGGTGGCCATGTCCGAGGGAATGCAGCCATCCACCACATTGAGCACGTGCACGGAGGTCCACTCCTGCCCCTTGGCCGAATGGATGGTCGACAGGATCAGGTAGTCCTCGTCCAGCAGGGGCGGGCCCGCCCGGTCGCTGGTGGCGTCGGGCGGGTCGAGCGTCAGTTCCGTCAGGAAGCGTTCGCGCGAGGCATAGCCGGCCGCCAGCTGCACCAGCTGGCCGACGTCCGCCAGGCGCAGCCCCGCGTCCTCGTGCAGCCGCTCGAGTTGCGGCTGGTACCAGCGTTGCGCCACTTCCAGGTCGGCCGGCCAGGTGCCTGGGCCGGCTGAGCGCAGCGCGCCGTAGGTCGCGGCGAATTCCGCCCACGCGTCGCGCGCCGCCGCGGGCACGGGCAGATCCCGCACGGTGGCGGCCGGATCGGCGGACGTCTCCAGCGCGTCCATCAGCCGCGTGGCGGTCGCCGGGCCGATGCCGGGGATGAGTTGGACCACCCGGAAACCGGCCAGACGGCCTTTCGGGTTCTGCGCAAAGCGCAGCAGCGCCAGCATGTCCTTGACGTGCGAGGCCTCGAGAAACTTGAGTCCGCCGAATTTCACGAAGGGGATGTTGCGCCGCGCCAGCTCCAGCTCGAGCGCCGCGCTGTGGCTGGCGGCCCGGAACAGCACGGCCTGCGACTTCAGCCGCAACCCGCCTTCGCGGTGCGCCAGCACCTGGTCGGCCACCCAGCGCGCCTGGTGGACTTCGTCGGGAACCAGCACCAGCTGGGCCGGGCCTGCGGACGGCCGGTCGCTCCACAGCCGCTTGGCGAAGCGCTCTCCGGCCCCGGCGATGACGGCGTTGGAAACGTCGAGGATCGGCGAGGTGGACCGGTAGTTGCGCTCGAGCGTGACGACGCGTGCCGGCCGCCCGGGGGAGGCGAACTGGCTCGGAAAGTCGAGGATGTTGCGTACCGTGGCACCGCGGAACGAATAGATGGATTGCGCATCGTCGCCCACGGCCGTCAGCCCGCGTCCGTCCGGCCTGAGCCGCTGCAGGATGGCCGACTGGAGCCGGTTGGTGTCCTGGTACTCGTCGACCAGGACATGGTCGAAGCGTTTGCTCACTTGTGTTGCAAGCGCAGGCTCGCCCATCATCTCGTGCCAGGCCAGCAACAGGTCGTCATAGTCGAGCACGTTCTGCGCGGCCTTGGCATCGACGTAGGCGCCGAACAGCCGCCCGAGTTCGGCCTCCCATTCGGCGCACCACGGGAAGGCGCGCGCCAGCACGGCCGACAGGCTGTCCTGGGTGTTGACCACGCGCGAATAGATCGACAGGCAGGTGCCCTTGCCGGGAAAGCGCCGGCCGCTGCCGGCGAGGTTCAACTCGTGCCGGACCAGGCCCATCTGGTCTTCGGCATCGCCGCGGTCGTGAATGGTGAATTGCGGGTCCAGCCCCAGCGATGCCGAATGGTCGCGCAGCAGACGCGCGCCGATGGCGTGAAAGGTGCCGGCCCAGGGCAGTTCGGGCGGCGACTGCGTTCCCAGGCCCAGTGCCCGCGCCAGCACGTGGCCGGCGCGCTGCGACATCTCCTGCGCCGCGCGGCGCGAGAACGTCAGCAGCAGCAGGCGCTGCGGATCGGCACCATGGGCGATCAGGCTGGCCACGCGGTGCGCGAGCGTGCTCGTCTTGCCCGAACCGGCGCCCGCCACCACCAGCAATGCGCCGGCGTCGGCGCCGTCGGCGCCGTGCAGCACCGCCTCGCGCTGCGGCGGGTTCAGCCGCTCCAGGGCTTCATGCAGGCGGCTGAGAGGGTGTTCGATCGTGTTCATGGCGGCGCAGGCGCAACTGTACATTCATCCAGCGGATCACGCGGTCGGGCAGGCGCAAGAAGGCGCCGCCCGATCCATGCACAGATGACATAATTGCGCCCGTCGCAACAAGCACGCTTTTAGGAGCACCGCCTTGGAAAACTGCCCTCCTCGGCAGCTTTCAACTCCCAGCTGACGCCCGTCATTCGCGAATGGGTGCCGGATCGGGGTTGAAAGCGCCCCGCACTCTTGCCCATTCGTCGAACGTCATCTCAGGGAGTGAGCCCATGCTCAACATCTTCACGCTCGCCAACGGCCGTCTCGTCCAGGAAGAGATCGAGTCGCTGGAAGAACTGTCCAAGTTCCGCCCCATCTGGGTGGACCTGGAATCGCCCACGCTGGAGGAAAAGCGTTGGGTCAAGCAGTACTACGACCTGTCCATTCCGGAAGACGCGATGGACGAGGACATCGAGGAATCCGCCCGCTTCTACGAGGAAGACAACGGCGAACTGCACATCCGCAGCGACTTCCTGATCGACGACGAGGACCCGCGCTCGGTGCGCGTGGCCTTCATCCTCAATCGCCACAACGACGTCTCCCGGCGCAGTTCGGGCGTGCTGTTTTCCATCCACGAGGAGGACATCCCGGTGTTTCGCCTGTTGCGCCTGCGCGCGCGGCGGGCACCCGGCTTCATCGAGGATGCCAAGGAGGTGCTGCTCAAGCTGTTCGACACCGACGCCGAGTACTCGGCCGACACGCTCGAGGACATCTATGACGAGCTTGAGGTGGTCAGCAAGAAGGTGCTGGCCGGGAACGTGAGCGACGAACTCGCCGGCGAGGCGCTGGGCGCCATTGCCCGCCAGGAAGACTTGAACGGGCGCATCCGCCGCAATGTGATGGACACGCGCCGCGCGGTGAGCTTCATGATGCGCAGCCGCATGCTCAACGCCGAGCAGTTCGAGGAGGCGCGGCAGTTGCTGCGCGACATCGAGTCGCTCGACAACCACACGGCGTTCCTGTTCGACAAGATCAACTTCCTGATGGATGCGACCGTCGGTTTCATCAACATCAACCAGAACAAGACCATCAAGATCTTCTCGGTGGCCAGCGTGGCGCTGCTGCCGCCGACGCTGATCGCCAGCATCTACGGCATGAACCTGGCCTTCCCGGATCTCAGGGCGTTGGGCGAGGCCGCCTTTCCGTACGTGCTGGCGCTGATGGCCGCCAGCGCGCTCGGGCCGATGTGGTACTTCCGGCGGCGCGGCTGGTTGAAATAGCTCCCCCCAGGCTACCCTGCTTCGCAGGTCCGCCAACCCCCTCGAGGGGGCACACCCTCCGGCCCGGCGGAGCCGGTTCCGTGGTTGTTCCCGAAGGGGCTTCGCTGCGCTTGCCGCGCGCCTGCCTGGGGGCGCGACGCGGCGGATCAGGCCGCAGCGGCGGGGCGCACCCGCTCAACCGGCATTCAGCAGCCGCCAGAGCCTGTCCGGCGTCAGCGGCATCTGCAGCCGCGCCGCCTTGTCGGCATGGCCGGCGCGGGACAGGGCGTCGGCCACGGCATTGACGACCGCCGGCGTCGCGCCGATGGTGCCCAGCTCGCCGACGCCCTTGACGCCCAGCGGGTTGTTCAGGCACGGGGTGCCGGTGTCCATCTCGGTGGTGAACTCGGGCGAACCGGACGAGGTGGGCAGCGCGTAGTCCATCAGGCTGCCGGTGACGAGCTGGCCGGAGGCGGCGTCGTAGACCACCTCCTCGAGCAAGGCCTGGCCGATGCCCTGCACGGCGCCGCCGTCGAGCTGGCCGCGCACGATCATCGGGTTGATGACGCGGCCGACGTCGTTGACCGAGGCATAGCGCTGCACCGCGACTTCGCCGGTGGCCGGGTCGAGCTCCACCTCGCAGATGTGGCAGCCGTTGGGCCAGCTCGGGCCGGCCACGGCGCTGGTCGAGTCCATGAAGATGCGCGCGTCCGGCTGGCGCCCGGCCAGCTCGAACAGGCCGATGGCCAGGTCGGTGCCGGCGACGCTGAATTGGCCGGCGTCGTAGCGCACGTCCTGCTCGCTGGCCTCGAATTCCTTGGCGGCCAGGCCGCGCGCGACGTCAATGGTGCGCTGCGACCCGACCTGCATGGCCGAGCCGCCGGTGAAGATGGAGCGCGAGCCGGCGCTTCCGAACCCGTTGCCGCGGTCGGTGTCGCCGAGCACCACGCGCACCTTCTCGATCGGCACGCCGAAGGCATCGACCACCAGTTGCGCCAGCGACGTGGCGATGCCCTGGCCCATTGCGTTGACGGCGGAGTAGACCTCGATCACGCCCTCCGCCTGCACCGAGACGGTCACGCGTTCCTCGAACACGTTGCCGCCCGTCCATTCGAGGAAGGTGGCAATGCCCAGCCCGCGCTGCAGGCCCCGCTCGGCCGATTGGGCCGCGCGCGCGTCGAACCCGCTCCATTCGGCCAGCGCCAGCGCCTGGTCCATGACATGCTCGAAACGGCCGCTGTCGTACACCTGCTGCATCGGGTTGGTGTAGGGCATCTGCTCGGGCCGGATGAAGTTGCGGCGGCGCAGCGCGAGGCGGTCAATGCCGGTCTGGCGCGCGGCCTCGTCCATCAGGCGCTCGATGTTGAAGATGGCCTCGGGCCGGCCGGCGCCGCGGTACGCGCCGGTGGGCGCGGTGTGGGTCATCACCGCCTTGAAATGGAAGTCGATGGTCTGGATGTCGTAGACGCTCGTCTGCACCCACGGGCCGATCAGCAACTGGATGGCGACGCCCGCGCCGGTGGGGTAGGCACCGACATTGGCCACCGAATGCACGCGCAGCGCCAGGATGCGGCCGTCGGCTGCCAGCGCCAGTGCGCAGTGCGCCTCGATGTCGCGCCCGTGTGTGGAGGAGATGAACTCCTCGCTGCGATCGGCGATCCACTTGACCGGCCGGTGCAGCATGCGCGCGGCAATCGCTACCACCGCGTCTTCCGGGTAGAGACCGGTCTTCATGCCGAAGCCGCCGCCCACGTCGCCGACGACCACGCGCACGTCGTCGGCGGGAATCCCGAGCATGTCGGTGGCGATGGTGTTGCGCGCTCCGGTCGGCATCTGGGTGCTCATGCGCACAGTGGTGCGCCCGGTGGCGGCGTCGAAATCGGCCTGGACCGAGCGCGGCTCCAGCGTCACGGCGGCCAGCCGTTGATGCCGCAAGGTCAGCTCGACGACGTGCGCCGCCCGGGCGAAGGCGGCATCTGCCGCGACGGCGTCGCCGTGCCGCATCTCGGCCGAAATGTTGTCCGGCGCCTCGTCGCAGACCACCGGCGCCCCCGGGGCCAAGGCCTGCCGGGGGTCGACCACCATTGGCAGATCCTCGTAGTCGACCATCACGGCCTCTGCCGCGTCGCGCGCCTGCTGCACGCTGTCGGCCAGCACGGCGGCCACCGCCTCGCCCAGGAAGCGCACGCGCTCGTGGGCCAGCGCACGGCGCGGCGGCGTGGCGCCCGGGCTGCCGTCGGCGCGCGCGAAGCCGGCGACACCCGGGATCGGCTTGACGCCGGCGTCGACCAGTTCGGCCCCCGTCAGCACCCGGGCCACGCCGGGCATGCCGCTCGCGGCGGCGGTGTCGATCGACAGGATGCGGGCATGCGGATAGGGCGACCGCACGAAAGCCACGTGCAGTTGCCCTTCGGCGCGAACGTCGTCGGTGTACTGGCCGCGTCCGCTCAGCAGGGCCTCGTCTTCCAGCCGGCGCACGGCCTGGCCGCTGCCGAAGCGGGCGACGACGGGCGGGGAAGGGCTCTGGTCAACGGTCACGGCGGGCCTCGTTCATGCATGGATGGGTGAATCGGGCGCGCCGGCTGGATGCGGCGGCGCGTCATCTCGGTGCCGCGCATCATGCCGCAGAAGCGGGAAATCCACAGGCGCTGCGCGCATGGGCCGTGGGCGTACGACCCGGCCACGCCGGGCCGGACCGGTCAGGGCGCCGGGAGCCGATCGAGCAGCGCGGTGATCAGGCCGCGCGCCTGGCAGGCCGCCACCTGCGCCAGGTAGGCCGGGAAATCGACGTGCGCCTCGTCGTCCGCGCGGTCCGAGACGTGGCGCGCGGCGGCAAACGGCACGCCGTGGTCGTGGCACACCTGGGCCACGGCGGCCGCCTCCATGTCGACCGCCAGAGCGTCCGGCAACTGCTCGCGCAGGGCCTGTGCCTCGTGCGCACGCGAGACGAAGCGGTCGCCACTGACGATCAGTCCGCGGTGCAGGCGCGAAGCCCGGCCGAGGCCGAACCGCTGCCGCACCTCCGGTTCGAGCCCGCCGCCTTCCGGCGCGGCCTGAGCCGCCGCCAGCAGAAGCGCCACCGAGGACGCATCGGCCGCGAAGCGCGCGCGCCCGTAGAGCGGAACCTCGTGGCGAGCGAACAGCGGCGAGGCATCCATGTCATGCTGGAGAAATTCGCCGCCGATCACCGTGTCGCCGACCCGCACGTCCGGGTGCAGGCCGCCGGCTAGGCCAGTGAAGAACAGCCGCGTCGCGCCGAAGCGCTCGATCGCCGCGGCGGCGGTCGTCGCCGCCGCCACCTTGCCGATGCGCGACAGGACGAACACGACCTCCCGGCCCTGCCACCGGCCCACATGGAACTCCCGGCCCGCATACACCTGGGTGCGCAGGCCGTCCAGCCGCTGCGCCAGGCCGGCCTGCTCTTCGGGCAAGGCGCTGAGGATGGCGGTGGTCATCGGCGCCGCCGTTCGGCCGTGCCTGCACCGTGACGCCGTGCCGCAGTCCGGGCGTGCATGGGGTCGCCGCCGGTCAGCGTGGGTCGCGCAGTTCGCGGCGCAGCACCTTGCCGACCGGCGTCTTCGGCAGCTCGGTGCGGAACTCGATCAACCTGGGGCGCTTGTAGCCGGTGAGGTTGTCGCGGCAGAACTCGCGAATCTGCTCCTCGGTCAGTTCGTCGCCCTTGCGCACGACCACCAGCTTGATGCCCTCGCCGGTCTTCTCGTCGGGCACGCCCACCACGGCGCACTCGAGCACGCCGGGCAGCTGCGACACCACGTCCTCGACCTCGTTCGGATAGACGTTGAACCCGCTGACGATGATCATGTCCTTCTTGCGGTCCACGATCCGGAAGTAGCCACGCTCGTCCGTCACGCCGATGTCGCCGGTCTTGAAATAGCCGTCGGCGGTCATGGCCTTGGCCGTCTCGTCCGGGCGCTGCCAGTAGCCCGCCATGACCTGCGGGCCCTTGATCGCGATCTCGCCGGCCTGGCCCAGGGGAACCTCGTTGCCCTGGTCGTCCAGCAGCTTCATCCGGGTGCTCGGCAGCGGCACGCCGATGGTGCCGCTGTATTCCGTGCTCGTGACCGGGTTGCAGCTGGCCGACGGCGAGGTCTCCGAAAGGCCGTAGCCTTCGCAGATGGGGCAGCCCGTCTTGCTCAGCCACAGCTTGGCCACGCCGCTCTGGACCGCGGTGCCGCCGCCCACCGACACCTTCAGGTTCTTCCAGTTGACGGTGTTGAAGTCCGGATGGTTGGCCAGGCCGGCAAACAGCGTGTTGACCGCCGGAAAGCTGTGGAAGGTGTGGCGCGACAGCTCCTTGAGCGTGGCCGCCAGGTCGCGCGGGTTGGGAATCAGGATGGATTTCCCGCCGGTGCGCATGCACAGCATCATGTTCACCGTGAAGGCGAAGATGTGATAGAGCGGCAGCGCGCACACGCTGGTGGGCTGCTCGCCTTGCGGCACCTTGCTCATGGCGGGCGCGTTCCAGGCTTCGGATTGCAGCACGTTGGCGATGATGTTCCGATGCAGCAGCACCGCGCCCTTCGACACGCCGGTCGTGCCGCCGGTGTATTGCAGGAGGGCGACGTCGTCCGGCCCGATCTGCGGCGCTTCGAACTTGCGCGAGCCGCCGCGGCCGAGCGCATCGTTGAAACGCACTGCGCCGGGCAACTGGAAGGGAGGCACCAGCTTCTTGATGTCGCGGACCACGAAGTTCACCAGCAGGCCCTTGAGACCCAGCCGGTCGCCCATGGCTGCCAGCACCACATGCTTGACCGGCGTGGCGGCGATGCATTTCTGCAGCGTGGCGCCGAAGTTCTCGATGATGATGATCGCCTTGGCGCCGGAATCCTTGAGCTGGTGCTCGAGCTCGCGCGGCGTGTAGAGCGGATTGACGTTCACGACCACCAGCCCCGCACGCAGCACCGCCGCCACCGCGATCGGGTACTGCGGCGTGTTCGGCATCATCAGCGCGACGCGGTCGCCCTTGACCAGGCCCAGGCCCTGCAGGTAGGCCGCCAGCTTGCGGCTAGCCTTGTCGACCTCGGCGTAGGTGATGTCCTTGCCCATGAAGCTGAAGGCAATCCTGTCGGCGTAGCGGCCGAAGCTCTCCTCCATCAGCTCGACCAGCGAGGCGTACTGGGTCGCGTCGATATCGGCGGGCACGCCTGCGGGATAGCTGGACAGCCAGGGGCGATCGGTCATCGGTGTCGTCTCCAGATAGAAAAAGGGCGCGGCCGCCCGTGGCGCCACGCCCCTCTATGGTAAGTGCAATAAAAAGTTACTCGACAGCTTTCACCATGTCCTCGACCACCTTCTTGGCGTCACCGAACACCATCATGGTCTTGTCCATGTAGAAAAGCTCGTTGTCGAGCCCCGCGTAGCCCGCCGCCATCGACCGCTTGTTGACGATCACGGTCTTGGCCTTGTAGGCCTCCAGGATCGGCATGCCGTAGATGGGGCTGCCCTTTTGCAGCGCCGCCGGGTTCACCACGTCGTTGGCGCCCAGGATGATGGCCACGTCGGCCTGGCCGAACTCGCCGTTGATGTCTTCCATCTCGAAGACCTGGTCGTAGGGCACCTCGGCCTCGGCCAGCAGCACGTTCATGTGTCCCGGCATGCGCCCGGCCACCGGGTGGATGGCGTACTTCACGGTCACGCCCTTCTCGGTGAGCTTCTGCGCCAGTTCCTTGACCGCGTGCTGCGCGCGGGCCACGGCCAGGCCGTAGCCGGGCACGATGACCACCGTCTCGGCGTTGCCCAGCACGAACGCGGCGTCGTCCGCGCTGCCGCTCTTGACCGGCCGCTGCTCCTTGGCGCCGCCGACCGCCGCGGTGGCCTCGCCGCCGAAGCCGCCCAGGATCACGCTGAAGAACGAGCGGTTCATCGCCTTGCACATGATGTAGCTCAGGATCGCGCCCGAGGAGCCCACCAGCGAACCGGCCACGATCAGCATCGCGTTGTTCAGCGAGAACCCGATGCCGGCAGCAGCCCAGCCCGAGTAGCTGTTGAGCATGGACACCACCACCGGCATGTCGGCGCCGCCGATCGGGATGATGATCAGCACGCCCATCAGGAAGGACAGCGCCAGCATCGCGAAGAACGCGGCCCAGCTCTCGGTGAACACGAACACCAGGCCGAGCGCGACGGTCAGCAGGCCCAGCACCAGGTTCAGCACGTGCTGCCCCTTGAACTGCACCGGCGCGCCCTGGAACAGGCGGAACTTGTACTTGCCCGACAGCTTGCCGAAGGCGATCACCGAGCCGCTGAAGGTGATCGCGCCGATGGCCGCGCCCAGGAAGAGCTCAAGCCGGTTGCCCGCCGGGATCGCATAGCGCAGGAAGCCGTCGATGATGTAGGCACCGTCGGGCGTGTTCACCCCCACCGCCGCGGCCACCGGCGCGGCCGTGATGCCGAACGCCCATGGCTCGAGCACGGCGGCGATGGCGATGAACACCGCCGCCAGGCCGATCATGCTGTGGAAGAAGGCCACCAGCTCGGGCATCTGGGTCATCTCGACCGTCTTGGCGCGCCAGGCCCCGTAGCCGCCGCCGACCACCAGACCCAGCAGCACCCATGCCATGCCGCTGGCCTTGCCGCCGGCCAGCTGCACGATCAACGCCGCCGTGGTCAGCACGGCGATGGTCATGCCGGCCATGCCGAACAGGTTGCCGCGAATCGACGTGGTCGGGTGCGACAGGCCCTTGAGTGCCTGGATGAAGCACACGCTGGCCACGAGGTACAGCAGCGTGACGACGTTCATGCTCATTTCGAGGCTCCCTCGGCGCGCGCAGGCGCTTTCTTCTCTTTCTTCCTGAACATCTCGAGCATGCGCCGCGTGACAAGGAAGCCACCGAACACATTGACCGCGGCCAGCGCGACGGCCAACACGCCCATGCCCTTGCCGACCCAGGTCTCGGTGAGCGCCGCCGCCAGCATGGCCCCGACGATGACGATGGCCGAGATGGCATTGGTCACCGCCATCAGCGGCGTGTGCAGCGCGGGCGTGACGGTCCACACCACGTGGTAGCCCACGTAGATGGCCAGCACGAAGATGATCAGGTTGATGACGGTATGGCTGACGGGATCCATGGCTGTTCTCCGCTGTGTCTTCGTGCTTGACTAGGCTTTCGCCCGCGTGACCTGGCCGGCCTGCGCCACCAGGCAGGCGGCAACGATGTCGTCCTCGAGGTCGACCTTGAAGCCGCCCTCCTTGGGCAGCACCAGCTTGAGGAAGTCCAGCACGTTGCGCGCATACAGCGACGACGCATCGGCCGCCACCAGGGCCGGCAGGTTGGTCTCGCCGACGATCGTCACGCCGTGCCTGGTCACCGTCTTGTCGGCCTCGGAGAGCGGGCAGTTGCCGCCCACGCCGCCGGGCCCCTTCCCGGCCGCGATGTCGACGATCACCGAGCCCGGCTTCATCGACTTGACCATTTCCTCGCTGATCAGCGTCGGCGCAGCCCGGCCCGGGATCAGCGCCGTGCTGATGACCACGTCGGCAAGCGCCACGCGCTTGGCCACCTCGACCTGCTGGCGCGCGAGCCACGACGGCGGCATGGGCCGGGCATAGCCGCCCACGCCCTCTGCGGCCTCTTTTTCCTCAGCCGTCTCGTACGGCACGTCGATGAACTTGCCGCCCAGCGACTCGACCTGCTCCTTGACGCTCGGACGCACGTCCGACGCCTCGATCACCGCGCCCAGGCGCTTGGCCGTGGCAATGGCCTGCAGCCCGGCCACGCCCACGCCGAGGATGACCACGCGCGCGGCCTTGACCGTGCCGGCGGCCGTCATCAGCATCGGGAAGAAGCGCTGGTACTTGTCGGCAGCCATCATCACCGCCTTGTAGCCGGCGATATTGGCCTGCGACGACAGCACGTCCATGCTCTGCGCCCGGGTGGTCCGCGGCGCGGCCTCCAGGGCGAACGCGGTCAGCCCCGCCGTCGCCAGGCGCTGCAGGCCCTCGGCATCGAACGGGTTGAGCATGCCCACCACGACCGCGCCGGGTTTCATGCGGGAAGCCTCTTCCTGCGAGGGCGCGCGGACCTTGAGCACGATTTCCGCGCCCAGGGCCGCAGCTGCGTCCACGATCTGGGCACCTGCAGCCTGATAAGCCTCGTCCGTGACGGACGCGGCCAGGCCGGCACCGGATTGAACCTGCACGACATGGCCGGACGCGACCAGCTTCCTGGTCGTCTCGGGCGTTGCGGCCACGCGGGTTTCGCCCGCCACTGTCTCGGCGGGCACGCCAATCAACATAGCAACCTCCTCCGGGCTGGGGACTCAACCCAATCGGCCGGGAGCTTACCTGAAGACCGCGAAGGGTTTCTTGACCTGAGACAAGTGTGTAAATGTGGCCGCTAACGCCGCTTCCGCAAAGGGTGTCCGACGTTTCTCACAGCCCGTGGACAATGATCGTAGCCATCGTGACATTTGGCGCAAGAGTTGACAATCGCAACTGGATCGCTGGAACATGGCCGGCTTCGCAGATTTAGACTGCGTAGCACAACTAGCAAAAAAGGGACGGAAAAACAATGCGCATAGCCACATTGGATGACGAGGTGTCGCAGATCGAACTGATCCGCCACACCATGAACGGCATCGACCATGAATGCCACGCCTACACGGAAGGAAAGGCGCTGATGCGCGACCTGCGCGTCCAGTCCTTCGACCTTCTGATCCTCGACTGGACCCTGCCTGACATCCAGGGTCCGTCCATCGTGAAATGGGTCCGTGAGGACCTGGCCAGCCGGATGCCGATTCTCTTCGTCACCAACCGCCGCGACGAAGCGGACCTGGTCGAAGGACTGGCCGCCGGCGCCGACGACTTCATGGTCAAGCCGATCCGCGCCGCCGAACTGCAGGCACGGGTGCGCGCCCTCCTGCGGCGCGCCTACCCGAGCCAGCACGAAGTCGAACTGCAGTTCGGCACCTACCACTTCTTCCCGCAATCGCGCACGCTGCATGTCGATGGCGCGCCGGTCGACCTGAAGCACCGCGAGTACGAGTTGGCCCTGTTCCTGTTCCAGAACATGGGACGACTGCTGTCGCGCGAGCATCTGCGCGAAGCCGTCTGGGGCCGCGGGCCGGACGAGCCCTCTCGCTCGCTCGACACACACATCTCGCGCCTGCGCACCAAGCTTTCGCTGCGGCCGGCCAACGGCTTCCTGCTGTCCGCCGTGTATGGCCTGGGCTACAGGCTGGAGACCGTCGACACCGGAATGTCGCCGTACGGCGCCGACGAAGCCGACGCAGAGGCCGGCATCAGGAGCACCTGATGAACACCGCGTTCCGGCGGTGTTGCACCGGCCTGGGCGGCCTGCTTCTCTCGTGCGCCTGCAGCGCCGCCGCGCTGCACAGCCAGCCGGATGCCGGGCCGCCGGCGGCCGAGGCCGCCGGCAACAGCGTGAAGGTCGACCTGATGGACGGCAGTGTGCTCGACGTGCCGACCGATGACGACTCGCCGGCCCCGAGGCCAGCACAGCCGCTGGTGGGCAACGGTGCGGACGCACCCGGTGCAGCGCCGCGCACGCTGATGCGCAGACGCGGCCAGATCTTCGACCCGGCAACGCCAGGCGTCGTCGCCAGCATCCGCGGCTGATTCGTTCGGCCGACGCCGGCTGCCGGCCGTGCAGCGCGGACTGACCGCGTTCGCGCGGCGTACCGCCCGTCCCACCACCTGCGCGCCCCATCTGCCACCCACATGCCACTCTCCGTTCCATCGCCCCCGGTGACTCGCCCGACGCCCGCGCAGCGCCTGGTCGGCCTGGCGCGACGACGCCTGGGCTGGCTGGTGCTGGCCGTCGGCCTGCTCGGGCTGGTTGCGACGCTGACCGCCTCGAACAGCCTGCCTCGGGCCGACCGCCTGTTGCGCGAGAGCGCGCTCAACCTGGTGCGGCCGGACGCCAGCGACAACATCGTCATCGTCGCGATCGACGAACGGAGCATGGACGCCATCGGCCGCTGGCCCTGGCGCCGCGCGCTCCATGCCGAGGTGCTGCGCCGCATTGCCCGGGGAGGGCCGCGCTGCATCGGCCTCGACCTGCTGCTCGGCGGCGAGGACGATGCCCCTGACGATGACGACGCGCTGCTGGCCCACCGCATCCGGGACGCCGGCTGCGTCATCCTGCCGATGGCGGTGCAGGTGAGTGGTCGCCATGGCGAGACGCAGAAGGAAATGCTGCCGGCCCCGGCCTTCGCGGCGGCTGCGGCCGGCCTGGGCCACGCGCACCTTTCGCTCGACGCCGACGGCACCGTCCAGGGGGTCTACCAGCGCGAGGGCTTTCCCGGGCGCGAGTGGCCCAGCTTCGCGTTGGCGCTGGCGCAGGCCGGCAGCGGCCAGCCGGTCGCACCGCAGCCCGAAACCGCGGCCGGCGGGGCCACGTCGCCCCCGGCCGCACGCTGGGCACGCACCGCGCATGACGCCATCGTCTTCCATGCCCCGTCGTCTTCGCACCGGACCGTGTCGTACATCGACGTGCTGCGCGGCAACGTGCCGCCGGAAGTCTTCAAGAACCGCTACGTGCTGATCGGCGCGACCGACGCGAGCCTTGCGGACGTGTTCGCCAGCCCGGCGCCCAGGCAGTACGGCCTGGTTCCGGGTGTCGAGATCTTCGCCACCGAACTGCAGGCGCTGCTGGCGGGCCAGCACATCGCCTCGGCGTCGACCTGGCAGAACCTGGCATTCAACCTGGTGCCGCTGGCCATCGTCCTCCTGGGCCTGCTCTGGCTGGGGCCGCTGGGCGTGTTCGTGCTGCTGTTGACGGTCCTGGTCGCGCGCACGGGCGTGCAGGTGGCCCAGCCGTGGATCGGTCTGCGCTTCACGTCCGCTGCCGGGCTCGGCGGCCTGCTGCTCGTCTATCCCCTGTGGAGCCTGATGCGCCTGACGGCGGCGCACCGCTTTCTGCAGCGCGGCACCCGAGAGCTGAACACAGTGCTGGCGGGCCTGTCCCTGCCGCGCGACGAACAGGCCGATGGCGACTTCCTCGATCGCGACTTCGACGCCTCCGCGCTGGCCATGCGGCGCGTGCGTGACCTGCATCGCTTCGTCCGCGATGGCGTCGACCGCCTGCCCGATGCCACCCTGATCCTGAACCGGCGCGGCAAGGTGTTCATGGCCAACCGGGCCGCGGCGGCACATTGGGGGCGCACTGCCGAAGCCCTCAAGGGCGAGGATGCCCAGGATCTGCTGGCCGACATCCGCTCGCGCGACAACGGCGCCCGCATGCTGGCGCCCGAGGCCCTGCGCCAGGACGCGCCCGCGCCGATCGCCGGAGAAGGGGAAGACGCCCGCGGGCGCATCCTCCTGCTGCGCTGCGCGCCGACCTTCACCGCCGAGAGCATCCATTCCGGCTGGATGATCTCGCTGGTGGACATCACCCGCATGCGCCGCGCGCAGAGCCAGCGCGACGAGGCGTTGCGCTTCATCTCGCACGACATCCGGGAGCCCAGCGCGTCCATCCTCACGGTGATCGAACTGGCGCGCGCCCGCCCCGCCATGCTGCCGCGCGAGCTGCTGCTGCAGCGCATCGAGCGCCATGCCCAGACTGGCCTCGAGCTGGCCGACGGCTTCGTCAACCTGGCGCGCGCCGAGGCGCAGCCTTTCAAGGCCGAGGTGCTCGACCTGAACGAGTCGCTGATGCAGGCCATCGACAACGCCTGGGACGAGGCGCGCCGGCGCGAGGTGCGCATCGTGCTCGGCGCCGGCCCGGACGAAGCCCCCTGCGCCGGCGATCGCGGTTTGCTCGCCCGCGCCCTGACCAACGTGCTGGGCAACGCATTGAAGTATTCGCCGGCCGGTGCCGAGATCGCCTGCGGCATTGCCGATCGCGGCGACAGGTGGGCGATTTCCGTGCGCGACCAGGGCCCGGGCATCGCGGCCGAACAGCAGAGCCAACTGTTCCAGCCTTTCCATCGGTTGCACCGCGAGTCGCACCCGGGCGTGCACGGTGTGGGCCTGGGCCTGCTGCTGGTGCGTACGGTGGCGCAGCGCCACGGAGGCAGCGTGGAGATCGACAGCGCCGAGAATGCCGGCTGCACCGTCATACTGCTGCTGCCCAAGCTCAACTGCAGCACCATGAAGCATCTCAGCCAGCAACAGCAAGAGGACGCATGACCGCGCCGCGATGGAAGCCCAACGTCACCGTGGCGGCGGTCATCGAGCGGGACGGACGCTTCCTCCTGGTCGAGGAGGACACGCCCGCGGGCCGCATGCTCAACAACCCGGCAGGGCATCTCGAGGCCGGCGAGACGCCCGTCCAGGCGTGCGCGCGCGAGGCATTGGAGGAAACGGCCCACCTGTTCCGCCCCACCGGCCTGGTCGGCATCTACATGGCACGGGCGCGCCAGCGCGACGGGCACGACACCACCTACCTGCGCATGGCCTTCTGCGGCGAGCTCGGCGAGCGAGTGCCCGGCCGCGAGCTCGACACCGGCATCCTCGGCACGCTCTGGTTGACGCCAGAGGAGATCCGCGCCAGCCGGGCGCGTCACCGCAGCCCGCTGCTGCTGCGCTGCGTCGAGGACCATCTCGCCGGCGCACGCCACCCCTTGTCGCTGATCCACGTCGACCCGTCGGTGCTGGCCGCGGACTGAACCGCGGCCGGGCGCACCGCGGCATGTCCCGCCCCAGGCATGGAGCGGCCGGCGCAGGGACAATATCGCCCATGAGCACGCAAGCGAAGCAACGGGTGGTCGTCGGCCTGTCCGGCGGTGTCGACTCGGCCGTCACGGCGTACCTGCTCAAGAAGCAGGGCCACGAGGTGGTCGCCATCTTCATGAAGAACTGGGAGGACGATGACGACAGCGAGTACTGCTCGTCGAACATCGACTTCGTGGACGCCGCCAGCGTGGCGGACGTGCTGGGCATCGAGATCGAGCATGTCAATTTCGCGGCCGACTACAAGGACCGCGTCTTCGCCGAGTTCCTGCGCGAATACCAGGCGGGCCGCACGCCCAACCCGGACGTGCTGTGCAACGCCGAGATCAAGTTCAAGGCCTTCCTGGACCACGCCATGCGCCTGGGCGCGCAGCGGATCGCCACCGGCCACTACGCGCGCGTGCGGTTCAACGAGGCCACGCGACGCCACGAATTGCTCAAAGGGCTCGATCCCGCCAAGGACCAGAGCTACTTCCTGCACCGCCTCAACCAGCAGCAGCTGGCGCGCACCCTTTTCCCGGTGGGCGAGCTGCGCAAGACCGAGGTGCGGCGCATCGCCGACGAGATCGGGCTGCCGAACGCAAAGAAGAAGGACTCGACCGGCATCTGCTTCATCGGCGAGCGGCCGTTCCGCGAGTTCCTCAACCGCTACATCAGCAAGGCGCCCGGGCCGATCCGCGACGACCGCGGACGCGTGCTCGGACAGCACCAGGGACTGTCCTTCTACACCCTGGGCCAGCGCCAGGGCCTGGGCATCGGCGGCATCAAGGAAAAAGGCGCCGCCCGCGGCGGCGGCGAACATGCTCCGTGGTTCGTCGCGCGCAAGGACATGGACAGCAACACGCTGTGGGTGGTGCAGGGACACGACCACCCCTGGCTGCTCTCGCGCTCGCTGGCCGCCGACGACCTGAGCTGGGTGGCGGGCGAACCGCCGGCGCCGGGCCGCTACGGCGCCAAGTCCCGCTACCGCCAGGCCGATGCCGCGTGCCAGATGCCGGCGGGGCCGGCGGACGGCACGGCGCCGCTGCAGCTGGATTTCGACGAGGCGCAGTGGGCCGTCACGCCCGGCCAGTCGGCCGTGCTGTACGACGGCGACGTGTGCCTGGGCGGCGGCGTGATCGCGTCCGCGCTGCCCTGGGCGCACACGCCCTGACACATCGGCGACGCGGCCCGGCGCGCACAGAAGCGCTCACTCACGATAATCTCGCCCGGCCGCCGCGCGATGCGGCGGCGCTGTCGCGCTCCGCCTAACAACATTTCGACAAGGAGAATCCGCCATGCCTTGGCAGCAGATCTACGACCCCCTGGGCAACATGTTCATCTCCACCGCCCTCGCGGCCATCCCGGTGGTGGTGATGCTGGCCGCGCTCGGCTTCTTCCACATCAAGGCGCACATCGCCGCCGGCATGGGCCTGGTCGCCGCGCTGCTGGTGGCGATCTTCGCCTACGGCATGCCCGCGGACATGGCCGGCCGCGCCGCGATGCTCGGCGGCCTGACCGGCCTGCTGCCGATCGGCTGGATCGTTCTGAACATCATCTTCCTGCACCAGTTGACCGAACAGAACGGCAGCTTCAAGGTGCTGCAGGATTCGCTGTCGGGCATCACGCAGGACCGGCGCATCCAGCTGCTGCTGATCGCCTTCTGCTTCGGCGCCTTCTTCGAGGGCGCAGCCGGCTTCGGCACCCCGGTGGCGGTGACCGCGGCCATCTTGATCGGCCTGGGCTTCTCGCCGCTGGCGGCGTCGGGCCTGTCGCTCATCGCCAACACGGCGCCGGTGGCCTTCGGCGCGCTGGGCACGCCGGTGATCACGCTGGCCAAGGTGCACGGCTACGACCTGATGGAAGTCACGGCAATGATCGGCCGCCAGCTGCCCTTCTTCTCGCTGCTCGTGCCCTTCTGGCTGATCTGGGCGTTCGCCGGGCGCAAGGGCATGGCCGAGATCTGGCCGGCGATCCTGGTTGCGGGCCTGTCGTTCGCGATCCCGCAGTACCTGGTGTCGAACTTCATCGGACCCGAGCTGGTGGACATCATCGCGGCCATCGTCTCGATGGTCTGCCTGGTCGCCTTCCTCAAGGTGTGGCAGCCGCGCACCATCTGGACGTCGGCCTCGCTGCGCGGCAAGGACATAAGCGCCGGCGAGACCAAACCCCCGGCGCCGGTGACGCGCCACGGCACCGCCGAGCTGGTCCGTGCCTGGATGCCGTGGGTCATCCTGTCGGTGTTCGTGTTCATCTGGGGCCTGCCGTCGGTCAAGGGCTGGCTCAACGGCCTGTACTCGCCGAACTTCCCGATCGCCGGGCTGCACAACATGGTGGAGAAGGTGCCGCCGGTGGTGACCGCGCCGACCAAGGAAAGTGCCGTCTACACGCTCAACCTGCTGTCGGCGACCGGCACCGCCATCCTGCTGGCGGCCATCGTCGGCGGGGTGCTCATGAAGTACAACCCGCTGCAGATCGTGCGCACCTTCGGCCGCACGATCTGGCTGGTGCGCTATTCGCTGCTGACCATCATGCTGATGCTGGCGCTGGGCACGCTCACGCGCTACTCGGGCACGGACACCACGCTCGGCCTGGCCTTCGCCAACACCGGCGTCTTCTATCCGTTCTTCGGCACCCTGATGGGCTGGCTCGGCGTGGCGCTGACCGGCTCGGACACGGCGTCGAACGTCCTGTTCGGCGGCATGCAGAAGGTGGCGGCCGAGCAGTTGGGCCTGTCGGCCAACCTGATGGGCGCGGCCAACAGCTCGGGCGGCGTGATGGGCAAGATGATCGACGCCCAGTCGATCGTGGTCGCCTCCACTGCCACGCGCTGGTTCAACCACGAGGGCGACATCCTGCGCTTCGTGTTCTTCCACTCGATCGCGCTGGCGTCGCTGGTCGGCATCCTGGTGACGCTGCAGGCCTACGTCTGGCCCTTCACCCTGCTCGTGCACTGAACATGGCCGCCGCGGGGCCGGCGGCGCGAGCGGCCGGGCCTGCTCAGGCTTTCATGCACTGCTGGGCCAGCAGTTCGTAGGAGCGCAGCCGCGCCGCCGGCTCGAAGATCTGCGACGTCACCATCAGCTCGTCGGCCCCGGTGCGCGCCACGAAGGCCTCGACGGCGGCGCGCACCGTCTGTGGCGAACCGACCGCGGCGCATGACAGTACGGTGTCGAGCAGCATGTTCTCCGCCGGCCCGACCCGCTGCCGGTACCCCGGCACCGGCGGCGGCAGGCGTCCGGGCCGGCCGCTGCGCAGGTTGACGAAGGCCTGCTGCCATGAGCTGGCCAGCAGTTCGGCCGCCTCGTCGGTCTCGGCCGCGAATACATTGAAGCCGAGCATCACGTACGGCTTGGCCAGCTGCGCCGAGGGGCGGAATGTGCTGCGGTAGATCTCGATGGCCTGCATCATCTGCTGCGGCGCGAAGTGCGATGCAAAGGCGTACGGCAGGCCCAGGTGCGCCGCCAGCTGCGCGCCGAAGGTGCTCGACCCGAGGATCCAGATCGGAACCTCCAGCCCCCGGCCCGGCACCGCCAGCACCGGCTGCCGCGGCTCCTTGGACAGGAAGTCCATCAACTCGAGCACGTCCTGCGGGAACTGTTCGGAATTGCTGTCGAGATCACGGCGCAGGGCGCGCGCGGTGCGCTGGTCCGAGCCCGGCGCGCGGCCCAGGCCCAGGTCGACGCGGCCGGGATAGAGCGATTCGAGGGTGCCGAACTGTTCGGCGATGACCAGCGGCGAATGGTTCGGCAGCATCACCCCGCCGGCGCCGATGCGGATGGTCGAGGTGCCCGCGCCCACGTGGGCCAGCAGCACGGCCGTGGCCGCGCTGGCGATCCCGGGCATGCCATGGTGCTCGGCCATCCAGTAGCGCCTGTAGCCCAGGCGCTCGCCGTGCTGCGCCAGCGCGAGCGAGTTGCGGAACGACTGGGCGGCGTCCCCGCCTTCGCAGATCGGAGACAGGTCGAGGATGGAAAGCGGTGGCATGGCGGCAGACATGGCCGCCATCATGGCGCCAAGCGCCAAAGCCTGCCGGCGTGTTGTTTTTCTCCCTCGTGCCGCGGCGTCTCGCCACGCGCTTCGCGCCAATTCCCGCCCATCGTTGCTGACATTCCACAAAAAATGGAATGCGAATGGCTATCATTTTTGGTTCCGCACAAGAAACTCGAGGAGAAACGACTCATGAAGGCTGCCTGGGCCCCTCACAAGCACCCGATGACCCTGCTCGCCAGCCTGCTGGCCGCCGCCGCCCCGGCTTGGGCCCAGTCGCAGGTGCAGGCCACGCCGGCCGGCACCTTGCCCGAAGTGCGCGTGAATGCCGACGCGGTGCCGGAAACCGCGGCCACACCGGTGATCGGCTACCGCGCGAAGAACGCCATCAGCGCCACCAAGACCGACACCCCGCTGTCGGAGACGCCGCAATCGGTGACCATCGTGCCGCGCGACGAACTGGTGGACCGCGGCGTCACCAACATGCAGGACGCCCTGAACTACTCGGCCGGCGTGCGTTCCGACGCGTATGGCCTGGACGCGCGCACCGATTCGGTCCGCATCCGCGGCAGCTACCCGGACGTCTATCTGGACGGCCTGCGCCAGAACTACGGCTACTACACCAGCACCACGCGCACCGAGCCCTATACGCTCGAGCGTGTCGAAGTGCTGCGAGGGCCCTCCGGCATGCTGTTCGGCTCGGGCACCGCTGCCGGCATCGTGAACATGGTCAGCAAGCGCCCCCAGGTGGAGACGCAACGTGAAGTGGGCGTCGAACTGGGCAACTATGGCCGCAAGCAGATCCAGACCGACCTCACCGGCGCCCTGAGCGCCGACGGCGACTGGTCGTACCGGCTGGTGGCCCTGGCGCGCAAGTCCGACACCCAGGTCGACTACGTGCCGGACGACCGGACGGTGCTGATGCCGTCGCTGACCTGGCGCCCCAGCGGCGCCACCTCGCTGACGCTGCAGGCGCTCTACCAGAAGGACAGCAGCGGCAGCAGCTCCCAGTTCTTCCCCTGGGAGGGCACGCTGCTGGGCAACCCCAACGGCCAGCTGCCGCGCAGCCGCTTCATCGGCGAACCGGGCGACTACTACGACAGCGAGCGCGCCACTTTCGGCTGGCAGTTCGAGCACCGCTTCGACGATGCCTGGTCGTTCCGCCAGAACTTCCGCTGGGCAAAGAACGAGAACGACAACCGCTACCACTGGGGCGACTCCTTCACCATCCCCGGCGGCTGGGGGTCCGATCCGATCAACAAGCGCATCCTCGGCCGCTACCTGGACTACCAGCTGACCAAGAACGAGATGTACGTGATGGACAACAACGTCACGGGGCGCTTTGCCACCGGCGCGCTGCAGCACACGCTGCTGATCGGCGCCGACTTCTCGCGCCAGCGCGAGAACGTGTACGGCGGCACGGTCGGCTACAGCGAGATCGACGCCTATGCGCCGGTCTACGGCAACCTGCAGCTGCCGGCCACGCGCGACCCGCTGCCGCGCACCCGGCAGGACAGCCAGGGCTACTACGTCCAGGACCAGATGAAATGGAACAACTGGGTGTTCCTGGCCGGTCTGCGATACGACCAGACCACGTCCGGTGCAGAGGATTCGATCGAGCAGGACGACGACGCGACCACCAAGCGCTTTGCGCTGCTGTATGCGCATCCCGCCGGCTGGTCGCCCTATGTGAGCTATGCCGAGTCGTTCACGCCGCAATCGCCCCAGAACGGGCAGTTGCTCAAGCCGCTGCGCGGCGAGCAATGGGAACTGGGCGTCAAGTACGAGCCGAAGCAGCAGGCGCTGGCCTTCAACGCCGCCGTCTATGACCTGCGCGAGAAGGAACGCACGACCTCGCCCATGCCGGAGGTGATCGAGCAGCTCGACGACACCCGTGCACGCGGGGTCGAACTCGAAGCACGCGGACGTATCGGCAGCGCGATGGACCTGATCGCCAACTATACGTACACGGACGTGGACGACATCATCGAAGGCCTGCCCGAGCATCAGGCAAGCGTCTGGGCAAAGTACCGTTTCGCCGTTGGCGACACCGGCGGCTTCTCGGTCGGCGCCGGGGTGCGCTACCTGAGCTCGTTCCGCGACCTGTCGTACGGCGTTGGCCCGCGCGTGCCGAGCGCCACGCTGCTCGACGCCATGATCGCGTGGGAAAATCCGCGCTGGCGCCTGGCCCTGAACGTCAACAACCTGACGGACAAGAACTACTTCAGCACCTGCCTGTCGCGCGGCGACTGCTGGTGGGGCGCCGGCCGCACGGCGGTCGCCAGCGCCACCTACCGCTTCTGACGTACCGACGCAGCCCCGCCGCGCCTCGCAGCCCATGAAAGACCACGCAGCATGAAAGCCAAAGCCATCAAGTCCTGGAGCTGGATCCACAAGTGGAGCAGCCTGGTGTGCACCGCCTTCATGCTGCTTCTTTGCGTCACCGGACTGCCACTGATCTTTCATCACGAGATCGGGCATCTGCTGGGCACCGAGGTGGAGGCGCCGCCGATGACCGGCGAGGCGGACCGTCAGCGCGTCAGCCTCGACGAGGTGATCCGCAACGCCCACGCGCTGCATCCCGACCGGGTGGTGCAGTTCGTCTCGCCCGACGAGGACGACGACCGCGTCTGGTTCGTCACCCTGACGCCGACGCCGGCGCCGACGGACGACTTCAAGTCGGTCGCCGTGGACGCCCGCAATGGCCAGGTGCTGGCGCAGCCGAAGTTCGACGAGGGCTTCATGTGGGTCATGTTCAAGCTCCATGTCGACCTGTTCGCCGGCCTGCCGGGCAAGCTCTTTTTGGGGCTGATGGGCCTGCTGCTGCTGGTGGCCATCGTCAGCGGCGTGGTGCTGTATTCGCCTTTCATGCGCAAGCTCGAGTTCGGCACGGTGCGCCGCGAGCGCCGCACGCGCCTGAAATGGCTGGACCTGCACAACCTGCTGGGCATCGTGACGCTGGTGTGGGCCTTCGTGGTCGGCGCCACCGGCATGATCAACACCTGGGCCGACCTGCTCATCAAGTACTGGCAGTACGACCAGCTCAGCCACATCCTGCAGCCCTACCAGGGCCAGCCGCTGGTGCCGGCGGCCGAGCGCGCATCGGTGCAGAAGTCGCTGGACGTGGCCCTGGCCACGGCGCCGCATACCAAGCCGTCGTTCATCGCCTTTCCCGGCACCGCGTTTTCCAGCCCGCACCACAACACCGTGTTCCTGCGCGGCAACGAACCGCTGACCTCGAAGCTGCTGCATCCCGTGCTGGTCGACGCGAAGACCAATGCCGTCACCGCCAGCCCGGCGCTGCCCTGGTACCTGACCGCGCTGCTGGTGTCGCAGCCGCTGCACTTCGGCGACTACGGCGGCATGCCGATGCAGATCATCTGGGCGGTGCTCGACATCGCCACCATCATCGTGCTGGGCAGCGGCCTGTACCTGTGGCTCAAGCGGGGCGACCCGACGCATGTGCATGCACCCAAGGAGGCGCGCGCCGGGCCATCGCCCGGCGCCGTGCCGCCGCTGGGCGAGCCGGGACTGGCCGGCCACGCGGCCCGCAGCCGCGCTGAAGCGGGGCAGGCTTCATCGCTGGGGACCAGCGCATGAGCCATCGCCACACGACGCTCCAGCACGACAGGCCGTCCATGCCGTTCTGGCGCCTCTGGGGCTGGCCGATCGTGCTCGGGCTCCTGACCGCGGTGGGCCTGGTCTCCGCATTGTTCAGCGACGGCGGCGCAGGCGACGTGCTGGCCTGGATCGCGCTGGGCATTCCCGTGCTGGTCGGTGCCTGGTACGGCTGGGGGCGGCGGGCAAGCCGGTAGCGCTTCCGGCCGCGCCTTCGAGGCGCTCAACCGTCCGTGCGCTCGAAACGCGGGTCGCCACGCACGTGCGCCTGCAGGAAGTCGAGCACCACCCGCACCCGGGCCGGCAGGCGTCCGGGCCGCCCCAGATAGACCGCGTGAATCGGCTCGAGCTCGCGCGGGTTGAAGTCTTCGAGCACCCGCACCAGGCGGCCCGCTTCGCAGTCGTCATGCGTCTGGTAGTTGGACAGGCGCGCCAGGCCGGCATCCGCCAGCGCCAGCATGCGCAGGGTTTCTCCGTCGCCGGCGCGCAGGCTGGCCTGCGTCGGCATGGTCACTGCCTCGCCCTGCACCACGAACGGCCAGTCCGGCACCCGGCGCCGGTAGCTGAAGTCGAGCCGCCGATGCGCGCCCAGATCCTCGGGCCGGCGCGGCGTGCCGCAGCGCGCGAGGTAGCCCGGGGAAGCCACGACCGACTGCGCCGTGGCACCGAGCGGCCTCGCCACGAGGTCCGACGCCGGCAGCGGCCCCCAGCGCACGGCGATGTCGGCCCGCGCCTCCAGCAGGTCCACCACGCGGTCGGTGACCGCCATGTCGATGGCCAGTTCCGGATACAGCGCAGCCAGGCGCGGCAGCAGGGGCGCAATGACAAGGTGCCCGAAGGCGCTGCTGGCGTTGATCGCCACGCGTCCGCGCGGCGCGCTGGCCGCGCCAAGGCTGCGCTCGGCCTCGTCGATGTCGGCCAGCACGCGCACGCTGCGCTCGTAGAACTGCTCGCCCTCCTGTGTCAGCTGCAAGGCGCGAGTGGAACGGCGCACCAGCTGCGCGCCCAGACGTGCCTCCATCCGGGCGACCAGCTTGCTGACGGCCGATGGGGTCATGCCCAGCACGCGGCCGGCGGCGGAAAAGCCGCCGCGATCGCACACCTGCACGAAGACTTCCATTTCGCCGGAGCGGTTGACGTCGATGCGGGGCATGGCGGGATTCTTGTGAATTGATTTCACATATCCTAATCTTCAGGGCCGTCTATTCAAAAGCGCGGCCGCCCCGCAAAGTAGCGGCATCATGCCAATCTCACTTCTTGCACTGGCTGCGGGCGCCTTCGGCATCGGCAGCACCGAATTCGTCATCATGGGCCTGCTGCTGCAGGTCAGCGCCGACCTGCACGTCGGGCTGACCACCGCCGGCCTGCTCATCTCCGGTTATGCGCTGGGGGTTGCCGCTGGCGCGCCGCTGCTCACGCTGGCCATGCGCAGGTTGCCGCGCAAGCGGGTGCTGCTGGCGCTGATGGCCATCTTCACGCTCGGCAACATCGCCTGCGCGGTGGCGCCCAGTTACGGCTGGCTGATGGCGGCGCGCGTACTCACGGCGCTGGCCCACGGCACGTTCTTCGGCGTCGGCTCGGTGGTCGCCACCGGGCTCGTGGCGCCGGACCGACGCGCCTCGGCCATCGCGATCATGTTCACCGGCCTGACAGCCGCCACCCTGCTGGGCGTGCCCGCCGGCGCATGGATCGGCCTGCATTTCGGCTGGCGGGCCACGTTCTGGGCGGTCAGCCTGATCGGCGTGGTGGCGTTCGCCGCCATTGCATGGTGGGTGCCGGCGATCCGCGAAGACCGGGCCGTGCCCGCGCTGCGCGAAGAACTGGCGGTACTGGCGCGCCCGGGCGTCCTTCGCGGCCTGGCACTCACGGTGCTCGGGTTCGCCGGGGTCTTTGCCGTGGTGACCTACATCCAGCCCTTGCTGACCCAGGTGACGGGCATGCCGCAGGCTGCCGTCTCGGCGGTGCTGCTGGTGTTCGGTGGCGGCTTCGCCGTGGGCAACCTGCTCGGTGGGCGGCTGGCGGACCGCGGCGCCCTGCCGGCCGTGCTGGGCACGCTGGCGGCATTGGCCATCGTGCTGGCTGGCATGCAGTGGGCGATCGGGTCGGCATGGACGGCGGTGCCGTACTTCGCGCTACTCGGCGCCGCCGCCTTCGCCACGGCCGCGCCGATGCAGATGCGCGTGCTGGACCAGGCGGCCGGCGCCGGGCAGAACCTGGCGTCCAGCCTCAACATCGCCGCCTTCAATCTGGGCAACGCGCTGGGCGCATGGGCCGGCGGGATGACGGTCGACCATGGCCCCGGGCTGCCCGCCCTCGGCTGGGTGGCCGCACTTCTCACGCTGTCGGGCCTGGCGATCGCGCTGTGGAGCCGCGGCGCGGATCGCAGCGCTGAACCGGGGGCCCTGCAGCGGGCGTGCCCTAGAACAGGCGCCGCTGGTTGATCAGCGATGCCAGGCGCGCCACGCCGCCGGACCCGCTGGCCGCGCGCCCGATGAACGCGCCCGCCAGAGCGCCAATCAATGCACGCGAGAGAAATGACCGGTCGCCGCGACCGGCGGTGACCATCAACGCGATGCCGACGCCCAGCACGAGCAAATGCTCGCCCGGAAAGTCGGCACGGCTGTTGTCGGCCTCGCGAACCGATCGGATCCAGTCTTGGGTGGTGCTCATTCAGCCTCCTTGGCAAAAGTCCATTGAAAGCGACCGGGGATTCGCCCCGACGCACTGTACGACCGAACGCCAAGCGCATGGTGTTCACTCGCTTCAAGACACCGCGCATCGTCTTCGTCACTCGGTTTGCCGACACTGTGGGACGCGCGAGCCGCGGCGCCTGTGAGACGCGGACGGGCGCGGATGTCGCCGAATGCCGATCGCACGAATGGTCGTGCCGCACGCCTGTTCGTGAACCGTTCCTACATTCCACGGGCGCCGTCGCGCTCATCCTGTCGGCGTCGAAGCAGATTCAGGAGATCACCATGCCGGACGATCCGAGCAAGACCGGGAGCGATCGAAAGCTGATCGCGCTGGAACAGGAGCATGAAGTGCGCACGTGGACCGCCAGCCTCGGCTGCTCCGAGGAGAAATTGCGCGAGGCGGTCAAGGCAGTCGGCAACTCTGCCGATGCGGTGCGCGCCTATCTCGCGCGACAGCGGTAGGCGGAGCGGGCGCGCCCAGTCAGCGCGCGCTGCCTGCGTTGTGGGCGCCCGGCAGCGGCGGCGCCGCTTGCGATCGCGATGCGCCACGAAGCCACCAGACCTGATAGGCCGAGCCGACCAGGAATATGAGGAACAACACGCCGACCACCATTTGGAGGTCCGGGTCGTCCGGCCCCGTGAAGAATGGTCTGCCTACGGGCAGGCGGGTGAATGTCTCGGTCACCCCTGGAATCATGTGAAAGAACAGGGTCAGGGAAAAGGCCACGGTCTGCACAGAAGGCCAAGTCCCGCCGAACAAGCGGCTGCCGGCTGGCCACAGCGCCAGGCCCAATACCAGCAACGTCACGATGGCCAGCGCATGCGGCACGCCGAAGCCGCCGCGCTGGAAAATTCCCAGTGCGGTAAGGCAGGTCAGCGCGGTTGCCCAGGTGTAGACCTTGCCTAGCGAATTGCCAGGATCGATGCGGCCGTCCCGTAGCAAGGCACCGAATCCGGCCGCCAGGGCGACCAGGGAGACGAGGGTATGAACCGTTCCCAGCGTGGTGAGTCCGAGCATGGCGTTCTCCTTGGCAAGGCAACCATGATGGACGCAGGCCACGGCTGCGGCATGCCCAGAATGAAGTATTTGCGGCTCGGCCAAAGGGGATAGATCGCGGCCAGACGCACCACTACAGCGCAAAAGAAAGGAGGGGATCGCCCCCCTCCTTCTTCATCGTAGCGTCGGTCTGGAGACGACTACTTCGGCGTGACGGTATAGCGGATGGTCGCGGGTGCGCCGGCCGTGAGGTCGCCCTCCTTGACGCCGCGGAACGCATTCTCGGCATCCGCGCCGGCCTTTGCCGCCGCCGTGACCTGCGCGACCAGCCCCTCGTACGCCGTGGGGTCGGCTGCCGTCAGTGCCACCTCGTAGTGGCCGTCCGACGCGATGCTGTTGACCGAGTTGCCGCCTTGCAGGGCGGAGACCGTATAGCTGCCGGGCGGCAAGCCGGCCTTCTGCAGCAGGATCAGCGAGCGACCGGCAGCATGCAGCGCGCTCGTGCGCCCGTAATTGCCATTGCTGTGGCCTCCCGGCCCTTGAAACTCGACCACGAGGCCGCCGCTTGTCTGGGCAAGAGCCGGGGCGCCGATGGCACCCAGAACGGCAACGCACAGAAACGAACCAATCGTCTTCTTCATCATGAACTCCTTGCTCACTGGACTTGTGCCGTACGCGGACCGATGGGACCGGCCAATGGCGGCACGACGGTGCCGTCGGCGGCGTGGAAGCCGGCGCTGATGAGCGCCGCAGTCATCGCGCGCTGGATGCGCAGGGCTTCCATGTCTGGATTGCCGCGCGTGCTCCACTCCCAGAATGCGTGGGTGCCACCACTGCCCGCCGTCGACGCCAGGTTCCAGTTGTAGGTCGGCACGCCGATCGCCGCGGGCACGTTGTCGTTCAGGCTTCCCGCGCCGGTGTCCAGCTGGGTCTGCTTGTCCACGCCCACGGTCTGCGCGGCCTGCCAGCCGGCCTGGATGGCGATGTCGCTCTTGTCCTGGTTGACGTGCGCGGGACGCAGGCCGAACCACACAAGCTCCTTCGTCACGGCCTGGGCGCTGCCCTCGGCCGCGCCGTAGCGCGCGTTCTCATCGCTCACGCCGGCCTGGAACAAAGGCTCGATCGCGGCGCGCACCTCGTCCAGTGTCTCGGTGAGCGGAGAACGCATGTCGACCAGGATCGTGCAGCTCGGCACCACCGTACTGCCGGAGGCCGGCGCCTCGCAGCTGGCCTGCCCCACGGTGTAGGTGGTCCTGGGGGCGCCTTCGCGCAACTCGGACGGCGTTCTCACGTCGGCGATCTTCGCCACCGTCGCGGCCATCGCCTCGAGTGCGCTCGGCTGGTTCGGCCCCGGGGTCGCGGGCGCCTTGTACTTCATCTCGAAGCGGTAGCTGCCGAGGAAGTTGATGGAGCCGCCGCCCTCGTTGCCGAAGTTGGTCACGAAGTTCAGCGGGTTGGTGCCGGTCCCGCGATCCTGGTCATAGCCGTACAGCTGCTTCATGCCGGCCAGGTTGCCCTTGCCTTCCTCGCCCGCGGTGCCGCAGATCCAGATGTCGTAGACCGGCTTGATGTTGTGCTTCTTCATCATCTGCGCCAGCGTCATCACACCAGTGGTATTGCCCATGGCATCGCCGATGCCCGGCACATACCTGCGCACGCCGCCGCCGTCTCGCGCAGCATTGGCGTCCTTGAACCAGCGGCTTGCCTGGGCATAGTTGGAGTCCTCGACGATGCGGCCCCCGGCATCGAATGCGAGCTGGTCCGCGATCATGTCCAGCTCCGAAGGCAGCGTGACGATCGGCTGGCTGATGGGCTGCAGCCGGATCGGTTGGTACGGATTGCTGTCGGGCGGCAGCACTTCGGGATTCACCACGTCGATGTGCGACTCGACCAGGACCTTCGGAAACTGCCCGTTGTAGGACTGGGCGCCCGGCGTGCTGGAGTAGGACCCCTTGATCTCCACGCAGGCGTTGTAGACCGGCATGCCGTCGACGATCTGCACGTCGGAACCCGGCAGGTTGCCGTCGGCACTCGTCTTCACTTCGTCGGGCGAGAAGCCCCACTCGCCGGCCATCCTGCGGTGGATCTCGGCCGCCATGCGGTACTCGTAGCGAGAGGGCGAGGCGATGCGCACCAGTTCCATGTGCTGGTTGAAACGTCCCTTCGCGTTCTCGGGCGTGAGCAAGTCCTGGACGACCGCGGCGACCTGCGCGTCCGACGTGATCTTCTCGGCAGCGGCCACCACCTCGGGGGAGATCGTGGGAACGTTCGAGCTGCTCGGCGGCGGTGCCGGCGGAGGAGGCGGCGGTGGAGGTGCGGGTGGTTCGACCTCGCCGCCAGGCGGGGGTGCCGGCGGCGGGTCGTTGTCGCTTCCGCCGCAAGCCGTCAGGACCAGGGCCGATGCCAGGAACAGCAGGCGCAGGTTACTCAGTCTTTCTGCCATGAACTTCACTCCTCGTTGGGTCGTCGAATCGGGGGCATCCGAAAGATCGGCCGGCAGTCCCGGCCGTTCGATTTCGCCAGTCGTGCCAGCACACGATGACGCCTCTCCTATTGCAATGCATGTGCCACGCCGAACACGCGCCGCACCGCGCGAGAAATCCAATCAAATCAACGGCATCGAGGAACCCGTTCGCCGACGGGGAACGGAAAGCCGCACCCGGGGGCGCGAGCGCAGACGGAATTCCGTCGCGCCGCCGCGCGCTCAGGACAGGCCGTACTTGCGCACCTTGTCCGCCAGTGTGGTCTTTGGTATGCGCAATGCCCGCGCGCTATGCGCGACGTTGCCCTGGTTGCGGCTGAGCTCTGCGGCGATCAGGTCGCGCTCGTAGCCGTCGACCATCTCGGTGAGCGAGGGCGCGGCCACATCGGCGCCGCCGTTCGCCTGGGCGCCGAGCACGCCGCTCGGAATACCCAGCACGAGGCAGTCGGCCACGTTGCGCAACTCGCGCACGTTGCCGGGCCAGTCATGCGCCATGAGCCGGCGCATCTGGTCCTGCGTGACGCCCGGGTGCGGCCGGCCATAGCGGCTGGCGGCCAGCAGCATGAAATGCTCGGTCAGCAGCGGGATGTCCTCGCGGCGCTCGCGCAGCGCCGGCAGCTCGATGGTGACCACATTGAGCCGGTAGTACAGGTCCGCCCGGAAGGTGCCGTCCTTGGCCCGCTGCAGCAGGTTTTCCTTGGTCGCGGCCACCACGCGCACGTCCACCTGCATGCCTTCGTTGGACCCCAGCCGCTCCACGCGCCGCTCCTGCAGCACGCGAAGCAGCTTGATCTGCATGCCGGTGGGCATGGATTCGAGCTCGTCCAGGAACAGCGTGCCCTGGTGCGCGTGCTCGATCTTCCCGATGCGCCGCTTCTGCGCGCCCGTGAACGCGCCGGACTCGTGGCCGAAGAGTTCGCTGTCGAGCAGCGCGTCGGGCATGCCGCCGCAGTTGAGGGCGACGAATGGGCTGCTTCTTCGCATCGAATGCGTATGCAGTGCCTGCGCCACGACCTCCTTGCCGGTGCCGGTCTCGCCGTGCACCAGCACGTCGACCGGCGAGTCGGCCACCTCGCCGATGAGATGCCGCATGCGCTGCATCTGCGGCGAGTTGCCGATCAGCTGGCTCTCCAGGCCCGCGCGGCTGGCGAGTGACTTGCGCAGCGCCGCAACCTCAAGCGTCAGGGCGCGCTTTTCCAGCGCGCGCCGCACCACCTCGACGAGCACGTCGGGCGAGAACGGCTTGGGGATGAAGTCGTAGGCGCCACTGCGCATGGCCTCGACGGCCAGACCCACGTCGCCGTGGCCGGTGATCATGATCAAGGGCAGGTCGGCATCGCGCTGGCGGCACCACCGGATGAGCTCCAGGCCGTCCTGCCCGGGCAACTGCATGTCGGTCACCACCACGCCGGCGAAGCCCGGCGCAACCAGGCCGTGCGCCTCCTCGGCCGAGGTGACGGCGCGCACGACGATGCCCGCCAGCTGCATGGCCTGCACGCAGCCGAGCTGCAAGTGGGGATCGTCCTCCACGATCAGGACACTGAGGTCGGAGAGCTTCATGGTGTCGATGGGGCCTCGGCCGGTATCTGCAGCCGGAAGCAGGTGCCGCTGCCATGGCGGTCGAGCGCCAGGATATCGCCGCCGAATCCGCGGACGATGTCGCGCGAGATCACCAGTCCCAGGCCCAGGCCGGCGCCGGGCGCCTTGGTCGTGAAGAACGGCTCGAACAGCTGCTCGCGCGCCTCGGGCGACAGGCCGGCGCCATTGTCCTCGATGTCGATCCAGGTCCAGCGCCCGCCGCCGTTCATGCGCAGGTGCGTGCCGGCACGCAGCGACAGGCAGGGCTGCGGCGTGTCGGCCATGGCGTCCAGGGCGTTTCCGATCAGGTTGATCAGCACCTGCTCCAGCCGGTTGGCGTCGCACCAGGCGAACACCGTTCCGGGGGCGCAGGCATTGATCACCTCGACCTTCATCTTGCGCTGGCGCGGGCCGTACAGGAACAGGGCGTTGCTGAGGGTCTGCCCGATGTCGGTGGCACCATGCACGGCGTCGGACTTGCGCGCGAAGGCCTTGAGAGGCTGGATGATGTTGCCCATCTGGTCGGTCAGCCGCCCGATGATCTGCAGGTTGCCGGCCAGCGGGTCGAGCTGGCCGCGGCGCAGGAACTCCTCCGCGTTGCCCGACAGCGTGCGGACCGCGCCCAGAGGCTGCGTCAGTTCATGCGTGATGCCGGCCGCCAGCTGGCCCAGCACGGCCATCTTGGCGGTCTGCACCAGCTCATCCTGCGCCGCGCGCAGCGACTGCTCTGCCTGCTCGCGGTCGCGCACCTCGCGCTTTAGCAGCGCGTTGGCCTCGGTCAGGTCCTGCGTGCGGGCCTCGACTTTCGACTCCAGCTCGACGTTGGCGCTTTCCAGCAGCCGCCGTGCCTCGTGCCGCTGCCGCTGGATGCGCCGCGCCTGCACCAGCACGAGCACCAGCAGCACGACGAAGGCCGCGGCCACGGCCGACATCACGCCCTGCATGAGCGCTGCGTGATGCACCTCCTTGAGGTCCAGGAACAGCATGACGCGCCAGTCCATGCCGTCGAGCGGGCGCGTCAGCACGAGCTGCTCGCCGATCTGCTGGCTCTCGGCCTGCTCGTCCAGGCGCGGCGACATGGGGAACTGACGGATCTGCAGGTCGGCATACATCCGCGTCAGCTGCATGTCCACGCGCTGCTCGAGCGTCACGGGCGCGAGCGCGGTGTAGCGCCAGGGCAGGTACGAGCTGTGGATCACCACCCGATTGGCGTCCGCCAGCAGCGCCGGCACGCCCACCATGCTCCAGGTCTGGTCGATCGGATCCAGGCTGATCTTGATGGCGGCCACGCCGACCACCTGCGCGCCGTCGCGGATCGGGTGGGAGACGAAGTAGCCCGGGATGCGCCCGTCCACGCCGATGGCGAAATGACGGCCGACGCGACCCGACAAGGCCTCCAGGAAATACGGGCGGAACGACACGTCCGTGCCGAGCATGCTGTCGTCCGGATGGCTGTCGTTGCTCGACGCCACCACGACACCACGCACGTCCAGCGTGAACGCCGCCAGGCTGCCCACGTGCGCATTGAGCCGGCGCAGGTAGGAATTGGCCGCGGCCACGCGCTCGGGCGACACCGGTCCGCGCAGCAGCGCCAGGATCTCCGGGTTCAGCTGGATCGTGGCGGGCACGTGCTCGAGCCGCTTGGCCATGCCTTCCACCGCCGAGGCGAACAGGTCAAGCCGATGGTTCGCCTCGCTCTGCAGTTGTTGTGTTCCGGCCTGCTCCCCTTGCCGGTACGACAGCACCCCGCTGACGCCCATCAGCGCCAGGGCCGCGACGCTGGCCAGCAGGCGCCTGGCGGCGCGGGTGCGGAAGAAATTTCTCTGGCCGCGCACGCGCTCAATCGATCGGCAGGTCGTTCGGCTTGCGATACAACTCCACCAGATCCGGCGACGCCGGCCAGTTCAGGTTCAGTCCGCGCGGCGGGATCGGCTGCTCGAACCACTTGGCGTAGATGCGCATGGCTTCGCCGGACTGCATCTGCTGCGTCAACGCAGCATCGACGATGCGCTTGAACTCGCGGTCGCCGCTGCGCATCATGCAGCCGTAGACCTCCGAAGACATGGGCGAGCCGACGACCACCCAGCGGTCCGGGTCGTGAGCCTTGGCGCGCTCGCCGTACAGCAGGGCGTCGTCCATCATGAAGGCATCGACCCGTCCCGCCTCCAGCAGCGCGAACGACTCGTCGTGGTCCTTGGCGACCACGATGCTGAACTTGCGGCCGATGCCCTCGTTGAACAGTCGAAGCAGGCGCTCCGAGGTGGTGGCGGCAGTGACGACCACGCGCTTGCGGGCGAGGTCGGGAAAGTCGTAGATGCCGGAGTCGCGCGCCGTCATCAGGCGCGTGCCGATCTTGAAGATCGACACCGAGAACGCCACCTGGCGAGCGCGCTCGCGGTTGTGCGTGGTGGAACCGCATTCGATGTCGACCGCGCCGTTCTGCACCAGCGCCATCCGGTTCTGCGGCGTGACCGGCACGAGCTTGATCGTCAGCGCCGGCAACTTCAGCTCGGTCTTGATCGCGTCCAGCACGCGCAGCATGAGTTCGTGCGAGTAGCCGACCACCTGGCGCCGGTTGTCGTAGTACGAAAACGGTACAGAGGATTCGCGGTGGCCAAGATTGATGGTGCCCGTGTCGGCAATGCGCTTGAGGGTGTCGATGGGCTGCGCAACCACGGTGCTGACGCAGCAGAACAGGGAGACGGAAACGAGCAGGAGACGCAGCATGGGCGGGCGCGCGGGAGACGAATGTCAGACACCGTTTCCCAGCACGCATTGTGCCAGCGGCGCCGACGTGTCGCCGGTACAGGGGCGGGCGGGTCGGGGCCCTGTCGATGCGGACGGTTTTCCGGCTGGCCCGCTCGGGGCGGCACGGAAATCCGTCCTTCGCGCGCCGGCGTGGCATCCTTGAGTCATTCCAACATGAAGACTCAGGAGATACGCATGAACTTCCGCCGGCTCACCGTTCTTGCCTGCGCGGGCGCTGCCGCACTCGGCATGGCCCTGCCCGCCGCCGCCCAGGCCCAACCCTGGCCGACCAAACCGATCCGCTTCGTCGTGCCCTTCTCGGCCGGCGGTGCCAACGATCTCATGGCGCGCGCTGCCGCCGAAGGGGCCTCCAAAGTCCTCGGCCAACCGATCGTCATCGAGAACAAGCCCGGCGCCGGCGCCATGCTCGGCACCGACGTCGTGGCCAAGAGCGCGCCCGACGGCTACACCTTCCTGGTCAGCGCCGCCGGCGTGGTGTCCAACAGCATGATCCGCAAGAGCGTGCCGTACAAGGACAGCGACCTGGTGCCGGTGGCCATGATCGGCCTTGCGCCATCGGTCATCGTGGCGCCGGCCGACGCGCCCTACAAGGACCTGAAGGAATTCGTTGCCGCCTCGAAGAAGGGCCAGGGGCTCCACTTCGCGACGGCCGGCACCGGCAGCACGCCCCACTTCGTGGAAGGCCTGCTGGAGAAGGACCACGGCGCCAAGCTCGACGTGGTGCCCTACAAGAGCGGGTCCGAGTCGATCACCGCCGTGCTCGGCAACCAGGTGGACGCCACCTCCGAGGCCAGCATCGTGGTGCTGCCTTACATTCGCAGCGGCAAGCTCAAGGCCCTGGCGACCACGTGGACGCAGCGCATCTCGGCCTACCCGCAGCTGTCGACTGCGATGGAGCAGGGCTTCGACGACATCCGCATCGCGCACTGGGCCGGCGTGCATGCGCCGGCCGGCACGCCGCCGGCGATTCTCGACAAGATGGCCGACGCCGTCGACAAGGCCATGAAGGACCCGGCAACCGTGAAGCGGCTCAAGGAAATGGGCATCGAACCCGTCGGCGGCGACCGCGCCGCCTTCGTCAAGTTCGTGGACGAGGAAAGGGCCCGCCTCGGCGCAGTCGTCAAGGCGACTGGCATGAAGGAAGACTGAGGGCCTGCAGTTTTCCGGGGGACCGAAGTCCCCGCGCTAAGGCGCCGTGCACCTGTAGCTGCCCGCCTCCCTGGCGTCCCCCGCGACATAGCGTGGGTAGGCGGGATAGCGGCACATGGGACGCGTCGCATTCACGGCGAAGGGCGGCAATGGCGCCATGGCGCTGACGATCGGCGCATCCGGCGGCTCGATCCCTTTTTCCACCCAATCGGTCGACATCCTGACGAGATCGACGTACTGCGGCTGCGCCGTGCCGGCCGGCAGGCTCTGCACCCCGCCGTTGTGGTCACCATTGGGCAGCATGTAGAAGCGCACGTGCTGGTCGACCGCCTCCTTCCCGAACCGCGCCACCAGCTGGTCGAAGTACCGCATCACCGTGTGCGGGTTCGACGAGTAGTCCGAGCCCTGTGCCTTGATGATGAGCCGCCCGCCACGCGCGAAGAACCGGCTCAGGTCGGTGTTGGTCGAGTCGATGATGGCGGAGGCTTCGATGATCCGGTCCTTGTATGCGGCGATCGAGAAGTTCACCAGGTTGAAGGCCGGGTCCTTGATGATCCCGTAGCTGAGCGTCGCCCCCGGCTGCCCCAATGCGGGCTGGGTGGCCTGCGATGGCTGCGGATTCGTGTTGAGCCAGCCGCCGGCCGACTCACGCCCCACCTCATAGCCCGGAAACTCCGACCACCCGTTGGCAAGGTCGAAGCCGAACCTGGTCGGCGCATGCATCTGGTCGAGGGTCGCGATCTGGCGATCGGACACGCAGTCGTTGCCGGTGTCCGCACCGTCCTGGCAACGGATCGCCGCATAGGGCTGCGCGACGTGCAGCGGATCGAAGCGCGCCGCGCAGCCCCGATAGTTGCCGATGACGCCGTCGATCAGTCCGTCCAGGCCGTCGCATTGCCGGAGCACCTCGGCGCCGATGGCGGCCTGCTTGGCCGGCGGTATCCATCCGTCGCCGGTCTGCACGGTGGCCAGCAATGTCTTGTGGACAACGTGGGCGGTGTAGCCGATGAGAGGTGACGTCGCCACGACGCCGTCGTAGTCATCCGGATAGCGCTGGGCAACTTCCATTGCCTCCCGGCCACCTTGCGACTGTCCCATGAAGTAGCTCGTTCGCGGACTCGATCCATAGAAGTCGCGGATGACCGCGAAGGCTGCGTCGTGCGTCTTCTTCAGCGCGGCATGGCCAAAGTTGACCCAGGCTTCCTGATTGAGGGCCCAGGTGGCCACGGTGCCCGACTCCTGGTGCCCCGAATCGCCGCCGAACATGGCGTAGCCGCTGGACAGCGGGTAGGGCGCATCAGGCGGAAACGCGCCGCTGATGGGCGAGCCACCGCTTCCGATCGCCGCCAGATTCGCCGGAATGGACCCGTTGAGTCCGCCACCGCCCACCTGGATGGTCTTCTCGTTCCATCGGGTCGGGATGTTGATCTGGAACTTGATCGGTCCGGCCGCCGGATCGACCGGAAGGATGGCGCCCTGGATCTTGCAGTACTCCGGCAGTGCTCGGGTGACGCTGGTCGCGCCCACGGACTCGGGCGCCGCTGCGATCAGGTCCGCCGAGGTGATCGTCGCGCCCGACGTCGGCAGGCCGATCGACGATGGCGGCACGCTCTTGCCCGCCAGCGCCGCGCACGCGATCAGCGGCGACTTCGCACCGTCGGCGGGCGTACCAGGATCGTCCGCTGCGCCCGCGTTCGTCCCAGGGTCGGCCGCCTGGCCGTCGCCGCCACCGCACGCCGCGGCGCTGATGCAGATCAATGCAACGGCCAGAAGCCGAAGCAATGGGGTGGGCATGCGGCCGGGGGCACTGCCGCGGACCGTGGGGCGCATCGATGACATGGGGTCTCCTTTTCGTTGGCTTGAATCGAGCGCCGAATCTAGGTCGGTGGCTCGGCCGCAGCCAGCAGCCATTCGTCAACGCTGCTTTGCAAGGCGCTCGCCAAACCTGGTAGCGCGGGTTTGCGGGTTTGCGCATAGCAGCGTTGTCGTCCGCCCGGCCACGGCGGCGGGGCCCCTGCCTATGATCGATGCATCACGCCGGCCGTCGGGTCGGCCCACATCGAGAACCAGCCATGCCTCGCATCTCACTTCCTTCCCCCGCCACCATGGACACCGCGCAGCGCGCGGTGTACGACAAGATCGTTTCGGGCCCGCGCGGGAAGATCCAGGGCCCGTTGCGGGCCGTCCTGCACAACGCCGAGCTCGCGGACCGCTGGCAGGCGCTGGGTGCATTGCTGCGCTACGACACATCCCTTCCGCCGCGGCTGTCCGAGATCGCGATCCTGGTGACGGGACGCGCATGCCGCTCTCCCTTCGAGTGGTATGCGCATCGCATCGAGGGCGAGAAGGCCGGCATCGAGCCCTCCATCATCGAGGCGTTGCTGGCACAGGCCGAGCCGCCCGGCATGTCGCAGGACGATGCGCTGATCTGGCGCTACGCGGTGGAGCTGAACCGTGACAAGTCGGTCTCGGATGCCACCTATGCGGCAGTGCTGGCGCGATTCGGAGAGCGCACGGTGGTCGAGCTCACCGCCCTGGTCGGCTACTACACCATGGTCGCCATGACGCTCAACTGCCACGAGATCCCGCTGCCCGATGGCGTGCAACCGGCCTTTGCGCTGCCGCAGCACGAGGATCTGGGATGAAGACGGACGGCGCGCCCGGCAGCTGGGACTGCCATGCCCACCTGTTCGGGCCGTACGAGCGCTTCCCGCTGGCGGCCGAGCGCAGCTACACGCCACCAGAGGCCATCGAGCCGCAGTACATCGCGCTGCTGCGCCGCCTGGGCCTGACCAACGGCGTGCTGGTGCATCCCAGCGCCTATGGCGACGACCACGCGCTGCTGCTGCACGCGCTGGCGGCGCAGCCTTCGCTGCGCGGGGTGATCGTGGTGCGGCCCGGCAGTCCCCTGGCATGGTCCGGCCTGCGGGCGCGGGGCGTGCGCGGTGCCCGCTTCAGCCATCGCAGCGGCGCCGGTTCCAACTTCGCGGGCAGCGCTTCGCTGGACGACCTGTTCTCGCTGGCGCCGCAGCTCGCCGATGCCGGGCTCCATGCGGAGCTGTGGACCGACTGCGCCGCGATCGAGGCCATTGCCCCTCGGCTGCGCGCGCTGCCCGTGCCTGTCGTGATCGACCACATGGGCGGCTTCGATGCGAAGGCGGGTGTCGACGACCCCGGCTTCCGGGCGCTGCTCGCGCTGCTCGAAACCGGCAAGGTGTGGATCAAGCTGTGCGCCTATCGCAACCTGCTGAACGAAAGCGACTGGGGCGTCGGGCGGGCGTTCCAGGAGAAGATGGTTGACGTCAATCCGGAGCGTCTGGTCTGGGGCAGCGATTGGCCGCACCTGCGGGTGACGCCGGCACCAGACCCGGTGCAGTTGCTCGACATGTTCATGGAATGGGCCGACAGCGAGGCGCTGGTGCGCCAGGTCCTGAGCACCAACGCGGAGCACCTCTACCGCTGAGGCGCCGCGCGTCAGCCGTCGGCAGGCTCCGTCGCCCTGAACGACGGGCGCTCGCACAGGCCGGCGAACCACCGTGCCAGGGCGGGCGCCTGCGTCCGCCAGCCGAAGGCGTCGAAGCGGTAGTCGAGGTAGCCGAGCGCGCAACCGACGGTGATCTGGCCGATCGAGAGCGGCGCCGCCTCGAGTGCAGGTGCCTGCGCGTCCAGCCATTGCAGCGAGGCTCGCGTCTTGAGTTCGAATGCATCGACCAGCGGCTGCAGTGGCATCTGGCGCTCGCGCTCGTTGCGCCACAGGATGAGCGCGTCGAGCAGGCCGTCGCCGAGTGCGTGCCAGTGCAGCGCCTGCCAGCGCGCCTCGCCCTCGGCGGGAAACAGCGGTCCGCCGGCCATGGCGTTCAGGTATTCGCAGATCACCACCGAGTCGGACAATGCCGAGCCATCCTCGCGCACCAGTGTCGGGATCTTGGACAGCGGATTGACGGCCATGATCGCGGGGTTCGGCTTGAGCATGGCGGCCACCGAGCGCACCAGGTTCAGCCTGGGGACGAGACCGAGTTCATGCGCGCAGACCATCACCTTGCGCACGTACGGCGACTTGGGCGACCAATGCAGGGTCAGGGAGCCGGACATCAGATCACCTCAGCCTTGCGCAGCGCCTCGACGTCTGCGCTCGCGTAGCCCAGCTCGGCCAGGATCGCGTCGCTGTGCTGGCCCAGCAGCGGGGGCGCGCTGCCCGCTGGCAGCGCCTGGCCGCCGAAGCGCATCGGACTGGCGACCTGCGGCGCATCCACGCCGTTCGGGTGCGGCACGTGGCGAAGCAGCTCGCGCGCCTTCACCTGCGGGTCCTTGAAGACGTCGGCCACCGAGTTGATCGGCCCGCAGGGAACGCCGGCCGCGTCGAGCGCCGCGATGAGCTTGTCGCGCTCCCATTCCAGAAACTGGTCGCGCAGCAGCGCCGACAGTTCGCCGATGTTGCGCACGCGCTGGGCGTTGGTCGCGAATCGCGGATCGGTCGCCCATCCGGGCTGGTCGAAGACCTCGCACAGCTTCGTGAACTGGCCGTCGTTGCCCACCACCAGGATCACGTCGCCATCGGCGCAGGCGTACACGTCCTGCGGCTGGATGTTGGGATGGGCGTTGCCGTTGCGGCGCGGCACCTTGCCCGAGACCAGGTAATTCATGGCCTGGTTGGCCAGCGTGGAAACCTGCACGTCGAGCATCGCAATGTCGATCGAGTCGCCCACTCCGCTGTGCTCGCGCCGCGCCAGCGCGGCCAGGACGGATACGGCGGCATACATGCCGGTCATGAGATCGACGATGGGCACGCCCACCTTCTGCGGTCCGCCGCCGGGCTTGCCGTCCTTCTCGCCGGTCACGCTCATCAGGCCGCCCATGGCCTGGATCAGGAAGTCGTAGGCGGGTTGGTCGCGGCGCGGGCCGGTCTGGCCGAAGCCGGTGACGGAGCAATAGATCAGCCGTGGGTTGACCTTGCGCAGCGAGGCCTCGTCGAGGCCGTAGCGCGCCAGCGTTCCGGCCTTGTAGTTCTCCAGCACGATGTCGGCGCGCAACGCCAGTTCCCTGACGATCTTCTGGCCCTCGGGCTTGTCCAGGCTGACCGTGATGGAGCGCTTGCCGCGGTTGACGGCCAGGTAGTAGCCCGCCTCTTTCGTGTCGCGCCCCTGCGCGTCCTTCAGGAAGGGCGGGCCCCAGCCGCGCGTGTCGTCGCCGGCCCCCGGCCGCTCGACTTTGATGACTTCGGCGCCCAGGTCGGCCAGGATCTGGCCGGCCCAAGGCGCAGCGAGGATGCGGCTGAGGTCGAGTACCTTGACATGGGACAGCGGGCCGGTGGCGGTGCTCATTCTGGCGAATCTCCTTGATGCCCTGCATTCTCGGAATCGCCGCGCCGCCCGGCTAGCGGGCGGCCGACAACACTGCCATGCGCCCGCGCGCATAGCACCGCTGCTCAGCGGCCTTTGGCGAGCTCCAGCTTGGCGATGGCGTTGCGGTGCACTTCGTCCGGGCCGTCGACCAGGCGCACGGTGCGCTGGTGGGCGTACGCCTCGGCCAGCCAGAAGTCCTGGCTGACGCCGCCGCCGCCGTGGGCCTGGATCGCCCAGTCCACGACCTTGCACGACATGTTGGGCGCAACCACCTTGATCATCGCGATCTCCGCGCGGGCCACCTTGTTGCCCACCGTGTCCATCTTCCAGGCCGCGTTGAGCGTCAGGAGTCGGGCCTGGTCGATCATGCAGCGCGACTCGGCGATGCGTTCGTGCCAGATGGACTGTTCCGCCAGCGGCTTGCCGAAGGCGATGCGCTTGCGCAGCCGGTCGCACATGAGCTCCAGCGCCCGCTCGGCGGCGCCGATAGAGCGCATGCAGTGGTGGATGCGCCCGGGGCCGAGGCGGCCCTGTGCGATCTCGAAGCCCCGGCCTTCGCCGAGCAGGATGTTCTCCACCGGCACCCGGACGTTCTCCAGCACCACCTCCATGTGGCCGTGCGGGGCATCGTCATAGCCGAACACCGACAAGTGCCGCTCGACCGTGACCCCCGGGGTGTCGCGCGGCACCAGCACCATGGACTGCTGCGCGTGGCGCGGCGCATCCGGGTCGGTCTTGCCCATCACGATGAAGATCTTGCAGCGCGGGCTGCCGGCGCCGGACGAGAACCACTTGCGGCCGTTGATGACGTAATGGTCGCCGTCGCGCCGGATCGAGCACTGGATGTTGGTCGCATCCGACGAGGCCACGGCGGGCTCGGTCATCAGGAAGGCGGAGCGGATCTCGCCGGCCAGCAGGGGCTTGAGCCACTGCTGCTTGTGCGCATCGGTGCCATAGCGCTCCAGCGTCTCCATGTTGCCGGTGTCGGGCGCCGAGCAGTTGAAGACTTCGCCGGACCACGAGACGCGGCCCATCACCTCGCACAGCGGCGCGTAATCGAGGTTGGAGATGCCGCCATGTCCCTCATAAGGGTGGGGGAGGAACATGTTCCACAACCCGGCCTCACGCGCCTTCGGCTTGAGCTCCTCGATCACGGGCACGACCTGCCAGGGATTTCCCTGCCGGCGGAAGGCTTCCATCTCGCGGTGGTAGCGCTCCTCGTTGGGATAGATGTGCTGGTCGAAGAAGGCGCTCAGGCGCTGCAGCAACTCGGCGGACTTCGGGGATGGTTCGGCGAACATGGGAACTCCTGGGGACGAAAGCGCGATTGGACTCGGGCCGGCGCCACCTGTCGATCACCGTCGCGACAGTTCAGCGGCCGGTGAACACCGGCGCGCGCTTCTCCGCGAACGCGCGCTGCGCTTCCCGGGCGTCATCGGTCCGGCCGATCTGGGCCGTCATGTCCTGCTCGTAGCGGTACCCGTCGCGCAGGCTCATGTCCTCGATGACGTTGAGGGTGTGCTTGCCCATGCGCGTCGACACGGGGCTCTTGGCGGCGATCGTCCGGGCGATCTCCAGCGCCCTGGGCATCAGCTCATCGGGGGGCACGCAAGCCTCGACCACGCCCAGCCGGTACAGCTCGGCGCCATCCACCCGCATGCCGGTGAGCGCCATGCGGCGCAAGCGCGAATGACTGAACAGGCGCATCGCATGGCGGCAGCCGCCCAGCAGGCCGACGTCGACTTCCGGCAGGCCGAGCGAGGCCTTCTCGGACGCCACCAGGACGTCGCTCGAGGCCACCATGGCCAGGCCCGATCCGAGCGCCGCCCCGTTGATGGCGACCACCACCGGTTTGGCGCATTCGCGGATCGCGTGGAAGCATTCGCGGGTACGGCGCGAATGTGCGGGCAGGTCGCCCGGCCCCTTGATCACGGAAGCCCGCCCCTTGAGGTCGGCGCCGGCGCAGAACACCTTGCCCGCGCCTGTCAGGACGACCGCGCGCACTTCGTCCATCTCGCTGATGCGGTCAAGCGCCAGCGTCAGTTCGTCATTGAGCGTGCGTGTCAGCGCGTTGACCGGCGGCGCATTCATGGTGAGCGTGGCGACGAAATCATCGATGCGCACTTCGAGCTGAGTCAGGTCATTCATGGTTCTTGCTTCCTTGTTCGTATTCCACGGCAGCCACGCTGGCGCCAGTGGCTTTCATGACGCATAGCGCACCCCGCAACCGGGCCCCTGCGGCAGCCGCAAGCGGCCGTCATGAACCGGCAGTGGCGTGAAAGGATCGTCCCGCAGGTGCAGGTGCTCCGACAACTCGCAGGCATACGGCAGGCGCCGCACCACGCTCGCCGCCTGCAGGCTCATGGCCTGCAGCAGCGCGGGCCCGAAGGCGGCGCCCACGCGGCAGCCTACCTCGCCGGCCTCGCAGATCCGCAGCGCCTGCATGAAGCGCCGGATGCCGCCCAGGTTGGTGACCTTCAGGTTGATGACGTCCACGACGCGCTCGGACACCAGCCGGAACACGTCGCGCACGCTCTGCGCGCTTTCGTCGGCCTCGATCGCCACCGGCAGCGTGCGGGTCAGCAAGGCCAGGCCGGCGATGTCGGCCGCGGGGAAGGGCTGTTCGATCAGTGCGATGCCGTAGCGCTCCATGCGGCCGAAAGCGGCGATCAGCTGCTTGGCGTGGTAGGACTGGTTGGGGTCCAGCGTCAGCGTCACGCCCTCGCCCGCGGCGGCGCGCACCGCTGCGATGCGCTGCACGTCGAGGTCGGTGTCGCCGGAGAGCTTGAGCTTGAGTTGGCGGTACCCCTCGGCGACCAGCCTTTCGGCCATGGCCGCCATCTCGTCCGGCGCCTTGATCGGCAGGATGCGCGACAGCGCCACCGCGTCGCGCATCCGGCCGCCAAGCAGCACGTTGACCGGCACGCCGAGGCGGCGCGCTAGCAGGTCGTGCAGCGCCATGTCGATGGCCGCCTTGACGGTGGGGTGGTAGGCCAGCGTGGCATCCACCTCCTCCATCGTGCCGGCAAGGTCGTCCAGCGGCCGTCCGACAAGGCCCTGCGCCAGGAAGGCCAGTCCGGCCTCGGCGCCGGCGCCGTGGGTGGAGATGGCAGGAATGGCGTGGCAGTAGCCGAGCCCCTCGTGCCCGTCATCGTCGGCCAGGCGCAGCACCCACCCTTCGAGGCGAGGCACCTGGGCGCGCGCGAACTTCCACTGCGGGTCGGCGAGCGCCTGGACGCAGGGCCGCAAGTCGGCAGAGGCGATCTTCATGTGCGTCTTGCGATTGCGGACGGGCGCGCCTTCACTGCAGCGTGATCCCGGCCTTGTCGATGATGCCCTTCCACTTGGAAGCCTCCGCCCGCATCAGCTGCTGGTACTGCTCGGCGCTGGAAGTCATGGGCAGCGCGCCTTGCTGCAGGAACTTCTGCTTCATGTCGGGCGACTCGACCGCGGCGACGAACGCGTCGCGCATTCGCGCGGAGATGGCTGCCGGCACGCCCTTGGGCGCAATGATTCCGTAGGTGGTTTCCATCGTCACGTTGGGCAGCCCCTTCTCCGCGGTGGTGGGCACGTCGGGCAGCTGCGGCACCCGCGAGGTGGCGGCCACCGCAAGCGCCTTGAGCGAGCCGCTGTTGACGTGCGCCATCACCGGCAGCAGGTCGACCATGGCAACCTGCACTTCGCCACCGAGCAGCCCGGTGATGGCGGGCGCGGCACCCTTGTACGGGACATGCAGGATGTCGATGCCCGCCTGGTCCTTCAAGATCTCCATGCCGATGTGCGGCGTGGTGCCGGGGCCGGCCGAGCTGTAGCTGAGCTTGCCGGGTTCGGCCTTGGCCTTCCTGACCAGTGCCTCGAGCGAATCGATGCCGGACTTGCTGTTGACGACCACCACGCTGGGGATCTTCGCGACCAGCGTCAGGTACTGCATGTCGTCGAGCGTGTAGGGCGTCTTCATCAGGTTGGGCATGCCCGCCAGCGGCCCCGGCGCGATCAGGGCGAAGGTGTAGCCGTCCGCCTGCGCCTTGACGGCCGCATCGACGCCGATGGTGCCGCCCGCGCCGGCGCGGTTGTCGACCACCACCGGCTTGCCCAGCGTGGCGCCCACCTTGGTTGCCAGCAGGCGCGCGATGGCATCGGTCGGCCCGCCAGCCGCATAGGGCACGATGAGCTTGATGGGCTTGGCGGGCCAGTCCTCGGCCCGCGCGGACGTGGCCGTCGTGACGAAGATGCCACCGCCGACGAGCGTCAGGGCGAGGGCGGCGGAAAGCGATCGGCGAGTCAGTGCCATGGTGTTGTCTCTCGTGGCGGTTCGACGCGGTCTTCGACCGGTCTTGATCTTGATGGTGCGGCCAGTCTAGGAGCGGCACCGCCGCCGAGCCATGCATCGTTTGCGCAAGGCTGCTATGCAGGCGCCGGGTTGGGCGAACCTGCAAGGCAGCCATGCCGGCGCATGCATGGGCAGGCCCGGTCCGAACGCCTAGAGTCGGCGCGAAACGCTCGGAGACAAGACCATGCCCAGTCCGATTCGCCGCCGTGCCCTGTTGGCCGGCATCGCCCTTGCCGCAAGCCCGCTGGCAGCATGGTCGAGCTTCGCGCAGCGGCCGCTTCGCGTGGTGGTGCCGTTCCCGGCCGGGGGCGCGGCCGACCTGATGGCGCGCACCCTGGCACAGCACCTGGGCGAGGCACTCGGGCAGCAGGTCGTGATCGACAACCGGGGCGGCGCGGGCGGCACGATGGCGTGCGAGATCGTGGCACGCGCGCCGGCCGACGGCTACACGCTGCTGTTCGGCACCATGGGCACGCAGGCCATCAACCCGGCCCTCTATCCGAAGCTTCGCTACGACCCCCTGAAGGACTTCGCCCCGGTCGCGCTCACGCACATCACGCCGCGCGTGCTCGTGGTGGGCCCATCGGTCGACGCGCGGACAGTCGCCCAGTTGGTGGCGCTGGCGCGGACCAGGCCGGGCCAGCTCACCTACGGGTCGGCCGGCAACGGCAGTTCGAGCCACCTTTCGGGCGCGCTGTTCGAAAGGCTTGCCGATGTCGACCTCCTGCATGTTCCCTACAAGGGCAGCGCACCACTGCTGACCGACCTGCTGGCCGGGCGCGTCGACATGACCTTCGATTCGTTCACCGTGTACGAGGAGCAGATCAAGGCCGGCCGCGTGCACGCCCTGGGGGTGACCTCGCGCACGCGCATGGCGGCGCTGCCGCAGGTTCCCACGCTGGCTGAAGCGGGACTGCCCGGCTACGAGGTCTCCAACTGGCTGGGTGTGCTGGCGCCCGCGGGCACGCCGCGCGACGTGGTGGCCGAACTGAATACGGCCGTGAACCGCGCCATGGGAGACGCCGGCATGAGGCGGCAGCTCACGGCGCTGGGCATCGAGCCCGCGACGTCCTCGCCGGACGAGTTCGCGGCGCTCATCCGCAGCGAGATACCGAAGTGGGCGCAGATCGTCAAGACTTCCGGCGCGACGCTCGAATGAACCGGCGGCGCGAACTGCTGCAACTGGGTCCGGCGCACATCGACGTGATCATCGAGGGCGCCGGGCCGGCGGTGGTGCTGCTTCCTTCCTCCCTGCGTGATTCGGAGGACTTCGACCTGCTGGCCGAGCTGCTGGCAGACCGGGGCTTGCGGGTGCTGCGTCCGCAGCCGCGCGGCATGGGCCGAAGCAGCGACCCGCCCGAAGGCATGACGCTTGAAACGCTGGCGGCGGATGTTGCCGGAGTCATCGAGAAGCTGGGCGCCGCCCCGGCGATCGTGGTGGGCCATGCCTATGGGCACTGGGTCGCCCGGGTCACCGACCTGCGCCACCCGGAGTGCGTGCGCGGGGTGGTGGTGCTAGGCGCGGCCGCCCGGCAATTCCCGGCCGGCATGCCGCAGGCTCTGGCGATCGCCTCGGACCCCACCTGCGCCGAGCCGGCACGTCTCGAGGCGCTGCGCCTTTGCATGTTCGCCCCTGGCAACGACCCGCGCTCCTGGCTCCAGGGTTGGCACCCGCAATGGCGGGCCGCCTACCGCCGGGCGGCGCAGCACCCGCCCCGGGACGACTGGTTCGGCCGCAGCCACGCGCCCGTGCTGGACCTCCAGGGGGAGCAGGACGCCTGGCGTCCGCCGCCGACACGCCGGGAACTGGCCGACGTGCTGGGCCACCACCGGGTGTCGGTGCGGGTGATCGCCAACGCCGGCCATGCGCTGGTGCCCGAGCAGCCGCAGGCGGTGGCGCAGGCCATCGCCGAATGGGCACGCCAAGTCGATAATCCGGCCTGATGCACAAGTCAAAGGCCACGGACTTCGAACTGGGTCTCGCTTCGGATCTCCAGAAATGGCGGTCGTTCGTCGCGATAGGGGAACTGGGAAGCCTGACGCGTGCGGCCCTCTTCCTGGACAGCAACCAGTCCTTCCTCAGCCGCCAGGTCAACGCGCTCGAACGCGAATGCGGTTCACGCCTGTTCAACCGCACCGGCCGGGGCGTGGAGCTGTCCGAGACCGGGCAGCGGCTGTTCCCGCAGGTCAAGGCGCTGCTGGAGCGGGCCCAGGCGCTGGAGCAGGACATCCGGGCCGACCTGCGCGAGCCGGCTGGCACGGTCACGCTGGGCAGCCTGCCCTCGATCGGCACCATCCTGATCGGCCGGCTGTTCGCCGAATTGCGCAGCCGCTACCCCGGCGTCAGCCTCAGGGTGCTGGAAGGATCCAGCGGCCAGGTCGAGGAATGGCTGACCGACGCGCGCATCGACATTGCCATCCTCTACCGCTACGGGCCCACGCTGCCGGAGCACGAGGAATCGCTGGCCACCGTAGACAGCTACCTCATCGGCCCGGCCGACGACCCGCTGACCGCCGCGGGCGCGGTGCCCTTCGCCAGCCTCAACGGGCTGCCGTTCATACTGCCCGGCGCTCCGAACGGGCTGCGCACCGCGCTCGACGCCGGGGCACGGCAGGCGCGCATTGCGCTGGCGCCGGTGATCGAGGCCGATTCGCTGCCGCTTCAGAAGCAGCTCACGGCGCAGGAGCGCCTCTACACGGTGCTGCCGCTGCATGCCGTCTGGCAGGAGGTCCAGGAAGGCAAGCTGCAGGCCGCGCGCATCGAGGAGCCGCCGTTCCAGCGCACGGTCGCCATGGCCTTCGCCAAGGCCAAGGGGCCATCGCGCGCCGTGACCGCGGTGGCCGGGCATCTCGTGCACATCGTCCGCGAGATGGCGCGACAGGGAATGTGGCGCACCTGAGCTTGCCGACACTCCGGCCCCTGGGCCACGGCGCCAGTCAACGCGTTGGCGCACGCACGAGCAGCGCGGGGTCGTAGCCCTGGCTGGCGACGAAGGCGCTCAAGCGGCGAAGCGATTCTTCCGAGATGCGAGGCGTGCGCGCCATGATCCAGACATAGTCGCGCTTCTCGCGTGCGACCACCGTTTGCGTGTAGTCGTCGGATACGTAGGCGATCCGGTAGTCGGCCTTCACCGGCCAGACGTATTGCTGGCCCCAGATGGCATTGGACCGCTCGTCGATCACGAACCCTCGCGACTCGTAAGTGCGCAAGGGTCCGTCGAAGGCCCCCGCATTGAAGGTGAAGGTCGTGGCGATGGTGCCGTCGGCCTCCAGCCTGTAATGCTCCCGCGCGTTGTACGCCCCTTTTTCCAGGAACGTCGGGATGCTTGCGATCACATACCAGTCGCCCATGAAGCGAGGAAGGTCCACATGGTCCGCGAGAGCCAGGGGCGCCAGCTTGCGGTCGGGCGAACTGGCACAGCCGACCAATGCCACGCTCGCCGCCAGAAGCAACAGCCCCAGGCAGGCATTGCCTGCCGGCAACCCTGTCCGTCGGCGCCCACGCGCACGCGGATGAATCATTTCGCGCCGCGCCATGACCTACGCCGGCAGAAGCACCCGGTCGATGACATGCACCACCCCGTTGCTTGCAAACACGTCGGTCGCCAAGAATCCGCTGGTGCGGTTGCGCTGATCCACGACACGCAGATCGGCGTTGACCCGGATGGTCTGCCCCTGGAGCGTGGTGATGGGCGCATCGACGCGGATGTCGGCCTTGAGCGTGCGGCCCGCAACCACGTGATAGGTCAGCACCTTCGTCAGCAGTGCGGTGTCGGCCAGCAAGGCGTCCTTGGTCATGCCGAGTTCCGCCAGCAGCGCGGCAAAGGCGTCGTCGGTCGGCGCGAACACCGTCAGCGGACCGGGCGCCTTCAATGCATCCACCAGTCCCGCGGCAATGACCGCTTCGACCAGGATACTCAGATCCGGCGTCGCCTGCGCCGTCTGGACAATGTCCTTGTCGGCGGGAAGCAGTACGCGATTGACCACGTGCAGGACGCCGTTGGCAGCCACCGAGTCGGTGCTCGTGATCGCGCTGATGCGATTGCGTCCGTCGGTGACCTGGTAGTCATTGCCCTGCCGTTCGATCTTGAAGAACCCTCCGCCGATGGGCTCGATCGCCTTGCCAAGCGGGATGGCGTCCTTGGGCACCACGCTCGAAAGCACGTGGTACTTGAGCACCGAGCCCAGCAGTGACGTGTCTGCAAACAGCGCGTCCTTCGTGGTGCCCAGCTCTGCCAACAGCGCGGCAAAGGCATTGTTGTCAGGTGCAAATACGGTGTAGCTTCCGCCGGACAATGTCTCGCGCAGGCCCGCCGCGTCGACCGCCTCGACGAAGAGACTCAGCTCGGGCTTGCTCTGAGCCAGCGTGACGAGGTTCTTTCTGTCGGACGGGTCGCTGCCGCCGCCTCCGCATCCGGCGAGCAAAGTCGGCACGGCAATCACTGCGGCCGCTCCTGCGATCCAATGGCGGCGACTCACATTCGGCTTCATGGTCATCGGCGTCTCCTTGGGTTGTCTCATGCCAGGCGGGTGCGGGGCACCACAACGATCCGGCATGCGCGAACCTGTACGCACTGGCCTGTGCCGCGGATGACCCACGCCGCGAGATTTACGTCTCGTTGCGCGTCGCGCCGCGAGCGGATTCGCCCGCAGATCCAAGAACGCCGTGGCTGCGTACAAGAGCAAGCTCAACACGCAAGCCGCCGCCGATGCTTTCCGACGCCACCACCATCCGATGGGTAGAACAAGGGCTCGTGCCCGATTGCATCGTTCGCCTGGGAATCCGCAACCTCCTGCGGCAGCGTCTGGTCGAGGTCGGCGGCAATGCCGCGTCGACCCTGGCGAAGACCCGGCACTTCGCGAACAGCATGTTCGGCGCCCCCCTGGCGCCCCTGGCGCACAAGGCCAACGAGCAGCATTACGAATTGCCGGCAGCCTTCTTCGAGCAGGTGCTGGGGCCGAGACTGAAGTACAGCTGCTGCCTCTGGCCGGACGAGGCCATCGACCACAGCCTCGCGCAGGCGGAGACGGCGGCATTGGAAGCCACGTGCGCGCACGCCCGCCTGGCCGATGAGCAGGACGTGCTCGAGCTCGGTTGCGGCTGGGGGTCGCTGAGTCTGTGGATGGCGCAGAACTACCCGGCCAGCCGCATCACCGCGGTCTCCAACTCCAGATCGCAGCGCCTCTACATCGAATCACGTGCCCGGAGCCTCGGCCTGGAGAACCTGCGCGTCGTCACCTGCGACATGAACGCCTTCGACGCGGGGCCATATCGCTACGACCGCGTCGTTTCGGTCGAGATGTTCGAGCACTTGCGCAACTGGCCAACGGCATTTGCGCGCGTTGCCAGCTGGATACGGCCTGGCGGCTTCTTCTTCATGCACGTGTTCGCGCATCGCGAGGCGCCGTACGCCTTCGACGTCCGCGATGACAGCGACTGGATGGCCCGCCACTTCTTCAGCGGCGGCATGATGCCCAGCGACGATCTGCCGCTGTACTTCCAGGACCACCTTCGCCTGGCCGACCGGTGGCGGTGGGACGGGCGCCACTACGCCCGCACCGCTCGCGCCTGGCTCGACAACATGGACGCACGTCGCGACGCACTGCTGCCGATCGTGCAGGCAGCCCACCAGGACACGCAGGCCATCTGGTGGATGCGCTGGCGGCTGTTCTTCATGGCGGTCGAAGAGCTGTTCGGATGGAACGGCGGGCAGCAATGGTGGGTGAGCCACTACCTGATGGAGCGCCGGCCATGAACCCTTTGCCGCGCGCCCGGCCACTGAACCCGCGCCCGGTGGCCCAGCCGCCGGGAAGCGACGTGTCCGCCCCCGGAACGGCACTGCGCATCGCCAACTTCGCTCTGTGCCAGCTGGCCTGGTTTGCCGCCGTACTGGGCGCCGCCAATGGATTCGAAGTGGCTGGTTGTGCGGTCGTGCTGGCAGTGCTGGCGTGGCACCTCGGCACCGCTGCGCACCCTGCGCGTGAGGCTGCGCTGCTGCTCAGCGTCACCGTCGTCGGCCTGCTTGCGGAGGCGGCGCAGGCGCAGCTGGACGCCTTTCACTACGTGGGCACGGCCGTGCCTGGCGCGCCCGCGCCGCTGTGGCTGCTACTGCTGTGGCCTTTGCTGGGCTGCATGCTCAACGTCAGCCTGCGTTGGCTGCACGGCCGCCATCTCCTGGCGGCCGTTTGTGGTGCCTTCGCAGGGCCGCTCGCGTTCTTCGGCGGTGCGCGACTGGGTGCGGCGCAGGTGTACGACGCCTCCACGCTGTGGCCGGCACAGGCGATCGGCTGGGCAGCCCTGATGCCATTGTTCGTGGCGCTGGCAGGTCGGCTAGACGGCATCGTGCGGCGCGCGGCTGCAGGCGAGGCATCGTGACCTTGCTGCTGCATTGCGCCCTGCCCGGACTGGCCGCCTGCCTGGCGATCGCATTGGCGGTGTGGGTGCTCAGCCTGATGCGCCAGGACGCCAGCATCGTCGATCCGTTCTGGCCCATCATGATCCTGGCCGCGGGCGTGACCTACGCGGTTTGCCTGCAACGCGCCGGGCCGCGCGGCTGGATTGCGCTGAGCCTGGCCGGCGCATGGGCCGTTCGCCTTTCGCTCCACCTGGGAGTGCGCAAATGGCATGACCGCACGGAAGACCGGCGCTACGCGGCGATTCGCGCCCGCAACTCGCCCGGCTTCGGATTCAGGAGCCTCTACCTGGTTTTCGGCCTGCAGGCGGTCCTGGCATGGATCGTCTCCGCGCCGCTCGGAGCGGCCATCGCATCGGCGGGCGCGCTCAACGTGCTGGATCTGGTCGGCGCGCTGGTTGCCCTGTTCGGCCTGGCCTTCGAGGCCACGGCGGATTGGCAACTGGCCCGCTTCAGGGTCGATCCGGCTTCGCGCGGCACCGTGATGGATCGCGGCCTGTGGCGCTACAGCCGCCACCCCAACTATTTCGGCGAATGCTGCTTCTGGTGGGGCCTCGGGCTGATCGCGCTCGCAGCCGGGCCGCATGGCGCCTGGGCGCTGGCCTCGCCGCTGCTGGTCACCGTGCTGCTGCTCAAGGTCTCGGGCGTCGGGCCGCTCGAGGCCGATCTGGTCGAGCACCGCCAACCCTATCGCGACTACATCGCCCGCACGCCAGCATTCTTTCCCGGCCGGCCCCGCACGCCGGCGACGAAGACATGAAGCCGCGCCGCGTCCTCTGGTTCGGCCTTGCGTTGCTGGCCATGGCGCGAGGCGTCGCCGCCCAGACCTGGACTTTCACTGTGCTGCTCGACGGCGAGCCGATCGGCGAACACCGCTTCGTCGTGGCGACGAAGGCCGACGGGTCCCGGCAGGTGATCAGCGAGGCCCGCTTCCAGGTCCGCCTGCTGGGCGTGCCCGTTTATCGCTATGAGCACCGGGCCGAAGAGACGTGGCAAGGCGACTGCCTGCAGTCGCTGCAGGCTTCGACGCTCGATGGCGGGGAGTCGACACGGGTCGACGTCCGCACGGCGCAAGGCAAGCTCGACATACGGACCGCGCAGGGGCAGGAGCAGATCGATGGCTGCCTGATGACCTTCGCCTACTGGAATCCGGCCATGCAGCGACAGAATCAGTTGCTCAACGTGCAGACCGGGCGCGTCGAGCGGGTGCAGCTCACCCGCGCCGCCACCGCGCAGATCGACGTGCAGGGCCGGATGCTTTCGGCGCAACGATGGAGGCTGAGCGGCGTCGAGCGACCGCTCGACATCTGGTGGACCACCGATGGCCAATGGGTGGGCCTGGATGCCACGGTGAGCGGCGGGCGCAAGCTCGCCTATCGCCTGCGCTGACTCACCGCGCCCGCGCAACCCCATTTGAGACAAGGAATGTTCATGCGAACCACCGCACTGGCCTGGATCCTGGCCGCATTTTTCTTCCTGGCTTTGGATGCCGTGTGGCTCACGCTGATGACGCCGCGCCTGTACCAGCCGCTGATCGGCGCGCTGCTGCGCCAACCCTTCGACATGGTGGCTGCGGCCGTCTTCTATGTCGTCTACGTCAGCGGCATGGTCGGACTGGCCATCGCGCCGGCACTCGCGGCGAGAAGCGTCCGCCTGGCCGCCGCTCGCGGGGCGATGCTGGGCTTCGTGGCGTATGCCACCTACGACCTGACCAACCAGGCCACGCTGCAGGGCTGGTCATGGACCGTGACGCTGGCCGACCTGGCATGGGGTGCGTGCGCCACGGCCGCGGCGTCCGCCCTGACCGTGCTGGCGATGTCCAGGCTCGGGGCCGGCCGCCCTCGCCGCTGAATTACATGCCGATCGACGCGCCCATGAGGCGGGCGAGCCAACCGTCGAAACGCAGGGTCCCTTCGACCGACGCCAGGCAGATGCAGTCGCCGCCGGCCTGAACAGTCGGCTGATGCCGCACCGTGCCGTCCGTCTCGTCGAAGTCACCCGCCCGAAACTCGCTGCGGCCGTCGTCGAAAGCGCCCCACAGCACCTGCGTGAGCTCGCTCTGGCTATGCGTGTGCTGCGGCAGCATGCGGCCGGCGCCAATGCGCAGCATAAAGACCTTGGCCTGCGGCGCATCCGGAAGGATCACCCGGTTCCAGTACATGCCCGGGCCCATCCAGCGCCAGGGCCCGACGTCGCATGCGGCCATGGCAGCCGGCCAGGGCACCGGGAGCCAGGGCTTGCCGCGCACGCCATTCGATGGGCCCGGCACGTCTTCCGCGGCTGCGGGGCCGGCGTTGTCGATGCGAGCCAAGACCCGCTCCAAGGCATGCGGCGACAGCTCCGCCGGCGCCAGCTCTTCGAGCAACATGCCCCCCACGGCATTCAGCCGGGCCAGGTGTTGGCGGCACACTGCGCAGCCTTCGAGGTGCACGTCCAGCAGAAGGCGATGGCCGGCACCCAGCGTTCCGGCCGCGTAGGCAAGCATCAGCGCATCGTCGGGATGATGTCGAATCATCATGATTGCATTCCATCCAGCCGGCGTCGCAGCTGGTTCAGGGCCAGGCGCACGCGGGACTTGACCGTGCCCAGCGGCAGCCCGAGCTCGGTGGCAATTCGCGCGTGCGGATGCTCCTCGTAAAACGAAAGCCGCAGCACCAGTTGCTGCTCCGGCGGCAGCGCGGCCATGGCCGAGCGCACGGCGCGCTCGCATTCCAGGCCGAAGAGTTGCTGCTCCGGCGTGGGGGCGGGATCGGCGCCGTCGGCCAGGGTTTCGTCATGGGGATCGCAGGCCAGCTGCTCCATTCGGTTGCCCAGCCGCCGGAAGTGATCGATGCGCAGATTCCGGGCGATGGCGAAGATCCAGGTCGAAGCGGCCGCCTCCGCAGGGTCGAAGCCCGCGGCCTTCTTCCACACGCTGACCATCGCCTCTTGCGCGAACTCCTCGGCCTGGCTTTCCGAGCTGCCCGAGCGCATCAGATAGCTCTTGATACGCGGCGCAAAATGCTTGAACAGGGCGGCGAAGGCCTGTCGATCGGCGTTGGCGCCCACGCTTGCCAGCAGCTGGCTCAGCAGTTCGGGGCTCGGCGCATGCTCCGGAATATCAGGCAACATGGCAACGGACAGGTAGGGCGCACGGGCTCGATGCCTGGCGGGGTCGATGTCCGAGGATTGCCGTAGGCCGGTCATGGAGCGTTGTACGCATGATCGGCGCGATTGGATCACAGCGCTCCTCTACACTGCCGCGGGATTGATCCGCCGCGGCGCTCGCTGCGTACAAGAAGGCAATTCCACGACGCGGACCGCGCCATGCCTGCCATTCCAGCCAATCCTGCAGATCCGGTGCTCGGCCCGAGCCGTGGCGCCAACCCCCTTCAAGAGGGCTTGCGGGGCCGGCAGAGGCTCGCCGTGATCGGCAGCGGCATCTCGGGCCTGTCCGCCGCATGGCTGCTTTCCCGTGCCCACGACGTCACGCTGTTCGAATCGCACCAGCGGCTGGGCGGCCACGCCCACACGGTGGACGTGAATGTGGACGGAACCCCGCTGGCAGTCGACACGGGTTTCATCGTCTACAACGAGCCGGCCTATCCCAACCTGACGGCGATGCTCCGGCACCTGGGCGTGCGCACGCACGCGAGCGACATGTCCTTTTCGGTGAGCCTCGACGACGGCCGGCTCGAATATTCGAGCGACGGCCTGGCCGGACTGCTGGCGCAGCCGCTCAATGCGGTTCGCCCGCGCTTCTGGCGCATGCTGGCCGAACTGCGGCGCTTCTACCGCGATGCGCCGGCCGATGCGCGCCATTTCGGGCTCGTGGCGCTGGACGACTACCTCGATGCGCGCGGCTATGGCGACGCTTTCCGCACGGACCACCTGTATCCGATGGCCGCGGCCATCTGGTCGGCCCCGGCCGAGCGTATCGGCCGCTATCCCACGGAGGCGTTCGTCCGCTTCTGCGAAAACCACCGGCTGCTCGACCTGGGCCAGCGCCCCGCGTGGCGCAGCGTGCTCGGCGGCAGCCGCCAGTACGTCGATGCGCTGGCGGCCGACCTCGACGCACAGCGCGTACGAAGGGGCCAGGCGGTTCTCGCGCTGGCGCGCGACCGCGAGGGCGTTCACGTGCGCGTCTCGGACGGTTGGCATCCGCAACGCTTCGACGCGGTGGTGGTCGCCACTCACGCCGACGAAGCCCTGGGCATGCTCGATGCACCCAGCGCGGACGAGCAGCACCTGCTCGGGTCGTTCTCGTACAGCCGGAACCTGGCCGTTCTCCACACCGATAGCCGGCTCATGCCCAGGCGCCGCCGAGCCTGGTCGAGCTGGAACTACCTCGGGCACAGGCGGGACGCCCACACCCTGTGCGCGAGCTATTGGATGAACCGGTTGCAGCCCCTGGCCACGCAGACGCCGGTCCTGCTGACGCTCAATCCCGCGATGGCGCCCGCGCCGGGCCGGCTGCTTCACACCCAGACCTACGAACATCCGCTCTTCGACGCGCGAGCGTTGCGGGCGCAGTCCGAGCTGTGGCGGCTTCAAGGGCAACGCCGCACCTGGTTCTGCGGGGCCTACTTCGGGGCCGGCTTTCACGAGGACGGTTTGCAGGCCGGCCTGGCCGTGGCCGAGGCACTGGGCGGGGTGCGGCGTCCCTGGGCAGTGGAAAACGAATCCGGACGCATTCCGGCGCTGCATTCGGCGACGACTGCGGCGGCACGGGTGCCTGCAGCATGAGCGCGCCTGCCAGCAGGCTGCTTGCGGCCACCGTCGTGCACCAGCGCATGCGGCCGATGCGGCATCGCCTGCGCTACCGCGTGGTGTTCCTGCTGCTCGACCTCGACGAACTCGGCTCGCTGGCCGCGCGCCTGCGCCTCTTCAGTCTCGATCGGCCCAACCTGTTCAGCCTGTACCAGTCGGACCATGGCGCCTCGCCCGGCACGGGCCTGCGCGAGCACATCGATGCGCAACTACGGGCCGCCGGCATTCCGGCCGGAGGGCGCGTTCGCCTTCTGACCATGCCGCGCATCCTTGGCCATGCGTTCAACCCGCTGTCGATCTTCCTGTGCGAGCACGAGGACGGTGGTATGGCGGCCGTCATCTACGAGGTGAGAAACACCTTTGGCGAGCGGCACCGCTATCTCGTCGAGGTGGCGCCCGCGCAGCGCCACGAGGCCACGTTGCGCCACGCCTGCGGCAAGCGCCTGCACGTATCGCCCTTCATGGACATGAACCTGAACTACGAATTCACGCTTTGCCTGCCGGCCGACGAGTCGGACCGGCTTGGGGTGCGCATCGACACCTGCGACGCTCAGGGCGCGGTCGTCCTCGGTGCCGGCCTGTCCGCGCCACAGGCCCCGCTGACCGATTCGAACCTGCTGGCCGTGTTCGCGCGGCATCCGCTGCTGGGCCTGAAGGTACTCGGCGCCATCCACTGGGAGGCCTTGCGCATGCTGCTCAAGGGCGCGCCGTTTCGCCGCCACCCCGGCGCCGCGGACAAGCCGCTGACCGTCGTCCGAAGCCAGGAAGCGACTTTGCCGTGAATCGACTGACCTTCAACCCAGCAAGCGCCGCGGATGCGGATGCCGACGCCGCCCCCGACCGTCCGTGGACATGGCGCGGCCAGATCCAGCGGGCACTGGCCCCTTTGCACCGGGGCAGCCTCGACCTGACGCTGCCCAACGGCGAGCGCGTCAGCCTGCGCGGGCGCCTGGACGGTGCGCACGCCACAGTGCATGTTCATCGCTGGCGCGCCCTGCGCCGCCTGCTTGCGCAGGGCGACCTGGGCTGGGCCGAAAGCTACTGCGATGGCGACTGGTCCACCCCCGACCTGTTCGGCGTGCTCGAATTCGGCCTTGGCAACGAGGGGGCGCTCAACCGCACCCTGCCCGGCAGCTGGCTGGCCCGTGGATGGACCCGGTTGCGGCACCTTCTCAACGCCAATACGCCGGCGGGCAGCCGCCGCAACATCAGCGCCCACTACGACCTGGGCAACGCCTTCTACCGGGCCTGGCTCGACCCGCGGATGATCTACTCCAGCGCGATCTACGCGCCGGGCGACCTCAGCCTGGAAGAGGCGCAGCAGCGCAAGCTCTCGCGCATCGAATCGCTGCTGCAGCTGCAAGGCGGCGATCGGGTCCTGGAGATCGGGTGCGGCTGGGGCGCGCTGGCCATGGCAATGGCGCAGCACGAGGACGTGCACGTGACAGGCGTCACGCTGTCGCGCGAGCAACTCGCGCATGCCAACGCCCAGGTGGATGCGGCCGGGCTCGGGCAACGCGTGGAGCTTCGGCTCCAGGACTATCGCGATGTCGAGGGAAGCTACGACCGGATCGTCTCCATCGAGATGCTCGAAGCCGTGGGCCAGGCCTACTGGCCTCGCTACTTCCAGACGTTGCGCGAGCGCCTGAAGCCCGGCGGCCTGGCCGTCGTCCAGGTCATCCTGATCGACGACGCCCACTTCGACTCCTACAGCCGAAACCCGGACTTCATCCAGCGCCACGTGTTCCCCGGCGGCATGCTGCCCTGCGACGCCGCGTTGCGAGCGCAAGCGAAGCAGGCGGGTCTGCAACTCGAATGCACCGACCGCTTCGGCGCCAGCTACGCGCAGACCGTGCATGAATGGCGGCAGCGTTTCGAGGCGGCCTGGCCGCAAGTGCGGCCGCTGGGCTTCGACGAGCGATTCCGGCGCATGTGGCGCTACTACCTGAGCTACTGCGAGGTGGGCTTTCGCAGCGAGCGCATCGACGTGGCGCTCTACAGGATCACGCATTCGCCGCAGGGCGAGACGGATTGAGTCGCCTTCTCGCGCCGGGACGTGCGGCTGGACTTCGACGCCGGGGCGATCACCGGCCGACAAGAATGCACAAAGCCGCCTCCGGAGAGGGCGGCTTTCAGTGAAGCGGCGGAAAAACGGCGTTCAGAACGGAATGTCGTCGTCCATGTCGTCGAACCCCGACGACGACTTGGCAGGTGCCTGGCGCGGCGCCGGTGCGGCGGCCCGGGGCGCGGGCGCCGGCGCACGGGAATAGCCACCACCGCCACCGCCACCGCCACCGCCACCGCCACCCCCGTAACCGCCACCGCCACCACCGCCGTAGCCGTCGTCGTCCCCACCCGACGGGCCGCCCTGGCCCTGGCGGCCGCCCAGCAACTGCATGTTGGTGGCGCGGATTTCAGTGGTGTAGCGCTCGTTGCCGTCCTTGTCGGTCCACTTGCGCGTGCGCAGCGAACCCTCCACGTAGACCGGGGCGCCCTTGCGCAGATACTGGCCGGCGATCTCGGCGAGGCGGTCGTTGAAGACGACGTTGTGCCATTCGGTCACTTCCTTGGGCTCGCCGCTCTGGCGGTCCTTCCACCGGTCGGTGGTGGCAATGCGGACATTGCACACCTGGCCGCCGCTGGGAAAGCTGCGCACTTCGGGATCGACCCCGAGATTGCCGACGAGGATGACTTTGTTGACCGATGCCATGAAACTGCCCCTGGGAAATACGAAGAAAACGAAAAGTGCTGATCTGACGCATTGTGCCCCACCTGCCGGCTCAGGCGTCCCGACGGCGACCCCTCGCCGGAAGCAGCGGCTGTCACAATAAACATCTTGACGATGCACCACGAGCCAGACTTCCTGCAGAACCTGCGCGCCGAGCTTTCGGGCTGGCGCATATGGATCGACCGGGCAATCGTGCTGGCCTACGCCGTGGTCGCCGGGCTGCTCGTCGTCGGATTCACCTTTGCCGCCGACTGGGCTTTCGCCGGTTTCGAGTCGCTCTACCAGCACACGCCCTGGGCGGTGCTTCTCTGGACGCCCGCCCTTACCGCCGTCATCGCCTGGATCACCGGGCGCTGGTTTCCCGGCGCGGCCGGCTCGGGCATCCCGCAGATCAAGGCCGCCCTGCACCCGGCGCTGCCGCCCGAGCGCGTGGGGCTGTTCGTTTCCCTGCGCCTGACGTTCGTCAAGATCGTGCTGGGGGTGGGCGGCTTTGCCGCCGGCCTGTCGGTCGGCCGGGAAGGCCCCTCGGTGCAGGTGGCGGCCGGCGTCATGCAGCATGCCCGGCGCTGGCTGTCGCCGGGCACCAGCATCGACGCCCGTGCGCTGCTGACCGCCGGCGGCGCGGCGGGCATCGCCGCCGCCTTCAACGCTCCGCTGGCAGGGGTGGTGTTCGCCATCGAGGAACTGACCGGCCGGCTCGAGGCGCGTTCCTCGGGGCTGATCATCACCGCCATCGTGCTGGCCGGCCTGGTGGCCGTGTCGGCCTTCGGCAACCTGACCTATTTCGGCGTGATCCGGGTGCCGGCCCTGGGCTGGGATCTGCTCGGGCCCGGCCTGCTGGTGGCGCTGGTCAGCGGCGCCGCCGGCGGCCTGTTCTCGCGGCTCATGGCGGCGTCGCTCACCGGCGTGCCGGACCGCTTCAACCTGTGGCGGGCGCGCTGGCCGGTGTGGTTCGCCGCCTGCGGCGGCCTGGTCATTGCGGTCATCGGGCTGGTCACCGACGGGGCCACCTTCGGCGCCGGCTCGGAGACGGTCAAGCGGACGCTGGCCGGCGAGGTGGAACTGTCGCCGCTGTACGCGCTGCTCAAGGGCGTGGCCACCTGGATCACGGCCTGGTGCGGGGTGCCGGGCGGCATCTTCGCGCCTTCGCTGTCGATCGGGGCAGGCCTGGGCGACGTCATCTCGCGGCTGGCCGACCCGCGCCTGGCCACCGCCCTGATCGCCATGGGCATGGCCGGCTTCCTGGCGGCCGTGACGCAGGCGCCGCTCACCGCCTTCATCATCGTGATGGAGATGGTCGACGGGCACTCGATGGTGCTGAGCCTGATGGCGGCGGCCATGCTGGCGAGCATCGTCTCGCGCATGATCAGCCGGCCGCTCTACGAGGCGCTGGCCGACCACATGGTGGCCAAGGCTGTCAGCAGTTCCGGTCCGGCCGAACCCGGCGACGTGCGCTGATCGCCACGGGGCCCTATCATGGCCGGTTGCCCTGCAGCCGCCGCCAGATCCGCTTCGAAGCCCGCCCGTGAACGCCTCCGCCCCCAAAGAAGTCGCCGACCAGGCCACCCGCCCCCCCGAAGATGCCGCCTACCTGGGCGCCGCCCTTGCCCTGGCCCGCATCAGCATCCGGGGGGCGCGCACGCACAACCTCAAGAACATCGACCTGGACATCCCGCGCAACAAGCTGGTGGTGATCACCGGCCTGTCCGGCTCGGGCAAGTCCAGCCTGGCCTTCGACACGCTGTACGCCGAGGGGCAGCGGCGGTATGTGGAAAGCCTGTCGGCCTATGCGCGGCAGTTCCTGCAACTGATGGACAAGCCCGACGTCGACATGATCGAAGGCCTGTCGCCGGCCATCAGCATCGAACAGAAGGCCACCAGCCACAACCCGCGCTCCACCGTGGGCACGGTTACGGAAATCCACGACTACCTGCGCCTGCTGCTGGCCCGCGCCGGCACGCCATACTGCCCCGAGCACCAGCTGGCGCTGCAGGCCCAGACGGTCAGCCAGATGGTGGACGCGGTGCTCTCGCTGGAGGGCGAGCCGCGCCTGATGATCCTGGCGCCGGTGGCGCGCGAGAAGAAAGGCGAGTTCGCCGAACTGTTCACGGAGATGCAGGCGGCCGGCTACGTACGCTTCCGGGTCGATGGCCGGACCCACGAATACAGCGACCTGCCCCAGCTCAAGAAGACCGAGAAGCACGACATCGACGTCGTGATCGACCGCCTGCGGGCGCGGCCCGACATGCAGCAGCGCCTGGCCGAAAGCTTCGAGGCGGCCCTGCGGCTGGCCGGCGGGCGGGCGATCGCGCTGGAGCTGGGCAGCGAGGGTGCACCCGACAAGGAGCACCTGTTCAACGCCAAGTTCGCGTGCCCGATCTGCCACTACTCCCTGGCCGAGCTGGAGCCGCGCCTGTTCTCGTTCAACTCGCCGATCGGCGCCTGCCCGGCCTGCGACGGGCTGGGCCACCGCGAGTTCTTCGATCCAACCCGGGTGGTGGCTTTCCCGTCGCTGAGCCTGGCCAGCGGCGCCATCAAGGGCTGGGACCGGCGCAACGGCTACTACTTCAGCCTGCTCGAGAGCGTGGCCAAGCATTACAAGTTCGACATCGACGCGCCCTTCGAGTCGCTGCCCGCGTCGGTCCAGCAGGTGCTGCTGAACGGCTCAGGCGGCGAGGAGATCAAGTTCAGCTACACCATGGAGTCGGGCGCGCAGGCCGGCAAGAAGCTCACGCGCAGGCATCCGTTCGAGGGAATCATCCCGAACATGGTGCGGCGCTACCGCGAGACGGACTCGGCGATGGTGCGCGAGGAGCTGGCCCGCTACCGCAGCGTCCAGCCCTGCCCGGACTGCGGCGGCTCGCGCCTGCGCATCGAGTCGCGCAACGTCTTCCTGGTGGGCGAGCCGGCACAGGCCGGCGAGGCGCCGGGCCGCATGGCCATCTACGAGATCAGCCGGCTCACGCTGCGCGAATGCCTGGCCTACTTCCAGGGCCTGCACCTGCGTGGCGCCAAGGCCGAGATCGCCGACAAGGTGGTGCGCGAGATCGGCCTGCGCCTGAAATTCCTCAACGACGTCGGCCTGAACTACCTGAGCCTCGACCGCAGCGCCGACACCCTCTCTGGCGGCGAGGCGCAGCGCATCCGGCTGGCATCGCAGATCGGCTCGGGCCTGACCGGGGTGATGTACGTGCTGGACGAGCCGAGCATCGGCCTGCACCAGCGCGACAACGACCGGCTCATCGGCACGCTCAAGCACCTGCGCGACATCGGCAACAGCGTGATCGTGGTCGAGCACGACGAGGACATGATCCAGGCCGCCGACCATGTCATCGACATGGGGCCCGGCGCCGGCGTGCACGGTGGCCGCGTGATGGCGCAGGGCAGCTACCAGGAAGTGGCCGACACCCCCGATTCGCTCACAGGCCAGTACCTGTCGGGGCGCCGCAGCATCGCCGTGCCCGCACGGCGCACGCCGCGCCTGCCGGTGGTGAGCCCGCAGCCGGCCGCCGGCAAGGCACAGGCGGCCGAGACCGCCAAGCGCTCCCGCTTTCCGATGAGCCCTGCGGCCGAACGGCGCGCCGCAGCCCAGGCGCAGGCCGCCGCCCAGCCCGTGGACGCCCATGCCCTGCAGCTCATTCGCGTGCTTGGCGCCAGCGGCAACAACCTGAAGAACGTCAGCGTCGACTTCCCGGTGGGCCTGTTCACCTGCGTGACCGGCGTCTCCGGCTCGGGCAAGTCGACCCTGGTCAACGACACGCTGTATGCGGCCGCGGCGCGCCAGATCTACCGCGCGCATGACGAGCCGGCGCCGTACGACGCCATCGAAGGGCTGGAGAACTTCGACAAGGTCATCAACGTCGACCAGTCGCCGATCGGCCGCACGCCGCGAAGCAACCCGGCCACCTACACCGGGCTGTTCACGCCGATCCGCGAGTTGATGGCAGAAACCAACACGGCGAAGGAGCGCGGCTACGGTCCGGGGCGCTTCTCGTTCAACGTGGCCGGCGGACGATGCGAGGCCTGCCAGGGGGACGGCATGGTCAAGGTGGAGATGCACTTCCTGCCCGACGTGTACGTGCCCTGCGAGGTCTGCCACGGCCAGCGCTACAACCGCGAGACGCTCGAGGTCCAGTACAAGGGCCGCAACATCGCGCAGATTCTCGACATGACGGTCGAGACCGCGCACGAATTCCTGAAGGCGGTGCCGGCCATCGAGCGCAAGCTCAGGACGCTGCTGGACGTCGGGCTGAGCTACATCAAGCTGGGCCAGAGTGCGACCACGCTGTCGGGCGGCGAGGCCCAGCGCGTCAAGCTGGCGCTGGAACTATCCAAGCGCGACACCGGTCGCACGCTCTATATCCTCGACGAGCCGACCACCGGGCTGCACTTCGCCGACATCGAGCTGCTGCTGAAGGTGCTGCACCAACTGCGCGACGCGGGCAACACCATCGTGGTGATCGAGCACAACCTAGACGTGATCAAGACCGCCGACTGGCTCATCGACATGGGCCCGGAAGGCGGCGCCGGTGGCGGGACCGTGGTGGGCGAGGGCACGCCCGAGCAATTGGCGGGCAACGAAGCCAGCCACACGGGGCGGTATCTCAAGCGATTGCTGGGGCGGTAGGCGCCGCCACCACGTCGACTTGGTCGACTTCCGGGGCTGCGAGGCATGACCCGACAGGTCATGGACGCCCCGCTCTATCCGCGCGAAAGTGCCATCAACCGGCGCCAGCAAGGCACCGGCTGCCAAGCGCCCGGGCATGCAGGGCCTCGCAAGGAAGAGAGAAAGTCCATCATGAACGGCACCGACCTGCTTCCCCTGGCCGTGGGCCTGCTCATCGGCATTGCCGCGCTCGGCTCCTGCCTGGGCATCGGAAACCTCGGCGGAAAGCTGCTGGAGGCAGCCGCACGCCAGCCCGAACTCAAGGACCAGCTGCAAGGCACCTTCTTCCTGGCCGCGGGCGTGACCGACGGCGCCTTCATCATCGCGACCGGCATCGCGCTGTGGTTCGCCACGGCGAATCCGTTCGCTGGCTGAGACGCGTCGCGCTTGGCGTGCGCTGCGGCGCCAATCCCATGTAGCGCCGGCGCGCGGAAGTTGACACCCGCTGTCCGGATGCATCTAATCTGCCCGTCATCGCATCGAGAACAAGGCCCACGATGAAAGACGACATCGCGATTGATGAGCGCCAGCGCAAGAAGGAAGAGTTCCGCAGCTTCATCTTCCTCACGGCCGTGATGGTGCCTGTGCTGTCGGTCATCGTCGTCGCGGGCTACGGCTTTCTGGTCTGGATGACCCAGATGGTGAGCGGTCCACCCACCAGCTGAACAGTTTCCGACGGACAGGCTGCCCGCGTAAAGGCGCGCGGACGACATCTTCTTGCTGTCTCAACGGTGAGGGAGGGTGCCTGCGCGCCCTCCGGAGGAGTTGGCCGATGCTCGAAACGAATGCCTGCATCACGCACGCACAGGATGAGCCGGATGAATGGCACATCGCGGGTGTCGTCGTGCATGCCCATCCGGCGCACCTGCAGGAAGTCCGGCGCCACGTGGCAGGGCTGGCGGGCGCCGAGATCCACGCCGTCGGCGACGACGGCAAGCTGATCATCACGCTCGAGGCAGCGAGCTTCCGGGCGATCGCGTCGCAACTCGACGCGCTGCACGCCGTCCACGGCGTGCTGTCCGCGGCGCTGGTCTACCAGCACGGCGAGGACGCCGCGTCCATGGACGAGGAGATCGCACCATGAGCCACTGCCCGGCCGATCCGACGATGGCTCGCACCGCGGCGCGTTGCGCGGAGGTCGCCTTATGAGCACCCGTCGGGATTTCATCAAGCGCAGCGCAGTGGCGGCCACCGCCTCCGTCGCAGGCGTCCACCTGCCGGCCGAGTCCGCCAATTTCGTCACCGAAAGTGACATGACGAAGCTGAAGTGGTCGAAGGCGCCCTGCCGCTTCTGCGGCACCGGCTGCGGCGTCACGGTCGCCGTCAAGGACAACCATGTCGTGGCCACGCAGGGCGACCCGGAAGCGGCCGTCAACCGCGGGCTCAACTGCGTCAAGGGCTACTTCCTGTCCAAGATCATGTATGGCAGCGACCGCCTCACGCGGCCGCTGCTGCGCGTGAAAGATGGCAAGTACGACAAGAACGGCGAGTTCGCGCCGGTCAGCTGGCAGCAGGCCTTCGACGTCATGGAGCAGCAGTTCAAGCGCGTGCTCAAGGACAAGGGCCCCGAGGCGGTGGGCATGTTCGGCTCCGGCCAGTGGACGGTGTTCGAGGGCTATGCCGCGGTCAAGCTGATGAAGGCGGGTTTCCGCTCGAACCACATCGACCCGAACGCGCGGCACTGCATGGCCTCGGCCGTCACCGGCTTCATGCGCACCTTCGGCATGGACGAGCCGATGGGCTGCTACGACGACTTCGAGAACGCCGACGCCTTCGTGCTGTGGGGCTCGAACATGGCGGAGATGCACCCGATCCTGTGGACGCGCATCACCGACCGGCGACTGAGCCATCCCAAGTGCAAGGTTGCCGTGCTGTCGACCTTCGGGCACCGCTGTTTCGACCTGGCGGACATGCCGATCATCTTCACGCCGCAGACCGACCTGGCCATCCTCAACTACATCGCGCACCACATCATCAGCAGCGGCAAGGTCAACAAGGACTTCGTCGAGAAGCACACCGTATTCAAGAAGGGCGTGACCGACATCGGCTATGGCCTGCGCGCGGACAACCCGCTGGAGACGGCAGCCAAGAATGCGGCCAACCCGAATGCGGCGTCGCCGATGACGTTCGACGAGTTCGCCAGCTTCGTCTCCAAATACGACGCCAACTACGTGAGCAAGCTGTCCGGCGTGTCGAAGGAGCACCTGCTGAGGCTGGCCGAGCTCTATGCCGACCCGAACATCAAGGTCATGTCGCTGTGGACCATGGGCTTCAACCAGCACACGCGGGGGACCTGGGCCAACAACATGATCTACAACGTGCACCTGCTGACGGGAAAGATCTCGCAGCCGGGCAACGGCCCCATGTCGCTGACCGGCCAGCCGTCGGCCTGCGGGACCGCACGCGAAGTGGGCACGTTCTCGCACCGGCTGCCGGCCGACATGGTGGTGACCAACCCCGAGCACCGCGCGCATGCCGAGAAGACCTGGCGCGTGCCGCCCGGCACGGTGCCGGCCAAGCCGGGTTACCACGCGGTGGAACAGAACCGCGCACTCAAGGACGGCAAGCTCAACGCCTACTGGGTGATGTGCAACAACAACATGCAGGCGGCCGCGAACATGGTGCAGGAGACCCTGCCCGGCTACCGCAACCCCGACAACTTCGTGGTCGTCACCGACGCCTATCCCACCGTCACTGCGCTCGCCGCCGACCTCGTGCTGCCCGCCGCGATGTGGGTAGAAAAGGAAGGCGCCTACGGCAACGCCGAGCGACGAACCCAGTTCTGGCACCAGCTGGTCGATGCCCCGGGCGAGGCGCGCTCGGACCTGTGGCAGCTGGTGGAGTTCTCGAAGCGCTTCAAGGTCGAGGAAGTGTGGCCCGCCGACCTGGTGGCGGCCCAGCCGGAGTTGCGCGGCAAGACGCTGTACGACGTGCTCTATCGCAACGGAAATGTCGACAAGTTCCCGCTCAGCGAAGTCTCGTCGGACTACGCCAACTATGAGTCGAAGGAGTTCGGCTTCTACATCCAGAAGGGTCTGTTCGAGGAATATGCCAGCTTCGGCCGCGGCCACGGGCACGATCTGGCGCCGTTCGACACCTACCACGAGGTACGCGGCCTGCGCTGGCCGGTGGTGGACGGCAAGGAGACGCTGTGGCGCTACCGCGAAGGCAGCGACCCGTACGTCAAGGCCGGCAAGGGTTTCGACTTCTATGGGCATCCCGACGGCAAGGCGGTGATCTTCGCGCTGCCCTACGAGCCGCCGCCCGAGGTGCCGGACAAGGAGTATCCGTACTGGCTCGCCACCGGGCGCGTGCTCGAGCACTGGCACTCCGGCTCGATGACGCGGCGCGTGCCCGAACTGTACCGCGCCTTTCCGAACGCGCTGTGCTTCATGCACCCGCAGGACGCGCGCGACATGGGCCTGCGGCGCGGCGTCGAGGTCGAGGTGGTGTCGCGGCGCGGCAAGATGCGCACCCGCATAGAGACGCGGGGACGCGACACGCCGCCGCGCGGGCTGGTGTTCGTGCCGTGGTTCGACGCCAGCCAATTGATCAACAAGGTCACGCTGGACGCGACCTGCCCGATCTCGCACCAGACCGACTACAAGAAGTGCGCGGTCAAGATCGTGAAGGTGTAGACCATGCTCGCGCCCATGCTCCGCGCAGCCCCTGCGCGCCCTTCCTGCCCCGCCGCGGGTGTGGCCGATCCGGCCGGGTCCCTCGTGCGGCTGCTGTGCAGTGGCCTGTTGCTGCTGTGCCTCATGATGCTGGCTGCGCCGGCGCCGGCGCAGCAGAACCGGGCTGCGGCGGCGCCCGAACAGGGGCTGGTCGACTCGATGCGCGGCCACACCGACCTCGACAAGCAGGCCACGCCGCCGTTGATCTTCCCGACCGAGAACAAGGACGTGAGACGCACGCGCAACTACACGATGCAGCCGCCGACCATTCCGCACTCGATCGACGGCTACCAGGTCGACAAGGACTTCAACCGCTGCATGTTCTGCCACGCGCGCACAGCGGCGGAGGCGGCCAAGTCGATCCCGGTGAGCATCACCCACTACATGGACCGCGACGGCCACGTGCTGGCCGACGTCTCGCCGCGCCGCTACTTCTGCACGCAGTGCCACGTGCCGCAGGCCGACGCCAAGCCGCTGGTGAGCAATGACTTCGTCGACGTGGAGAAGCTGCTCAAGCGCACGCCGGGCGTGCTCGGCAGCAAGTAGGTCCGCATGCAAGCCCTCGTCCAACTGGTCAAGCGCTACTGGCGGACCGTCACCCGCCCCAGCGTGCACTACAGCCTGGGCTTCCTCACGCTCGGGGGATTCATCGCCGGCGTGGTGTTCTGGGGCGCCTTCAACACGGCCATGGAGCTGACCAATACCGAGACCTTCTGCACCGGCTGCCACGAGATGCGCGACAACGTCTACCAGGAGCTGCAGACCACCATCCACTTCACCAATCGCAGCGGCGTGCGCGCGGTCTGCTCCAACTGCCACGTGCCGCACGACTGGACCGACAAGATCGCCCGCAAGATGCAGGCGTCCAAGGAGGTCTGGGGCAAGATCTTCGGCACTATCAGCACGCGCGAGAAGTTCCTCGACAAGCGCCTCGAACTGGCCCAGCACGAATGGGCGCGCATGAAGGCCAACGATTCGCTCGAGTGCCGAAACTGCCACGACTACGCCTCGATGGATTTCACCCGGCAGAGCCCGCGTGCGCAACAGATGCATTCCACCTACCTGGCCAACAAGGAAAAGACCTGCATCGACTGCCACAAGGGCATCGCGCACCACCTTCCGGACGTGGCCAAAGCCAAGGAGCAATGACGCGTGGCCATCGCGGCGGCCGTACCGAGCGAAGCCGCGGACACCTGCTTGGGCGCGCACGCCATGGGCGTGAGCCGCGGCGGCCGGATGCTGCTGGCGTCGGTCGACTTCGAATTGCGCGCGGGCGAGCTGCTGCAGCTGCATGGCCCCAACGGCAGCGGCAAGTCCAGCCTGCTGCGCGTACTGTGCGGCCTCCTGCCTCCGGCGTCGGGCGAAGTCCGTTGGAACGCGCAGCCCGTGCGCGCGGGCGACCCGCACTTCCTGCCCACAGTCGCCTACCTGGGTCATTCCGACGGGATCGATGCGGACCTCAGCGCCGCAGAGAACCTTCGCTTCGCGGCGCAACTGGCCGGCAAGACGGCGCACGACGCGCAGATCGACGCGTGCCTCGATGCGCTGGGCATGGGGTGGGCGGCGCACTCGCCGGTGCGTGCCTTGTCGCAAGGGCAGCGCCGTCGCGTCGCGCTGGCGCGCCTGGCGCTGCTGCCGTGCGCGCTGTGGTTGCTCGACGAGCCACTGAGCGGCCTGGACGAGGAGGCGGCGGCTCGCTTCGACATCCTGCTGCAGGCGCACCTGCGACGCGGCGGCATGGCGGTGGTGGCCACCCACCAGCCTCTTTCGCCGCCGGGCCGCATCCTGCGGCTGGACGCATGACGCTGGCGCGCGACCTGCGGCGCTCGTTCGCCGCCATTGTCCGGCAGGACGTGCTGCGCGCCTGGCGTCGGCGCGGACAGGTGTTCGCCGGCCTGCTGTTCTTCGTCATTGCCTGCAGCCTCTATCCGCTCGCGATCGGGCCCGAAGCCCGGCAGCTGCGGCTGCTGGCCCCGGGCATGCTCTGGGTGACGGCGCTGCTGGCGTCCATGCTGTCGCTCTCGCGGCTTTTCTCGCGCGAGTTCGCCGACGGCAGCCTGGACCAGTTGCTGCTCTCCCCGCAACCGCTGGCCTGGCTGGTACTGGCCAAGATCTGTGCGCACTGGCTGACCAGCGGCCTGCCGCTGATGCTGCTCACGCCGCTGCTGGCGCAGCAGTACGGGATGCCGTTTGCCGCGGCCATGGGGCTGGCCGCCTCGCTGATGGTCGGCACGCCGGTGCTCAGCCTGATCGGCGCCGTCGGCGCGGCGCTCACCCTGGGCGTGCGCGGCGGCGCGGTGCTGCTTTGCATCCTCGTGCTGCCGCTGTGTGCGCCGGTGCTGGTGTTCGGCGCGGCGGCCGGTGCGGCGGCCGACGCCGGCCTGCCCATGACGGCCGAACTCTCGCTGCTGGGCGCGTGCCTGGCGCTGTCGTTGCTGCTGTGCCCGCTGGCGGCAGCCGCCGGCCTGCGCATTGCCGCCGAATAGGAAGAAACGCAATGCCGCCGACTTCTTCCACCGACACCACCCTGGCGCATCGCCCCAACAGCCGCGCCCGGCCCTCGGGCTGGCTGGCCTACGCATCCGCCGTGCGCTTCGATCCGCTGGCGGGGCGGCTGGCGCCATGGTGTTTCGCGGCGGCGGCGATCCTGGCTCTGGCCGGGCTGTACGTGGGCTTCGGCGTGGCGCCCACCGACGCCCAGCAGGGCGAGGTCTACCGCATCATCTTCATCCACGTCCCGGCGGCGTGGATGTCGATGTTCATCTACCTGCTCATGGCGATCTACGGCGGCCTGGCCCTGTGGCTGGGCACCCGGCTGTCGTCGATGATGGCGTCGGCGCTGGCACCGACCGGCGCACTGTTCACCGCCATTGCGCTCGTCACCGGAGCGCTGTGGGGCCAGCCGACCTGGGGCACCTGGTGGGTCTGGGATGCGCGCCTGACGTCCGAGCTGCTGCTGCTTTTCCTCTATCTCGGCTTCATGGCGCTGGAAGGCGCGATCGACGAGCCGCGCCGGGCCGAGCGCGCCTGCGCGGTGCTGGCGCTGGTCGGCTCGCTCAACCTGCCGGTCATCTACTTCTCGGTGCAGTGGTGGAACACGCTGCACCAGGGCGCCTCGGTGAGCCTGACGGCCGCGCCGACCATGGCCCGCACCATGCTCGCCGGCATGCTGCTGATGGCGCTGGCGTGCTGGCTCTACACCATCGCCGTGGCGCTGGTGCGGGTGCGCCTGCTGCTGCGCGAACGCGGCCTGCTGCCGGGCGGAAAGCGGTCGGAGGGCGCGGCATGACCGAGCTGCTGCAGCGCGTCCTGGCCGGCGGCCACGAAAGCTTCATCGCGGCGGCCTACGGCATCAGCCTGGCGCTGATCGTGGTCGAACTCGTGCTGCTGCGGCGCCGTGCGCGCCGCGCGAGGACCAGGACGTGACGCGCCGCCAGCGCCGGCTCGCGCTCCTGCTGGCCGCCCTGCTGTGCGGCGGCGCGGCCACCGCCCTGGTGCTCAACGCCTTTCGCTCCAACCTGGTGTTCTTCTACACGCCCAGCCAGGTGGCCGCGCACGAGGCGCCGCTGGCGCGCAGCTTCCGCATCGGCGGGCTGGTGGAGGCCGGATCGGTACGGCGCGAAGGCGACGGCATGACCGTCCACTTCACGGTGACCGATACCGCGCGTACCGTGCCGGTGGTCTACCGGGGCCTGCTGCCCGACCTTTTCCGCGAAGGCAAGGGCGTGGTGGCGCGCGGCCGGCTGGGCGCCGACGGCGCCTTTCTTGCGAGCGAGGTGCTGGCCAAGCATGACGAGAACTACATGCCGCCCGAAGCGGCCGACGCCGTGGCGCGTGCCCGGCCGAAGCCGCCGGCGGCCATGGATCCGCGATGATTGCCGAGCTGGGCCACTTCTGCCTGATCGTCGCGCTGCTGGTCGCCCTGGCGCAGGCGGCGCTTCCGCTGGCCGGCGCAGTGCGCCGCCAGGCGCGCTGGACTGCACTGGCCTTTCCCGCGGCGCGCGTGCAGTGCGCGCTGGTCGCGCTGTCATTCGCCAGCCTCGCCTGGGCCTTTGCCGACAACGACTTCAGCGTGCGCTACGTCGCGGCCAACTCCAACACCGCATTGCCGCTGCCCTACCGCCTGGCGGCGGTGTGGGGCTCGCACGAGGGCTCGATGCTCCTGTGGGCCCTGATGCTGGCCGGCTGGTCCTGCGCCGTATCGTTCTTCTCGCGCCAACTGCCGCCGGCGCAGGTGGCACGCGTGCTCGGGGTCATGGGTGCCATCAGCGCAGGGTTCCTGGCCTTCCTGCTGTTCGCCTCCAACCCCTTCGTCCGCCTGATGCCGCCGCCCATGGAGGGGCGCGACCTCAATCCGCTGCTGCAGGACCCGGGCATGGTGTTCCATCCGCCGCTGCTGTACATGGGCTATGTCGGCTTCTCGGTCAGCTTCGCCTTCGCGGTGACCGCACTGTTCGCCGGCCGGCTCGACGCCGCGTGGGCGCGTTGGTCGCGGCCGTGGACCACGGCGGCCTGGTGCTTCCTGACGCTGGGCATCATGCTCGGCAGCGCATGGGCCTACTACGAACTGGGCTGGGGCGGCTGGTGGTTCTGGGACCCGGTGGAGAACGCCTCGTTCATGCCGTGGCTGTGCGGCACCGCGCTGATCCATTCGCTGGCCGTGACCGAGAAGCGCGGCGCCCTGCGCGGCTGGACCACATTGCTGGCGGTCATCACGTTCTCGCTGAGCCTGCTGGGCACCTTCCTGGTCCGCTCCGGCATCCTGACCTCGGTGCACGCCTTCGCGGTCGACCCGGCGCGCGGCGCCTTCATCCTGGCGCTGCTGGCGCTGTTCGCCGGCGGTGCGCTGCTGCTGTTCGGGCTGCGCGCATCCAGCCTGGCGCGGCATGCGGACTTCGGACTGGTCTCGCGCGAGAGCTTCCTGCTGGCCAACAACGTGCTGCTCGCGGTGGCGGCGGCCACCGTGCTGCTGGGCACGCTCTATCCGCTGCTGCTGGACTTGCTGGGGCTGGGCAAGATCTCCGTCGGCCCGGCGTATTTCGAGCAAGTGTTCGTGCCGCTGATGGTGCCGGCCGTACTGCTGATGGGCGTGGCACCCATGGCGCGCTGGCGCGACAGTCCGGCCGCCGGGCTGCTGCCGCGGCTGCGCTGGGCCGGCGCGGCCAGCCTGGCCCTGGCATTGGGGCTGACCGCCCTGCTGCCCCGGCCCTCCGCACCGACCGGCCTGGGCCTTCTGCTGGCGCTGTGGTGCGTGGCCAGTGCCCTGGCCAGCCTGGCCGACCGCCTGCGGCAGGCGCGGGGGAGGCGCCTGGCCGCTCTGCGGCAACTGCCGGCCGCGTACGCGGGCATGCTGGTGGCGCACGCGGGCGTTGGCGTGTTCATTGCAGGCGTCACCCTGTCGCTCGGCCAGGCGCAGGAACGCGAACTGCCGATGCGCGCCGGCGACATGGTCGAACTCGCGGGCCTTCAGTTCCGCTTCGACGGCGTGGCGCCGGCCCAGGGCCCCAACTACGATGCCTTGCGCGGGCAGGTCGAGGTGCTGCGCGAGGGCCGTCCGGTGGCACGGCTGACGCCGGAGCGGCGCCTCTACCGCAGTCAGCAGATGCCGACCACCGAGGCATCGATCGACACCTCGCTCAGGCGCGACCTGTACGTTGCGATGGGAGAATCGCTGCCCGGCGAGCGCTGGGCGGTGCGGCTGCACGTCAAGCCCTTCATCGCCTGGATCTGGATCGGCTGCCTGCTCATGGCCTGCGGAGGCGCGCTGGCTGCGGCAGATCGCCGTTACCGGCTGGCACGCCAGACGCGCCCGGCGGTGCATCCCGGCGGCGCGGAACTGCACACATGAAGGCACGCCACCTCGGCCCGCTGCTGCTGTTCGTCGGTCTGGGCGTGGCCCTGCTCGCCGGACTGCAGCGCGACCCGCGCGAGTTGCCCTCTGCGCTGCTGGGCAAGCCCCTGCCCGTGCTCGAGCTGCCCGCGCTCGACGACGGCGCCGCGCCCTTTGCCAGCGCCGGCATGCGGGGCCGGCCCTGGCTGCTCAACGTCTGGGCCTCCTGGTGCACGCCCTGCCAGCTGGAGCATCCGCTGCTGGTGCGGCTGGCGCGCGACCAGGGCGCACCGCTCGTCGGCCTGAACTACAAGGATTCGCCCGAGGCGGCACGGGCCTGGCTGCGCCGGCTGGGCAACCCTTTCGTCGCCAACGCGGCCGATGCCGATGGCCGCGCCGGCATCGACCTGGGCGTGTACGGCGTTCCCGAGACCTTCGTCATCGACCGCGCCGGTCGTGTCCGATTGCGCCATGCCGGCCCTCTGACGGAACAGGTGCTGCGCGACCAGCTCATGCCGCTGCTGCGCCGTCTCGAGCAGGAGGGCCCCGGCGATGCCTAGGGCGCCGATGGTCCGCCTGCCGTCGGCGGTGCTGGCCGCGCTGGCGGCGCTGTCGGTTGCGCAGGCGGCGGCCACGCTCGACGACGCCGCGCTGGATGCGCGCGCACACGCGCTCGAGCAGCAGCTTCGCTGCGTGGTCTGCCAGAACCAGAGCCTGGCCGAATCCAACGCGCCGCTGGCGCAGGACTTGCGCCAGCGCGTGCGCGAGCAGTTGCGTAACGGTGCCGACGAAGAAGCCATCAAGCGCTACATGGTCGAACGCTATGGCGACTTCGTGCTCTACGCGCCGCCCGTCAGGCCCGTGACCTGGATGCTCTGGTTCGGGCCGCCGATCCTGTTGGCGGCCATTGCCGCGCTCCTGCTGCGGCGGTCGCGCCGCCGGCGCGGCGGCGGCGCGCCGCTGAGCGCGGACGAGCGGGCGAAGCTGCAGCGCCTGCTGCAGCACGACGGCGTCGCCGCGCGGGAGCGCGTGCGATGAATCACCGCCCGTCTGCCGCGACACCGGCTTGCGCAGCAGCGCGAGACCTCGAGGTGCCGCGATGATGAGCCTGTTCTGGGTCCTTTGCGCATGCATCGTCGGCGTGGCCGTGCTGTGCCTGCTGGTGCCGCTGCTGCGCCGGACGCCGCCCGGCACCGGCGTGCAGCCTGTCTCGCGCACCGCGGTGTATCGCGCGCAGGTCGACGAGCTCGGGCGCGACTTCGACGCCGGTGCGCTCGATCCGGCACAGCGCGCGCAGGAGCTCGACCATCTGGGCCGGCGCCTGCTCGACGATGCAGCGCATGCGACAGCGCCGCAGGCGGCGTCCGCCGCACCGCCGCGCGCCACGTTGCTGGCCAGCGTGCTGCTCGCCCTGTTGCCCAGCGCCGCGATCGTCCTGTACCTGCAGCTGGGCAACCCGATGGTCCTTTGGCAGGACGACGATCACGCCGACGCGCCCCAGCATCTGGCCAGCGGCGCCCAGGTGGAGGCCATGGTGACCCAGCTGGCGCAACGGCTGCGCGCCCAACCCGACGACGCCGAAGGATGGGAGTTGCTCGCGCGCTCCTACACCGTGCTGGAGCGGCCTGCGGATGCGAGCGCGGCCTACGCGCGCGCCGTGGCATTGCAGCCCGGCGATGCCCGCCTGCGCGCTGACTATGCCGACGTGCTTGCCAGCGCCGACGGCGGCTCGCTGCAAGGCCCCGCGCGCGCGCAGATCGAAGCCGCGCTGGCGCTCGATCCACGCCAGCCCAAGGCCTTGGCGCTGGCCGGCAGCGCAGCCTTGCAGCGCGGCGACAAGCTCGAAGCGATTGCCCGGTGGGAGCAACTGGTGGCGCAGCTGCCCCCCGATTCGCAGACCGCGCAGCGCATCGCCGCCGATCTGGCGCTGGTGCGCGCCGAAGTCCGCGCCGGAGACGCCCCGGCCACCAAGGCCGCTGCGCCCGCCATGGCCACCGGCCCCGGCTCGGGCGCCACGGGGCCAGATCGCACTGCCGCCGACACCACCGCCGCGCTGTCAGCCTCGCAAGTAGCCGGCCGCGTCACGCTCGGCGGCGTAGCCGGCCGCAAGCCCGGGCCGGACGAGGTGCTCTTCGTCTATGCCCGGCCGATCGACGGCAGCCGCATGCCGTTGGCCGTTCTGCGGCGCAAGGCAAGCGACCTGCCGTTGGATTTCACGCTGGACGACAGCCTGGCGATGCGCCCGGACCTGCGCCTTTCGGGGCATGCGCAGGTGATGCTGCAGGCCCGCATCTCCGCCAGCGGCCAGGCCATGCCGCAGCCGGGCGACCTGGTCGGCAGCGCCGGCCCGGTGGCCGTGGGCAGCCGCCAGGTGCAGCTGGTCATCGACGGCGAGGTGCCGCCCGGCGACCGACGTTGACTCGCCGCCCTACCTGACCGGCAGCGGCAGCGCGCGGTCCACCGGCACCGCGGTCACGGCGTTCTCGGGCGAGCCGTCGACCAGCTTCTCGGAATAGGTGAGGTAGACCAGCGTGTGGCGCGGCACGTCGACCATGCGCACCACGCGCAAGCGCTTGAAGAGCACCGACTGCCGCTGGCTGAACACCTCTTCCTGGCGCGGCAGCGGCTCGCTGATCTGGATCTGGCCGACCTGGCGGCAGGCGATGGACGCCTCGGCCTTGTCCTCGGCCAGCCCCAGCGCGCCGGAGACGCCGCCGGTGACGGCGCGCGAGACGTAGCAGGCCACGCCCTTGACCTTCGGATCGTCGTAGGCCTCGACCACGACCTTGTGGTCCGGGCCGATCAGCTTGAAGGCGGTGTCCACCTCGCCGACCCGCTCGGCGTGCGCAGCGCCCAACGCAACCAACAGCAGCAGCGGCGGCGACGCGGCAAGCCGCCATGCAGTGATCTTCTTCATGCTCTTTCTCTCCCTTCGGCTTGCGCCTTGTCGCCTGCTACGGCCTGATCCGGATCATGCCCTCCTGCGCCGTCGACGCGACCAGGCGGCCGTCGCGCGTGAAGATACTTCCGCGGCACAAGGCGCGGGCGCCGCCGGCATTGGGCGAATCGATGACGTACAGCAGCCACTCGTCCATGCGGAAGTCGCGATGGAACCACATGGCATGGTCGAGGCTCGCCACGCGCATGCGCCCGCGCAGGAAAGTCAGCCCGTGCGGGTTCATCGCGGCGCGCAGCAGGCCGTTGTCGGAAGCGTAGGCCAGCACGGCACGGTGCACGATCGGGTCGTCCGGCAGCGGCGCGACGGCGCGCATCCAGATCATGGAGCGCGGCGCCACCCGCTCGGGCGCGAGCAGGTCGGGCGCATCGACCACGCGAAACTCGAGGCCCTGCGACACCAGCCCGCGCAGGCGCAGGTCGTCCGGCACCTTGTCGCCCAGCGCCAGGCGCCGCTCGTACTCGGTCGGCTGGGCGAGCGGGTCCGGCGCCGGCGGCATGTCGTCCTGGTGGTCGATGCCGTCGTCGCGCGTCTGGAACGACGCGGCCATCTCGAAGATCTCGCGGCCGTCCTGGCGCGCGATCACGTGGCGGGTGCTGAAGCTGCGCCCATCACGCGGACGGTGCACGGTGTAGTCGATCGGCGCGTGCTCGCCCGGCAGCAGGAAGTAGGCGTGCAGCGAATGCACGGCGCGCTCGGCCGGGACGGTGCGCTGGGCCGCCAGCAATGCCTGGCCCAGGACCTGGCCGCCATAGACGGCGGGCGTGCCGATGTCGTCGCTGCGGCCCCGGAACCGGTCCTCGCCGGTCGGCTCGAGTTGCATCAGGGCGACCAGTGCCGCCACAAGGGATGCCGCCGTGGCGGGATCGGGGGGATTGGAATTCGTGGAAGTCATGGCAGGCGGATCGCAAAGGCGAGACCTTAGCAAATCCCGCGCCCTGCGCCTGTCGCGCGGGGGCGCAGCGCCTGGGCTCAGTACTTCACGCGGGCGAGGGCGCGCAGCCGCTCGGGGGTCGTGACAGGCAGCCCGAAGAATTCCAGGTAGGCCGGAATCATCTCGAACAGCATGTCGGTGCCGACCTGCACGCGGCAGCCGCGCGCCTGGGCGGCTGCCAGCAAGGCCGTGGTTTCCGTGCGCATCACCACTTCGCCGACCAGGGTGCCGGACTGCAGCCGGTCGACGTCGAACGGCAGCGGATCGCCCTCGGCCATGCCCAGCGGCGTGGCATTGACCACCAGGCCGAAGCCTTGCGGATCGGCGCTGCCAGTGTGCACCGGCAGGTGCGGATGGTGCTCGCGCAGCCGCGCCGCCAACGCCAGCGCCACGCCGGCGTTCACGTCGAACAGCGCCAGTTCGCCCACGCCCGCCTGGGCCAGCGAGGCGGCGATGGCGCTGCCCACGCCGCCGGCGCCGACCACCAGCGCGCGCGTGTCCGGCAGGCGAACGCCCTTGCGCTGCACCCCGCGCACGAAGCCGGCTCCGTCGAACTGGTCGCCCTGCAGGCGGCCGTCAGGCAGGCGCCGCACCGCATTGCAGGCGCCGGCCACCCGCACCGTCGGCGTGACTTCGTCGAGCAGGTCGACCACGCTCACCTTGTGCGGCATGGTGATCAGCGCCCCACGCACGTTGTCCATGCGAAACAGGCTGCGCAGGGCATGCGCGAAATCTTCGGGCCTGCAGGCGAAGGGCACCACCACCGCGTTGATCCCGTCCGCCTCGAAGTACGGGTTGTAGATCATCGGCGCCTTGAAGGCGTGGGTGGGATAGCCCAGGTGGGCGATCACCTCTGTCCGGCCGTCGATGTTCACGTGCGTGCGCTGCCTGTTCGCGGAGTTGCCCCGAGCGCTACTTGCGTGCCTTGTCCAGTTCGGCCATGACGGCGTTGACGGTGTCCTGGCCCACCGTGGCGGTGTGCTTGGCGATCACCGGCTTCATCTTCTCGCGCAGCTTGGCCACCTCTGCCGGCGGCAGTTCCGTCACTTCCATGCCGCTCTTCTTGAGTTCCGCCAGGATGCTGGCGGCCTGCGCGCGCGACTGCTCGCGCTCGTACACGGCCGACTCCGTCGCAGCCTCCTGCAGGATCTTCTGGTCGCCGGCGGACAGCGAATCCCAGAACTTCTTGCTGATCACCACCGACTGCGGGTTGTATTGGTGGTTGGTCAGCGTCATGTACTTCTGCACTTCGTACAGCTTGGCGCCGCGGATGGTGGCCACCGGGTTCTCCTGGCCGTCGACCGCCTTCTGCTCCAGCGCCGCGTACAGCTCGGGGAACGGCAGCGGCGTGGGGTTGGCGCCCAGCGCGCTCACCCAGTCGATGTTGATCGGGTTGGGAATCACGCGCAGCTTCAGCCCTGCGATGTCCTCGACCTTGGCCACCGGACGGCGGCTGTTGGTCAGCTGGCGAAAGCCCAGCTCGTAGTACGCCAGCCCGACCAGGCCCTTGTCTTCCAGCTTCTTGTGCAGACCGGTGCCGAACGGCCCGTCGACCACCGCGTCGGCTTCCTTCGGCGTGCCGAACAGGAAGGGGAAGTCGTAGATGGCGAATTCCTTGACGATGCTGGCGAAGATGCCCGAGTTCATCGAGGCCATCTCCAGCGTGCCGCCCTGCAGGGCCGACAGGTTGGCCTGGTCGCTGCCCAGCGCGCCTCCCGGGTACACGTTGACCTTGAGCTTGCCGCCCGACTTGGCCTCGACGAGTTGCCCGAACTTCTCCATGCCCAGCACGATCGGGTGGCCGGCAGCGTTCTGGTTGGCGAACTTGATGGTCCGCGTCTGGGCCTGCACCTGCCCGAGCCCGATGGCGGCGAGCGCGCTGGCGGCGATGACCGTCTTGATGAAGTGGCGTTTCATGTTGTCTCCGTTCGTCGTCGTTGGAAAGGGAAAAGGCGTGGCGCGCCGCGCCGCTCAGCCGTGCAGCCAGCGTGCCGGCACCATGACCAGGCTGGGGAACAGCACCAGCAGGAACATCACGGCGAACTGCGCCACCATGAAGGGCCACACGCCCTTGGTCACGTCATCCATGCTGACCTTGCCGACGCCGGCCACGGTGCTCAGCACCGTGCCCACCGGCGGCGTGATCAGGCCGATGGCGTTGTTGATCATGAACAGCACGCCGAAGTACACCGGGTCGATGCCGGCGGCCTTGATGATCGGCATGAACACCGGCGTGAGGATCAGGATGGTCGGCGTCATGTCCATCGCCGTGCCCACCAGCATCGTGATGACCATGATGGCGATCATCAGCAGCGTGGGGCTGTCGAGCAGCGGCTTGAGCAGCGTGACCAGCTCGGCCGGCAGGTTGGCCACCGTGATCATCCAGGCCGACACCATGGCCGCCGCCACCAGGAACATGATCACCGCAGTGGTCTGTGCCGCCGCGGCGAACAGGCCGAACAGTTGCTTGAACTTGAGCTCGCCATAGATCACGGTCGAGACGAACAGCGCGTACACCGCCGCGACCACTGCCGCCTCGGTCGGCGTGAACACGCCGAATTTCAGGCCGACCACCACGATGACCGGCAGCACCAGGGCGAAGGTCGCGTCCTTGAGTGCCAGCAGGACTTCGCGGCTGCCGGCGCGCGGCTGCGCCTCGATCTTTTCCTTGCGCACCAGCCACCACCAGGTGAGCCAGAGCGCGGCGCCCAGCATGATCCCCGGCGCGATGCCGGCCAGGAACAGCTTGGAGATCGAGACGTTGGCGGCCACGCCGAAGATGACGAAGCCGATCGACGGCGGGATGATCGGCGCGATGATGCTGGCAGACGACAGCAGGCCGGCCGAGCGCGCCGTGTCGTAGCCGGCGCGGTTCATCATCGGCAGCAGCAGCGCGGCCAGCGCCGCGGCGTCAGCCACCGCCGAACCCGAAAGCGACGCCATGATGACTGCGGCCATGATGCCCACGTAGCCCAGGCCGCCCTTGATGTGCCCGACCAGCGTCATGGCGAAATGGACGATGCGCCGCGACAGGCCGCCGGCGTTCATGATCTCGCCGGCCAGCATGAAGAAGGGCACGGCCAGCAGCGGGAAGCTGTTGGCGCCCTCGATGGTGTTCTGCGCGAGGATCTGGACATCGAACATGTCCATGTGCCACATGAGCGCGGCGCCGCATACCAGCAGCGAGAAGGCGATGGGCACGCCCAGCGCCATGGCGCCGAGCAGCGCACCCAGGAAGATCGCGATCGTCACCTGGCCACCTCCGCCGGCGGAGCGTCCTCGGACTCTGCGACGGAGACCAGGCGGTCGTCGCTGATCCGGCCGGTGAACAGCAGCCACAACTCATGCGCGAAGATCAGGCCGGCCAGCAGCGAGAAGACCATGCCGCTGACGTACAGCCACGCCATGGAAGCCTCCATGACGGCGCTGGTGGTGCCGTAGTTGATGCGGGTCTGCTGCCAGGCCCCGCGCAGCATCCACCAGCAGATGGCCAGCATGAGCAGGTGCGCGACCGCAAAGCAGACCTTACGGCCGGCCATCGGCAGGCGGGCCACGAGTGCGTCGGTGCCCAGGTGCGCGCGATTGCGCACCGCCACCACCGCGCCGAGGAAGGTCATCCACACGAAGAGCCAGCGCGACAGCTCCTCCGAGACGGTGATGCCCGAATTGAAGCCATAGCGCAGCACGACGTTGCCGAACACCATGATGACCATGAGCGCGAGCGCCAGGACCATCAGGATGACGAACAACCGGCAGATGCGGTCGATGAGGAACTGGATCACGAGTTGTCTCCGATCCGCCGATTTTGTACGGACTGGTTAGTTTTTCAATCGCGGGTAAACCCACCCGCCGACGGCCGCGGGCGGCAGTCCCGCGGGTGCTACTTGCGCACGAAGCGCACCACCATCTCCGACACGTTGGCACGGCGCTGGGCGATGTAGGCGGGCGACTGCATGTCGAGCTTGAAGATTGTGCCGAACGTGTGGCGATTGGCCACGTTGAAGAAGCTCAGCGCCGAGATGGAGGCATGGATGTCCACCGGGTCGAGTCCCGGGCGGAACACCCCGGCCTCGACGCCGCGCAGGTAGAGATCGCGGATCGCCGCGATGGCCGGCACGTTCAGGTCCTGGATGCGCTGGCTGCGCGCCATGTATTGGCCGCGGTTGATGTTCTCGGACATCACCAGGCGGATGTAGTTCTCGTGGTGCAGGTGATGGTCGAAGGTGAACTCGACCAGACGGCGCAGGGCGTCCTCCGGCGACAGGTTCTGCAGGTTCAGCTCGGACTCGACGTCGCGCACGCGCCGGTACGACTCCTCCAGCACGGCCAGGTACAACCCTTCCTTGCCGCCGAAGTAGTAGTAGATCATGCGCTTGCTGGTGTGCGTCGCCTCGGCGATGTCGTCGATGCGCGCCCCGGCCAGCCCCTTCTCGCCGAACTCCACCGCCGCCACGGCCAGGATGTTCGCCTGGGTGCGCTCAGGGTCGTTGGTCCGCCCCGGCGCCTTGCGTGCCGGCGCCGCGCTGCGCCCGCCCGGGCGGCGCGCTCCGGCATGTACCAGTTCGTTCATTCATGAAGTATAGGCTGCGCGTGGGCCGCCGCGGGCATGCGGTGCGGGTGCGCGCAAGCCCGCCGCCGGCGGCATGGCCTTGCTCGGCGCATGCGTATTGCCGCCCACCTGCGCGCCCCGGCCAAGCTGCTCTAGGATCGCGCCGATCATGAGCGAACGACCTGCCCCATCATCGGCAAGCAGCCTCGTATCCGCGGACGCGTCGACCGAACTGGCGGCGCGCCGCACGGGCATGTCCTTTCAGCGAACGCGCATGAGCGCCGACCGCACGCTGATGTCGGTGATCCGCACCTCGCTGTCGCTGATCGGCTTCGGCTTCACGATCTTCCAGTTCTTCCACAAGCTGCACGACTCGGGCGTGCTCAAGAACAGCGAAGCCTCCCGCAACTTCGGTCAGGCGCTGGTGTGGCTGGGCGTGTTCCTGCTGATCTTCGGCATTGTCTACCACTGGCGCTTCATGGTCGAGCTGCGGCGCGAGCGCGAGGCCATGCGCGCGGCAGGCCTCATACATGCCGACAGCGGCTTTCCGGTATCGATGACGCTCATCGTCGCGCTGCTGCTCCTGGCCATGGGCTGCCTGGCGATCTTCAGCATGAACTTCGGCATCGGGCCCTTCGGCACATAGGCCGGCCGCCCCGGCTCACACAGGCTCGCCGCGGTCGCGTTGCGCCAGGCCCGCGTTTTCTCGAGCGATCTTGCGGGCCTCCTGGAGATCGCGGCTGAGAAAGTAGCCCAGCACGGTGCGGATCGCCGCGATGACACCCAGGCGCCCCAGTTCGTCCCAGCTCGGGGACACGACCGTGGACACCAGATCGGCCGCCAGCAGGAACTCCAGCCCGACGATGACCCAGCGCGACAGGCCTTGCCAGACCCCGAGGGTGATCTCGTTGACCGGCCGGCGCGCGAGGACGCCCGCCAGCAGGTCTTTGATCGCCATCAGCGCCCCGATGCCGAGCAGCACCAGCGTGATCGCCTCGAGCAGGTGCGACAGGTACAAGGCGGCGGTGTGAAGGATGTCTTCCATGCGCTGGGGCCGATGGCGATGCCGACTTTAAACCCTGCCCGGAGAAAACCCAACGCCCGGTCGGCACGCGGGCACGCCTGCCGGAAGGCCCGAGGGCCCGCCACCGCCTTCAGGCAGCGCCGTCCCTGTCGCGCTCGGCATAGCCCAGCGACCGACTCAGTTCGCTGGCGGCATTGCACACGGCCGGGATCACCAGGCTGGATACCGTCTTGTCGTCGAACACATACGAGGTGGCCGTGGCATTGATTCCGGCGACCGCGTTTCCCCGCGCATCGAGTATGGGCGCGGCGACCGAGCGAATCCCTTCCTGGAACTCCCCGTCATTGAAGACGTAGCCTTGCTCGCGCGCGCGCCTGAGGTTTCGCCGAAGCGTATTCGGGTCCACCGTCGATTTCGGGGTGCGCGCCTGAAGCGGCTCGCCGCCGACGATCTCGTCGAGCGCGTCGTCGGACTGGTGGGCGAGCAGGATGCGGCCGATGGAGGTGGCGTAAGCCGGCAGGCGCGAACCTACGTGAATGTTGATGGCGGTCGGCAACTGGACGCGCGCCTGGGCAATGTAGACCAGTTCGTTTCGCTCCAGGATTGCCAGATGCGTCGATGCACCCACTTGCGTGCGCAGGCGATCGAGAACCGGTTGCGCCATCTCCACCAGCGGTACGCGGCTGAGATAGGCGAATCCCAACTGCATGGACATGCTCGTGAGGCGAAACGCCCGGCCGGACTCGTCTCGCGTGAGGTAGCCGAGCTTCTCAAGCGTATGGACGAAACGAAACGGCTTGGTGCGGCTCCAACCGAGCCTGGCGGCGATCTCGGGCAGCGTCAATGCGGGACGGTCACCGTCGAACACGTGCAGTACTGCCAACCCCTGGGCCAGCGCGTCGACCCAATAGGGGTCCTTTGCACTGGATGACGTCTCCTCACTCGGCGGGCCTGCCTCATTCGAGGACGGTTGCTTCTGTTTTCGTTGAACCATGAGGTGTGATTTGAGAGCGAGCCGATTCTACGTTTGACGCCCGGCGCCTTCGGCTCGGCACGAAGGCCGCCGGGGTCGTCAAGTCATCCTAGAAGCGATGTCGAATGCCGACCGCGTAGCCGTTGCCGCTCGACTTGCCGGTCATCCCGTCGTGCATGAAGACCGTGTACAGGTCGGTGCGTCGCGACAGGCTGTAGTCGTAGGCCAGCGAAGTGGTCTCGCGCTTGACGTCGGCCTGCCGGGTCTGCGACTTGGATGTCTGCCCATAGGAGACGAGCACCTTGCCCGGCCCGATCGGCACCGACCCCCCGATGGTCACCGTGTCGAGGTCGATGTCCGTGGCAGCATTGCTCAGGCTCGTGCTGATCATCTGGGCGTAGAGCTTGACGAACGTCAGGTCGTAGGAAGCGCCCAGGTTCCACAGGCGCGAGTCGCGCATGAGAGCGACCGTAGGCGGCGCCGCATAGTTCAGCGACATGTCGTCGATGCGCTCTCCGACGAGCCCCATGGAAAACGCGCCGCGCGTGAACGACAGCGATGCGCCGAAGCGCCTGCCGGCATTGGTCGATTCCGACGGCGCGTAGTAGAGAGCGCCGACCAATCCAGCGAACTTGGGCGTCTCATAGCTCACCGCATTGTTCCACGCCGAATCGGCGGCGCCGCTCCCGGTGAGCATCGGCTGGGTGATGCTGGAAAGATAGTTGTGCAGGAAGCTCGGGTTGAACGACGACGATCCGCCGAATGCGCTGTACCTGACCATGTTCGTGAAGCTCAGGGTGGTCTGGCGGCCCAGGCTGGCCGCGCCCCAACCGCCCTGGAGGCCTACCCAGCTCGAGCGCGAGAAGAACGGGTCGGTGTCGCTTCTGCCCATCTGCCCCGTATCGCTGCGGAAGAACGAGGTGAGTTCGAAGCGCACCCGCAAACCCCTGCCAAGCTCCTCGGCGCCACGAAACCCCAGGAACGACGTATTCAACCCGCCCCCGTCCACACGGTCCGAGGGCATGCTTGGCCGACCGGCAAGCTCCTTGTGATAGACCATCGTGTCCAAGAGCCCGAACACCTGTACATTCGACTGGGCGTGAAGGGGCATGACCATCAAGGCGAGCGCAGCAGCACTCAGCGCACGTTGCAGTTTCATCTGACTCTTTCTTTTTCGGGATGAGCAAAGCCGGCCGTGGCGGGCACACCCCTGCCACGTGCGTAGGCGCACGACCGCCCCGACACAACACGCGTGCTGATGACGGACCGATCGGCGCGACTGGAGAGAGGGCGGGGTGCTTCAGCTTTTCACGGCACACCTCCGCTGCATGTGTCGAGTGCGCTGCACGGGCCGGCGCCTCAGTTGGCCGGCCTGCGAAAGGCGTCGAGGTGGTCGCACACCCAATCGCTGAACGGCCTGGGCACGTAGCCGGTGGCCTCGCCAAACTCGTCGCTGACGTCGGGCTTCACCGTCACCGACTTCTTCAGGTAGTCGAGCAGCCTCTGCGCGGCGGCGCGCGACAGTCCGGGCGACGCCAGCATGCTGCGAGCCAGCGCATCTTCTTCTCCGATGCGAACGCAGGTGATCGCTTCACCCAGTTGGGCTGCGATCGCGTCGACCTGGTCGCGGATGCGCAGCACCTGCGGACCTGTGACGAAATAGGCGCGTCCGGCGTGCGCATCCGATTGCAGCGCCAACGCCGCCAGCAGCGCCACGTCGTCTTCATGGACCGGATTGCGCATCGAGTCCGGGCACGCCGTGTACACGCAGCCGTCCGCACGAATGCTCTGCACCCATTGCAGGGAGTTGGACGCCATGGTGTCGGGACGGATGAACGTGAAGCCAAGTCCTGCCGCCTTCACCGCGGCCTCTGCGGCGCGATGCCGCTCGGCGATCGGATTCGGCCCCGGGGGCGCCTTGACGACCGAGGCCGAGGAAAGCATGACGATGCGCTGCACCGCGCAGGCCCGCGCCGCGCCGAACACGGCAGGGCTGGCGTCGGCGTCCGGGGCGTACATGAAAGCCGCATCCACGCCCGTGAACGCCTCGGCCATGCTGTCCGGGCTGTTGAAGTCGCCGGTGACCACTTCGTCGCCATCCTCGGGACAGAAGCCCCGGGCCTCCTCCGGACGCAAGAGAAGGCGCAAGGCCCGGCCCTGCGCACGGAGGCGTCGCGCCACGTGATGCCCGACACGCCCCGATGCGCCCGCCACAAGTACTCTGGACATGGCCACCCGGCTCAGTGGCGCGCCAGGATCTGGCGGTACGCGCTCGAAAGCCCGTGCGGCGTTGCGACACCGCGCCACGCCACGATCCCGTCGGGCCGCACCAGGACCGCCTGATCCACGCCTGCCCCCAGCGGCTCGACGGAGTCGACCACCGCGACCCTCTGCTCCAGCCCCAGTTCGGCGGCGACTGCGCTCGCCTGCCCGGCAAAGTCCGCGTCAGTCGTGTAGACCTGGAAATGCTGCCCAAGAAGACGCCGGGTGTTCACCTGCTCGCCCGCGACGTGCAGGGTCACGTAGGGAACCCTTGCGCCGGGCGACCCGGTCGGCCGCGCGGGATCTTCGAACGGGTCCGAGGAGCTTGGCAGCGAATCTGCCAGGTCGCGCACCAGCGCCCCTTCCAGGCAGACGTAGCCGAACATCATCCTGGCATGGTCGATGGGCTCGCCCGTGAGGGTCGCCAGGTTCTTCATGTCGCGACGCTCGGCCAGGTTCGCCGCCTGCCAGGTGCACACGATCTCCGCATACGGCCTGCGCTCCGCATCGTAGGTCTGAAGCAGACCCGGCCCGGCCAGGCCCTTGAGCACCAATGCCAACTTCCAGCCCAGGTAGTACCCATCCTGCATGGCGGTATTGCCGCCCTGGCCACCCGTGGGCGGCATCACGTGCGCAGCGTCGCCGGTGAGGAAGACGCGCTCGGTGCAAAGCCTGTCGGCAATGCGGTGGGAATAGTTGTAGGTGGTGTCCCCCGTCACCTCGAACTCGAGATCCGGCACGCCCACCAGCAGGCGGATCAGGGCGTGCGTGGTCTCGGCATCTCGCGCCGGGTCGGCCGAGAAGTTCGCAACCCACTGGTTCGTGTAGTCGGTACTCACGAGAATCCCGGATCCGTCGGGCAGCATGGGATTCTTCACGTAGTGGATCGTCATGGCGTTGTCGCCGGCCCACTTCGAAAGGTCTGCGTTGAAGCGCACCGCGGTCACGGATTTCAGGTGCCCCAGGCCATGCGACCCGATGCCCAGTTGCCCGGCAATGCCGCCGCGGATGCCGTCGGCTGCCACGACATACCTGGCACGCATCGCGATTGCCTCGTCCGCGCCGATCCGCCGAAGCTGCAGTTCGACATGATCGGGCGCCTCGGCCACGGCATCGCATGCGCACTCGAACCACACCTCCACGCCGAGTTCCATGGCTCGGCGCAAAAGGGCCTCTTCGGCGCGGGCCTGACTGGCCATGCCCGGAACCTCGGGAGAAAACCTGGAGAAGTCGGGCCGATGCGCAACGTGGTCGTAGATCACCTTGCCGGTCATGCTCTCGGAGACCTTGGACGTGATGCCGGGCCGGCCCGGCGGCCTGGCCGCCACGATGGCGTCGGTGACGCCCGCCACCCGCATCGCTTCCATCGTCACGGGATTCTGGCCCCGCGCCTTGGGAAGAATCGACGTCGAGGCGTTGCGCTCGACCAGCAGCGGCCGAACGCCATTGAGCGCCAGAAACACGGCCGTGGACAACCCCGCCAGGCCGGCGCCGACGATCACGACGTCGCGCTCTTGAAAACTCATGGTGATTCCTTCAGTTCAAAGTTGACCGCCGCGTTCCCAGTGAACGAGGCGTGTGCGTGCAAAGACGATCAGTCGGTCCGCCGCCAATCCCAGCAGGCCGAAGAACATGACCACGGCGAAAGCCGAGGCCGTGTCGAAATAGGACGAGTACTGGACGATCAGCGCGCCAAGGCCGCGCGATTCGCCGACGAACTCGGTCACGCACATGACGATGAGCATGATCGGCGTCGCCACGCGCAAACCGGTGAGCAGGAACGGCAGCATCGTCGGCAGCAGCACGTCGGTGGCGAAGCGCAGCGGGCCCAGCTCGTTGTTGGCCGCGAGCCAGGCCATGTTCTTCGGCACGGAGCGCGCACCCGCGTACATCTGCACGAACAGCGGGAAGAAGCATTCCAGTGCGACCTGCACCACCTTGGAGGAGGCGCCCAGTCCGAACACGAGGATCACGACCGGATACAGGGCGAGCTTGGGCACCGGGTAGAGAAACGACACGATCGGATGCACGGCCGCGTCGATCACCCGGTTGTATGCGCACGCCACGCCCACGACCGAACCCAGGCAGGTGGCGATGAGCAGGCCGATGGCACCCTTGGACAATGTCGATGCGGCGGCGTCCAGCAGCTCCGCGCTGGAGATCAGCGCCACGAACTGGCGGCCGACTGCATCGAGACCCGGGAACATGCGGGTGCTGCCGAGCATGGCGAAGCATTGCCACACGGCGAGCAGGAGCACGATCCCACCGATCCTGCACCACCGTGCGCGCGTCTTCGGTGATGTCATCGGTCAGCCTCCGAATTCCATGGCCTGGCCGCGGCACAACCTGCGCGCGACGGATTCGAGCGCGAGATTGGACAGGTAGCCGGCCAGCGCGATGTACAGGATCGCGGCGTACATCTGCCGGTAGTCGCCCTCCTGGTAGGACTCCATGACGATGGTGCCGAGACCGTCGGAATGGCCGACGACTTCGGTTGCCACCATGAGGATGAACGCCACCATCAGGCTGATCCGCAGCCCGACCATCGTGCGCAGCAGGCTCGCCGGCAGGACGACCTGGAAGAAGCTCGCCAGCCGGGAGACCTCGTTGTTCCTGCTCAGCCACAGGTATCGCGGGTTGATGCCCAGCGCCCCGCTCATGGCATTGAGGTAGGCGGGGAAGAAGCAGCTCAGGGCGATGATGAGGATGCGGCTGGTGTCGGTGAAGCCCAGCCAGACGGCCACCGCCGGAAATAGCGAGATCTTGGGAATGGCATGGACGAAGGCCTGCGGCACGTCGAACAGATCCCGGACCGTGCGGGACACGCCCGACAGCAGCCCCAGCGCCACGCCGAGCGCCCCTCCGAGCGCAAAGCCACCGAAAGCCCTGGAGATGCTTCGCACGGCGGGCTCGAGCACGTCGCCATGCACGAGCCTGGCGACGGCGGCACCGACGATCTCGAGCGGGCCCAGGAAGTACTCCGGCGAACCCGCGCGGCGACTCGCCGCCTCCCAGGCACAAAGAATCAGCATGACGGACGCGAGCGTCACCGGCCAGAGGCGGGTGCCTTCATTGGTATCGGGTTTGTGCATCGCTCAGGCCGCCGAAGCGCGTCGAATCAGTTCCCACAGATGGCTGCGGTACTCGAGCACCTTCGGGTGCGATTTGGTGGCGCTGGTGCGCGGACGCGGCAAGTCGATGGCGCAGTCCTCCATGACGGTGCCGGGCTTGCCACCCAGGACGACGACGCGATCACCAAGGAAGATCGCCTCCGGAATGTCGTGGGTGATGAACACCACCGTCAGGCCGGATGCCTGCCAGACACGGGTGAGCTCCTCCTGCATCTCCTCGCGCGTCTGCGCATCCAGGGCCCCGAACGGCTCGTCCATCAGGAGCACCTCCGGCTGCATCGCGAGGGTTCGCGCCAGTGCGGCGCGCTGGCGCATGCCGCCGGACAGCTCGCTGGGATAGGCCTTGCCGAAGCGATGCAGGCCGACCTTGTCGAGGTACTCGGTCGCCCTGTCGAGGGCTTCGGCGCGTCGCACGCCGCGCTGCTCGATCGGCCACGCGATGTTCTGCAGCACGGTCTTCCAGGGAAACAGCGTCGCCTCCTGGAAGACCATCCCCAGCTTGCGGCTCGGCGCCGTCACCGCCTGGCCATTGATCTCCACCGCGCCGGAGGTGGGCGATTCGAAGCCGCCCAGCATGTGCAGCAGCGTCGTCTTGCCGCAGCCGCTCGGGCCGAGAATGGTGACGAATTCGCCTTGGCGAATCTGCAGGTCGACGGGGCCGAGGGCGTGGACCACGTGCGATCCACGGCGGAATTTCTTGACGACGGAGTTGACGCTGAGCATGAAGTTCGGAGGTTGCCGCGAAGGAGCGGTGGTGCTGAATGGCAGCGCGGGGCGCACTACTTGCGCAGGGCGTAGCCCTTCATCAGGAGGTCCTCCGCCGCAACGGTGCGGGCCGCGGGCAGGAACCCCGCGCCGACCATGTCCTCGATGGTGGCCTGCACGTCGCGGACATTGATCCGGCCGCCTTCCGCCCGGCCTCCGTCCGATCCGGCGTCGGCGGCGGCGGGCGTCAGGTACTTGGCGGCGATGAGCTTGGCGTACAGGCCGTCGCGGCCTGCGCGCCAGTTCTCAAGAGCCTTCTGGTAGTCGCGGCGCCATGCGCAGTAGGCTTGCGGATGAGCATTGACGAACTGCCGCGTGAAGAACACCAGGGTGCTCGGATGTGCCTGCGCAGTCGCCTGCATGGGGCGCAGCACCACCTTGACGCCTCCGGTCTTCTCGGCCTTCGCCAGGAACTGGCGCGATAGCCAGGCGACGTCGATCTGATGGTTTCTCAGTGCCTGCTCCTGGGCTGGCGGCGGCAGCGAGACATACCGGGCCTCGGCGGGATTCAGCCCGGCGCGGCGCAATGCGCTCTTCACCCAGTACTCGCTGATGGTGTTGGGGCCGTAGTAGCCGATGCGCTTGTTCTTCCACTGCGCGGCATCGCCGACGCCGCCGTCGATCAGGGAGACGAAGGCACCCTGGTTGTCCTGATCGCTCGTTTCGACGATGGACGCGACCGCCCGCAGATCCAGGCCCACGCGGACGCCGGTGATCAGCGCCGTCAGGCTGATCGAGCCGGCATCGATCTGTCCGGCCTGCGCGGCCGTCATGCGATCGTTGGAGGCGTACTTTTGCGGCTCGAGCGAATAGAAGCGTCCATTGCCCGGGTAGCTGGCCTTGTCGGCCCAGAGCAGGGCCAGCGGCTCCTCGCCCCCGCCGGTGAGTCCGTAACGGATCGGCACGGGCTGGGCCGGCGCCGCCGCCAGATCCACGTTCGCGCATTCATCCTTGGCCGAAGGCGCCTGGGCCGATGCGAAGATCGGACCGGCGGCTGCAACCAGCGCGATCACGAGACGCGCGGAGGCGATGCGCGCTCCGCGAGAACACCGGTGGATTGGCAATGAACGAATCAAGACTGACCTCGCGAATGAGCAGGCTGAATCACCTGGATGTTTTGAATACGAAACGCACGATGCGAATACAGAACGAATCGGAGTATAGGAGCGGCACGGTCGCGGGCTACGAGGGATAACCCGCACCCGGCCGCCCCCGCATGAAAGCTCGAAAAGCCGAGTCCGCCCTGGCTCCGCTATCGGTCCATCGGCCGCTGCACCATCTGCCGCGCCACTTCGTGATGCGACAGGCCCAGATCGCGCAGCATTGCGGCATCCATCGACGCGATCTCGCGCAGGGCTCTCGCGCGCTGCCGGCTTGCCGTCCACAGACGCAAGACGTCGTGGGCAAGCCCGGGAATGCGGTGCACGAGCACCGGGCCGCCTGCCGCATGGGTGTCGGCTTCACGCATCCTGAGCCTCCCGCAGCGCGTCACGTTCGCCACGCGACGGCCGCAGCACGCGCCCGACAGCCTTGCGCAGGGTCAGGCGCAGCAGGTCGCGCTGGGCGTGGCTGCCACCAAGGCGCGGGACCGTGCCGGGAAGACTGGCAAGAAGCGTGATGGCCAGGGTGTCATGCCCCCTCCCGAAGGCCATCAGCGCACGGCATGCAGGCAGCCCCATTTCTCGCGTCGAAAGGCCATGCCGCGTCTGCCGCGCCTGCGCCTGCGTCAGGAATTCCTCCATGGCCCGCGCCAGCAGTTCGTCGCTTGCGCCGACGAAGGCCAGCATGGCATGCAGGTCGTTGAAGCTGCAGAAGCCGTCGTCGATGTGCGGCGACCAGGCGTCGGCGAGCGCACGCCAGCGCGCGTAACCCACGTCGCCGCCAGCCAGCGCAATGCGCCAGAGCAGCGCCGCGGCGTCGATCAGGTCACCGACGGCCCGGGTACCGGGCACGAAGATGAAGGCGTCATACACCGCCAGCGCCGCCCGGCCATCGCCTTGCGCCAGGTGGAAGAGAGCGGTGTGCCACCATCCGTGCGTCGCGACGACGGTTCCGGTCGCCCACGCATCGCGATTGGCCTGCATCCAGCGAAGACCGTCCTGGGGCCGGTTCGTCATCTCGAAGACGTGCGCCATGCTGTGATGTGCCCGCGCGTCGGACGGGTCGAGCTCGAGTGCGGCGCGCGCCGCGGCCTCGGCGCCGACATAGTCACCGCATTCCTCCAGGCCGAACGCGTGCATCGCCAGCACCGCGTGACAGCCCGGCAGGGCACGCGGCCAATGCGGGAGCACGGCTTGAACGCGGTCGCGCATCGTCGCGGTGTCGCCGACGACATGGTCGAAAGCATGCGCGGCGTGCAGGGCCAGCAAGTCACGCGGATGCTCGCGCAACAGGTGCCCGAGCCTGGACCTGGCAGCCTCGTAGTCGTCGGACAGCACGGCGGCGATGGCGCCGAGGTGCTGCCGCTCCCGCTCGTTCGACGGCAAGGTCTCGGCACGCGCCAGAACCGGCAGCGCGCGCCGCACCTGCCGCGGGTCGCGGCTGCATGCCAGGAGCCAGGCCTGCAACACGTGCGCCATCACGAAGCGCGGTGCATGCTGCAGCGCCCGGGCCATGGCCTCGTCCACGCCGACGCGCCATCCCAGGAAGCGTTGCACTCCCTGCTCGTAGGCCGCAAGCCCCGCAGGGGTCGCGCCCGTGATCGCACATCCCCGCGCGTCGACCCGGCTCATGGCTGCGCTCCTGTCCGGGGCGGGTCTGCCGGCTCGATGTTGAGGTTCATGCGGAACAGGTTGTCCGGGTCGAATCGCTGCTTGGCCGCCCGCAGGCGTGCGTGGTTCGTGGCGTACGTGGCTGCCACGCGCTCGAACTCGTCCTCGGTCAGGAAGTTGACATAGCCGGTTCCGGTGGCATGGGGGGCCGCGTCCTCGAAGGCGCGGCGCGCCCAGCCGCGCACCCGCTCGTCGTCGGCCGGGTCGGCCCACCGGCCATGGACGTTCATGATGTAGCGCGCGTCGCGCGCAACGTAGGCCGTGGCGCCCGGCGCCACGCGCGAGACTGCGCCGCCCAGCTGGGCCACGAATATCTCGCACTGCGGATCCGGCAGCCGCCCGGCCGCAGCGACGATGGTGTCGAGCGCCGCGTCGCCCAGTTGGCTGAAGTTGTTCGACTTCCAGTAGTTGCGCGCGCCGGCCGCCAGCAGCGGGTCGAAGGCGGTCTGGAAGGCCGCGTACGGCGTCGGCCCCAGGGCGACGCCCAGGGGGTCGCCGAAGCGCGTCACCGGCGCGGCCAGGCGTTCGCCATCGGCGACGTTGCCGCTGTAGACCAGCGCAAGGACCACCACGCCTTGGCCGTGCACCGCCTCCGGCAGGAACGGAAGCGGTGGCGCCTTGCGCATGACCAGCCAGACGCTCAGTTCGTCCGGCGCGTCGGCCGTGAAGTCGCGCCAGGCGCGCAGCACCTGGCGCGCCTGCGCATGCGGGTAGACCACCAGGCCGGCGTAGACCTCCGGGCCGACCGGGTGCAGCCGGAACTCGAAGGAGGTCACCACGCCGAAATTGCCGCCGCCGCCGCGCAGTGCCCAGAACAGCTCCGGCTCGGACGTGGCCGAGGCGGTGCGCACGGCGCCGTCGGCGGTGACCACCGTACACGACAGCAGGTTGTCGATCGTCAGGCCATGGCGGCGCGACAGCCAGCCGAACCCGCCCCCGAGCGTCAGGCCCGCGACGCCGGTGGTCGAGTTGATGCCCAGCGGCGTGGCAAGGCCGTGGGCCTGTGCTTCGCGATCCACGTCACCGAGCAGCGCGCCCGGCCCGACGCGGGCGGTGCGGGCGGCCGGATCGATGTGTACGGCGCGCATGCCCGACAGGTCCAGCATCAGGCCGCCTTCGGGGACGGCGTTGCCGGCGATGTGGTGGCCGCCGCCTCGCACGCCTAGCAGCATGCGATGCGCCGCGGCAAAGCGCGTGCAGGCCTGGACATCGCTGTCGGTCAGGCAGCGCGCGATCAGCGCCGGCCGGCGGTCGACGGTGCCGTTCCAGACCTTGCGCGCTTCGTCGTACGCGTCATCCCCCTGCATGAGGAGGCCGCCGCTGACCTGGGCGCGAAGGTGGTCGACATCCGTCTGGCCGAGTTGCCGGACATCCTTGTCCAGCGTAAGGTAGTTCAGAAATCGCATGAGGTGCTCCGGGATGAAGAGGTTGCTGCTTGCACCGCCGCGAACCGTTCGCAGCGGGTGCCTTCATTTTTCGGATCGGTGCTTTGCGGCGCCGCGCCGCGCGTCCGCCGAACTTGCCTGCGCGTCCGGTTCGTGTCGGGCGCGGCCGGCGCCCTTGATCGCGCGTCCGCCCCGCTTGATCGAGGCTCCGTGACGGCCCCATGAGCCAGGACACCTTGTCGGACGTGCTGCGCGGCGTGCGCCTGCGCGGCGCCGTGTTCTTCAACGTCAGCGGCAACAGCGACTGGGCCGCCGAGGCGCTGCCGGCCCGCGAGCTGGCACCGCTGCTGATGCGCGGCGTGGAGCACGTCATCGAATATCACGCGGTGGCCAAGGGCCACTGCTGGGCAAGCATTCCCGGCGGACCCTCGGCGCACCTGAAGCAGGGCGACGTGGTGATGTTTCCGCACGGCGACGCGCACGTGGTCTCGAGCGCGCCGGGCATGCGGGGCGAGTCGGACATGAGCTGGTTCCCCGGACTGCAGATCGACCAACTGCCATTGCGCATCGCCTACAACGGCGGCAATGCGCAGATTGCCGGCCCGGCGGTGCACGGCGACGAGCCGGACACCACCATCGTGTGCGGCTTTCTCGGGTGCGACCTGCAACCGTTCAATCCGCTGGTCGAGGCCCTCCCGCGCCTGATGCATCTGCGCGCCACGGAGGACGACAGCTGGATCGCCAGGTTCACCCAGCAGGCCGTGGCCGAATCGCACGCCAGGCGGCCCGGCGGCGAAGCCATGCTCGCGCGCATGAGCGAGATGATGTTCGTCAACGCCGTGCGCCGCTACGCGGACCGGCTTCCGGATCAATCCGCGGGCTGGCTCGCCGGGCTGCACGACAGGTTCGTGGGCAACGCGCTGGCGCTGATGCACCAGGAGCCCGCGCGCGACTGGACGCTCGACGAACTCGGGCGCCGCGTCGGGTTGTCGCGATCGGCGTTGCACGAACGCTTCACGCAACTGGTCGGCATGCCACCCATGCAGTACCTCACGCAGTGGCGCATGCAGGCGGGCGCCCGCCTGCTGCTGGAGACGCGCTCGACGGTGGCGTCGATCGCGCTGGATGTGGGCTACGAGTCCGAGGCGGCGTTCGCGCGCGCATTCAAGCGGATGGTGGGCAAGCCGCCGGGCGCGTGGCGGCGCGAGCGCGACGCGGGTCCGGCACCGGCATAGGGTCCGGCCGCCCGACAGCAGACGACGCGTGCAGAATCCACGCGAACCGAGAACAGCCCTCCTCAGCGAGCCGTCCCGCCCCCCGAATCCACCCGCCCCTGCCATGCGCATTCCCGACATCCAACGCCGCCTGCGCCAGGCCGGCGCCGGCCCCCTGCACGAGCAGCGCGTGCTGCGACTGTGGTCGCATGCGCTGCCGCGCGACACCGGCCGGCGCAAACCCGGCACTTTCTTTCCCTCCTCCTTGCTCGCCGCCCTCCCCGAGATCGAATCCGACCTCGCGGCGCTCGCGCGCGTCCACTCCGCGCATCCTGGCGCGGACGGCTCCGAGCGCCTGCTGGTCGCCCTCGCCGACGGCCAGACGGTCGAGAGCGTGCTGCTGCCGCGCGGCGGGCTTTGCGTGTCGTCCCAGGTCGGCTGCGCGGTCGGCTGCCGGTTCTGCATGACCGGGCGCGACGGGCTGCTGCGACAGCTCGGCAGCGCCGAGATCGTGGCGCAGGTGGCGCTGGCGCGCGCGCGAAGGGCGGTGCGCAAGGTGGTGTTCATGGGCATGGGCGAGCCGGCGCACAACCTGGACAACGTCATGGAGGCGATCGAGCTGCTCGGCACGACCGGCGGCATCGGCCACAAGAGCCTGGTGCTCTCCACGGTGGGCGATCCGCGCGTGTTCGAGCACCTGGCGAGCCAGCAGCGGGTGCGGCCGGCGCTGGCGCTGTCGCTGCACACCACGCGGGCGGACCTGCGCCGCCAGCTGCTGCCGCGCGCGCCCGCCATGACGCCCGAGGCCCTCGTGGATGCGGCCGAGGCCTACGCCCGCGCCAGCGGCTACCCCATCCAGTACCAGTGGACGCTGCTGGCCGGCGTCAACGACGGGCCGGACGAACTCGACGGCATCGTGCGCCTGCTTTCGGGCCGGTTCGGCGTGCTCAACCTGATTCCCTTCAACACGGTCGAAGGCACCGGCTTCGGCCGCCCGTCCTGGGAACGCTGCGAGGCGTTCGCGCGCACGCTGCACCGCCGCGGCATCCTGGCCAAGCTGCGCGACTCGGCCGGTCAGGACGTGGATGCCGGCTGCGGCCAGCTGCGCGCGCGCATGGCCGAAGCGGGCGCACCGGCCGAAGCACCCATTCGAATGGCCGCCCGCATGGTGTAATTAATCACCTAATCAAACAAACAACCAGATGGTCGCAAAGACAGGCGGGAGCCAACGAAAACGCACCACGCGCGGCCCGGGCCGGCCCGAAGGCGTGAGCGAGGTTCGCAACGACATCCTCGACGCCGCCGAAGACATCTTTTCCAGCCTGGGGTATGCCGGCACGTCGTTGCGCGAGGTAGCCCAGAAGGCCAAGGTCACGCAGGCGCTCATCAGCTACTACTTCGGCTCCAAGTTCGGTCTGTTCGAACAGGTGTTCCTGCGTCGCAGCGCGCCGATCTCGCAGGAGCGCATCGAGCGGCTCGAAGGCCTGCGCAAGAAGGGCAAGGCCAGCGTCACGGACATCGTGCGGGCCTTCCTGCTGCCCACGCTGAGCCTGCGCGCATCGCCGCAGGGGCGCGCCTTCCTGCGCCTGCAGGCGCGGCTGCACACCGAGCCGCCCGAGATCTCGTACGAGCTTCGCACGCACGCCTACGGCGATTCGACGCGCCTGTACGTGGAGGCACTGCGCAAGGCGTTGCCCAGGCTCGGCGAGCTGGACGCGTACTGGCGCGTGACGATGATGATCGGCACCTACCTGTACGCCTTCTCGGACACGCACCGCATGGAAGAGATGGCGCCGCCGGGCACCTACGACCCTTCGGACGTCGAATCCATCATCGACCAGGTGACGCGCTTCGTGGTCGGCGGCTTCGAGGCCGCCTGAGCGCAACAAGGCGCCGCCGTCAGCGCCGCAGCTGCGCGCGCAGCGCGTCCAGCGTCATCACCTCGGCGTACTTCTGCTGCATGTCGAACAGGCTGGCCTCGTGCGGGCCGATGGCCCGGTCGCCGACGCAGTCGGCAACCACCACCGGCGCGAAGCCCCAGCACATCGCGTCGACCACGCTGGCACGCACGCACCCGCTGGTGACGCAGCCGGCCACCACCAGCGTACGCACGCCATGATGCGTGAGCCAGGGCGCCAGCGTGGTGCCGAAGAAGGCCGACGGTACGTTCTTGCGCACCACCAGTTCGCCCGCCCGCGGCGCCAGCGACGGCACGATGGCGCTCGCCGGCGTGTGCTCCTTGAGCGTGAGCATGCCGGGGATCTTGTCGCAGAACGTGTTCGCGTCGCTGTCGTCGTCGGCATAGACGATGCGGCTGTGCGCCACCGGCCACGCCTGCTCGCGCGCCAGCGCAAGCAGCTGCTGCGTGCGCTCTATGGCCGCCGGAATGTTGCCGCCGCCGAACACGGCCGGGTCGGCGAAGCCTTCGACGAAGTCCACCACCAGCAGGCCGAACGGCGCGCGCAGCGACAGCGCGGCGCCGAACCCCTGGCGGCCGTAGACGGCGGTATCTTCCGCATCATGCATGCGCGGCCTCCCTGGCGGCCTGAGCGCCGCCGGCCATGAGCGACTCGACCACGCGCCCGTCCTGCACGACCTCGACACCGTCCACCGCCACCGTGCAGCGGCGCATCGGAATGTCGATGTGGCAGGCCGTGGTGCGGTTGCCGCCAGCCTCGTTGTTCGGGCCCAGCGAGAACAGGAAGTTGCCGCTGACCGCGCGCGCGTCCATGCCGATCGTGCCCTCGCGGTCGTACAGGCCCAGCGTCGACCAGTAGGCGCGCTTCTGCAGGCCCCAGCCGATGTGCGAGATGGCGTAGGCCTCGGGATCGGCGAACGACTCGATGTATTCGCGCAGCATCTCCGCCTCCTGGCCGCCGTCGATGCGGGTGACGAAACCCTTCTCGACGGTCAGCGTGATGGGCTCGCCGACGTACGACTTCATGGGCAGCAGCACGTCGCCCTTCGCAAGCACGATGCGCCCGTGCGCCTGGCCTTCGTTCGGCCAGGTGAAGGCGAAGCCGCTCGGCCAGTGGTCCCAGCGGCCGGGCGCGTCGACGAAGCCGTACTCGGCGGTCAGCGGGTACTCGCCATAGGGGCAGCGCAGGTCGGTACCGGCGGCGGACGTCACGTGCATCTCACGGCCGGCCTTGAGCAGCGCCACGCCCGCCATGACGCGCTCGCGGTCCTCTGCGGTGGGCACCATGCGCAGCAGCACCTCGGGCGGCTCGACGGCCAGGAGGATCTTCGTGCCGGCCTGCAGGATCTCGTGCTGCTCCGGCGAGAACAGCAGCGTCATGAGGTCGAGCACCAGGTCGGACGCCTTGAGCGCCGCGATCGCCGGCGGGTTGCCGGTCAGCGGCGTGGTGCCCAGGTAGGCCAGCGGATCGCGGCTGAGCGCCTTGTCGCCGTTGACCGGCGGCAGGTCGAGCCGGCTGACGACGGCGCCCAGCATCGAGGCGGCGGTGACGGCGCAGCGCAGAGTCTGCGGATGGGTGTGGTCGCTGGTCAGCACGGTGACGGCGTCGCCGGCCTCGAGCCGGGACAACGTGAGCACCTGCGTCCAGGCGCGGATGAGGTCGGTATCACTGACGGCCATGGCAGTTCTCCAGGTCGAGGGGTTTCAATCGATGGGATGCCCGAGGAAGTCGCCGAAGGCGGCATGAAAGCCGGCTTCGTTGTCCCACGGGATCATGTGGCCGGCACCCTGCACGCGCCGCTCCTGAAGTGCCGGCAGCAGCGTGCGCAGCTCGTCGACGTCCGCCGGCAGCACCACGTCGCCCCGCTCGGCGGTCAGCAGCAGCATGGGCACGCGGATGCGCGCCACGTCGGCATGGATGTCGTCGGTCTGGAAGGCCTCGAAGCTGGCGACGATGGCGCGCTCGTCGCAGGTGTGCAGCCACTGCGCGCGCAGGCGCAGTTGTTCGTCCGACCAGGTCGGGCAGAAGGTGCGCATGTCCTCCAGCGAGATGCCGCGGCGCGCCATGCGGATGGAGTCCACGTACCACGGCAGCCGGGCCGGGTAGGGACGACGCCCGGGCCCGGACACCGGCGGGTCGACCGCGACCAGCCGCGTCAGCCCCGCTGGCCGCTGCGCCGCGGCGCGGATCGCGATGCGCCCGCCCATCGAATGACCGGCGTAGGCGAAGCGCTCCAGCCCGAGTTCGGCAGCGAAGGCGATGAGGTCCGCCGCCTGGGCGTCGAGGCTGTAGTCCAGTGTGTCGGACGCCTCGCTCAGGCCGCGCCCACGCACGTCGAGCACGTAGGTGTCGAAGTGCCGGCCGAAGCGCTCGGCCACGAAGCCCCAGGTGACCGCGGGGCTCGTGATGCCCGGCACCAGGACGACGGCGTCGCGGCTGGCGCACTGCGCCGCGCCCGGGCCGTAGCGCAGGTAGTGCTGGCGGATGCCGTTGGCGCGGACCTGCGCGCCGTACATGAAGGTGGACGCCGTCATGCCTTCGCTCCCGGGTAGGCGCCGGACAACAGCGCGCCGCCGCCGGGCACGACCGGATCGAGCCCGAGCTCGCGCAGCATGGCGTAGACGGTGGCCGCGGCGGCCGTCAGCACCGGCTTGCCGGTGGCGGCCTCGACCTGCGCGATGGCCGGCAGCGACGGCATCTGCACGCAGGCCGACAGGACGATGGCGTCCACCTCGCCGGTCGGCATGCCGGCGACGATGCCCGGCAGCCGCGCCGGGTCATGCCGGCCGACCTCGAGGTTGTCCGGAATCTCCAGCGCGCGCCAGTGCACCACCTCGAAGCCCTCGTGCTCGATGTAGTCGATGACCAGCTTCGTCAGCGGCACCATGTAGGGCGCCACCAGTGCGATGCGGCGCGCGCCGATGACGCGCAGGCCCTCGACCAGCGCGCCTGCGCTGCTCACCACCGGCGCCGCGCCCTGGTTGGCCGCCGTGACCGCGCCCAGCCGCGCCTGAGACTGGCGGTGGTAGCCGCGGCCCATGGCCATGATCGCCACCAGGCAGGCGTAGCCCAGCACGTCGACACGCGCGTCGCTCAGCTCGAGCGCGCAGCGGTCCGACTCGGCGTCCATCGCGGCCAGCTCCTCCTTGTTGACATGCTTCATGCGCATGCGCGCCGAATGGAAGGTGAAGCGCTCGGGGCGGATCTGCTCGCGCAGCCGCAGCATGGCCGGGATCTCCGTCTCCATCGTGGTGTTGGAGCTGGGGACGATCTGTCCGATCCGGAAGTGTGTCTTCATGTGCTCGTGCTCCCGTGCGTCAGGCCACCGCCTGCTCGGCGTCGAAGCGCTCGATGCAGCGCGTGGCGTCGTACTCGTAGACCCATTCGGCCTTGATGCCCACCGCATTGGGGTTCTGCGCCTGCTGGCGCTGCATCTCCAGGTCGCGCTGGCGCTGTTCCTCCGGGGTCGACAGGTGGTAGGTGCGGCCACGCTCGCGCGCCTCCAGCTGCACCCGCGCGGTGCGCGGGCGGCGCTCGGCCTCGTACGCGCGCAGCGCGGCCTCGACGTCCGGGCAGTGCGACAGCGCCGCGGCCAGGACATAGCCGTCCTCGATGGCCATGGCCGCGCCCTGCGAGAGGAAGGGCAGCATGGGGTGGGCCGCATCGCCGAGAAGCGTCACGCGGCCCTGCGACCAGGCCTGCATCGGGTCGCGGTCGAACAGGCCCCACTTGAAGGTCTGCGACGACTCGACGCGCTCGAACAGCGCGATGATGTTCGGGTGCCAGCCCTGGTAGGCCGCCAGCAGTTCCTCGCGGGTGCTCGGCTCGGTCCAGGATTCGGCCACCCACTCGGCGCTCTCGTTGACCGCCACGATGTTCACCGCGGCGCCGCCCTTGACGTAGTAGGTGACGATGTGCGCCTTGGGCCCCATCCAGAACGAGGCGTCGGGGCTCACGAACGGCAGCGGGTGCTGCGCCACCGGCACCAGTGCGCGCCAGCACATGTGGCCGGTGAAGCTGGCCTTCGACTGGCCCCACAGCGCGTCGCGCACCACCGAGTGGATGCCGTCGGCGCCGACGATCAGGTCCGCCTCGAAGCTGCTGCCGTCGGAAAAGCGCGCCGTGGCGCCGTGCGCGGTACGGTCGACGCCGACGCACTGGACGTTGAACCGCACGCGGTCGGCAGGAATGTCCTGGCACAGGATTGCGTGCACGTCGGCGCGGTGCACGTGGTAGAAGTCGGCGCCGAACAGGCGCGGGCAGATCTCGCGCAGCGGCGTGCGGAACAGCTCGCGCCCGGTGTCCCAGTTGCGTCCCACCATCGCCTCGGGCAGAAAGCCGACGCGGTCGAGCTGGTCGGCCAGGCCGAGGGCGCGCAGCACCTTGGCCGCATTGGGCGTGATCTGCACGCCGGCGCCGATCTCGCCGAACGCGCCCGCGCGTTCGAACAGGTACGCGTCTATGCCGCGCAGCCGCAGCGCGCGCGCCAGCGCGACTCCGCCGATGCCGGCGCCGACGATACCGACCTTGAGCGTCTTGTTCATGTGTCTTCAGCCTTTCTTCGTTCCGGCTATCGCGAACCGGATAAATAAACGATCAATTAATTAATGAATGGGACTCGAGGGGAGGAGCAAAGGCGGCGCGCCCGGCGCTGCCGCCTCGCCCGTTCAGCCGCCGAGGTAGGCGTTGAGCAATGCCGTGTCGCGCAGCAGTTCGGCGGCCGGCCGCTCGGCGACGATGCGGCCCGTCTCGTACACGTAGGCCCGCTGCGCCACCGACAGCGCGTTGTGCACGTTCTGCTCGACCAGCAGCACCGTCACGCCGTGGGCATGGATCTCGCGCACGAAGTCGAACACCTCCTGCGCCATGCGCGGGCTCAGGCCCAGGCTGGGCTCGTCCAGGAGCAGCAGCGACGGCTCCGACATGAGCGCGCGGCCGATGGCGAGCATCTGCTGCTCGCCGCCGCTGAGCGTCCCCGCCAGTTGCCTGTGGCGCTCCTTGAGCCGCGGAAAGCGCGCGTAGACCTTCTCGAGTCTCTCGTCGATGCCCGCGCGCGACTTGCACAGGTAGGCACCCAGCGCCAGGTTCTCCTGCACCGTCATCGCCGGCCAGACGTGGCGCTCCTCGGGCGACTGGGCAATGCCCTGCCCGACGATGCGGTCCGCCGGCAGACCGCCGATCGGCCTGCCCTTGAACAGGATGTCGCCGCGGGTCGGCTTGAGCAGGCCGGAGATGGCGCGCAAGGTGGTGCTCTTGCCGGCGCCGTTGGCACCGATGAGCGCCACCACCTCGCCCGGTGCGATGGCCAGGTCGACGCCGTGCAGCGCCGCCGTCTTGCCGTAGCTCACGTGCAGCTGCCTGAGTTCGAGCAGTGCGCCCTGCGCCGGGGCTGCCGCCTGCGGCGCGGCCGGCCGGTCCAGCACGGCACTCATACCGCCGCCTCCCGGCCCAGGTAGGCCTCCACCACGCGTGGATCGCCCTGGACTTGCGCCGGCGAGCCTTCGGCGAGCTTCTCGCCGAAGTGCATGACCACGACGCGGTCCGACACCGCCATCACCAATCCCATGTTGTGCTCCACGATCAGGACCGACTCCACCAGCCGGCCCGGCAGGGTTCGAAGAATGTCGCCGAAGGCGCGCGCCTCCTGGCTGTTGAGCCCGGCGGCCGGCTCGTCGAGCATCAGCACGCGCGGCTTCGCGGCCAGGGCCAGCGCCACCTCGAGCAGGCGCAGCTCGCCGCACGACAGGATGGACGCGGGCGTGTCCATCCGGTGCGCCAGGCCCATGGTCTCGACGATGCGCGCGGCGCTGTCGCGCACCGCGGCCTCGGCCTCGCGCACGCGCCGTCCCGGGAAGAACGTCCGCCACAGCGACTGCCGCGCCTCCAGGTAGTGCCCCGTGAGCACGTTCTCGAACACCGTGAGCGACTTGAGGATGTTGGTCTTCTGGAAGCTGCGCACGATGCCGCGGCGCGCCATCCTGAAGGGCTTGTCGCCCGTCACGTCGGCGCCGCCGTAGCTCACCCGGCCGCCAGTGGGCGTGTAGAAGCCGGTGATCAGGTTGAAGCAGGTCGTCTTGCCGGCCCCGTTCGGGCCGATCAGGCCCACGATCTCGCCCGGGCGGACGTCGAAGCTGATGTCCTTGACCGCGTGGATGCCGCCGAACGACTTGCTCAGGCCCCGCACTTCGAGCGTGGCGGGCGGCGCCATGGCCAGCGCGGCGTTCATGCGGGCCTCCCGGCGGGCGTGGGCGCGGCCTGGCCGGCGCGCGGTGCCGCGGGCGGGTTGGACGCCCCGGGCGCGCCGGAGGCACCGCCCGATGCCGCCAGGCGGCGCTCGCGGCGCCGGCCCGCGAAGCCCATCAGGCCCTGTGGCAGGAACAGCACGATGGCGATGACGGCCAGGCCGAAGATCGACAGGCGCAGCTCCTTGGCCTCGCGCAGGTACTCCTCGAGAAAGGTCACGAGCAAGGCGCCGATCAGCGGCCCCAGCAGCGTGCCCTTGCCACCGATCAGCACCATGATGATCATGCTGACCATGAAGGCGAAGCGGAACATCTCCGGCCCCACGAAGGAGATGTAGTGCGCATAGAAGCCGCCGGCCATGCCCGAGAGAAAGGCGCCGAGCACCAGCGCCAGCATCGAGTACGTGAGCGGCCGCACGCCGATGGACTGGGCCACGTAGCGGTTCTCGCGGATGGCCACCGCCGCGCGCCCCGCGTTCGAGTGCACGAAGCGGTAGGACAGGTACAGCGAAACCGCCAGCAGTGCCCATGCCACCGCGTAGTAGAAGTGCTTGCCGGCCAGGTTGCCGGCGTCCGCCAGCATGGCCGGCTGCGGCACGCCGGCAATGCCCATCGGGCCGTTGGTCAGGCCGATCCAGTTGTCCGCCACCAGGCGCAGCACCTCGGCGAACGACAGCGTCACGATCACGAAGAACGGGCCCTGCAGGCGCAGCGTGATCGCCCCGATGAGCGCGCCCATGACGGCGGCCAGCACGCCGGCCACCGGCACGGTCAGCCACATCGGCCAGCCGTGCTGCGTCGACAGGATGGCCGCGGCATACGCGCCGGTGCCCAGGAAGGCGGTGTGGCCCAGCGAGAACTCGCCGACGTAGCCCACCACCAGGTTGAGCGACGTGGCCAGCACTGCGTAGAAGAGCACCATGATGGCGATGTGCAGGACGTACTGGTCATGCACCACGAAGGGCACCAGCGCCGCCAGCGCCAGGAAGCCCAGCAAACCGTTGCGTTCGAATCTCATGCTCGCTCCGCGCTTCTGGAGAACAGCCCGTACGGGCGGAAGACGAGGGTCAGGATCACCAGCGCGAAGCCGATGATGTCGACCCAGCCGGTGGCGACGTATCCGCCCCACAGCGCCTCGGCCACGCCCAGCAGCAGGCCGCCCGCGATGGCGCCGGCAAAGCTGCCCATGCCGCCGAGGATGACGACGACGAAGGCCTTCATGCTCACCAGCCCGCCCACCGACACCTGCGCCGAGTAGATCGAGCCCAGCAGCATGCCGGCCATCGACGCGATGACGGTGCCCATGGCGAACGTGGCGGCGTACACGTTGGCGGTGCGGATGCCCACCAGCCGCGCGGCCATCGGGTCCTGGAAGGTGGCGCGCATGGCGCGGCCCAGCCGGGTCTTGTGGATGGTCAGCCACGAGGCCACGATCAGCAACGCGCACACCGCCACGGCGAACAGCCTGAGCTTGGTCAGCACGATCGGGCCGAAGAACGCCGGCGACGCCGCGATCGGCGCCTCGACCTTGAGCGGCGCGGTGCCGACGGCCAGCAGCGCCGTGTTGGCCAGGAAGATCGACAGGCCGATGGTCAGCAAAATGCCGGCCTCCTCGCCCTGGTCGCGGATGCGCTCGATGAGGAAGCGGTCGACCAGCCAGCCGAAGGCGCCCATCACCACCGCCACCAGCAGCAGGCCGGTGAAGAAGTCCAGGCCCAGGCGGGTGGTGGCCCACCAGCCCATCACGCCGCCGAGCATGTAGAGCTCGCCATGCGCGAAGTTGACGACCCGCATCAGCCCGAGGATGAGGGTCAGGCCCAGCGCCGACAGCGCATAGAACGAGCCCGTGACGAGCCCGTTGGCCAGATATTGCAGCAGCAGATCCATGGAAGGACTTCCTGCCGCGCTCAGGGCTTTTCGGTGGGCGCTTCGGCCACCACCTTGGGCTCCTTGCCGACGATCTGCACCAGCACGACGTCGAAACCGTAGCCCTCGCCCTTTTCGCTGAAGCGATAGCGGCCGTTGGGCGCCTGGTAGTCGGTCTTGCGCAGCGCGTCGCGAATCGCCTCGGGCTCGGCCTTGCCGGCGCGGCCGACGGCTTCCATCAGGATGTTCAGCGCGTTGTAGCCGGCGGCGCCGTACTTGCCGGGCTTTTCCTTGTTGGCCGCGGCGTACGCCTTGACGAACGCGCCGTTGCGCTCGCCGGGCATGCTCGACGCGTACGGCACGGCGGCATAGATGCCTTCGGATGCCTCGCCGGTCAGGCCGATGAAGTCGGACGTGGCCCACGAGCCGACGCCGAAGATCTTGGTGTTGAGCCCGAACTCCTTGAACTGCTTGACGAGGATCGAGCCGTCCTGCGTTTCCGCCGCCACGAACACGCCGTCCGGCTTGGCCGCGCGCAGCTTGGTCAGCAGCGTGTAGAAGTCGGTGGCACCGTGGTCGAAATATTCCTTCATCACGGTCTTCACGCCGTGGGCAGCCATGTCCTTGGAGAAGTCCTCCACGCCGCCGCGGCCCCAGTCGTCGTTGACGCCGATGTACGCCACCGACTTGAGCTGCAGCTTCTCGGCCAGGATCTTGCTGAAGGTCGAGGACATGAGGCGGTCGGTCTCGGCCGAGCGGAAGAAGTACTGCATGCCCTTGTCGGTCAGGTCCGCCTTGGACGACACGCCGGTGAGCAGCGGCACCTTGTACTTCTCGGCCACCGGCATGACCGCGGCTGTGGCGGAACTGCAGAAGGCGCCGGCCACCGCCACCACCTTGTCGCGCTGGATGAGTTTCTCGGCCGCGTTGACGGAGTTGGCGGGGCGGCACTGGCCGTCCTCGATCACCAACTCGATCTTCCTGCCGCCGACGCCGCCGGCGGCATTGCGCTGCTCCACGGCCAGCTTGGCGCCGGCGACGAAGGCCTGCCCGTTGTAGGCGACCGAGCCGGTCAGCGGCTGGATGACGCCGATCTTCACGCTTTCCTGCGCGGCGGCGGTCAGGCACAGGGTGGGCAGCGCAAGGGCCGCGACGAGAGGTTTCCAAGAGAAGGTCATGCAATGCTCCAGAAGGAAGCCGGCGCGTTGCCGGCACATTAATTAGCCACTCAATTAATTTATCTCGCGAGTCTATGGCCGATGGGACCGGCCACAACCGGTACTAACCCCGAGAAATTAATTGATCACTCAGTTAGCAAACTGTGTGCCAGCGGCGTCGACTCTTCTCGGTGCACGCCACCGGCTTCGAGGCTGCGCGCACGACAATGCCCGCGAGAACTTCCATGCCCCGCAAAAAAGGACACCACTGCGTCTATGTCGTCGAGCTCGACGACCGCGTCTGGAACCACGCCCGCTTTCGCCGCGCCAACCCCGACTGGCAGCTGGGCCGCCCCTTCGTGTACGTCGGCATGACCGGGCTCGACCCCGACCTGCGCTTCGACAAGCACAAGGCCGGCATCCAGGCTAACACGTACGTGCGCGACTACGGCCTGCGCCTGCTCCCGCCGCTGTACGAGCGCTTCAACCCGATGCCCTACGAACGGGCGCGCGAGATGGAAGTGGAACTGGGCATCGCCTTGCGCGCGAAGGGCTACGGCGTCTGGCAGGGTTGAGGCCGCTGCGCCACGTCAGCCCGCGGGCGCAGGGCCGGCGTTGACCGCCAGCTGCGCCGCGAACGCCCGCTGGTACGCCGGCCGCGCTTCGCCGCGGGCGACATACGCGGCCAGGCCCGGAAACTCGTCCAGCAGGCCGGACGGCCTGGCCCGCAGCAGCACCGACACCATCAGCAGGTCGCCCGCGCTGAAGCCGCCGTCCAGCCAGTCGCCGCCACCCAGGCGGTCGGCCAGCTGTGCCAGCCGGGCCCGCACCCGGTCCTGGACGATGGGCAGGCGCTCGGCCTTCCACGGCTTGTCGCCCTCCAGCAGCTTGACGGTGACCAGTTCGAGAATGGGCGGCTCGACCGTGTTGAGCGCCGCGAACATCCACATGATGGCGCGCGCCCTCGCGTTGGCATCGGCGGGGAGCAGGCCCGGGCGGCGCTCGGCGATGTGCAACACGATGGCGCCGGTCTCGAACAGCGCGAGATCGCCTTCTTCGTAGGTCGGGATCTGCCCGAAGGGATGCAGCGCCAGGTGCGCGGCCTCCTTCATCGCGCGGAAGGACACCAGGCGGACCTCGTAGGGCAGGCCGGCTTCCGTCAGTGCGCATGCTCGACAGGATTCTCCCGGCCCGCCTGCTGCCCGAGCTGCTCGGCAAGCCCGATGAGAATGCCCTCGGGGCCGCGGACATAGCACAGCCGGTAGATGTCCTGGTACCGGACCACCTCGCCCACGAGCTTCGCCCCGCGGCCGGCAAGCCGGGCGAGCGTGTCGTCGATGTCATCCACGGCGAACATGACGCGCAGATAGCCGAGGGCATTGACCGGCGCGCCGCGATGATCGGCAACCACCGGCGGCGCGAGGAAGCGGGACAGCTCCAACCGACTGTGACCGTCGGGCGTGCGCATCATGGCGATCTCGACGCGCATGCCGCGCAAGCCGGTGACGCCGTCGGCCCACTCGCCTTGGATCGGGGCGCGCCCCTCGAGTTCGAGCCCCAACTCCACGAAGAACGCGATGGCGGCATCGAGGTCTTCCACCACGATGCCGACGTTGTCCATGCGCTTGACCGTCATCGATGTCTCCTTGGCGCGCGGCCGGTTGCGCGCGGCTCGGCTTTCAATCCCTGGCCAGGCGCACTGTAGCGCGAGCGTGCGGCACGGCGCTCGCACACCGCGTGCGCGAGCCCGCCGCCCCGATCAGCAGGCAGCGCTGCCGGCCATCGCCCGCGCGCCGCTGGCCGCGACCTGAGCATCCTGGGTGGACTGCATTCCCGAGACGCCGATCGCGCCCACCAGGCGCCCCTCGACCAGCAAGGGGAGCCCGCCCTCGAGCGGGCAGGCGCCGAGCGTCGCCAGCAAGCGGAGATTGATGCCGCCCGCCGTCAGCGCGTCCTCGAAGGCCTTGGTCGGCCGCTTGAACTTCACGACACTCTCTGCCTTGGCCTGCGCGATCGGGACGCTCCCGGTCTGCGCATGGTCCATCTTGTGCAGCACGACGAGGTTGGCCGCACTGTCCATGACGGCAATCACCATCGGCCAGCCGGCCGCCGTCGCCTCGGCTTCGGCCGCTGCCGCAACCTTGCGCGCAAGCTCGAGCGACAAGGGTGGGCCGTATGGAATGATCTGGGACGCTGAACTCATTTCGAGATACCTGCAAGTGGATGAAGTGGCCGATGCTAGGAATCGGCGGCCCGCTTGCCTATTCCTGATTTCTTCGCATCTGCTGTGCACAAATCGACCGGCCAAGTTCCCGCTTCCCCACTTCAAGGCGCGTCCACCTGGGACGACGTGCGCTTCTTTCTGGCCGTGGCGCGCGAGGGCAGCCTCTCGGGTGCCGCCAGAACACTGCGCGTCGAGCACTCCACCGTGGCGCGCCGTGTCGGCGCCCTGGAGTCGGGCCTGGGCGTGCGCCTGTTCGACAGGCTTCCGCGCCGCTGGACGTTGACCCGCGAAGGCGATGCGCTGATCGAGCCGGCGGAGCGCCTCGAGCGCGAAGCACTGGCCTTCGATCGCGCCGCCAGCTCGACCGCGAACCTGCACGGGACGGTCCGCATCTCGGCGCCGCCGGTGTTCGCCAGCCAGTTCCTCGTTCCGCTCCTGGCCGCGCGAATGGATCGATGGAAGGGCATCGACCTGGACCTGCACGGCGAAGTCCGCACCGCCAATCTCCATCGTCTGGAGGCCGATCTTTCGCTGCGCTTCATGCGTCCCGTCGAACCGGGTCTTGCCGCGCGCAAGGTGGGCGAGCTCGGCTTCAGGCTCTACGCGGCGCCGGCGTGGCGCGAGCGCCCCGAGGCCGATTGGCGCTTCCTGGGCTACGGCGATTCACTCAACGACGTGCCGCACCAGAAGCTGCTCGCGCGCCTGGCCGGCGATCGGCCGTTCGTCCTGCGCAGCAACGACCTTGCCGCCGTGCATCGCGCATGCCGCGCCGGCATGGGGCTCGCGATGCTTCCGGTCTTCCTGGCGCGGCCCGATGAAGGGCTGGTCGAGATGGAAGGCGCCCCGCTGCCGCCGCCGCGCGAGATCTGGTGCGTCGTCCACCCCGACGTCCGTCGCTCGCCGCGCGTGCGGCTGATGGTGGATCTCGTCGCCGAACTGATCGGGGAGAACGCGGCAGCGCTGGCCTGACGGCCGCGGCCCTCACTCCGCCGTGATGTTCGCCGCCTTGATGATCTGCGCCCACTTCTTCGTCTCGGACGCGATGAACGCGCTGAACGCGGCCGGCGTGCCGGCGCGCAGTTGCAGCCCCACGTCCTCGGCCTTGCGCCGGACCTCGGCGTCGGCCGCGGCCGCGTTGATCTGCGCGTTCAGCCGCTGGACGATGTCGGCCGGCGTGCCCGCCGGCGCCAGCAGGCCGTACCAGCCGTAGCCCACCACATTCGGCAGGCCCTGCTCGCGGATGGTCGGTGCGTCGGGGTATACCGGTGTGCGCTCCTCGGTCGCCACGCCCAGCACGCGCAGCTTGCCGGCCTTGATGTGCGGCACGGCCGTCGAGATGGCGGTGAGCGTGGCGTCGATCCGGCCGGCAAGCAGCTCGGTGTAGGCCGGCGCGTCGCCCCGATACTGCACCACGATGCCCTTCGCGTCGGCCGCGCGCAGCAGCAGTTCGGCGGTCAGGTGAGGCGCCGAACCCGATCCGGGAGAGCCGAAGGTCGCACCCGTGGGGCTCGCCTTGATGTGCTTGATGAATTCCGGCAGCGTCTTGTAGGGCGCGCTGGCATTGACGACGAGGAACAGCGGCGCGATGGCGGTGCTCGAGATGGGCGCGAAGCTCTTGTGCACGTCGTAGGGCAGGTCCTTGTAGAGCGCTTCGCCGATCGCGATGGGCGCGGCTGCGTGCAGCAGCGTATAGCCGTCCGGCGGCGCCTTGGCGACGAAGTCGTTGGCGATGCGCGTGCCGGCGCCTGCCTTGTTCTCCACCACGAAGCCCTGGCCGAGCTGGCGCGACAGGTAGTCGCCGAGCACGCGGGTGAGGATGTCGTTGGAGCCGCCGGCGTTGTAGGGCGAGATGAGCCGGACGGGGCGCGCCGGCCATGCCTGCGCCAGCGCCCCGGTGCTCCATGGAAGTGCAATGCCGGCGGTAGCGGCAGCGGCGGTTGCCGTGCCGAGGAAGCTGCGGCGGTTCAGTGCTTGCATGTTCGTCGTCTCCGTTGTTGTCGGGTTGCGTTGTCGATCTCGGGTCGGCCGGAGTTGCGGCTTCTCGTCGCAGTCCTCAGGCCACGGCGCCGGCCTGGCGCAGCGCGGCGATCTCGGCGGCACCGTAGCCGGCATCGGCCAGCACGCGGTCGGTATCCGCGCCGCAGGCGGGTGCGGCGGGCGGCGTGGCACGTGGCGCATCGCCCAGGCTGTACGGCAGGCCCAGGGCGCGGTAGCGGATGCCGTCCGCGCCCACGGCTTCGACCAGCATGCCGCTTTGCTGCAGGTCAGCCCCTTCGAGCACCTGGCGGTAGCTTCGTACCGCGCCCACGACGATCTGGTTGCCGCCGAGCAGCACCACGCATTCGTCGCTGGTGAAACCCGAGAGGCACTCGCGCAGCACCGCGCGCAGCTCGCCGCGGTGCTCGACGCGCAGGGCGTTCGTGCAGAAGCGCGGGTCGCGTGCCAGGGCTTCGCGCCCCACCACCCGGCAAAAGCGCGCCCAATGATCGTCGGCGTAGGCCGAGAGCACGATGTGCCCGTCGCGCGTGGGCACCACCTCGGCGGCCGGGGCGTTGTTGGGCTGGCCATCGCCGATGCGCATGGGCTCGGGGGCGCCGCCGAGGTAGTCGCTCCAGGTGGTGGCCTGCAGGTGCACGGCCACTTCGAGCAGCGAGGTCTGCAGCGTCTCGCCCAGGCCCGTCTTCTCGCGGCCGTACAGCGCCGCCAGAACTGCCTGCGCGCCCAGGTGCGCCGCCGCCGCGTCGATGACCGGCACGCCGACCTTCTGCGGAAGCCGGTCCGGCTCGCCGGTGACCGACATCAGCCCGCTCTCGGCCTGCGCGGCGATGTCGTAGCCGGGCCGGTCGCGCGACGGGCCCTGGCTGGCGAAGCCCGAGATCGACAGGTAGATCAGGCGCGGGAACCGTTCGCGCACGGCGGCCGGGCCGAGGCCGAGCGACTCCACCGCGCCGGGCCGCAGGTTCTGGATGACGACGTCGCTGTCCGCGATCAGCCGCCAGGCAACCGCCCTGCCGGCCTCGCTCTTGAGGTTCAGCGCGATCGACCGCTTGCCGCGGCTGTAGGCCCGGATCATCGACTCGCCATAGCGGCCGATGTGCCTGGCCTGGTCGCCCGCAACCGGCTCGATCTTGATCACGCTGGCGCCGAGTTCGCCGAGCGCCATGGCCGCCCCGGGGCCGGCGATGTACTGGCCCAGGTCGAGGACCCGGACGCCCGCGAGAGGCGTGGCCGGACGGGCCGCCCGCCGTTCTTCTGGATGGTCGCTGTTCATTTGGCGGTGACGTTATCCTCCTGGGCGATTCTTGAAAATTCGATAATCGTGAGGTGCTGATCACGTTTGGTGATCACCCGGAGCGGGACGACATGGACGCCAAGACAGACCATCTGGTACGCAAGCTGCGCCTGCGGCATCTCGACCTGCTCGTGGCCTTGGCGGAAGCCGCCACGATGCGCGGCGCCGCAGCGCGGCTGCACCTGAGCCAGCCGGCCATCAGCAAGATGCTCGGCGAGATCGAAGGCTCCTTCGGCGCCAGGCTGTTCGAGCGCAGCCACCAGGGCGTGCAGGTCAATGCCCTGGGCGCGACGGTCGTCTACCGCGCTCGCGCGGCCCTCAACGAGCTGGCGCGCGCCACGCAGGACGTCGACGCCATGCACAACGGCGTCGCCGCGGTGCTGCGCCTGGGCGCGCCTTCGGTCACCGCCACCGTGCCGGCCGCCATCGTCCGGCTGCGCGAGCGCATGCCGGGCGCGGCCGTGCACGTACGCGAAGGCCGGGTCTACGAGCTGATCCAGCGGCTGCTCGAGGGCGAACTCGACTGCGTCTTCGGGGCCATCACGCCCGAACTGCTTTCGAGCCAGATGCTGCCGCGCCTGCGCTCGGAACTGCTGCTCGACGACACACTGTGCGTGATGACCTCGGCGGCCAACCGCATGGCGGCACGGCGCGCCATGCGCTGGGCCGACCTGCGCGATGCGCCATGGGTCCTGCCGCCCAGGGAAACGCTGGTGCGGCAGGCCTTCATGACCGCCTTCCTGAACGACGGCGTCACGCCGCCCGAGCCGGTCGTCGAGGCCATGTCGTCGGTGACCGTCGGCGCGGTCCTGCGCCTGGACCCCACCCTGCTGTGCGCGGTGCGCCTGGAGCAGGCGGTGGACGAGGCGGCCAGAGGCGGGGTGCGAAGGGTGAACGTGGCGCCCGCCGTAAGCCTGCCGTCGTTCGGGCTGTTCACACGCAGCGAGACGCTCGAGCCGCCGACAGTGCTGAAGGCGTTCGCCGACGCGGTCAGGCAGGTCGGCGCGACGCTCGCGTCGCAGCGGTTCAGGTAGGCGTCAGCGCGCGTGCGGGTCCAGCGACAGCGCCTGCCCGGGAGCGGGCGCCGGCTGCCGCGCCGCCTCGATGGCCCAGACGCTGTCCGGCCGTCCCGTCCTGGCGCGGCGCGCCGTCGCGCGAGCCATCCATGCGAAGCATGCGGCCAGGGCCGCGGCCACCGCGTCGACGCCCAGCGTGGCCGCCGACCCGTGCGCCCAGGCGCCCGTCTGCGGCACCAGCCAGCCGATGGCGCTCGTCAACGGAATGGCAGCCGTCACGACAGCGGCGGTCCACAGCAGATGGATGCCGGCCCGGGCGGCGCCGCGCATGAACGCCCAGGCGACGCCGGCGAAGAACATGCCGTAGTAGACGAGCTGAAGGCAGCCCGTCAGGTCGCCGACCCGTCCATGCAGCCACTTGGCAGCGACGAGCATCAACGAGATGCCGCAGACGCTGCCCAGGCAGATGCCCACCGTGGCGCTGGCCATCAGCCGCGTGTCGAGGCGCTGGACCGGATTTGCGCCGGCGTTCCGTGCGGACTTGCGCCGCGACTCGATCCACAGCAGGTTGCCGCTGTAGAACAGCCACGCCCCCGCGAGCCCCAGCACGAAGTACATCCATTGCACGGCCGCGTTGCCGAACGACGCCATGTGCAGCGCGAAGAAGCTGCTGATGAAGAGATTGGGCACATTCTGGCGGCCCGGCAGGTAATCGCTGTCGAGGACCTTGCCACTGTACGGATCCAGCGCGACGAAGCCGCCCATCGCGCGAGGAGAGATCGCGGACGTGTCCTTGCCCCAGACGCGCACCACCGCGCGCGGGCCCGCGACCTGCTGGTACTGCAGCATCGTGGGCGCCAGGCCCGGCGCGATCTCGCGTGTCCGGGCCAGCAGTTCGGCCGGCGGCAGCATCGTGCCCACGTCCCGCGGCGGCGGCGGCGGCGCGGCAGACGTCTGCGGGCGCTGGAATGCGCTTGACCACTTCCCCTCGTGCACGAGCCTGTCCTGCAGGTCGTAGATCTGGTCGTGAAAAGCGAACACCACGGCCGACAGCGCCATGACGATATGAAAGGGCAGGCTGACGATGCCCACCACGTTGTGCGCATCCAGCCACATGCGCTTGAGGTTCCTGCCCACCCGCAGCGCGAAGAAGTCCTTGACCAGCGAAGGCAGCAGCACCACGACGCCCGAGATCAGCGCGACCGCGTACAGGGCGGAGACGACACCCATGAACCAGCGGCCCGGGTCGTTGTCGAACGGCAGGCCGACGACGCGGTGCAGCACGTCGATGAACGCGCCGAGCCTGGACGGGTGGACCTCCCCGACCGAGGCAGCGCCGCTGGCGTCCAGCGTCGCGGCGAAGTGCCGCTTCGACGACTCGTCGTGGTCGCCGGCGCCCGGGTCCCGCACATCCCAGGCCATGCGCGCGGGAATGCCCTCGTTCTCCCGCACGTGGATGGTGAAGCCCCTGGCGACGGCAGGATGGTCGCCGATCGTCCTGGCGATCAGTTGCGGGACCTGGTCGAGCGGCACCTGCTGTGCCGGTGCCGGCGCCGGCGGCGACGCCCACCGCTCGATAGGCTCCTTGAAGACGGTCAGCGCACCCGCGTAGAAGGCAATGAACAATGCCATGCCGCTGACGATGCCGGTCCAGGTGTGGACCGACTTGTAGATCCGGATGTGGTCGGCTCTCATGCGATGTGTCAGATGGCCGCGGCGCGCAACGCCCACCAGGCGCCGCAGGCCACGATGTTGAAGCCGCCCAGCCAAAGCCAGGCGCGAAGGCCGCTCTCGAAGAAGTACACGAGACCGAGCGTGAACAGCCAGATCGGCGGGACGATCCACATGGCCAGCTGGCCGCGGACCGCGAGCGGCACGTCGGCGGTCAGGACCGAGAGGATGCCGCTGGCGGCAAGCGCGAGCGTCAGGCCGAGTACGAGGCCGGCCAGTGTCTTGGCGATCCAGTCCGGACGGATCGGCCGGGGCCGGGCATGTTTCATGTCATGGCTCCCGGCGCAGCGAACGAAGGGCGCCGGCGTAAGGCAGCAGCACCAGCGCCAGCATCAGCGTGGTGGCGAGCGCGAAGATCGCGGTGAGCGCGGTCATCGTCTGGGCGAAGCACAGCCAGCCGAGCAGCCAGCAGCCCGTGCCGGCGGTGCGCGCCGGCCCGCGCCGCAGCGGCGAGACCAGCCACCGCTGGTTGGGCGAGGCGAGATAGACGCCCGCGCTGCCGAGCAGCACGAAGACCAGGCCGGCCAGCGTACAGACGTAGGCGATCATGGGGACGCCGGTTGCTCGAGGAAGAATTGCATGCCTCGCGTCATGGCCGGCAGCCAGGCCGGGCCGTGGTCTTCTCCGGCCAGCTCGTGGAAGGCCACCCGGCCTTCGGTCCCGGGCGCCTGCTGCAGGCGCCGCGCGAGGGCGCGCGCCTCGGGCACCATGGGGCGGCTGGCGATCAACGCGAGCGTCTCGGGCGAGTAGTTGCCCTTGCGCGGCGCGTCTTCAAGCGCGCCGACGCTGATCTGCACCCGCGGCCTGCGGGCGGGATCGAGCTTCTCGTAGCGCGGCAACCCGTCGAGCACCAGCTTGTCCTGCCACCAGATGGAAGGGCTGGAGGCAATGAACGTCGAGAAGCTGTCCGGCCGCGAGAACAGGGCATGCAACACGAACAGGCCGCCGAAGGAGTGGCCGAACAACGCCTGCCGCTGCGGGTCGATGCTGTGGCGCGAGGCGACGAGCGGCTTGACCTCCTGCTCGATGAAGTCGAGGAAGCTCGCCGCGCCGCCTTCGGTGGCTGGTGCGTCGGGGCGGCCGGGCGTGTAGTCGCGTTTTCGCGCGGGCACGTCGAAGTCGCGCGCGCCCGGATAGCCGATGCCCACCACGACCGGCGGCGCGTGCCCGGTGACCTCGCTGCGGGCGGCAGCCGAGCGCGCCAGAAATGCCGCCACGGGAAACGCCGCGTTGCCGTCGAGCACGACGAGCAAGGGGTGGCCCGTGGCCGGGGCCGGCCCCGCGGGCGCGGCCACGAAGATGCGGTAGCCGTGGCCGGTCGTGCGCGATGTGACGTCCAGCTGCCGGGCTTCGGGCAGCACGACGTCCTGCCACGCGGAGGCGCGCTCGGTTGCCGGCGCGCGAGCGGCCGGCACCAGCATGGCCGCGGCGAGAAGAAGATGGCGCAGCACCGCGCGATGGGCGTGCATGGGCGTCAGAATTCCATCGTCGCCGACACACCCACTGTCCGGCCCTGGCCGAGCGTGGCGATGGGCGTGGTGTCGCTAAACGCGCCGGAGTAGTAGCGCTTGTCGAACAGGTTGGCGACATTGAGCCGAAGCACCAGGTCGCGCCCGGCCATCTGCGTGGCATAGCGCGCGCCCAGTGCGAAGACGCCCCAGCCGGGGATTTCCTGCGTGTTGGCCGCGTTCACGTACTGGCTGGAGCTGGCGATGACGCCCCCGCTCAGCGTCAGGCCGGGCGCGAACGTCGTGTCCCACTCGACGCCGAGATTGCCCTGCCAGCGCGGCGCGCCGACGGCCGTGTTGCCGTCGTAGGCGCTGCCGGCCGTCTTCGTCTGCACGCCGTCGGTGTAGGTAGCGCCGCCCAGCAGGCGCACGCCCGGTGCAATCTCGCCGAAGGTATTCCACTCCAGTCCGCGCACGCGCTTCTCGCCGCCGTCCGACGGCACGTTGCCGTCCACGGTGATCAGCATGGGCTTGGTGATCTGGAACAGGCTCGCCGTATTGGTGAAGGTGCCCGCGTTCCACTTGACCCCGCCTTCGACCTGTTCGGACTTGTAGGGCGCGAAGGTGTAGCTGTAGGCATACAGCGGCGGCGACACGCTGTCGCCCTTGCTCAGGCCCTGGACGTAGTTGGCGTACAGCGAGATGCCCGGCCCCCATGGCTTGAACACGGCGGCGACGGCGGGCGTGACGGCGCTTTCGTCGTAGGCGCCGGTCACGGCGCCGGCAGCGTTGAAGTTGGTGGTCTTGACGGACTGGTTGCGCAGGCCGACGGTGAGCCGCAGCATGTCCTGCATGAAGGACATCGTGTCGACCAGCGCCAGGCTGCGCAGGGTCGATTCGCTCGTCATGGGTGCCAGCGTCGGGATGGCGGGCATGGCCGTGTACACCGGGTCGTAGATGTTCGTCGTGAACGGCCTCGACGAGTTGTTGGCCGAGCCGGCTTCCTGGTCGAGGTTGGAGGCCTGCAGGACCACCTCGTGCAGCACCGGACCGGTGCTGAACTTGCCGCGCAGGCCCGCTTCGGAAGACACGTCCTTCTCGTAGCCGAACTGGGCCGCCGTCACGGTGGTCGTGCTGGTGCCCAGCGCATTGATGTTGCGCACGTGCGTGCCGTTGATGAAACCGGCGTAGTCGTCATGCTTGACGCCCACCGCGGCGAATGCCGACAGGTTCGGGTTGAACTCGTACTCGGCGCGGGCAATGGCGGCCTTGCTCTCGAGATCTCCGCGCGCCGCCGGGAACTGGTTGATCGACGCGGCCGGCGCGGCGGGGATCGCGGTGCTCGAGAACCAGAACATGGCGGGCGTGCCGCCGCGGTACGACTCCTTGCTGCTGTAGGCGTCCAGCGATGCCTTGAGGTCGCGGCCCCGGTAGTCCAGCGCGGCCGAGACGAACTCCCGCTTCTTCGACTGGCCGTCGAGTTCCGTGTCGCCGTCGCTGTACGCGCCGTTGACCCGCAGCCCCCAGGCGTTGTCCTGCCCGAAGCGGCGCCCCAGGTCGACCGCCCCGCCCCATTGCCCGTCCGACTCGTAGCCCAGGCCGACGCGCGACAGCGGCTCGTCGCCCGCACGCTTGGGCACCAGGTTGATGGTGCCGCCCACCGCCCCGCTCGGCGCCATGCCGCCGAAGAGTGCGCTCGGCCCCTTGAGCAGTTCGACGCGCTCGACGAACTCCAGCGGCACGTGGCCGATCGGCGCCAGGCCGTACATCCCGTTGATGGCGATGTCGTTCTGGTTCACGTCGAAGCCGCGGATGCGGAAGTTCTCGTAGGCATGGCCGGACGAGGTGGTGTAGCGCACCGAAGGGTCGTTGCGCACGACGTCGGCCAGCGTGCGCGCCTGCTGGTTCTCGATCAGTTCGGAGGTGAAGCTGGTCGTGTTGAACGGCGTGTCCATCACGTCGACGTTGCCCAGCAGGCCCAGCCTTGCGCCGGTGGCGACCTGTCCGCCCGCGTAGACCGGCGGAAGCGCTTCCGGCCCCGTCGGGCTCGCGGTCACCGTCACGGCGGGCAGGGCGCCGGCGGGCGGTGCGGCGCTCTCGGCCGTGATGGCGGACTGGGCCAGCACGGCGGCCGGGGCGTACAGGCCGCCGGCGAGGAAGGCAGCACAAGCCAGCTGCGCGGCCCGGGGCAGCGGTGCGCCCACGGCGGCGGAACGAATATCTGCCTGGTCAACGCGCGGGGGAAAACGGCGGACGGGAGGACGACGACCGGGCAACGCGAGAACTGCACACTTCATGCTGGTTTTCCTGAATACGAATGCGAACGAGTCGCATTCTATATTCGTCGTCCGACCGTCCTGTGTGGCCTGGCACCGGCGCGCGTCCTCAGGGCTCCTTGCCCACCACCTCGAAGAACGCCCGCACCATGCGCATGTCCCGGCGTTCGGCCAGGCACACCATGTGCACGTAGGTCCTGACCTGCGCGTCGTCGAGCCGCACCGCGTGCAGGCCCGGGCCGGGGATGAACTCCACCTCCGACACCGCGGCCACGCCCAGGTTCTGCGCCACCGCCTCGCGGATGATCTCGCGGCTGCCGACTTCCATCACCACCTCCGCCTCCACCTTGGCGGCGGCGAGCGCGGACTCGATCGCCCGGCGCGTGGTGGAGCCGAGCTCGCGCAGGATCAGCTTCTCGCCGGCGAGCTCGTCGGTGCGGATGCTGCGCCTGCGCGCGAAGCGGTGGTGCGTCGAGCAGAAGATCACCACCGGGTGGTCGCTGTAGGGCACGGACACGAAGCGCTTGTCGCTCGCCACGTGGGCCAGCACGCCGACGTCGGCGCTGTAGTCGGCCAGGCGGTCCTGCACGTCCTGCGAATTGCCCGTGCTGACCGACACCTTGATGCCGGGATAGTGCTGGTGGAACGCAGCCAGCATCTTCGTGACCTGCGCCGGCCCCACGGCCGCCACCCGCAGGTGGCCGGTCCGCAGTTCGCCCGACTCGCGCAGCAGCTGCACGGCCTCGGCCTCCAGACTGAACACCTGGCGCGACAGGTGCAGCAGGCGCTCGCCCATCTCGGTGGGGCGCACGTGCCGGCCGGCGCGGTGGAACAGTTCCACCTTGTACAGCGCCTCGAGCTGGCCGACCTGGGTGGTCACGGTGGGCTGGCTCACGTGCAGGCTTTGCGCGGCGGCGGTGAAGCTGCCGCTCGTGGCCACGGCATGGAAAGAGCGCAATTGAGTCAGCCGCATGAATCGAGTCTCGGTGTTATCCCGGCCGAACTATAGGTTTGCTCAATACATAGGTCAAAAAACTTGAATTGGCTGAATGTGGCGTCTGCGCCGAAAGTCCGCCTCGGCGTCATGAACCTGTGAAGTGGCGCGGAAAAAGTGACGGATCCCTCAGTTCCGCAATTGGAGACCTCGATGAAGCTCACCCGACGTTCCCTCCTCGCCTGCGCGCCCGCCGTGCTGGGCGCCCCCCTGATCGGCCTCGGCACCGGCGCGGCGCATGCCGCCGACGTGCTCACGGTGGGCCTGATCCCGTCCGAAGACTCGCGCGCCATGATCGCCAACAGCCAGGCGATGATGGACATGCTGTCGAAGTCGCTCGGCATGCCGGTCAAGCCCTTCGTGGCGGCCGACTACAACGGCGTGATCGAGGCGCTGCGCTCCAAGCGCCTGGACGTGGCCTACCTCGGCCCGTTCTCGTACGTGATGGGCACGACCGTGGCGCCGATCGAGGCCTTCGCCGTCGCCGAGACCAAGAAGGCCGGCCGCAGCTACTACCACTCGCTCATCGTGGCGCGCAAGGACAGCGGCATCCAGAAGGTCTCCGACCTCAAGGGCAAGACCTTCGCCTTCGTCGACCCCACGTCCACCTCCGGCCACCTGTTCCCCAAGGCCGGGCTGATGAAGGCCGGCTTCGATCCGGACAAGGACTTCGGCCGCGTCATCTTCTCCGGCTCGCACGACTCGAACGCCGTCGCGGTGCAGAACAAGAAGGTGGACGCGGTGGCGATCGCCGACCGCATCCTGGACGCGGCCATCGCCAAGGGCCTGGCCAACCGCGACGACCTGGTGGTCGTGTGGAAGTCCGACCCCATTCCGGAGTCGCCCACCGTGTGGCGCAAGGACCTGGACCCCGCTCTCAAGAAGCGGGTGCAGGCGGCGTTCCTGGAAGTCAAGGACATCCCGTGGTCCGACCAGGGGATGCTCAACGGCTTCCACCCGACCAACGACAAGGCCTACGACGTCATCCGCGAGACGGCCAGCATCCTCCACCTCGACCTGAAGGCGATGAAGTGATCAAGATCCGAGGCCTGACCAAGCGCTTCGGCGCATTCGAGGCCCTCAAGGGCATCGACCTGGACGTGAAGCCGGGCGAGTTCCTGGTGGTGCTGGGCCCGTCCGGCGCCGGCAAGTCGACACTGCTGCGCTGCATCAACCGGCTGGCCGAACCCACCAGCGGCGAGATCCACATCGACGGCCAGCTTCTCAAGCCGGACGCCGCCAGCCTGCGGCGGCTGCGCTGCCAGGTGGCGATGATCTTCCAGCACTACAACGTGGTGCCGCGCCTGTCGGTGCAGAAGAACGTGCTGACCGGCCGGCTGGGCGCCATGCCTTCGGTCCTGTCGTGGCTGCAGATCTTCCCGCGCAAGGACGTCGAGATCGCGCTCGAGTGCCTGCGGCGCGTCGAGCTGCAGGACAAGGCCGAGCTGCGCACCGACACGCTCTCGGGCGGGCAGAAGCAGCGGGTGGGCATCGCCCGCGCGCTGGCCCAGCAGCCCAAGATCATTCTGGCCGACGAGCCGGTGGCCAGCCTCGATCCGAAGACCTCGCGCACGGTTCTCAACTACCTCAAGCAGGCCAGCCGCGAGCTGGGCATCTCGGTGGTGTGCAACCTGCACCAGGTCGACTACGCCCGCGAGTTCGGCGAGCGCATCGTCGGCGTGTCGGGCGGCCGCATCGTGTTCGAAGGCGGGCCCGACCAGCTCACGGGCGACGTGCTTCATCGCATCTACCCCGGCCTGGACGAAGGCCAGGCGCACAGCGCCTCGCCCATGGCGGCCACGCCGGCGCCGGTGCTGCGGCAACTGCAACTCGAGGAGGCCTGACCATGAATGTCGGCTCATACACGCTGCTCGTCGCCAAGCCGGGCAACATGGGGTGGTGGCCGCGCCTGGCCACCGGCGCGGGGGTCCTGGCGGTGTTGTGGTGGGCGGCGGCCGGCGCGCAGGTCAGCTTCGGCGAACTGGCCAAGGGCCTGCCGTGGATCGGCGATTTCCTCTCGCGCATGCTGCCGCCGAACTGGTCCTTCATCAACAAGCTGATCACGCCGGCCATCGAGACGGTGCAGATCGCGCTGTGGGGCACGCTGCTGTCGGTCATCCTGGCGGTGCCGGTGTGCTTCTTCGCCGCGCGCAACCTCACGCCCAACCTGGCCGTCTACCAGTTCACGCGCCAGGTGTTCAACGTCACGCGCGGCATCAACGAGATCATCCTCGCACTGATCTTCGTGGCTGCCGTCGGGCTGGGGCCGTTCCCCGGCGTACTCGCCCTGGCGGTGCACGGCGCCGGCATGCTGGGCAAGTTCTTCTCCGAATCCATCGAGGAGATCGACCAGGGGCCGATCGAGGCGCTGCGTGCGACCGGCGCCGGGCCGATCCAGACCATCATCTTCGGCGTGCTGCCGCAGGTGATCACCGCCTGGATCGCCGTTGTGCTCTACCGCTTCGAGACCAACCTGCGCCAGGCCACCGTGCTGGGCATGGTGGGCGCGGGCGGCATCGGCTTCGAGCTGGTGGGCAGCATGAAGCTGTTCCAGTACCAGGACACCGCCACCTGCATCCTCGTGATCATCGCCATGGTGATGGTGGCCGACTATGTGTCGACCCGCCTGCGCGCCTGGATCCAGAAGGGCGCCCGCTGATGACCGGCCCCGCCGAGGCCGGCGCCCTGGTGGCGGCGGTGACGGCCAGGCACAAGCTGCGCGCGCGGCACGACGTCGGCAGCGACCTCGCGCTGAACCACAACGAACTTTCGACCTAGAGGCTTCCTTCATGTCCCATGAGTATTTCAACCCCGTGCGCAGCGTGTACGGGGCCGGCGCCCTGTCGTCGCTGCCCGGCCTGCTCGACGGCCAGCGCGCCGTCGTGGTCACCTTTCCGGAGGCGCGCCAGCTCGGCCTGGTCGCGCGCCTGGAACAGCTGCTCGGCGACCGCCTGGCCGGCGTGATCGACGACGTGCGCCCCAACCCCGACGTGGCCGAACTGCGCGCGCTGTACGACGACTTCTGGCGCGCGCCCGAACGCGCGCAGGTGATCGTCGCCGTGGGCGGCGGCAGCGCCATCGACACCGCCAAGGCGCTGATGGTCGGCACCGCCTCCGGCCGCTTCGACGAGCTGGTGGAGTCCCTGGCCGCAGGCCGCCCCTTCGAGCCGGCCCGGTGCAAGCGCCTGATCGCGGTGCCGACGACCGCCGGCACGGGCAGCGAAGTCACGCCTTGGGCGACGGTCTGGGACCGCGCGGCGCAGAAGAAGTATTCGCTGCACCTGCCGCAGACCTGGCCGGACGTGGCTGTCATCGATCCGGAGCTGATGCTGTCGCTGCCCGCCGCGGTCACGCTGCAGAGCGGGCTGGACGCGCTGTCGCATGCGCTCGAGTCGATCTGGAACGTCAACGCGAACCCGGTCTCCGACACCTTCGCGGTCGCCGCCATCCATGACATCCTGGACACGCTGCCCAGGCTCATGGCCAGTCTCGACGACGTCGGCCTGCGCGGGCGCATGGCGCTGGCCGCCCTCAAGGCGGGCATGGCGTTCTCCAACACCCGCACGGCCCTGGCGCATTCCATTTCCTACGAGATGACACTGCGCTACGGCCTGCCGCACGGCATCGCCTGCTCGTTTCCGCTGCCGATGGTGCTGCAGCGGGCGCTCGGCCGCAGTGCCGAGCGCGACGCAGTACTGGCCCGCGCACTGGGGCCGCTGGACGGCGCCGCGCAGCGCCTGGCTGCGTTCATGGAGCGCCTGGGCGTCAAGACGCGCTTCGCCGACTACGGCGTCACCGACGAGCAGGCCGAGAAGATGGTCGCCTACGCCCTCACGGGCGCGCGCGGCCGGAACTTCATCGGCACGGCCATGCGGGAGGCCGCATGAGCACGGCCGTCGCAGACACCAACTGCAAGACGTTCACGTTCCCGTGGTGAAGGACTGAGGATCCGCCCGGCGCTGCGCAGTTCGCGCGCCGGGCGGTGTCCAGTGGCCGCCGGCCGCTGGCCGGCGGTAACCCGCCAGGTTACTGAACCTGCTCGCCCGTCGCACGGATCTCCACGCGGCGGTCCGGCTGCAGGCAGGCGATGAGCGCGCTGCGGCTCCTGGCGCCCTGGCTGCGGCAATCGGCTTCGGTGATCTTCAGGTCGGTCTCGCCCCGGCCTTCGGTCTGGATCACGCCTGCCGGCACGCCCTGCTGGACCATGTAGTCACGCACTGCATTGGCCCGCGCCACGGACAGGCGCTGGTTGTACTCGGTGCTGCCCAGCGGATCGGTGTAGCCGACGACCATGATGGAGCGCGGACGGAAGTTCGAGGTCTTGAGCTCCTGCAGCATTTCGTCGACCTTGGTACGTCCCGCTGGCGTGAGCACCGCCTTGTCGAAGACGAAGGTTCCATCCGACGAGAGCTGGAAGTTGCGCATCGGCGGCGGCGGCGGAGGCGGAGGCGCAACCATCGGCGCCGGCGGCGGCGCTGCCTGGGCCACGGTCGGGGGCGCCCCGAGCGGGATCTGCAGGCCCACGGTGAACATCCATTCGTCGAGTTGGCCCTGGTTGTTCACGAACCGGTCGGCGTTGTCGTCGTAGCGATAGCGCGCGTCGGCCACCAGGCGGCCCCAGGACGAGAACGGCCAGACGATGCCCACGCCGGCGTTGGCGATGAAGCTCGTCTTGCTGTCGCTGCCGGCCTGCCCGCTGATCTTGTCCTGGATGGCGCCGATGCCGCCGACCAGATAGGGCTGCACGCTGCCCAGCTGCCATGCGCGAAGCCCCTGGCGGCCGAGGAAGAACCACTGCGCGTCGAACGTACCGCTCCAGTTCTTGTACTTGCTGTCGGGGCCGAGCCAGGTCGAGTCCATCTCCTCGTACTGGCCGCGCAGTTCGAGGTTCCAGTAGGGGCTGATCGGCTTGCCGATCGCAAGTCCGCCGCCCCAGCCGTCGTCGGCCAGCCGGCCGCCGTCCGGGTTGACGTACACGCCGAAAGGGGTGATGTACCAGCGGTTGTCGAAGTACTGCTCGGCCGTGTACGACTGCGCTAGGCCGGTCGCACATGGAAGGGCAAGTACACAGCAGGCAACTAGTGAGCGTCGGTCGAACATGAAAACCTCTCGATTCGTAGAAGGGTTGATGAGAGTCACTGCCGAAGCGAAATGAATCCGGAACGTAAGTCCGGGCAAGTGCGCCGTCCGGCACATGCGCAACCATGTGTGTCTATCGCCCAGTAAGCGCTCGCACCTGCGGTTGCAAATCTTGCAGTGCCGAACCCAGGCAGTGGCGAACCGGCAACGAGTCTGTGGTAGCGCTGCGGGCGGCAATGCGCCTGCCGCGTCGGCGCCGTCCTACAACACAGTCCGTCTGGCGCTATCGGACGTAGGAGCGCAGCACGGAAACCACGAGGTCCAGGTCTGCTTCGCGCTGCGCCGCGGGTATGTCGTCCGCGCCGAGATGGTCGCGAACGTGGCCCTCGAGCACTTCGAGCATCAGGCCGTTGACTGCACCGCGGATGGCCGCCAGCTGTTGCAGGATCGCCGAACAGTCCCGGGCCTCCTCGAGCGCGCGCTCGAGCCCTTCCGCCTGGCCCTTGATGCGGCGGATGCGCGCCAGCAAGGGCTTCCTGTTCAGAACCGTATGTGCCATGGAGCGCGATTCTAGAGCGCGCCAACATACTGGGGTACAGTATCCTGATGAACAGCGCCGTATCCGTGAACCCATCCCCCACTGCGGGTCGCCGAACCCATTCGCACGTGTTCGACGAGGGCAATCCGCTCGGCGAGAAGAAGGCCCGGCTGGCCATCTGGCTGACCGCGACGATGATGGTCCTGGAGATCGCCAGCGGCTACTACTTCAACTCCATGGCGCTGCTGGCCGACGGCTGGCACATGAGCTCCCACGCGCTTGCCCTCGGCCTGTCGGTGGCGGCATACGTCGCCGCGCGACGCCTGTCCGGCAATCCACGCTTCGCGTTCGGCACCTGGAAGATCGAGGTTCTGGCCGGCTACACCAGCGCCCTGTTCCTCCTGCTCGTGGCTGGTCTCATGGTCTACGAGTCCGTGGTGCGGCTGCTGTCGCCCGCCGCCATCGGCTACGAGCAGGCCATCGCGGTCGCCGTGATCGGCCTCGCGGTGAACCTGGCCTGCGCCTGGCTGCTCAAGGACGGGCATCACCACGGTCACGGTGACGACCATGAACATGGCCACGCGCATGACGGCGACGCCGCCCATGAAGACATCAACCTGCGATCCGCCTACCTGCACGTGGTCGCGGACGCAGCCACCTCCGTCATGGCCATCGTCGCGCTGGTGGGCGGCATGCTCTGGGGCTTCGGCTGGCTCGACCCGGTCATGGGTCTGGTCGGCGCCGCCTTGGTCGCGGCATGGGCCCTCGGACTGCTTCGCAGCAGCAGCCGCGTGCTGCTCGACGCGGAAATGGACGCGCCGGTCGTGCGCGAAGTACGCGAGGCCATCGGCGAGGGCGCCCCGGCCGCGACCATCTCGGACCTGCACGTGTGGCGCGTGGGCAAAGGCAAGTACGCCTGCATCGTCGCGCTCGAGGCGAAGGATGACCTCAATGCGGACGACGTGCGGCAGCTCCTGAGCATTCACGAAGAGCTGGCGCACGTGACCGTCGAGGTCAACGCACCGGCCCCCGCCTGAGGGCCGGCGTCGCGCGCAGCTACGCGGCCAGCCGCGCCCCGTCTGCGGCCAGCGCGCCTTGCAGCGCCGGCACGTCGATGCGCCCGAAGGCGCCGTCCTTGCCGAGCATGGCGGCGGCCGTGCCCGCGGCCTGCCCCATGACGAAGCAGGCGCCGCTGGCGCGCGCGGCCGACTGGCCCTCGTGCGTCATGGAGGCGCACCGGCCCGCCACCAGCAGGTTGTCCACGCCGTGCGCCACCAGCATGCGCCAGGGCAGCTGGTTCACCGCATTGGCCGCGTCGCGCGGGAAGTGCCAGTCCACCCGGCCGTCGGCGTGCAACTCCATCGGCCAGGCATTGATGCCGATGGTGTCGTCGAACCGCGCCGAACCCAGGATGTCCTCGCCGCTGAGCGCATACAGCCCACGCACGCGCCGCGTCTCGCGGATGCCCACCTGCGGCGCGATGTCGACGATGGCCGAGTGCTCGAAGCCGGGAATCTCCGCCTTCAGGAAGCGGAAGAACTCCGCGATCTGGCGCCGGCCTTCGAGTTCGCCCTCGCTCAGTTCGCGCGCGTCCACGCCGTTCATGGCCTTGCCGTGCGCGTTCCTGATCTGGGTGACGTTGACGCGCCATTCGCGCGGGTCGATGTTGGGCCGCAGGATCGCGCCCTCGCGCGCGAAGCGGTAGGCACCGGGCTTTGCCGCCTTGACCTTGTCGATCCAGTCGTTGATGGCCTTGAATTCGCCCACCGCCTGCAGCGCCGGCGCGGCGTCCACCTGGCCCACGCGGAACATGGTGGTCGGGAACAGGCCGCTGCCCGCGCCGTCGCCCAGTTCGAAGGGCACGCCGGCGAACGCCGCCACGTCGGCGTCGCCCGAGCAGTCGACGAAGCTGTTGGCGCGGATCGCCTGGCGGCCGGACTTGGTCTCCACCGCCAGCGCCGCGATGCGTGCGCCCTCGAGGATCACGCCCGCCGCCTGCGCGTGGAACAGCATCTGCACGCCGGCCTCGAGCAGCAGCGGATCGGCGGCGCACTTGTAGGCCGACACATCGTACGAGCGCACGCGGATGCGCCCGCCCATTCCGTCCTGCGGGTTGTTCAGGCCGCCCAGCGCATCGATGCGCGCCAGCAGCTCGTCGGCCACGCCGCGCACCACCTGCTGCATCTGGCCGTCCACGCGGCCGTACAGCCCGGCGAAGTTGGTCACCCCGCCTGCCGTGCCCATGCCGCCCAGGAAGCCGTAGCGCTCCACCAGCAGCGTTCGCGCGCCGTGGCGGGCCGCGCTCAAGGCAGCGGCAATGCCTGCCGGCCCGCCGCCCACCACCACCACGTCATAGCTGCCAAACACCGGCAACGCGCGCGCCGGCTCGATCATGTTTTCCAACCAGAGACCTCCGACGCGATTACTGCAGCTTGATGTTCTGGCTCGAAATGATCTTGCCCATGATGGCGGCCTCTTCCTTGACCCGCAGCTTCATGCCTTCGGGCGAGGTGCCCACGGCCTGCCAGCCCTGGTCGAAAAGCTTCTTGCGCACGTCGGGCGACTTCATGATGGTCGCCAGCGCGTCGGTCAGGCGCTTCTGCGCGGCCGGCGACAGGTTCGCCGGACCGATCAGCGCGGTCCAGACCTCGAGGTTGAAGTCTTTCACGCCGATCTCCGACAGCGGCGGCAGATCCGGCACCAGCGCGCTGCGGCCGGCGGTGGTCAGGCCGATCGCCTTGACCTTGCCCGATTGCGCCTGCGGCATGGCCAGGCCGGGCGGGATCAGCGCCAGTTGCACCTGGTCGCCGATCATGTCGGTCAGGATCTGCGGATTGCCGCGGTAGGGCACGTGCACCGCCTGGAAGCCCGGAATGCGCGACTTCATCAGCTCCATGCCCAGGTGGCCGACCGAGCCCACGCCGACCGAGCCGTAGCTCCATTTCTGGCCGCTCTTGGCGGCTGCCTCGACGAAGGCCTTGCCGGTGGGCACGCTGTTGTTCGCCACCAGCACCAGCGGCGCGGTGGCCAGCAGCGACAGGTAGCTGAAGTCCTTGGCTGGGTCGTACGGCAGGTTCGGATACAGCATCTGGGACGACGTCAGGTTGCCGTTGATCACCACGCCGATGGTGTGGTCGTCGGTGGCCTTGGCGACCTGGTCGGCGGCGATGTTGCCGGACGCGCCGGGCTTGTTGTCCACCACGATCGGCTGGCCCAGGGCCTTGGACAGCGGCTCGGCGACGATGCGCGCCACGATGTCGGGGGTCGAGCCACCCGGGAAGCCCACCATCAGGCGGATCGGCTTGCTGGGCCAGGACTGGGCATGGGCACCGCCGGCTGCGAGCAGTGCGGCGGAACAGGCGGCGATCAGGGCGGTTCTGCGGGCGAATTGCATGTTGCGAAAACTGTATCTGAAAGTGAAACGGTCGAGTCTAGCCCCAGGGCGCCCATCGTGCCTCGGGGCCCGGCCCTGGTCTGGCCCACCTGGTCAGCGCGCGAGCAGGAGGCCCAGCAGGACGATGACCGCCAATGCCAGCAGCACCGTCGAGGCCTGCCAGAACCGCACCGGGTGACGGTCGATCAGCGGCGGCGCAGCGGCGCGGTGGAACTGCGGGCCCGGCGCCTTCAGGTCCTGCGCGAACGCCACCGGGCTTTCCTGGCGCCTGGCCGGGTCCGGATGCAGCGCCATGGCCAGCACGGCGTCGAGCCAGGCCGGCAACTCGGGCCGGCGATGGCGCACCGGCTCGTAGCGCAGGCGGCGCAGGTCCGCCGGGCCGCGCACCTGCGTGACCTGCAACCCGTAGGGCAGGTGTCCCGTGAGCATCTGGTAGGCCAGCACCGCCAGCGAGAACAGGTCCGAGCGCTCGCTGCCGGCGCCGCCGCAGAAGTATTCCGGCGCGGTGTACTGCAGCGAGCCCAGGATCGCCCGCGCGTGGGGCTCGCCCATGCCTTCTGCCAGCCCGGCGACGTGCACGGCGGCGAAGTCGATGATCTTCACCGTGCCGGTGGCGTCGACCATGATGTTCTCGGGCCGCAGGTCCTGGTGCAGCATCTCCTTGCCGTGGAATGCCGCCAAGCCCAACGCGACTTGCGCCACGATGGCGCGGACGGCCTCCAGCGCGGGGCGTGGATGGTCGGTCATCCACTGGGCCAGGGTCTGGCCCGATGCGTACTCCATCGCGGTGAACAGGTGCCGGCGCGGCCGCGCATCGGCCGCGGGGCGCAGCACGTGCGGGTGGTGGATGCGCCGGGCCACCCATTCCTCCAGCACGAAGCGGTCGAGGTAGTCGGGCTGCTCGCGCAGGTCGGTCGAGGGCGTCTTGATCACGACCTGCGCACCGCTGGCATCGTCGAGCGCCAGGTGCACGTGGCTGCGCGCGCTCGCGTGCAGTTCGCGCACGATGGTGTAGCCCTCGAACTGCGTGCGCGGCGCCAGCGTTGGCGGCAGCGCCAGGGCCTCGCGCGAGAGCGGCAGGCGCTCGGGATCGGGCACGGGCAGCGCGTCGATGCGCAGCAGCTGCACGGTGGCGTCGTCGTCGCTGCCGTGTTCGCGCGCCCGCTCGACCAGCGCCCGGGCGGCGGCGTCCAGGTCGTCTGCCGCCTGCGCCAGCGCCTCGTGCACCGCGGCGGCTTCCAGCGCGGTGCAGGCGCCGTCGGTGGCCAGCAGGTACACCTCGCCGGGCTCGGCCGGCAGGCACTGGTAGTCGATCTCCACGCCGGGGTTCACGCCCAGCGCGCGGCCGAGGTACGACTCGTTGGCCGACAGGCGCACGCGGTGGTCCTGCGTGAGCTGCTCGAGCGACTGCCCATGCACGCGGTAGATGCGCGAATCGCCCACGTGCAGCAGATGCAGCTCGCGCGCCTTGAGGATCAGCGCGCTGAAGGTGCACACGTAGCCGCTGTCCTTGTCGAAGCGGGCATGGCCGCGCTGGTTCTGCGCATGCAGCCACGCGTTGGTGGCGGCCAGCACGCGCTCGCCCGAGCGCCGCACCGACCACGCCTCGGAAGTGGCGTAGTAGTCGTCCAGGAAGCCGCGCACCGCCGCGGCGCTGGCCACCTGGCTGACGCGGCTCGAGCCGATGCCGTCGGCCAGTGCCAGCGCGATGCCCTTGCGCGAGCGCTGCGGCTCGCGGGCCAGCACCGCGCCGTGGAAGTCCTGGTTGACGCCGCCTGCGTGCCCGGCCTGCGAATGCTGGCCGAGCGCGACGCGCGGCCCGGTATCGCTCAAGCGGCGGCGCGCGAGGCCACGCTCTTGGCCGCCGGTGCGGCGACCGCGCGCTTGGGCGCCGTCTTGTAGTGCGTCGAGTAGAGCGTGGCGCCGACGAAGGTCAGTCCGCCCACCAGGTTGCCCAGCACGGTTGGGATCTCGTTCCAGATCAGGTAGTCCATGATCGTGAAGTTGCCGCCCAGCAGCAGGCCCGACGGGAACAGGAACATGTTGACGATCGAGTGCTCGAAGCCCATGTAGAAGAACACCATCACCGGCATCCACATGCCGATCGCCTTGCCCGAGACGCTGGTCGACATCATCGCGGCGACCACGCCGGTGGAGACCATCCAGTTGCACATCACGGCCCGGATGAACAGCGTCAGCATGCCGGCCGCGCCGTGGTTGGCGTAGCCCACCGTGCGGCCTTCGCCGATATGGCCGATCTTCTGGCCGATGATGTTCGGCGCCTCCGAGAAGCCGAAGGTGAAGATGATCGCCATGAACACGGCCACCGTGAAGGCGCCGGCGAAGTTGCCGCAGAACACCAGGCCCCAGTTGCGCAGCACGCCGGCCCAGGTGGCGCCGGGCCGCTTGTCCAGCACCGCCAGCGGCGCCAGCGTGAAGACGCCGGTGAGCAGGTCGAAGCCCAGCAGGTACAGCATGATGAAGCCGACCGGGAACAGGATGGCGCCGGCCAGCGCGTTGCCGGTGTTGACGGTGATGCTCACCGCGAAGGCCGCCGCCAGCGCCAGGATGGCGCCTGCCATGTAGGAGCGGATCAGCGTGTCGCGGGTGGACATCAACAGCTTGGATTCGCCGGAGTCGACCATCTTGGTGACGAATTCGGCAGGAGCGATGTAGGCCATGGGGATTTCCTTTGCTTCGGGTCACTTCGCTTCCCGGGCCACGGCTGGCGTGGCGGCAGGAAGCGCACAAACAAGAACGGCGCCGCAGGGGACACCACGCCGTGCACCGACGTGGTGGCCGCCCGGGACGCCGTTATCCAGGTGCGTGCTTGAGTCGTTCCCGGTCTTGGTGCGCGCGGGGCGCATCCGAGCCGGACCTCGAGCCGCCATCAGCTCGACGCATTTCTTCTTGCAGATTCCGTGCCCGGCAGCCGCGCGAGGGGGGCCGGTCAGCGCGCCGGCTTGTCCGGCGCCGCGGCCAGTTGCGCAAAGGCCTGGTCCGGCAGCGCCAGCGTCGCCTCGGCCACCTCCAGCAGGCGCCGGTTCTGGTCCATCGAGGTCTTCTGCAGCGCGCGGAAGGCGGCCTCTTCCGTCATGCGCAGGCGCGACATGAGCACGCCCTTGGCGCGCTCGATCACCTTGCGCTCGTGCAGCGCGCGGCGGGCCGCGTCGAGTTCGCTTTCCATGCTCGACAGGCGTGCCGACTGCGCCTGCACCAGTTCGAGCAGCGAGGTCGATTCGCCGCCGGCCCCGACCAGCTGCGGCGCCGCGCCGGGCTGCGCAGCCACGTCGAAGAAGCGCTCGACCGCATGCGCATGCGGCGGCGGGTGGTCGCGCAGGCGGCGCAGCAGGCCGGCCGAATCCTGCAGCTCCTGCTCGGCCTGCCGGATCTGTGCGTCGCAGGCCTCGCGCAGCCGGGCGACCAGCGCCACCTCGAGCCCCCACAGGATGTCGATGCGCTCGCTGCACACGTCGAACCAGGTGTCGCTGTGGGCGGTGTCCAGCGGCGCGCCGGCACGCGCCGCGCACAGCGTGCGCCGCAGCCGCTCCAGCCGCGCGGTGCCCGGCGCGAGCTGCTGGGCCTCCCAGCGCTCGCGCAGCGGCGCGTCGACGAATTCGGCGAACACCTGCAGGCTGCGCTCCTGCGACTCGATCAGGTGGATGACGCGCTGCTGGTGCGCCTCGCTGCATTGCCCCGAGGCGTACAGCAGCGCACCCACGGCGCGCTCCTGGCCGGCCGCCTCCTTGCCCTGCACCAGGTGCAGGAAGGCCACCAGCAGCCCCGAGACACCGGGCAGCAGCGCCGCGTCGGCCAGATGGAAGATCAGCTCGACCTGGCCGGCGATGAGCGCGCTGAACGCAGCCACCGCATCGTGCGCGCTCAGGCTGCGCCGCTCGATGCGGCCGCGCAGTTCGGGCAGCGCCTCCAGGCCCAGCAGCACCCAGGCCATGAGCGACAGCAGGCGCGCATCGGCGCCCTGCTCCGGCGCCTGCTGCGCGTCGAACAGGTCGCGCACGCGCGCCTGGGCCTGCTGCGTTCCCTCGGCCAACGTGCGGCGGGTGTCGGCGAAGCGCACACCGCCGGACGCCAGGTAGATGGTGGACGCGCCGCGCTCGCGCTGCAGCGCGTGGATCAGCTGGCCGATCGCCTCGGCCAGGCTCGCCCGCGCCGCCAGGCGGCGCACGGCATCGATCTCGCGTTGGCGCGCCTGCAGCACGAGACGGGCGGCGGGCGATGGCAGGGCGCCGTCGGGCATGCAGGAACTCCTCGCTTGGTTCGTGGGTCGGTCCGCTCCACGATAGCAGGGGCCGTGCCCGCCCGCGCCTGCTCACGCCAGTGCCACCAGCACCTGTCCGTCGTGCAGCCGCACCGGATGGGTGCGCACCGAATGCTCCGGCATTTCAAGGCATTCGCCGGTGCGCAGGTCGAAGTGATTCTTGTACAGCGGCGACGCCACCACGACCCGGTCGCCCAGGCTGCCGACCAGCCCGCGCGAGAGCACGCTGGCGCCGGATTTCGGATCGACGTTGTCGAGCGCGAAGAACTGGTCTTCGCCGAGGCGGAACACCGCCACGTGCCGGTCTTCCACACGGGCGCAGACGCCCGCGTTGGGCAGGATGTCGCCGGCCGCGCAGATGGCGGTCCAGCGTTCGATGACGGTGTCGTCGCGGTTCATGGCCGAATCTCCTTGATGGGCGTTCATGCGGCGTGGGCCGGCGCGCGTTCCTCGGGGCGGGCCGGGCGGATCTGGCCGCGCTCCTGGATGAAGACGATGTGCTCGTCCGGCTTGTCGCTGTTGACGAAGGAGCGGAAGCGCTGGCGCGTGGCCGGATCGGTGACGGCGGTCTTCCACTCGCACTGGTAGCTGTCCACCACCGCCTGCATCTGCGCCTCGAGCTCGGCGCCCAGGCCCAGGCTGTCCTCGATCAGCACCTGCTTGAGGTAGTCGAGCCCGCCCTCGAGGCCTTCGCGCCAGGTGCTGGTGCGCTGCAGCCGGTCGGCGGTGCGCACGTAGAACATCAGGAAGCGGTCGATCAGGCGCACCAGCTCGTCCCGGGTCAGGTCGCTGGCCAGCAGTTCGGCATGGCGCGGCTTCATGCCCCCGTTGCCGCACACGTAGAGGTTCCAGCCCTTGTCGGTGGCGATCACGCCCACGTCCTTGCCCTGCGCCTCGGCGCATTCGCGGGTGCAGCCCGAGACGCCGAACTTGATCTTGTGCGGCGCGCGCAGGCCCTTGTAGCGGTTCTCCAGGTCCACCGCCATGCCGACGCTGTCGCCCACGCCGAAGCGGCACCAGGTCGAGCCGACGCAGCTCTTGACGGTGCGCAGCGCCTTGCCGTACGCATGGCCCGACTCGAAGCCGGCCGCGATCAGCTCTTCCCAGATCAGCGGCAGCTCCTCGACGCGCGCACCGAACAGGTCGACCCGCTGGCCGCCGGTGATCTTGGTGTAGAGGCCGTACTTCTTCGCCACTTGGCCGACCGCGATCAGCCCCTCGGGCGTGACCTCGCCGCCGGGCATGCGCGGCACGACCGAGTAGCTGCCGTCCTTCTGGATGTTGCCCAGGTAGTAGTCGTTGCTGTCCTGCAGCGTGGCCAGCTCCTTCTTGAGCACGAACTCGTTCCAGCACGAGGCGAAGATGCTGGCCGCGGCCGGCTTGCAGATGTCGCAGCCCAGGCCCTTGCCATGCGCCGCCAGCAGTGCATCGAAGGTCTTGATCCGGCCGACGCGCACCAGGTGGTAGAGCTCCTGGCGCGACCAGGCGAAGTGCTCGCACAGGTGATTGTTCACCGCCATGCCCTGCTTCTTCATCTCGGCCTTCATGATCTGCGTGACCAGGGGCACGCAGCCGCCGCAGGTGGCGCCGGCCTTGGTGCAGGCCTTGATCGCGCCGATGCTGGTGGCGCCGTCGCACACCGCGGCGCAGATCTGCCCCTTGCTGACGCTGTTGCACGAGCAGATCTGCGCGCTGTCGGGCAGCGCATCGACACCCAGGCCGGGCCGGGCCTTGCCATCGCCGGACGGCAGGATGAGGAACTCCGGGTCGGCCGGCAGCGCGATGCCGTTGAGGGCCATCTGCAGCAGCTCGCCGTATTCGGCCGCATCGCCGACCAGCACCGCGCCCAGTAGCTGCCTGCCGTCCTCGCTGACCACGATCTTCTTGTAGACCTGCTTGCGCTCGTCCACGTACTGGTAGTTGCGGCAGCCCGGCGCCCGGCCCTGGGCGTCGCCGATGCTGGCCACGTCCACGCCCATCAGCTTGAGCTTGGTGCTCATGTCGGCGCCGACGAAGGCGGCGTCCGCCTGGCCCGCGATGTGCCGCGCCGCCACCCGAGCCATGTCGTAGCCCGGCGCCACCAGGCCGAAGCACTGGTCGTTCCACGAGGCGCATTCGCCGATGGCGTAGACGTTCGGGTCGCTGGTCACGCAGTTGCTGTCGATCACGACGCCGCCGCGCGGGCCGATGGCCAGCACGCACTGGCGCGCCAGGTCGTCGCGCGGCCGGATGCCGGCGGAGAACACGATCATGTCGGTCTCGAGGTAGCTGCCGTCGGCGTAGACCATGCGGTGGCGCGCCGCGGCGCCGTCCGTGATCGCCGTGGTGTTGCGGCCGGTGTGGACCTGCACGCCCAGCGCCTCGATCCTGCCGCGCAGGATGCGGCCGCCGCCCTCGTCGACCTGCACCGCCATCAGGCGCGGCGAGAACTCCACCACGTGCGTCTCCAGGCCCATGTCGCGCAGCGCCTTGGCGCACTCCAGGCCGAGCAGGCCGCCGCCGACCACCACGCCGCTCTTCGATCTCGCGCCCGAGGCCTTCATGCCCTCGAGGTCCTCGATGGTGCGGTAGACATGGCAGTGCGCCCGGTCGCGGCCCGGCACCGAAGGCACGAACGGGTTGGAGCCCGTGGCCAGCACCAGCCTGTCGTAGGAAAGCACGTCGCCTTCCGACGTGGTGAGCGTGTTGTCGCGCCGCTCGACCGAAGCCGCGCGCACGCCCAGGCGCAGCTTGAAGCCGGTGCGCTCGAAGAAGCCGGGCTCGACGAGCGACAGGTCGTCGGCGGTCTTGCCGCTGAAATATTCGGACAGGTGGACCCGGTCGTAGGCCGGGCGCGCCTCCTCGCACAGCACGGTGACGTCGAGCTGGGGAATGCCGGCCTCGGCCAGGCTTTCCAGGAACTTGTGGCCCACCATGCCGTGGCCGACTACAACGATTTTCATGACTGAACCTGCCTTCAAGGATGGCGGGCCAGGGGCGGGCAGTGGGTGTGATCGCGCTGCGCCGTCGTCGGCCCGCCCGGCGGGCGAACGATCGACGCGCGCTCCGCCTGGACTGGACGTGGGGTTGGAAGTCCCGCCGGCGGGCCCTGCGTGAGCCGCGCGCGAAACGGGTTCCGCCACCTTCAGCGGAGAAGCGGGGCGACGCCGGAGTGCCGCCCTCGTCCGCGGCGACCTTACCGGCGGACGACAACATGTGCGCAAGTTGCGTGCCATGAGCCTCGCACCGGTTGCGGCCGGGCAAAAGCGCGGAAAAGCGCCATGCGGCTGCACCTGCGCACCGGGAATGTGCGGGCATGGCGCATCGGCTGCCCAAGTTGGGGCCACTCGCGCGCGGGATCTGTTCGGCGAGCACACGAAGGCGTCTCCGCGCCCCGGCGCCGTTCATGTAAATTGCTCCGATGCTTCTGCCGCTGCAGGCCTACCCCGCGACGTTCGTCATCGTCAGCTCGGTGCTGCTCTACGTCTCGCGCAGGGCGATCACGCGGCCGCGCTCGCACGGTTTCTACCGCTTCTTCGCGGTCGAATGCATCTTCGGCCTGATCTGGATCAACCTGCCGGTGTGGGGCGACGACCCGCTGCTGTCGCCGAGCCAGTTCCTGGCACGCGTGCTCCTGCTCACGTCGGTCTGGCTGCCGCTGCATGCCGCGCGCCGCCTGCGGCGCGTGGGCCAGCCGGGCAGCGCCCGCCGGGACGAGGCGCTGATCGGGTTCGAGAAGACCACCCGCCTGGTGACCGTCGGCGCCTTCAGGTACATCCGCCACCCGATGTACACCGCGCTGATCTGCCTGGCCTGGGGCGTGTTCCTGCAGCGCTTCACGTGGCTGGGCCTGCTGCTGGCGCTGGCGTCGACGGCGCTGATCTTCGTGACCGCCGAGCGCGAGGAAAAGGAGTGCCTCGCGCATTTCGGCGACGACTACCGGGACTACATGCGCCGCACGCGGCGCTTCGTGCCGTACCTGGTCTAGCGGCCAGCAGGCAGCGCTCGCAATGCGTGCATCGGCCGTCGGAACGGGATAGCATTCGCCGCCCAGGGGGGCAATGACTCGTCACCGTACACCTGCGGAGGGGAAGTCCCATGCCGTTGATGAAGGCTGCCGTTTTCGTCGAGCCGGGCCGCATCGAGCTGCAAGACAAGCCGGTGCCGGACGTCGGGCCGCTCGACGCGCTGATCCGGGTCACCACGACCACCATCTGCGGGACCGACGTCCACATCCTCAAGGGCGAGTACCCGGTCGCCCGTGGGCTGACGGTCGGCCACGAGCCGGTGGGCGTGATCGAGAAGCTGGGCTCGGCGGTACAGGGCTACGAGGAAGGGCAGCGCGTGATCGCCGGCGCCATCACGCCCAGCGGCCACAGTTATGCCTGCCTGTGCGGCTGCGCTTCGCAGGACGGCCCGGGCACGCGCCACGGCTTCAGGCCGGCGGGTGGCTGGAAGTTCGGCAACACCATCGACGGCGCACAGGCCGAATACCTGCTGGTGCCCGACGCCATGGCCAACCTGAGCCCGGTGCCCGACGCGCTGACCGACGAGCAGGTGCTCATGTGCCCCGACATCATGTCGACCGGGTTTTCCGGCGCCGAGCGCGGCGGCGTGCGCATCGGCGATACGGTGGTGGTCTTCGCGCTCGGCCCCATCGGCCTTTGCGCCGTGGCCGGCGCCAGGCTGATGGGCGCGGCCACCATCATCGGCGTGGACACGGTCCCCGAGCGGCTGGCCATCGCCAGGCGGCTCGGCGCCGATCACGTGGTGGACTTCCGCGCCGGCGACCCGGTGGCGCAGATCATGCAGATCACCGACGGGCGCGGCGCCGACGTGGCGATCGAGGCGCTCGGCACGCAGGGCACCTTCGCATCGTCGCTGCGAGTGCTGCGCCCCGGCGGCGTGCTGTCGAGCCTGGGCGTGTATTCGGGCGGCCTGAACATCCCGGCCGAGGCCTTCGGCGCGGGGCTGTCCGACCTGTCCATCGTCAGCACCCTGTGCCCGGGCGGCAAGGACCGCATGCGGCGCCTGATGGACCTGATCGCGACGGGGCGGCTGGACCTCGAGCCGCTGGTCACGCACCGCTTCCGGCTTGACGACATCGAGCAGGCGTACGACCTTTTCTCGAACCAGCGCGATGGCGTCCTGAAGGTCGCGATCCAGCCCTGACGGGCCGCCGGCACCAGTCCAGTTTCCGATCGAAGTCCCTTTCCATGGAGCACCCAGGATGACGTTGAAAACCCCGAGTTTCGGTGGACGCGGCAGACGCGGCCACGGTGTGAGCCGGATCGCGCTCGTCGCAGCCGCCCTGCTGGGCTGCGGCCTGCTCGACGCCTGGGCACAGACCGCCGCGCCCCCACCGGCAGCCGCCGCGCCGGCCGCGCCCGCTGCGCCCGCGGCGGCCGGCAAGCCCAACATCCTGGTGATCTTCGGCGACGACGTCGGGCGCTCCAACATCAGCGCCTTCGGCGACGGGATCGTCGGCTACGAGACGCCCAACATCGACCGCATCGCCAAGGAAGGCATGAAGTTCACCGACTACTACGCGGAGAACAGCTGCACGGCCGGGCGCTCGACCTTCATCACCGGCCAGTCGGTGTTCCGCACGGGGATGTCCAAGGTCGGCCTGCCCGGCGCTCCAGTGGGCATCCAGGACCGCGACGTGACCATCGCACAGGTCCTCAAGCCGATGGGCTACGCCACCGCCCAGTTCGGCAAGAACCACCTGGGCGACCAGGACCGGTTCCTGCCCACGCGCCACGGGTTCGACGAATTCTTCGGCAATCTCTACCACCTCAACGCCGAGGAGGAACCCGAGCGCCCCTACTGGTTCAGCAACAACCCGGCCTTCATCAAGTCGTACAACCCGCGCGGCGTCATGCACACGTTCGCCGACGGCAAGGTCGAGGACACCGGGCCGCTCACGCGCAAGCGCATGGAGACCATCGACGACGAGACCACCGGCGCGGCGATCAACTACATCAAGAAGCAGGCGCAGGCAAGGCAGCCCTTCTTCACGTGGATGAACTTCACCCGCATGCACGTGTTCACGCACGTGCGGCCGGAGTACCGCGGCAAGGCGGGCCTCGGGCCCGGCCACGAATACGCGGACGGCATGTGGGAGATGGACCAGAACGTGGGCAAGCTGCTGCAGGCGCTGGACGACGCAGGCGTGGCCGACAACACCATCGTGGTCTTCACCACCGACAACGGACCCAACTTCTTCAGCTGGCCCGATGCCGCGAACACGCCGTTCCGCAGCGAGAAGGATTCCAACTGGGAAGGCGCCTTCCGGGTGCCGGCAATGGTGCGGTGGCCCGGCAAGATCAAGCCCGGCACCACCAGCACCGGCCTGATCTCCGGGCTGGACTGGTTCCCGACGCTGGTGGCCGCTGCGGGCGACGCGGACATCAAGGACAAGCTGCTCAAGGGCACGACGCTCGACGGCAAGGCCGCCAAGGTGCACCTGGACGGCTACAACCAGCTGCCGCTGCTGACCGGGCAGACCGACAAGAGCGCACGCGACGAGTTCTATTACTTCAACGACGACGCCGAACTCGTGGCGATGCGCTACGACACCGTCCTGCCCGGCGCGACGCGGCCCACGGCCTGGAAGATCGTCTTCTGCGAACAGCGCTCGCCGGGCTCGATGATGGTCTGGAAGGAGCCGTTCACCTGCCTGCGCGGGCCCAAGTATTTCAACCTGCGAATGGACCCGTACGAGCGGGCCGACACCGGGCCGACCAACCTCTACCACCAGCTGGAGGTCGAGAACCCGTACATGCTGATCGAGGGCAACCGGCGCGCCGCGCTGTTCCTCCAGACCTTCATCGACTACCCGCCCAGCCAGTTGCCGGCGAGCTTCACCATCGACCAGGTGGTGGACGACGTCAAGGAAAAGGTCAAGGCGGCAATGAAGAAGGCGAGCGCGGCCGACACGCCGCCCCAGGCGCAGGTGCCGGCACAGTCGAAGTAGTCCCTCGCGCCCAGCGCGATCGCACGGCGCAGCGCATCCGCGGCGCCGGCAACGTCGGAGGAGGTCGATATGGCAGTTCTCGACTTGCGCGAGCCGGTCCGGCGGGTGGCGCTGTGGATGTGTCTCGGCGCCTTGCTGGCGCCGTCCGTGCGGGCAGCCGACGACGAGAAGGAAACCCCGCGCGGCGCGCACGCGGCGTCCGAGTGCCGCGAGGCGCCGCGCTGTCCGCTGTTCGACGAGGTCTATGCCCATACGCCGGCCTTTCGCCATGCGCTCTCGCTGAGCCTGCGCCACGGCGACGAAGCGGTGCCCGAGTGGGTCAAGGACCGGCTGCCGGGCCACGGACCGCCGCCCGACCAGCCGCGTCCGCCCACCACCGCCACGCCGATGCTGCCGCTGCGCATCGACGACCGGCCCTATCTGCTTGGCCACATGAGCGATCCGCAGAACCCGCGGCACCGGCTGGTCGCGCTCTACGACACGCAACGCGGCCTGGCCGCGGTGGACTATGTGAACGCCGATGCCAAGGCCGCGCGCCTGGGCGACGACGCCGAGATACTGCGCAAGGTGATCGACGACTACCTCAGACCGGAGTCCGACTTCGCGCGATCGCTGGCGCGCCCCGACGTGGCGCTGCCGGTCCCCGTGCGAAGCCACTGACGAAGCGAACCCGCGCCGCGTTCGTGCGTGCCGCGGGCCGAAACCTTCAACGGCGAAAGGATCAGCGATGCAATCCCGCCTCGTTCTGCGCGACGCCAGCGGCCCGACGATCTTCCCGGGCGGCGCCGGACACCGGCTCACCCCGAGCGCCAATGCAGCGCGCCTGCTGGTGCTCACGCTGCTGAACCTGGCCGCCAGCGCCTCGGCCCAGACCATCGGGCCCGGCACATTTACCACGCCGCTCCTGGCCGACACCTTGACCGGCGACCGTACCGTGGTGGGCAACACGCAGGTCGTCCGGCCCACCAACGGCTCGGGCACCGACGTCACTGGAGGCGCGACCCTGCGTTTCGATCCCGGCGCGGCCGGCTTTCCGGCCGGCCCCATCTCGGTGACGACGGTCAACGGCCACGGCCTCTTCGTCAATGCGTCGGCCAACCCCGGGGCGATCGTCACCAGCCCGGGTGTGTCGGTCGGGACGTCGGCATTCGGCAGCGGCGTCGTGGCGCTGGGCGCCCTGTCGACCATCGAGGCGGCCGGCCTGACGGTCAGCAACACGGGCACCGGTAACGCCGGTGGCTATGGCGCCGTAGCGCAGACTGGCGGCCGCGTCACCCTGACGGACAGCACGCTGCGCACGACGCGCAACAGCGCCATCGTCCTGGGCAGTTCGGGGACGGGCAGCGCGCTTGCGCTACAGGGAAGCTCGAGCCTCTCGGCCAACGGCGCCTCGTCCACCGGCGTCTACGTCAACAACGGCGGCGCCATCACGCTGCCGGCCGGCACCGTGCTCGATCTTGCCGGCCAGGGCAGCACGGGGTTGGTGCTCGATGCGGCCTCGCCGCCGGCGGGCGCCCTGGGCGACGGGCTGGCAATCCACCTGACGGGCACCGGCACGAGCGCTTCCAACGGCAGCACCGGCGTGGCACTGTTCAGTGGCTCCAGCGCGAGCTTCAATGGCCTGGTGATCGACGGCGCCGATGCCGGCACCGGCGTGCTGGCCGTGAGTGGCGACCCGCGCACCGGCGCGAGCGGAACCGCCTTCGCCGGTGCCAGTTCGCGGGTGGTGCTGTCGGATGCGACCATCACCATCTCCCGTGCCGGCGGCTCGGTTGCCGCCCGTGCCGCCACGGCCACCGCCGCGCTGGTCACCGCCGCCGGAAACGCCACGCCCCCAATGGGAACCGTCACCTCGGGGGCCCCAGCCGGACTGCGCGCCGCGCCCGGCTCGAACGCCTTGCCGCAAGCCACCAGCATCATCGAGGCGAACCGCGTCACCATCCAGATGAACGCGGCCGCCGGCTACGGCGTCTACGCCGGCGCGCGGGCGATTTCGGGTTTGAACACCATCGCGCTGACGGACAGCGCAGTCAATGCCAGCGGCACGAACAGCTACGGCCTGGGTGCCGACCAGAACGGTCGGGTCACCGCCACCGGCTCGACCGTCGACGTAGCCGGAGGAGGCGGCGGCCTGTATCTCAATACCGGGACCGACGTGGCCGGCGGGCAGGGGCCGGGCATCGCGCTGACGAACACCACCGTGACAACGAGCGGAAACACCGCCGGCATGGTCTCGCGGAATTCTTCCAACACCCTGGTGAACACCGTCACGATGTCGGGCGGCTCGTTGAACGCGCCAGCGTCGGTCGCGTTCTACGCGAACGGCGGGCCGACGCAGATCGCGCTCGACGATGCCGCCGTCGCCAGCGGCGCCTTGCTGCTCCAGGTGGCAGGGTCGACCTTTGCACCGCAACCCACGTCGGTTCAGCTCACGGCCGCCAACGCCGCGGCCCTCACCGGGGACGCGACCGCCGACGCGACCTCGACCGCGGACATCGCATTGAAGACCTCGTCGCGCTGGAGCGGTGCCGCGCGCAACATCACCAATGTCGACGTCGATACGTCCAGCACCTGGAACGTGACGGGCAACTCGGTCCTCACCCAGCAGTTGGGCAATGCCGGCCTGGTGGCCTTCACGCCACCCTCCGGCGGCGCCTTCAAGACGCTCACCGTGCAGAACTACGTCGGCAACGGCGGCACGCTCGGCCTGAACACCTCGCTCGGCGGCGACGGGTCGCCGTCGGACCGACTTGTCATCAACGCCGGCACGGCCAGCGGCAGTTCTTCGTTGCGTGTCACCAACGCAGGCGGCACGGGCGCGCTGACCACCGCCAACGGCATCCTGGTAGTGGACACCGCCAATGGTGGAACGACCGACTCTGGGGCGTTTGCGCTGAACGGTCGTGCGGTCGCGGGCGCCTACGAGTACCGGCTCTTTCGCAGCAGCACCGACGGCAGCAACGACCAGGCGTGGTACCTGCGTTCCGCGCAAGCACCCTCCCCGCCTCCGCCTCCGCCTCCGCCACCGCCACCGCCGCCGCCACCGCCACCGCCCGGACCGCCGGAACCCCCGCCTGCGCCGCCCGCGCCTCCTGCCCCGCCCGCGCCGCCTGCGCCGCCCGCCCCCGCGCCCGTGCCGCTCTATCGGCCGGAAGTCGGTGCCTACCTGGCGAATCAGCGCGCGGCGGCCGGCCTGCTGGTGCACAGCCTGCACGACAGGCTGGGCGAGCCCCAGTGGACCGAGCAGCAGACCTTCGACAACGACGATCCCACCCGCAAGTCAGGCTGGGTGCGGCTGGTGGGGCGCGACGCGAGCGCGCAGACGCGCGACGGCAACTTCGACGTAAGCAGTACGACCTGGCTCGTGCATGGCGGGGCGGAATTCGCGCAGTGGAGCGTGCTGCGCGGCGACGACAGGCTGCACGTGGGCGGGATGCTGAGCTACGGCTGGGGGTCGAGCGACGGCAGCGCACTGGGCAATGCTTTTCGTGCCGAGGGGAAGGTCCAGGGCGCAGCCCTCGGGGCGTACGCCACCTGGTTCCAGAACGACCGCGAACGCCTGGGCTGGTATGCGGACTTCTGGGGGCAGTACGGGTGGTTCGACAACCGGGTCGACGGCGAGGCACTGCCTTCGGTGAAGTACGACTCGAGCGTCCTGGCCCTCTCGGCCGAGACGGGCTACGCGTGGCTGCCCAGCCGGTCCCGCGACTGGGTGATCGAGCCGCAGGCGCAACTCATCCGCGTCCAGGGACACCAGGATGGCGTCGTCGAGCCCAACGGCACGCAGGTGGACGGCGCCACCGGCAGTGGGTGGATCAGCCGCCTGGGCGTGCGGACCCACCGCACCTGGATTCACGACAACGGCGACCGCTCGCAGCTCTACCTCACCCTCAACTGGTGGCACGACGACGTGAGCAACGCGCTGGCCTTCAACGGCCTGCAGATGCGCGACCTCTACCCGAACGATCGCTACGAGATCAAGCTGGGCGCGGACTTCCAGCGCGGCAAGGGCTGGACCGGCTGGGGCAATCTCGGCTGGGAGTGGGGCGCCCAGTCGTACCACGCCCTGACCGGACGCATCGGCGTCAAGTACACCTGGTAGCGCCGCCGGCCCACGCCCCCGCCGCCGTCAACGAACCGAGATGGCCTTCTGCGTCGCAGTGGCATCGAACAGCAGGGTAGCCGGCCAGCGCGGCCAGGTCACGCCCAGGCTGGCGTCGTTCGGGTCGCCGTTGCGCGCGAAGGCACCGATGCTGCGCATCATGGCATCCGACAGCGCAAGCCGGCCCGGCTCGTTGGCCTTGTTGAAGGAGATGCCGCTGTACAGCGAAGGGCCGAAGTTGCCGAACGCGAACGGCAGGTCGAAGGCGTGCGCGGCACCGTAGATCTGGTTGAACGGCGCCGGCTCCTCGTCCCAGTCGAAGCGGTAGGCCCACAGCGGGCTCTGCTGCGTGGCGAGGGCATCGGCCACGCTGTCGCGGCTGGCGCCGAAGAAGATCTGGCTCAGGCGGTCGGCCACCGCGTCGAAGCCCGTGCCAGGCGTCGTGATCGGCAGGTAGGCCGGCGGAATCCATTGCTCGATCGAGCTCTGCGGCGCGTCGTCGGGCCGGTAGCCGTAGGCGAGCGAGAACACCTGCGCATCGCCGAGCAGGCGCGCGCTGCCGCTGCCGCCTGCCAGCGGGAACAGCGTGGGGAACAGCTTTCCTTCGTCGCGCGTGTTGCCGATCAGCACGGGCACCTTGGCGTAATGGCCGGCCTTGATCGCCTCGATCGGGCTCGCCGGCACGACGCTGCCGTCGGGAATCGGGCCCGAGCCCGAAGCGCCGATCGGCGCGAGGCGCTTGAGCACCGTGCGCAGCACGAAGTCGGCGCTCTTGCCGCGCATGTAGGCGGCAATCTGGTCGCCGGTCTGCGTGGCGAGCCAGGCCTGCGCCGACGGAATGTCGGTCGCCAGGCCGTCCTCGATCACCATGTAGACGATGAGCAGGCCCCATTGGCCAGCGTAGTCCGAGGCGCGCGCCAGCGTGGCGATGCTTCCTGCCGGCAGCTCGGTCGCGAGCGAAATGCCGCCGCTGATGGGCAGCGCGCGATGGATCAGCGCCGGCTTCGCGTCGGCCACGAGCGGCGAAGTCATCGTGGCGTACACGTTGACGGCCCCGGCCGATTGGCCCATCAGCGTGACATTGCCCGGGTCGCCGCCGAAGCTGTCGATGTTGGCCTGGACGAACCGCAGCCCCTTGATGATGTCGAGGATCGCGAAGTTGCCCGAGTCGTTGATCGGGTCGCCGTTCTTGAGCACGCTGGCATTGAGGAAGCCGAACATGCCCAGCCGGTAGTTGACCGAGACCACCACGGCGTTGGCCGTGCGCGCGAGGTTGGCGCCGTCGTAGACCGGATCGGCGGTGTAGCCGGTGATGTTGCTGCCGCCGTGCACCCAGACGATTACCGGCAGCTTGCCGGTGTCGTTGGCCGGCCGCCAGACATTGAGGTAGAGGCAGTCCTCGGCTCCGACCGTCTGGCCGAGCGTGCTGCCGATGGTCTCGTCATAGCGGTTGTTCAGCCCCGGCCCGTAGAGCCGGCCGCTGGACACGCACGCATTGCCGAACTGCTGCGTCGCCTTCGGCGCCGTCCAGGCCACCGGGTCGACCGGCGGCTTCCAGCGCAGGTCGCCCACCGGGGGCGCGGCGAAGGGAATGCCTTTCCAGGCGAAGGTGCCGCTGGTGGCCGAGTCGTCGGTGCCGACGACGACACCGAAAGCGGTCTGCCGCTGCATCGAAGGGGGCGCGGGCGGTTCCGGGTCCGCCGGCACCGACGGTCCCGGGTCCTGCGGCGCCGGATTGCCGGCGGACGTTCCGTTTCCGCCGCCGCAGCCTGCCACCATCAGCGCCGCCAGGAGCAGCGCCGGCCGATTGAGGATCGACGTTGCGCCGACCACGGTTCTCATCTTGTTCATCTCGTCTCCAGGAAGTGGAAGTGCGGCAACGCCGACCGATCGAGTCTCGCCGGCAGCGATCGCGCTTCAATGGCGGCAGCGCACACCGCTGGCGGCCGCGCGGTGTGGTCGTCATCCACCGGAAAAACCCTGGGTGCGCAGCGGCCGATGCCTCCGCCGCGCAGGGGCGCTCACGCGCCCGCGGGCGGCGTACGCGTATCGGCCGTGCTCAGGCGCCACAGGCGCAGCGCCATGTGGATCTCCAGCGCGCGGCTGGCGCTGCCCCAATGGCCGAGCAGTTCCTCCACCGTCGCCAGGCGCTGGCGGACCGTGTTGACGTGGATGCCCAGGCGCGACGCCGTGAGCTTGGCATTCTGGTGGGTGTCGAAATAGGCCAGCAGCGTGGACGTCAGTTCGGAGCCGCGCCTTGCGTCGTGCGAGGTGACGGCGCCGATGGTGGCGTCGAGGAACGCGGCCAGGCTGGACTGGTCATGCGTCTCGAAGAGCACCGAGTACAGCGCCATCTCGTTCTGCGCGACGATGCCCTCGCGCATGCCCAGGCGCTCGAGCACCGACAGGCCCCGCCGCAGCGCGGCGTACAGCGCTGGAAGCTCGGCCGGCGCCAGCACCGGCCGAGACAGCACGCCCCGGTAGGCGTGGCCGAGTTCGCGCCGGGCGAAGGCGTTGAGCTTCTCGAGCACGGCCTGGGCCCGCGGCGCCGCGCACACCAGCACCAGCACGCCGTCGACCTCGTCGAGCACCTGCTCGCCCAGCGCCGCGTCCGAGCGCAGGCGCCGCGACAGGAAGCCGGCCGTGGACCGGTCGGTCTCGACGAGCAGCAGAGACATGGGCTGCGACAGGTCGAGCCCGAAGCGCTCGGCCCGGTCGCGCGCGAGCGCGGGCTCGCCCTGGCGCGGAGAGATGAGCGTGCGCAGCAGGGCGGACACGTCCCGATGTTTCTCGGCCTCGATGCGCTCCTGCGACAACAGCACGACCCCGATGACGCTGGAGCTGCGCTCGAAGGTGCGCAGCGAGATGCCGACCAGGTCCTCGTGCCGCAGGAGCAGCACGGCGCCGAGCATGTCGTTGCCGCCGATCACGGCGCTGGCGCGGCAGACCTCGCCGTCGTGCGTGAAGGCCACGACGGAGCGGCCGGCCTGGCGGCTCTCGCGCAGAGCCCGTGAAAGGTCCGCTCCGTGCGGGCCGGTCGGCGAACAGTGCTGGCCGGCCGTGCCTTCATAGCCGGGTGACGACGCGCTGGCGATGACGTGGCCGGCCTCGTCGAGCACCAGCACGCTGCCATCGAGCAGTTGCGCGACCGATTCGCACAACGCGCCCAGAGATGCACCCCTGGCCAGCAGCGAGGTGAGCTGCTCGTGCGCCTCGGCGGCGCCCTGGATGTCGCGCGCGTGGCGCTCGAGCTGCGCGCGCGCGAGGTCGGCGTTGGCCAGGGCCGTCTTCGCCTCGGCGAAGGCCTTGGCATTGTTGATGGCCACCGCCGCGTGCGTGGCCAGCGTGCACAGGATCGAGACGTTGAGCGCCGTGTGCGTGCGGTGGTAGCGGTCGGCCACGAACAGAAGGCCGATGACGGTGTCGTCGCAGATCAGCGGCGCGCCGACCAGCGCGGCCACGCCTTCATCGCGGAAGATGTCGTCGAGCGTGGGGTCGTGCACGAAGCGCTTGTCGTGCAGGTAGTCCGGCGTGAAGAAGGGCAGCCGCGTGGACATCACCACGCCGGCCACGCCGAGGTTGCGCCCCGCCGTCATCCTGCCGGTGCGCTCGGAGATGGCGCCGTCCGCCACCACCACCTGGAACTCCCCGGTCGGCGCGTCGAACACGGTGAGCCAGCACAGGTGCGAGCCCATGAGGTTGCGTGCGCGGTGGGTGATCGCCTTGAGAAGGCCTTGCAGGTCGAGGCGACCCGACAGGTCCTGCGCCGATTCGATGACCGCCAGCATGCCGCGCTCGCGCTGCTCGTGCACTTCGAGCCGGTTGCGCAGCGCCATCGCCATGCGCACGAGCTCGACCAGGCCGGCCTTGCCCGGGGTTGCGTCGGGCATGGCCTCGACGCGGGCCAGGCGCGCGGCAAGGTCTTCGGCGCCGGCATTGCGATGCAGCAGGCCGATCAGTTCGGCGGCGAGTTCGTCCGCGGCATGCGGCGGTGGTGGCTGCACCCGCTTTCGGTCGAGGGTCGGGGAAGACATAGGGCTGGGAAGGCTAGCAGAACGCCGTACCCGGGGCATGGGCGCAAGCCCTAAGACACTGCGGGCGGGCGCCTACCCGGCCGGGCATCACATCGCGAGGGCGCCGCGAGTGTGCGCGGGCCACATAGCCTCGCGCCCGGGCTGTGCCGACACTCGATTCATCCAGCCGCGCAACGGCGCCCGCCGGGCGCTTGCGCGGTCCAAGCCTCACTTTTTTTCTGCACGTCTTCATGAGCATCATCGATTCACTGCGGCCCACGCCCGGATTGCGCGTGCTGGTCACCGCGGGCGCCTCGGGCATCGGCGCGGCCGTCGCTCGCGCCTTCTGCGAGACCGGTGCGCGCGTGCACGTGTGCGACATCGACCGCGCGGCGCTCGACCGCCTGAGCGGGCAGGTGCCAGAGATCACCTCGAGCATGGCCGACGCCTCGGTGCCGGACGATGTCGACCTGGTCTTCGACGACCTGCACGGCGCGCTCGGCGGCCTGGACGTGCTGGTCAGCAACGTCGGCATCGCCGGGCCGACCGGCGCGATCCAGGACCTGCGCCGCGGCGACTGGGAGCGCACGGTGGCGGTGAACCTCAACAGCCAGTTCTACTTCGCGCAGCGCGCGGTGCCGCTGCTGCGGCAGTCCACGCAGAACCCCTCGGTGATCGCCATGAGTTCGGTCGCGGGCCGCCTCGGCTATCCGCTGCGCACGCCGTACGCGGCGACCAAGTGGGCCATCGTGGGCCTGATGAAGTCGCTGGCGATCGAGCTCGGCCCGCACGGCGTGCGTGCCAACGCGATCCTGCCCGGCACGGTCGAAGGCGAGCGCATGAACGGCGTGATCGGCGCGCGCGCGGCCACCGAGGGCGTTCCGGTGGAGACGATGCGCGCCCAGTACCTCGGCAAGATCTCGCTGCGCCGGATGGTCACGCTCGACGACGTGGCGGCGATGGCGCTCTTCCTCAGCTCGCCTGCGGCCCGAAACATCACTGGCCAGGCCATCAGCGTCGACGGGAACCTGGAATACCTCTGAGGTCCCGCTGACCGCGTCTGTCGATCCCTCATCTCTCGCTCCCGCTCTTCGCGCCGCCGGCGCATTCCCATTTCTAGACAAGGAGACATCCATGACCAAACGCAACCACTTCAACCGCGCGCTCGTCCCCACGCTGGCACTTCTGGTGTGCGGCGCCGCCGCGGCCGCGCCGGTGAAGATCGGCGTGCTCGAGACGCTCTCGGGTCCGCAGGCCTCTTCGGGGCTGGCCTATCGTGCGGCGGTGCGCTATGCCATCGACCAGATCAACGCGGCCGGCGGCTGGAACGGCGAGCCGGTGCAACTGCTGGAGTACGACAACCAGGGCGGCCCGGCCGGTGCCGCCGACAAGCTCAAGGCGGCCGCCGCGGACGGGGTGCAGCTGATCGTGCAGGGCGCCTCGTCGGCCATCGGCGGGCAGATCACCGAGGACGTGCGCAAGTACAACCTGCGCAATCCCGGCAAGGAGATGGTCTACCTCAACGTCGGCGCCGAGGCGCTGGAGCTGACCGGCGAGAAGTGCAACTTCTATCACTTCCGCTTCGCCGGCGACGCGCAGATCCGCACCAAGGCGCTCGTCGCCGCCATGAAGCAGGCCAACGCCCTGGGAACGCGCGTGTACTCGATCAACCAGAACTATTCCTGGGGCCAGGACATGGAGCGGGCCATCGTGGACAACGCCTCGGCCGGCGGCTACCAGGTGGTGGAAAAGACGCTGCACGACGTCAACAAGGTGCAGGACTTCGCGCCCTACGTCGCCAAGATCGCGGCGTCCAAGGCCGATTCGGTGCTCACGGGCAACTGGTCGAACGACCTGCTGCTGCTGATGAAGGCTTCCCGGTCGGCCGGCCTGAAGGTGCGCTTCGGCACGGTCTACCTCGACCAGCCGGGCAACCTGGCCAATGCCGGCGACCTGGCGGTCGGCCATTTCGTGGTTCACACCTTCAACGCCGAGTCCGCCGGCGGCGAAGGCGAGAAGTTCGTCAACGACTACAAGGCCAAGACCGGACACGACCCCGTGTTCATCGAGCCGCAGACCGTCTTCGGCATGGCCATGGTGGCCGACGCGCTCAAGCGCACCCCGGCCAAAGGCGGCAAGCTCGACGTGAACGCCTTCGCCAAGGCGCTCGAGAGCGCGACGTACAAGTCGCCGATGGGCGAGATGCGCATGCGCGCGGCGGACCACCAGGTGCAGATGCCGATGGTGGTCTCCACCGTCAGCAAGGACGCGCGTTACAAGGCCGACGGCACGGACATGGGCTTCACGCCGGTCAAGCGCTTCTCGGCGGCCGAGGCCTCGTCGCCGGCGCAGGCAAGCTGCGACATGAAGCGGCCGGACTGACAGGCGCCGAGATGGACCAGTTCCTCGTCTCGCTGATGAACGGGCTCGTGTACGGCCTGCTGCTGTTCATGGTGTCGGCCGGGCTCACGCTCATCTTCGGGATGATGGGCGTGCTCAACTTCGCGCATGCGTCGTTCTACATGCTCGGCGCCTACTTCGCGTACATGCTGCAGGACGCGATCGGGTTCTGGGGCGCGCTCGTCGTCTCGCCCCTGCTGGTCGCGCTGGTGGGCGTGGTGGTGGAGCGCTTCTTCCTGCGGCGGGTGCACCGCTACGGGCATGCGCACGAGCTGCTGGTGACCTTCGGCCTGTCGTTCATCATTGCCGAGTCGGTCAAGCTGTTCTTCGGCAACTACCCGGTCGACTATCGCATTCCGGCGGCGCTGGACATCCCGGCCTTCAGTGTCGGCGGCGCCCAGTACCCGGCCTACCGGCTGCTGATGGGCGGCATCGCGGTCGCGATGTTCGTCCTGATCTACCTGCTCCTCACGCGCACCCGCGTGGGCATCGTGGTGCGCTCGGCCATCTACAAGCCGCGCATGGCCGAGGCGCTCGGGCACAACGTGCCGCTGGTGTTCATGGGCGTGTTCGGCGTCGGCGCCGCGCTGGCGGGCCTGGCGGGCGCCGTGGCCGGCGCCTTCTACACGACGAACCCGAACATGGCGCTCGAGCTGGGCGTGATGGTGTTCGTGGTGGTCGTGGTCGGCGGGCTCGGTTCGCTGGAAGGGGCCATGCTTGCATCACTGCTGATCGGCGTCATCACATCGCTTGCCGTGAGCGTGGACCGCAGCCTGGCGGACCTGTTCGCGCTGGCCGGTGCGGGCGACTGGGCGCGCAGCGTCGGCGGCCTCATGACGCTGAAGATCTCCAGCCTCTCGGCCACCATCCCCTTCGCATTGATGCTGCTGATTCTCCTGGTGCGCCCCGGCGGCCTCATGGGCGAGAAGGACTGAGGCGATGAAAACTGCTTTCCTGTGTGTCGCCGCGGGCGTCGCGGCATTGCTCGCCCTGCCTTTCCTGCTGTCGCAGGGCCTGCTGAACGCCGCCGTGCAGATGCTGATCGCGGCCTTGTTCGCGACCGCCTACAACCTGCTGTGCGGGCAGGGCGGCATGCTGTCCTTCGGGCACGCGGCCTACTTCGGCGTGGGCGCCTTCGCGACGGTGCATGCCATGAACGCCGTGGGCGGCGCGGGGCTGCTGCCGACGCCGCTGCTGCCGGTGGTCGGCGCGGTGTTCGGTCTGCTGCTGGGCAGCATCGCCGGATGGTTCGCCACGCAGCGCACGGGCACCTACTTCGCCATGATCACGCTGGCGATCGCCGAGCTGGTGCATTCGCTGGCGCCGCACCTCAAGGGGTTGTTCGGCGGCGAGGCCGGCGTCTCGAGCATGCGCATGCCGGCCTGGGGCTTCGATTTCGGCTCCACCACGCAGGTCTACTACCTGACGCTCGGCTGGGCGCTGCTGTGCGTGGCGCTGCTGTACCTCTACACCCGAACGCCGATGGGGCGGCTGACCTTCGGCCTGCGCGAGAACAGCCATCGCCTGCGCTTCCTGGGCTACGACGTCCACGGCCTGGGCACGGCGGTGTTTGCGATCTCCGCCATGTTCTCCGGCGTGGCCGGCGGCCTGCAGGTGATGTCCAACGAATCGGCCAACTACGTGGTGTTCGACCCGAGCCTGTCCGCCGCGGTGATCCTCAACAGCTACATCGGCGGCGTGAAGATGTTCCTGGGCCCGGCCTTCGGCGCCGCGATCATGACGTTCTTCGGGTATGCGGTATCCGACCTGACCCAGTCCTGGCTGCTCTACCAGGGCATCCTCTTCGTGCTGGTGATGATGTTCATGCCCACGGGGCTGGCGGGCCTGCCAGGCATGGTGCGGCGCCTGGTGCAGCGCTTCGGCTTCGCGCAGGTGATGCCGCTGGTGGCGTTGTCCTGCGGCGCGGCGCTGTCGCTCGGCGCGGGCGGCGTTTTCCTGGTCGAGCTGCTGCGCCGTGTCTTCTCGCAGGACTATCGCGCCGCCATCGTCGCGGGAAACGACTGGCCGGCCGTGACGTTGCTGTCGCGCGACTGGCTGCCCGGCTCGCCCATCACCTGGCTGGTACCGGTGGCCCTGCTGGCGGTCGGTGCGGCGCTGGCATGGCTGGCACGGCGCCGACGCGCCGCGCTGGAGGCGGCGGAGGCGGTGGACGCAGCCGCGCCCACGGCGCTCGAGGCGGACGCCATCGTCAAGGAGGGTCTCGCATGACCGGACCGATCCTCAGCATCCGCGGCTTGCGCAAGTCCTTCGGCGCGACCGAGATCATGCGCGGCGTGGACCTCGACGTACACACCGGCGAGCGGCACGCCCTGATCGGGCCCAACGGCGCGGGCAAGTCCACCCTGTTCCACCTGCTCTCGGGCCACCTGGCGCCGAGCGCCGGCGAGATCCGATTCGACGGCCGGCAGATCGGCGGGCGCTCGCCGCAGGCGATCAACCGGCTGGGCCTGGCGCGTTCGTTCCAGATCACGAACGTCTTTCCGGGGCTGACCGTGTTCGAGAACATCCGCCTGGCCGTCATGCGTCCGTACGGCCTGCAGTACGCGTTCTGGAAATTCATCGACCACGACAGGCGCATCCGCCGGGAAACCGAACGGCTGCTCGAGCTGGTGCGGCTGACCGCCAGGGCCTCCACGCTGGCCGGCGAGATGGCGTACTCCGAGCAGCGCTCGCTGGAGATCGCCATGACGCTGGCGTCCGACCCCAAGCTGGTGCTGCTCGACGAGCCGATGGCCGGCATGGCCACCGAGGAGACGCAGTACACGGCGCAGCTCGTGCGAGAAGTCACGCAAGGGCGCACCCTCATGATCGTCGAGCACGACATGGACGTCGTGTTCTCGCTGAGCGACCGCATCAGCGTGCTGGTGTACGGCCAGGTGATCGCCACCGGTTCGCCGGACGAGATCCGCAACGACGACCGCGTCAAGGAGGCCTACCTGGGCGAGGAGGTCAGCGCATGAACACCGCATCCCGCACCATCTCCCAGGGCAGCCTGCTGGAGGTCTCGCAGCTGCATGCGCACTACGGCAAGAGCCACATCCTGCACGGGGTTGACCTGCGCGTGGCGCGCGGCGAAGTCGTCAGCCTGCTGGGGCGCAACGGCTCGGGCCGCTCCACCACGATGAAGGCGATCATGGGGCTGGTCGCGCCTTCGGCGGGCCAGATCCGCCTGAACGGCCGCGACCTGGCCGGACAGCGGCCCTACACGATCTGCCGCGCGGGCATTGCCTACGTGCCCGAGGAGCGCGAGGTGTTCGCCAACCTCACCGTCGACGAGAACCTGCGCATGGGCGAACAGGCCGCGCAGGACGGCGTTCACCGCTGGCGCGTGGAAGACATGTTCGACTACTTTCCACGGCTCAAGGAGCGTCGCAATACGCGCGCGGGCAGCATGTCCGGCGGCGAGCAGCAGATGCTCACGATGTGCCGCTCCCTGCTGGGCAACCCGCGGGTGATGCTCATCGACGAACCCACCGAAGGCCTGGCGCCGAAGATCGTGGCGCAGGTGGCCGAGTGCATACGCGACATGCACGGCAAGGGCGTCTCGGTGCTGCTGGTCGAGCAGAAGCTCGCCATTGCGCTGAAGGTGGCCACGCGCGTGTGCGTGATGGGCCACGGGCGCATCGTGTTCGAGGGCACGCCGCAGCAGCTGGCGTCGGACAAGGCGCTGGTCGCGCAGTGGCTGGCCGTCTGAGGCCCCCGCCCCTCTCTTTCCCATTTTTTGAAAAGGCTGGCATGGCTACACCACAAGACAAGGTCATCATCTCCTGCGCGGTCACGGGCTCGGTTCATACGCCGACCATGTCCGAGCATCTCGCGCTCACGCCCGACCAGATCGCCGAGCAGTCGATCGAGGCCGCCGAGGCCGGCGCGGCCATCCTGCACCTGCACGCGCGCGACCCCAGGGACGGCCGGCCCTCGGCCGACCCGAAGGTGTTCGACCAGTTCGTGCCGCGCATCCGCGACGCCACCGACGCGGTCATCAACATCACCACCGGCGGCAGCACGCGCATGACGCTGGAAGAGCGCCTGGCCTACCCGCTGCAGGCCAAGCCCGAGATGTGCTCGCTGAACATGGGCTCGATGAACTTTTCCATCCACCCGGCGGCGCGGCGCATTTCGCAGTGGAAGCACGACTGGGAGCAGCCCTACGTCGAGGGCATGGAAGACCTGATCTTCCGCAACACCTTCCGCGACATCAAGCACATCCTGAAGGTGCTTGGCGACGACTGCGGCACGCGCTTCGAGTTCGAGTGCTACGACGTGGGCCACCTCTACAACCTGGCGCACTTCGTGGACGAGGGCCTGGTCAAGGGGCCGCTGTTCATCCAGAGCATCTTCGGCATCCTGGGCGGACTGGGGCCGGACCCGGAGAACCTGGTGACGATGCGCGCGACCGCCGACCGTCTGTTCGGCCGCAAGGGCTACCGCTTCTCGGTGCTGGGCGCGGGACGCCACCAGATGCCCTTGCTGACCATGGGCGCGGTGATGGGCGGCAACGTGCGCGTCGGCCTGGAGGACAGCCTCTACCTGGGCAAGGGCCAGTTGGCCAGGTCGTGCGCCGAGCAGGTGCGCAAGATCCGGCGCATTCTCGAAGAACTCTCCCTCGAGATCGCCACGCCCGACGAGGCGCGCGCGATGCTCGGCCTGAAGGGGCGCGACGCGGTGGCGTTCTGATCGCGCCCGCGCGGCTTTCTCCTGTTTTCGCTTTCCAAGGAATGGCAATGAAGAAGTATCTGGATGGCCGCGTGGCCATCGTCACCGGCGCCGGCAGCGGCCTGGGCAAGGCGCATGCGCTCGAACTGGCACGCCAGGGCGCGCGCGTCGTGGTCAACGACGTGGCGGGCTCGCAGCCGGGCAGCCCCGGGCGCGCCGTGGCCGACGAGATCGTGCGCGCCGGCGGCGCGGCGCTCGCCGATGGCGGCGACGTCACCGACTTCGCCCAGATGCAGGCGCTGGTGGCACGCACCATCGAGGCCTGGGGCGGCGTCGACATCCTGGTGAACAACGCGGGCATCCTGCGCGACCGCACCTTCGCCAAGATGTCGCTGGACGACTTCCGCCTGGTCATGGAGGTACACCTCATGGGCTCGGTCAACTGCACCAAGGCGGTGTGGGACCACATGCGCGAGCGCCGGTGGGGGCGCATCGTGATGACGACCTCCTCGTCCGGCCTGTACGGCAACTTCGGGCAGTCCAACTACAGCGCGGCCAAGATGGCCCTCGTCGGCCTGATGCAGACGCTGGCGCTCGAAGGCGAGCGCCACGGCATCCGGGTGAACTGCCTCGCCCCCACGGCGGCCACGGCCATGACCCAGGGCGTGCTGGCGCCCGATGCGCTGGCGCGGCTGCACCCCGGCGCGGTCAGCCCGGCGCTGGTCGCCCTGGTCGGCGAGGACGCCCCCACGCGCACCATCCTGCTGGCGGGCGCGGGCAGCTTCGAGAGCGCGAACATCACGATGACGCACGGCGTCTTCATCGGCGACGCGCAGGACACTGCCGCCGAGGTGCGCGCGCGCATGGACGAGATCCGCGACCGCGCCGGCGAGACGGTGCCGGCCACCGGCTTCGAGCAGTACCGGCTCGAGCTGGCCAAGGCCGGCATCGAGGTCGCCTTGCCGGGCTGATTCCGGCCGACCGGGCATTGCGCGGCATCCGTGCCGCACATCGCGCCACGTGATCGGGTGTGGCCTGCGCACATTGGCCCGCGCATGGCCCGGCGGGACACTGCGCCGGGGAGCAATTCAAACCCAGGAGACATGCATGACGAAGAACGGAATCGGAAAACTGGCCGCAGTGGCCACGGCCTGCGTGGGCGTCAGCGTCGCACTGCTCGCGTGCGGTGGCGGCGGCCATGACAACCCGCCGAACGCGCCCCCGGACAGCGGCGCCCCGCCCGACACGTCCGCGCCGCCCCCGGCCGGAGCGATCGCCCTCACCTGCGAGCAACTGCAGGGCATGACCATTCCCGCGGCGTCCATCGGCCTGCCGACCTCGGGCGCGAGCGTGACCTCGGCCACGCCGGTGGCCGCGAGCGGCACCGGCGTCACAGCCGTGCCCGCCTATTGCGAGGTGTCTGGCAAGATCGCTCCGATCGACCCCGCGGCGCCGAACATCCTCTTCAAGGTGGGCCTGCCCGAGAGCTGGAACCACAAGGTCGTCATGTTCGGCGGCGGCGGGTTCGACGGCACCATCCCCAGCGTGAAGGCCAACGTGCCGAACGGCCCGACCGACAAGCCCACGCCGCTGGCCCGGGGCTACGCCACCTTCGCCAGCGACTCCGGCCACCAGGCCAACGCGCTCGGCTCGCAGGACGGCCGGTTCGGTCTCAACGACGAGGCCGTGCGCAACTTCGGCGGCGACGTGCTGAAGAAGACCCGCGACACGGCCGTTGCGATCATCACGGCGCGCTACGCCACCGGCCCCGCGAAGTCGTATTTCGCCGGCGGCTCGACCGGCGGGCGCGAGGCCCTGGCCGCCATCCAGCGTTGGCCTGCGGACTGGGACGGCGCCATCGCCTGGTATCCGGCGTGGAACGACGCGGCCGCCCTGCTCGGCGGCCACCGCATGAGCCGCGCGCTCGCGCAGCCCGGCGCCTATCCCAACGCGGCCAAGCGCCTGGTGCTGTACGAAGCGGCCATGGAGGCGTGCGACGGACTGGACGGCGTCGCCGATGGCCTGATCAGCAACCAGAACCTGTGCAACGCGCGCTTCGACCCGTCCACGGCCACCCTTCGCGGCGCGCCGATCCGCTGCGCCAATGGTGCCGAGGCCGGCGACAGCTGCCTGTCCGACGCCCAGATTGCCGCGATGAACACCATCAACACCGCGACGAACTTCCGCTTCCCGCTGGCCAGCGGCGAGACCCAGTACCCGGGCTACAACATCTGGGGCGCCGACACCGGCATCTCCAGCTGGACGTCGCCGCTGGAGCCCACCGTGACGTTCCTGGCGTTCGGCGCTTCGCAGCCCGGACGGCCGATGCCGGCGAACGCGCCGTACATCAGCGTGCTGACCGACCAGTGGATCAAGTACTTCGTCACGCGCGATCCGGCCTTCGACTCGCTGTCGCTCGATCCTGAAGCGCCGGGCCCGTGGGCCAACCGCATCAGCGCGCTGAGCACACAGCTCGACACCAGCACGGACATCTCGGCCTTCAAGGCGCGCGGCGGCAAGCTGCTGCTCGCGCACGGCCTGGCCGACGTGCTGGTGAGCACCCGCGCCACCGAGCAGTACTACCAGCGGCTGCAGGCCAGCATGGGCCCGTCGCAGGTCGATTCATTCGTGCGCTATTACGAAGTGCCCGGCCTCGGACATGCCGTCAGCAGCGTCTTCAACGCGACCTGGGATTCGCTCACCGCGCTGGACGAGTGGTCGGTCAACGGCACGGCGCCCATCGGGCAGGTCACCACCGACACCGCGGGCGTGCCCGGGCGCACGCGCCCCTTGTGCGACTACCCGAAGTGGCCGCGCTACAAGGGCTCGGGCGACGTCAACGTCGCCGCTTCGTTCGAGTGTGCCGACTGACCAGGCGTGAACGGCGCCGGGGCGGCATCAGTCCAGGCTGATGTTGCCCTGGCGGACCAGCTCGCCGTAGATCTTCGACTTGATCTGCGCCTGCCTGCGGATCTCGTCGGGCGACCAGGCCAGCGGCTCGAATGCGAAGGTGTCGAAGCGCGCGCGGATCTCGGGGTCCGCGATGGCCTTGGCGACGTCGGCGTTGATCTTCGCGGCCAGCGCCGGCGACATGCCCTTGGGCGCCAGCAGCGAGACGAAGGAGTTCACCTCCAGGTCCGCCGGCCCGCCGGACTCGGCCATGGTCGGCACGTCCGGCATCTGCGGCACGCGCTGCCGGGCCGCCACGGCGATGTACTTGAGCTTGCCGGCCTTGTAGATGCCCTGGCTCGACGGGATGCTGGCGAACGCCCAGTCCACCTCGCCGGTGCCGACGTTGGAATAGAGCTGCGACACCTCGCGGAACGGCACGTGGTTCATCTGGATGCCGGCCAGCGCGTCGAGCTGCTGGCCGCCCAGGTGGCCCGGGCTGCCCACGCCCCACGAGCCGTAGTTGACGGTGCCCGGCCGGGCCTTGGCCGCGGCGATCAGGTCCTTCATGCTCGCCCACTTCGACTGGCTGCTGACCGACACGAAGAACGGCGTGCGGAACAGCGAGGCCACCGGGTCGAAGTGGTCCAGCGTGTTGAAGTTCTTCGACTTGTACAGGTGCGGCAGCGCCGCGACGTGCTCGCTGTCGAGCTGCAGCAGGGTGTAGCCGTCGGGCGCGGCGCGGCGCGCCTGCTCGATGGCGATGAAGCCGCCGCCGCCGGGCTTGTTGTCGATGGTGACGGGCTGGCCCCACAGGCGGCCGAGCTTCTCGCCCACCATGCGCAGCACCGCGTCGGGGCCGCTGCCGGCGGCGAAGGGGGTGACGATGTTGACGGCTCGAGTGGGATAGGCCGGCGCCTGTTGCGGCTGCGCGAAGGCGGCGGCAGGCAGGGCCAGGCCCAGGGCGGCCAGCAGGGTCGTACGTCGGTTCAAGGGATGTCTCCGGTTGTTGTTGAAAGCGTGTGCGTCGCCGCATCGGCTGGCGGTGCTCAGGCCGGATCGACCTGCACCCGGTGCTGGTGCAGCGCCTCGAAGATCGGCGCGTCGCCGAAGCGGAACAGGTCGAGCGATGCCGCGTCGGCGTCGCACCGCAGTTGCAGCGGCTGCCACGACGGCACGACGAACAGGTCGCCGCGCTGCACGCGCCATTCGCGCTCGCCCACGCGCACGCTGCCGGCGCCCTCGAACACCTGCCAGACGGACGAGCCGGTCTCGCGCGTGGTGCGGCTGCACGCGCCGCGGCGCACGCGATGCATCTCGGCGCGGATGGTGGGCAGCACGTCGCGCCCGGTGGCCGGGTTGGCATAGCGCACGGCGGCGTGGCCGGGACTGAGCGTGGCGCCGGCGTGGCCCTCGTCTTCCAGGGCCAGCTGGTCGGCGAGCGCACGGTCGGTGTCGGCCCAGCGGTAGGCCAGCAGCGGCGTGGCCTGCGGTGCGTCGGGTTGCGCCAGCGGGCGCAGGCCCGGGTGGCCCCACAGCCGCTCGGACCGCGACCGGTCGGGCGTGCCGCGCTCGGCGTCGCTGATCGCGTCGCGCCCATGCTCGAAGAACTGCGACTCTGTGTAGTAGGCGAACGGAATGTCCAGGCCGTCGATCCAGGCCATCGGCTCGCTGGCGGCGTTGTGGTGCGCGTGCCAGTTCCAACCGGCCTGCGGCAGGAAGTCGCCGCGCGACATGCGCACCGCGTCGCCGTTGACCACGGTCCACACGCCCTCGCCTTCGACCACGAAGCGGAACGCGTGCTGCGTGTGCCGGTGCTCCGGCGCGTCCTCGCCGGGCATGAGGTACTGGATGGCGGCCCACAGCGTGGGCGTGGCGAAGGGCCGGCCGCCGAGCGCCGGGTTCGCCAGCGCAATGGCCCGGCGTTCGCCGCCGCGGCCCACGGGCACGATCTCGCCGGCCTGGTGCGCCAGCGCCTTGAGGCGGGACCATTGCCACAGGTGCGGCGCCGCCTGGCTGCGCGGGTGCGGCGGCATCAACCCGCCGATCTCGGTCCACAGCGGCACCAGCAGTTCGCTCTCGAAGCCGCGATAGAGCTGCTCCAGCGCCGGCGTGGGCTCGGGCTGGCCCGGCGCGGCCACGGCCTTCAGGCGCACGGGCGAGGGAACGGTGTCGACGACGGCGGCATTCATGGCGGGTTCCTTGCAGCTTGGCTCGTGGGATCGTGGGGGCGAGAGGCCTCGTGGTCAGCTCATTGTGCCGGGCCGATGGTCAGCGCGATCTCGCCGACGCCCTGCACGTGGCCGTCGATGCGATCGCCCGGCTGCACCGGGCCGACGCCCTCGGGGGTGCCGGTGAAGATCAGGTCGCCCGGCTGCAGGTGATAGAACCTCGACAGGTCCTCGATCAGCTCGGGAATGTTCCAGATCAGGCGCGACAGGTCGGACTTCTGCCTCGTCTGGCCGTTCACGGCGAGCGCGAGCTCGCCCTCGGCCAGCACCTTCCCGGGCATCGGCACGATCTGCGACACCACCGAGGACTGCTCCACGTCCTTGCCCAGGTCCCACGGGCGGCCCTTGTCGCGCGCGGCCAGCTGCAGGTCGCGCCGCGTCATGTCGAGGCCACAGGCGTAGCCGTAGATCAGCTCGTGCGCGGCGTCGCGCCGCACCTCGAAGCCGGGCGCGCCGATGGCCAGCACCAACTCCATCTCGAACTGGAAGTCCCCCGTCGCGGGCGGGTAGGCCACGGTCGCGCCGGACTCGACCAGCGTCGACAGGCTCTTGGTGAAGTAGAAGGGCGACTCGTTCGCCTTGTCCACCGGGCGGCCCATTTCCACCGCATGCGCGTGGTAGTTGCGGCCGACGAAGAACAGGCGGTTGACGGGCAGGCGGTCGGCCATGCCGCGAACGGGCAGAGAGACGACGTCGGGCGGGTTCCAGAGATAGGTGGTCATTGTCGAAATTTCAGTTCCTGATGAGGCAGTTGTCGACGGTCCAGCCGTACAGCCATTCCATCGCGTCGTAGAAGCGCTCGGGCGTGCGGCCCTTCCACAGGTCGTTGCGCACCAGGCGCTCGACGCCCTTGGCGTGGAAGATCCGGCCCATCTCGCGCGATGACAGCACCACGCGCGCCGTGCGCGCCACGCGCGAGCGCTGGTAGAGCGCGAAGGCGCGGTCGATGTCGTCGTCATTCACGCGCAGCGCCTCGCCCAGTGTCACCGCGTCTTCCATCGCCATGCAGGCGCCCTGCGCCATGTATTGCAGCGTCGCGTGGGCGGCGTCGCCCAGCAGCGCGGCGCGGCCGAACACCCACTGGCCGATCGGGTCGCGATCGGCGGTGGCCCAGCGCTTCCAGTCCCGGGGCAGCTCGATCAGCTGGCGGGCGCGCGCGCTGATGCCTTCGAAATAGCTCTGCACTTCCTCGCGGCTGCCCTCGCGCACGCTCCACTCCTCCTGCTCGCGCGAATGGAAGGTGACGACCACGTTGTACTGCTCGCCGCCGCGCAGCGGGTAGTGCACCAGGTGGCAGTTCGGGCCCACCCAGATGCTGGCGGCGTTCCAGCGAAGGTCGGCCGGAAAGTCGGCGCGGTCGACCACGGCGCGATAGACCACGTGGCCGGAAACGCGGGCCTCGTCGCCCACGTACTGCCGGCGCACCGCCGACTTCACGCCGTCCGCGCCGATCAGCGCCGCGCCGCGGAACCTGCGTCCGTCGCCGGCGACCACGGTGACGCCGGCTTCGTCCTGCTCGATGCGCTGCACCTGCGTGCCGGTGGCGATCTCGATGTGGCCGGCCCGGCGCGCACCCTCGAGCAGCGAGCCGTGCACGTCGGCCCGGTGGATCACCGCGTAGGGGTTGCCGAAGCGCCGCCGGAAAGCCTCCCCCGTGGGAATGCGGCCGACCAGGGTTTCGTCGAGCGCGTCGTGCATGACCATCTCGTCGGTGTAGACGGCGCGGTCGCGCGCGATGTCGCCGATGCCCAGCGCGTCGAACGCGGCGAACGCGTTGGGGCCGAGCTGGATGCCCGCGCCGATCTCGCCGAGCTGGCCGGCCTGCTCCAGCACCTGCACTTCGAAGCCGCGGCGCACCAGCGCCAGCGCCGCGGCCACGCCGCCGATGCCGCCCCCGGCCACGAGGATGGTCCGCGAAGGCGGCTGCATGGATTGGGTGCTGGTGCGGGTCATGTTCGTCTCCTGGTCTGCCGGCCGCGTCGTGGGTCGCGGCATGGAGAGAATTGTTTGCACGCACGACTATTCCTTCAAGCAGCGTGGCAGATAGTTAGTATTCCGTTTTTCGATAGATGCGCGCGGGAGGTTCGCCATGTCCAAGCTCGACCTGCAATGGCTCAAGGTGTTCGACGAGGTGTACGCCACCGCCAGCGTGTCGAAGGCGGCCGACCGGCTGGGCATGGCGCAGGCAGCGGCCAGCACGGCTCTGAACAAGCTGCGCGCGCACTTCGGCGACCGCCTGTTCGAGCGCACCGCCATCGGCATGCAGCCGACGCCCTACGCGACCAAGATCCAGCCGGCATTGCGCGAGGCGCTGGCGGGGATCGAGCAGGCGCGCGCCAGCCGCGAGGCCTTCGAACCCTCACGCGCGAGCCGGCAGTTCCGCATCTGCCTGACCGACATCAGCGAGGTGGTGCTGCTGCCGCGGCTGCTGTCGCACCTGCAGCAGCACGCGCCGGGCGTCCAGATCGAGACAGAGATCGTCTCGGCCGCCAGCGCACGCCGGATGGAGGACGGCGCGATCGACCTGGCCGTGGGGTTCATGCCGCAACTGGAAGCGGGCTTCTACGGCCAGGCGCTGTTCCGGCAGAACTTCGTGTGCCTGGTCGCGCGCGATCACCCGCGCATCGTCGGGCCCCGGCTCACGCGCAAGGCGTTCGCGGCCGAATCGCACGCCACCATCGCGTCGTCGGGCACCGGCCACGCCATCGTCGACAAGACGATCGCGCGGGCGGGCGTGGAACGCAAGGTCGCGGTGCGGCTGTCGAGCTTCCTGGGCGTGGCGCGCATCGTGGCGCAAACGGAGCTGGTGGTGATCGTGCCGCGCATCCTGGGCGAGATCCTGTCGGCGCAGGAGCCGGTCAAGCTTGTGGCCCCGCCTTTCGCCTTGCCCGACTATGCCGTCAAGCAGCACTGGCATGCGCGCTTCCATGCCGACGACGGCAACATCTGGCTGCGCCGCACGCTGGCGCAGCTGTTCGGGGGACGCACGCCGGCGCCGTGAGGAACGGGCGCCGGCGGCGTGCGTGGCGCGTCAGGACGACGGGTCGGCGCAGCTGAAGCTCTCGGCCTTCTCCAGGTCGCCGCTGCCCTTGTAGCGGGCCACCTTCGGGTACGGGCACAGCGGCCGGGTGCGGTCCGCGGCCCAGCCGGCCGGCAGATCGGCGTTGACGCCGCCGGCATTGCCGGCGCCGCGCGCGCTGGCGGTCACCGCGTCCGGCGTGCTGCCCTGCTCCACCCAGGCGACCAGCGGCGTGAGCATGTCGAACTGGTCGGTGGCCGGTCCGCCTGCACAGTGGTTCATGCCCGGCACCGCGAAATAGCGTGCGAAGTTGGAGGCATCGCCGCCATTGGCCTGGCGCAGCTCGTCGTACCAGCGCTGGGTGTCGTCGCTCGAGAAGATCGGGTCGCTGGTGCCGTGGTAGACCATCAGCTTGGCCCCGCGCATCTTCAGCGTCGACAGGTTGGCGGCGTCCGGCGGCGTCATGAAGGACATGGCGCTTTCCGTGTAGGTGGCGTCGGTGGCATTGACCTTGGCGAGCATGGTGTCGACATTGCCGGCGAGGGCGAAGGTCGGGCCCACGAAGGTGGCCGGGTTCTCCGGCGGCACCTGCCAGATCATCCCGACCGCGCCCGAATCCAGCGCCAGCGGCGCGCTGAACTTCCAGCTTGCCCAGCCCGCCGTGGCCAGGCCCGCGTCGAACGGGAAGCTGCTGTAGATGCGCTCGCCCGTGCTGGTGGTGGCGCCCGCGAACAGCTGCGCGATGGACGTCTTCTGGTCGGCGCTCAGGCAGCTGCCGTCGCGCGCGCCGGTGCAGGTGGGCACGTCGCGGTTCAGGTCGAAGGCGGCGCGGCAGGCCTGGGTGTCGTTGACCAGGCCGTCGGCCGCACCGTCGAGCGCGTCGCACTTGGTCAGCACCGCGTTCGACACCAGCTGGCGCTCGGCCAGCGTGAAGCCGCCGGCCGGATCCGTGGCCGTGGGCGAGAGCGCGGCATAGGTCTGCGCGCCCTTGATGTTGGCGATGGCCGCCAGCGGCAGCCGGAAGCCGGGGTCGCCCACCAGGAAGCCGTCGTACTGCTCGGCCGAGCGGGCCGCCGCCACCATGGTGTGGCGCCCGCCGTTGGAGCAGCCGCCGAAGTACGACCGGTCCGGCCCCTTGCCGTAGGCGATGCGGATCACCTCCTTGGCCATCGGCGTGAGCTTGGCCACCGCCTGGTAGCCGTAATCCAGCCGGGCCTGCGGGTCGATGCCGAAGGTGGGACCCATGCGGGCCGCGTGCCCGGCGTCCGAGCTGATCACCGCGAAGCCCATGTTGAGCGCGTTCGTCAGCGGCCCGCCGCCGCCGACGCCGCCCGTGGCCGTGACCACGCTGCCGTCGATGCCGCCGTTGGCCTGGTAGAAGAAGCGGCCGTTCCAGTCGAGCGGCAGGCGCATCTCGAAGCCGATCGCATAGCTCTGGCCGTCGATCGGCCCGACGCGCGGGAACATCTGGCCCTTGACCAGGCAGTGCGCCGGCGCCGGCACCGGCGCGCCAGACACGACGATCGTGTTGGCCTCCACCTGGACGCTGGAGGTGATGGTGGTGTTGGCGACCGCGATGCTCGTGGCCAGCGCATCGCAGGTGCCGACGAGCTTGGCAGGCTGCGCCGCCGACAGCTGGGGCAGCGTGGGCGTCGACCCGCCATCGCCGCCGCCATCGCCACCACCCCCGGCATTGCCGCCACCCCCGCCACCGCCATCGGACGGATGGTGGTCGTGGCCGCCACCGCAGGCCGTCGCCACCGCCAGAACCAGGGCGCCCAGCGTGAGCAGGCCGCCTCGTCGTGGAATCTTCATGTCCAGTCTCCTACGTTTTGTCATCGAACAATTTCGTTAAGTTACTGAACTATTTTTAGCAGCCGCCCAGGATAAACCCTTGTAGGAACGCACTGACGGAGCGGTCGATGGTGCACGAACTGAACCAGTTGGCTGGCGCAAAAGGTTGGGCACAATCGAACCCGATGGCGACCCGACAAACCCGCAACTCCCTGGCCCTGACACCGGCCGGCCGCCTCGACGAGGCGCACCTGAAACAGGTGCTGGGCTACCAGCTGGCCCAGGCGGCCATCGTGACCGACGCCATCTTCCGTCGCGAAGTGGAAGACCCGTTGGGGCTGCGCCCGGTGGAGTACACGGTGCTGACGCTGGTGGCGGACAACGCCGGCAGTTCGCAGGCGCGCATCGCCCGCGCGCTGTCGGTCACGCCGCCGCACGTCACCGCGCTGGTGGACCGCCTGGAGGAGCGCCGCCTGGTCGCCCGGCAGGCCAGCGCCAACGACCGGCGCGCGCAGGTGCTGACCATCACCCCGTCAGGCGCCCGCCTGGTGCGGCAGGCGACCGAGCGCATCCTCGCCTCGGAACGGGCGCTGCTGGCGCTCAGCCCCGGCGAGCAGGCGATCCTCGCCGAGCTGCTGCACAAGGTGGCCTGCGCGCGCGGCGCCTCGCCGGGCTGACGCGGCACCCGCCGGGCGGGCAGGCTCAGGCCTGGGCGAAGAAGTCGAGGATCTGCTCGCCCAGCCAGGATTCGCCCGAGTTGAAGTGCGCCATCACCGAGATGTGGTTGTGGTCGGCCATGGCGATGTGCAGCGGCGCCTGCCCCCGCGCGCGGGCCACGAGCAGGGCGAACTCGAGGCCGTACACGTCCAGCCAGGGATTCTCGTATTGCGCATTGACGACCAGCAGCGGCAGCCGCAGGGACGCCGCGTGGGCCGTGGGCGACAGCCGTTCGAGGGCGCCTTCGTTGCCGCCGTAATACGCACGCACGCCGTCGGCATTGGGGTTGTCCGGCCGCACGTCGGCGCGCAGGCGCGCCGACACCAGCACCAGCGCCCGAATCCTGGGCGCCAGCCCCAGCAGCGGGTCGCAGGCATACGCGGCCGCATGGGTCCCGCCCGCAGAATGGCCGATCAGGCACACCCGCCGCGGGTCGCCGCCATGCGCCTCGATGTTGCGCGCGACCCAGTCGCAGGCCAGCGCCACGTCCTGCGCGCCGCCAGGATGCGGCGCCTCGTGCGCCAGCCGGTATTCGACGTTGACGCCGACGCAGCCCTGGCGGGCGAACCACCGCAGCACGTTGCCCCACATCTGTTCGCTGGTGTCCTTGGCGCCGCGCACGAAGGCGCCGCCATGCACGAACACGATCACCGGCGCCTGCCGCGCGCCGGCCGTGCGGTACACGTCGAGCACCTGGCGCGGATGCGGGCCGTAGGCGACATCGCGCTCGCACTGCACGCCGTCGGGAACGGCGCACGCGGCGGCGAGCAGCGGCTCGTAGAGCGCCTTGGTCCGGTCGCCCGCGGCCCGGATGTCCTGCTGCCAGCGCGTCCCGATCTCGCGCAGCCGCGCCGTCAGCGGGGCGGGGCGGACATGCGGCACCCCCGGCATCGCTCAGTGCGCCGCCACGACATCGTCGAGCTCCGGGATGCGCGGAATCTCCACACCGTAGGCGCCGACGTCTTCGCGAATCTGGTTCACGCCCCTGCGGATGATGTCCATTTCCTCGTCCGGATGGGTCGCGCCCAGCCCGTACTCGGCCGCCAGCGCGCGGCTGCGGCCCGAGCGCGCGCGCTCGTCGGCCGGCAGGTTGACCACCGCGTACACGCCGTTGAGCAGGCTGCCGCGCAGCTTCTTGGCCACCTTGACGCCGATGGTCCGCTTCTCGTCGGCCGGCAGCTCGCTGAAGAAGCGCCGCATGATGATGCGGCCGAACTGGATGTGGCGCGCCTCGTCGCGCAGGATCAGCCGGCACGCCTCGCGGATCGATTCGAAGCGCGCGTTCTCGTAGCGCGCCTGCAGCAGTTCGCCCGAGAGCTGCTCGAACAGCGTGTTGACCGACAGGCCGGCGAAGAAGCTCATTGCCTTCTCGTCGGATTCGTCGTGGAACTTCGGGATGATGTCCTTGAAGTAGTCAGCGCGCGGCGTCGGCTCGTAGCCACCGAGCGCCTGCGCAATGCGAAAGCTCGCCTCGTGGTGGCGGAACTCCTCGGCGATGAAGTTGGCGATGTGCTGCTTCACCTCGAATGGCTGGTGGCCGAAGATGGCCTCGCGCAGACGCTCGGCGCCGTAGGGCGTGGCGCCGTGCTCCATCCAGGCGCGCAGGCTCCACCATTCGGCGCCGGCGCGGCGCACCTCGGCCGGCAGGTCGGCGCGCTGAAGGTCCGAATAGTCGATGCGCAACGGGTCCCAGGCCAGTTCGCGCGCCTGCGTGCACAGCCGCCACACCTCGGGGTACTCGGTGGAGGCAACCACCGGATACGGATTGGGAACGGTGACGATCTCTTCGAGCAGCGAGGCTTGCATGGCGGTCCTTCGGGGGGTCGGGAATCAGCGTGGGATCGGAAACAGCGGCCATGCTAGGGACTCGCTCCTGATACATCCAATACTATTGACCGGCACTCGTAATTCATACGGCGTATTGCCGGGAGGAGCCCCCCGTCCATGTTCGAGTTTCGCCAGCTGCGCCAGTACGTCGTTGTGGCCGAGGAACTGAACTTCCGCCGCGCCGCGCAACGCCTGCACATGTCGCAGCCGCCCTTGTCGGTGGCCATGCAGAACCTGGAGACCGAGGTCGGCACGCAGCTGCTTGATCGCAGCAAGCACCACGTGCGCCTCACACCGGCCGGCGTGGTCTTCTACAAGGACGCGCAGCGGCTGATCCAGCTGGCGCAGATGGCGGCCGAGCGCGCGCGTCGCACGGGGCTCGGCCAGCAAGGACAGTTGCGCCTGTCCTTCGTGCCAAGCGCCGGCCTGGATCTGCTGCCGGGGGTGTTCAAACGCTTCCGGCAGGACTACCCCACCGTGCACCTGCAGCTGACCGCCGAGACCACCACCCGCCAGCTCGAGGACCTGCGCAGCGGCGAGGTCGACCTGGCGCTGGTGGTAGGCCCGGTGTTCGATGCGCGCGGGCTGCAGCTGGTGAAGATGCATGCCCAGCCGTTCGCGGTGGCCGTGCCGGCCAGCCATCCGCTGGCCGGGCGTGCACGGGTGCGCCTGCGCGAGCTGGCCGCCGAGCCCTTCGTCGGCTTTCCGAGCGCGCAGGGCGCCGGCTTCGCCGCCGCGGTGCAGGCCGTGTGCCAGGACGCAGGCTTCCTGCCCCGCGTGGTGCAGGAGGCCTCGCAGATGCAGGCCATCCTGACGCTGGTGGCCGGCGGCCTGGGGGTGGCGCTGGTGCCGGCCTCGATGGACCGGCTGCACATGGAGGACGTGGTGTTGCTGGAGATCGCCGATCGCCGGCCGCCGCGCACCTACGACCTGGTGCTGGCCAGTGCCACCACCAACGACAACCCGGTGATCCAGGCATTCGTGTCGATCGCGCTGCGGATGTCCAGGCGCTGATCTCACCGCAGCCGGGGCAAGCCCCGCGAAACGGCCGGCGCCGGTGATTCATGAAACGGATCACGCGCGCCGTCGGTCGGTATTGGACAAGGGCCGGAATCGGTTCGCATCATTCGCCGAAGCAAGGCCCTCGAGCCTCGGCGCCTTCCCGACGATGACCGGAGTTCCCACGATGAGATTCCCGCCTCTGCTGGCCCGTCCCTTCGCACTCGCGCTGGCGGCCTGCCTGCTGGCCTCGGCCGGCGCCATGGTCCACGCCCAGGCCTATCCAACCAAACCGGTCGTGCTGGTGGTGCCCTACCCGCCCGGCGGCACCGCCGACATCCTGGCGCGCAGCATCGGCCAGAAACTCGGGGAGCGGATCGGCCAGCCCGTGGTCATCGAGAACAAGGCGGGCGCCGGCACTGCCATCGGCGCGCGCTTCGTGGCCGAGGCGGCGCCGGACGGCTACACGCTGCTGCTGGGCACGGTCAGCTCGCATGCGATCAATCCGGCCATGGCCAAGGTGGGCTACGACCCGGTCAAGGACTTCGCGCCGATCGCGCCGATCGCCTCGATTCCGTTCGTGCTGGTGGCCAACCCGGACGCGCCCTACAAGTCAGTGGGCGACGTGCTCCAGGCAGCGCGCGCACAGCCGGGCACCATCAGCTATGCCTCGGCCGGGCCGGGCACCTCGAACCACCTGGCCGGGGAGATGCTGGCCACCGACGCGAAGGTCAGGCTCCTCCACGTGCCGTATCGCGGCAGCGCACCGGCGCTGGCCGACGTCCTGGCGGGACACGTGCCGCTGATGTTCGACCTGCAGAGCACGTCGGTGCCGAACATCCGGCTCGGCAAGCTGCGCGCACTGGCCGTCACGTCGGCCCGGCGCAGCCCGCTGCTGCCGGACGTGCCCACCGTCGCGGAAAGTGGCCTGCCCGGCTTCGAGGTGAGCGCCTGGTTCGCGCTGTTCGCGCCGGCCAGGGTGCCGCCGGCCGTGGCCGCCCGCCTGTCGCAGGAGATGACCACCATCATGGGCACGCCCGAGATGGCGGAAAGGCTCAAGGGCATGGGCGCCGAGCCGGACCACCGCACGACCGCCGAGCTTGTCGGCTACGTGCGCGAGGAAGCCGGGCGCTACGGCCGGGTGGTGAAGGCGGCCGGGCTCTCGCCATGACGGCACCGGGCGCTTAGGGCGCTTTCCGTCGCCACCGCGCGAAGGCGGCCTACGAGCGCGGCAGCGCGCCAAGCGCCATGCTGTGGTCGTCCGAGGGCCGCGCCATGAATCCCAAGACCGTATACGAGTTGTGCCGCAAGTCGATCAACGCCTGGATCGACGACTTCGCGCCCAGCATGGGCGCGGCCATCGCGTACTACACGATGTTCTCGCTGGCGCCGCTGCTGGTGATCGTGATCGCCGTGGCCGGCGCGGTGTTCGGGCGCGAGGCGGTGCAGGGCGAGATCGCCGAGCAGTTGGGCGGCCTCATCGGCCGCGACGCGGCCGTCGCGGTGCAGGCCATGGTGGCTTCGGCCAGCGAGCCGGGCAAGGGACTGGTGGCCGGGCTGATCAGCGTCGGCGTGCTGCTGGTGGGTGCCACCACCGTGTTCGCCGAACTGCAAAGCGCGCTCGACCGCATCTGGCATGTGCCCGAGCGCGAGAAGCCGCAGGGCGTCTGGGCGGTGCTGCGCGCACGCCTGCTCTCGTTTGGCCTGATCATGGCGCTGGCCTTCCTGCTGATGGTGTCGCTGGTGGTCAGCGCCGTGGTGACGGCGTTCGGCACCTGGGCCGGCGCGCTGATGCCGGGCGCGGCGCTGCTGCTGGGCGCGCTGAACATCGCCGTGTCGCTGGCGATGACGACCGTGCTGTTCGCGATGATCTACAAGTTCATGCCCAGCGCGCCGATCGGATGGCACGACGTGTGGGTGGGCGCGATCGCCACCGCCGTGCTGTTCGAGATCGGCAAGTCGCTGATCAGCCTGTACCTGGGCAAGAGCGGCGTGACCGAATCCTATGCCGCCGCCGGGTCGCTGGTGGTGGTGCTGGCCTGGGTCTACTACGCCGCGCAGATCTTCCTGCTCGGCGCCGAGTTCACCAAGGTGCACGCGAACATGCACGGCAACCGCTCCGGCGAGAAGGCGATGGTGGCGACGCAGGCTGCGGCGGCCGACTCGAAGGCGGGCACCGACCGGATCGACCATGGCGGCGCCGCCGGCGTCCCCCCCGAGGCGGCGGCACTGGCGGTGCGGCGCCAGGCCGCTGAGTCCGGCGCACAGGCGGCCCGGACCGCCCAGGAGGCCGACCGCGAGTTCGACAAGCGGGTCGAGTGGGAGGCCCGGCACCTGGCGCGGCAGGTGCTGACGCTTGCCGCGCTGGCCGGCGCGAACTTCGTCATGCAGCGCTGGCTGCGCCGGGCGCAGCGCAATCGCAAGGACCTGCGGCGCCTGCGCGCCGCGCAGGCGGATCGGTAGGCGCCGCCGGTCAGCCGAGGACCGTCGCCGCGGCTTCGCCCAGCCCGATGCGCGTGGCGCCGTCGCGCTCGCACCAGCCGCGCAGGATCAGCCGGTCGCCGTCTTCCAGGAAGGTGCGCTTCTCGCCGCCCGGCAGTTCGATCGCCTGCTTGCCGCCCAGCGTCAGCTCCATCAGCGAGCCGGCCGCGTCCGGCGTCGGACCCGACAGCGTGCCCGAGCCGAGCAGATCGCCCGGCTGCAGGTTGCAGCCGTTGACGGTATGGTGCGCCAGCAGTTGCGCGGCGGTCCAGTAGGCGGCGTCGGGCACGCGGCCGCGCGTCAGGCGGTGCGGGGCGGTGCCGGCGGCGCGCATCTTCGCGGTCTCCAGGTACACCTCCAGGGTGATGTCCAACTGGCCCTGCGCACGGTTGGCGGTGCCGTCGAGGTAGGGCAGCGGCTGCGGGTCGCCCTCGGGCCGGGTGAACGGCGCGCGGAACGGTGCCAGGGCTTCCATGGTCACGATCCACGGCGAGACGGTCGAGGCGAAGTTCTTCGCCAGGAACGGGCCCAGCGGCTGGTATTCCCAGGCCTGCAGGTCGCGCGCCGACCAGTCGTTGAACAGGCCGACGCCGAACAGGTGCGCCTCGGCCTCGTCGATGGCCACGGGCTCGCCCAGCGGATTGCCGGCGCCGACGTAGAAGCCCAGTTCCAGTTCGTAGTCGAGCCGCTTGCTGGGCCCGAAGGTGGGCGCGGCGGCCGGGTCCGACCCGGGCGCCTTGGTCTGGCCGTTCGGGCGCTTGAAGTCCTGCCCGCTCACCACGATCGAGCTGGCGCGGCCGTGGTAGCCGATCGGCACCCACTTGTAGTTGGGCATCAGCGGCTGGTCGGGCCGGAACAGCTTTCCGATGGTGGTGGCGTGGTGGATGCCGGTGTAGAAATCGGTGTAGTCGCCGACGCGGCACGGCACGGTGTATTCGCAGTGCGACTGCGCGGCCAGCGCCTTCGACCATGCCGCCTGCTGGCCGCTGCCTTCGCACAGGCCTTCGGACAGGCGCGTGCGCAGCACCCGGCGTTCGGCCGGCGTGGCGGCCATCAGGGCGTTCATGTCGTCGGTGTCGACGATGCCCGCGGCGCGCAGGTCCAGCACCTGGTCGCCGATGGCGACGCCGATGCGCCAGGCCTCGTTGCTGCCGGCGGCGCGAAAGCGCCCGAACGGCAGGTTCTGGATGGGGAAGTCGCAGCCGCTCGCATTGGCGGACTCGACCCAGCTCTTGCGCTTGGGGTCGTGGGTGGCGTCGATGTCGTACATGTCTGTCTTTCGTTGATTCGGCGTCGGCCGGCGGCGCACCGCTGCGCGGCGGCCGGGGCGGGCTATCTGAAGTTGTCCTTCAGGCCGGCCCAGCAGTCGGCATAGTCGGTGTCGAGCGGCGCGGTCTGCAGCGCGAACCCGGTCGGGATGAAGCGCCAGCGGCTCTCGAACATGAAGGCCAGGGTGTTGTCGAGTTTCTGCGGCTTGAGGTCGGCGTTGCTGGCCTTCTCGAAGGCTTCCTCGTCCGGGCCGTGCGGCACCATGGCGTTGTGCAGGCTGGCGCCGCCGGGCTTGAAGCCGCCGGGCTTGGCGTCGTACTCGCCGTACACCAGGCCCATGAACTCGCTCATCACGTTGCGGTGGTACCAGGGCGGACGGAACGTGTTCTCCATCACCAGCCAGCGCGGCGGGAAGATGACGAAGTCGCAGTTGGCGGTGCCGGGCGTGTCGCTCGGCGAGGTGAGCACGGTGAAGATGGACGGGTCCGGGTGGTCGAAGCTGATCGACCCGATGGTCATGAAGTTGGCGGTGTCGTACTTGACCGGCGCCAGATTGCCGTGCCAGGCCACCACGTTGAACGGCGAGTGGCTGGTCGGCGCCGCCCAGAAGTGGCCGCCGAACTTCTTGACCAGCTCGTAGGGCATGGCGCCCTCGTGCTCGAAGGCGGCCACCGGCGCCTGGAAGTCGCGCGCGTTGGCCAGGCCGTTGGAGCCGATCGGCCCGAGTTCGGGCAGGCGGAACTGCGCGCCGTAGTTCTCGCACACGTAGCCGCGCGAGGCGCCGTCGGGCAGGGCCACCTTGAACACCACGCCGCGCGGCACCACGGCGATCTCGCCGGGCTTGATCTCGAGCACGCCCATCTCGCTGGTGATGACCAGGCGGCCCTGCTGCGGCACGAGCAGCATCTCGGCGTCGGCATTGACGAAGGCGCGCCTGTCCATCGAGCGGCCGGCCAGGTAGATGTGCGCGGCCACGCCCGACTGCGTGTCGGCGTCGCCATTTGCGGCCAGCGTGTGCATGCCGTCGATGAAGTCGATGTCGGCCGCGTTGGCCGGCAGCGGCAGCGGATGCCAGCGCAGCGGCTCCGGCGCGATCGCCTGCGTGCGGTCGCCGCCGGTGCGCCAGTCGCCGCCGGCGCGGTAGGGCTGGTAGCGCCCGGCCACCACCGAGGGCCGTCGGCGGTAGAGCCAGCTGCGCCGGTTCTCGTGGCGCGGCGCGGTGAAGGCGCTGCCGGAGATCAGCTCCGGGTACAGGTCGAAGGGTGCGCGCTGCGGGCTGTTGCGGCCCCGGGGCAAGGCACCGGGCACCGCCTCGGTGGCGTACTCGTTGCCGAAGCCGCTCTGGTACTGGCGCTGGTCGGTGTGGGATGAGCTCATGGCGTGGTTCCGGAAGCTGATGAAGAAGTGTCGGCGCCGCCAGGCGCGCTGCGGCGCGCGGCGGCCAGCGCCTCGCGCAGCACCGGCGTGGCGCCGATGTGGTTGGCCAGCAGCAGCACCAGGCGCGCGTTGAGCGCGTGGCTCTGCTCGGCCGACAGGCCCTGGTGCGTCTCGATCAGGGCTTCGTAGAAATCGTCGGGCGCGTCCAGGTTCGGCTGCGTGACCAGGCACGGCGGCGAACTGTGCGCTGGGGTGGATGACTGCATCACTTGCGAACTCCTTGCATCCGGCTCACGCGGGCGCCAGCGTCTCGGTACTGCTGCGCGCCAGGGCCCGGTCCAGGGCGACCCGCAGTGCAGCGGCGTCCGGCGTCCTGCGCCAGCGTGCGCCGACGTGCTGGTCGGGCCGCAGCAGGTAGGCGGTGCCTTCGGTCGCGTCGTAGCGCGCGGCGGCGACGGCGTGGTCGGCATCCAGCGGCAACTGCACCACGTGGAGCTGCCGCACGAGCGCGTCGGACAGGGCCGGGGCCGGGCCGAACACCAGCAGGTTGAAGCGGTGCGGGTCGAGCCCGCGCAACAGCCAGCGGCCGCCCGGCAGCGGGGCGTCCGGGGCCGCCGCGCCCGGTCGCGCTGCGCCGCGGAAGGGCTCGGCGTCGGGCGTGGACAGGGGCGATGCTTCCAGCACGGTCGCGGTGGAAAGGCGGCCGCTGTTGACCAGCGAACGCGCGAACGGATAGTGCGGCGACAGCGCCAGCACCGCGTCGCGGAACAGCCGGCTGACTTCGCTCTTGGGCGTGATGAAGTCGGTGGCGCGGGTGGAATGACGGATGTTCTCGTCGGCGGCGTATTCGCGCTCGGCGGCGTAGCTGTCGAGCAGCGCGTCGGGCGCGTCGCCGCGCAGCACCGCGGCCAGCTTCCAGGCCAGGTTCTCGGCGTCCTGCACGCCGGAGTTGGCGCCCCGCGCACCGAATGGGGACACGCCATGGGCGCTGTCGCCGGCGAACAGCACGCGGCCATGCCGGAAGCTGTCCATGCGCTGGCAGGCGAAGGTGTAGACGCTCGCCCAGCCGATCTCGAACTGCAGGCCGGCATGGCCGATGCTGTCGAGCAGCGCGCGCACGCGCGGCACGATCCGCTCGTGCTGGCGCTCGAGCTGCGGATCGGCGTCCCAGCCAAGCTGGAAGTCCACGCGCCACATGCCATCGGCCTGCTTGTGCAGCAGCACGCTCTGGCCGGGATGGAACGGCGGATCGAACCAAAAGCGGCGCTCCACCGGCAGGTCGGCATCCATCGTGATGTCGGCGATCAGGAAGCGGTCGCGGAACGTGCGGCCCTGAGCCTGCAGGCCCATCAGCGCGCGCAGCGCCGAGCGCGAGCCGTCGCAGGCGCAGACGTGTTCGGCCCGCAGGCGGTAGTTGCCCTCGGGCGTTTCCACTTCCAGCGTCGCACCGTCTGCCTGGCGTTCGAGCGCCACCACCTTGTTGTGCCAGCGGATGTCGATGCCGCCGTGCTGCGCCGCCTGCTCGGCCAGCATGCCTTCGACGTAGTACTGCTGCAGGTTGATGAAGGCCGGACGCTGGTGCCCGCTTTCGGGCAGAAGGTCGAAGCGGTAGACCTCGTCGGCGCCGAAGTACACGCGGCCGACCTGCCACGACACGCCCTTGTCCACCATGCGCTGGGCGCAGCCCAGCCGGTCGAAGACCTCGAGCGTGCGCTTGGCGAAGCAGATGGCGCGCGATCCGGCCGACAGCTGCCCGCCGGCCTCGAGCACCACCACCGGCACCTGCTGCTGCGCCAGGTCGAGGGCCAGGGCCAGGCCGACCGGCCCTGCGCCCACGATCACGACCGGATGGCGCGCCGGCGCGGCCGCGTCCTGGTCGGGGCTGCGCGCGTAGTCGAAGCGCAGTTGCTGGTAGTCGAGCGCGGCGTCGGCGCGGACGGCCGCGGGCAGATCCTGGAGCTTCATGGCGGAGCGCTCCGTCGGGTCAGCCTTCGAGGGACTTCCACATCTCGATGTCGCGCTCGGCGGTCCAGATGCGCGGGTCCGGGTGGCGCGTGGCCTGGTCGTAGGCGCGGCTGACGTCGAACGGCATGCAGTGGTCGAAGATCACCCAGTGGCCGTACTTGGGCTTGAGCTTCTCGTAGGCCTCCTTGTAGACCGCGCCGAGCTCCTTGGCGTCCTTGGCGCCGGCCGAGACGGCCGCGTACAGGTCGACGATGAAGTCGCGCGTGCCCTTCAGTCCCTGGGCGACCTGCTCGGGCGTGGTGAGCGCGGCGCCGCGGCCGGGCACCAGCGCCACGGGCTCGAGCGCGGCAATGTTGTCCAGCGTCGCCGGCCAATCGCCGTAGTAGGCGTCGCCGCAGTAGGGCGTGGCGTCGAACTCCACCAGGTCACCGGAGAACAGGATCTTCTGCTCGGGCAGCCAGGCCACCGTGTCGCCCTTGGTGTGGCCGCGGCCGAGCTGGATGAGCTGCACTTCGAGCTTGCCCAGCCAGATCGACATCTTTCCTTCGAACGTCATGGTCGGCCAGGTCAGGCCCGGCGGCACCGACTCGACCGCCTGGAACAGGCGCGGGAAGCGGCCGATCTCGCTGGCCTTGTCCTGCTCGCCGCGCTCGACGATCAGGTCGTAGGTGTCGCGGCTGGCGATGATGTGCTCAGGCTGGTAGCCCGCGGCGCCGAGCACGCGCACGGCGTGATAGTGGCTGAGCACGACGTACTTGATCGGCTTGTCGGTCACCTCGCGGATGCGGCGGATCACGTCCTGCGCCATCACGGGCGTGGCCTGGGTGTCGATCACCATCACCGCGTCGTCGCCGATGATGACGCCGGTGTTGGGGTCGCCCTCGGCGGTGTAGGCATAGGCGTTGTCCGACAGCTTGGTGAAGGTGACCTTCTTGGCTTCGAGGTCGGCCTGGCTGGCGAAGGCTTTGGCGGGCTGCTGGCTCATGGCATGTCTCCTTGATCGTGGGATGCTCGGGCGTCGTGATTCGTCTAAACACAACGCATTTGTCGAAAACGAATGCGACGCAGTGTAGTGAGGCAATCAGTTAATGTCTAATCCTTTCTGCATCAGCAAACGTTACGGAGCAAACCAGGCCCATGGCTGAGAGGAACAAGCGCACCGGCAGCGACACCCCGGAACCGGCCACGACCGAACCGGCCGCCATCGGCGCCGAGGCCCGCGGCGGCGCCCAGCGCGGCATCCAGAGCATCGAGGTCGGCGGCCAGTTGCTGCGGGCGCTGGTGCATCACGGCCGGCCGATGGCGCTCAAGGACCTGGCGCGCGAGGCCGACATGACGGCGGCCAAGGCGCATCCGTACATGGTCAGTTTCGGCCGACTGGGGCTGATCGAGCAAGACCGCGGCAATGGCCATTACCAGCTTGGGCCCTTGGCGCTTCAACTGGGGCTGATCAGCCTTCAGCAGGCCAACCCGGTGCAGGTGGCCGGCCCGCTGGCGGCCCAGCTGGCGCAGACGATCGGGCAGACGGTGGCCATCGTGGTCTGGGGCGCCCGTGGCGCGACGATCGTGCACATTGCCGAATCGCCCACGCCGGTGCACGTGAACATGCGCCACGGCACGGTGTTCTCGCTGGTGGACACGGCCTCGGGTAAGTTGTTCGCCGCGTTCCGCGATCCGGCCGAGGTGCGGCGCCTGCTCGAAGAGGAGCGGCTGCGCGCGCAGCGGCGTTCGAAGGCGGCCGCCGCCGGCGCGGACATGCCCGGCGCGGCGCGGCCGCTGGGCATGCCGCGCGAGCATCCGCTGCCGCCTTGGGAGGCGTTCGAGCCGCAACTGCAGGAAGTGCGCGAGCGCGGCCTGTCACGCTCGCAGGGCGAGGTGATTCCCGGCGTCAACGCGATGGCGGCGCCGGTGTTCAATCATGCCGGCGACCTGGTGCTGGCGCTGACCGCCATCGGGCCGGCCGGCGTGTTCGACATCGACTGGGACGGGGCGGTGGCGCAGGCCATGCGCGCCACCGCGCGCGAAGCCTCGCTGCGGCTGGGCGCGCGGCTGTAACGCAACGCCGCGCCGGCCGGCGGACTTCAGCGCCGTTCGCTGGGCGCCCCCAGGCCGGCTGAGATGCGCCGCGTGGCGGCCAGCAGCGCGGCGCGCGTGGCAGCGATGGTGACGTGCACGTCGCGCTGCTTGAGGTAGGGCACCGTCAGCGCCGCGACCGCCGAGGCGCCTATTGAGCCGGGCGCCGGCGTTTCGCGCCTGGCTCTTTTTGCTGGCGGCGAACCGAGGGACGTCGCGCCTCCTTGGGGCCATCGAGTGTCTTGAAGACCTCCGCCCGGCTCCGATAGGCGTCGGCCAGGAACGGATCGCTCACGCCATAGATTCCATGGCCGTCACGGGCCAGGATGTTCGAGTCCAGCAATAGGTTGGCGGTCCTTTGGACCTCTTCTGCCGCTACAGGGCGATCGACGGTCGCGCCGTACTCTTCCAGAGTCGCCGTCGAGAAAAGCTTCTTTACCCCTTGTCCGCCCTGCCTGCACACAAAGTCGAAAATCGCCATTGCCAGGGTCCCCAGTTCATCCAGGCGTGCCAGGTCGACAGCGGCGGCGGACTGGCGAAGACCCTCAGTGATTGCGCGCAGGTCCTGGTTCGCGTCCACGAAGTTCGGGGCATGCTGCAACGCATGGAGCGCTTTCATGAGCTCTTCGGGGCGGCGGCCCAGGCGCTCGAAGCACTCGAAGGCGGTTTGCACTGATGGCGCTCGCGCGCCCATGGCAGCCTCTTTCAACAGCCATTGCACGAAGTCGATTTCCAGCACTGGGAAGTCCTGCGACATGGCGCCGTTGAAGGCGGCCTTGCCCTTGATGGTCAGTTCGCGCACCCGGGCTCGGTGCGACCCTGTGCCGACGAACAAGAAGTGCCCCGGGGTGTTCGGAGTGAGGTTGATCTCGTCACGCGCTGCTTTGAGGGCCAGAAGCATGTTTTCACCGTCGTCGGAGCCCATCGCGTGCTGAACCTCGTCGACGATGACCACCGCGTCAGTCTTTGCCTGCTTCACCAGTTCGGAAAAAGCGCCGGCCAGAGTGTTGCCGTCGCCTTTCCCAAGGTCGGCCAAGCTGAATCCAAACTTGAAACCGGCAGCGCCCAGGTCCAGGCCCTTTAGGCGCTTGAGCAGCCCCAACGCCTTGGAGGCGGGCTGCTCGAGGTCTGCCAGAGTCTTGCGTACCGCCCCGAGCAATAGGTCACTGGGGCTCGCCGCGGTGTTGCTCCACAGGTCGACATACACGACGATCGCGCCCCTTGCCTCGAGCGCGGGTATCAAGTCGCCCCGCAGGAAGGTCGTTTTGCCGATCCGCCGGAGGCCACCCAGGAACAGCCCCGAGCGGACACCTTTCTGCAAGGCCTGGGGCTGCAGCAGCTGATCGGCCATCTCTTCAGCGAGCTTCTGGCGGTGGAATGTCATTTTGGAGATTTTATCGAATTTCGATAATTATCTAAATTCAATAATTTTCACCATATTCCCCGGCGAGCTCTCGGAGCTGTCCAGTCTTCCGCCCTTGTCGCTGCGCCGAACGTCTGGTTCTGGCATGTGCCGAGCCGAAACCTGCACTTGAAAGCCGCAACAACCTATTCGAACTGCACAGCTAGGCCATCGTCGGGCGAACCCGGGTGGCGTTGCGGCCAAGCGTCTCTAGACTGGGCCTTATCGACCACTCGCGCCGCCGCCACGCCATGACCGCTCGCCACCACACACGCCTTGCCTGCGCAGCAGCCGCCGTCGCCGTCGTCGCCGCGACGGCCGCACTGGCGCCGCGCGATGCCCATGCCCAGGCCAGCCCGAGCTGGCCCGACAAGACGGTCCGCATCCTCGTGGGCTCGCCGCCCGGCGGCCCTTCGGACATCACGACCCGCCTGTTCGCCGAGCAGCTGCACCAGCGCACCGGCCAGCCGGTCGTGGTGGAGAACAAGCCGGGCGCCGGCAACAACCTGGCGGCGGCGGTGGTGGCCCAGTCCGCACCGGACGGGCACACGTTGGTGATCAGCCCGGACACGGTGGTCACCACCAACCCGCTCGTCTACCGCAACATGCCGTTCGACGCGCGCAAGGACCTGTTGAACGTCTCCGTGCTGACCACCTTCACGCAGTTGCTGGTGTGCAACCCCCATGTCAAGGCTGCCACCGTGCCCGAGCTGGTGGCGCTGTCCAAGACGCAGCCGATGACCTATGCCTCGGGCGGACCGGCGGTGCCGGGGCACCTGGCCGCCGAGATGTTCCTGCAGAGCACCGGCGCGACGATGCGCCACATCCCGTACAAGGGGCCCGCGCCGGCAACGCTGGCGGTGCTGGCGGGCGAGGTCGACTGCGGCTTCCTGGCCACGCCGACGGTGCTGCCGCAGGTCAGGGCCGGCAAGCTGACGGCGCTGGCGGTGTCGTCGGCACAGCCTTCGGCACTCGCGCCGGATGTGCCGACGCTTGCGCGCGCGCTGAACCAGCCCGGGCTCGACATCACCTTCAAGCTGGTCCTGCAGGCACGCCGCGGCACGCCGGCGCCGATCGTGCGCGCCCTCGAGCAGCACGCGGCGGCCATCATGGCCATGCCGGAGATCCAGGAGAAGCTGCGTGCCTCCGACCTGACGGCCGTCGGCAGCAACAGCGCCGACGCGGAGCGCACGATCCAGGCCGACGCCGCGCGCTGGGCGCCGGTGGTGAAGAAGCTCGACCTGAAGATGGACTGAAGGCGCGCGGCGCGCCGTCCGTCAGCCGGTCTTGGCCGCTTCCAGCACGTCGCGCGTGCGCATGGCCTCGCGCCGCGCGGCGGCTTCGAAGTCGTTGCCGTCGGACGCGTACAGGATGGCGCGCGACGAGTTCACGATGATGGGCGCGTCCGGACGCCAGCCGGCCTTGACAGTGGCCGCCGCGTCGCCGCCCTGCGCGCCGACGCCGGGGATGAGCAGCGGCGCCGTGGGCGCGAGCGTGCGCACCCGCTCGATCTCGGCCGGGTAGGTGGCACCCACCACCAGGCCGAGCTGGCCGTTGAGGTTCCAGGGGCCTTGCACCAGGCTGGCGATGTGTTCGTACAGCAGCGGCTCGCCGGGCACGCTGGCCAGCCGCTGCGCCTGCAGGTCGTCGCCGCCGGGGTTGCTGGTGCGGCACAGCAGGAAGGCACCCTTGCCTTCGTACTTCACGTAGGGCTCGACCGAGTCGAAGCCCATGAAGGGCGACAGCGTGACCGCGTCGGCGCCGTAGCGCTCGAAGGCCTCCACCGCGTACTGCGTGGCGGTCGCGCCGATGTCGCCGCGCTTGGCGTCGAGGATGACCGGCACGTGCGGCGCATTGCGGTGCATGTGCTGGACCAGCTGCTCGAGCTGCATCTCGGCGCGATGCGCCGCGAAGTAGGCGATCTGCGGCTTGAAGGCGATGGCCAGGTCGGCCGTGGCGTCGACGATGCGGGCGCAGAAGTCGTAGATGCGGCTGGCATCGCCCTTCAGGTCGCCGGGAAAGCGCGAGGGTTCGGGATCCAGGCCAACGCACAGCAGCGACTGGTTCTGATGGGCCGCACCGCGCAGCTGGTCAAGAAAGTTCATGATCCCGAATTGTAGGTGTCGCCCCTGGGCTGCAGCGGCAACGCCACGCCGGCGCGCTCAGCCTTTGGCGTCGAAGAGCGACGCGGCCAGGCACAGGTCGGCCCACGCCTTGGCCTTGGCCGGCGCGTTCTTGAGCAGGAAGGCGGGGTGGTAGCTGGCGACGACCGGCGCGGCGCCGGGTTGCTCGTCGAGCGGCTGGGCCTGGCCGCGCAGCTTGCCGATCGGCCCGTCGCGGCGCAGCAGCGCCTGGGCCGCCAGCGGACCCAGCGCCAGCACCACGCGCGGTGCCAGCGGGAGGGCCTGGGCGCCGAACACCTCGTCCCAGGGGCGCGGCACGTCGGACCCGGTCTGCGCGGCGCCGCGATGCAGGCGCACCAGGTGCACCGGCACGCTGCCCGCGTGCAATTGCAGCGCGCGCAGCATGGCGTCGAGCAGGCGGCCTTCGTCACCGGCACGCGGATCGTCGTCGTGGCGGCCCAGGGCATCGGGCGCCATGTCGGCCACCACCAGCCAACCGCCAGTGGCGTCCGCCGGCCCGTGCAGCAGGCGCGGCGCATCGGCCAGCAGGGTCTGCGCGCCGGGCATCAGGGCGGTGGGCCGGCCGCGCGCGGGCGCCGGGCTTTCCGCGGACGGCGGCTGCGCGGCCGCGTCGCGCAAGGGGGTGCGCGACGCCGCGGCGGCCGGGGCGAACTCGCGCGGCGACAGGTCCTGGTCCGCCGGGCCCTGGCCGGGCGGCAACGCCGCCGCGCCGTCGGGAGCCGGCACCGCGGCGGCGCGGTCGGGCGCCGCGCCGGCCGGGCCGCCTGGCGCCGATGGAGCGGGAGCGGCGCCCTGCGCCGCGGCACGGGCCGCCTTGCGCTGCAGGTCGGCCAGCCAGTCGAGCCGCACGCCCATGGCGCCGAGCATGGCCTGCCCGCGCGCGTCGAGCGTGAACAGCCGCGCCGGACGGTCGGCGGCCGCCGCATCGCCTGCGGGGCCGTCCTGGCGCGCGTCGAGTCCGGTCGGGGCGCTCATTGCAGGCCGCCCCAGGCGCTCTCGCGCTCGTTCAGGCGCAGGCTCATGACGATGGCGTCCTCGCGGTGGTGGTTGAAGGAAGGGTAGTAGCCCTTGCGCAGGCCGACGCGGCGAAAGCCGTTGCGCTCGTACACCTCGAGTGCGCGCTGGTTGCTCTGGCGCACTTCCAGCCAAAGCCACATGGCGCCCTGCGTCAGCGACCAGCCCCGCAGCGCTGCGAGCATGAGCGGCGCCCAGCCCTGGCGCTGGTGCTCAGGCGCCACCGTGATGTTGAGCAGGTGGACCTCGTCGACACCCTTCATGGCGATGAAGTAGCCCAGCAGGGTCCGGTCGGCCACCAGGACTTGGCAGTGATAGCCCACGGCCAGCGAGTCGGTGAAATTGCCGCGCGACCAGGGATGCGAATAGGCGCGCTGCTCGACGGCGCAGACGGCCTCGAGCCAGTCGAGCGTCATGGGCTCCAGGCGCGCTTCCAGGGGGTCGAGTACGGCACTCATGGGGAGGATGGTGCCACCGCGGCGGCCTTGGCGGCTTCCCGCTCGGCGGTGGTAAGCGCGACTTTATCGCGGACGTACAGCGGCCAGGCATCGGCGGCGGCGACGTCCAGCCCCTGCGCCAGCATGGCCGGCGCCAGCTCGAGCATGGCGACGGCACCCGGCAGCGCCGGAAAGCGCGCGGCGCCGGCGGGCAGGCGCTCGCCGTAGGCTTCGAAGGCATTGCCGGCCAAGGCCCAGTCCGCACCCGCGAACACGTCCTCGGGAGCCAGCAGCTGCGGCTCGGCCGGCGGCGGCAGCTGGCCGTCGGCCAGGCCGCTGAAGTCGTAGCGCCCCGCGTAGACCTGGTCCATGCGTGCATCGAGCAGGGCCACCACGCGCCTGGCTCCGTGGGCCCGGCGCGCCTGCTCGGCCACGGCCAGCAGGGTGTCGACCGGCAGCAGGCGCAGGCCGGCGCCGAAGGCCAGGCCCTGGGCCACGGCACAGGCCGTGCGCAGGCCGGTGAACGACCCCGGCCCGCGGCCGAACGCGATGGCGTCGAGGTCGCGCAGGGCCAGGCTGGCCTCGGCCAGCAGCGACTGGATCAGCGGAATCAGCGTCGCCGAGGCCTGGGCGCCGCCGGCGGCCTCGCGCGCGATCAGGTGGTCGCCGTGGCGCACGGCGACCGAGAGCACTTCGGTGCTGGTGTCGAATGCCAGCAGGCGCGCGGCGTGTTGCGCCATGCGTCAGGCTCCGCTCGCCGCCACCCGCGGCGCGATGGCGGCACGCTGCACGCCGAACAGGATGCCGGCCGTGACCAGCAGCAGGCCGGCCAACAGGCTCCAATGCAGTGGCTCGCCCAGGAAGATCACCGCGCCCATGGCCGACAGGCCGGGCACGAGCGACGTGATCATGGTCGAGCGCACAGGGCCGAAGTACTGGATCATGCGGGTGAAGCTGATGCCGGAGATGACCACCGAGCCGACGCCCTGGAACAGCATCTGGAACGCGAACTCGCTCCACGGCGCCGTGCCGAGGTGGGATCGCACCGCACCGAAGGCGGCCAGCAGCGCGTAGACGGGCAGGTAGGTGAAGACGGCGAACGCCGTCAACGCGATGGTGGCGCGCACCGCGTCCAGCCCGAAGCGGCGCGCGGTGACGCTGTAGCAGGCCCAGCAGAAGGCGGCGCTCATGAAGAGCAGGTCGCCCTTCCACACCTGGCCGTCGCCATCGAAGGCATGCAGCAGGCTGCGTCCACCGACCATCAGGTCGCCGGCGACGATCAGCCCCAGGCCCACGGCCCGCGCCGGCGTGATGTGGTCGCGCAGGACCCAGGCCGCCAGCAGCGCCGTCCACAGCGGCAGGCTGCCGGGCATCAGGACCGAGGCATGCGCCGCCGGCGCGAAGAAGAATCCGGCATAGGCCAGCACCGCGTAGGCCACACCAGCCAGCGCGCCCACGCCGGCAGTCAGGCGCAGGGACAGCGGCGACAGCCCGAACAGCGAGCCGGCCGCCGGATCGGTGGCGCGCAGGCGCCGCACCATCCAGAAACCCCAGGGCAGCAGGACCACGCCGGCGCCGGCGATGCGGGCAAAGGTGATGTCGAAAGGCGTGAGCGAACCCGACGCCGAGGCGCGGGCGATGACGATGAAGGCGGTCCACACCACCACGGTGACCACCGCCGCACCGATGCCGAAGGCCCGCGGCGAAAGGCGTGAGGCAGGGGGTGAGGTGCAGGACATCGGCCGATTATCCCGGCCCGGATAATCGGCCGCATGTTCACGGCCATTTCCGCCCGGGCCACGCGCCGCGTGGCCGCTCTCCTCGCCCTTGCGGCCACACCCGCCCCGGCCCCCGTCCCCACCGCATCCGGCGCGCCGCTGGCGCCGCGCCCGCGCCGTGCCACGCCAGCGGTGGCGCTGATCGCCCCGCTCTTGCTGGCCGCGGGGCTGGCCGGTGCCCAGCCGGCCGTCTCCCGCCTCCCCGGAGGCACCGCCCAGGCGCCCCTTGCGGCCGCAGGCCTGGCCGATCCCGGCATGGCCCTGCCGCCGGAGGTCGAGGCGGCGCTGGCGCAGGCCAGGGTGCCGTCGGATGCCGTGAGCTTCCTCGTGGCCGACGCCGACGGCACGCGCGCGCCCCGGCTCGCCTGGCGCAGCCAGGCGCCGATGAACCCGGCATCGGTGATGAAACTGGTCACCACCTTCGCCGGACTCGACCTGCTGGGCCCGGCCTACACCTGGAACACGCCGGTCTACATCGACGGCCCGGTACGGGGCGGCACGCTGCAGGGCAATCTCTACATTCGCGGCAGCGGCGATCCGAAGCTGGTGATCGAACGGCTGTGGCTGTTGCTGCGACGGGTGCAGGCCATGGGCATCGAGCGCATCGGCGGCGACATCGTGCTGGACCGCAGCGCCTTCGACACGGGCGAGCCCGACCCGGGCGCGTTCGACGGCCGGCCGCTGAAGTCCTACAACGCCGGCGCCGACGCGCTGCTGGTCAACTACAAGTCGGTGGTGCTGCGCTTCGTGCCGGACACGGCCGCGCGGGTGGCGCGCGTCAGCGCCGAGCCGCCGCTGGCCGGCGTGCGCATTCCCGCCAGCGTGCCGCTCTCGGGCAAGGGCTGCGGCAACTGGCGCGCCCAGCTGCAGGCGGACTTCCAGCCCACCGCCTTCGGCTTCGCCGGCACGCTGCCTGCCGACTGCGGCGAAATGCAGTGGCCGCTGGCATACCCCGATCCGCCGGGCTTCGCCGCGCGCGCCATCGGCGGCCTGTGGGCGGAGATGGGCGGCAGCCTGGCCGGCACGGTGCGCGACGGCCAGGTGCCGCAAGGCCTGGCACAGGCCTTCGAGCTGCAGTCGCCGCCGCTGGCCGAGGTGGTGCGCGACATCAACAAGTACAGCAACAACGTGATGGCGGACCAGCTGTTCCTGACGCTGGGCCTGCAGCAGCGCCGGCGCGGCACGTTCGGCGCCGCGCGCGGCACCGTGCGCCAGTGGTGGAACGAGCGCGTGGGCACCGGCGAGGGCGGCCCGGTCGTGGACAACGGCTCGGGCCTGTCGCTCGAAGGCCGCGTGACGGCCGCCGGGCTGGCGCGCATGCTGCAGGTGGCCTGGCATTCGCCGGTCATGTCCGAGCTGATGGCGTCGCTGCCCGTGGCCGGCGTGGACGGCACGCTGCGCCGGCGCAACCTGCGCTCGGGCGCGACCGCGCACCTGAAGTCCGGCACGATGCCCGAATACGGCGTGGCCGCCCTCGCCGGCTTCGTGGACGGCGCCAGCGGCCGGCGCTACGTGCTGGTGGCCCTGGCCAACCACGCCAACGCGGCGGCGGCGCGCGGCGCGTTCGACGCGCTGGTGGACTGGACGGCAACCGACCAGTAGCCACGCGCGCAACACCGGCTGGCGAAATCGAACTGAAAGCGCCATCCCCAACACTGGCTGCTCCTATCAACCATTTCAAATGGGAGCTTTCCATGTGCGGTGAAGTCTTACTCGGGCTCAAGCTGATGCAGAACATCTTGAAGCCCAACGTCAACATCGGTGGTGCAGGTGGATCGTCGACGGACGCCCGACGGCAGGCGATGAACCTCATCGATTTCGAGCGCACGCCCAACGGCATGTCCGCCAGCGTGAGCGCAGGCGCCCATGCCAGTGCGAACGCGACTGCGAGCGCCGGCGCCTACGCCAGCGCAAATGCCTACTCGGGCGCCAGCCTCGGCAACTACGGTGGCGGCAGCCCGAGCCCTCAGGCAACCATGAGCCGCGAAGAACTGGGCCACGCCCTGGACAAAGGCGCGCCCCACGCCTGCTCGAATGCAGGGAGCGCATCGTCCTCGCCCTCGCCCTCGCCCTCGCCCTCGTCCTCGTCCTCGTCCTCGTCCTCGGCGACAATCGAGCGGAGATTCCGTCGGATGGACGCCAATCGGGATGGCATGGTCTCGCAGCAGGAGTTCCGGGATTTCGCGGCGTCCAGGGCCTCGCGGGGCGCGTCCGGGCCCTATCCGCCCCCATCTTCCGCCGTGCCGTCCGGCATGCCGGGGTACGCGGCACCGAGCGGGCCGTCCGGATATCCGGGGGCGAACTTTTCCGCGCTCGACGCGGACCGCAATCACGTCATCAGCCGAGGCGAAGCCCGCGCTTCACCAATGCTGGCCGCACGCTTCAACGAGATCGACATGATCCGGCAGACCGTCCCCGGCGGCAGCGAAGCGCCGGGCAGCGGCTATCTCAACCACCAGAAGCTGGGTGCGTTCCACGACTTCGCGGCCGCCAACGGCCTCTCCACCGCCGGGATTCCCGGGTAGGCGGCCGCAAGTGAAATGCCAACGAAGAGTTGGCTCCATACGATGAATTCGCCGGCCCGATCGAGAGTCGGTGCGAGTTCTCAACCCAACTATCCGAGGTGATCAAATGAACGTACTGAGTGGAACGCTGAACAATCTTGTGGGCAATGGTGGGTCGGCTGCTCCGGCTGCGGGTGCAGGCGGCGGCGGTGCAGCCGGCGGTCTCGGCAGTCTTTCGTCCCTGCTCGGGGCAGGCGCCGAACCGCTCCAAGGCATTGCCCAGCTGATCGACGCCATTGGCCAGGGCGTCGCCGGCACGGGCGCTACGGGTACTCCGCAGGCAAAGCAGGTCTCCCAAGGCCTTCAGGCGGGAGCGCAGCTCGCAAACAGCTTCGGGCCGATCGGCGGCATCGTCGGCAGCGCCCTGGGCCTGGCGAGTTCGGTCATTTCCTGACGCGAAGGCCGTCGGCCCGCAGCGGCCGACGGCCAGCCCCGCCTGCCTGCCTGCCTCGAGCATCGAGCCGCGCTCGCTGGCGCCGTGCCAGTGCAATCCCGGTTCGCGTAACGAAGAACCGTCGCCGCCGTTACAACCACGAAAGGCTGGCGAAACCTCCTGTCCGTAGGATGAACTCGCGCGTCGTCAAGGCGCGTGAGCATCATTCATTCATCGAATCAGGAGGAACGCAAAATGGCAGAGATCCAGGCCACCGCCAGCACCAGCGGCATTGCCGCATCCATGAGCCAGCAGTTTGCCGAGCAGGCGCAGCAGCAGCTATTGGTCCAGAGCCTGGCTGCTCGTTCGCAGCAGGAGGCGCACAACCGAACGCTGATCTTTCAATCTTCCTCGGAAATCATGAAGAACAGCTTCGACTGCATCAAGGATGCAATCAAGAACGGCGCAAAGACGCAATAACGTGCCACGCCCGAAACGCACGGGACGTGACGACATCGAGGCCGGCCCGTCCGGCCTTTTTCCGCCCTGAAGGCACCCCGATCGAACAGCAATGAATGTCGAAGCCCTGACCCGGAATCTCCTGCTCATTGGAACAACGGCCGCGTGGTCGAACCACCCGGAGCCGGCCGAGCAGATCTTCAACGGCATCATTCGCTACCGAGCCGACAATCGATGCGCGCACCTGGGCCGGTGCCTGATCCCGTTGTCGAAGAATGACGTCCCCGAGACGATCTCCCAACTGCGCGTGGTCGTGCAGAACTTCCCCGATTTTCGCGATGCCAAGCTGATGTTTGCGCAGATCACCAACCACGCCGGTGACGAAGCCTGGCGGTACTGGGTGGAACAGATTCTCAAGGACGAAGTCCAGGACTCGATTCGCCAAAAGGCACTCGCGTTGCTGGAACAGTCGCCGCGCGCATTCATCCCGCCTCATTCCATCAAGGGGTGACCGGAAGGGCCTTCGCAGCGGCACGCCAGCCGCGCCGGCCATCTCATCCGGGAATCATTCCCCCATGCGCGGGAGGCGGCGCCGCAGATGCGTTGCGAAGCCCGTCCCTCGCTGTCGACAGGAGCTCGCGAACCAGTCGATCGCGCGGATCATCACGTTGTCCAGCGGGCGATTGGCCGGGCCGCGGCGCGTGCACGTCGCCGGCCACCGCATTGAGCAGCGCGTTCATGCCGCCGGCAAGTCGCTCCTCCTTGGCCGGATCACTCCCGTTGTTGGCGCGCGCGGCTTGCAGCGTCAGCCGATTCCTGTCGGAGAGATCAAGTCCCTTGATGATGACCGTGTCGTCGCCCTGACGCATCAGGACGTCATTCGAGTGCCGGTTCTCGGGTGACTGCTTCGTCTCGACGTCCAGCGAGACGCCCTTGGTCGCCACGGACAGATTGCGGCCGGGGATGATCGGCTCCCCGAGAATCCGCCGCCGTTGGCCGGTCTGCGGATCGGACAACGACATCTGGGAGGAGCGCTTGTCAAGATTGACGACTGCGCCATTGGACAACCCCACATCGGCCACATTGCCATCATGGCGGAGCACTTCGAAGTGCCGTGTGCGTTGGCCGCGTTTGAGTTCGACCGGGGCGCCTGGCGCCGCAGACGTGGAGTGCACGCCGGCACTGCCAAGCTCAGCCTGCAGTTGATCCAATGCCTTCCGGATATCCGGCGGGAATCTGTCGCCCGCTTTCTGCCGCAAGTCGGCGACACGCGCCAGCAGCGCCTGCGGGCCCGCGAGGTCATCTGACTTGCCGGCAAGTGTCGCGGCGACGCCTCCATAGCGCATCTCCAGAATCTGCTCGAGCGCCTTCCAGCTGGCCGCCAGTGCGGAGAAGCCTCGATTCCCGCCTGCCGCTTGCGCAGGATCGTCGAGCAACCGCATCCCGGGCCCGGGCGAGGCAGGCGACCCCACGCGGGGCCCGTCAATCCGATTGACCGTCGACTCCGTTCCGCGAATTGAATTGATAGCCATCTTGTGCCTCGAAGCTTCTTGGAAAATTCGCCCGGCTCGCAGTGCCGGACATCACAGCAGGAAATGATGTCGTCGCCGAGGCTGTCCGAGTCGAAAAATTCTGGCACAAGGTGCAAAAACTCTCTGCTCGGGCCCGCATTGCTGTGACGGCGAATTCCGACAGCGCGCCACGCCTGACCGCATTCAATCGCTCCTGCTTGCGTAGTTCCTCAGTGAGGTGGCTTGCACGCCATCAAGGAAGGACGAGGCCGCCGCCTTTGGTCCAGCCGACCGGTCCGACGTCGGGTCGGCCACGTCGTCGCGGCGTACGAGGCGATATCCGTGCCAGTATTCGGCAGAACGCGGCGCCTCGGCTTGTGCCGTTCGCAGATGCACGTTCACCGCGCTCGCTGCCTGCCGCGCCTGGGCCGCGGGCGTATCGGACCGCGATGCCAGGATCATTGCAAGACCTGCGCTCGGCACTTGACGGGAGATGGCTTCGATTGCGCTCATCGGTCAGACGCTCCTGCTGGCGATCGACATGATTCTTCAGGGCGCCATGGCCGGCGCCGGGTCCGCCGGCCCGGCGCCGGCAACCGGCATGGCCTCGGCTCCTGCGCCCTCGCTCATGTACTGAATGAGAAGTTGCGCAGCGGCTTCGCGATCTTGCGCCGGCAACGCCTGCGCGCATCTTTCGAGCATTGCAACGGCGCTCTTCGTGACCGGCGACTGGCCCGTCGGATCCAGTCGACTGGCGAGGACTGCCGTATTGAGCAGGCGCTCGAATTCCTCCAGCGTCGCTGCATCCTCCGGGGCCTGGCCTGCGCCCTCCGCCGCCGCCGCGCCGTCGACCGGCGCATCGCCTCCCGGCGCACCTTCAGCGGCCGGCGCCGCCGAGCCTGCATCCGCCGATGGTTCTTCGGCTGCCGGCTCAGCCGCCGGCTCGGCCGCCGCTTCTGCAGGGCCCGCGTCTTCGCCAACCGGCGCAGGCGCTTGCGTGGCACCGCGCGCCTGTCCGTCGTCCATTCCGCCTGCGGGCATCGGCGTGCCCATCCGTTCAGGGGAGTTGACGGCCGCAGACCCGGTTCGACCGCCCTGCGATGCAGGGTCCACGTTGGCCGGCCGGTTGAAGTCCGCCTGCGACGGAACGCCTGCACCACCTGCGAACGCACCGCGCAGCCCCGCGAACTTTTCGCCCGCGCTGGTGAGCCGGCTTTCGTTCGGATGGCGGCCGCCGGGTTGGCTCAAGGCCTGGGCCAGGTTGCCCAGCCGCGCCGGGCTGGCCGTTCCCGCCGCAGATCGCCCGTTGTTGACGCCTGCAGCCGGGCCGGAGAGTCCCCGCGCGACCTGCGAACGGCCGGTCCCTGCGGATCCGGCGTCCGTCAGCCGCATCGCGTTGCCCCTTGGCGCGGCACGCGCAACGCCGGACATCGACGGCGTCCGCATCGATGAAGGCGCGCGCCCGCCTGTCCCCCTGACGCCGGTTGTAGTCGTTGCCATTGTTCAGCTTTCGTTATGACAGATATTCCTGACCGAAGTCGATCCGGAGCGGCTCCGTACGCGGAGCCGCCCCAGCCGTCGTCACTGCGTCTTCGCGCCGTTCTTGATGCTTTCCTTGCAGCAGTCGAAGGCGTTCTTCATCATTTCCGTGCTGGTTTGAAATCCCAGCGTCCGGTTCTGGCTGTCCTGCTGCGACTTGGACGCCAATGCCTGGACTTGCTGCTGCTGCGTTGCTTGCTGCGCAAACTGCTGCTGCATCTGTTGGAAGATTGCTTGAGAGTTGCCGTTTCCGTTGACTTGGGTTGCCATGATTGCCTCCAGAAGATGAGATGAAAGGTCAAGCGCAGACACGAGGTGTATCGCGCCACTCGATGCTAGGCCGCACCGATTTCATCGACATTTCGCAGGCGGCCGGACAGCGCTCGACGCTTTGCGATGCTTTCGGAAATGAATTCGAAAGGACATGCGTCCATGCTCCTGGCTTCTCATGCGGCAACGAACGCCGGCATGAGCGGCTTCTTTCCCAATGGAGAAAATCGATGTCAATACGTGCAACGGGCGGCGCCAATCCCGCACGCATCCGGTCGAGCGAAATGCAACGTGCCGGGTCTCCCGGTGCCGGCGCAAAGGGCGCCGGCGGCAGCACCGCCAATCTGATCGAGTCGCAGGCCAGCCGCATGGCCGAAAGCGGCGCGCAGCAGCAGGCGATTCAGCAACTTGCGTCCAGAAGCCAGATGGACAGCCAGAACCGGACGTTGGCCTTTCAGGCCGCCACGCAGGGAATGAACAAGAACTTCGAATGCCTGAAAGAGGCGATCAGGAACGGCGCCAGGACGTAGCCGCCAGGCCAGCGCCGCCGACCCCGGGGCCAGGGCACGTCGGTCGGCGTTGCGGGTGTGCTCAGATCTCGAACGCGATCGTGCGCAAGCCCAGCTCCCACAGTTCGAGGACGACGGAAAATGCCGAGGTGCCGAACAGAATTGCCCCGAGGACGCAAAGGACGATCTTCGCGCTGGTTCCCAGGGACTGGTCCTGAACCTGAAATATCGACTGAATCAAGGCAATCACGATGCCCACCGCCGAGATGGCAAGGACGGCAGGCAGCACGAGCTCGTAGATCGCCGTAATGCAGGCTTGATAGATCTCTTCCAATTCACGGCCTCATTGCAAGACGCGGGCCCATCACGCAGATCCCGAATGCGTCATGGTGCTTCGAGATCGATACTGACCCGTCCCGCGGGCACGACACGCACGTTGTCCTTGAGCTCCTGATACGACAGGACGAACACGTCGGGATGGGTCTGCGCAAGGATCTTCCTGATGTATCTCCTGATGTCCATGCCGCATATGACCGCGGTCGGCACGTCGCCCCGACCACCCAGCATCGCCTGCTGCAAGCTTGCCTGGAGCGACTGGATCCGGTCCGGCGAAAGCGTCAGGTAGCTGCCGTTCGCTGAATGTTGAATGGATTCACGCACGGCCTGCTCGCTCGAAGGATCCAGCACGATGCCATGCAGTTCGGAACCGCCGCGGGCCGCGCGGTAGGTAACGTACTCACCGAGATCGCAGCGGATGTACTCGGACAGCATGCCGCTGTCTTTCTCTCTGCTGCCCCAGGATATGAGGCTCTCGCAGATGACGCGCATGTTCCTGATCGAAATGCCCTCTTCCAGCAGGCGCTTGAACACCTCGGAGACTCTTTGGACGGGAACGATCTCCGTCAGTTGCCGGGCCAGCCCGCCAAGATGGACATCGGCGGCCTCGAGGATGTATTTGGTCTCGTTCATCCCGACGAAGCGACCAATGTTCGCGCGGACTGCCGCAACCACCAGATGCGCGAGCACTTCCTCGCACGTCAGGTCGTGTCCGGCACCATCGCACGCCACTTCGAGTGCGGGCGCCCAACTCATCGGGCCAAGGCCTGGCACGTCGATGCAGTCCTGCGCGTCTGCAGGCGAGTCAGCCTTGACGGCGCGAAGCACCTGCCCTGGACGCCAGACGAGCGAGAAGAAAGGCACCTCGTAGACCGCCACCACGATCTGGTTCCTGTCGAGTCCACCTCCGTGAGTGATCTGGGCGCCCGGGAACGGGAAGCCCAGTTCGGCGTTCAGCTGGGTGCGCAGCGCATTCAGGTGAAAGTTGAAGCGTCCGGGCCGCAACTTCTCCGTCAGGCCCCTTTCCATCCGCAAGCTGAGCGGCTCCGTGATGGAGCTCTCGGACTCCGAGACGAAATTCGGAACCTCCTCCGAGCCCTCGCGCGCCAAGGCTGGCACGGGCACGCGATTGACCTGGACCATGCTTTGCTTCCTGAACGGCGAGACGAGGTAGCGAACCACCATCAGCGCAAGCCCCATGATCAGGAAGTAGAGCAGCGGAAAGCCAGGAATCAAGGCCAGCGCCACAATGAGCGAAGCGGCCACGAGCAGTGCGCGCGGCTGTCCGAGCAATTGATTCACGATCGCCGCGCCGAGGGTTTCTCCACGTCCGGTCGGTGACCCCACGCGCGTGGCGACAAAGCCGGCCGTCACGGCGATCAGCAGCGACGGAATCTGGGAAACAAGCGCATCGCCGATCGAGAGAACGGAATAAGTGTTGGCCGAGGCCCCGAACTCCATGCCGCGGTAGAGGACGCCCACGAGAATTCCGACCACGAGATTGAGCAGCATGATGATCAGTCCCGCAATGGCGTCGCCCTTGATGAACTTCATCGCCCCGTCCATTGCGCCGTAGAACTGGCTTTCCAGCTCGATGTGGCGGCGCTTGGTCTTCGCTTCCGCGGCTGCAATGTGGCCATTTCGTAGGTCGGCATCGATCGCCATCTGCTTTCCGGGCATGCCGTCGAGGGTGAAGCGCGCGCCGACTTCGGCCACGCGCTCCGCGCCTTTGGTCACGACCATCAATTGCACCACCGTGACGATGGCGAACGTCGTGATTCCGACCAGCAGATTTCCGCCGACGATCATCTGCCCGAAAGCTTCGATGATCCGCCCGGCTTCTCCGTGGAGGAGGATCAGCTTGGTGGACGCGAGGTTGAGCCCCAGGCGGAAAAGCGTGGTGATCAACAACAGCGACGGAAGGGAGGAAAGCTGCAGGGGGCCCGTGACGTACGTGCCGACGATCACCAACAGGAAGCTGAAGGCGAGGTTCATGGCGACGCCGATATCCAGCGCCAAGGCCGGCACCGGCACCAGGAGCAGGAGAATCGACGCGAGCAGAATCGCCGCGAAGAGCAGATCGGAGTTCTGGAGCAGGGCGTCCATGATCCGGTTGTCGCTCAAGGGCGGCGCGTGAGGCGACGAGCTGTTGTCCATTTCGATCAGAACGAATAGGAGCGGGAAACGACCCCGAGGAGGCGGTACAGGTTGTCCGCCGATGCAATCAGAAGAAACTTCAAGGGCGTTGCGATCGAATTCAGCTGCAACTGCGACATGCCGACGACCTGCAGGATGGACGCGATGACGAAGTCAATGGCCAGGAAGACCAGGTACAACACCATGCCGATCTTCAGTGCTCCCGTGATCTCTGCGCAGACGAAGAGCACGGCAAGATCGGCAAACGGCGCCTCCTCCATGGTCACATCGACGTCGACGTGGTCGCCGCTTTCCAGATCGCTTCGATACCTTTGCGTGAGCGAATCACCGATGTTCTTCGCCATGAAGCTGCGCAGCGGGAACGAGACGAGCTCGAGTATTTCGAGGCCATCGTTGATGGAAAGGCCGCCAGGTGTCTCGAGGCTGACCTCTTCGCCCAAGCGCGCCGCAACCTCCTCGATCACCGGATGCATTGTCTGAAGCGTCAGCACGATCGCGAAGGCATTGATCACCATGGCAGGAGGCGCCTGCTGCAGCCCGATGGTGGTCTTCAGAATGTTCAAGACGATGGTGAACTTCAGGAAGCAGGTGCACAGGACGAAGATGCCGGCCATGAGGCTCAGCAGCAGCAGCCCCCAAAACAGGACGCCCGGGTTCTGGTAGATCATCTGGTTCGTCTGCCTCCATGGAAGCCATGGCGTGACCCGCATTCGCACATGGCGCGCCAACTATGAGGCGTCGGCCTTGCGCGCCAACATGCTTTCGATGCAGACACCCAGGCGCCCGCTGGCGGACACCAGCACGCCCGTACCGACGACCGAGCTCTGCATGACGATGTCGACGGCCACGGGCGCCTGGCTGTCGGTGATCGCCTTGAGATCGATCAGCGAGCCCGGCTCCAAGGCCATGAGCTCCTTCACCTTCAGGCGCTTCCTGGCCACGATGAACATCAGGTCGATCTCGAGCATCTCGAGCCCCGACAGCTTCGACAACTGGCCGTCGGCTCCTCCTTCTTCGAGGTTGCTTTCGCTTTCAGACATATTTGATACAGAGGTGATTTCCAGTAGAGCGCCTTGGACCTTTCCGCCTCCAAGCCTGGCGAGATTGTGGGAAAGCACGATGTCCACGGATACCGCGTCGGCTTCCGGGCTGTGCGCTCCGAGCAGCACCACATCGCCCGGCGCCAACCCTTGAAACTCCGCCAACGCGACGGAAGTCCTTCCGCAGGAAAGCAGCAACTCGATCGACTGGCGCTTCAGGAAGTCGAACAGTTCGCGGCTGGGCGCCGGCGCAGTCGCCGTGCAGTGCGGCGCGATGCCGCAGGCCTTGAGAAGCACCAGGTCGACCGTGCCGCCGTCTTCTTCCGCGCTGATGCATTTGACCGGGCACTCGATCAGGCTCAACCGGCCGCAGTACTCGATCTGTTCGAACGTCTCCAGACCGAATGCCGCGCGCAGCAGCCCGGCATGGTTGCGGTGCAGGACATAGGCAAACGCCGCCGCCAGCTGACCCCGCCGCAAGACGGCTGCAACGGCAGAGGGCGGGCGGGGACGGACGGCGAACGCCAGCTTTCCGTCGTTCGCCTCGAACGATGCCCAGGCGGAGGCCGGGGACCGGACGCGAGACTCGAGCACCGAGCGGATCGCCGGCGCGCGGCGCAGTTTCGCGACCAGGGCGCTCTGCTGCAGATCGAGCGGCCCCAACTGCGGAAGGTTGGCATGGCGCAGAACCTTCATTTCCTGAGTCGGGCGGGACTCGCCTTGTCCACGTCCAGTATTCGGGCCGAGTAGCCCATGCCGCGCGTCGAGATGATCTCGACCCCGTGCGGCCGCACCTTGCTACGGAACCTGCAGACAATGATCGCGAGCGCGTTGTCGGAAAGTTCGCCATCGAAGCTGAGCATTTCCAAAGCGCTGGCGAAGGAAAGCGTCCTGTTCGGATGCATCGCGAAGTACACGCCGAGCTTCCATTCGCGAGCCGTCATCTGAAACACCCTCGAATCGACGTATGCGACGAGCCCGTCGCAATCGAGCTCCAATCTGCCAAGGGACAGAAAGCGGTCGCGGCGGCGCAGCGACCGGCCTACCAGCGCATGGACCCGCGCCTTGAACTCGCGGGGATCGACGGGAGCCGAGATGACGTCGTCCGCACCGGCCTCGAGAAAGCCTGCGCGGTCGACGGCACAAGGTTCTGCGTCGCAAACGAATATGCAGCTGCTGGCGTTGTGCAGCGCCCGAATCTCGCCGATCAGCTCGCGCAGGCATGCCGAAACCACGGATGCTTCAAGGACAAGAAGGTCGAAGCTTTCGGAGTGCATGATGCGGCGGAGCATCTGCAGGTCGGCAGCCCATTCAACGACGCAGTCCGCTCCGCTGAACATACTGACGACACCGTTCCTGAACTGCCGGTTGCCATGCAGGATGCAGATGCGGACGAACCGATTCTCATGCTCGGGCAGCGCCACGCGGTCTGCGGCGACGACGATCCTGTCATGCTCCATGGCGTTGCCGATCCACTGCGTCATTCCGTGCAAATCGTCTCGGCTTCAGATCGAGAGGCGACTTTCACGCGCCTTGAGCTCGAGGAAGCCGATGGCACCGTCCAGGGCGCTCACCAGGCCGGGAAGTCCGCGGTCCCAAGCGTGGGCCGGTGAACACAGGAGTCTTCTGCGGGCCTGCAGGCTCTCGATCGCTCGCCTGAAAGCATCCGCGCTCGAGTCACCGGCATCGCATGCATCGAGATTTTCGATGAAGGCGGTCAGTTCGTCGTCGGTCATCGGGGGGCCTCCTTCTTGAGTGCTATCTGCAGGGTCCTGCCGTTGACGGAAACGCTCGCGCCCTGCGGCGACCATCGCATCAACTGATACTCGCCAGCCAGCTGGTCGCCAACGTAGACACGCTCCTGATTGGCCAGGACGAGGTATTGCATGCCGGAGAACTGAACGGTGCTCGATATGGTGCTGCGCAGAAGATCCTCGAGCGATATCTCCCTTGCCGGTCCTTCCACGTGCACCATTTCCGCGCGCACGCCATACCGGCCGAGTTCCTCGTTCAACAGCGCCGCAGTGGTGCGCGCAAGTTCGGGGGCCGTGACCGTATGAGCGACGAAGCGGCCCTTGCCTTCGTAGTCGACCGCCAGTGCCTCCGGCCCGAGGAGACTGCGTATCAGACGCTTCGCGTCGTCGCCATCGATCAGTCGCGAGTCGATGTCGAAGTGGGCGGCCAGTTCGAGCAGCACGGCGTCGAGCGCCTGGCGCTCGGAGCGTTTGACGACTCCACGAACCGCTACTGCGCGGTCGCCGGCGCGCTCGAAGGTCACGCCGTCGAGCCCGAGCGCTGAAGTAGCGGCCACGGCCGCATCGAAGGACTCTGCCCTTTGGCTGCGCGCCCGGTGCGCGGAGTACGACCCGAACGCCCATATGACGATTACGCAAAGTGCCGACAGCAGCAGTGCGGGGACGAGGCGCCGCCTGAAGCCGGCATCGTGCAGCAGATCGACAGCCGGGCGACTGGCGGTTGCGGACAAGCGCGTTATGCAGAACTCCGTATCGTCAATGATCTGCGGCTTGCCCAGGCTCCCGACAGAACGCCGTGTGTCCGCGCTTTTGTGCAGCGCGGCAACCGTGATGATGCCCAGAGGCGTTATCTCGATCAGGTACTTCGCGTCGACGTCGAACAGATCCAGGATGGGAATGTCGACGTCGCTGGCCCGCCCCAGAGTCAGCGCAGGACCTTCGAAGTTCTGCGTCATTCCGCCGAGAAGACCCGACCTGAATTCGATGGTGTAGCCGTCCCGCATCATGGCCCTTCGTTCGGCTAGGGAAGAATCCTCGGCTCGACCAGCACCATGCGCACCTTCTCCTTGATCTGGTCGGTCGACCCGCTGAACAGGCGCCCCAGCAGCGGGATGTCGCGAAGGCCTGGCACCCCACTGGCCGACTTTGACTTCTCCTCTACGTTGAGCCCCCCGATCACGATGCTCATGCCTTCGGGCACCACGGCCTGCGTCGTGATGTTGTTGACACGAAACGTGGGAATGCCATCGACTTGCGCGTCCCTCGCGACGGCATCTTCGATCCGGATCGAAAGGTTGATTCCGCGGCTGTCGTCGAGAATGACGCCACGCACGAACAGCTTCATGCCCCCTTCGATCTGCTGGATCTGGCCGGATTGGTAGCCGTAGATCTTGGCGTACATGACGTCGCTGCTTTCGATGGAGGCCTCCATGTTCTCGGTCGTCAGGATGCTGGGGGTGGAGACGATGCGGGCCACGCCTTGCGACTGCAGCGCACGAATGCGCGCCAGCAACTGATTGGCACCGTAGGTCAGAAGCCCGGTCATGTTTCCGGCAACGCTCGATCCGACACTGATGAGGTCCGCGACCTGCGCGCCGGAAGAAGGATTCCAGTCGACCAATCGCGTGGCGCTCCCGATCTTCACGTTCCTGGAGCCGAAACCAAGATCGATTCCGAACTGGTCCAGGTAGCTTTTCTCGAGCTCGAATATGGTGGCCTCGATCTGGATCTGCTGACTTGGCACGTCGAGCGTCCTGATGATCTTCTCTGCCATCCGAAGCGTCTGCTTCGAGCCCGTGACGATGATGGAATTCGTCCTCGGGTCAGTGGAGACCCTGGCTGCGGAACGCGCGCCCTCTTCGCGGGCAGAACCTGCCGCCGCGTCGGGGTCTCCTATGAGAGATCCGATCGAATAAGTGGTGTCGAGCGGGGCGCCGACATCCCTTGCGCGGCGCCCGTCCGATTCTTGCGACACGGCCGCCGTCGCTCCACCGGCGGCATCGGGGCCGTCGCGAGGCAAGGCGCTGCGCAGTATGCTTGCAAGCCCTTTCACACGGCGTTCCCCTTCGATCGTCTTGCTGACCGTGTCGTCGGCCGTCGAGTAGCCGAGCCGGAAGACTTTCGTCTGTTGGGCAAGCGCGGGCCCTTTCGCTCTCACCGTCTGGGCAACGATGTCCGCCATTTCCTTCTGGAAGATTGGCGGAGCGGTGACGACAAGCCGCCCGATCGCATGGTCGGGGATCAGCTGCGCGGCATCGGAACGCATTCCGGTGGCGCGCGAAGCCCGCAACACCGACCCGAGAAGCTCCGGGGGGACAGAATAGGCCGAGGTGGTGGTCTCGTCGGCCGTGTAGATGTAGAACGCGCCGCCCAGTTCCACCGACGTCAGGCTGTGCCTTCTCAACAGGCGCCGGTAGAACGATTTCATCGTGCCCTGGTAGGCGCCGGTCACCGTTCCCTTGACCCTGCGCGAGATGTGCGCGGACAACTTGCACTCCTGGAGCAGATCGCCCAGGATCTGCCGCAGATCCACACCGGGCGCTTCGTAGACCTTGATGCCCATCTGCTGATCGAGACACGAGGCGGCGTGCGCGGTGGGCGCGAAGACCCAGAGCGACATGGCAGCAATGGCGGCGGAGATGACACGATGACTTCTGGTTTCGGACGTCATGCCGCCTCCTCCATCTGGATCTGACGCTGGGCCATTTTTATCTCCGGGTTTCCCTCAGTATTCTTGTGTTCGTCTCGGAGGTCCTGGTCGCTCATCTTGTTCTGCGACAGAAATATGAAGTGCTTCGCAAGCATGTCGACCGGAGACAGAACGACCTTCAGCATCGGCGGAACGGACGCGGCCACGGCGAAGTGCATCACGACTGCACTCCAGAGCATCCCCATCGAGTAGCCCTGCACCGTGTCAAGCGATATGGGGCCAACGATCAGGCGCCTCACCTGGACGACGTAGATGGCAATCGAAGCCATGGCGCAGATCAATCCGAAGACATGGGTCCAGATCTGCGCCTTTCCAAACAAGCGGCCAAAGATCGATGCCGGATTGAACGCCTCCGGTTTTGGCGCAATGTGAGTCAACGACGCTCGCCGCGACAGCAACAGCGCGGCCACAGGTCCGACTGCCATCAGGAGACACCCGAGCGCTGCGGGCCTGACCAGCAAGCCCGCTGACAGTGCAGGAAGGCCGTCGACGCCGGTTGAGGGATCGACACCGGTCTTCCACAGCGACATGGCCTCCTTGAAGGTTGTGTCGGCCAGCAGGTAGAGCGCCGCGAGCGCCGCAAGCTGGAGGGTTGTCTCGAGTGCTCGGCTCGGTTGCGCCTGCTGTCCTTTCTTGCGAAGTTCCTTCAGACGTGTGGGCGTTGGCGGATGCTTTTTCTCGGACATGGCAGAACGCGGGCTAGCGACCGATCCAATACAGCCACCTTGACTGCAGGACGACGTGGATGAACAGGAGAAGGATCAGCAGTTGAACGCCCGCCGCCAGCTCCGAGAGACGGAACAGATTGCTTTGTTGATCAATCTGGCCAAGAGCAATCTCAATGCTGGCGATCGCGACGCACAGCGGCAAGGCCAGCGTCGCGGCCTGCCGCAATGTGCTGACGAGCGAACCCTCGATGTTCGACAGCCGCGGCATGGACCAGCTGGACGGACCGTGGTCGAGTACTGCCCCGTGCGAATCGCGCACCGCGTCGATCCCGAGGCGGAACAATTCGTACACAAACTCGTCATTCAAAGACGCGATGCAGTAGCCCATGAAGATCAGTTGTAGTGGAGGGGATGCCTCATCCTGATACACGAATGAAGATACCTTCGCCTGTTGCTTCAGGAGTGCATCGATAGCGGACGCCCCGACAAACACGGCGAAAAACGGTAGTGACACCAGGAAGACCGAGGCGCCAAGATTCAGAAACGCGGCTGCACAAGCCATCAGCAACCGACCGGCCGATGCGTCGACTTCGGCAAACTGCCGGGTGCCCACGAATGCAAGCAGCACCGCGAGGATCGCCGTTGCCGATCCGCCCAGAATGCGGGTGTTGAAGAATGGCGCCAGCTTGAGCGCGAAGTAGAAGGGCACGGCTGCACTTGCAACCAGGCCGAGCGAGGCGAACATGTGGCGGACGAGCGTGTCGATGATTCGCCCCTAGCTTCTGCGAGGAGGCAGATCGTCCTCCTCGCGCAGTTCGACCGCCAGCAAATGCCTCGCCTTCTGGGCCGCAACCTTGGCCTCGAGGCTTTCCATCTTTCTTTGCATCACGTCGAGCTTTCTGCTGGCACTGTCGGCTCGCTGCCCGGCGTCCAGCCTTCTTGTCTCGATCGCTTCGACCTCAGCCTGCGCATCCTCCAGCCTGGCGCGATAGCCAGCCGCGACATGCATGCGCATTTCCATGCTGGCAATGCGCGGCCCTTTGTCTTGGCGTTCGCCGTCAAGCGAATGCATCGCGTCGATGTCCCGGCGCGTGGCGTCATTCCTGGCCTGGAGCTCCTCGATCTGCCGGCCCATCTCCGCGGCGTCGCGAAGTGCCGACGATCGTTCGCGTTCGAGGACAGACCCGCGCAGCTGGAGCAGGCGCGCGTAGTTGATCAGCTGCTCCTTGCGACTCATACCTCCGCCCACCCGCTGATCCACTCCAGCGAAGCTTCGAGCGGCACGATCTCGTCGCTGGATTGCTTCAGGAACTCGACGACCTGGCCTTGATGTTCGCAAGCGGCGTCCGCCAGCGGATCGACACCTTCCCGATACTCTCCGACCTGCAGGAGAAATTCGATCTCCTCGTACTTGGCGAGAAAGGACTTCAGTCGGGTGGCAACTCTCTGGTGCTCCCTGGTGGTGACCATGTTCATCACCCGGCTCAGGCTTCGCTTGATGTCGATTGGCGGGTATTGGCCTTTGGCCGCCAGATCCTTGGACAGGATGATGTGACCGTCGATGAGAGATCGAACCTCCTCGCCTACCGGGTCGGAGTCGTCGCTTCCCTCCTCGAGCACCGTGAAGAGCGAAGTGATGGTGCCTCCGTTGGCATTGCCAGCCCTCTCGAGCAGCCTGGGCAACTCCTGGAATAGAGATGGCGGGTAGCCCCTTCGAGTGGGCGGTTCGCCGACGGCTAGCCCGATTTCGCGCTGCGCGCGTGCGAAGCGGGTGAGCGAATCCATCACCAACAGCACGTCCGCCCCGCGATCACGCATGTATTCGGCGATGGTCATCGCGACGAATGCGCACCTCGACCGCTCGAGCGGAGACCGGTCGGACGTCGAGCAGATGACGACCGACCGCGCCATGCCCGACTCCCCCAGACTCTGTTCGATGAACTCCATGACTTCCCGGCCGCGCTCGCCGATGAGGGCAATGACGTTCAGATCGGCGTTCGCGCCGCGGGCAAGCATGCCGATCAGGGTGCTCTTTCCGGCGCCGGCTGGTGCGAACACGCCCAGGCGCTGGCCCCTTCCCATGGTCGCGAAGGCGTCTATCGCCTTGATGGACGTCTGGAACGGGAGATGGATCGGATCGCGTGCCATCGGCTGCGGAGCCGGGACGAAGACGGGCCTTCGCTCCGCCGTGACCAGGGGACCCTTTCCATCGATCGGCTCGCCCATCCCGTCGAGAACCCGGCCGAGCAACTCCGTGCCTACGCCCACCGAAAGCGCGGACCCTGAACCGCCGATCTCGCAGTTCCTGCGAAGCCCCGCAATGCCTTGATGCAGCATGATCAGCGTCGCGTCGCCGGTGAAGCCGACCACCTCCCCGGTGCCGACCGCGACTTCACCGCTGCCGGCGGTGGAGTAGACGTGGCACAAATCACCCACCGACGCGAGCAGGCCGCTCGCCTTTGCGATCATCCCCACCGCCTCGAACACGAAGCCGCGCTTGCGCGTCTGCAGGTAGGCGCCAATGCTTTCGTCCAGGATGCGCCTGCCTTCCGACCACACGTCGGCCTGCCAGGTCAGGTTCGGAAAATGGTCAGGCATGACCGACGCTCCTGCAACGCTGGGCCAGGTAGTCGACCAACGCAGCCTTGTCCACCTTGAGCACGATCGCGCCGATCTGGATTCGGACGTTGCCGGGCGACAGCTCAGGATCGAGCCTGACCTCGGTCAGATTGGACATCCCGACCGGCTCGAAGTGGCCTTCCGGGTAGTCGTAGGGCGATACCGAGACGTGCACCGCCGACGTATCGTCCAGGCGAGCTCGAACATGGCGGACAACATAGGCGACGAACTGGTCCAGCGACTTTTGCTCGACGGTCTCTTCGATGTGGGAGACGACTGCTTCGCCCACCGCTTCGAGCAGCCGTTGCTCCGCCGCTGCGATCTGGCGGTCGAGTTCACCCAGAACCTCCGACAACCTCCGGGCCAGCAGCCCGTCGGTCGAGGAAACAGCCTCCTCGATGATGCTTGCGGCGTTGGTCGCGGCATCCGATTCGATGCGGCTGGCGTTTTGCATCGCCTGGTCGAGCCTGCTCCTGACGAGTTGCGCATCGACGTACTGACCCCGCTTGATCACATTCGAATTTCCGGTCGCGGCAATCTCGATGGTGCTGATGCGCATGTCACCCTACGCCGGCTCGAACTTGCTCACGTATTCGCACAGCATTCCTTCGATTTCGGAGCGCCTTCGCCGAAAGGCCGCGCGCAGCCAGGTGCACTCTTTCAGTTGGCGCAATGCGTGAGCCCTCACGCCAAGCCTTCGACGCACGAACGGAATCAAGGGCCGAGGGATCACCTCCTGGCGAAGAAAGTAGGCCAGGCCGACCTGCTGCGGACAGTGCGATTGCGCTCCCGTCTGCGCGGCCGGAGCCGCCGCCATGCCCGCGCCGTCGTCATGTTTCGCAATCCTCGAGAGGAGCCACCGCACTTCGGTCAACTCGGGGCCGAATTGACGAACCAGCGACTTGTACGACGCCACCACCAATTGGGGCGCCGATGATCCGAAGACAAAAAGACCGATGACGCACGCCATCTTCAGCACCTCTGCCCTCGAGTACAGGAGATAGTGGAACGAGTCGTTCGCGGGCGAGCCGACGCGATCTAGAAGCGCATCGGGGGCCAACGTCCACATGCAATGGTCGAAGAGCGCATCGCGATGCCCTTCGCGCGAGTCGGCCGGCAGGGGACCGGCTAGCCACGCCAGCGGCCCAAGATACTCATCGCGTGTTCGACGGATGGCGTCGATCTTGTCGACGACCTTCCGCGCGGCGGGCGCGGTCTTGATCATGTCGCGCCGTCCTCGGATTCCAGCTTGGGCCCCTTGCTGCGCAGGAGAGGTGCAAGCAGTTCGCGCAATGTGACGTAGCGGCGCGCGAACAAGAGAAATAGCGCAGTCGCGCCAATGGCAACGCCAACCAGGAGCACCGCCGCATCGACCCACCGGAAATTCACGCTGCGCGCGGCGATTCTGGCGACCACCTGCCTCGATTTGTCCGCGGCTGCGCGGAACGCGTTGTCATCCGACGGGAACATGGTCACGAAGACATCGTTCTCGCTCATCCCGGGAATGGCCTTGGCGACGATGGCGCGTATCTGGGCATGCTGGAAGGCAATCCGCGCCCGCGGATGATGCTTGACGACGACGGAAACCGATCTCGGCGCGGTCGGTGCCTTGCCCATCGGCTCTTGCGGCGCCACCAGGTGGACCTTGGCGAAGATCACGCCGTCCATGTTGTTCAGCGTATCGCGCAGGTCCATCGAAATGCCCCAGTACTCGCGGATGCGGTCGTGCCGGGCACTGGAGAACATGCCGTCCTTCTTGAATATCTCTCCCAGACTTGGAACCTCGTCCCTGATGACTCCGGAGGCCGAAATCACTTGAATGGCATTCGGCATCAATTCGCTGTCGACGGAAATTGACCACTTGCCGGAAGATTCCAGTGATTTCGTCGCCGCGATACCGGATTCATTGAGCGAGAAAAGCGCCTCATTGGCCTGTTTCTCGCTCAATGACCCGATGAGATGCTCCTTGCAGCCGGCCAGCGCGAGCAAGGTGATGACGACGCAACCGGCAACTGCCGGTGACAAACGACGGCTTGCCACGATCTACTGCGCCTTGAGCAGTTGATCGAGCAAGGTCCTCGCATTCTGGCCGAGCGACATCATGAATTGAATGTCGATATTCAACTGATGCATGCGCTCCTGCCGATTCAATGCATCGGCAAGGTTTTGCGGGTGGCGCATGTCCATTTTCCCGATCAATCTCGATTCGCGCAGGCTCATCTGCTCGTGGTAGGCCTGATTCATGCGTTCGGAAGCATCGATCAACAGCGCGGCGCTACGGCCAAACTGCCGTTCGGACGCCTTTGGACCGTTCGCAGAGTATTTCGCGGGCAGATTGCCGGGGAAATCGGCTGGCCCTCTCACTCGAATCATTGCCCCCTCCCATATTGCGACGAGCTCAGGCATGCACCCGGCACCGGTGCGGCGCGCCAGGGTGCATCTCTTGCTCGATTTATTTCAAGCTCGCAGGTGCCATGAGATGCGCTAATTGTTATCGAATTTCGATGACGACAGATGGCACCGTCACGCATGATCGCACCCGAGCCCAAAACGCAAAACCTGTTTATTTATCCATTTTGTTACTGCGTTTTTCTCGAGACGATTGAGGTGATTTGCAATTGCACTGAAATAGTGACCACTTATCTGTGGACAGAATGGAGGCCGGAAAGGGGCGCCCGCATTCGATCTTTCCGGCGAGCGCCCAATAGGAGACCGTCACTCGGCACCGTATAGCCGCCTGAGTTCCTCGAACGCCTGCGGCGTTCCATTGAAGGAGATGACCGGCGAGCCTTCGGAGCCCATCGCGTAGTCCCACATGCCGGACTCCCATGGGGTCTGCTGTCGAATCGACGCGCCGACCATCGCGTCATGGTCCTGGGCAAACTTCGTGTTCCATTTGAAGTCGTCCGGGACGTTCACGTGGACGTCGGCGTTGGGGCTCTTCAGAAACTCCAGTTGGTCGCCGCGATGCTTGAGCGTCAGCACGGACGGGTTGTGGAGCGAGTCGTAGACGACGCGACTGGGCCGCTCGGCCGATGTCGTGATCTCACTTCCCTGCAAAGGCACCTGCGAGCGGACGATCGGATTCCCGCGGAACTTGTTCAGCTCGGCTGCAGCGCCGGGATCCGGAAGGCCGCGCACTCCTGCGCGTGCGGCCTCGTAGTCGCGCCGAAACGCCCGTTCCGCCTCGGTTCGCGGCAGCGCCTTGTTGTAGTAGCCATTGGGATCGGATGCTCTGGTCGCCGCGTCCGGAACGGGCCCGTATTTGTCTTCGCCATCCAGCTTCTGCTCGTTGTAGTAGACGAGGTCGCCGGCCGCTTGTGACGAGGGCGACTGGTTGCCGGGCAGCACGATCGCCTGCCCGGGCGAGGCTGCCGTATGGATCGGCGCCTGTTCATAGCGATAGAAATTCTCCAGCCCGCGGTTCTTGCTCAAGGTGTAGGTCCGACTGGCGCCTTCTCCCATATAGGACAGTCCGGAGGCGTCCGGTGCAGATGCCCGCTGGTTCAGGTCGATCTGCGTCAATCCGCCGTTGTCGCCGGTCGTGGCGATGTCGAGCCAGTTGTTGACCGGCTTGACTCCGTTCTGGAAAGCATCGCGCGGCGCCGCCTGGAGGAGTTGATTGACCGGGTTGTTGGTAATCAGACGCTGGTACTGATTGCCTGCGTCTGCGGCCAGCACCTGCGCCCCGTGCACGTTGCTCTTCGCCGCAGCCGATGCCCTGGCGATATTGCTCTTGTCGCCGATCAGGTTGTGCTTGGCATGAGTGGCGGCCTGGCCGGACTTGACCTCGAGCATTCTGTCGGCCGCCTTGAGCGACCCCTCCGTCAGACCGATCGCCAGCGGCGCCGCCACGCCGGCCCCGGTGGCGATCTTGCCGGCGAGAGCGGACAGGCCGGCCCGGCCGGCGATGCCCGCGCCGAGTCCGGTCAGGCCCGCCGCGCCGGCCGTCACGCTCGTACCTCCCTTGGCGACGTCGAGCAGGCCGGTGCCGTCACCCATCGAGAGCTTCTTTGCGCCGTCGTACATGGAGTAACCGCCCGCCGCAGCCCCCAGAAGGTGGGCGCCAGCTCCGGCAGCATTGGAGACGTGGAAGCCCTTGGCAGCAATCGCCGGATTCTTTGCCACGCTGCCGACAATGACCCCGCCGGTTGTCGCGGCGTCCGCGGCCAGGTATGCCCCGTTCGTGATCGCTCCGGCGACATCTCCTTTCTGGATCGAGTGCGCGAGCCCCAGTGCGTCCGAACCGGTGAAGGCGGCCAGCCCAGCCGTGGCCGCTCCCATCTTGAGCCGCTGTGCGGGCGTCGCCGTCTGATAGAACGACCCTGCCTTTTGACCGCCTGCGGGCGGCTCGCCGGTGGGCGAGCCCGACGTGCTTGGGCTGCCGGACGCGGACGGGTCTGCGCCCGGGCCGCCGCGGGGCCACCCGTCCGCCTCGATCGTCTTGGTCGATGGCCACGGATCCGTCATCCACAACGGCGCCTTTTCGCCTCGACCGAAAAGCGGAGCCTCGCCTCGACTCGTCGAAGGTGCCTTCGGCGCGGCGGACTGCTCCGCAGCCTGTGGCACCGAGGCCTTCTCCCCGGTCGCCGGCGCCCCGGCCTTGGGGGCGGGGGCCTGCGAGTTGTTGATGTACTCCGACGCTGCGCCGTGCGTCGTCAGCGCAATGTGTCCGGCCAGGCCCAGGCCGCCTTTCGCGACCTCGACCGGCGAGGCGCCCTCCTTTTCGGCCGTGCCTGAAAGACCGGCGACGGCGTTCGGAATCGCGAGGCTGCGAACCCGGTTTCGCGTGTCATACGACTTCTTCTGCTGAGGATCCTTGGGCGCCCAGTTCTCCTGGCCATCGGCAACGACGCCGTGCGAGTCCTTCAGGCTCGAGCTGATCTGCGAAGCCGTCGCAAGCGGATTGAAGTCGATCTCCTTGCCTTTGGCCGGCAAGTCCGGCGCCGATTGACGCACGCCAATCTGGGCGCCGCTCGTGTGCACGCCCTGCTTGGGGACGTCGGCCTGGCGTTTGAGCGCCGTCCCTGACGGGCGCTCCGTCGCGGGCTCATTCCTCGGTTGCAAACGCGCAGCCGGCTGCGACCTGGCAGGTGTCGCGGCGCTCTGAGTGCGCCGCTGACTCGCCGCCGCCGACGATTGCGCGTTGTTCGACGCGCTGGTCGTCGAGCGCCCCGCACCGAATTGCCTGACCGACGAATACGAAGCGCTGACCGAAGGGGCCTTGCTCTTGTTGCCGTCCGTCAGCCGCATCGGTGACGAGTTGCCGCCAGACCTTGGCTTCGAAGCCGGGCTGCTGGCCCTGCGGGGTTGACTCTGGGGTTTCGACCTTCTTGATACAGATGACATGTCTCCTCCTTGAATGGCATGGGCGCGCTCATCCGTGAGCTGGTCGCCGGCCTGCAATCGTGCGCTGGAGGTATTTCGAGCGCCTTTCACGACCTTGCAAAGGGTCAACGGTTGTGCGGAGTCAGGCGGGCGCACGCGCGACACGCCCATCGTTTCCCATCGAATCGACGAAATGCAGATGAAAGGCAGCGAACCCAGACTTTTCAACGGGTCGCTGCTGGCGAGCCGTCCATCCAAATCAAGGAGCCAACCATGTACACAGCAAATCTTCCGGCCATTCCTGTCCTCCCGACGATTCCAGCCGTTCCGACGGCTGTGGGTACGCAGTCATTCGTGCAGCGCGCGACCACCGGCATCGAGGGGGGATTGCAGAGCCTTGCGGAGGGACTGCAATCGTTGAGAAACGAACTGCGAGGCAGCATCATGGCAAACGCGCAAGTCGCAACCCCTGCCCTCGCAACGCCGGTAACCCAGCAGGCGGGCGGAACTGCCGACTCGCTGTTCAGGGCCATGGATTCGAACGGCGACAACTTTCTTTCGCGCGGCGAGTTCGCCAACTTCCTGACCAAGTCCGTGCAATCGCCGACACCGCAGACCGCGGCGCCCGCCTACCCATCGGCACCCGCCTATGCATCGCCCGCCGCCCCGGTCATGGCGCAAGGCCCGCAGAACTACCCGGGAGCAGGCATGCAGCCGCAACTGGCGACCCCGATGCAAACGGCATACGCCAACCCGGGCGTCGGCGCTGCGTCGTATCCCATGCCCCAACCGGCCACCGCGACGCCTGCGGTCTACCCGCAAGCGGGCGGCGCGGCGCCCGCCTACCCCACGGGCTGGTCGCAACCGGCCATGGCAATGCCGGCGGCCCATCCGGGCAACGGCGGTACCGCCTATCCCACGCCTTCAATGCAGACGCCCGCTGCGATGCCGGCTGCGCCCCACTACCCCGGCGCCAGTGGCGCGCCTTACCCAGGCGTGTTCTCGCATCCGGACCGGGGGGGCCGGCCCGACCGGGCCGACTGGGCAGGAGACCACTGCGCACGCGGCCGCGCCCCGTCGCATCCCCAATATCCGTCTCGACCGTCATATCCGTCGCCCCCGTCGTCCCCGCCGCCGCAGTCGACCGGCTCGAACCCGGCCGGCGACCACTGCTCGCGGCGCGATACCGACGCCTCGCGCCCTTCCTGGCCGCACCAGGGGGCGACAACGCCAACGTCGTGGCCGTCGACGACACCTTGGCGCGGCAATGAAGGCCGCCGTCCCATGCCCTCGCCCGATGGCTGGACCAGGGGTGTCGGACGGCCGATGCCGAAGGCGGCCGAGGGCGCCCAGGACTTCAAGGTGCTGTCGAACGCCAAGGGCAAGGCCATCATCGATCTGGGCGGCGACATCCTTGAACTCAACGGGCCGAAGAAAGAGAGCATCCTTCGTGACAAGGCCACAGGCAACGAGACGAAGGTGTGGGGCGATCCCCACTTCGAGGCGAACGGGCAGAAGTTCGATTTCAAGAATGACCTGACCCTGCGGACCGAGGACGGTGCGCACGTCACCATCCGCCCGGAAAAGGGCACCGCGGGATTGCCGGTCACGGACAACGTCGTCGTCTCGAAGAACGGCAGGTCGATGCAGTTCGACTTCGACGGTTCTGCGGCCGACAAGCCCCTCGAAACCACGCGCGTCGCCGGCGTGCCGACCGGCGCCGTCATGAGGGAAGACTCGTCGGATGGCCAATGGGACGGAAAGAAGCCCACGTGATGCTCGATCGCCGCCGCCTGCCCGGCCGTGAAGCCGGACGGCGGCGGACAACTGGAAACCCGCGGCCCTTCCCCATGGCCGATGGCAAGCACACAATCGTCGGCGCCTTCCACCCCGTACGAAATGGAGCGAACCGATGACTCACGTGCACGGCCTGGCCGCCCTTGGCGCCGCACTTGTCCTGGCCGCCTGTGGCGGCAGCGACGACGACGATCTTCCCCGCGACGTCGCCGGCACGCTCAAGGAAGCGCCCTCGACCGTGACGACCCTGACGCAGGCGCAGATCGACGCCGCCGCCCGCGCCAGCGGCCTGCTCGCCCTGAGCGGAGTGGCCCAATGCGACGTGAAGGTGGTCGCGCTCGACTACCACACGCTGGGGCCGAAGAACGAGGACACCAATGCGTCCGGCGTCCTGTTGCTGCCCAGCGGGCCCGGCAACTGCAACAGCCCCGTCCCGCTGGTGGCCTACGCCAAGGGCACGGACGTGCAGAAGCCGCGCACCCTGGCCAACCCGCAGGACCCGGAAACCCTGATGCTGGTGGCGATGTATGCCGCGCAGGGCTACGCGGTGGTGGCAACCGACTACCTCGGCTACGCCAAGTCGACCTTTCCGTACCACCCGTACCTGCATGCCGACTCGGAAGCGCGCTCGGTGCTCGACTCGGTCCGCGCCGCCCGGCTGGCCGCGCCGATCGCGGGCGGGCAACTGTCCGACAAGCTGATGCTCACCGGGTACTCGCAGGGCGGCCATTCGTCGATGGCCGCGCAGCGCGCCGCCGAGCGCGGCAACACCTTCAACGTGACCGCCGGCGCCCACCTGGCCGGCCCCTACAACCTGTCCGGGTCGTTCAAGCTGACCAATGCGATCGCGGGCTACCAGTTCTTCGTGCCCTTCATGGTCACCGCGTGGCAGAAGGTCTATGGCGACGTCTACACCGACGTCAACACGGTCTTCAAGGCACCGTACGCCGCCGGCATCGAGGACCTGCTGCCCAGCCCGACGCTCGACTACACGACGCTGGTGACCAGCGGCGCCCTGCCGGGCGGCACGCCCAACGAGGCGCGCGACGCGCTATTCCAGAGCGCCTTCCTGACGGACGTGCGCGCCAACCCCGCCAATGCGCTGATGCTGGACGCAAAGAAGAACGACCTGTTCGGCTGGACCCCGCGCGCGACCACGCTGCTGTGCGGCGGCGCCGGCGATCCGACCGTGCCGCCGGCAGTCCACATGATCCCGCTCAAGGCCGATTTCGATGCGCGCGGCGTGACCACCGTGCGCACGGTCGACGTCGATGCCCAGGTGCAGGCGCTGTTCGCTCCCGGGGGCGTGGCGCCGACGGACCCGGCCTCGCCGGCCTTCGCCACTTACTACGGCAGCTACCACGGCACCTACGAGCCGCCGCTGTGCCACGTGCAGGCGCGGGCGCTGTTCAACAGCGTGCGCTGACTTCGGCCGGACAGCCCGCGTGGCCGCCGCGAGCGGTCAGCCCGCTGCGGCCGCGCGCTGCAGCCGGTCGCGCACGCCTTCCCATGCCGGCTCGTCCGGCGGCGTTTCGACCCAGATCAGCTTGACGCCCTGGGCGTCGAACTCGCGCAGCACGGCAAACAGCAGCCGGGCCGCCGCCGCCGCGTCGTCCGGCATGCGCCGTTGCAGCAGGTGGCTCGATCGGCTCTTGAGTTCGGCGCGCGACCACACCGCGATGTGGCGGGCGTCGGCCCCGAGAAGGTCGAGCGCGGTCCGGATCGCCGCGGCGTCCATCAGGCGCACCTTGGCGCTGGGGGCGTAGTGCGCCTCCAGCGTGCCCGAGGCGCGCGGGTCCGGGGCCCCGACGTCCTGGCGTGTGCGAAGGCGCTCGCCGCAGGCGGCCTCGATCCGGGCGCGGGTGATCAGGCCCGGCCGCAGCAGCACCGGCACGCCGCGGCTGCAGTCGATGATGGTCGACTCGATGCCCACCGCGCAGGGCCCGCCGTCGAGGATGAGCAGGTCGTCGCCGAACTCGCCTTGTACGTGCTGCGCCGTGGTGGGACTGACGCGTCCGAAGCGGTTGGCGCTGGGGCCTGCCAGCCCGGCCACGCCCTGCGCGGCGCAGGCGACCAGCAGCGCCTGCGCCACCGGATGTGCGGGACAGCGCAGGCCGATCGTGTCCTGGCCGCCGGCCGCCGCCCGGGCCACGCCGTGCTGGCGCGTCACGATGAGCGTCAGCGGGCCGGGCCAGAACGCCTCGACCAGACGCCGTGCGAAATCCGGCAGCGGCTGCGCGAAGTGTTCGATGGCCTGCGCCTGGCCGGCGCCGGCGCTCACGTGCACGATCAGCGGATGGTCGCTCGGGCGCCCCTTGGCAGTGAAGATGCCCGCCACGGCGGCGTCGTTGGCGGCATCGGCGCCCAGCCCATAGACGGTTTCCGTGGGAAAGGCGACGAGGCCCGCAGCACGCAGCGTGCGCGCCGCCTGCTCGATGGCCTCGGCCGATCGCCCGTCCAGGATCATGCGGCCGCCAGCGGCGAGGGCAGGCCGAGCAGCGCCGCTGCGCGCGCCGCGGTGGCGCGCACCTCGGCCACGCTGGCGCCGGTGATGTTCAGGTGGCCCATCTTGCGCCCCGGGCGCGGCTCGAGCTTGCCGTACAGGTGCAATTGCGCGCCCGGCAGCGCCAGCACCTGCGCCCACGGCGGGTCGCTCGGCTTGCTGCCCTTGGCCAGCCAAAGCTCACCCAGCAGGTTCAGCATGATGGCCGGGCTGTGCTGGCGCGGCGCGACCAGCGGCAGCCCGGCCAGCGTGCGGACCTGCAGGTCGAACTGCGACAGGTCGCAGGCGTCGATGGTGTAGTGGCCGCTGTTGTGCGGGCGCGGCGCCATTTCGTTGACGACCAGTTCGCCGCCGGCCAGCACGAAGAATTCGACGCACAGCACGCCCACGTAGTTCAGGCCATGGGCGATGGCCAGGGCGGCATCGACGGCGCGTCGGGCGATCTCGGGCGGCAGCGCTTCGCCGTGCGCCTCCGTCACTGCCAGGATGCCGTCGCGGTGCAGGTTGCGCTGCGGGCCGTAGTTGACCGCCTGGCCGTCGTGCCCGCGGGCGACGATGACCGAGCATTCGTAGCCGAGCGCCAGGCGCTTTTCCAGCACGCAGGGCACCTGACCCGCGTCCACCCAGCCGGCGCCCAGTTCGCCGCGCGTGGCCACCCGCTGCTGGCCCTTGCCGTCGTAGCCCAGGGTCGCGGTCTTGAGGATGCCGGGCAGCAGGTCGTCGGCCACGGCCGCAAGGTGGTCGGCCGTCTCGATCACCGCGTAAGGCGCGCAGGCCACGCCGCACTTGACGAAATGGGCCTTCTCGCGGATGCGGTCCTGGGCGATGGCCACCGCGTCGGCCGACGGCGACACCGGCACGTCGCCGGCCAGCGAGGCCAGCGCGCGCGACGGGACGTTCTCGAACTCGGTGGTGATGGCGTCCGCCAGCCGCGACAGCCGCGCCAGGCCGTCGCCGTCGAGGTAGTCGCTGTGCACGTGATGGTGGCTGACGCGGCCGGCCGGGCTGTCGGCATCCGGATCGAGCACGGCCGTGAAATAGCCGGCCTGCTGCGCCGCGTGCACGAACATGCGGCCGAGCTGGCCGCCGCCCATCACCCCCAGCGTGGCACCCGGCAGCAGCGGTTGATGGGCAGGCTTCACAGTGCACCTCCGCCGCGGGGCGTGAAGGGAGACACCGCGGCCTGGTCCGGCGGCGGCAGTGCCATGGCGCGCGCGGCCTCGGTCTGGCGCGCGCGGAAGGTGTCGAGCTGCGCACGCAGCGCCGGATTGCCCACCGCCAGCATGGCCACTGCGAACAGCGCGGCATTGGCCGCGCCGGCGTTGCCGATGGCGAAGGTCGCGACCGGCACGCCCTTGGGCATCTGGACGATGCTGTGCAGCGAGTCCACCCCTTGGAGGTGACGGCTGGCCACCGGCACGCCCAGCACCGGCACCGTGGTCTTGGCGGCCAGCATGCCCGGCAGATGCGCGGCGCCGCCGGCACCTGCGATGATGGCGGCCAGCCCGCGGCCGGCGGCCGCTTCGGCATAGGCGAACATGTCGTCCGGCATGCGGTGCGCCGACACCACCCGCGCCTCGTGGGTGATGCCGAATTGCCGGAGAATCTCGACCGCGTGCTGCATCGTCTCCCAATCGGAGTTCGAGCCCATCACGACGCCGACCTGAATCGCTTGGTTCATGATCGGAATTCTACGTTTCACCCCGCACGGGAAAATATGGCCTTGCCGCTTTTCCGGGCTCGCCCAAGGGCGGGACGGGCCGCACAGCCAGCCCTGCGGGCCAAATGGATTGACTGATGATTGACATCACCCTCGACAATTTCCAGAACGACCTGATCGAAGCCTCCCTGAACCAGCCGATCCTGCTGGACATCTGGGCCGAATGGTGCGGCCCCTGCAAGCAGCTCGGTCCGGTGCTGGAGCAGCTCGAGGTCGAGTACGGCGGACGCTTCACCCTGGCCAAGCTCGACGCCGACAAGGTGCCGCAGATCTCGCAGCAGTTGTCGCAGATGTTCGGCGTGCGCAGCATCCCGTTCTGCGTCATGTTCTCCGGCGGCCAGCCGGTGGACGGCTTCGTCGGCGCCCTGCCGGCCGACCAGATCCGCCAGTTCCTGGACAAGCACGTGCCCGGCGCCCAGGAATTCGAGGCGCAGCAGCAGGAGGACGAGGCCAATGCCGCCCTGGCCGAGGGCGACACCCTCGGCGCGCTGGAGAAGCTCCAGCACGCGGTCGCGACCGACCCGTCCAACGACGACGCCCGGTTCGACTACATCAAGCTGCTGCTGCTCGAGGGCCGCACGGACGATGCCAAGGTGGCCTTCGCGCCGGTGATCGACCGGGCCGCGCTGGTGCGCCGCTTCGACGCGCTGCAGCGCTGGATGGATGCCATCGACTTCGCCGCCCCGCCGGCCGGCGCCGCGCCCGCGCTGGCCGACCTGGACGCGCGCATCGCCGCCAACAGGCGCGACTTCCAGGCCCGCTTCGACCGGGCCCGCCTGCTCATGGCCGAGCAGCGCTGGACGGACGCCATGGACGAACTGCTGGAGATCCTCATGCGCGACAAGGCCTGGAGCGAGGAGCTCGCGCGCAAGACCTACGTGGCGATCCTGGAAGTCATCGAGCCGCCCAAGCCCAAGGTGGCCGAAGGGCAGATCCCGCCCGATGACCCGACCGTCGCCACCTACCGCCGGCGCCTGAGCAGCATCGTTCTGAGTTGAACGGCGGCGACACCAGCGGCTACCATGCCGGCGTCCAACCCATTGAATCAGGAACCGCCATGCGCCTGTCGTCCGCCCGCCCCGCCGCCTGCCGGGCCGCCCTGTCCCTGCTCGTGGCGGCGCTTCTCGCCGGGTGCGCCAGCGTGAGCCTGGACGAGCCGATCGAGTCGCGCAACTGGCGCCTGACCAGCATCGACGGCCAGCCGGTCCAGCCCGCCGGTGACCCACGGCAGAACGCGCAGCTGCAGTTCGACGGCAATGGCCGCGTGGCCGGCTCGGGCGGCTGCAACCGCCTGAGCGGCAGCTACCAGCGCAATGGCGCGCAACTCAAGATCGGTCCGCTGGCCTCGACGCGCATGGCCTGTACCGATCAGGCACGCAGCCAGATCGAAGCCCGCTTCCTGGCAGCATTGGAAGCGACCGCCCGCTACAGCGTGGTGGGCGGCGAACTGGTGCTCATCGACGGGCGCGGCCAGACGCTGGCCCGGCTCGGCAGCGCCGCGCCCTAGACGCCCCCACAAGGCCAGGGCGGCGCGGGGCGCCTACCAGCGCGCCGGCAGTTCGCGCATGAGCACCAGCTGCCGCTGCACGACCTGCAGGTAGCCGCCGGACTCGAGGTCCTTGAGCAGGCGGCTGACCATTTCGCGCGAACAGCCGATCTCGCTGGCAATCGCCTGGTGGGTCAGGCGCTCGGCCACCACGCGGGTGCCGTCCGCCGCCGGCCGGGCGCGTTGCTCGAGCAGGGCGCGCAGCCGGCTGTAGACATCGAGCAACGCCATCGAGCGTGCACTCTCCGTAGCCAGGCGGGCGCGCCGGATCAGGCGCTGGATCAGCGCCAGGGCGAATTCCGGATCGGTGGCAATGTGCTGCAGCACGGTTTCGCGGGTGACGACGGCGCACACCGTGGCCTCCACCGCCTGCACGCTGGCCGAGCGCCGGCCGCCGTCGAGCGACATCTCCCCCACGTATTCGCCCGGCCCGTGCAGCGCCATCGTCACCTCGCGCCCGCGCGAGTCGGAGACGTACGCACGCAGCTTGCCGGACAGCACGATGTAGATGGCGTCGCCGGTGTCGCCCTCCTGGATCAGCATCGTGTGCTTGCGATAGCGGCGCTGCACACCCAGGGCGGCCAGGCGGTCGACCGGGGGCGTCAGGAGGGTGAGGTGCGCGGCCGCGTCCGGCGCGACGCGGCGCAAGGCGTTTGGCGGCATGCGCCGGATATTAGCCGCGCCGGGCCGTCGGCCGCGCGCGCGCTGTCGCCGGCGCGTCGCCGGCGGGGGCAGACCGGCAACGCTCAGTCGTGCAGGGCGGCGGGTACGCCGTGGCCGGACACGACCTGCGGCATGCGTGCCAGGCGGTGCACGATCTCGCGCACGCTGTTGCTGCCGGTCTTCTCGCGCACGCTCTTGATGTGGGTGCGCACTGTCGATACGCGGATGCCCTGCAGACCGGCGATCTCCTCGGCACGGTGGCCGTCGCACAGCTGGCGCAGCACCTGCTGCTCGGCACGCGTGAGGCGGTTGGCGCGGGCGAACATCTGCATGGTCAGCGAGGCGCAGTTCTGCCGCTTGCTGCACATGACCAGCACCGCGTCGATGCGCCCGTCCGGCCGGGTCGCCATCGGGATGAAGGCCAGCGACAGCGGCTGGCCGTCGTGGTCGTCGATGTCCACGATGGCGCGCACGTCGCCGGCGGCGTCCCGCAGGGCCTGCCGGATCTTGCGCTGGCGGCTGTCATTGCTGCCCTGGAGCACGCCGTCTCGCTCGCACAGGGCCTGGGCCGTCGCCAGTTCGCTGCGCGCCGGCTGGTTGGTGTGAAGGATGCGTCCGCCGAGGTCGACCAGGATCAATCCATGATCGATCTCGTCCAGCACCCGCGCCAGCATCACGGCCTGCAGACCCTCGGGCGGCTGTGCCGCAACCGCCGCCGGCCGCGCGGCAAGCTCGATTTCGCTTGTCATTTCCATCACCTGCTCCTCATCCATCTGTATGAGGAAAGTATGGAAATTTGCGATCTTTACGGGCGGTGACTATTGCCGCCAGTTTTGTGATGCATTCACATTCCGGCGCCCAGCCGGACTGCGATTCAGCCGGTCAGGCGCTCGTAGGCCTCGCGGTACTTGGCCGCGGTTTTCTCGATCACCTCGGCCGGCAGGCGCGGCGCCGGGGGCGTCTTGTCCCATGGCTTGCCGTGCAGGCGCACCGCCTCGAGCCAATCGCGCACGAACTGCTTGTCGAAGCTCGGCGGGTTGTCGCCGCTGGCCAGGGCCTGCTCGTAGCCCTCCACCGGCCAGTAGCGCGAGCTGTCGGGCGTGAGCACCTCGTCCATCAGCACCAGCCGGCCTTCGGGATCGAGACCGAACTCGAACTTGGTGTCGGCGATGATCATCCCCTTGCCCAGGGCGATGGTGGCAGCCGCCTCGTACAGCGCGATGCTCACGTCGCGGATCTGGCTGGCCATCGTCGGCCCGACGATCTCGACCACCCGCTCGTAGGGAATGTTCTCGTCGTGCTCGCCGGCCTGCGCCTTGGCCGCGGGCGTGAAGATCGGCCGCGCCAGCCGCGCGGCATTGGTCAGGCCCTCCGGCAGCGGCACGCCGCAGACGGTGCGGTCGTGCTGGTATTCCTTCCAGCCGCTGCCGGCCAGGTAGCCGCGCACGACGGCCTCGACCGGCACCGGCTTGAGGCGCTGCACCAGCATCGACCGCCCCTGCACCTGCGGCACCTCGGCCGGCGTCACGACGCTCTCGGGCGCTTCGCCGGTCAAGTGGTTCGGGCAGATGTGGCCGAGCCGGTCGAACCACCACAGCGCCATCTTTGTCAGGATCTCGCCCTTGCCCGGAATGGGTTCGCCCATGATGACGTCGAAGGCCGACAGGCGGTCGCTCGCCACCATGAGGATGCGGTCCTCGCCGACGGCGTAGTTGTCGCGCACCTTGCCGCGCGCGAGCAGGGGCAGGCTCTGGATGGAAGAGGTGTGGACGGTGGTCATGTGGGGCTCGTGTGACAGCAGTCTTCGCTCGATGGATCGCTCATGCGCGCATTGTGCGCGCGGAAAAAAGCCACCGCGAAGGTGGCTTGGTACTTTGTGGGGCGCGGCGCCGGGTACGGCTCAGACCACTTCCTGCGCCAGTTCGCCCTTGGCGTACTTGGCGGCCACGACCTGCAGCGTCTCGCCCTTGATCTTGGCGCCCTGGCCTTCGCAGCCGAACTCGATGTAGCGCTGCTTGCAGATCTGCTTGGCGGCCTCGCGCGCCGGCTTGAGCCACTCGCGCGCGTCGAACTTCTCGGGGTTCTCGGCCAGGAACTTGCGCACGGCGCCGGTCATGGCCAGGCGGATGTCGGTGTCGATGTTGATCTTGCGCACACCGTGCTTGATGGCTTCCTGGATCTCCTCGACCGGCACGCCGTAGGTTTCCTTCATGTTGCCGCCGTACTGTCGGATGATGGCCAGCAGTTCCTGCGGCACCGACGACGAGCCGTGCATCACCAGGTGGGTGTTGGGAATGCGACGGTGGATTTCCTTGATGCGATCGATCGCCAGGATGTCGCCGGTGGGCTTGCGCGTGAACTTGTAGGCGCCGTGGCTGGTGCCGATGGCAATGGCCAGCGCGTCGATCTGGGTGCGCTTGACGAAGTCGGCCGCCTGCTCCGGATCGGTCAGGAGTTGGTCGCGCGTCATGGTGGCGTCGGTGCCGTGCCCGTCTTCCTTGTCGCCCTTCATGGTCTCGAGCGAGCCGAGGCAGCCGAGTTCGCCCTCGACCGTCACGCCGACCTTGTGCGCGAGGTCGGACACCTTCTTGGTCACGTCGACGTTGTAGTCGTAGCTGGCGATGGTCTTGCCGTCCGACTCGAGCGAGCCATCCATCATCACCGAGGAGAAGCCCAGGTTGATGGCGCCCTGACAGACGTCGGGGCTCTGGCCATGGTCCTGGTGCATCACCAGCGGGATGTTCGGGTACATCTCGACGGCCGCCTCGATCAGGTGCTTGATGAACGGCTCGCCGGCGTACTTGCGGGCGCCGGCGCTGGCCTGCAGGATCACCGGCGCACCGGTTTCCTTCGCAGCCTCCATGACGGCCTGGACCTGCTCCAGGTTGTTCACGTTGAAGGCCGGGATGCCGTAGCCATTGGCGGCGGCGTGGTCCAGCAGTTCGCGCATCGAAACGAGTGCCATGGTGTTACCTCTCGCGGGATTCCGGGGAATGATAGAAATATGAAAACTTGCCCGTGATTCTATCGGCGGGCCCCGGCTGCCCCTGTCAGCCAAGACCGATGCTGCCGGCGGTGCCGCACTCTGCCCCCCAATGGCAGCCGATTGCAATGTTTGTAACGCCCGGGAACCCGCGCCTTGCGTTGCCGGTCTGTTTGCAGGTCATGTCCCGCTCACGCTCCGTCACGCCGGCTTCGCGCCGCGACTTCCTCGCCCGCGCGGCCGGCGCCGCAGGAATCGCGGCACTCGCCGTCCTGCCGTATTCAGCCGCCGCGGCCACGCCGGCGGATCACCCGCTTGCGGCGGCCCCCGGAACCGGCGCCGCGCCCGGCCGCGACCCCGCGTTCGACCGGCTCTGGCCGCTGGTTCAGCGCGAGCTCGACCGGCTCGGCCCGGCCATCCCGCTGCATGACCGCGTCGGCGTGGCCGACTACAGCCTGCCATCGGACCAGCCCAGGTTCTACCTGCTCGACGTGGCCGCGGCCACCGCCAGCAGCTACCTGGTGGCGCACGGCCGCGGCTCCGACCCGGATCACAGCGGGCGGGTGCAACGCTTTTCCAACGACTTCGGCTCCTACGCCAGTTCCGAGGGGGCCTATCGCACCGGCGACCTCTATGTCGGCAAGCATGGCCGTTCGATGCGCCTGGCTGGCCTGGACGAGACCAACGACAACGCCGAGCCGCGCGCGATCGTCATCCACAAGGCCTGGTACGTGAGCCACGGCATCCTCGGGCGCCTGGGCAAGCTCGGCCGCAGCGAGGGCTGCTTCGTGTTTGCCGAGGACGAGGCCGACCTGGTGATGGAAGCCCTCGGCCCCGACCGGCTGCTGCTCGCAGGCCGCTTCGGCGCCTGACCCCGACCCGCCGATCAGCCGCTGACCGGGCGGCGCGCGGGAGACATGGCCGGCCCGTCGGGCCCGTCGCCCGGACGTGCCTGGCTGTCGAGCACCGCCAGTTGCGGGCCCGTGGTGTGCGGCGCCAATGGCTCGTTGGTCACCAGCACCGTCAGTCCAGGCTGCATCAGCGGCTGCACCGACTTCATGAAGCCGGCCGGCAGGCGCACCTGCTCGATCAGCGACTGGTCGACCGGGCGGCCCGCCTCGGCCTCGCGGCCGGGCGTGGGCGCCACCGTCCAGACCATGCGGCCGTCTGCGCCGCGGGTGAGCGTGAGCAGGTGGTCGGCATAGTCGTCCGGCGGCAGCTCGACGCGGGCGCGGCCGATCTCCACGCCATTGCGCATCACCAGCACCTGCCGGTCGGGACGCGACAGGACGACGGACACCGGCCCCTGCGGCGACAGTTCCGGCAGCCAGACGGCCGACGCGTCATCGGCCAGCGCCAGGTGCTGCGCCAGCGCCCCCTGCCCAGGCACTGGCTGCAGCACGCCCGCCGGCATGCCGGCGCCGCCGGCCTTGCCGGCCACCACCACCGTGCCACCCATCTCGGTGATGCCGAACAGCAGCCGCGCGAATTCGTACGGCAAGTGCACGCAGCCGTGGCTTTCCGGGTAGCCGGGCAGGCCGCCCGCATGCAGCGCGACGCCGTCCCAGGTCAGGCGCTCCTGGTAGGGCATGGGCGCGCTGTTGTACTTGTTCGAGCGGTGGTTCTTGTCCTTCTGCAGGATGGTGAAGACACCTGTGGGCGTCTCGTGCCCGGGCTTGCCCGACGAGATGCTGCTGGCGGCGATGCGCACGCCGTTGCGGTAGACATAGGCAAGCTGGCGCGACAGGTCCACGTAGACGGTGATCGGCCCTGCGGGCGCGATGTCCGGCGCCCAGACCCATTCGCCCGGCTTGAGCGCCTCGGCCTGGCGGGCCAGTTCGAGCGGGCTGCTGGTCTTGCTGCCCTGGGCAAGCACCCACTCGCCGGCGACCAGGGGCAGGCTGATGCAGGCCAGGGCGGCCTGGCGACGGGTCAATGTCCTCATGCGGGCGAAGATAGCAGGGCACGGGCCGCGCGAGCGCAGCGCACCCACGCCACGTGGGGAATGCCCGGCACCGCCCGCGCGCTCAGCCCACGGTGCAGATCTTCAGCATGTTGGTCCCACCGGGCGCGCCCATCGGCTCGCCGCAGGTGATGGCGTAGATGTCGCCCTTCTGCACGATGCCGCGCCGCTTGAGGTGCGCCTCGGCCTGGGCCAGCGCGGCGTCGCGGTCGTTCTCGGACTCCATCAGCAGCGGGCGCACGTTGCGGTACAGCGCCATGCGCCGCTGGGTCGCCAGGCGCGAGGTCATCGCATAGACCGGGATGTGCGCGGCGTGGCGGCTCATCCACAGCGCGGTGGAGCCGGACTCGGTCAGCGCCACGATGGCCTTGGCGCCCAGGTGGTGGGCGGTGAACAGCGCGCCCATGGCGATCGACTGGTCAATGCGCGTGTAGGCCTGGCCGCTGAAATCGGTGTCGCGCTTGAGGTCCTCGGCCTGCTCGGCGGCCTCGCAGATGCGGCTCATTTCCTGCACCGTCTCGAGCGGGTACTTGCCAGAAGCCGTCTCGGCCGAGGTCATGACCGCGTCGGTGCCGTCCAGCACGGCGTTGGCGACGTCGCTCACCTCTGCGCGGGTGGGCACCGGGTTGTTGATCATGGACTCCATCATCTGGGTGGCGGTGATCACCACCTTGTCCATGTTGCGGGCCATGAGGATCATCTTCTTCTGCAGCGCGGGCACGGCGGCATTGCCCACCTCCACCGCCAGGTCGCCGCGCGCGACCATGATGCCGTCGCTGGCGGAAAGGATCTCCTCGAGCTTCGGAATGGCCTCGGCCCGTTCGATCTTGGCGATCAGGCCCGGCTTGTGTCCGAATTCGGCTGCCGCCACGTTGCACAGCTGGCGTGCCATCTCCATGTCGGTGCGGTTCTTGGGAAAGCTCACCGCGACGTAGTCGGCCTGGAAGCTCATGGCGGTCTTGATGTCCTCCATGTCCTTGGCCGTGAGCGCCGGCGCGGTCAGGCCGCCACCTTGCTTGTTGATGCCCTTGTTGTTCGAAAGGACGCCGCCCAGGCGCACGGTGGTGTGCACCGCCTCGCCGCGCACCGCGTCGACGGTCAGCACGATCAGGCCGTCGTTGAGCAGCAGCACGTCGCCGGGCTTCACGTCACGCGGAAGGTCCTTGTAGTCGAGGCCGACAGCTTCCTCGTCGCCCAGCTCCGTGCGCGCGCCGTCGAGAACGAACTTCGCGCCGGGCTCGAGCTGCACCTTGCCCTGCGCGAACTTGCCCACGCGGATCTTCGGGCCCTGCAGGTCGGCCATGAGGCCGATCTCGCGCCCGGCGCGGCGCGAAGCCTCGCGCACCATGGCCGCCCGGTCGATATGGTCCTGCGCCGTGCCGTGGCTGAAATTCAGGCGCATCACGCTGACCTTGTTGCGGATCATCTGCTCGATCATCTCGAGCGTGCTGGTGGCAGGGCCGAGGGTGGCGACGATCTTGGTGGCGTGACGGGGAAGGCGTGGTGTGGCCATGGGCGGTGTCTCCTGTTTTGACTTGTGGCTATCTCACATCGAAATATATCATTGCACCATGTGAGAAATGTGACTGACGCCGGGCATTCCGACGAACGGCCGGCCGTTGTCGCATCCATGCACCGGCAGCTCGCCCTGCCACGCCGTCCTCAGGCGCCGGCAGCCCGGCGGGTGAGGATCTCGAAGGCCGGCAGCGTCTTGCCTTCGAGGACTTCGAGAAAGGCCCCGCCGCCGGTGGAGATGTAGTCCACCTGCTTCTCGATGCCGTACTTGGCGATGGCCGCGAGCGTGTCGCCGCCGCCGGCGATGGAGAACGCGCTGCTGCCGGCAATCGCCCGCGCGATGGTCTCGGTGCCCTTGGCGAAGGCGTCGAACTCGAACACGCCCACCGGGCCGTTCCAGACGATGGTGCCGGCCTGGCGAAGCTGTTGCGCCAGCTGCGCGGCCGTCTCGGGACCGATGTCGAGGATCAGGTCGTCCTCGGCCACGTCGGCGGCTGCCTTCACGGTGGCCGGCGCGTCGGCGGCGAAGGTCTTGGCGACCACCACGTCCACCGGGATCGGCACGGCTGCGCCACGCGCGCGCATGGCCTCGATCACCGCCTTGGCCTGGCCAACCAGGTCCGGCTCGGCCAGCGACTTGCCGATCGGCAGGCCGGCAGCCAGCATGAAGGTGTTGGCAATGCCGCCGCCGACGATGAGCTGGTCCACCTTGCTCGCCAGGCTTTCCAGGATGGTGAGCTTGGTGCTCACCTTGGAGCCGGCGACGATGGCCGCCAACGGGCGCTTGGGATTGCTCAGGGCGCGGCTGATGGCGTCGATCTCGGCCGCCAGCAGCGGGCCGGCGCATGCCACCTTGGCGTATTCGGCGATGCCGTAGGTCGAGGCCTCGGCGCGATGCGCCGTGCCGAAGGCGTCGTGCACGAAGATATCGCACAGGGCCGCCATCTTCTTCGCCAGCTCGGGGTTGTTCTTCTTCTCGCCCTTGTTCAGGCGGCAGTTCTCCAGCAGCACGACATTGCCGGGCTGGACGTCGACGCCGCCGTCGACCCAGTCGGAAACGAGCGGCACCTCGCGGCCCAGCAGCTCGCCCAGACGGGCCGCGACCGGCGCCAGCGAATCCTCGGGCTTGAACTCGCCTTCGGTCGGGCGGCCCAGGTGCGACGTGACCATGACGGCCGCGCCGGCATCGAGCGCCATCCTGATGCACGGCACGGAGGCGCGCACGCGGGTGTCCTCGGTGATGCGGCCGGCGTCGTCCTGCGGCACGTTGAGATCGGCGCGGATGAACACGCGTTGCCCGGAGACCTTGCCCTGGGCGCACAGATCGGAGAAGCGGATGACGTTCATGGTGATGCGAAGCATGCGGCGGGGCGCAGAGCCCGGCCGGGTTGATGGAAAAAGGCGAAAGCGCCCATTCTAGGAAGGGGCAGGGCGCGGCGCCCGAGCGGCCCTCGCGCAGGCCGGCCACCGCCAGCCCGCCATTTCATAAAACCCATTAATGAATTCATCAATTTATTTCGATTGATTCATGGACGCGTGCGCCGTTCAATGGCGGCCATGAGTGCCCACGTCCCCGCCCCTGCCGCCGCGCCCGCCGACGCCGCGGTCCCCGTGCACGGCCTGCATCACTTCGCATGGCGCTGCCGCGACGCCGAGGAAACCCGCCGCTTCTACGAAGACCTGCTGGGCCTGCCGCTGACGCACGTCATCAAGAGCGACCACGTGCCCAGCACCGGCGAGTACTGCCCGTACGTGCACATCTTCTTCCAGATGGCCGACGGCGCCTACATCGCCTTCTTCGACCTGGGCGACGACACCGCCGCGCTGCCGTCGCCGAACACGCCCGCCTGGGTCAACCACCTGGCATTGCGAGTGGCCTCGAAAGAGGCGCTGCTGGCGGCCAAGGCGCGCCTCGAGGCGGCCGGCGTGGAAGTGCTGGGCGTGACCGACCACCACATCATCGAGTCGATCTACTTCTTCGACCCGAACGGCATCCGGCTCGAACTGACCACGCCCAGCGTGCCGCCGGAGGTGATGGACGCCCACGCCAGAGCGGCGCATGCCGAGCTGGCGGCGTGGACCACGCTCAAGGCGCAGCGCCAGCGCGAAGGAGGCCAGCATGGCTGATCCGACCCTCCAGCTGGCCGTGATCGACGTCAAGCCCGGCGCGGCGATGGAGAGCCAGTCGGGGCTGCAGATGCTGCGCCCACGCATCTATGGCGCGTCCATGTCGCCGGCCGACGGCAGCAAGCGGGTGGCCGCGATCGTGATGCACCCCACCAGCAACTTCATGGGGCACTACCTGATCGCGCCACTGGCCGCGCGCGGCGTCACCTGCATGGGCCTGAACTCGCGCTACATGGGCAACGACACGGTGCTGCTGATGGAGCGGGCGATCCAGGACCTGGGCGCCGGCGTCAAGCACCTGCGCGCCGCCGGCTACGACAAGGTGGTGCTGATCGGCAATTCGGGCGGCGCCGCGCTGGCGAGCTTCTACCAGGCACAGGCGGAAAAGCTCACCGCCCACCATTTCCCCGACGGCGACCCGACCCACCTGCATCCGGACGACCTGCCACCGGTGGACGGCATCGCCCTGTGCGCCGCGCACCTGGGCCGCTCGCGCCTGCTGCGCGACTGGATCGACCCGGCCGTCACCGACGAGCATGACGTGCTCTCGTGCGACAGCGCGCTGGACATGTACGACCCGCGGCACGCGCTGCCCTACGACCGCGATTTCCTGGCCCGCTTCTCGGCCGCCCAGGCCGCGCGTCTGGCGCGCATCGAGCAGTGGGCGCTCGACCGGCTGGCACTGCTGCGCGCCACGCCGGGCGCGCCGCGCGACCAGGCCTTCGTGGTCTACCGCACGCACGCCGACCCGCGCTGCCTCGACCTGACGCTCGACCCGAACGACCGCGCCCCCGGCAGCGTGTGGGGCGACGCGCGGCAGGTGAACTACTCCTGCAACGCCATGGGCCGCACGACCTCGCTCACCGCTTTCCTGTCGCAATGGTCGTCGCGCTCGCAGGCCGACGGCCCGGACAACCTGGCGCGCACCACGTCGCCGGCCCTGCTGCTGACCTATACGGCCGACCAGTCCACCTTTCCGAGCACGCGCGACACGTGGCTGGCGGCCGGCGGCGCGCGCATCCGCAACGTCGACATCGTCGGCGGCAACCACTACCTGGCCGGCCAGCCGCACCTGGTGCCGCAGGCCGCCGACGCCATCGCCGAATGGGCGCACGCCCTGCGCTGAACGCGCCTTCTGCAAGTAGCGGCGTGCCATCCGAGAGACAAGAGCCATCCATGCCCCCCACGACAGAAGAATTCCGATTCGCCGAGCCGTACGAACTGCCGCAGTGGCCGTTCCAGCCGCCGCCGGAGCTGGCGCAACCTTCCGCAGAGATCACCCGCCATCCGATCGTGATCGTCGGCGCCGGCCCGGCCGGCCTGACCCTCGCCTGCGACCTGGCCAGCCGCGGCGTGCAATCCGTGCTGCTGGACGAGGACGACACGGTCGGCGTACGCGGCGCGTCCTCGCGCGGCATCTGCTATGCCCAGAAGAGCCTGGAGATCTTCGCCCGCCTGGGCCTGTACGAGCGCATCGCGGGCAAGGGCATCACCTGGTCGCTCGGGCGAACCTTCTCCGGCGCCGACGAGGTCTACAGCTTCAACCTGCAGACCGACAGCTGTTCGCAGCAGCCGCCCTTCGTCAACCTGCAGCAGTTCTACCTCGAGTGGTATCTCGTCGACCGCATCCTGGCGCTGGGACTGACCGACGTGCGCTGGAAAAACCGCGTGACTCGGGTCGAGCCGCTGCCGGACGGCGTGCGCATCCACGTCGAGACACCGGCCGGCAACTACGCGATAGAGGCGGACCACCTGATCGACGCGACCGGGGCCAACAGCCCGATCCGCACCCAGCTGGGCATCGAGTGCCGCGCCTCGCGCAGCACCGACCGCTGGTGCATCAGCGACGTGCGCTTCGCCAAGCCGCTGCCGGCGGAACGCTGGACCTGGGTGGATGCGCCCTTCAACGAGGGCCGCGGCGTCTGGCAGCACCTGATGGGCGACGGCGTCTGGCGCATGGACTACCAGATGCCCGAGGACTGCGACACCGCCGAGATCAGCCGGCCCGAGGTCGCCGGTGCGCGGCTGCGCGAGCAGCTGGGGCCGGACATCGAGTTCGAGTTCGTGTGGATCGGCCCCTACGGCTACCGCGACCATCTGCTCGATTGCTTCCGCCACGGCCGCATCCTTTTCATCGGCGACGCGGCGCACGTGGTGAGCCCCTTCGGCGCCCGCGGCGGCAACACGGGCATCCAGGATGCGGCCAACCTGGCCTGGAAGCTGGCACTGGTGGTGCAGGGCCGCGCGGCCGATGCCCTGCTCGACAGCTATGACGCCGAGCGTCGCCCCGCGGCGCAGGAGAACCTGCAGGTCACCAGCCGCTCGGCCCGCTTCCTGGCGCCGCGCTCGCCGGTCGAGCACCGGCTGCGGCGCGCGGTCATCGCGCTGGCGGCGCGCCATCCCTTCGCGCGGGCGATGGTCAATACCGGCCGCATGTCGGTGCCCAATGCCTACCCTGCGGCGCCGTTGCTGCCCGAAGGCGCGCAGTCGGTGCAGAACCTGCCGCTGATGCTCGACGGCGTGCCCACGACCATGTCACGCCTGCTGGACGGCGGCACCCATGCCCTGGCGCTGGCCATCGCGCCGACCCGCGCGCAGGCCCAGGCGCTGCAAGCCGGCCTGGGCGACGAACTGCCGGTGCGCCTGCTCGCCGTCGGCGGCGAAGGCCCGCTGCCGACGCTCACGCCGGACCCGGCACTCGCCCGCCAGCTGGGCGAGCCGCCCGCCGGCCGCCTGGTGCTGGTGCGGCCGGACGCCTACCGCCTGGCCGGCCATGTCGCCGCCACGCCGGATGCGTTGGCCGCATTGCTTCGCTGCGCCCTCGCGCTGAACTGAAACCATGAGAACGAACACGATGATCACCACGCCTCACATGACCGACCCCGACGGCTTCTATGCCGGCTGGCTCGCCGCCCACGAAGGCCTGACCGAATCCGCCAGCGCCGACCTGAACGCGCGCCTGGTCCTGCTGCTGGCCAACCAGGTGGGCGACCAGGCGGTGCTGATGCAGTGCATCGCCGCGGCCGCCGAAAGCGGCTCGGCCGCCAGCGCCGGGAGTGCCGCATGAGCGCCGCCTCCTCCACGCAAGCCAAGGTCTCCTTCGCGTCCGCCACCGACACGCGCGAGCAGAAGCCCCAGTTGCGCGAACTCGGTCCCGGCGTCTGGGGCTACATCAGCGACTTCGACCCCAACTGCGGGTTCATCGTCGGCGACGACCAGGTCGTGCTGATCGACACGCGGCCCACACCGCGCATGGCACGCGACTTCCTGGCCGACATCCGGCGCGTGACCGACAAGCCGATCCGCACCATCGTGCTCACGCACTATCACGCAGTGCGGGTGATGGGCGCGAGCGCGTTCGCCGAGGTCGAGCAGATCATCGCCAGCCAGGGCACGCTCGACTGGATCCGCGAGCGCGGCCAGGCCGACTTCGACTCCGAGGTGGGGCGCTTTCCGCGCCTGTTCGCCGGCGTCGAGGAGGTGCCCGGCCTGACACGGCCCACGGTGTCCTTCGAACGGTCGATGAGCCTGTGGCTGGGCCGTCGCGAGGTGCAGCTCAAGTGCCTGGGGCGCGGCCATTCGGGCGGCGACACCGTGGCCTGGCTGCCCGACTGCGGCGTGCTGTTCTCCGGCGACGTGGTCGAGAACCGCTGCGGCGTCTACGCCGGCGATGCCTACATCCAGGACTGGGCCGGCACGCTCGACGCCGTGGCCGCCCTGCGCCCGCGCGTGCTGGTGCCCGGCCGCGGCGCCGTGCTGCAAGGCGAAGCCGCCTGCGCCGAAGCGGTGGCGCTGACCCAGGAATTCCTGTCGACGCTGTTGTCCAGCGTGCGCGCGGGCATGGCCGCCGGGGACTCGCTGCACGGCTGCTTCCAGCGCGCCGAAAGCGCGATGAAGCCGCGCTTCGGCGACTGGCCGGTGTTCCAGCACGTGCTGCCGTTCGACGTCTCGCGCGCCTTCGACGAGTTGTCGGGCATCGAACACCCGCGCGTCTGGACCGCCGAACGCGACCGGGAGCTGTGGGACCAGCTGCGCGGTTGAGCCGCGAACGACTGCCCGCGCTGCAAACCGCAGCCGCGCCGAGAGGCCAGGCTGCCTCGGTCCTGGCGTCCTGCGCCGGTGACCACTTTCATTTCAACACTGGAGACAAATGATGAGAAGACTGCTTCGCCTGCTGGGCGCGGGACTGATGCTGGCTGCGGCCGGTCAGGCTTTCGCGCAGGGCACCTATCCCAGCCAACCGGTCAAGTGGATCGTGCCTTACGTGGCCGGCGGCGGTACCGACAACCTGGCGCGCGCGCTGGCCGAGGCGATGCAGCCGTCGCTCGGCCAGCCGATCGTGATCGACAACCGCCCGGGCGCCTCGACCAACATCGGCGTGCAGGTGATGCTGCAGGCCAAGCCGGACGGCTACACCATCATGCAGGCGGAGAACGCGGCCCTGCTCTTCAACGAGCACATGTTCGCCAAGCTGCCCTACAAGCCGGCGAAGGACTTCACGTACATCGGCACGATCGGCCGCTTTCCCGTGGCGCTGGTGGTCAACCCGGCCTTTCCGGCGCGTGACGTGAAGGAGTTCGTGGCCTACGTGAAGGCCCACCCGGACTCGGTCAACTACGCCTCGCCGGGCAACGGCTCGCCGCACCACATGGCAATGGAGCTGTTCAAGCAGAAGGCCGGGCTGTCGATCCAGCACGTGCCCTACAAGGGCGCCGCGCCGGCCATGACCGACGTGATGGGCGGGCAGGTGCCGGCCATGATGCTGGACCTGGCGTCGGGCCTGTCGATCATCCGCGCCGGCAAGGTGCGGGTGCTGGCGATCGCCCTTCCCGAGCGCAGCGCCATGCTGCCCGACGTGCCGACGTTCAAGGAGCTCGGCTACGCCGACGTCAATGCCTTCGCCTTCCATGGCCTGATCGGTCCGGCAGGCATGCCGCCGGACGTGGTGGCCCGCCTGAACGGGGAACTGCACAAGGCGATGCAGGCACCCAAGGTGCAGAAGCTGTTCGCCGAGTTCGGCTTCGAGCCCCTGCCCGGAACGCCGCAGGATTTCTACCGGCTCTCGCGCGAGGAAAGCGCTCGCTGGGGCCGCATCATCGAGACGGCAGGCGTGCGGCTCGATTGAACCGGGGCCGCGCGCGGCGCGCCTACCAGCCCAGACCGAGGTGCAGGGGCATGTAGACCGCCATGCCGGCCACCATGGTGCCGAGCACGCCGCGCCGCCAGAAGTAGTAGGCGCAGCCCACGATCGCCGCGTAGATGCGTGCATCGCGCCAGGTGTGGGCGAACACGCCGGCGGTCATGACGATCTCCGGCAGCACGACCGCGGCCAGCGCGGCGATGGGCGCGTAGTGCAGCGCCCGATGCGCCCAGCCGGGCAAGCCCCAGGGCCGGTCGAGAATGAAGAAGAAGCAGCGCGTGACCACGGTCACGCAGGCCAGGCCGACGATGACGCCCATGGTCCACCAGTCGATGCCCTCGGTCACCGGTCGTCCTCCGCGGCCGGGTTGGGCACGAAGCCCTTCTCGATCCAGAAGCACAGCAGCACCGCCACGCCGATCGCCACCACGATGTTGAGCTTGAGCGGCAGCGCATAGGCCGCCACCGCGGTGGCGCCGGCGATCAGCGCGGCCAGCACCCGCAGGCGCGACGTGGCCATCGAGCACAGGATGCCGACCAGGCTCAGCACCCCCGCGAACCCCAGGCCCCAGGTCTGCGGCACCAGGTTGCCCAGGCCGACGCCGACGAGACTCAGCCCCATCCAGGACAGCCAGGTGACGAAGTAGCCGCCGGTCAGGTACGCCTCCTGGTGGGCGCGCTGGTCGGCGGTGCTGGCCGGTTCGGGGAAGCGGCCGGTGAACAGGGCATAGCTCATGTCGGCGGTCAGGTAGCCGTGCGTCATGCGCCGCCAGCGCGGCATGTGCATCAGGTACGGGCGCAGGTGCAGGCTGAAGACGACGAAACGCAGGTTGACGCAGAAACCCGTGGCCAGCACGACCCACAACGGCGCGCCTGCCACGACCAGCGGGATGGCCGCCAGCTGCGAGCTGCCGGCATAGACCAGCAACGTCATGGCCACCGACTCGAGCACGCTCATGCCGGACTTGACCATGGCCACGCCGGTCATCAGGCCCCAGGCGCCAATGCCGAGCGCCACCGGCGCCATGTCGCGCAGGCCTTCGCGGAACGCCGGATGCCGGCGGATGGAGGCGACGAAGAACACTTACTGGCGGTCGAAGGCCTGTCCGGCCTTCAGTTCGAAGCCGCGCAGGAAGTCGCTGGCGGGCAGGCGCTTGCCGCCGGCGCGCTGCAGTTCGGTCACGAGCAGGTCGCCTTGTCCGGTGGCCACGCGCACGCCCTCGGTCCCGGCCGCCAGCACCGTGCCGGGTGCAGCCTCGGCGGCGGATGGCGTCAGTGCGCTGGCGCGCCACAGCTTGACGGTTTCGGGGCCGATCTGCCCTGCCGCGCCGGGGAAAGGGTCGAAGGCGCGGATGCGCCGCGCGATCTGCTCGGCCGGCTGCGTCCAGTCGATGCGCGCCTCGGCCTTCTCGATCTTGTGCGCGTAGTTCACGCCGTCGGCCGGCTGGGGCACCGGCTCGAGCGTGCCGGCTTCGGCGGCGCGCAGCGCCTCGACCACCAGCCGCGCGCCCTGCGCTGCCAGGCGGTCGTGCAGCTGCGCGCTGGTGTCCTGGCCGATGGCCAGCGACTCGGCCAGCAGCATGTCGCCGGTGTCCAGGCCGGCGTCCATCTGCATGATGGTTACGCCGGTATGGCTGTCGCCGGCCTCGATGGCGCGCTGGATCGGCGCGGCGCCGCGCCAGCGCGGCAACAGCGAGGCATGGATGTTCAGGCAGCCCAGGCGCGGCAGGTCCAGCACCCATTGCGGCAGGATCAGCCCGTAGGCGGCGACCACCATCACGTCCGGACGGGCAGCCAGCAGCGCCTCGCGCGCGGCGGCCGCGTCCTCGGGGTACTTTCCGTCGAGCCGCAGGCTGCGCGGCTGCGCCACCGGCCAGCCGTGCGCAAGCGCGCACTGCTTGACCGGCGATGCCTGCAGCTTCATGCCGCGCCCGGCCGGGCGGTCCGGCTGGGTCAGCACCAGGGGAATGTCGAAGCCCGCATCGGCGATGGCCTGCAGCGCGGAACGGGCGAATTCCGGCGTGCCCGCGAAGACGACTCTCACCAGCGAAACCGATCGTCCACGGTCAGGTCGTCACCCGTGTGATAGCGCCTCACCACGCCCTGCGGATCGATGTAGATGTACAGGATGCGCGGGTTGTTGATCTGCCGGTAGCGCCAGGACCAGACCTTGCCGTTGAACGACGTCACCTCGGTGATCTCGTACGGCCGGCCGTAGGTGCGCATCACGTCCTGCTGCGTCCACTGGCCGACCTGGATCACCTTGTCGAAATAGCGCTCATCGAGCTCCTGGATGACCGAGACCACGCGGCCATTGGCATCGAGGTCGACGTTGGTCACCTCGAAGCCCATCGGCAGGCGCGAGTACTGCAGGCGTTCGCCGGCGGGCAGCGGGTAGGAGGCAGTCGGCGGTCCCAGGCGCTGCAGCGCCTCGGCCTTGGTCGCCCCTGGCGGGAGCCGCGCCGGATCGCTGGCGCAGGCCGCCAGCACGGCCACTGCCGCCAGCGAGGCGCCGGCGCGAAACAGCATGTCAAGGCGCATGGCTCATGCCCTCCGGGTGCGTTGCGCTTCGCGCTGGTCCTCGCGCATCTGCTTGAGCAGTTTGCCCTTGATGCGGTTGCGCTTGAGCGGCGACAGGTATTCGACGAACACCTTGCCCAGCAGATGGTCCAGCTCGTGCTGGACGCAGACCGCCAGGATGCCCTCGGCTTCGTAGCGGCGCAACTCGCCATGCTCGTCCAGCGCCTGGACCTTGACCGCGGTGGACCGCTCGACGCCGTCGTAGATGCCCGGCACCGACAGGCAGCCTTCTTCGTTGAGCACCTTCTCGTCGCTGGCCCAGGTGATTTCCGGGTTGATCAGCACCATGGGCTGGTCGCGCTCCTCCGAGACGTCGATCACCACCACGCGCTCGTGCACGTCGACCTGCGTGGCGGCCAGGCCGATGCCGTTGGCCGCGTACATGGTCTCGAGCATGTCCGCCACGAGGGTGCGGATGCGCGCGTCGACCTGCTGCACCGGCTTGGCCACCGTGTGCAGACGTGGGTCGGGGTAACTCAGAATGTTTCGTTTTGCCATGGAATCTCGCCCGGATGTGGCTATTTTCGCCACTTCCGCCCGGGACGGCGGCGCGGCGGCCGGATAAACGTTGCCCCCTCCGGGGCTTCAAGCGCAGAATTCGTTGCAAATTGTGAGGATTTGTTCGTCGGGCGCCGCCGCGTCCGCGGCCTGCACATCATTCGACCATGAATACTCTGCCATCGACCCCGCGCCCCGGGCGCCAGACCCTGCTTGCCAGCCTGGCGGCGCTCGCAGTGCTCGGCGGCGGCGCCACGTCGGCCGATGCGCAGCAGTACCCCGTCACGCCCCAGCAGCGCGCCGTCGCGCAAGCCACGGCCCAGAGCGGCATCCCGGTCAGCGAGCTGAGCCCCAACGCGCCTGACGAATACACCGTCAAGCGGGGCGACACTCTGTGGGACATCTCGCGCATGTTCCTGCGCAGCCCGTGGCGCTGGCCCGAGCTGTGGGGCATGAACCTGAACGACATCAAGAATCCGCACCTGATCTATCCGGGGCAGGTGCTCTACCTGGAACGCAGCAACGGCCGGGCGCGCCTGACCACCCGCGCCGGCGCGGGCGGCGGCACCATCAAGCTGACGCCGCGCACGCGCTATGACTCGGTATCTGACCTGGCGCTGCCCACGCTCAACCCGGCGCTGATCGAGGCCTTCCTGACCGAGCCGATCGTGGTCGACAAGGACACGCTGGCCAATGCGCCGCGCATCGTCGCCGGCCGCGACGACCGGGTGCTCCTGTCGCGCGGCGACCGCCTCTATGCCGCCGGAGACGGCCCGGCGCAACTGATCGAGAAGCCCGGCCCGATCCAGCAGTTCCGCATCTTCCGCGACGCAACACCGATGGTCGATCCGGCCACCGGCGAAATCCTGGGCTACGAGGCGCAGTACCTCGGCCGGGCACGCCTGGAGCGCAGCCAGACCACCGAGACCCAGATGGACAACGGCAAGATGGTCACCAGCAACGTGCCGGCCACGCTGGACGTGGTGGCCGCGCGCGAGGAAGTGCGCGCCGGCGACCGCCTGGTGCCCGAGCCGCCGCGCCAGCTGGTGAGCTACGTGCCGCGCGCGCCGTCGGCGCCGGTCGAAGGCGGCCGCATCATCTCGGTCTATGGCAACGCGGTGAAGTACGCCTCGCAGAACCAGGTGGTCGCGATCAACAAGGGACTACGCGACGGCATCGAGAGCGGCCACGTCATGGCCATCCTGAAGAACGGCGCGGTCATCACCGACCGCACCAACGGCGAGAAGGAAACGCTCAAGCTGCCCAACGAGCGCATCGGCCTGCTGATGGTTTTCCGCCCGTTCGAAAGAGTGTCGTACGCTCTGGTCCTCGAGATCAGCGACGTGCCGCAAGCCGGTGACCTGCTGGTCAATCCGTAGGGCACATTCACTCGACATTCCTTGGGTCTGACGCGCGACGAACTTTCCGACTGGCTTCGACTGGCACTGACCCCGGGGGTCGGGCCGGGCACCGCACGCCGGCTGCTGGCCGCCTTCGGCCTTCCCGGCGCCATCTTCGCGCAGCCGCGCACGGCCCTGCTTCAGGTGGCGACGCCGGAGCAGGCGCAGGCGCTCGGCCAACTGCCCGAGGCGCTCCCCGCCCTGGTGGCCGACACCTGGCAGTGGCTGCAGGCTGACCCCGGCGTGCGGCGGGTCGTGACGCTGGGAGACCCGGCGTATCCCCAATCGCTGCTGGAAATCGCCGATCCGCCGCTGCTGCTCCACGTGCTGGGGCCGCCGCAGTTCGACCTGACGCAGTTGCGCCAGGCCATCGCAGTGGTCGGCAGCCGCAATCCCACGCCGCAGGGGCTCGGCCATGCCAAGGCGTTCGGGCGCGCGCTCGGGGAGGCCGGCTGGACGGTCATCTCCGGCCTGGCGCTGGGGGTGGACGGCGCCGCCCACGAAGGCGCGCTGGAAGCAGCCGGCAACGATCCCCGGCAACTGGCCACGGTCGCGGTGGTGGGCACCGGGCTGGACCGCGTCTACCCGGCCCGGCACCGGCCGCTGGCCCAGCACATCGCCAGGCAGGGCCTGCTGGTCAGCGAGTTTCCGCTCGGCACGCCGCCGCTGACGCAGAATTTTCCGCGCCGCAACCGGCTCATCGCCGGGCTGGCACGCGGCACGCTGGTGGTCGAAGCGGCGCTCCAGTCGGGCTCGCTGATCACCGCCCGCCTGGCCGCCGAGCAGGGCAAAGACGTGTTCGCCATCCCCGGCTCGATCCATTCGCCGCAGGCACGGGGCTGCCATGCGCTGATCCGCCAGGGCGCCAAGCTGGTCGAGAAGGTGCAGGACATCCTGGAAGACCTGGGCGCGCAGGTGCCACCGGCGGCGCCTTCCGATCGCCAAAGCGGAGCCGAAACAGAACCCCAGGAAGCCGACGACCCCATGCTGGCGGCCATCGGCCACGACCCGGTCGGCCTGGACGCGCTGGTGGCACGCACCGGCTGGCCGGCCGCGCAGCTGCAGGCACGCCTGCTCGAACTGGAAATCGACGGCCACGTGGCGCGCCTGCCGGGCGGGCTGTTCCAGCGCATCGGGCAGGCCTGATTTTCCCGCGCGCGGGCGCGTCACTCGGCTATATTGGCTGCATGTACGACGTGCTCGTTTTCGTTTATGAGAATTTCTGGCAAGGCGACGCCTGCCCCGAATCCGAGCAGTTGAGCCTCAAGCTCAGCGCCAAGGGCTTCGAAGCCGCGGACATCGCCACCGCGTTGCAATGGCTCGACGGCCTGCGCCTGGCCACGCAGGAACTCCAGCCTGCCGCCGGTGCAGCCCAGGTGCCGCCGGTTCGGCTGGGCGAGGCGCCGGCGGGCCCGGCCGCGATCACGCTGGCCCAGTCGGCGAACGCCATGCGCGTGTACTCCGTGGCCGAGCAGGAACAGCTCGGCGCCGAATGCCTGGGATTCCTGCGTTTCCTCGAGGACTCGCAGGTGCTGGCCCCCGGCATGCGCGAGGTCATCATCGAGCGGGCCATGGCGGCCCCGGATGCGCCGGTGTCGCTGGACGAACTCAAGATCATCGTGCTGATGGTCTACTGGAGCACCGGCATCGAGCCGGATGCGCTGGTGCTCGACGAGCTCTGCGACGACGCGCAGGACCGGGTCGCGCATTAGCTTTTTGCTCGCCCCCAGGCTGCGCGACATTTCGTGTCGCTCCGCCAACCCCCTGCCGGGGGCAAAACCTGCGGCCTGGCGGAGCCAGTTCCGCGGCGTTCCACACCCAGCTCTCTTGCGTTTCTGTGATGGTTGCGGGGTGGCTTTGCGCGAGGGCGTGGCTTGGGCGACGGGCTGCGCGAGCTGTTGCTCGCGGGTGCGTCAGTCCAGCAGGCGCTCGGGGTTGGCGTCGAGCTTGGCCAGGGCTTCGCGGGTGGCGCGGACGGTGAGGGTTTCCTCTTCGGCGGGGACCAGCAGGCCGGCTTGCAGGTAGGAGGCCAGGCGGCCGGCCTGGATGAGGAAGCTGCGGCCGCCGGTGGCGGCGAACAGGTGCAGCTGCTTGCGGTCGCTGCGCCAGACGAACTGCACCTGGGTGACGCGGTTGTTGTGGTCCAGCATGAACCAGTTGCCCACCTGCAGGTCGTGCGCCCAGGCCAGCATTTCGTCGCTCACCTTGGTGCCGGTGTCCGGCACGACCTCGATGGTGGAGGCGTCCACGCCCAGCAGCAGTTCGATGCTGGCGGCGTCCAGCGGCAGCTGGGCCGCGCCCTCGTCGCTGAAGAAATCCTCGAGGTTGGCCAGCCGCTTGGACATGGCGTCGATCTGCGCGGCCGGGATCGCGTCGGTCTTGGACATGAAGGCGTCCGACAGCGTCTCGCCGATGACCCGGATCTGCTGCTCCTGCGGCTCGCCCTCGATGCCCATCAGGGCCATGCCCTGCCGCAGCCGCTGCAGCAGGTTGGGCAGGTCCTGGATGACGCGCGCGCGATCGGTGCGGCTCGGCTTGGCGCTGGCGGCCCAGACCAGGTCGGCGGCGGCGCGCTTGAGCGTGACGGTCTGCTGGTCCTGCGGACCGTAGCGCAGTGCCGCCATGGCCAGCACCTCGGCCCAGATCTTGAACAGGAACTCCCGGATCTCGTCGCGCACCGGAATGTCGTTGAGCATCTTGCGCAGCTCGATGGTGTACTGGATCGCCATCGTCTCCTTCTGCTCGACCTGCTGCGCCACGCTCATCAGGCGCTGGGTGGCGTCGCTCTGCGTGAGGTACTTGGACAGGAAGGCGACGAACTCGTCGTACACCAGCTTGAACACGCGCTGGCCGGTCTCGGGGTATTGCTCGATGACCTGCACCACGCGGCGGATCTCGCCCTCGAGCGCACTGCCCGAAATGGCGGCCGCGTCGAAACCCATGACACACGAGCCCATGCGGTCGATCAGCATGCGCGCCGGGTGCTGCAGAGTGCCGAAGAACTCCGGCTCGGCGATCGCCACGCGCAGCACCGGCATCTGCAGCCGCGCGAACCAGACACGCGCGGAGAACGGAATGCGCTCCTCGGCCAGGATGGCCTGGAACATCAGCGCCACGATCTCCACGGTGGCCTTGTCGGCGGTGGTCGGCGCCTTCTTCTTGAGCTCGGCGGTGCGCCGGCGCATGTCGACCACGCTCTGCTGGATGGCGGTGGCCTCGTCGCCCACCACGTAGCGCGATGCGGCGGCGCGGTAGGCCACCTCGGCATCCATGATGGCCTGGACGAAGACCGGCGAGCCGGCACCCGGCGCCATGCCGCCCCCGCCGCCGGCCGCGACGCCCTGGGCGGCGCTGCCGCCGACGAAGTCGCTGCCCAGTCGGGCGCTGACAAAACGCTTGAGGCCCGAGAGAACGCCTTGTGCGCGCTGGCGCGCCGCGACGAACGGCGAGCCGCCCCCAGCCGCGGACGCCGTGCCCGCACCGTTGCCGGCCATGGCGCCATGCGCGGCACCGCTCCAGGCGGCCTGCGCGCCGCCGGGATTGACGCCGATCGCGGCCGGTGCAAAGCCGCCGGGCATGCCCGCATCGCCCGCCAGGCCGGCGGCCCGGCTGTTGCTGCCACCGCCACCGCCTCCAGCCACGCCCATGCCCATCGCAGCCGAAGAGGGCGCACCGTGCGCACGCTTCACGAATCCCTTGAGATCGATCTCCGGCATGACGCCGCGCGCCACCAGGAAGGCGTTGGCCTCCTTGTAGGCCTGCTGCACCACGTCCAGGATCTGGGCCTGCACGACGTCCTGCACCTTGGTCCACATCGGGCGCGACAAGCCGGCGGCCAGCCACTGGTCGACCAGGTTCTTGGCCAGGACCTCGGGCCGCAACACGTCCTTCTGGCCGAGTTCGCTCGTCCCCTCGAGGTGCTGGATGCGCAGGCGCAGGTCGTTCAGCTCGAAGCTGGCCTTGTCCTGGATGACCAGCGCCAGGCGCGACGACAGGATGTTGTTCTCGACCACCTCGTCGCCGATGAGTTCGAGCCCGAGGCTTGCGGAAGTCTGCGTGCCGGCGGTCGAGGCGCTCGCCAGCGCCTTGCGCCATCCGGCCGCTGCCAGTCCGACCCAGCGCGACTGGTGTTCGGCGAAGGCGACCAGGTCGTCCCGGTTCTGATGCATCTCGCGCACGTTGCCGGTCTGGCTGGCCAGCACGTCCAGCCGGCTCCGGATGGCCTGTGCGGTGGGCGCGATCACGCCCTCGGTCGCGGCAACGAAGCGTTCTCGCGCCTCGCGCGCAATCTGTCGTGCGGTCTCCTGGGAACGCTCTTGGCTGCTCATGTAGGGATTGGGGGCGCTAGATACCGGCAGGCCCTAGCTTGCCCTGCGCACGGCCTGCCGACAAGTCCTGATACATATTAGTGCCCTTGGAGCGTCGCGCGCCGTCCACGCGGGTTGACCTCAGACGACCGCGCCGGCGTTGGGATCGTCCGGGTCACCGTCCCGCTTTGCGGAATGCTTGATCAGGTCTTCACGCTTGACGCCAAGCCACATGGCGATGGCAGCGGCGACGAAGGCGGAGGAATAGATGCCGAAGCAGATGCCGATGGTCAGCGCCAGCGAGAAGTAGTGCAGGGTCGGGCCGCCGAAGAAGAACATCGACAGCACCACCAGCTGCGTGGATCCGTGCGTGATGATCGTGCGGCTGATGGTCGACGTGATGGCGTTGTCGATGATCTCGACCGTGCTCAGCTTCCGGTAGCGCCGGAAGTTCTCGCGGATCCGGTCGAAGATGACGACCGATTCGTTGACCGAATAGCCCAGCACCGCCAGCACCGCCGCCAGCACCGCCAGCGAGAACTCCCACTGGAAGAAGGCGAAGAAGCCCAGGATGATCACCACGTCATGCAGGTTCGCCAGCACGGTGGCCAGGGCGAACTTCCATTCGAAGCGGAACGCCAGGTAGATCATGATGCCCACCACCACCATGGCCAGCGCCTTCAGGCCGTTGGTGGTGAGCTCGTCGCCCACCTGCGGGCCGACGAACTCGTTGCGGCGCAGCTGCACCGACGGATCGACCGTCTTGAGGGCGTCGACCACCTTGGCGCTCTGCTCGGCGCTGCTCACGCCCTTTTGCGCCGGCAGGCGGATCAGCACGTCGCGCGAGGTGCCGAAGTTCTGCACCTGCACGTCGGCGAAGCCGAGCTTGCCGATGGCGTCGCGCACCTGGCCCAGGTCGGCCGGCTGCTCGTAGGCGACCTCCATCACGGTGCCGCCCGTGAACTCCACCGACAGGTGGAGCCCGCGCGAGAACAGGAAGAACACCGCCAGCAGGAAGGTGACGACGGACACGATGTTCAGCACCAGCGCGTGGCGCATGAACGGGATCGTGCGGTGGATGCGGAAGAATTCCATGGCTGCGGCTCCGTCCTATTTGCCCGAGGCGACCGCAGTCGTCGCGCTGGTGTCGGGGCGCCACACGGTACCGATCGACACGCTCTTGAGTTTCTTCTTGCGCCCGTACCAGAAGTTCACCAGGCCGCGCGAGAAGAACACGGCCGAGAACATGGAGGTAACGATGCCGATGCAGTGCACCACCGCGAAGCCGCGCACCGGGCCCGAGCCGAAGGCCAGCAACGCAATGCCGGCGATGAGGGTGGTGACGTTGGAGTCGAGGATGGTGCCCCAGGCGCGGTCATAGCCGGCGTGGATCGCCGCTTGCGGCGAGGCGCCGCCGCGCAGCTCCTCGCGCACGCGCTCGTTGATCAGCACGTTGGAGTCGATGGCCACGCCGATCGCCAGCGCCATGGCTGCGATGCCCGGCAGCGTGAGGGTGGCCTGCAGCAGCGAGAGGATCGCCACCAGCAGCAGCAGGTTCACTGCCAGCGCGATCGACGAGAACAGGCCGAACAGCGCGTAGTACACGCACATGAAGACCATGATCGCCGCGAAGCCGTAGGCGACGCTCTTGAAGCCCTTGGAAATGTTGTCGGCGCCCAGGCTGGGGCCGATGGTGCTTTCCTCGATGATCTCCATCGGCGCGGCCAGCGAGCCGGCGCGCAGCAGCAGCGCCAGGTCGTTGGCTTCCTGGATGCCCATGGCGCCCGAGATCTGGAAGCGGGTGCCGAGTTCGCCGCGGATGGTGGCCACCGAGATGGCCTCGCCCTTGCCCTTCTCGAACAGGATGATGGCCATCGGCTTGCCGATGTTCTCGCGACTGACGTCGCGCAGCACGCGGCCGCCCTTGGCGTCGAGCGTGAGCGAGACGTTGGGCTCCTGGTGCTGCTGGTCGAAGCCGGCCTGCGCGTCGGTGAGGTTCTCGCCGGTGGCCAGCACCTGCTTCTTGGCGATGACCGGTCGGCCCGAGCGGTCGAGGAACTTCTCGCCGCCGAACGGCACCGGGCCGGTGCCCTGGGTGGCCGCGCGCGCCTCGGCGCTGTCGTCGACCAGGCGCATCTCGAGCGTGGCGGTGCGGCCCAGGATGTCCTTGGCCTTGGCCGTGTCCTGCACGCCCGGCAGCTGGACGACGATGCGGTCCAGGCCCTGCTGCTGGATCACCGGCTCGGCCACGCCCAGCTCGTTGATGCGGTTGTGCAGCGTGGTGATGTTCTGCTTGAGCGCCTTGTCCTGCAGCTGGCGCTCGGCCTCTGGCTTGAAGCGGGCGGTGAGCTTGTATTCGCCGCCTTCCTGGGACGTCGTCGTCGCCAGGTCGGTGAACTGGTCCTGTACGATGCGCTGCGCCGCCTCCAGCCCCTGCGCGTCGCGGAAGCGCATGTCGATGGCTTGGCCGTCGCGATTGACCGAGCTGCCGCGGATGCTCTTGTCGCGAAGCGCCTGGCGCAGGTCGCCGGCGAAGGTCTCGGCCTTCTTCTCGATGGCGCCCTTCATGTCCACCTGCAGCATGAAATGGACGCCGCCGCGCAGGTCGAGGCCCAGGTACATGGGATAGGCGTGCAGAGCGGTCAGCCAGGACGGCGAGCGCGACACCAGATTGAGCGCCACCGTGTAGGAGGCGTCGGCCGGGTCCGGCACCAGCGCGCGCTGCAATGCGTCGCGCGCCTTGAGCTGGTCGTCGGTGGTGGCGAAGCGGGCGCGCACCGAGTTGCCGTCGAGCGTGAGCAGGTCGGGCTGGAGGGCTGCGCCCTTGAGCGCGGCTTCCACCCGCTGGCGCGTGGATTCGTCGACCTTGACGGTCGACTTGGCGCTCGAGACCTGCACCGCAGGGGCTTCGCCGAAGAAGTTGGGCAGGGCATAGATCAGCCCCAGGAGCAGCACGATCACGATGATCGTGTACTTCCAGACCGGGTATCGATTCATGATCGCGCTCGATTTGCGGACGGGCCGCCTGGCGAAGATACGGGCAGGCCGCGGCCTGCGCCGTATCGGGAGTTACTTGACGGTGCCCTTGGGCAGCACCTGGATGACGGCGCTGCGCTGCACCGTCACCTGCACGCCGCTGGCGATTTCCAGCGTCAGGTATTGGTCGCCCATTTCAGCGATCTTGCCGAGCACACCGCCGGCGGTCGCCACCTCGTCGCCCTTGGCGAGCGCGGCGAGCATGTTGCGCGTTTCCTTCTGTCGCTTCATCTGCGGACGGATCATGATGAAGTACAGCACCACGAACATCAGCAGCAGCGGCAGCATGCTGCCCAGCGAAGACATCATGTCGCCGCCGCCGGAGGGGGCAGCGGTCTGTGCGAAGGCGGTGGAAATGAACAAGGCAGGCTCCAGCGTCGGTCGGAAAAGATGGCGAATGCAGGGCAACAAGCGCGCCCCACGCAACCGACCATTGTATTGCGCCCCGCCCGATCCCCCGCGCCCGCCCTGGCCCACGCAGGGAAATCCAGGTCATCCGCCCCGCCACCGGCCGCACCTCAAGCCGCCCGCAGCGACTGCGGCTCGCGCCACTTCTGCATGAGCGACTGCCAGCGGGTGCGCGCGGCCGCCAGGTTCCGGTCCTTGACGTGCCCGTAGCCGCGGATCTGCTCGGGCAGGCTGGCGATCTCGACCGCCAGCGCATGGTTGCCGGCGTCCAGTCCGCGTAGCAACTCCTCGATGCTGGCGCGGTATTCCTGGATGAGTGCGCGCTCGGTGCGACGCTCCTCGTTGCGGCCGAACACGTCCAGCAGCCCGCCGCGCAGGCCCTTGAGCCGCGCCAGCCACCTGAAACCGGTCAGCATGCCGGGGCCGTACTTGCGCTTGACCAGTTCACCCTTGGCGTTGCGCTTGGCCGTCAGCGGCGGCGCCAGGTGGTAGTTGAGCTTGAAGTCCTTGCCCATCTCACCTTCGAACATGTCCGCCACCCGGGCCAGGAAGGCCGGGTCGGCATGCAGGCGGGCCACCTCGTATTCGTCCTTGTAGGCCATGAGCTTGAACAGGTAGCGCGCCACCGCCTCGGCCAGGCTGGTCTTGCCGGTGGCGGCCTGCTCGGCCTGGCGCACCCGCTCGACGAAGTCCCGGTACTGCCCGGCATAGGCCGAGTTCTGGTAGCCGGTGAGGAAGTCCACGCGCCGGTCCACCAGGGTCTTGAGCGTCTCGCGCTTGCGGAACTCGATCACCTGCCCGGGCGACACCAGGCGTTCGAGCGCGGCCAGGTCGTGCGCCGCGCGGCGGCCCCATTCGAAGGCGGCCTTGTTGTTGTCCACCGCCACCGCGTTGAGCTCGATGGCGCGCATGAGCGACTCGTGCGCCAGCGGCACCCACCCCTTCTGCCAGGCATAGCCCAGGATCATCGGGTTGACGTAGATGGCGTCGCCCATCAGCGCGGTGGCGAGATGGTCGGCGTCGAAATGGCCCAGCGCCGATTCGCCGACCGCGTGCGCCAGCTCGCTCGCGCACTGCTCCTGCGGATTGCTCCAGTTGGCGTTGCGCACGAAGGCCGCCGTCGGCGCGCCGTGGACGTTCAGCGCCACGTGGCTGCGTCCCTCGCGCAGGCGGGCCAGGGTCTCGGCATTGACCGAAACCAGGGGGTCGCAGGCCAGCAGCAGGTCGGCCGCGGCGGTGCCGACGCGCGTGGTGCGGATGTCGTCCTGCTGGTTGCCGATCAGCACGTGGCTCCAGGTGGCGCCGCCCTTTTGCGCCAGCCCGGCCGCGTCCTGGGTGACGATGCCCTTGCCCTCGATGTGGGCGGCCATGCCCAGCAGCTGGCCGATGGTGATGACGCCGGTGCCGCCGACGCCGGCCACCACGATGCCCCAGACCTGCTGGGCCGCCAGCGCCGGGAGCGTCGGCTCGGGTAGCGGCGCCAGGTCGGCCGGCGCCGCCACCTTGGCCTTGGCCTTCTTCTTGAGCTGGCCGCCTTCGACGGTGATGAAGCTGGGGCAGAAGCCCTTGAGGCAACTGGTGTCCTTGTTGCAGCTGCTCTGGTTGATGGTGCGCTTGCGGCCGAATTCGGTTTCGAGCGGCTCCACGCTCAGGCAATTGCTCTGCACGCTGCAGTCGCCGCAGCCCTCGCACACCGCCTCGTTGATGATCACCCGCAGCGCCGGGTCGACCATGGTGCCGCGCTTGCGGCGGCGGCGCTTCTCGGTGGCGCAGGTCTGGTCGTAGATGATGGCGGTGGTGCCGGCAATCTCGCGGAACTCGCGCTGCACGGCGTCCAGTTCGTCGCGGTGGCGCACGGCCACGTTGTCCCCGGGGATCCGTACGCCGGCGTATTTCTCCGGCTCGTCGGTCACCACGACGACCTTCTTCGCGCCCTCGGCATGCAGGCTCTCGGCGATCTGGATCACCGAATGGCCTTCGGGCCGCTCGCCCACCGGCTGGCCGCCGGTCATGGCGACCGCGTCGTTGTACAGGATCTTGTAGGTGATGTTCACCCCCGCGGCGATCGACTGGCGGATCGCCAGCAGGCCGCTGTGGAAGTAGGTGCCGTCGCCCAGGTTGGCGAACACGTGCTTCTCGTTCGAGAACGGCTGCTGGCCGACCCATGGCACGCCCTCCCCGCCCATCTGCGTGAAGCCGATGGTGGCGCGGTCCATCCAGGTCGCCATGAAGTGGCAGCCGATGCCGGCCATGGCGCGCGATCCCTCGGGCACCACGGTGCTGGTGTTGTGCGGGCAGCCGGAGCAGAACCAGGGCTGGCGCCCCTCGCTCACGCCGCCGAGCTGCAGCGTCTGCATGGACCGCTCCTTGGCGTCCAGGATGGCCATCTGCGACTCCACCCGCGCCGCCATGTCGCTGCCGGCCGCCGCCAGGATGCCGGTCTTCTTCAGGCGCTGCACGATCGCGCGTGCGATCAGGGCCGGGTTCAGGTCGGCATTGGCGCGCAGCAGGGTGTTGGCCGTCGGGTTCGGCATCGACCATTCGCCGCCGGAGAAGTCGCCCTCGACCTCGTTGAACTTGCCCAGCACGTTCGGGCGCACGTCGGCGCGCCAGTTGTAGAGCTCTTCCTTGAGCTGGTATTCGATGACCTGGCGCTTTTCCTCGATGACCAGGATTTCCTGCAGGCCGGTGGCGAAGTCGCGGGTGAGCTGCGCCTCCAGCGGCCACACCACCGCCACCTTGTGCACCCGGATGCCCAGCTGGCGGCAGGCGGCGTCGTCCAGGCCCAGGTCCAGCAGCGCCTGGCGGGTGTCGTTGTAGGCCTTGCCGCTGGCCATCAGGCCCAGCCGGTCGTTCGGGCCCTCGATCACGTTGTGGTTGAGGCGGTTGGCACGCACATAGGCCAGCGCCGCGTACCACTTGTAGTGCATCAGCCGCGCCTCCTGCTCCAGCGCGTGGTCGGGCCAGCGGATATGCAGCCCGCCCTCGGGCATCTGGAAGTCGGTCGGCAGGACGATCTCCACGCGCTCGGGGTCGATCATCGCGGTGGCGCTCGACTCGACGATCTCCTGGATCGTCTTCATGCCCGACCAGAGGCCGGCGAAACGGCTCATGGCGAAGGCATGGATGCCCAGGTCGAGTATTTCCTGCACGTTGGCCGGGAAGAACACCGGGGTGCCGCACGCCTTGAAGATGTGGTCGCTCTGGTGAGCAGCCGTCGAACTCTTGGAAATATGGTCGTCGCCGGCCACCGCGATCACGCCGCCCCAGGGGGTGGTGCCGGCCATGTTGGCGTGCTTGAAGACGTCCGAGCAGCGGTCCACGCCCGGCCCCTTGCCATACCAGATGCCGAACACGCCGTCGAACCTGTTCGAGCCCGCCGGCGCGAAGCCCATCATCTGCGTGCCCCACAGCGCGGTGGCCGCCAGTTCCTCGTTCACGCCGGGCTGGAACACGATGTTCTGGCCCTTGAGGAACTTGGACGCCTTCCACAGCGCCTGGTCGTAGCCGCCGAGCGGCGAGCCGCGGTAGCCGCTGATGAAGCCGGCGGTGTTCTTGCCGGCCAGGCCGTCGCGCGCCCGCTGAAGCATGGGCAGCTTGACCAGCGCCTGCACCCCGCTCATGAAGGCCCGGCCGTAGTCCAGGGAGTATTTGTCGTCGAGCGTGACGGTTTCCAGCGCCTTGCGGATGTGCTCGGGCAGGGGTGCATTCATCGTGCGGTCTCCATTGGCTTGCCTCGTGGGCAGGGTGTTCGTTGAACGTTTCCTGGTCGGAAACGTTTGCCATGTTCTACGCAAAGTGTATGCCTGCACCGAAGATAGATGTTTGCGTTCTCTGTCGAGAAAAGCGATCATTGAGAAAGATTCTTTCTCGAAATGCCACATCTTGGAAAGCCTTGACAAGTTCGACTTGGCCATCCTGCAAGAACTTCAGGCCGACGCGCGCCTGACCAATGCCGAGCTGGCGCAGCGCGTGGGCCTGTCCGCGGCACCGTGCTGGCGCCGCGTGAGGGCGCTGGAGTCGCAGGGTTTCATCAAGGGCTACCACGCCGAGATCGACCGCCAGAAGATCGGGCTGGGCGTGTTGGCCTTCGTGCGGGTGGACGCCGAGCGGGTCAACCTGGAGGCCACGCGCCGGCTGGAAGAGGCCATCCGGCAACTGCCCGAAGTGGTGGCCTGCCACTACATCAGCGGCACCGGCACCTTCGAGCTGCAGGTGGTCGCACCCGACCTGGACAGCTTCTCGCGCTTCGCCCAGCACCACCTCATGAACCTGGCCAACGTCAAGGACCTGCACACCAGTTTCTCGCTGGGCGAGGTCAAGTCGAGCCGGGCGCTGCCCCTGGGCCACCTGCGCCCGGTCGCCGAGCGCCGGCCGGAGCGGCGCTGAGAAGCAACGCACAATCGACGGCCTGATGCCGCCCATTACCGCCGAAGACGCCAGCACCGGCCAGGCCGCCCCTCCCGCACGCAAGCCGGCGCCCCGCGTGGGCGCGCTCGAACCGCTGCGCCTGCCGGTGTTCCGGATGTTGTGGACGACCTGGCTGATGGCCAACGTCTGCATGTGGATGAACGACGTGGCGGCCGCCTGGCTGATGACCACGCTCGACCCCTCGCCGCTGTGGGTGGCGCTGGTGCAGTCGGCTTCCACCCTGCCGGTGTTCCTGCTGGGGCTGCCCAGCGGCGCCCTGGCCGACATGCTCGACCGCCGGCGCTGGCTGATGGCCACGCAGTTCTGGCTGGCCGGCACCGCTGTCGTTCTGTGCGCGGTGATCGCCCTGGGCCTGATCAACGCGCCGCTGCTGCTGGCGCTGACCTTCGCCAACGGCATCGGGCTTGCGCTGCGCTGGCCGGTTTTCTCGGCGATCGTGCCGGAACTGGTGCCGCGCACGCACCTGCCGGCGGCACTGGGCCTGAACGGGATCGCGATGAACGCGTCGCGCATCGTCGGGCCGCTGCTGGCCGGCTTTCTCATTGCCAGCGCCGGCAGCGTCTGGGTGTTCGCGCTCAACGCCGTGCTGTCGGTGGTGTCCGGCTTCGTGGTGATGCGCTGGCGGCGCGAGCACCGGCCCAACCCGCTGGGCCGCGAGCGGCTCGTCAGCGCCATGCGCGTGGGCGTCCAGTTCGTGCGCCAGTCGCCGCGCATGCGGGCGGTGCTGCTGCGCATCTCGCTGTTCTTCTTCCACTCCACCGCCCTGCTGGCCCTGCTGCCACTGCTCGCACGCGGGCTCGAGGGCGGCGACGCCGGCACCTTCACCCTGCTGCTGGCGGCCATGGGCAGCGGTGCCATCTTCGCCGTGCTGCTGCTGCCGCGCCTGCGCCAGGGCCTGGCGCGCGACCAGCTGGTGACCTGGGGCGCGGTGGCGCAGGCCGGCGCCACGGCCGTGATGGCGGTGGCGCCCAACGCCTGGATCGCCGTGCCGGCCATGTTCATCGGTGGCATGGCGTGGATCACCACCGCCAACTCGCTGTCGGTCTCGGCCCAGCTGGCCTTGCCCGACTGGGTGCGCGCGCGCGGCATGGCCACCTACCAGATGGCGATCATGGGTGCCAGCGCGATCGGCGCCGCACTGTGGGGCCAGATCGCCACCGTGACCGACCTGCGCACGGCGCTGCTCATCGCGGCGTCCAGCGGCGTGGCCTCGATGCTGGTGGCGGTGCGCGCGGTGCGCGACCGCCCCGAGGAAGACGACGTCAGCCCGGCGCGGGAAGGCTGGGCCACCCATCCGCCAGGGCGCAAGCCCGACGAGAACGGCCGCGTGGTCATCCAGATCGACTACCGGATCGACGCTGCACGCGCGGATGCCTTCCGCCGTGTGATGGAAGAGACCCGCCGGGTGCGGCTGAGCCAGGGCGCCATCGAGTGGGCGCTGTGGCACGACATCCAGGACCCCGGCCACTTCGTCGAGCACATCGTCGACGAGTCCTGGACCGAGCACCTGCGGCGCTTCCACCGCGCCACCGCCGCCGACATCGCCCTGCGCGAGCGCCGGCTGGCCTTCCACGTGGGCGACGGGGCGCCGACGGTCACGCGGTACGTGCAGCCCCGCTAGCCGGGCGGCCCCTCTGTAGGCGGCCACGCCACGGTTTCTTGTAGGCGGACACGCCGTCGCGCGGCGCAGGCTGCAAACGCCCGAGCTTTTTTAGGACACTCTTCGCTCCCACAATACCGGAGCGGCGGATGAAAGAAGCAAACCAGGCCATCCTGGACGCCTTGAGCGCGGACGAATCTCAACTCATCGAAGGATGGCAAGGCGCCTTGCCCGCCGGCGCCCAGATCGCCAGTCAGTCGAGCCGGGCCGAGGCCCGGCAATTGCTCGAAGGCCTGCGCGACGGGCTGCGCGCCGGCGGAGCGCCGGATGCCCTGGACGCGCCCGCCTGGAGCAGCCTGCGCGAGGGCCTGGCCGGCTTTTCGCGCTCCCGTGCCGCCAAGGGCGAGACAGCCGGCGAAACCAGCCTGTTCGTCCTCGCACTGAAAAAGCCCCTGTTCGACGCCCTGCAGGCGCGTTTTGGCAGCGACCCCGCCGCCCTGGCCGGCACCCTGTGGTCGGTAACCACGCTGATCGACAGGGTGGCGCAGCACACCGTGACGACCTTCCAGCAATCGCGCGAGGAAATCATCCGGCGCCAGCAGGAGGAGTTGCTGGAGCTGTCCACCCCTGTCGTCAAGCTGTGGGAAGGCGTGCTGGCCGTGCCGATGATCGGCGTGCTGGACAGCAGCCGGACCCAGCTGGTCATGGAAAGCCTGCTGCAGAGCATCGTCGAGACCGGTTCGGGCCTGGCCATCATCGACATCACCGGCGTGCCGACGGTCGATACGCTCGTGGCGCAGCACCTGCTCAAGACCGTGACGGCGATCCGCCTGATGGGCGCCGACTGCATCATCAGCGGCATCCGCCCGCAGATCGCCCAGACCATCGTGCACCTGGGCATCGACCTGCAGGGCATCACCACCAAGGCGTCGCTGGCCGACGCGCTCGCGGTGGCGCTGCAGCGCACCGGCTGGCGCGTCTCGCGCGCGGCCTGAGGGGCCCGCATGGAACGCATTCCCATCCTGCGCATGGGCCCGACGCTGCTGGTCACCATACAGGTGGACATGCAGGACCAGACCGCCATGACGCTGCAGGAGGACCTGGCGGCCAAGATCGCGGACACCGGCGCCAACGGCGTGATGATCGACATCTCCGCCCTGGAGATCGTCGATTCGTTCGTCGGACGCATGCTCAGCAGCATCTCCGGCATCGCACGCATCCTGTCGGCCGACACGGTTGTCGTCGGCATGCAGCCGGCGGTGGCGATCACGCTGGTCGAGCTGGGCCTTTCGCTGACCGGCGTACGCACGGCGCTCAACGTCGAGCGCGGCATGCAGCTGCTCGACCGGATCCGCCAGGAGAACGCACTTGAACCCTGACCTTGCCGGAAGTTGCCCGATCGCTTCCGAACAGGACATCGTGGCCGCGCGCCAGCGCGTGCGGCTGCTGTGCCAGGCGCTCAAGTTCTCGCTGGTCGAGCAGACGAAGATGGTGACCGCCGCCAGCGAGCTGTCACGCAACACCCTCGTGCACGGCCACGGCGGTCACATGCGCTGGTGCGTCCGCGAAGACGGTGCGCGGCGCGGCCTGCAGCTGCATTTCGAGGACGAGGGCCCGGGCATCGCCGACCTGCGGCTGGCCTTGTCGGACGGCTGGACCAGCGGCAACGGCATGGGCCTGGGCCTGCCGGGCAGCAAGCGGCTGGTCAATGAATTCGACATCGAGTCTGCCCCCGGCCGCGGCACGCGGGTCAGCATCACCAAATGGAAGTGATCCGCGGCTGGACCCACCGGGCGTTCGCCTGCGAGGAGGCGAGTGGGACCGGACAGGCGCGCCGTCATTGCGCCGAGCTGGCGCGGGCCTTCGGCTGGGACGACGTTCAGGCCGGGCGACTGGCCATCGTCGCAACCGAGCTCGGCGCAAACCTGGCCCGGCATGCCCGACAGGGGCGCCTGCTGGTCGCGGCCCGGCCGCACGACCGCAGCGTCGAGATCGTCAGCATCGACGAGGGGCCCGGCATCGCCGACCTGGCCCAGTCGCTGCGCGACGGGTTCTCGACCGGCGGCACCCCGGGCACCGGCCTGGGCGCGGTACGTCGGTTGGCCAACGAATTCGACATTCACTCGTCGTGCCCGGACGGCACGGTCTGCGTCGTACGCGTCGGGCCGGATCCGGCGCAGCCGGGCACGCGGTCGCGAGCCGGTGAACTGCAGTTCGGCGCGGTGTGCCTGCCAGCGCCGGGCGAGACCGAATGCGGCGACGGCTGGTCGCTGGTCATGCAGGGCGCGCGCGCACGCGTGCTGGTTGCCGACGGACTGGGCCACGGCCCCGAAGCGGCCAAGGCTTCTGGCGCGGCCTGCGCCACGTTCGAATCCTCGCCCTGGGAGCCGCTGGCCAACCAGATGGCCCTGATCCACGCTGAACTCAAGACCACGCGCGGTGCCGCCGTCTGCCTGGCCGAGCTCGACGGCCAGGCCGATTCGCTCCGATACACCGGCGCCGGCAACATCGTCGGACGCATGCTTTCCGGCATCTGCGACAAGTCGCTGCTGACGCAGCACGGGACCGCCGGCCTGCAGATCCGGCGTCCGGAGGAAACCACGGCCGAGTGGGCCCAGCACGGCCTGATCGTGCTGCACAGCGATGGCATCGAGACACGATGGGACGGCGCGAAACTGTTGCCATTGCTCGGCCGCGACCCTACGCTGGTGGCGGCGCTGCTCGTGCGCCAGCACAGCCGCCACCGCGACGATGCGACGGTGGTCGTGCTGCGACGGAGAGACGAATGAACCAGGCTAACGAACCGGACCCGGCCGTCGCCGGTCAAGCCGAGGCCCTCGCGGCATCGAACCGAGAACTGGCAGCGCTGCGCGCCGAACTGGAGGAAACCAACCGTGGCGTGGTGGCGCTGTATGCCGAGCTCGACGCCCAGGCAGAACAGTTGCGCAACGCGACCGAGCTCAAGAGCCGCTTCCTTTCGTACATGAGCCACGAGTTCCGGGCGCCCGTGAGTGCCATCCGGAGCATCGCGCGGCTGCTGCAGGACCGTGTCGACGGCCCGCTGACCAGCGAGCAGGAACGACAGGTGCAGTTCATCCAGACCACTGCCGCCGAATTCGCCGAAATGATCGACGACCTGCTCGATCTGGCAAAGATCGAAGCCGGCAGGGTCGAGATCTCGCCGGCCTGGTTCGAGATGGTCGACCTGTTTTCCGCGTTGCGCGGCATGTTCCGCCCGATGCTGACCAACCCGGACCTGACGCTGGTGTTCGAGGAACCCGTCGGCCTGCCCCGGCTCTATACCGACGACCGCAAGCTGTCGCAGATTCTTCGCAACTTCATCTCGAACGCACTCAAGTTCACGACGCACGGCGAAGTGCGCATCTGCGCCAGGGCCGAGCCCGACGACCATGTGCGCTTTACCGTGGCGGATACCGGCATCGGCATCGCGCCCCAGCATCACGCTGCGGTGTTCGACGACTTCGCCCAGGTCGATTCGCCCGTGCAGAAGCGCCTGCGCGGCACCGGTCTGGGCCTGTCGCTCAGCCGCCAGCTCGCCACGCTGCTGGGCGGCAAGGTCATGGTCGAAAGCGAACTCGGCGAAGGATCGCGCTTTTCGGTCGTGATTCCCGTCCAGCTGCCCGACGCACCGCCGGCGGCCACTGCGAGTTGAAGCATGCAGCCCGCTCGCGTCATCAACACGACCATCGATCGATCCCGCCACACCGTCCTGGTGGTGGACGACGACCCGGCCACCCGCTATTCCACCGCCCGGGTGCTGCGCGCGGCGGACTTCCGGACGGAGGAAGCATCCACCGGGGAACAGGCACTGGCCCTGGCGAGCGAGGGCAATGTTTCGGCGATCGTGCTGGATGTGCATCTGCCGGACATCGACGGCTTCGAGGTCTGCCATCGCCTGCGCATGCAGCCGGCCACGGCCCGGCTGCCGGTGATCCACCTGTCTGCGGCCTACGTCCAGGACGCCGACAAGGTCACGGGCCTGAATGCCGGCGCCGATGCGTACCTGGTGCACCCGGCGGAGCCCGCGATGCTCGTCGCCACATTGCAGGCGCTGGTGCGCGCCCGCATGGCCGAAGACCTGCTTCGCCGCAGCGAACTTCGCTTTCGCGCAATCTACAACCAGGCGCCCAGCGGCATGGCGCTGGTGGACGCGCAAGGGCGGTTCGCCGACGTCAACCCGGCGCTCGAGCGCATGCTCGGCCGTCCGGCTGCCGAACTGGTCGGCCGGGCGGTGGCCGACTTCGCCCCGCCCGCGTGGGCCGACATCGTTGCCGACAAGATGCGCTCGACGCACGATGACGAACCGTCCTGGGAAGCGGCGTTTCCGTTGAATGGCGCCGACGGCACGCAGCGGCACCTGGAATGGAGCATGTCCAACCATGTCGAGCCCGGGCTGCGCGTCGGCGTGGCGGTGGATGTCTCGGAGCGGCGCGAACTGGAACTGCGACGCCAGGAAGTCCTCGAGCGCGAGCAGGCTGCGCGCGCGACGGCCGAACGCCAGAGCCGGACCAAGGACGATTTCGTCGCCGTGCTGTCGCACGAGTTGCGCACGCCGCTCAACGCGATCGCGGGCTGGGTGCACCTGCTGCAAAAGCACGGCGCCAGCCCCCAACACGTGACCAAGGCACTGGCCGCCATCGACCGCAGCGTCAAGGCCCAGACCCAGATCATCAGCGACATCCTCGACGTCTCGCGCGTCAACGCCGGAAAGCTGCGCCTGTATCCGGAGTCGATCGACCCGAAGGCGCTGGTCGAATCGGCGGTCGAGGCGCTCGAGGAGCCGATCCGCGCCAAAGGGATCGTGCTGCGGATCGAAAGCGAAGGCGACTCGGTGGGCAACGTCTGGCTCGATCCGACGCGCTTCCAGCAGATCGTGTGGAACCTGCTGACCAATGCCGTCAAGTTCTCGCACGCCGGTGGCGAAGTGAAGGTGGGCCTGCACCGCAGCGGCGACCAGCTCCGGCTGACGGTGCAGGACCACGGGAAGGGCATTTCAGCCGATTTCATGGCGCACCTGTTCGATCGATTCGCGCAAAGCGATGCGCCGGGCAACCGTGTGCATGGCGGCCTGGGGCTGGGCCTGTCGATCGTGCGGCACCTGACGGAGCTGCACGGCGGGTCGGTCAGCGCAAGCAGTCCGGGGCCGGACCAGGGCGCCACGCTGGAGGTGCTGCTGCCCGCGGTTGGGCGGCCGCCGGCAGGCCTCCCGGCGATCGACACGGACCAGACACGCGAGGCGACAAGCGACGCGCCACTGGCCGGCAAGACGGTGCTGGTGGTCGAGGACAACCAGGACGCGGCGGAACTGGTGCAGGTGGTGCTGCAGGACGCCGGCGCCGTGGTCATGCTGGCGACGGATTTCGGCTCGGCACTGCAGACGCTCGAAAAGAAGTGGCCGGATATCCTGGTGAGCGACATCGGGCTGCCGGGCAACGACGGCTACCAGCTGGTGCGCGAAGTGCGCAGGATCGGGCAGGCGCAACAACAACCCCGACTGTATGCGGTGGCGCTGACGGCCTTCGCGCGCGCCCAGGATCGCAAGCGCGCGCTCGAGGCGGGCTTCGACAACCACGTGGCCAAGCCGCTGCAGGCGCATGCGCTGATCAAGGCCATCACCGAACAGTCGCGCCCCTCGGTCCGGCGGGGGTGAGCCGCCGGCGGCACCGCGCCCGCCTTCAGGCGCGGGGAAGGTACACGGTCGCCTCGACCTCGATCCACACGTTGTCGCCCGGCAGGAAGTTCGACACTTCCACCACCGTGCTGACCGGTGGATCGCCGGGGTAGAACAGGCCGCGCACGCGGCTGTAGGCCGGGTAGTGGTCCAGCCGCCGGAAGTACTGGACCAGCTTGACCACGTCTTCCATGGTGCCGCCGTGCTCGGCCGCCAGCGCGCGGATGCGCTCGAGGACGAACCAGCTTTGCGCCACGATGGGCGCCTCGAACACGTCCACCGACATCTGGCCGGTGGCGTAGCCCAGTGCCTGCAGCGCGGTGCGCGCCGTCTCGGGAAGCTCCTCGTAGCTGGCGACGGCGCGGCGCGTGGACGGGTCGACCGCCACCACCCCGCTCATGAAGACGAAATCGCCCACGCGCCGGGCGGCAGCGTAGCGGGCCATCGGTTTGCCCATGGTCATGTTGCGGTTTCCTCGTACTGTTCGACCTGCTGCTCATCCTGCCGCAACGGGCGGCCGTCGCGGATCACGGTGCGCTGCAGGCCCCCGGCGTGCAGCAGGTCATGCTCGTCGGCGGCGGCCAGTCGCACCAGGTCCGCCGGGCAGCCCGGCGCGATGTGCCCGCTCCAGTCCAGCTCCAGGGCCCGCGCCGGGCTGACGGTGATCGCATCGAACCAGTCCGTCGCCGGCGCCAGGTGCGCCATCTGGACGCCCAGGCCGAAGACCTGCAGCAGGTCGTGGCTGCCATAGGGGTAGAAGGCGTCCTGCACGTTGTCGGTCGCCAGGCAGGCGCGCAGGCCTGCCACGGCAGCCTCGCGGATGCGAGTGATGCCGCGCGGCAGCGGTGTCTCGTCCCACGCGCCCTGCAGGTAGAGGTTGGTGGTCGGCAGGGCGACCAGCGCGATGCCGGCCTCGGCGCACAGGCGCAGCGTGTCGCGCGCCTGCACCGCGTCCTGCACCGACAGCGAGCAGGCGTGGCCGCAGGTGATGGGCCGCGCCAGCCCGCGCGCGAGTGCCAGCTGCGCGATGGCGCGCAACCCGGTGGCGTCGGCATCCAGGCCCTCGTCGACGTGGAAATCGAGCGCCAGCCCGAACTCCTGCGCCAGGTCCAAGACGTGGCCGAGCTTGTGCACGATGCCTTCGTTCCGATAGACGAAGGCGCCCAGCACCCCGCCGGCCTGGCGCACCGCCGCGGCAATGCGCCGCGCCGCCCGCGCGTCGGCGAAGACATCCAGCGGCGTCAGCGCCACGAACTGCAGCGTCACGCGCCCATGCCAGCGCTCGCGCACACGCTCGAAGCACTGCAGCGCCACCGGCGGCTCCGCGTCGGGCCAGTCGAGGTGCGTGCGCATTGCGCGGGTGCCGCACTGCCAGGCTTCGCGCACCGCGCGTTCCATGCGCTGCTCGATATCCTCGGCGCGCCATTGCGCCCGATGCCGCGCGGTTCGGTCGATCGCCGTGAACAGGTCGCCGTTGGCGGCGCCGACCTCGCGTACGGAGAAGGCCTTGTCGATGTGCACGTGGGCGTCGACCGGGGCGCTGATCAGCATGCCGCGCGCCCGCTGGACGGGCGAGGCGACGATGTCCGCCACGTGGGCGCCCTCGATGCGTACGTCGAACACTTCGGCGGCTGCGCTTTCGAAGCCGCGCAGCACGCGCGGAATGTGCAGGGCCTCGAGCTTCACGGCGCGGCGGCTCCGGCCGCCAGCCGCCGGCGCAGCCAGCCCAGGCCGTCGGACGTGCCGCCGGGCACCGCGCCGCGCGCGGGCCGGTATTCGCAGCCCACCCAGCCCTGCCAGCCGCAGGCGGCCGCGACTTCGTCGATCACCTCGAAGATGTAGTCGTGGTTGATCTCGCCCACGTCGGGCTCGTGCCGCTGCGGTGCGCCGGCGATCTGGAAATGCCCGACGCGGCCGCTCGGCAGGTGCTTGCGGATCTTCATGGCGAGGTCGCCCTCGACGATCTGGCAGTGGTACAGGTCCATCTGCACCTTGAGATTGGGCGCGCCGACCGCCTGCACGATCTCGTGCGCATGGTCCTGCCGGTTCAGGAAGAAGCGCGGGATGTCGCGCGTGTTGATCGGCTCGATCAGCACGTCGCGACCGGCCTGGGCCGCCTGCTGCGCGGCCCATTGCAGGTTGTCGACGTAGCCGCCGGCCAGCGCCTCGCGGGCCATGCCGTCCGGCACCAGGCCGGCCATGACGTGGATGCGTGGGCAGTCGAGCGCATGCGCATAGTCGAGCGCGCGCAGCATCGCTTCGCGGAACTCCGCCTCGCGCCCGGGCAGGCAGGCCAGGCCGCGTTCGCCGGCGCCCCAGTCGCCCGGCGGTGCATTGAACAGCACCTGCTGCAGCCCGTTGGCGTCCAGCCGTGCGCGCAACTCGCGTGCGTCGTAGTCATAGGGGAAGAGGTATTCGACGGCGCCGAAGCCATCGCGCGCGGCGGCGTCGAATCGGTCGAGGAAATCGAGCTCGGTGTAGAGCATCGACAGGTTGGCTGCGAATCGTGGCATGTGCTTTTCTCGGATGGGTCTTTCGTTGTGCCGGCGCCGATCACCAGCGGGCGCCGAACTGGCGGCGCAGTTCGTCGATGCGTGTCTCGTCCAGCGGCGCCGGACGGTGCTCGCCGCCGCGGCTGCCGGCCAGCCACCACAGGCGCGCCGTCTCTTCCAGCTCTTCGAGCGTTGCCATGGCGGCGGCCGGCGTGTCGTGCCAGACATTCGGGCCGAGGCGCTCGAGCATCACCGCGCGGATCGGCGTGCCGCGCGCGCCATAGCGCTCGATGGCCTGCGCCACCGCCTCGGCCGCCTCGGCGGCGCCGGGGCGGCGGTAGGCAATGCGCGGCACGTGGCCGACCTTCATCACGAAGTACGGCGTGAGGGCGGGTAGCAGCTCGGCTCCGCCGTCGGCATCGAGCGTGAGCGCCACGCAGTGCGTGGAATGGGTATGGATGACGCAGGCGGTGCCGGCGTCGAAGCGCCGTGCGCTGCCATAGATGCGCGCATGCAGCGCGATGGTCTTGCTGGCACGGTCGCCGGCCACCTGCTGCAGGCTGGCGTCGAGCCGCGCCAGCCGCGCCGGATCCAGAAAGCCCAGGCAGGCGTCGGTGGGGGTGATGAGAAAGCCGCCATCGTCCAGGCGCACGCTGATGTTGCCGGCCGTGGCATGCACCAGCCCGCGCTCGAACAGGCTGCGGCCAACGCGGACGATTTCTTCCCTGGTCTCGTTCTCGGTCATTGCGCGACTGTAAAGGCCCTGTCCGCGCGGCCGCAGCGGCATTGGCTCACGACGGCTCGCCCGTGCCGGGCCGGGCGGTGCCGCGCGGCCGTCGCTGCGGCCATTGCGGCAAGCCATCGTCGATGACGTACCACGGCGCCTTGGACGCCACGAAGATGTGCCACTGCTGCGGCACCTGGACGGCCGTCTCCAGCGTGCCCAGGGTCACGTCGACGCTGCCCTGGTCCGGCGCATGTTCGCTCACCCAGGTGATCGGCGACCCGCAGTGCATGCAGAAGGTGCGCGTGTTGCCCGGCGATGAGACATAGCTGCGCAGCGAATCCGCGCCCTGGGTGATCCGGAAGTGCTCCGCCGGTACGGTGGCGTAGGTGGCGAACGCGGCCCCGTGCGCCTTGCGGCACATGCTGCAGTGGCAATGCGAGGCCCGGTCGATCACGGTGCCGACCTCGTAGCGCACCGCGCCGCACAGGCAGCCGCCACGATAGGGCGGCCCCTTGTCATGGCCTGATCGGCCGGACTCGTGAGTATTCATGGGCATGACGCATGAGTGACAGGAACGACGTGCAAGCCGCCGATTCTGCGACAAACCGTCGCGCAGGTGATTGCATCGCGCGGAGCAGGCGCGCGACGCTCGGGGCCCGTCCACCAGGAGCCTTGCATGAGCAATGCGCAACAGGTCCGCGAAGCAGTGCTGGCGATGCCGATGGCCCGCACGCTGCAGCTGCAGTTCGACCATCTGGAGGCTGGCCGCTCCGAGATCCGCATGCCGGTGCTCGATGCGTTCTGCTTCCGTCCTGGCCAGTTGCAGGCGACCGCCGTGTTCGCCATCGCCGACTTCGCCGCGGTGTCGGCGGCCGGCACCGTGCTGCCGAACGGCTGGATCAACGCCACCATCGACGGCACGCTCAAGCTGATGGCGCCGGCCCGCGGCACGCACTTGCGCGCGCGCGGGCGGGTGGTCGACGCAGGCCGCCTGCTGACGATCTGCGCGGCCGAGGTCTACGCAGTCGAAGGCGGCGAAGAAACCTTGTGCGCCACCTTGCTGGGCACGGCGCGCAATATCGATCCGGCGCGACATTGACAGGCGCGGTGCGCCTCGGCGCCCGAGCGTTCATACTGGGCCCCGAAGCCACGACATCGAGGAACCCCATGCGTATTCACATGCCACGTACGGCGCTTGCCCTGGGCGTACTTTGCCTGGCCGGCGCCAGTTGGGCACAGGGCACCCCCGGCACCGCCCCACCCAACTGCGACGGCGTACAGCAGGACCGGCAGGCCTGCCTGCGCGAGGCAGGCGCCGCCCGGCAGGCTGCGGGTCAAGGTGCACTGACGCACGAGAACGCGACCTCCGAAGAGGCCAACGCGCTGGACCGCTGCAAGCGCCTTCCGGCGGCCGACCAGGCGGACTGCCAGGCGCGCGTGCGCGGCGCCGGGGGCGGCGCCAGCACGAGCGGCAGCGTGATGGGCGGCGGCGTGCTGCGCGAGACGGTGACGCCGGTCCCGGCGCCGCCGGCCAAGTAAGCGGCCGCGGGCCTCGCGCGCCGCGGCCGCCACGCCTTCAGGCCGCGCTGGCCTGGAGCGAGGGCTGCAGCGGATCGGCCGTCAGGTAGCCCACCGCCGCGCCATAGCGATCCTTGTAGTTCGCGCGGATCAGCGGATCGAGCGTGGCTTGCACCTTCGCGTGCAGGCCGCTCCAGTCGCCCGGGTGCTGGAAGTTGCTCATGATGTAGGTCCAGCCGTGGATCTCGTCCACCGCATGCAGGCCGGTCGACTCGGCGCCGGCCGGCGTCGACAGGATGCGCGACAGGTCCTTCGTGTCGACGTTGTAGGCCCACAGGAAGTTGTTGACGTGGTTGCCACTGTCCTCGCCGATGAACAGCGTGCGCATCTTCTCCGAGAACTTGAGGTTGTCGGGGCTGGCGATCCGGTCCGGATTCGCGGTGTTGCCCAGCGCATCGGCACTGATGTCCTCGCCGACCAGCAGCATGCGGGTCGAGGTCGGCACCCATTCGCTGGCAATGGCCGCGCCGCCGGTATCGCCCTGGCCTGCGCCCAGTTGATGTGCAGCGATGCCGCCGGCCTTGAGCGTCTTGGCCAGCGCGATGTTGGTGTCGGCGCTCCAGCCCTTGCCGCCGCTGATCATCGAGTCCTGGATGTTGGCCAGGGCCGAGTAGGCCACCTTGTCGGCCGCATTGACCGTCGTGCCTTCCATCTTCGTGAAGGCCATGCTGGCACCGGCCAGCGCGGCGTAGCGGTGCGTTTCCAGGAAGGCCGCAGCCTTCTCCATGCCGGGCTTGAGCTTCACCCACTGCGCCGCGCCGTTGTAGAAGATCTTGGTGTAGCTGGCGTCGGCCGGGTCGACCGTCTTCAGGTCCATGATGTCGGTGGCAGCCAGGGTGTCGGCCAGGGCCTCGATCTCGGCGCTGGTGGCATGCCCCAGGTTGATCCAGCTGATCGCGGCCGGTGCCGCCGCCGGGTCGATCGACAGACCCGGCGCGTACTTGGCCACGTACAGCGTGCCCGCGGAAAGGTCGGCCTCGCGGTCGGCCACGAACATGAACAGGCCGCCGTTGGTGGCGTCGTCGCCCATGAGCACGGTGCGCTTGTCCGGCATGACCTGCACCAGCTCGTGCGAGATGCGACCCAGGCAATAGTGCTTGGTGATGGTGCCGGTGCCGTCCGGGTTCACCGTCACCTCCGGCAGGTGGCCGTAGTGGTACGGCCGGGCCGTCGTCTCTTCGCCGAACACGTTCCGGCTGAAAGCCTTGAACGAGGCGGAGCCGGCCGCGGTGAAGGCGTCGGGTTCGTATTCCTCGCTCGACAGGTGGGTGTTCCACGGCGACAGGCTGGCACCGCAGGTGATCCACAGTCCGTGGGCGGCCGACGTATCGACGTTGTGGTACTTGGCCAGCTCGAGCTTGCCGGTGGCCGGATCCTGGTCGAGCGTGAGCACGGCGATGGGTGAAGGCAAGGTGCCGTAGGTGTCGTTGCCGGCCTGGTCGCGCGATGCATATTCGAACTGGACCACCGCGAACACGGCCTTGCCGCGCAGGCCCGGCACGCTGGCGTTGTCCAGTGCCAGCAGCGAGCTGCCGTCGGGGCAGTCGGAGAAGAACTGGCGCTCCTTGCCGGGCACCGAGGCGTCGATGATCGGCTGGTTGCGCGCATCGAAGTAGCCGCCGGCCAGCACCTTGCCGCCGTTACCGTCCGGCACCTGGTCGCCGGTGATGAAGAAGGGCCGGTAGGCCAGCTGGTAGCTCTTGCTGCTGCCGTCGTCGAAGGCCACCTTCATGACCGAGGCAACGCTGGTGGTGGCCATGGCGGCCGGGTCCGCCAGGCTGGGCGCGGGCATGCTGCCGAACGTGGCCGACACGTAGTTGGGCGTGGCCGCGGCAGGCGCCGGGGCGGGTGCGGGCGCCGGCGCCGGCGCCGGTGCCGGCGAATCAGAGCCGCCGCCGCAGGCGGTCAGGAATGCGGCGCCGCCCAGGGGCAGCAACGGGGCGGAGAGAAACTTCAGTGCCAGGCGGCGCGACGGACGAAAGGCGTTCGTGGGTTCGGTCATGTTTCTTGGTGTGGGGAAGAAGACAGCCCACGACCATAGAAACGCGACATGACAGCGCCGTGCAACCCCCGTGAAGGATCGATGACACCGGGCTTCACGCCCGGCGTGACGGCTTCAGGGTTGCGAAGCTTGCCGCTCGGCGCGCGGCCACAGCACCCACAGCCGCAACGGCTGGTCGACCGCGGACGCCAGCCGTCCGGCTTCCGGCCCGGTGCCGGCGAAGAAATCCGCCCGCACCGCGCCGACGATGGCGCTGCCGGTGTCCTGCGCCACGACCAGGCGGTTCAGCTGGACCGCAGGCCCGCTGGAGGCCAGCCACACCGGCGTGCCGTAGGGAATGCTGTCGCGGTCGACCGCGATCGACCGCCCGGCAGTCAGCGGCACGCCCTGCGCCCCGCGCGGCCCGAAAGCGGCATCCACCTCGCTCATCGGCTCCTCGCGGAAGAAGATGTAGCGCGGATTGCTCCAGAGCAGTTGCTGCAGGCGATCGGGATTGGCCGCCGCCCAGGACTTGGTTGCGTCGGGCCACGGCGTGATGCGCGTGACGCCCTGGCTGAGCAGCCATTGATTGACGCTGCGATACGGCTGTTCGTTCGACCCGGCGAAGGCCAGGCGCACCACGCGCTGCACGCCATTCGGCTCGGTCAGCCGCACGCGCCCGGACCCCTGGATGTGCAGCATCAGCGCATCGATCGGATCGGCCAGCCAGACGAGTTCGCGCCCGCGCAGTGCCGCTTGCGCCTGTGCCACCGTGTCGATCTGCTGGCGCGTGAACCAGGGACGGCCCTGCGCCAGTCCGGCCGGCGGCGCGTAGATCGGAACGGTGTGCGTCGCGTCGGGACGCCGCGCGCCGTCGAAGATGGGCTCGTAATAGCTGGTGAGCTTGCCGCTGGCCTGCCCGGACATCGATTCGACACGGTAGGGCTGCAGCCGCTGCATCATCCATTCGCGCTGCTGTGCCTCGTCGGCCAGCGAGAGCTGGCGCATCTCGCCGCACAGCGGCGCGATGGCGGCATTCGGGCGCGCGCAATTGGCGATGAGGGCGACCCAGGCCTCGTTCAGCGCATCCTCGGAAAAGCCCGGCAGTTCGCTCCAGGGCGCGGGCACCCATCGGCTCTTGGGATGGGCCAGCGAGCCGGTCAGCGGGGGCAACGGCGCTTCGGGGCGGGCCGCCGGCGGCGTCGGCGGCCCCTCGAGCGAGCGGCGCGGCCCGGTACTGCACGCAGCCAGGGTTGCTAGGATCACGCTCCCAACGAGCGCACGGAGTCCACTTTTCATGGGTCTGATTTTGCTGGAAGCCCTGGCCGCCCTCGCGGTGCTGGTGTTGATTGTCTGGTGGACCATGTTCTCGGGACGCAAGGACAACGGGCCGGACGATGCCGACGACGAGCCCGGCACCAAGCGTTGACTTTGGCTGACACGCCCGGCGTGCCCGACCTTCGCATAATGGCCGCCAACCTCATTCCCAGGAAGGGCATCCAATGAAGAGACTGATTCTTTGCGTCGCAGCCACCGGCATCCTCGCCAGCGGCTGCGCCAACATGAGCGACACCCAGAAGACGACCGGCATCGGTGCCGGCGCCGGCGCATTGGCCGGCGCGGCCATCGGCTCGATGACCGGCGGCGACCGCGGCGCGATCGGCGCCGGCGCGGCCATCGGTGCGCTGGCAGGCGCGGCCGGCGGCTACCTGTGGTCCCAGCGCATGGAGAATCAGAAGCAACAGATGGAGCAGGCCACGCAAGGCACCGGCGTGGCGGTCACGCAAACGGCCAACAACGAGCTCAAGCTGAACATCCCGAGCGACGTGTCGTTCGACACCGGCAAGGCCAACATCAAGTCGAACTTCGCGCCGATCCTCGACCAGTTCGCCACGGGGCTGCGCAACAACCCGAACGCCGAAGTGCGCATCATCGGCCACACCGACAACACCGGCACCGACGCGATCAACGACCCGCTGTCGATCCAGCGCGCCGCCAGCACGCGCGACTACCTCGTCTCGCGCGGCGTGCCGGCAGCGGCCATCCGCATCGACGGGCGAGGCTCGCGCGAACCGGTGGCGGACAACAACTCCGCGGCCGGCCGGGCACAGAACCGCCGCGTCGAGATCTTCACCGGCGAGCGCGCGCCGGCAGCCCGCGGCTGAGCGCCACGCTCATTCCCACCACGGGTAGCTGTCAGGCTGCCCGTGGCATCCCGCGCAACAGGTTGGCCAGTTCCACGGCCGACTTGACCTCCATCTTTTCGAATACGCGCGCGCGGTGCACCTCGACCGTTCGCACGCTGATCGACAGTTGGTCGGCGATCAGCTTGTTGGGCAGCCCCTCGATGACCAGCTGCGCCACCCGGCGTTCGCGATCGGTCAGTTCGGCCAGCCGCGCCGCGATGACGCGACGCTCGGCCTGGGCGGCGATGGCACGCGCCGATTCGCCCAGCGCCTGCTCGATCCGGTCGACCAGCGCATTGTCGGAAAAAGGCTTCTCGCAGAAGTCGAACGCACCCAGCTTGACCATGTCCACGGCCGTCGGCACGTCGGCGTGGCCGGTCAGGAAGATCACCGGCATGGCGTCGAGCCACCCACGCTCGCGCAGGCGTTCGAACAGCACCAGCCCGCTGGTCTCGGGCATGCGTACGTCCAGCAGCAGGCAGCGGGGCTGCGGGGGTGCGGCCGGGTTCTCCTCGGCCGCCAGGCGCTCCTCGAAGGATTCGGCGCCGGAGAAGTGCTCGCTGTGCAGGCGACGCGAGCGCAGCAGCCAGGCGAGCGCCTCGCGCACGCTGGCGTCGTCATCGACGATGAAGATCAGGCCATCGATCAGGGGTTGCATGGTCAGAAAGGCGGCGGCGAGATGCCCGCCGCCGCGAGAGTGAATCGAAAGACGGTGCCACGCGGCTTGTTGGGCTCGTGGATGAGCGCGCCGCCGTGCTGCTCGACGACGGTGCGGCACAGGCTCAGGCCCAGGCCCATGCCGTCGCCGCGGGTGGTGAAGAAGGGGGTGAACAGGCGCTGCGCGACCTGGTCGTCGATGCCCGCGCCGATGTCGGCCACGGCAAACTCGATCCAGCGCCGGCCCTCTGCCCGGCCGCCCTGGAGCAGCACCGCGCGCAGGCTCAACTCGCGCCGCACGATGCCCGGCGCATCCATGGCCTGCATGCCGTTGCGGGCCAGGTTCAGAAGCACCTGCTCGACCAGCGTCCGGTCGCACAGCACTGGCGGCAGGCCGGGCGCCACGCGCAGTTCGATGCGCACGCCCAGCTTGCGCGCCTGCAGCTGGACCAGGGGCAGGACGGCATCGATGAGATCCGACGGCGCAACGGCCTCGCGCGCCCCTTCGCGCCGGCGCACGAAGTCGTGCACGCTGCGGATCACGCGGCCCGCGCGAGTGGCCTGGTCGGCAATGCGGGCCAGCGCCAGGCGCAGGTCGTCGGCGGCCTGACCGGGGCCGGCGCCCGGCTCGAGCAGGTTGAGCGAGCCGTTGGCGTAGCTGGAGATGGCAGCCAGCGGTTGCGTCAGTTCGTGGCTCAGCAGCGATGCCATCTCGCCGACCGTGGCCAGGCGGGCGCTGGCCTGCAGACGCTCCTGTGATGCGCGCGACAGCTCTTCGACGCGGCGCTGTTCGCTGAGGTCGACGAAGGCGCTCATCCAGCCGGTCTGAACGCGGTCCGCACTGATCAGCGGCGCCTCGAAGATCAGCACGGGAAAACGCGTGCCGTCCTTGCGCATGAACACCGACTCGAAGCCCTCGCGCGGCGGCGGCGCGCCGGCCAGGCGCACGGCCTGGCGCTTCTCGTACTCCTCGGCCAGCTCAGTGGGCCAATAGGGCAGCTGCCCATGCTGGCCGATCAGCTCCTCGGCGTCGAAGCCGACCATGTCGCAGAAGGCCGGGTTCACGTAGGTGATGCGGCCCTGCAGGTCGCGTGCGCGCAGGCCTGTCACCACCGAGTCTTCCATGGCCTTGCGAAAGGCCAGGGAGTCGGCCAGGTCGCGCTCGGCCTTGAGCCGCCGGCGCGTGTCGCGCGCCAGCAGGATCAGCACCGACACCAGCGCGATCGAGATGAACGTCACCAGCCCGGTGAGCAGGTTGGGGAAAAGGTCGGGCGCGGCGCGCCAGCCGTCGATGCGCAGGCCCAGGCGCATGCCCTGCAGGTCGATGGGCTGCAAGGCGGTGAAGACCCGCGTGCCGCTGCGCCGCGGAGCGCCGACCACTGCCAGCCGGGTGCCGTCGGGCTCGACCAGCGACACCTCCTGCCCGCGCCGCAACGAGGGTGCCACCAGTTCGGTCAGGGTGTCGCGCAGGCTGTAGGCCGCCAGCATGTAGCCGCCGCCGTCGAGCGCCAGGCAGATCTGCACGACCTCCAGCCCGCCACCGTTGGCCATCATGACGAACCGGCTCGGCACGTACGTGGGCGTTCCGTCCTTGCGCGCGTTGGCGCAGGCCTGGCTGACGTCGCCGCGACCGGCCGCGCGGGTGTCGCTGTCGAACACCGGCATGCGATAGGGCGTGAACGCGCTCTCGCGCACGGCCATGCGGGCGTCGAGCCACTGGATGCGCAGCCATTCGCGGTGGGTGCGCAGCAACTCGCGCGCGTCGTCGTTCCAATGCATCGGATCGGCATCGACCCGCAGCGCACGCAGGCTCTGGGCATTGCGCTGCAGGCCGCTGCGCAGGTCGACGGCGGCATCGGCGGCGTCGCGGTCCAGCGCCTCCTGCACCTGCTGCACCTCGTGCCGGCCGGCCAACCAGACCACGGTGGTCACCAGCACCATCACCAGCAGCGCCAGCAGGGCCCACAGGAACCAACGCTGCCAGACCGCGCGCACCCGGCGATAGGCCGCGCCGGCGCGCTGCCACAGGGCGGTCGGCGGAACGTTGTCGGGAGCGGTCGCAGCGGACATGGAGGCAGCGGGAAGCAGCGCGGCGAATGCCTTACAGCACGCGATGCGTCAGCGCCGGCAGGCGCGTGCGGGCCTGTTCCAGCAGCCCGATGTCCAGCTCGCACAGCACCACGCCTTCGCCCGTCGCCTGCTGGTCCAGCACGGTGCCCCACGGATCGGCCACCAGCGACTGGCCCCATGTGCGGCGGCCGTTCTCGTGCTGGCCGCCCTGTGCGGGCGCGACCACCCAGGCCAGGTTCTCGATGGCGCGGGCGCGCAGCAGCACCTCCCAGTGCGCCGAGCCGGTGGTGTGGGTGAACGCGCTGGGCACCAGCAGCAGCTCGGCACCGGCGCGGCTGAGCGCACGATACAGCTCGGGAAAGCGCAGGTCGTAGCACACGCTCATGCCGACCCGCCAGCGGTGGCCGTCGCGGGACGGCAGGTCGAACACCACAGGCCGGCTGCCCGGCGTGATGACCCGGCGCTCGTCGTAGTGCTCGTCGCCGCTGGCGAAGTAGAACAGGTGGATCTTGTCGTAGCGGGCCACGCACTCGCCGGTCGGCGCGTAGGCCAGCGAGGTGTTGAGCACGTGGTCTTCTTCCGGGCTCTCCAGCGGCAGGGTGCCGCCCACGATCCACATGCCGAACTCGCGCGCGGCATCGGCCAGGAAGCCCTGCACCATGCCGCCGCCCGGCGCCTCGCGCAGCCGCAGCTTGTCGGTGTCGCGCAGGCCCATGGTGCAGAAGTACTCGGGCAGCACGGCGAGTTCGGCGCCCGCTTCCGCGGCCTGCCGCAGCAATTGGTGGGCGCGCGCCAGGTTGGCTTCGCGGGCGACGGCCGAGACCATCTGGATGGCTGCTACTTTCATGGTCGGTCTGCTCCTTCAGGGCCTGTCCTGCGACGGTGTCTCGCCGCCGGACTTGACCGGCGGCGCGCGCTGCACCTTGGTGATCTTCGGGTCGTCCCAGGTGCCTTCGATGTCGAACTCCTGCGTGGCGGCCATCGACAGCGGCTTGCTCAGCGCCAGTTGCGCCAGGAAGGTGGCCAGGCCGATGGCGGGATTGATCGCGGTGGCCACCAGCGCGGCGGTGCCGGCGGTGATCTCCGGCACGACCACCACGCGCAGGTCCTGGGTCTCGCGGCTGATGTCGGCCGAACCGTCCATCACCACCGCCGCATTGACGCCCTTCATCTGAAGGTTGTTGGTGCTGGCCACGCCCTGCGACACGTCGGCATCACCACGAATGAAGTCGAAGGCGAAGCCCTGGCTGAAGATGTCGCGGAAGTCCAGCGTCAGGCGGCGCGGCAGCGCCTGCAGGCTCAACACGCCCAGGAGCTTGGCGATGCCGGGCTCGGCCTTGAGGAACTGGCCCTTCTGCACGTCGACATGCAGCCTGCCGTCCATGCTCGGGTAGTCGATGGAAAAGGGCGAGCCGCTCCACCCCACCTTGCCGGAGAGCCGGCCGTCGCCGCGGCGCAGCACGTCCTTCATGCCCAGGCGCCCGAGCAGGGCGCCGGCGTCCTTGATGTCGAGCTGGAAATCCATGGTCGTGCGGCGATCGTCGCCGGCCGAGCCGCCTTCCGGCGTGGCCCAGCTGCCCTGGGCGTTGAAGGCGCCCTCGGGCACGGTCAGGCGCAGGCGGTCGAGCCGCCATTCGCGCCGCGCGCCGCCGATGTTGACCGCCTGGACTTCGGCGCGGCCGAGCTTGCGGCCATAAAGCTCGAAGTCGTCCACCACGATGTCCAGCGCCGGCAGCGTGAGGGTGCGCTCGTCGAGCAACGACTCGACCTCGCCTGCCTCCGTACGCGCAATGCGCAGGCGCGCCAGCCGCGCCAGCACCCGCCCGGCCTGCGCATGCCCGTATTCGAGATAGCCGCTGAGCTCGTCGGCGTCGATGTTGGTGCGCCACAGCGTTCCCTCGCGGCTGCCGCCCAGCACCACGTTATGAAGGCTGTGGCCGGCCAGGCGCAGTTCGCGCGCGCGTACGGCGAGGACGTTCGGCAGATAGGGCAGCGCGTCCTCGTCCGGCCCGCTTGCCGGCTCGCCTCCTGCCTTCGCCGGGGCGCGGAACAGTGCCTGCCAGGCGCTGATGTCGAAGCTCTCGAGTTGCAGCCGCGCCAGCACGCCGGCCGCGGGCGCCACCGTGGCGTCGGCCGCGCCCTGCCCCAGCACGATGCCGCCGTTGACCACCTTCGGCTGGCCGCTGCCGAGGTCGCGCAGCCAATGCGCCGACGCCGTGCTGCCGAGGCTGATGCTGATGCGGTCCTGCTGCGGCGGCAGCACGCCGCCCTGGGCCGCCCCGCGCGGCAGCAGCTTCTTTTCCACCCGCAGCGCCATGGCCTGCCCGGCCGGCTTGGACAGCGGCGCGGGCAGTTGCAGCTCCAGCCCCTGCAGGCTGCTCGAGAACGAGAATTCGGTCTGGCCGTCGCGCAGGCTGAAATCGGCCTGGTACGGCGTGCTGCCGCGCATGCGCCGCCCCAGGATGGCCAGCCAGGCGGCCGACTGTTGTGCGCGCAGGCCGTCGGCGTCGAGATCGCCCTGCATCTTGAAGGCCATGTCCTGGTTCTTGGCGCCGTAGCGGCCCTTGCCGTCCAGCCGCATGTCTCCGCCGGCCAGCCGGGCACGCAGGCCGGCCAGGTTGAAGCCGCCCTCGGTGAAGTGCACGGTGCCGCGCGTCTGCGACAGCGTGGGCAGGTCGGGCGCCAGTTGCAGCTCGTTGTCGGCCAGGCCGACGCTGGCCTGGACCTTGGTCTTCTCCATGTCCTCGAGCGGCATGTCCAGCTGCAGCTTGAACTCGGCACGGCCGGTGGCGCGCACCTTGGCCACGTAGTCCTTCGCCGGCCCGGCCAGCGGCACTGCCACACGCAGCGCCTCGGCCAGCGGGCCGGCGGCCTGCGCATCGACGTGCAGCAGGGGCGCTTCGACCGACATGTCGGCAATGCCGGCCTCGCCCCGGGCCAGTTCGATGCCGTTGGCGCCGGCCAGGCGCCCGCGCACGTTGTTCACCCGCATGCCGGCACGCTCGAAGACCAGCTCGGCGCTGGCGTCCGTCAGCGCAGGCCAGGCCAGTGCGGCGACGCTCTCCCTGTTGGCCGGGTCGCGCGAGACGGTCGGCGGAACATAGGCAAAGGTCACGTCGGAGACCTTGGCGGCAATGCGGAACTCGCCCTTGGCCGGTTCGGTGAAGGGCATGTCCCACAGATCGCCGCGCACCCGGAAGGTGACCTCGCTGGCGCGTCCGGCGGTCACCGAGTCGCGCACGTATTCGCGCGCATGCAGCGGAATGTGCTGCGGCAGGTAGCGCCACACGCGCGTGCCGTCGGCCCGGCCCAGGCGCCCTTCGAGGTCCAGCACGCCGGGGAAGCGGTCGTGGCCGGACGAGGTTGCGGGATCGCTGGTGCGCCAGCTCAGGCGGGCTTCGCCCTGCGCATCGGCATTGGCAAAGCGAAGGTTGTTCACCTGCACCTGGATGTTGTCGCCGTCGACCTTCCATTGCGTGCGCGCGGACAGCGAGTCGATCGGGATGCGCGCCTCGTCGAACACGCCCGGAAACTCCAGCGCGCCCTGCTGCATGGCGATGCTGGCCGTGCCGCCGGCCTGCGTCGCCTCGAATTCCACCGTCGCGCCTTCCAGTCCGGGCCGCCCGGCGTGGCCGGCCTGCGCCGCCGGCTCGGCCGCCAGCGCCATGCCGCTGACGCGGCCGCGCAGCTGGTAGCGCCGCGGCGCCTCGATCGGACCGTCCCAGTCGCCCTCGACCCGCTCGACCAGGCCGGCCGGCGCACGGGCGCCGAGCGCGCGGTGCACGGCCTCGCCCAGGGGCAGGCGGTCGGCGAGCTGGCCGAGCATGCGCAGGTCGAGCCGATCCGCGCGGACCGCCCCGCGCGCCGCGCTGCGTCCGCGCGGCTGCGCCAACTGCAGCCAGAGGTTGCCGCCCGGCCAGCGAACGCCGTCGTCGGTCTCGAACGCCAGCCCGGTGGTGGACAGCTCGAAGGTGCCGTCGACGTCCTTGTACGCCACCCGCCCGCTGGTCGACTTGAGCACCAGCGGCGCGAGCCCCGGCACCAGCGTGGCGTCGACGCCTTCCAGTCCGAGGTCGACGGTGGCGCCCACCAGGCGCCCATCGCGCACGTCGCCCCAGCCGCGAAGCGCGCCGCGCGCCTCGCGGACCTTCTCGTCCAGCGCGACATAGCGGCCGATGCGGCTGACGTCGATCTGCGGCAGATCGGCGAAGACCTGTCCGTCCCAGGTCTGCCATTTGCCGCTGTGCGTGGACAGCAGCGGCTGGCGCATGTCCGCGCGCAACGTGAACCGGCGGCCCCAGCCTTCAGGCGGCGTGGCATCGAGCGCCAGTTCGTGGACGCGCCCGCCGTTGCGGGCGGCCAGGCGCACGTCGGTCAGCAACAGGGGCGGGGCATTGCGGCGCTCGTCGATCCAGCGCACGGTGCCGCCTTCGATGAGCAGGTCGCGCTGCGAGAAGAACCAGTCCGCCGCCCGCGAGCCGCCCGAGGCGCTCGCCCCCGCCCCGTCCACCGACAGGCCGGCCACGTGCAGGCGAGATTGAGCGTCCATGCGCACTTCCATGGCGGGGCGCTCGATGTACAGGCGCTCGAAGCCCAGCCGCCAGAGCGAGCGCGCAGACACCGTGGCCGACACGCGCGGCAGGCGCAGCGCTTCGCGCTGTTGCGCGTCGTGCAGCACGACGTCGCGCAGTTCGATGGTCGGCAGGAAGATGCCGCGCCAGCCCTCGGAATGGGCGCTGACGGCGCCGATGCGCACGGGCACCCCGATGGAGCGTGTGGCTTGTGCCTCCAGTGCCCCACGGTATTCGCCGATTCGCGGCACAATCCAGCCGTGTAGGACAACCACCACTGCTGCGAACAAGAGCCATGCCGCCGCCACGAGGCCCAGCGCCCAGCGCGCCACTACCGCGGTGATCTTGAGCCAACGTGAAGGGGGAGACGCTGTGACATTCATTGAAGAGGGCGCGGTGCAAGGAATTATGACTGGCAGCGCCCCCGCGGGTTCCACCGAATCCGGATCGCGCAGGGCGCCGCCGCCCCTGTCGTCCTATTCCCGATTCGTCCAGCGCCTGCGCCGCCGTTACGCCGACGAACTGGCACTGCTGCCGCCCGGCGAACCGGAACATCCGCACATGGACCAGGCCTATGCCGCGCTGCGCGAGCGGGGCCACGGCGTCGGCGATAGCCTGCGCATCGTCCGCCAGCTCGTCATGGAGCGGCTGGTCACGCTCGACTGCGACCGGCAGGCCGATCTCGCCGTCGTGACCCGCGCCGTCACGCAGCTGGCCGAGTTCGCGCTGGACGTCGCCTGCCTGGAGGCCGAACGCGAGCTCGACGACATCCACGGCGCACCCACCGGCGAAGACGGCCGGCGCGCGCAGCTGTGGGTGATCGGCATGGGCAAGCTGGGCGCGCGCGAACTCAACGTGTCCAGCGACATCGACCTGATCTACGTCTACGACCTGCCGGGCGAGACCGCGGGCAATGCCCATGGCATGAACCGCGTGTCCAACCAGGAATACTTCGCCGCGATGGTAAAGCGCGTCTATGCGCTGGTGGGCGACCTGACCGAGCACGGCCTGGTGTTCCGCGTCGACCTGGCGCTACGGCCCAACGGCAACTCCGGGCCGCCCGTGGTGTCGCTCGACGCGCTCGAGGAATACTTCCAGGTCCAGGGCCGCGAATGGGAGCGCTTCGCCTGGCTAAAGAGCCGCGTGGTTGCGCCGCGCCGCGTCATCGCGGACGGCTCGGCGCAGGCCTTGCGCGCCGTGGTGCTGCCCTTCGTGTTCCGACGCTACCTCGACTACAGCGTGTTCGAGTCGCTGCGGACGCTGCACCGCCAGATCCGCGAGCAGGCCACGCGCCGCAGCGCCGGCCGGCCCGAACGTGCCAACGACGTGAAGCTGTCGCGCGGCGGCATCCGCGAGATCGAGTTCACCGTGCAGCTGCTGCAGGTGGTGCGCGGCGGCCAGTTCCCGGAACTGCGCACCCGCCCCACGCTCGACGCGCTGCAGCGCCTGGCCGCCGCCGGCCTGATGCCGCAAGCCACGGCCGAGGCGCTCGCCGCGGCCTACGTCTTCCTGCGTCGGGTGGAGCACCGCATCCAGTACCTGGACGACCAGCAGACGCACATGCTGCCGGTCAGCGACGAAGACCAGCACTGGATCGCCGCCAGCATGGGCTACGTCGACTGCTGCGACTTCCTCGGACAGCTCGACACCCACCGCGAACTGGTGGCCCAGGAATTCGACCGCCTGCTCGGCGGCGCCGAAGCCCGCAACGGCCAATGCAACGGCAACCGCTGCAGCGCAAAGCCCGCGGCGCCCACGCCGCAGGAGCTGGAAGAACTGCTTCCCGACCTGCCGCGCGCCTTCTCCGACCGTGTCCGCCAATGGTGCGGCAACCCGCGCGTGACCGCCATGCGGGAACAGGCGCAAGCGCAGCTGCGGCTTCTGGTGCGTCGCACCGGACTGTGGCTGGGCAGCGAGCCGGACGGCGATGGCGACGGACAGACCCGCAACCACGTGGACGCCGCGCTGCGCTGGGCCGACTGGCTCGAGCCGCTGTTCCGGCGCGAGAGCTACCTGGCGCTGCTGGTGGAACGCCCGGCGGTGCAGGAGCGCCTGCTGCGCATCCTCGGCGCGGCCAAGTGGCCGGCACGCTACCTGATGCTGCATCCCGGCGTGATCGACGAGCTGGCCAGCGACGCGATGCTGTCGGGGCGCTTCAACGCCGAGGAATTCGAGGCCGAGCTGGGGCAGCGCCGCGCCGCGCTGCGCAGGACGGGTGAGGACGACGAGGAGTCGCTGCTCAACATCCTGCGCCGCGCGCACCACGCCGAGGTGTTCCGCACGCTGGCGCGCGACGTCGAGGGCCGCATCACGGTCGAGCAGGTGGCCGACGACCTCAGCGCACTGGCCGACGCCGTGCTGCGGGTCACCTCCGACTGGTGCTGGGACCATGTGCGCAACCGCCACCGGGAGCGGCCGCAGTTCGCCATCATCGGTTACGGCAAGCTGGGCGGAAAGGAGCTGGGCTACGGCAGCGACCTGGACATCGTCTTCGTCTACGACGACGACGACGAGCGCGCCCCGGAGGTCTACGCCAGCTACGTGCGCAAGCTCATCAACTGGCTGACGGTGAAGCTGCGCGAGGGCGACCTGTTCGAGATCGACACCGCCTTGCGGCCCAACGGCAACTCGGGCCTGCTGACCACCAGCTTCGAGGCCTACGAGAAATACCAGCTCGGCCGCGGCAGCAATACCGCCTGGACCTGGGAACACCAGGCCATGACGCGCGCACGCTTCGTGCTCGGCGGGCCGGCGCTGGCCGAGCGGTTCGACCGCGTTCGCGAAGCCGTCATCACCGCGCCACGCGACGTCGCCGCGCTCAAGGCCGAGATCGTCGCCATGCGCGAGAAGGTGCGCGCCGCGCGGCCGGTCAAGGACGGGCATTTCGACGTCAAGCACAGCCCCGGCGGCATGGTCGACGGCGAGTTCGCGGTGCAGTTCCTGGTGCTTTCGCAATCGGCCGCGCATCCCGAGCTGATCCCCAACGTGGGCAACATCGCGCTGCTCCAGCGCGCCGAGCAGGCCGGCCTGCTGCCGCCGGGCGTGGGCGAGCGGGCCGCCGCCGCCTATCGCGCGCTGCGTCGCGAGCAGCATCGGCTGCGCCTGGACGAAGCCTCGACCCAGCTGCCCATGAGCGCGCTGGCCAACGAACAGCAGGCGATGCTCGCCTTGTGGAAGGCGGTATTTGGCTGAGCGCGCGTCACCCCTGCTGCCCGGCTCGCCCGGCACCCGCCTCGCCGGGGCGGCGGCACTGACCATCGGCGCATTGCTGGCCGGCTGCGCCAGCGGCCCGCGCAGCGATGGCGCCCCGGCCTCGCCGCCGTCCAACCTGTCGCAGTTGCCGGATGCGCAGCCGCAGGTCGAGCCCATCCGGAGCAGCGGCGGCACCGCCAAGCCCTACACCGTCCTGGGCCGGCGCTACGTGCCCATGACCGACGACCGCCCGTTCCAGGAGCGCGGCCTGGCGTCCTGGTACGGCACCGGCTTTCACGCCCGGCAGACGGCCAGTGGCGAGTCCTACGACATGTATTCCATGACCGCCGCGCACAAGACGCTTCCGCTGCCGAGCTATGTGCGCGTGCGCAATCCGGCGAACGGGCGCGAGGCGATCGTGCGCGTCAACGATCGCGGCCCTTTCGTCGACGGCCGCATCATCGACCTGAGCTACGCCGCCGCCGCGCGGCTGGGCCTGCTGGCCGGCGTGGCGCCGGTCGAGATCGAGCGGCTCACCAACGAAGACATCCGCACCGGCGCCTGGCGGCGGGACGACGCCGTTCAGCTGGCCAGCGCGGACGCCTCGCCGGGCTATGCCCCCAGCACAGCGGCCAGCCGCGCCGTCGTGGTGCCGGCGGCCATGGCGGTGCCCGTGGCGGCAACAGGCAGCGACCTGTCCGCGGCGAACGGGCCGACCGCGCCCGTCCCTGCGCCCGCGGCCGCTTCGACGGCGCCCGAGCCGCCCGCCGCGCCGTCGCTCACTCCCTCGCCCTCGCCCTCGCCCTCGCCCTCGCCCTCGCCAGCTTCTCCGCTCGCACCTGCGATCACGCCGCCGCCTGCACCGGCACGGCACCTGGACGTCAGCCCCTTGCCGCCCATGACGCCCATGACGCCCCCGGCAACCCCGTCCGTCGGCGACGCGGCGCCTGGCGCAGCCGCAGCCCCTGCCGCGGACAACGCCACGCCGCCGGGCACTGCCGAGAGCTACTGGGTGCAGTTGGGGGCTTTCCGCGCGCGCGACGGCGCGGTGGCCATGCAGGAGCGGATCGAGCGCGACACCGCCAGGCCGGTCGGCCAGTTGCAGGTGTACGAGGACGGCGGGTTGTTCCGGCTCCAGTCCGGGCCGCACACCTCGCGCGCCGACGCCGTGCAGGCGCAGGCGCGGTGGCGTCTTCAGTTGGGTGGATCGCCGATCATCGTGCAGCGACGCTGACCGGTTGCGCAGTCGGGCCGGCGGCAGCGCCGGCCGAGCGCGGCGCTCAGGCGCCCTGGTAGCCCGGCTGGGGCCCGAGCGTCGCCACCACTTCCTTGCGGTAGCGGTTGAGTTCCTGCACCGACTTGAAGCTGCGGTCGAGCAGCAGGCTCAGGTTGTGCAGGATGCGCGTGCCGACCTTGGTCTCCCAGGTGGCATCGAAGTTGATCTGCTTGTCCAGCCAGTGCTCGAGCCAGTCGGGGTCGGGCATGCGGCTTTGCACGGTGTCATTGGGGAACAGCGCCTTGCTGACGTGCAGGTTGGTCGGATGCAGCGCCTGCGCCGTGCGGCGGGCACTGGCCATCAGCACGCCGACCTTGGCGAACGCCGCGCGCGCCTCGTCGCCGAACTTCTCCAGCGCGCGGCGCATGTAGCGCAGGTAGGCGCCGCCGTGGCGCGCCTCGTCCTGGCTGAGCGTGGTGTAGATGTGCTTGATGACCGGCTCGGTGTGCCATTCCGCGGCGCGGCGGTACCAATGATTCAGGCGGATCTCGCCGCAAAAGTGCAGCATCAGCGTCTCGAGCGGCGGCGCCGGGTCGAAGTCGAACCGCACTTCGTGCAATTCCTGCTCCGTGGGCGCATGCTGCGGGCTGAAGCGCTTGAGGTATTCCATGAGCACCAGCGAGTGCTTCTGCTCCTCGAAGAACCAGATGGACATGAACGCGGAGAAGTCGCTGTCGTGGCGGTTGTCGCGCAGGAACATCTCGGTGGCCGGCAATGCCGCCCACTCGGTGATGGCGTTCATCTTGATCGTCTTGGCCTGCTCTTCGGTCAGGCGGGAGGCGTCGAATGACTGCCACGGAATGTCCCGATCCATGTCCCAGCGGACGGATTCGAGTTGTCGGAATAGTTCGGGATACAGCATGACAGTCTTTCGTTGACCTTCCAGATTTTATCTGCCGCGTGCTTTGCGGCTCCTCCGCAGGCGCGCGATGATGGCAGACCGCGCCACTACGGCACCCGCCATCACAGGTGACGAACATGAATGCCCGACTCCTGCCTACTTGTCTTCTCGCGTTCCTGACCCTCCTGGCCGGCGCATTGTCCGGCATGGCCGGTGCCCAGGGCGTCCCGGCCGCGCCTGCCTCCGGCGTTGCTCCTGCCGGGGCGGGCTGCCCCACCTTGCTTCGGCACACCTTCGATCGCCTGCAGGACGAAAAGCCACAGCCTCTGTGCCAGTACGCCGGCAAGGTGGTGCTGGTGGTCAACACCGCGAGCTTCTGCGGCTTTACCAGGCAATACCGGGGGCTGGAGGACCTCTACGCGCGCTACAAGGGCCGCGGGTTGGTCGTGCTGGGTTTCCCGTCGAACGACTTTTCCCAGGAAACCGGCAGCAACAAGGAAGTGGCAGAGTTCTGCGAGAACACCTTCGGCGTAAAGTTCCCGATGTTCACCAAGTCGTCGGTCCGCGGACCACAGGCGAACGCGCTTTTCAAGGATCTGGCGGCACAAAGCGGCCAGGCGCCCGAGTGGAACTTCTACAAATACCTGGTGGACCGCGAAGGCAAGCTGGTGGGCGCCTACCCGAGCCGAACCGAGCCGCAGGACAAGGCCTTCACGGCCACCATCGAACGGCTCCTCGCCCAGCAGCCGGGTTGATCCGCACCACGGCTCGAGAGCCGGCCTTGCCGCCGGGTAATTCGCCACCGCGCGGGGGTACGGCGCTTTGAGACACTTTGGTAGCAAACGCTTACCACCGCATCCGGAACCGTCAAAAGATCGCAGCCTCATACTCAATGCACGATGCGCTAGAGCGGTCGTGCCGTGTTTTCCCACTGCGAGGCCTTCCGGGTTCCGCCCGGCTGAAATCCTGAGGCGACTCTTCTCCTCCTCCCTCCCTCCCTCCTTCGCCTTTGGGCGCCTCGCAGTGTTTTTATTCTTCCGGTGCGCCGCTCGGCGCGGTGCCAAAGAAAAAGCGCCCTCCAGGGCGCTTTTTTTCTTGCCGGCGGACGGGTCGCTCAGGCGGGCTGCGTGTCCGCGAAGCTGGGCCGCTGCATCAGCTTGTCGTAGAGGCGCGCCAGGTTGGGGTGATCCCCTTGCCAGTCGACCTCCGGGAACCGGTAGCCGACCCAACCCAGCGCACAGCCGACCGCGATGTCCGACAGGCTCAGGTGGATGCCGCTGCAGTACGGCTTGTCGCCCAGGCCCTTGGCCATCGCCGCGATGCCGGCCACGACCTTGCCCCGCTGGCGGTCCATCCACGCCTGGCTGCGCTCGCCGTCGGCGCGCTTGGGCCAGGTGGCTTCCATGCGCCAGAGCACGCCCGCGTCCATCACGCCGTCCGCCAGGGCTTCCCAGGTCTTGACCTCGGCGCGCTCGCGGCCGGGCGCCGGGATGAGCTTGCCGACCGGCGACAGGGTGTCCAGGTATTCGACGATGACGCGCGAGTCGAACATGGCCTCGCTGCCTTCCATGACCAGGCATGGCACCTTGCCCAGCGGATTGGACTCGCCGATGGCGGTGTCGTCAGCCCAGACGTTCTCCTGGACGAACTGATAGTCCAGGCGCTTTTCGGCCATGACGACGCGGACCTTGCGGACGTAAGGACTGGCAGTGGATCCGATCAACTTCATTTGCGGGCAGGGATTCTTTTCGTGGGTTCGACTTGGGGGTACGGGGGGTCGGCGGCCTGCGGATTCTAGGGGTAACGACCGACTCTCAAGCGCCGCTTAAAATTGTGGCATGAGTCTGTCCACCGTTTCCGCCCTGTCCCCACTGGACGGGCGCTATGCCAGCAAGCTGGCAGCCCTGCGTCCCCTGATGAGCGAACAGGGCTATATGCATCGTCGAGTCCAGGTGGAGGTGGCCTGGTTCATCGCCCTGTCCGACGCCGGCTTCGCCGAATTCAAGCCGCTGACCGGCGGCGCCCGCAAGTACCTGATGGGCCTGGTCGCCAACTTCTCCGAGGCCGACGCGCGCGCCATCAAGGAGATCGAGAAGACCACCAACCACGACGTCAAGGCCGTGGAGTACTGGATCAAGTCCAAGTTCGAGGCCAGGCCCGAGCTGGAATCGGCCGCCGAGTTCGTGCATTTCGCCTGCACCAGCGAAGACATCAACAACACCAGCCACGCCCTGCAGATCAAGGCTGCGCGCGAGAACGTGATCCTGCCCGCGCTGGACGGCCTGCTGGGCACGCTGCGCACCATGGCGCACGACTTCGCCGCCGTACCGATGCTGGCGCGCACCCACGGCCAGACCGCCAGCCCGACCACGGTGGGCAAGGAAATCGCCAACGTGGCGGTTCGCCTGTCGAAGGCGCGCGAGAAGATCGCCGGCGTGCAACTGCTCGGCAAGATGAACGGCGCCGTGGGCAACTACAACGCGCACTTGTCGGCCTGGCCGGATTTCGACTGGGAGGCCTTCAGCGCCAAGGTGGTCGAGACGCCGACACCGCTGGGCCTGGGCCTGACCTTCCAGCCCTACAGCACCCAGATCGAGCCCCACGACTACATGGCCGAGCTGTTCGACGCGCTGGCGCGCGCCAACACCATCCTGGTCGACTTCGCGCGCGACGTCTGGGGCTACATCAGCCTGGGCTACTTCAAGCAGCGCCTGAAGAAAGGCGAGATCGGCTCGAGCACGATGCCGCACAAGGTCAACCCGATCGACTTCGAGAACGCCGAGGGCAACCTGGGCCTGTCGAACGCCCTGCTGCGCCACCTGAGCGAGAAGCTGCCGATCAGCCGCTGGCAGCGCGACCTGACCGACTCCACCGTGCTGCGCAACCTGGGCGTGGCCTTCGGCTATGCCACGCTGGCCTACGCCAGCCTGGCCACCGGGCTGTCCAAGCTCGAGCTCAACGAGGAAAGGCTCGCCGCCGACCTGGATGCATCCTGGGAAGTGCTGGCCGAGCCGATCCAGACCGTGATGCGCCGCTACGGCGTCCAGGGCGCCTACGAGCAGCTCAAGGAAGCGACACGCGGCAAGACCGTGTCGGCCGAGGCGCTGCATGCGCTGATTAACGGCCTGCCGGTGCCGCAGGATGAAAAGGATCGGCTGCTGGCCATGACTCCCGGCAGCTACATCGGCAAGGCAGCCGAACTGGCGCGCAGGCTGTGAGGCGCGCCGACCGCGCGGCCGGCGCCGCGCCGCGGAGGCATGCCTCATGGCGCTGAAGGCCACCATCTACAAGGCCAGCGTGGCCGTGGCCGACATCGACCACGGCTACTACGCCGACCACGCACTGACCCTGGCGCGCCATCCGAGCGAGACCGACGAGCGCATGATGATCCGGCTGGCCGCGCTCGCTCTCAATGCCCACAAGCTGCAGACCGCGTGCAACGGCGACGGCACCCTCGCCTTCGGCGCCGGACTGTCGGCGCCGGACGATCCGGACGTCTACCTGCGCGACTTCACCGGCCAGACCCGCCTGTGGGTCGAAGTCGGCCAATCGGAAGACAAGGCGCTGGCGCGCGCCTGCGGCAAGGCCGACGAAGTGCTGATCTACCCCTACGGGCACTCGGCCGAGGTCTGGTGGCGCGGCATCGAGGGGCGGGTTTCGCGCCTGTCGAACCTGCAGGTGTGGCGGGTCCCCGCCGCTGGCGCCCAGGCCCTGGCCGCGCTGGCCCAGCGCAGCATGCAGTTGCAGGCGACGGTTCAGGAAGGCCAACTGATGTTCGGCGACGGCGCGCGCAGCGTCGAGCTCGAACTGCAGCGCTGGAAATAGGCCAGCGGGTGCCGCCCTCGGGCGCCCGGCCCTAGCCCATCATGGCGCCGCAGCGCCAGCACTGCTCGAAGCCGCCTTCGACCAGCTCGCCGCAGCCCTGGCAATGCCAGCGCCGCTGCGGGCGGTCGCGCAATGCGTCCAGAAGCCGGCCGGCAAGCTCCCACTGCCCGTCATCGGCCACCCAGACCTCGGGCAGGCACTGGTCGGGCGGCAGTTCGCCGGCGGCCGCGGCCAGAAACTCGCGCTGCACCAGCGCGTCGATGCCGTCCTCGCGCAGTGCGTGCGCCCACAGCGTGGCAATGGCCAGGTTGGGCGCTTGGGCGAGGCGGCGCATGTCCTGGCCCTGGTTGCCGTCAGTCCGCCGGCGCGGCGACGTCGCCCGCCGATTCGTTCGCGACCCGGTCGGATTCGCGGGCCCGCTCGGCATAGCGGTTGAAGCGCCAGGCCGTGTCTTCCATGGTGATGCGGCGCCAGGTGACGCGCTTCTCGGCCGGCGACATGGCGGGCCAGTGCTGCACCTCGTCGAAGCTGCGGCCGCAGCCCTTGCAGGTGTCGTCGCCCTGGCTGGTGGAGCAGATGGCGATGCAGGGCGTGTCCGGGGTGGTGTGGTACCAGGCCTCCCAGGCCTCCCAGGCCTTGGGCGGGAAGCCGAACTCGTCCACCTCGTCCTCGTGGTGGAACACCATGAGCGCATACACCTCGGCCAGCGCGCGCGTTGCGGGCGCCAGCGTGACGCCGTCGGGCGAAGGACTGCGTTCGCGCCAATAGTTGATGGCTGCCTCGATGTCGGTGATGTGAATGCCAGCCATGGAAACGGGGATGCGGGACGGGCGCGAATCATAGACGCGCCAAGCCCCTTGGCAATTGAAGGACATGTTTGCTACCAAAACAATAGCAAAGAGTCCTTCAACCATCGCAGGTTCGCGAGCCTTTTGTTTTGAAGCGCGTCATTGCCCCGGTTGCCGCCAAGGTCGAGCGATGCTCTAATCGGCGCCAGAAGGGGAGTAGCTCCTGTCCGTCGCCCACGCGCCGGATGTCGACCGGGTCGTCAATACGAAGCAATGCTTCCGGCCCGTCGGGTGTACGTCAAACGTTTGCCGAGCAAGACCTTCGATCTGAACCTGCGTCCGGTTCGGTCGAAGCGTTGTCCATTGCCCCGCGGCCCCGCCTGCCGGGGCTGGTGGGCAGCACACTCCGCCCGGATCGTTTGCAGGATGCATCGAAATCCTGACATAACAAACGGAGCGCCCTGCAAATGGAATTCCTCAGCACCTCCTGGTGGTCGGCCCTGGCTGCCATCATTCTCATCGACCTGGTCCTGGCCGGCGACAACGCGATCGTGATCGCACTGGCTGCCCGCAGCCTGCCCAAGCATCTGCAAAAGAAAGCCATCGTCTGGGGGACGGTGGGCGCGATCGTGGTGCGTTCGGTCATGACGATCGGCGTGGTCTGGCTGCTCAAGATCCCGGGCCTGCTGCTGGTCGGCGGCCTGGGCCTGCTGTGGATCGCCTACAAGCTGGTGGCCAACCAGGAGAACCATGACGAACACGGCGTCGCCGTCACGACCTTCTGGGGCGCGATGAAGACCATCATCGTGGCGGACGCGCTGATGGGCATCGACAACGTCCTGGGCGTGGCCGGCGCCGCACACGGCTCGTTCGACCTGGTCGTGATCGGCCTGCTGATCAGCGTGCCCATCGTGGTGTTCGGCAGCCGCCTGGTGCTCAAGATGGTGGACCGCTTCCCGGCCATCATGTACATCGGCGCTGCAGTGCTGGCCTACACCGCCGCCAAGATGATCGTGAGCGAGCCCGTCCTGTCGAACATCTTCGGCACCAAGGAAAACCCTGCCGAAATGCTGCGCTACGGCCTCGAGGCCGTGTGTATCGTGCTGGTGTTGGGCCTGGCCTGGCTGGCCACGCGCAGCAAGGCGCGCAAGGCCGTCGAGAAGAACACGTCTGCGGCCTGAGCAACAGATGATTCACGACGAGAAAGCCGGCAGGCCGGTCCACGGCAATGACGAGCCCTACAAGGAGTGCCCCATGGAAAACACCATCCTGTACGTTGACGACGCGGCCCACGCGTGTCAATGGCTGTCCGAGCGCCAGGCCGATGCGGCGCCGGCACCGGTGCACTGGATCGTGGTCGCCTGCGCGCCGCGCATGACGCATCGCATCAGCAAGTGGGTGAGCCACAGCGCCCGCGAGAACTGGCGCGCCAAGTGGTTCGCCAAGACGATGGAACAGCTCGAGCCCGTGCTGGCCCAGGGCGGCAGCGAAGTGACGGCGCAGCTGGCTACGCGTCCGCTGCTCGAGACCACGCGCCAGCTGCGCCTGGTCCACGGCGCCGCAGCGCAGGTGATCGATGCACGGCGCCCCAAGGCCGGGGTCGCACTCGAGCCGGTGGCACCGGAGCATCCGCCCACGCCCCAGTCGCGCTGGGCCCTGCCAGGCGCGGCCGCCGGACTCGGCGCGCTGCTGGTGCTGGCGACCGAACTGGGCGAGTAGCCCCCGCGCACGCGGCCCACCGAGCGCGGGCCGGTGCTATCCTGCGTCGATGAGAATCGTCCTCAAATGGCTGCTCAGCGCGGTCGCGCTGCTGGCGGTGGGCTACGTCTTCAGCGGCGTGCAGGTGGTCAACTTCGGCGCGGCGCTGATCGCCGCGGCCGTGATCGGCCTGCTCAATGCCGTGGTCCGTCCGGTGCTGGTGGTGTTGACGCTGCCGGTCACCATCGTCACGCTCGGGCTGTTCCTGTTCGTCATCAACGCCCTCATGTTCTGGTCCGCCTCCGGCCTGCTGGGCGGGTTCCACGTGAACGGGTTCGGCGCGGCGCTGCTGGGTTCGCTGATCTATTCGGCGCTGGGCCTGCTGATCGACGCCGCCCTGTCGCCGCGCGTCCGCGTCGGCTGACGCAGGCCGGGGCCGCAAACTCGGCCCCTTTTTCCCCGAAACGCCTCAACGCTGCTGCTCGCGATCGTCGCGGGCCTGCTGGCGCCACAGGGCCTCGATCTCGCGCGCGCGCGAATCGATGATCGAGCCTTCGTAGTAATCGACATTCCCCGGCTGCTGGCGCATCAGGTCCTGCGCGGCCTTGAAGCGGTCGCGCGCGGCCGGGTAGTCATACACGGCGGCAAACGCCTCGGCCTCGGCGCGGATGGCGCGCAGCGTGTCGTTGCCGGCGCCATAGACACTGCCCAGCATGCGCCACGCGCCGGCGTCGCGCGGATGCGTGGCCACCCAGTCGCGCAGCGCCTGCGTCACCGGCAGCGACTGCTGCGTGCTCTGGCGCAGCGAGGTGGCGATCTGCGCCCGCAGGAACAACTCCGGCCGGCCCTTGGCAGCCGGGTCGACGAAGGGCTGGGCGCGCATGGGGGCGCCGGCGGCCAGCTCGATCTCGGCCGACAGCAGCCGCGCCAGGCGGGCCGCCGACGCGTCGGCGCTGGTCAGCGTCACGAGCCGCGCCGCCAGCGCCCGTGCCTGCCCGAAGTCGCGCAATTGCGTCTCGGACAGCGCGGCCGCGTACAGCATGCCGGCCTGCTCGGCCGGCGCGGCGCGCGTGAATTCGCCACTGCCCACGCCGTCGATCCACAGGCGAAGCTGGTCGACACCCGCGCGCGCCAGCACGCGTGCGCGGGCGGAGATCATCGCGTGGTCCATCACCAGCGGCGGCGGGGCCAGCTGGCCATGCGAGAGCTGGAAGCGCGTCTGCATGTCGGCGATCCGCTCCGAGGTCAGCGGGTGGCTGCGCAGGTAGGGATAGGAGCCGTTGTCGCTCAGGCGCGAGGCGTACTGCAGCTTCTCGAACATCGACGCGGCGCCCTGCGGGGCGTAGCCGGCCTGCGTCATGACGCCGAAGCCGACGCGGTCGGCCTCGCGCTCCATGTCGCGCGAGAAGCTCAGCTGGGAGTTCATGGCGAAGGCCTGCGTGCCGGCGATGACGGCCTGCCCGGCGTCGCCGCTGTTGCTCTTGGCCGCGGCGATCGCGCCGAGAATCATCGCCGCGAGCATGAGCGGCGCCTGGCGCGATTGCCGCGCCAGCATGCGCGAGATGTGGCGCTGGGTGATGTGCGACAGCTCGTGGCCCATCACGGTGGCCAGCTCGTCGCGGCTGCCGACCACGCCGATCAGGCCGAGGTTGATGCCCATGTAGCCGCCGGGCAGCGCAAAGGCGTTGATTTCGCGGTCGCGCATCAGTGCGATCTGCCAGGCAAAGCGCTCGTCCAGCTCCGGCGTGAGCTCGCCGCGCTTGCGCGCCGCGTCCAGCAGGCGTTGCCAGATGACGTCCACGTATTCCTGCAGGACCGGATCGTCGATGTAGGAGTTGTCGCGGTACAGCTCGCGCGCGATGCTGTCGCCGAGCTGGCGCTCGGCCGCGGCGGTCATTTCGTCGCCTCCGCCGAACTGGGCGTGCGCAAGCGGCGACATCAGCAGCTGTGCCAGCACGAGCAGGGCGACGAGCGCGCGGCGCAGGGCAAGCCGGATTGGAAGCAGATGCAGTGGCATGGATCGGATGATGGCCGAGGCAGGCAAGGGACACTGTGGGTGCCCGTATGATGGACTTTCGTGTCCAGGCTTTCCCATGAGTTCCCTCACCCATTTTGATGCACGCGGCCAGGCCCACATGGTCGACGTCGCCGACAAACCTTCCACCCACCGCGTGGCCATCGCCACCGGACGCATAGAAATGCAGGCGGCCACGCTGACGCTGGTCGAATCGGGCAGCGCCAAGAAGGGCGACGTGCTCGGCGTGGCACGCATCGCCGGCATCCAGGCGGCCAAGCGCACCGGCGAACTGGTGCCGCTGTGCCACCCGCTGGCCCTCACGCGCGTGGCGGTCGAGTTCGCCACCCAGCCGGCGGATCCCGATTCCGGGCAGCCGCCGCAAGTGCTTTGCATCGCCACGGTCGAGACCGTCGGGCCCACCGGCGTGGAAATGGAGGCGCTGTGCGCGGTGCAGGTCGCCCTGCTGACCGTCTACGACATGTGCAAGGCGGTCGACCGCGGCATGACCATCACCGGCGTGCGCCTGCTTGAAAAACATGGTGGCAAATCCGGCAGTTTTGTTGCCGATTGAGCATCCGGATACTGCACGCAAAAGTTACTTACAACACCGTCCCGAGTGCCCCGATGGACGGCCGCCGAGGCGAGCCGGACGGCGGCTTTCGAGATCTTCGATGGTGACACTCTGATGATCTTTATTGGATCAAGGATGCCTGCTCCGGGCATCGATCAGGGATGCACGAAGATGAAGCGATGGGCGGTGAGTCGCGCGGGCGCGCAACGCCGCCGGGCCGCGCGCGGCTTCACGCTGATCGAGGTGCTGATCACCATTGCGATCGTCGCCATTCTGGCGTCGGTCGCCTACCCGAGCTACACCGACTACATCCGCCGCAGCCATGTGCAGGAGGCGCCCTCGCAGCTGATGGCCTACCGCGCCACGATGGAGCAGTACTACCAGGACCATCGCAGCTATGCGGAGGGCAGCGAGTGCGGGGTGGCGGTGCCGCAGGGCGAATACTTCGACTACAGCTGCACGACCTCGAACGCGGGCCAGGCATATACCGCCACGGCCACCGGCGCGGGCGGCACGGTCAGCGGCCTTTCGTACAGCATCAACCAGGTCAACCAGCGCAGCAGCAGCTGCAGCGGCTGCGCCTGGAACTTCGGGACGGTGGACGGTCTCTGGGTGTTGCGCCGGCCCTGAGCCGGCACGCACCCGCCGGCGGCGACCGCGCCGCGGTGCGGGGCTTCACGCTGGTGGAGCTGATGGTCACGGTGATCGTGCTCAGCATCCTGGCGGTGGTGGCCTACCCGAGCTTTTCCGGCTTCATTCAGAACGGGCAGATCCGCGCGTCGGCCGAATCGCTGATGAGCGGCCTGCAGCTGGCGCGGGCCGAGGCGATCCGGCGCAACGTGACGGTGGCGCTCAAGCTCGAGAACATGCTGCGCGGCGAGCCGGTGGCGGGCGGCACCGACTGGACGCTGCTGGCCGCCACGCCGGACGAACCGACGGTGCCCGACCAGGTGCTGCAGGTGCGGCGCGACGACTCGACCCGCTCGATCGCCCGCGCGGGCGTATCCGACGCTCCGTCCGCCGAGCCGGCCGCCGCCGGCGCCGGGCTGCCGGCCACCATCGCGTACACCTCGGTCGGCCGCCTGAGCCTGGCGACCACGGCGCGGCAGATCGACGTCATCGGGCCGAGCGGCTCCAGGCCCTTGCGCATCCTGCTCGGGCCGGGCGGCGACGTGCGCCTGTGCGACCCGGCATTGACGATGGCCGACAACCCGCAGGGGTGCGCATGAGACCGCACCCGGCCCCTGCGCGGCAACGCGGCATCATGCTGATCGAGGCGCTGGTGGCGATCGCCATCTTCTCGTTCGCCATCCTGGGCATCGTCGGGCTGCAGGCCACCGCCATCCGCGCGGTGCGCGACGCCGACTACCGAGCCAAGGCAAGCCTGTTCGCCGACCAGCTGGTGGGGCGCATGTGGGCCGACCGCTTCAACGTGCCCACCTACGCGCTCAATGCCGGCGTGACGCAGACCTGCCCGGCCGGCGGCAACCAGAGCGGCAACCCGGCGATTGCCGAATGGCTTGAAGGAATCACCGACCTGGACAACCCGGGCGCACTGCCCGGCGCGGCGGGACTGCAGCAGAAGGTGCTGGTCAGCGCCGACAACACGGTGACGCTGACGCTGTGCTGGCAGGCGCCGCAGGACGAGTCGCCGCACAACTTCACCCTCACCACGCAGATCCGGGGCTAGGCATGCCGCGCCGCCGCATCCATCCACCCACCCCGCGACCGCGCGGCCTGAGCCTGGTGGAGCTGATGGTGGGCCTGCTGGTGGGGCTGGTGGTGTCGCTGGTGATCTACCAGGTGCTGGCCGGCAACGAGGGCCTGCGGCGCAGCACGTCGGCCGGCTCCGACGCCCAGCAGAACGGCATGTTCAGCCTGGCCATCGTCGCGCACGACCTGCGCGCCGCCGGCTGGGGCCTGCCGACCGCCGACACCATGGTCTGCGCGCGCTACTTCACCTACCGCGACGACGGCAGCACGCGCGGGCCGGTGCCCGACTTTCCCGGTGCGGCGCCAGTGCGCATCGTCGACGGCGGCAGCGCGCCCGGCGCGTCGGACCGCATCACCATGATGTGGGGCAGCTCGGTGCGCGCCAGCGTGGCCGACGGGCTGCTGCAGAACGTGACCGCCGTGCCCAACGGCACCGCGGCCCGGCTGCAGCCGGCAAGCAAGGTGGCGCTGTCGACGGTCGGCGGGTTCGTCTGGCTGACCGACGACAAGAACGATTGCGCCCTGGTGCGCATCACCGCCAGCGCACCCAGCCCCCTGAGCCCCGACACGGTCATCCTGTCGCACGACCCGGTGGCGGCCAGTGCCGGCCTGGCCAACTACAACCCGCCGGACGAGGCCATGGGCGAGCTGGCCTGGCCGTCGACATTCGACGCCAACCCACGCATCCACGACGTCGGCGCCCTGGTGCTGCGCACCTACTCCGTGGACAACGGCAACCTGATGGCGCGCGACGACTTCAGCAGCGGCACGCAGGTGCAGGTGGCCAACAACGTGGTGGCGCTGAAGGCGCAGTACGGCATCAGCGATGCGGGCAGCCAGATCGTCAACCAGTGGGTCAGTGCCACGCTCGGCCCTGCGGGCAACTGGGCAACGCCGAGCCTGGTCGACCTGCGCCGGGTGAAGGCGATCCGCCTTGCGGTGGTGATCCGCAGCGCCATCAAGGAGCGGCCCGACGCGGCCACCGGACAGTGCGCGGTGACCAGCGTCGCGCCGGTGAGCTGGCCCGACGGCCCGGCGATCGACCTGAGCAACGATCCGGACTGGCGCTGCTACCGCTACCGCAGCTTCGAGACGGTGGTGCCGCTGCGCAACGTGTTGTGGGCGAACCTGGCATGAAGCGATGCACGCCCCCGACGTCGGCACGCCCCGCGGGCGCGCAGGGCGGCTTCGTCGTGTATGTGGCGCTGATCGCGCTGCTGATTCTTTCGCTGGCGGCGATGGCGCTGCTGCGCACCTCGGACACGGCCGGCGTGATCGCCGGCAACCTGGCCTTCAAGCAGGCGGCCACGGGCGCCGCCGACACCGGGGCCGAGCGGGCCTTCGACGAACTGCCCGCGCTGGCCGCAGCCAACGTGGACGTGCCGAACAAGTACTTCCGGTTCATGCAGACGGTGGACGCCTGGGGCGTGCCCAGCACCATCGACTGGCGCAACGTGCCCTGCTGGGCGCCTTCCGGCGGCCAGCAGCAGGTGTCGTGCAGCGACGATGCCAGCTACCGGGTGCAGTACGTGATCGACCGGCTGTGCACCGACGAGCCGGTGATCTCGGACCCGGTGTCGGTGCTGGCGGTCAAGTGCGTGGCCGGGCAGCCTTTCTCGACTGCCGGCGCCACGGGCAACGACCGCGGCAGCCATGCGCAGACCACGCATGTCTTCGGCGGGCTGACGCCGGCCTCGCCTTCTCGGCCGACCGTGCACTACCGCGTGACGGTGCGGGTGCAAGGCCCGCGCAACACGACCAGCATGGTGCAGACCGTGGTGGAACTGCCCTTCGGCTAGGAGCGGCGCCATGGCCATGCCCACCCCCGACAAGGCGCGCGCCCGGCGCGCGGCGCCGCCGCCGTGGCTGCTGGCCGTAGCCGTCGCGCTGGCCGGGGCCGCGCCGGCGGCCCGCGCTGCGGCCACCGACCTGGCCGACGTGCCGCTGTCGGTGCAGACCGGCGTCAAGCCCAATGTGCTGTTCATCCTGGACAACTCCGGCAGCATGGGCTGGGGCTCCATCACCGGCACCGACACCGACGCCGAATACACCGCCCGCGGCTGGAGCACCAGCGGCCAGAAGGACATGCGGGCCTACTACTCGCCCAGCTACAACCGGCTCTACTACGACCCGGCCGTCACCTACCTGCCGCCCGCCACGTATGACGCGACCGCCGAGGGCTTCACGCGGCCGGGCAGCGCCAGCGACCCGCACGACGCGCCGGTCGACCCCTACCTCGGCGGCGACCGGTTCGACCTGACGCAGGCCTGCTGGAGCGACACCACCCCGCCCGGCCTGCCGCGCTACGACGCCGGGCGCCTTACCGCCAACGGCAGCTGCGCCGTCGATTCGTCGTTCTCGTCGACCACCGCGTATGCGCGCTACGCCTTCTACTACGTGTGGAAAGGCAGCGGCACCGAGGACGGCAGCAGCGGGCAGGACAACGACGGCAATTACGACCGGGTGGAGATCCTGCCGCAGACGCCGACCTACCCGAAAGCCGCCACACGCAGCGACTGCGACCCGGGCGCCTGCACCTACGCGCAGGAAATCCAGAACTTCGCCAACTGGTTCAGCTACTACCGCACCCGCATCCTGACCGCCAAGACCACGCTCGGGCTGGCCTTCTCGGCGCTGGACGACAAGTCGCGCGTGGGCTTCACCACCATCAACGACGACCGCGGCGGCAAGAACACCCGCGCCAGCAACTTCGTGGCGCTGGGCGATTTCGACAGTGCGCAGAAGTCGCGCTGGTACAACCAGCTCTACGCCATCGACCCGACCGGCGGCACCCCGCTGGTGGAAGCGCTGGACCGCGCCGGGCGCTATTTCCAGAGCGGACGAATGGAAGGCGCGCGCGGCGGCACGCGCACCGACACCGTGCCGCTGGCATGCACGCCCAACTACGCCATCTTGTCGACCGACGGCTACTGGACGTCGTCCGACGTGTCGGTGGGCAATGCCGACAGTACCGTCCCCGCCCTGCCCGCCAACGTCTACAACGACCCGGCCACCGGTGTCGTGCGCAACGACCCGGTATCGGGCACGCCGCTGGTGCCCGGCGAGCCTTTCCCGGCGCCTTTCCAGGACGGCAACGGCAGCTCCAACTCGCTGGCCGACGTGGCCATGCACTACTGGATCAGCGACCTGGCCGGCAACTCGGGCGGCACGGTGCAGCCCAATCCGTCCGACCCCGCCACCTGGCAGCACATGGTGACCTACACCATCGGCCTGGGCGCCACCGGCACCCTGAGCGCCCCGCCCAGCGGCGGCGCGGGCTGGCCGGCGCCGCACGGCGGCACGGCCACGGCCATCGACGACCTGTGGCACGCGGCGCTCAACGGCCACGGGCAGTACTTCAATTCTTCCGACCCGGCGCGGCTGCGCAGCTCGCTCAGCGCGATCCTGAACGACATCGTCAACCGCACCGGCTCGTCCACCGCGGTGGCGGTGAGCAACCCCAACGTGCAAGCCGGCGACAACCTGGCCTTTACCTCCAGCTTCAACTCGGGCGGCTGGTACGGCGATCTGCAGGCCTACCCGATCGACCTGCAGACCGGCGCGCTGGGTGCCACGGCAACCTGGTCGGCACAGGCAAGGCTGGACGCCAAACCGTTCGCCACCCGCCGCATCGCGACCTCCGACGGCAGCCAGGGCGTGCCCTTCACCGCGGACGCGCTCGCCAGCCTGGCCAGCCGGTTCGACTCGCCGGTCAGCCCGCCGGGCCCGGCCGACCATGCGGCGGTGATCGCCTACCTGCGCGGCGACCGCAGCGGCGAAGGCGACGGCACCAACCCGCTGCAGCCCTACCGCACCCGCGCGCACGTGTTGGGCGACGTGGTCAACGCCGAGGCGGTGTACGTGTCGGCACCACGCGCCGCATACACCGACGCCGGGTATCCGGACTACAAGTCCGGCGCAGCCAGCCGCAGGCCGGTGGTCTACCAGGGCGCCAACGACGGCATGCTGCACGCCTTCGACGCCGCCAGCGGCGAGGAATTGTGGGCCTACGTTCCCGGCGCGTTGATCGACGCGCCGCTGTCCGCCACGGCAGCCGGCACCAGCGCCCTGGTCGGCCTGACGCAGCAGGCGCTGTTCCACCACCGCTATTACGTGGACGCCACACCCACCGCCACCGACGTGGACCTGTCGAACACTGCCACCCGGCAGCCGGTGCCGCCTGCCCCCGACTGGGCCACCGTGCTGGTGGGCGGGCTGGGCAAGGGCGGGCGCGGCTACTACGCCCTGAACGTGACCGACCCGCTGGCCGGCGCCGACACCGACGTGGCCGCCAAGCTGATGTGGGAATTTCCGAACGCCGCCACCGACAGCGCCACGCGCGCGAGCGTCGGCTACAGCTACGGCTCGCCGCTGACGGTGAAGACCCGGGCGGCCGGCTGGGTGACGCTGGTGACCTCGGGCTACGACAACGGCAGCGCGACCGGCGGCGACGGCGTCGGCCGGCTGTTCGTCATCGACACCGCGACCGGCCAGCTGATCCGCACCCTGCGCACCGGCGCCGGCAGCGCGGCCACCCCCAGCGGCCTGGCGCGCATCAGCGCCTTCCTGGCCAACCCGGGCACGGACGACACGGCCGACTTCGTCTATGGCGGCGACCTGCTGGGCAATGTGTGGCGCTTCGACCTGTCGGGCGACACCAGCGCCGACTGGTCGGTGGCCCTGCTGGCCACGCTGGTGGATGCGCAGGGCAACCCGCAGCCTGTGACCGAGGCGCCCGAACTGGGCGTGGTGAGCGAAAAGCGCATGGTCTACGTCGGCACCGGCCGCTACCTCGGCGCCAGCGACATCCCCGGCAGCCCCTCCGAGAACGCCCAGGCGACGCAGCGCCAGTCCTTCTACGGCCTAGTCGACGACCGGCTGGCCACGCCCACCATCGCGCCGCTGCGCAGCCAGCTGGTGGCGCAAAGCGCCACGCCATCGCCCAACGGCGAGATCAACCTCAGCAGCAACCCGGTGAACCTGGCCGTCAAACGCGGCTGGGTGCTCGACCTGGCGCCCTCGCCCAGCGGCGAACGGTCCACCACCAACCCGGTGCTGTTCGCGGGCGTGCTGTCGTTCACCACCATCACGCCGTCCAGCGACCCGTGCGCGCCGGGCGGCAGCTCGAACCTGTACTTCCTCGACTACAGCACCGGCGGCGCCCAGGGCGACCTGGTCAGCCGCTACGTCGGCAACGTGCTGGCCAGCCGGGTCCAGCCGATCAGCCTGCCCAGCGGCAACGCCAAGATCCTGGTGCGCACGTCCGACGGCGGCACCCGGGTCTACGACGTCGCCGCCCCGAGCGCGACCAAGCCGACGCGGGTGATGTGGCGGAGCGTGGATCGGGAATAGGCCACCTCGACCCGCCCGCCTTCGATGGCCCGGATGTGCAACCGTGCACGAAAGGGCCATAACTGCGCGTTCCACAAGCAACCAGCGGAGCAACGATTCGCTGACAATCTGCGACCGTTGACATCGCAAGAAACAGCTTGAAACCCCGGCAGAACCTTCGCACGCGCAAAGCAGCAAGAGCAAAAAGCGTCCCAATGGCCGCTTTTGCCGGCTTTTCGCTGATCGAAGCGATGATGGCTGTCGCCGTGATGGCCATCCTGGCCACGGTGACCTTGCCGGCTTATTCGGACTACCAGCGGCGCGCGTACCTGCCGGAGGCCTTCAACGGCCTGGCCGACTTCCGCGTGCGCATGGAACATTTCTACCAGGACCACCAGCGCTACGGCAGCGGCGGCGGCAGCGCCTGCGCGGACGACCCGTCCGCCGCCGGCTGGAACGCCTTTGCTCCACGCGACGCCCAGAACTTCAGCTACCGCTGCGCCGTGCGGGTCAGCCAAGACGGCTACCTAGTCGTCGCCACAGGCCGGCCAGGGTCCAGCGCGGCCGGGCACGTGTTCACGATCGACCACGAGGGCAGGCACGGCACGGTGCTGTTCAAGGGCCGTACGGTGGATGCGGATTGTTGGCTGACGTCGGACGGCGGTTGCTAGCGAAGGCGCTGCGCCGGGCCATGCGCGAGAGGCCGGTGCTGGGCCGTGTGCGCAAAAGTCCTCATTTCTACGGTTGGAGCGGCAAGTCGCGCCGATGAGCGGGGAACTTCCGCCGATGAGCGGCCGAGCGTTCTCGGTGACATTCCGTGACACTTGTGCACAACAGAAACGATCGTTGATCGATCACTTTGAGCAAGTTGAAGCCATGCCCATGCGCCAGATGCCTCCCAAACACCCGTGCGTCCGCCCCGGTGGTTTCACCCTGATCGAAGTCATGATCACCGTGGCAATCATCGGCATCCTGGCCGCGGTTGCCATTCCGAGTTACCGCGACTACATCCTTCGCGGTCAGGTTGTGGACGCGACGAGCGGACTGGCCGCCATGCGGGCGGAGATGGAACGGTTCTATCAGGACAACCGCACCTATGCATCCGTCGGCACGACCTTCATAACCCCCTGCGCCAAGGGCGCGGACACTAGCCGCCAGATCGGCTCGTTCCAGCTTTCTTGCGACGGCACGCCCGACACGGACAGCTTCACTCTTCAGGCCGTGGGCAGCGGATCGACCAGCGGCTTCACCTTCAAGATCGACGAAAAGGGCACCCGGTCGACGGCGGCCGTCGCGACCGGCTCCGGCTGGAACACGTGCACCACGGCGTGGATGAGCAAGAAGGGCCAGGCGTGCTGACCATCCCGCGTCCCATGCGGCGCCGGGTCGGCGGCTTCACCTTGGTCGAGCTGATGGTGACGCTGACGCTCCTGGCCGTCCTGATGGCCCTGGCGATGCCGGCGTTCTCGGGCTGGGTGCGAAACAGCAAGCTGCGCACGGCGGGCGATGCGCTCCAGAACAGCCTGCGCCTGGCGCAGGCCGAGGCGTTGCGGCGCAATCGGCAGGTGGTCTTCACGTTGACGAACGACAAGGTCACGGCCGACGACTTCGCTGACCAGAAGGCGGTTGCGAATGGCAACTACTGGTCTCTGTCGGCGGTCGCCGCGTATGCCGGCGATGCCGCCGAGTTCATCGAGGGCGGCGTGCTCAACGACGTCGCCGAGGGGGTGAAGATCACTGGGCCTGCTGCGATCTGCTTCAACGCCATGGGCCGCATGGTCCTCAACAATGCGCCCGGCCTGGAAGGCGCGGAATGCAAATTGCCCACCGGCACGCCGGCGGTGCAGAACTATGACATCGCGTTCGAGACGCCCGTCACAGGTGAAGACCGGAGCTACCGCGTGACCGTGGCCCTGGGCGGCCAAGTGCGCATCTGCGACCGCGACAAGACTCGATCGACCAACCCGGACGGCTGCTGATGGCCCGCGCACCCCACCCCCCAAGAAGCGGCCGCCGCTCGCAGGCCGGCGTCATGCTCATCGAGGCGTTGATCGCCATCCTGCTGTTCTCCCTTGGCATCCTGGGCCTGATCGGGCTGCAGGCACGAGCCACGCAGTTCTCCGTCGATGCGGAAGATCGCAACCGCGCTGCGCTGCTCGCCAACGACGTTGCCAGCATCATGTGGCTCAAGAAGTCGATCACCCTCAGCGAGACGGAAAAGGACGGGTGGGAAGCGCGCCTTGCCGCCGTGGATACCGGCGGCCTGCCCGGGGGCGAGGGGTTGATCGAGCCAGTCGATGGCACGACCAATGCCGCCGACATCACCATCACTTGGCGCCAGCCTTCGCGCGATGCCTCCGCACAGGCCAGTACCTACACCACCCGCGTCACCCTGCCGCTCGCCTCGCCATGAAGAACATCGCCAACGCCTCGCGCTCGCGCGGCTTCTCGCTGGTGGAACTGCTGGTGGCCGTGGCCATCGGCCTGATCGTGACCATCGCGGTGACCAGCGTGGTCACCGTTGGCGAAACGCAGCGCCGCAGCACCAATTCGCTCAATGAAATGGGCCAGTCCGGGTCATTTGCCGTCTACCAGCTCGACCGGGCCCTGCGCAGTGCTGGCTCTGCCTTCGTGCAGTCCGCAAATTTCGGCGCGTTCGGCTGCAAGCTTCATGTCTCGGACATCCTGCCACGCACGGCGGCCATGCCGGTGCCGTTCAAGGACAATTTCCTCGGCGGCAATCCCAGCGACTTGCGCGTGGCGCCCGTGCTGATCGGCAAGGCCATGTCGGACGACGACACATCCGACGTGCTGGTCGTCATGCGCGGAAACGGCAACGGTGGTGGCGTGCCGCGTCGTGTTACCGACCCCGGGAGCAACAGCCTTCTGCGGCTGCAGAATTCGCTCGGCTTCGCTGCTGGCGACCTGCTGCTCGTCAGCCGAGAGGGCGAATCCGACTGCCTCCTGGAGCAGATTTCCGCTGTCGATCCGGTAGGCAGCCCCGGCGAACTGACGCTCGGCGGAACGTTCCACAGCAAGGGTGACGGCCTCACCAAGCTGGAAGCCCTGGCCGCCGATACCGACACCTACGTATCGCCCCTGGGAAACACGTCGAACACGAGCGTCCAGCTCTCGCTTTTTGGCATCGGCGCCAACGACACGCTTTTCGGCTACGACCTTCTGCGCATCGTGGACGACAACGCCCAGGCATTGGCCGATGGCGTACTGGAAATGCACGCCCTCTACGGCCTCGACACCAACGGCGACGGGAGGCTGGATTCGTGGGCTGATCCGAGCGGGAGCGGAGGCGGCGACACGGATTTCAGCATTGCGACCGTGATGACGAAGCCCGCCAAGATCCGCCAGATCATCGCCATCCGACTGGCGCTGGTGCTCAAGAGTTCGACGCACGAACGAGACGAAGTGACTGCCAAGTGCGACGGCAAGATCGACACCGTCGAAGCCGCCTGCGCGCCATACCGCTATTTCACCGACCTCAAGGACGCGGCCAACAAGTCGCTGCAGCGCGAGGTCGACACCTCGAACGACGACGCGCGCCACTTTCGCTACCGCGTCATCGACACCACCATCCCCCTGCACAACATGCAGTTGCTGCCCGCCGCGCTATGAACAAGACCATGGCCCCACCATCACGCCGTACGCGCCAGCGCGGCGTGGTGATGATCTTCTGCCTGATCGTGCTCGTGATCCTGCTCGCCGGCGGCGTGGCGGTCATCCGCTCGTCCAACAGCGCGCTGTTCAGTGCCGGCAACCTGGCCTTCAAGCGCGACCTGCTCAACCAGGGCGAACTCGCCGTTTCCACCGTGCTGGCGGATTTCCAGGGGTCCGGCGCCATGGCGGGCGCGAGTGCCACGCTCACCAGCAGCAAGGCGCGCAACTACAGCGCCGTGCAACTGGCAACGAACACCCAAGGCATTCCCAGCGCGCTGCTGGGCTCGGACACCAAATTCGGCGACGTAGGTGTCATCACCAATGACATGACCGGCGCAACCGAAGACGTGAAGATCCGGTACCTGATCGATCGGATGTGCAATGCGGAAGGCGCTCCCACGAGCGCCAACTGCGTCCAGGCCATGTCCGCGCCGAGCGGCGGGACAGCCGACCCGAAGGGGGGGCCGACGGCACTCACCTCGTCCGTCTACCGGCTCACGATCCGCGTCTCCGGACCGCGCAGCACCCAGGTGTTCATGCAGACCTCCTTCAACAAGCCCGACCTGTAAACCGAGCAGAGCGAGTCCGATGACATACAAGAACACATCGATCACGTCCTTCAGGACCGGCCTTGCGCGCGCAACGGCCGCGGTGGCTTTCGCGCTGGCGGGCATGACGAACGTCATGGCAGTCGAACTGGCTGACCAGCCGGTGTTCTCCACCAGCGCGGTGCCCGGCAACCTCGCGCTCGCGCTGTCGGTGGAATGGCCGACCGCCTCGCGCACCGCGCACACGGACAACTACTCGGCCAGCAGCGAGTTCCTGGGCTACTTCGACCCCAACAAGTGCTACCTGTACCACGTCGATACGACGGCGAACAGCACCAATACGGGTGACACCAGCTATTTCTATCCGGCTGGCCAGGCAGTCAACCACCAATGTGTGGGCGACAACGATGACAAGTGGAGCGGCAACTTCCTGAACTGGGCATCGACCGCGACGATCGACCCGTTCCGGTGGGCGCTCACCGGTGGGCGCCGCGTGGTCGATACCGCCACCCAGACCATCCTCGAGCAAGGCTGGCATCCGGACCGGGACCTGTTCCCCGATCGGGACCTTCCCGTGGCGGCGATCCCGGGGGCAACTCCCTTCAACGCGACGCGCCTTTCGATCACGATCCGCAACATGGGCTTCAAGATGCGGCTTGCGGCCGAGGGCGTGACATCGCGCGGCTTGACGGCCTACTACTACAACAGCCTCACGCCGGGTGGCACGCCGGTGTTGACGGTCAATGACGACAACGCCTACCACGACTGGGGCAGTGGTTCGCCCGGCGCCGGCGTCGGCAACGACAACTTCTCCGTTCGCATGAGCGGTACGTACAAGGCGCCCACGACCGGAAACTACAGGTTCCGCACCCGTTCGGATGATGGCGTGCGCCTGTGGGTCGATACGACTGGCGGCCTGAACTTCAACGACAGCACGCGAGTCATCGAAAACTGGACGGACCACGGCCCCGCCGAAGACACCACCGACGATATCTACCTGACGGAGGGCCAGTCCTTCAGCATCCAGGTCGACTACTACGAAAAAGGCGGCGGCGCCGTCATGCAACTGAGCTGGAAGCGCCCGACGTCAGACTCGTACACGTCCTTCAGCAGTGGCGGCAACCAGACCAATGACTACACCATGCGCGTGCTCGTGTGCGACCCGAGCGAGGCCGCTGGAGGGCCCGAGGCGAACTGCAAGCGCTATGGAAACAACTACAAGCCCGAAGGGCTGATCCAGAAGTACGCCGACAGAATGCGCTTCAGCGCGTTCGGCTACCTCAACGATTCCAGCGACCAGCGCGACGGCGGCGTGCTGCGCGCCAACCAGAAGTTCGTGGGGCCCACCAAGCCGGTGCCCGGGTCGCCCTCGATCGACAATGGCCAGAAAGAGTGGAGCGCGACTGACGGCACCTTCTTCCAGAACCCTGACAAAGGCGACGCGAAAGCCACCACGGACGCCACCGGCGTCACCATTTCCGACAGCGGCGTCATCAACTACCTGAACAACTTCGGCCAGCTCATTCCCGGCAACTACAAGGACTATGACCCGGTGAGCGAGATGTACTACGCGGTCATGCGGTACTACCGCCATCTCGGCAACGTAGACGCCTGGAGCAAGCTGGGCAACGTGGATGCTGCCACGAAGAAGCAGTTTCTCGACGGCTTTCCGGTGATCACCAACTGGGCCGACCCCATCGAGTTCTCGTGCCAGCGGAACTTTGTCCTGGGCATCGGCGACATCTACACCCACGTCGACAAGAACGTCGTTGGCAATACAACCTATCGCACGCGCGAGCCGACCATGCCCACCGAGGTTGCCGCGGATAAAACCATGAACGCCATCACCGCCACCAACAAGGTGGGTGCGTTGCAGGGCGTTGGCAACATCGGCAGCACCAACAGCTACAGCGGCCGCGACAACTCCGCCTTCATCGCGGGGATGGCCTACGACGCGAACACCAAGGACATACGCGAGGACGACCCGAAATACAAGCAGACCATCGGCAAGCAGACGGTGCAGACGTACTGGGTGGACGTGCTGGAGAAGGCGTTCGAGGCGAACAACCAGTTCTACCTGGCGGCGAAGTACGGCGGCATGAAGGTGCCCGATAGCTTCGACCCTTATTCCAATGCCACGACCTCCGACACCATCAAGGAAAGCTGGTGGCACACCACGACCGATATGGTCGGCTCCCAGAAGCGGCCGGACAACTATTTCACGGGCGGCCGGCCCGACACGCTCATCGCGGGTCTGAACAAGGCGTTCGAGCAGATCGTCGCGGCCATCAAGGCGTATACGACGTCCTTTTCGCTCTCGACCGCCCAGGTGTCGGAGTCCGGCAGCGTCGCGTACGCATCGCAGTACGACTCCAGCGATTGGAGCGGCGTGGTAACCGCTCGCTCGCTGACCTTCACGAAGGACGGCACGCCCTCGGCGGTCAACGCCTGGGAGTCCACCAGCAAGATGGCCGCGCAGTTCGATGGTGAAGGCTGGGACACGAACCGTCGAGTGGTGACCTGGAGCGGCTCCGCAGGCGTGCCCTTCCGCACAACGACCGGCGGCCTGACGACCGGCCAGAAGACCGACCTGACACCGAACTTCGGCAACGACGCCACCCTCGATGAATATGTGGCCTACCTGCGCGGAGACCGCTCTCATGAAGGCGCCAAGTTCCGCTCGCGCGGCGCGCTGCTCGGCGATATCGTCAACGCCAAGGTGACGCCCGTGGGCCCGCCCAATTCCGCATACGGTGACTCTCTCAACCCGGGATACGCCGCTTTCAAGACCGCCAAGAGGTTGCGTCCCACGATGGTGTACGTGGCTGCAAACGACGGGATGGTGCACGCCTTCAATGGTGCGGTCACAGGCGATGACGCGGGCAAGGAACAATTTGCCTACGTGCCGTCCGCGGCGATTACCGGCCCCAATGGCACCCCGCGCGTCGACGGATTGGCGCAGTTCGGCAACCCCACCAACTTCGTCCACCACTACTTCGTCGACTCCACCCCTGTTGCGTTCGACATCGACATGAACTACGCCGGCGGCGGCCCGTTCACCACCGAAGAGGACGGCACCAACGCAAAGTGGAGAACAGTGCTGATCGGCGGCATGGGCAAGGGTGGCCGCAAGTACTACGCGATCGACGTGACGGACCCTGCCGACATGACCACCGAAGCGGCCGTTGCCGGCAAGGTATTGTGGGAGTTCGAGGGCCAGGATGCCGGCTACAGCTATGGCGCGCCGATCGTCGTGCGCACGAAGAAGTACGGCTGGGTCGTCGTCTTCACCTCCGGCTACAAGGACGGCGACAACTCGGACAACGGATACCTGTACTTCGTCGATCCGCGCGACGGACATCTGCTTGAAAGGGTGAGCACCGGCGCATCCGCGCCCGGGCTGACCTATGCGTCGGCCTATGTGCAGGACTTTGCCAAGTACGAGGCCGATTCGATCTACGTCGGCGACCTCAACGGTACGGTGTGGCGTTTCGACCTGACCGCGGCGACGGGCGCGTACCCGGCACCGATCAAGCTGGCGCAACTGACCGACGGGGCCGACGTAGCGACCGCGCAACCCATCACCACCCCTCCGTTGATCGAGATCAGCCCGACCACGCGCAAGCGCTACATCCTGGTCGGCACGGGCAAACTGCTCGCGCCGTCTGATATCAACGTCGATCAGGAGCAATCGTTCTACGGCATCCTGGACGGCACGGCAGGCGCGTTTTCGACGGTAACCAGCCCCATCACACGAGCCACGCTCACCGAGATCGACGATCTGACCAAGGGCATAACGCTGAGCGACAGTTCAGACGGCTGGTACATGGACCTGGGCCTGGACACGTCTGGGCCCAACACCATCGGTTGGCGCGTTTCGTCTCCACCGGCCGCCTTCAACGGGGTACTCGCCTTCTCAAGCATGCTCACCACCGGCGATGCCTGCAGCCCGTCCGGCCAAAGCCGGGTCTACGCGATCAACTTCACATCCGGGCGCACGGTTTTGACATCGGGCGCGGAGTACCAGTCATTCACGAATTCGGTGACCGACCTGCGCTTCGTCAGCCTGAACGGTCGTCCGCTGCTGATTGCTGGCGACAATCAGGGTGGCATCGGAAAGATTCCGGCGAACCTTTCGGATGCGTCGGCGGTGAAGCTGTTGAACTGGCGGGAGTTGCCGACGGTTGAGTGACGCAGCGGCCGGGGCGTTGAAACGCGCCTCGGCGGCGTCGCTCCTCAAGCTCAAACCCTGGCCAGAACGATGTTGCCGGCTTGTTCCCGATAACCGCCGTGGGTATCGACGATCAGGCCTGCGTTGGCCCTGAGCTTCCCGCAGTCAGACGCTTCATGGTCGGACCGTCGCGCCGCTCATGCGCGAAAGTTCTGGCAGGCGCTGCGCAAGCGCGCTCACTTGCGCTGTCCAGTCACGAATTGGAAGGTGGCTAAGTGAAACGGGCGCCTCCAATTGACGCATGATTGCGGCAGCCAATCCGTCCGCATCGGCAGGCGAGAACTGCAACTGCGGATAAGCGGAGAATAGTTGCCCCGTTGCACCGACGTTCGCCGCCACGACAGGCAATCCGCATGCAAGCATTTCGTACGCCTTCTGCGGGAAACAGTAGCGACCAAACGGAGTGTCCAGCACCGAGATCACTCCGATATCGAGCGCGCTGAAGACCTGAGCGACCTGTTCATGGGGGAGCTGCCCCAGGTAGTGCACGCGCTCGCCCTCCGGTGGCGGCAAAGCGGGATCGATGGGGCCTGCGAGCACCAAGTGGACGTCGCGACGCTGATGAAGCACGCGGCCCCAAGCCGCATACAACGGCTCAACACCCTTCTCCCGATACAACCCACCGGCGGTTCCGATCAGTTTGGCATCGAGCGGAAGGCCGAGTGCCTTGCGCGCGGCAGCCTGGTCGTAAGGGAGAAATACGTTGAAATCCACGCTACTCGGCATAGCCAATACCGCGCCACGCGGCGGATAGCAGGCAATCACATGGTCACGGAGCAGTTCACTGGTTGTCGTGACAAGGTCAGCATGGCGCACACCCCATCGCAACGCAGCGACGAAACCCGGAATCTGGGCCTGGCCAAAGCCTTCGAAATTGTCATAGAGGTCGGCGACGTAGCCACAGCGCAGGCGCTGAGCCAGCCACGCGCCTAACGCCACGTGCGGGATATCGGATGCGCCGATGAGCACATCGGGTGCAAACTCCCGAAGCTCTCGAAGCAACGTGAACGGATAGGTTGCCAGTTTGTGGGCGACCCACGGCCGTAGGGCACGCGAACGCCAGCGGAGTCGGCCAGCTCCACCGTCGTGCGTCCATTCGCCATCCACGTCACCCTGATAGTCGAGGCAAAGGCCCACAACATCGTGGCCAAGCATTGCGAGCTGTCGCGGAATCTCGTACAGGCGCGCATAGCGGTCCGCCACCACGTCCTTGCTCATGTAGCGCCGCTTGCATAGAAAGGCAATTCGCATGCTTGATCAATGACGCTCAGGCCCTGGCGTCGATCAGGCGACGCGCGGCAGCCAAGGCCCCGGCCACAACCTGGTCCATGTTGTAGTAACGGTATTCGGCGAGACGACCGACGAAGGTCACGTCTGTTTGGCCGTCGGCAAGGGTTTGATAGCGCTTGAACAGCGCTTCGCTGTCATCGCTAGGAATCGGATAGTACGGATCCCCTTCGGCTTGAGGGTATTCGCGCACTATGGAAGTTCCCGCATGCAACTGCCCGGTTAGGTGCTTGAACTCGGTGATCCGGGTGTAGGCGTGGTCGTTCGGATAATTGATCGTTCCCACGCTCTGCAGCTGCGCAACATTCGGAAGGTGCTCATGCTCGAAACGCAGCGACCGATAGGGCAGTGCGCCGAAACAATGATCGAAGTAGGCGTCGATCGGACCAGTGTAGACCACATGCCCCAGATCCGGCTTGCCACGCACTTCGACAAAGTCCGTACCCAGTTCCACCTTGATATTGGGGTGGTCGAGCATGCGCTCGAACATCCTTGTGTAGCCTTCGGCCGGCATAGACTGAAAGGTGTCGGTGAAATAGCGATCGTCTGTGTTCGTGCGGGTCGGAATTCGTGCAGCTACGCCGGCCTTAAGCTGCGATGGCTCCAGACCCCACTGCTTGCGGGTGTAGTTCAGAAAGAACTTCTCGTAGAGATCTCGACCAACGCTGTTGAGTACAACGTCCTCGCTCGTGCGAACGGGGTCGCGGGGGTCGCGAACCTTTTCGTAGAACGCTGCCGCCCCTTCTTCGTTCAGGTCGAGTCCGTACAGTTCGTTCAATGTGTCGCGATTGATGGGAAACGGATAGGCGCGTCCATCAATCACGCCGCGGACTCGATGCTCGTAGGGTCGCCAATTGGTGAACTTCGACAGGAACTCCAGTACGCGGACGCTGTTCGTGTGAAAGATGTGTGGCCCGTAGCGATGGACGAGGACACCATGCGCGTCGAATTCATCGAAAGCATTGCCGCCGATGTGTGGGCGCTTGTCCACCAACCGCACATTCCAACCGGCGTCGGCGAGTTCGCGCGCCACAACACTGCCTGCAAACCCTGCACCAACAATGAATACCGAACTGCTCACACCGCTATTCTCCACTTGAGATGGCGCGCGCCTTTGACGCCGCGCAGGCCGTCAAGCAGGCCTGCACAAAATGCATGCAGTTGGCTCCATCTGTCTGGTTCCACAGCCATCGCCACGACCAACCTCAAGAGCGTACCGGGGACAGCCTGGGTCCATAGACGATGGCCGTGATACTTGCGAGCAATCAACAGCCTGTTTCGAGTGTCGTAGTACCGCTTCCACGGCGGCAAGCTTAGATAAGTTAGCGTATGTCCGAACAGCCGGTGCTGGGTCGGTCTGGACTTGGGGTGTTCGATGCGACTCGATCCGATCACATAGATCTTCGCGCCCGCACGGCGGGCCCTGAGACAGTACTCCACATCGTCTGCGGCGATAAAGAAGCCTGCGTCTGGCACGCCAACTTTCTCTACCAGCTTTCTGTGGACGAGAAAGCCCAGGAAGGGAAGGCTTTGCACCTCGCTCATTGCTGGAACATCTCTGACGAATACGACTTCCTTCACCGGTGGGCCCAACAATGTGGTAATCCAGGATGTGTCTTCACCCTGGAGTGCCAAGGACCCATAGACATTCTCCGGATGAGCCGCAAATCTCATCAATTCCTCAAGCGCATTTGCATGGGGGGCCGCATCATCGTCCATGAGCCATACCCAATCCTCCCCGCTCTCACGCGCAAACTGAACACCTTGCGCGAACCCTCCTGCCCCACCCCCGTTGTGTGCAGAACGCAAGACCCGTGCGGCTGGCATGTGGATTGGAAGCCACGATTCAAGCCACTGCTGAGTGCCGTCGACTGAAGCGTTGTCGACAACTAGGATCTTGCTAGGCTGTAGCGATTGGCTGCTAAGCGCAAGCAGGCAACGTTCCAAGAGCGTGCGGCGATTGTGGGTCACCACAACTGCGATGACTGTCGCCGTGCAAGGAAGCTTTTCGGTCATTCGATTGTTCGTCCTTGGCCACCATGCAGCAGTCGATGTAGATGAAGCGGCAATCGCTGCATGACGCGCTTCGAGAACTCGCCGATGATCCAAGGGTGCGACCAGGCGCTCTCGATCGCACGTTCCCATTGCTTTTGCTGCAATGCGCTGAAGAACAACTGATAGGTCTGTACCCGGTTGAGCTGCACTAGTCGGGCATCGATGGCAGCAAGTGCACGAGGATCCGCGGCAAAGAGCGCTCGCGCGTTCTCAAACACCTCCCGATACATGCGATGGCGATCGGGATTGGTCGTGCTTAGCGACCCAGGCGTCATGCGATAAAGATAAGTTGAGATTGGCACGTAGCGGATGACAGACCCCGCGGCGAACAACGGATAGAGAAAGGCGAGGTCCTCTCCATTTCGACTACTGCCATGCTTCGCCCCACACCGGGCGATCAATTCTCGACTCACGAACGGCTTAATGAGGAGACGAGTCTCTTGCAAGAATCGAGGAAGGTCGACTTCGCGCACAGCAGCTGCCTTGGGTGTGAACCGCCTTTGGTCCCACACCGTTCGCCAAGGCACCACGGCCGAGTCGATGTCGTGGCAATCCACGACGTTGTCAATAACAATATCTTTCGGGTACTGTTGCGCTACACGGAGCAATGACTCGATCCGAGTCGGCGCGTAGAGGTCATCAGCATCAAGGATCGTGACCCACTGCCCCCTGGCTTCCGATATCGCCGCGTCACGACAGGGTCCCGGCCCTTCGTTGACCGCATTGGTGGTCAACCGGATGCGCCGATCAGAAAAGCCTTGTACGACGGCGACAGTTTCATCCGTAGAGGCGTCGTCCACGACCAGCAGTTCGAGGCTCGAATGAGACTGCTGCAGAACTGAGTCTATGGCCTGTCTGATGGTGCGTGCCGCATTGAAGGCGGGCATGACGACCGTCACCTCAGGATGAAAAGCTTCGGAACTCATCTCAAGGCAGCTGACTAGTAAGCGCGCTTGAAGAGTTCTGCCTTGCGCCTGTTCACTTCCGCGAGGCGCATGACCCGATAGCCCCTGGTACGGATCGACTTGATGTAGTCAACCCCTCGACCGAGCAGACTACGGTCACCATAAATGCGTCTGGTGGTGCCGAACAATTGCATCGCGTAGACAGGGCCGGATCCGCTGTACGCAACGCCAGTAAAGTGAACTGGGATCATGAAGTGCGAGGGAAAGATAGTAATTTCCGGTTGCATGCGCTCGATCATCTGTGCGGTAAATAGGTTGCCGGTCGTGATCCAAGGCTCGTCGAGATCCGCCGGGTCGGTGTCAGACAGCACATCGATCATCGAGCGCAGAAACGGATGCCCGGGAGGAGACGCTTGTATGGGCGAGACCAACTTGCCGCGAACCAGTTCGTTTTCGAAGATCGTATAAAGCCGAGCTTCACCGAATAGTTCATCCATATTTTTCAAGCAGATGGAATCGGCCCCTGGCATGAATCCGCCCACCTCATAGAGGATTTCCAGCCGCATCAGGTCCGCCGCACCGGCATGCTGGCCTCGCTTTAGGTATTCCTTGATCTGCCTTTCCGTTCGAAATTTGTACGAACGAAGAAAATCGTTGTCATAAAGCGTGTAGCTCCATTCCGGATGATGCGCCGACCACGATGCCATCCATTCTTTGGGGGGGCTCTTATCCCCGATCCAGATGTGGGCCAGACGCCTTGGGATACCCAGCTCGCGGCTGCTTGAAGTAGGGGAAGACATTAAGTTGATTTGCTCTGACGCCCCAAGCCAACCTGATCGAGATCGATGACGACCGAACAAAAGCTAAGTGCGCGGGGATTGTGCGAAATGAGAATGATGGTCTGGTCCTTTGACAGGGCGTCAAGCGAATCGATCAGTGCCCCCTCGGTTCTCCGGTCCAAGCCGCTCGTCGGTTCGTCCATGAAGAGCACGGCCGGCGCTCTATAGAGCGCCCGGGCGATCCCGATCCGTTGTCTTTGGCCGCCTGACAGGCGTGCGCCTCGCTCGCCGAGCATCGTGGCGTAGCCCTCCGGAAACTCGCGCACAAAATCGTGAACTTGCGCGACAGATGAAGCTCGCTCAACCGCCGCCATGTCGATCTCGTCGCCTGGCACGCCGAATGCGATGTTCTGTGCAACGCTTGCGTCAGCCAGATATATCTGCTGCGGCACGTAGCCAATGGACCGCTGCCATGCCGTGAGGTTGCTGTCATCAATCACGACCCCGTCCACAGACATCGTGCCATGTAGAGGGCGCTGTAACCCGAGCAATAGGTCCATCAGGGTGCTCTTACCGGCACCACTCTTACCGACAATGGCGACAACCCTGTTGGCTGGAATGTCCAGACTCAATCGATCAAAGATCCTGACATGGGGCGATGCGGGGTAGGCGTAGGAAATCTCGTGCAATCGGATAGCGTGGCGCGGCACCATTGGAGCGATCGGAGCTGCCAGCTCTTCATGCGCGTCTGCAAGGTGCAAGTCTTGGTGGATTGCGTCGAGCATGGCTTGCGAGATTCGCAACCGCGCGACGCCCCGATAGATGATCTGGATCGCCGGGAGCATTCTGTAGGCGGCAAAGCCGTACATGCCCAGTGCAGGCAAAACTTTGGCCGGATCATCGCTGCCCGCCAACAGATACAGGGCTATCAGAATGAGCCCCGAATACCCAACTGCCTCGACCAGGTAGAGGGGCGTCTGGCTCAGGGTCTCAGTTGTCGCCACATGTCGCGCATGACTTCTTGCCGCCATAGAGAAGCGTTCTAGGTAGACGTTTGCGACGTGAGTCGTCTTGATTTCCCTGATGCCGCCCAGTGCCTCTTGGCAAGTATCAAACCGGTCCTTGTTGGCTTGCAGGATCTCGCCGCCTGAGTATGCGAGTCGATTCCTAACCAATCCATAGATCAACGCGTACAGAGCACCTACGACGCAAAGGGCCCCTGCCGCGATCCATGGGTCATAGATGACAATCAAACTGGTCATCGCCAGTACAACTGCGCCCTGTGCGACCATCTGGGCGACGGGTTGCAGCAACGTGAAGACAAGATGGTCAACTTCCGACAAGACGTTCTTCTTGAGTTCAGCGGAGTTGCGCTTCAAGAAGAATTCGTACGGTTGGCCCAGATAGCGCGACAGCAATCGATGACTAAGGGAATGACGCTGGAGTTGGATTAGCCTGTTGATGATGTGATACGTCGTTGTCTTGAAGCTAGCCGCAAGCACTACGGTGGCCACCGAAAAGACACCCAAGGCAACCACGAATGCTCTGTGGCTGGAAAAACCAAACTGCGCATACACGGAATGCAGCCACGCGTTTTCCTCGATGACTTGGGGGCGCGTCATGACTGTGAGAAACGGAATGATCGATACAACGCCAGCCGTTTCGAGCAACGCCATCAGGATGACTAGCACCAGCACAACCAGCGCCTTACGTTGCTCTGCGGGAGAGAAGATCCCCCAGACCTTCTTGAGTGTCGTGATCATTTCATCGGACGGGAATGCGCATGCAGACTACGCGCTGACGATGTTCCCTGCGGTTGTGAATCTCCCGCGCGTGTCCACGAGAAGCATGCTTTCCTTTGCCAGCAGGTCATAGTCGAAACCGTCGTGATCGGTGGTGAGGACCACACAATCGAACGTCCGCAGACTTTCTGAATCTAGGTTGACCGACTCGAGGTCAAACTCATACTCACGCAGCTTGGGCAGGCGAGGGACATGGGGATCGGAGTAGGCCACCTGCGCACCCTTACCACGCAGCAGATCCATGATTTCCAGCGCTGGCGATTCACGACAATCGTCGATGTTCCTTTTGTAGGAGACGCCGAGTACGAGGATCCGGCTTCCCTTCACGGACCTGCCCTGTTCGTTCAAGGAATCTGCGATCTTTCCGACGACCCAATGCGGCATGTAGTGATTGATCTCGCCAGCCAGCTCGATGAAGCGCGTATTGATTGCGTACTCCTTCGCCTTCCAGGTGAGGTAGAACGGATCGATCGGAATGCAGTGGCCTCCCAGCCCAGGCCCAGGGGTGTAGGGGACGAACCCGAACGGCTTGGTGGCTGCGGCGCGAATCACCTCATGGATGTCGATGCCCATGCGGTCGGCCACGATCTTCATCTCGTTGACTAATCCGATGTTCACGGCGCGATGAATGTTCTCCAGAAGCTTTGTCATTTCCGCTGCACGTGTCGAGCTGACGGGGACCATGGTGCGGATAGCAAGTTGATAGAGCGCCGTACCCAGTTCGAGGCAACGGGGAGTTGCGCCTCCAATGACTTTCGGAATGTCCTTGGTTCCGTAGTCCGGATTGCCGGGATCTTCTCGCTCGGGCGAAAACACGAGGGCGCAATCGGCACCTGGCGTAAAGCCTTGCGCGCGCAGGCGCGGGGCCAGTATTTCATCGGTGGTGCCTGGCCAGGTCGTACTTTCGAGGCTCAGCAACTGCCCCGACCGGAAGTACGGCATGAGAGAGTCGACGGTATTCGTGACAAAGCTGAGGTCCGGCGCCCGGTGAGCGTCGAGAGGCGTCGGAACACAGACAATCAGCGCGTCCGCTTCAGCGGTACGAGAGAAATCACTGGTCGCCTCAAACCCTGCGGTGCGCGCCGCCAACAACTTTTCCGGGGTGATTCGCTCGATATAGCTCTCGTTGGAATTGAGCTTGCGAACCTTGTCTGCGTCAATATCGAAGCCAATGACCTTGAGGCCCACCTCGGCAAAGCGCAGGGCCAGGGGCAGACCCACATACCCAAGACCGTAGATGGCAACGACGACGTGCCGGCTGCCGATTTTGGATGCCAGCAGATCAAGTTTGGACAGCTCTGTCATGGATTGCATTCAGAAGGTGCGCGAGGCGATTCTGAGGCCGTTTCGGCCACTGTCTCGAGCAGATTTCCATAGCGTTCAGCGATCGATCCCCAGTCAAGCTCTTCCCGCAGCCTGCCTCGCAGTTGTACGGCGCGGGCGCGCTCTTCGCGGGGCGCTTCGAGCACGCGAACGATGCGCTGCGCAAGCGCTTCGGTGTGGGTTGGGTCCACCGTGACCGCAGCGGTATCGGGCCCGAGAATGTCCTCCAGCCCCGCCACATACCCGGCAACAATCGGGCAGCCACATCCGATCGCCTCCATCAGCGCTACCGGCAGCCCTTCCTGATCACCGGACGCAGCCTTGACGAACGGCGCTACGAATGCAGCCGCCTTGCGGTAAAGCGCAGGCAGTTCCGGCTGAGGGACTGCGCCCAGAAAGCTGATCGCATCTGAGATTCCCACCTCATCGGCGAGCTTAGCGAGGACCTGAGCATCAGGGCCGAATCCGGCTATGGTGAGTCTTGCCTGCGGGAAACGCTGAAGCACCTGCGGCAGGGCATGCAGCAGATATCGCAGGCCCTTTTTTTCGACTAACCGTCCGACGAACAGGAGTTCATGACCGCTGCGTTGGGTTTCGTCGCCGGGAACGAATCTGTGGGTCAGATCCACTCCCATCGGCAGCACATGCACCTGACGCGAGTGAACGCCCATCTGCAGTACCGCACCTCGCATCGCTGTGCTGACCACGCTCACGGCTCCAGCTTCAATCGCGACCTTGGTCTTGATTGCGTTGAGCACTCGGCCACGCAGGGAATAAAGGTCCGCACCGTGGGAAGTGACGAGAAAGGGCACCGGCCGCGCCAACGTGCGCCCGAGTAGCCGGGCCACCAGGCCTTGCGGAATCAGCCAATGAGCATGCACGACATGGAATTGACGCGCGCGCAATAGACGCCATGCCGCCCAGGCCTGAAATCCGACGAAGCCGGGCACGAGCAGCGTCATCCATCGATGTCGCCGCAGGTTTGTCACGATGCCGCCTCCATTGACCAGGCGTTCCCAGCGCTCTGGCGCGTAGCGATAGCGGATCACCTCGACGCCATCGAGCCATTCAGTCGTCCTCGCGCCGTTGGCGTGCGGACAAAGTACAGTGACCCGGAAGCGATCGGTAAGCCGTCGACTCAGCTCATGAACGAAGCCCGGCTCCGTGTCGTTGGCCCACCGCGGGTAGGTGGAGGCCAGGACCAGCAGCGCGGGCTTGGTCACGTCGATGGCGCGGGCCTGTTCAGCGCTGTGAGCCGCCGGCATCCGCATCTTTGTACATGAGCGCCGTGATCTGCTCGGAGATCAGTCCGATAAGAAAAACGATCACCGATGCGCTGAACATCAGGGCGCTCATATTTGTGAAGCGCCCGTGCGCAAAGTAGGTGTAGGCGTAGTTGGCCAAGCCGGCTGCGAAGAAGGCAAGGCTGACTGGCGCGAACAGTTTGACCGGGGAGTAGAGCGTGCCAATCTTGAAGATGATCAACAGGAACCGTGCGCCATCCCGCAGAATTCGCACATGGCTATTGGTTCCCTTGATGCGCTGCTGCACGTCGATCGGCTCGTACGCGACCGAGTATCCCGCGCGAAAGAAGGCCATCGTGCAGGTCGTTGGGTAAGAAAACCCGTTGGGCAGCAGATGCAGGAACTCCCTGAACCGCTTGCGTCTGACGACTCGAAAACCCGACGTCAGATCCTTTACCGGATGGCCCACCATCCATGAAGCCAGTCGGTTGTAAAAGGCGTTGGCCAATCCGCGATGCCTGCTGGCCTGCCCACCCGCGCTGCGCGCGCCCACGACCATGTCATAGCCCTCGTCCAAACGGGCCAAGAGGCGCTCGACATCCTGAGCGCGATGCTGGCCGTCGCCGTCCATGAAGACGACCCACTCCCGGTTCGCCGCGCGCGCACCCGCCTTGATTGCGGCGCCGTTGCCCGCACCGTAGGGCCGGCGCGCGACTTGCACGCCCAGCGAAGCCGCCAGTTCGCACGAGCCGTCAGTCGACCCGTCGTCGGACAGGATAATTTCGGCGCCAGGCAGGGCAGCAAGCAGTTCCGGCAGAAGCGAGGCCAAGCCCTGGGCCTCATTGCGCACCGGAATCACGACGCTCAGATTTGCGAAGCGCTGTTCTTGCGGCGCGACACGCGCTTGGTCGTCATCCACGCTGACGGCGTTGAATGGGGATTTTTCAAGTACACCCAACACTTCGTCCTCGCTATTCGGATTGAGCACGCCGCATGGCTTCACGTTCAAGGTCAATCTGCCGACGATACGCGCCTAGACGGTCCATCGATTGCGCTTTGTCCAGTTGAGCCAAGCCTTCATTGTATTTTTCCTGAAGGCCAAGGCTTTGCGCATACATGATTCGGGTAGAAGGATCGTCCTTCACCCGGATGGATTCGAGAATCAACGCCTCTCCCGCAGCCATGTCTTTTTCCTGGTTGATGCGGTACTGCGCCTGCAGCTTCAACAATTCCGCTCGATCGTTGAGACGCAATGTCGGATTCTCCAGCGGCGCCGCGAGCATCTGGAGCACCAGTTCGTCGGACATGTGACACGTCCGCTGGATCTGGCAGAGCACAACCGAGTTCAGCGTCGGGGTTGTGGAGTTCTGATAGGGCCAGTGCTTCAACGCATCCAGGACCTGGCCCGAGAGTGCCGGGTCAGGCTGGAGTTTGCGAAAGTACGCCAGCTGCATTCGGGCAACGAAAGGAAGCACGCCCGGCAGATAGGCCTGCGTGGTCCTTACGAGCGCCTGATCGGCAAGCGCGCCAAACCGGTCGTCACCAGACTGGTTCATGAGAACCATGTAGACCCGCGCCAGGTCGTAGTTGGCTCGCGGCGACCTGGGATGATTGGCAGCCTCCAACGCAATCCAGTCCACCGGGTTGGACCACTGGAGCGCCCGGACGTAAGTCACAAATCCCAGCAGTCCGAGGTAGCCGGCGAATATCGCAACGAACACGCGTTGGGTTTGCTCGCGCTCCACACGGCGAAGCATCAAAGGCACCACCATCATCAGACCGATAGTGGCAAAGTAGTTGCGATGCTCATACACGAGCTCGAGCGGAAAGACCGTCGACTCGAGCGCATGGGCGATCAGAAACCAGCCCCAGCCGAACATCAGCTCGGGAAAGCGTTTGCGCAACGCATAGGACGCGGCCGTGATGGCCACAAGCGCGGCCATAGCGAACGCCGTGGATGGGGGCTGCCACAACCCATGCGATATCTCGACGTCGTCGTGATACAGCGAGAGTTCGCCATTGCTGGGCAAGACGAGCATGCGCAGGTAGAACATGAGCACACGCGCCTGCGTCATGCCACGCTCTGTAAGGGTGAAGTTTCGGTTCGCAAACGCCGCAGGGCTCAGCATCTGCGGCAGCTTGACGGCAACTACATAGATCGCTGCCATGCTCAGCAGCACCAGGGTTGCCCGGCGCACATCCAGGCCGAAGATGCGTGCCGGTTGTCCGTTCCAGCGGAATCCGAAGAACCATATCTCGATCCAGAACAACAGAGGGGCGAACAACAAGCCACTCTCCTTACTCAGCGCCGACAATGCGAGACAGAAGAGCACCAACGCCGCAGCCACAAGGCCCGCCAGGAACGGATGCCTGATATCGTTTCGGTGTGCAGTACGGGTACGGTAGCTGACATAGATCAGCAAGGCAGCGAGCCCAAAGAGCGCGGACAGGCTCGTCATCCGCTGCACCACATACAGCACGCCTGTCAGGTTGAGCGGATGCAACGCCCACAATGCGGCCACCATCCAGCCAGCCGATTGGTCAACCCAGGTTGGCCTTACCGCAAAGGCCAGGCGCGTTTCACGCGAAGCGTTGCACAAGACTTGGGCCAAAGCGCCAACGAGCAGGGTGTTGCCGAGGTGGATCAGCAGGTTCGTCAGCTTGAAGGCGAATGGGTCGAAGCCTGAAAAATGGTAGTTGAGCGCGAACGTCAAGAGCGAGACGGGGCGCCCTAGCGGACCCGCATGGCCGGACAGGGCCGCCGCCCACAGTTCCAGCCAATTCAGCGATTGAACTCGCAGTGCCGTGTTTTCGAGAATGTTTACGTCGTCGTCGAAGACGAAAGTGCCGGAAAGACCCGGCCAGTAGCACAGGGCCACGCCTCCGAGCAGTGCAAGCCAGAGCACCCATTGAACCGCGGTCGCGTGCGCGCTTGAATGGGTTCTGGTGTTCACGGCAATAGAAGTCATGGAGAAAGCCCGCAACCGCAAAAACAAAAAGAGGCACGCAGGGTGCCTCTTCCTTCAGCTTGTTTGCCTGGTTACTGGCGGCATTCCGAAGGCAGGAACTTGGGCGACATGTCGGTTCCGTCGGCAGTCTTGCCGCAGGTCCACTTGACGCCGCCTGCGGAGCTCGTCGGGCTCAGAGTAACCTTCTTGCCCGGGTCAACCAGGGTGTTGTAGGTCACGGTAATAACACCGTTGGTGCCAATCGCCACGCTGCGCACGGCGTTGCCGGTGATAGAGGTGTCCGTTGCCATTCCAGCCGCGCCGTTGGTAGTCGGCCACACACCCTTCGAAGCAAAGTACTCGCCCACACCAGTCTTCGCAGCCGAAGCCAGACCCAGACCTTCCGAAACGCGAGCGCGCTTCGTGTAGTCCTGGTACGCAGGCAGCGCCACGGCAGCCAGGATACCGATGATCGCCACGACGATCATCAGTTCGATCAGCGTGAAGCCCTTCTGCACATTGCGTGCAATCGAACGACGGTTCATTTCACTTACTCCAGTTGGTTCAAGTCTTAGATCAAGCCCGGGAACCCCCCGGAGCCGGACTTGTAACCGCACCATCTGTGCCAGCTCGCTTCCGGACTTTTTCGGGCCGGATCAGCGAGACTTTGTTCACGAATCGGTTACACGTGGTGACAAAACCTGTTGTCGGGCTGCACGGGTGGCTGACATTTTTTGTCAGTCTCCCAAGAAATGTCTGCCGCCTAGAGGACCAGAACGTCATCCGCGGCCAGCCAGCGGATGTCGTGGCGGCCGATGCCGGTGCCGATCTGGGTCATGATCTCGGCGGTTTCGGCGGGCTTGGTGTGGGTGATGTAGATGGGGTAGCGCTTGTCCGCACCGATCAACCCCAGTTCCTTGACCAGGGTGGATGGCGACAGGTGGCGGCTGCGCTGGGCCAGGGCCTGTTCGCGGTCGCTGAAGGCGGTCTCGATGACGAGGGCGCCCACGTCGAGCTGGTTCACGCGCTGCCAGAAGTCCTGGTTGCGCTCGGTGTCGCCGCTGAACACCCATTGGCGCCCGCCCTTGGCACAGCTGACGGCGAAGCCGCAGGCCGGCACGGTGTGGAAGGCGGGCAGCACCTCGATCTGCTTGGCGGCCTGGCTGCCGAGCTGCAGCACCTGGCCGATCTCGATCTCGTGAAAGCTGACGAACGGCGCATCGCGGCTCGGAATGGCGGCGAAATCCGGCCAGATGACGTTGTTGAACACGTGGGTGCGCAGCGCCGAAATGGTCTGCGGCAGCGCATGCACGCGCAGCGGCCGGGTGCGGCGGCTGGCCACCGCGTCGATCATCAGGGGCAGGGCAGTGATGTGGTCGAGGTGCGAGTGCGTCAGCAGCACGTCGTCGACCTCGATCATTTCCCACAGGTTGAGCTCGCCCACGCCGGTGCCTGCGTCCACGAGCAGGTCGCGATCGATCAGGAAGGAGGTTGTCCGGCAATCCTTGGCAATGGCGCCAGAGCACCCCAATACACGCACCTGCATCTGGCAACGCCTCTAAGGCTGCTGTTTCTCTATTTGGATTCGAACCGGGTGGCGCGATCCCGCTCGGGGTCGAAGGGGCGCAACTCCATGGAGGCTAAGCGCTCCGCATACACCTGGTAAAGGACTTTTTGCTCACCTTTGCGCAGCAATGAAACAAGTAAGGCCTGAGCCTTGCCAATTTCGCCGGCATGGTACGCGGCAAGCACCTCGTCCCAGGCCTGCAGTTCGTCGCGCTGCTCGACCGTGAGGGCTTCGCGCGCCGCGATCGGGGTGAAGATGGTGACGGCCTGCTGGCGGCCGCGAACCTTGACGCGGTCGAGTTCCTGCCAGGCGAACTCGCCCGCACGGCGCATGGTGGCGTCGCTCGCCACCACCGTGACGCCGTACGTCGAGCTCAGGCCTTCGAGCCGCGACGCCAGGTTGACCGCGTCGCCCACCACGGTATAGCTGCGGCGCACCGTCGAGCCCATGTCGCCGACCCGCATCACGCCGGTGTTGATGCCGATGCCCACGCGCACCTCCGGGTTGGTGCCGACGGTGCCGAAGTTCTTCACGGCCTCGGTCATCTCGATGGCTGCGCGCACGGCAAGCGCGGCATGGTCGGGGTTGTCGACCGGGGCGCCCCAGAACGCCATGACGCAGTCGCCGATGTACTTGTCCACCGTGCCGCCGTGGCGGCTGATGATCTCCGTCAGGCGACTGAAATGGTCGTTCAGCAGGCCCTGCAGCACGACTGGCGCGAGCTGTTCCGACAGTTGGGTAAAGCCGCGCATGTCGCAGAACATGACGGTGAGTTCCTTGCTCTCGGCGCGCATGCTGTACTGGTCCGGCTGCTCGAGCATCTTTTCGACCAGTTGCGGCGGCACGTAGGTGCCGAACAGGTTGGCCAGCCCGCGCCGCACCCGCGACTCGACCAGGTAGCCCCAGCTGACGTTGACCGCGAAGGTCAGCGCCATCATGACCAGCGCCGAGGCCAGCGGCAGCACCAGCCCGTACGCGACGAACAACCAGGTGTTGAGGCCGACCACTGCCGCGAGCATGGCGGCCAGCAGCAGCGTGGCGCGCGCCAGCGGCAGCAGCGTCAGGCCGATGGCGAGCACCAGGCCGGTGACGGCCAGCACCGCGACCTCGTAGCCCGGCGCGTAGTCGGGCACGGCGAAGACGCGCCGGTCGAGCAAGGCCGAGACGATGCTGGCGTGCACTTCGACCCCGGGAAAGGTGGCGCTCACCGGCGTCGGCCGAAGGTCTTGCAGGCCGGGTGCCGTGGTGCCCACGAGCACGATCTTGCCCTTGAGTGCACCCGGCGCCAGCGCGCCCTCCAGCAGCTTGTGGGCCGGTATGTAGGTGAAGGTGCCCCCGGCCGGGCCGGACGCGCCGAGAAAGGGGATCAGCATGCGCCCGCGCGAAGTGACCGGCAGGTTCAGCGTCGACGCGGTACCGGCCAGCGCCAGCGCCTTGAGCGTTGGCGGCTGGCCTTCGCCGTTGGCCGCGAATTCCGGCGTGACCGCTGTCACCCCGGCCGCCAGCCGGTACACCGCCAGGCCCAGCGATTCGTAGTACCCGGGCACGCCCGCGTTGCCTTCGTAGTAGGCCAGCAGTGGCGTGGAGCGCAGCAGGCCGTCGCTCCGGGCGACGATGGCGGCGTTGATGAAGCCGGCCGTCGTCGCGGCCCGCGCCAGCGGGGCAATGTTGCCGCCGTAGCCGTTCCAGTGGGTGGCGTAGGGGTGGCCTGCCGGAAAGTCCGAGGGCGACAGCAGCGGCGGCGGCAATACGCCCCTGGCCAGCGGTTGCGGGCCCTGCGTCAGGTAGTAGCCCAGCACCACCTTGTGGCCCTGCATGGCCTGCGCGAAATTGCCGTCGTGGTCGAGCACCAGCGCCAGGCGCTGCACCGCGGTTTGCAGGGAGGCGTTGTCGTGCAGGGGGCCGTTGGCCAGCGCGCGCAGGCTGGCCAGGCCCGAGCTGCGGTCCTGCTCGGGAAAGACCATGTCGAACCCGAGCACCGCCGCCTGTTGCCGCTCCATCAGTTCATGCGTCAATTGCGCGAGCTTGTCGCGGCTCCAGGGCCATTGGCCGACGCGCTGAAGGCTGGCGTCGTCCACGTCGACGATGACAATGCGCGGGTCAGACCGCTGGGCCAGCGTGGCGCGCAGGCGCCAATCGTAGATGCTGTAGTCGAGGCTCTCGACCATGGACCGGTGCGCGCCGGAGATCGCCTGCAGCAGCATGAGCGCCACCGGCAGCAACGTGACCAGGATGCGCGGCCAGAGCCTCAGCCGCGCTGCCATGCAAAAGCCCGCTCAGACAAATACGAACTGCATCCGAGTGCCGCCGAGTTCGAGGGTGTCGCCGTCCTGAAGGGCGACTGCCTCCGCGCCCAGCGGCTCGCCGTTGAGCAGGGTGCCCCCGTCGATGGGCGCGACCACGTAGCCTTGCAGCCGCCGAGTGACGGCCGCCACGGCGACGCCGGGTTTTCCGATGGTGGTGACCACTTTGGACAACGACACTTCGCGGCCGGCGCCCGCGCCCGACAGGACGCGCAACACGGCGGCGCCGGCATTGGCCACCAGCGGCATCTGGGCGGTGGGCGCCACGGACAGCGGCACGCTGTCGGAGGCGACGCCATGCACGGCGTCGCTGGCATGGCCGGCGGTTGGCTCGGGGGCATCGCCCGAGGTACCGCGCGCGAGGAATCGAATCTTGTACTTGCCGACCTCGACCAGGTCCTGGTGGGCCAGCTGCTGCTTCTTGACGGCCGTTCCGTTGATATACGTGCCGTTGGTGCTATGAAGGTCTTCGATGTAGACATCTTCGCCGATCATGTGCAGCACGGCGTGCTCGCCGCTGACGGCGAGATTATCGATGACGACGTCGTTGTAAGGGCGCCGACCGAGCGTGGTCCGCTCCTTGGAGAGCCGCACCTCCTTGATGACGACCCCATCTATCGACACGATCAGCTTCGGCATGGCCTGCTCCTCAGTCCGCTCTTGCTTTGTTTGCTTGTACTTGTGCTCAAGGCTGCCAGGCAACTCCCCTCGCTGCCTCGGTTGGATCCGCGCGGCCTACTGGAGTTGGCTTCCCTTGTCGGAGACAACGTCCTCCGAACCGACGGCATGCGCCAGGACGACGGAAATGTTGTCTCGGCCGCCATTGTCATTTGCAAGTGAAACCAAAAGTGTTGCTTTCTGAGAAAGACCGATATCTTGTAACAAAATTGTGAAAAGGTCCTCAGGAGAAACCATCTCGCTGAGCCCATCGGAGCACAACATGTACAGATCGCCCGGCTGGACGTCGAACTCGCTCATCTCCAGCAGCACCTGCCGCTCGATGCCCACCGCGCGCGTCACCAAGTTGCGAATGGGCGACTTCGCGGCCTGTTCGGCCGTCAACACGCCGGCATCCAGCTGTTCCTGCAGGAGCGAGTGGTCTCGGGTCAGCTGTTCGAGGTTCTGGCCGCGCAGGCGGTAGCAGCGCGAATCGCCAATGTGCCCCACCACGACGCGTTGCGGCCCGAACACCGCCATGACCAGCGTCGTGCCCATCCCTTGCAGTTGCGTGTTTGCAACGCTTGCCTCCAGCACGGCAAGGTTGGCCTCGTCCACGCCGGCCTGCAGCGCACGGCGCACGCCACGGTTGCTGGCGTCCGGCCCCGCATGCGCCAGCCAGCGCCCGAGGCTGGCCTGGAGCAGCGCGATGGTCATGCCGCTGGCGACTTCGCCGCCGTTGTAGCCACCCATGCCGTCGGCAAGGATGGCCAGGCCCAGCGGCGCATCGAAGGCGACTGCGTCTTCATTGTTGGCGCGTACCCGACCGGGGTCGGTCAGCGCAACGAAATCCCAGGACGGCACGAGGTTCGGTATGTAGATGGATGGTTCTCTAGCGCGCGAGCTTGCCACAGAACAAAGCGTCCGCGCCGGCCTGTTCAGCGCCCGGCGCGGCGTGCGGCCGACCGCGCTTGAAGATAGCGCCCGATCATGAGCACTATGACCGCCCCCGCGACTGCGCCGGCGTGGTGCAGCCACTCGCGGCCCTCGACAACGCCGCTTAGCGCGGCGTCGTTGACGATGGTCTCGCCGCCCACCCAGCCGATGAGTGCGGCGCCCAGCATGACGATGATGGGAAAGCGCTCCATCAGGCGAATCATGAGCTGGCTGCCAAAGATGACGAGCGGAATGCTGATCGCCAGGCCCAGCACCAGCAGCGCCATGTTGCCCCGCGCCGCGGCGGCAACCGCGATAACGTTGTCCAGGCTCATGACCAAGTCGGCCAGCAGGATGGTGCGCACGGCCGCGGCCATGCTGCCGGGCTCTTTGCCGCTGCCTTCGCCGTCCTCCTCGTCGCCCAGCAGCTGCACGCCGATCCACAGCAGTAACAGGCCACCGGCAACCTGCAGGAAGGGCAGCGTCAGCAGCTTGGCCGCCACCACGGTCAGCGCAATACGAAGCACCACGGCGGCGCCCGAACCCAGCAAGATCGCGCGCTTTTGCTGCGCTGGCGGCAGCGAGCGCGCCGCCAGGGCGATCACGACGGCGTTGTCACCCGACAGGATGATGTTGATCCAGACGATCTTGAGCAGACCGATCCAGAAGTCCGAGCTCTGCAGAAGTTCCATGGTCTCTGCGCCTGTCGTTGGGTGACTGAAGCACGAAGCGCCCGCCACCTTGCAGTTGCGAGCGCTTTTGGGAGCTTGCCGCGGCCTGCGGCAATACGCCAGGCCTTTACAGGCGCGACTTGAGCAGCTTGCCCAGCTCGGAGAAGTTGCGCGTGACGGTGAAGCCGCACTCTTCCATGATGGCGAGCTTGGCGTCGGCCGTGTCGGCACCGCCCGAGATCAGCGCGCCCGCGTGGCCCATGCGCTTGCCCGGAGGCGCCGTGACGCCGGCGATGAAGCCCACCACGGGCTTCTTCATGTTGTCCTTGCACCAGCGGGCGGCATCCGCCTCGTCCGGGCCGCCGATCTCGCCGATCATGATGACCGCGTCGGTGTCGGGATCGTCGTTGAAGGCCTTCATCACGTCGATGTGCTTGAGGCCGTTGATCGGGTCGCCACCGATGCCCACGGCGCTGGACTGGCCCAGGCCGATCTCGGTCAGCTGCGCCACGGCTTCGTACGTCAGCGTGCCCGAGCGCGAGACGACGCCGATGCGCCCCTTGCGGTGGATGTGGCCGGGCATGATGCCGATCTTGATCTCGTCGGGCGTGATCAGGCCGGGGCAGTTGGGGCCCAGCAGCAGCGTCTTCTTGCCGCCGGCGGCTTCCTTGGCCTTCATCTTGTTGCGCACTTCGAGCATGTCGCGCACCGGAATGCCTTCGGTGATGCAGATGGCCATGTCGAGGTCGGCCTCGACGGCTTCCCAGATGGCGGCGGCGGCACCCGGAGGCGGCACGTAGATCACCGACACCGTGGCGCCGGTCTGCTTGGCCGCTTCCTTGACCGAGCCGTAGATCGGGATGTTGAAGATCGACTCGCCGGCCTTCTTGGGGTTCACGCCCGCGACGAAGCAGTTCTTGCCGTTCGCGTATTCCTGGCACTTCTCGGTGTGGAACTGGCCCGTCTTGCCGGTGATGCCCTGCGTGATGACCTTGGTGTCCTTGTTGATGTAGATCGACATGACTATTCCTTACTTGACGGCCGCAACCACTTTTTGGGCCGCTTCGGCCATGGTGTCCGCGCTGATGATCGGAAGGCCCGACTCGGCCAGCATCTTCTTGCCCAGTTCCTCGTTGGTGCCCTTCATGCGCACCACCAGCGGCACCTGCAGGTTCACCGCCTTGCACGCGGCGATCACGCCGGTGGCGATGGTGTCGCACTTCATGATGCCGCCGAAGATGTTGACCAGGATGCCCTCGACGTTCTTGTTCTTGAGCATGATCTTGAAGGCCTCGGTCACCTTCTCGGGGGTGGCGCCGCCGCCCACGTCGAGGAAGTTGGCCGGCTCGCCGCCGAACAGCTTGATGGTGTCCATGGTGGCCATGGCCAGGCCGGCGCCGTTGACCAGGCAGCCGATGTTGCCGTCCAGCGAGATGTACGCCAGGTCGAACTTGCTGGCCTCGACTTCGGCCGGGTCTTCTTCATCCAGGTCGCGCAGCGCGACGATCTCGGGATGGCGGAACAGCGCGTTGGAGTCGAAGTTGAACTTGGCGTCCAGGGCGACGATGTTGCCCTTGCTGTCGCGGTTGAGCGGGTTGATCTCGACCAGCGACGCGTCGGTGTCCATGTAGCACTTGTACAGCTTGGCGCACACGTCGATGAACTGCGCCTCGGAATCGGCCGGCAGGGCGATGCCCTTGGCCAGCTCCTTGCCGAGCTCGGTGGTGAAGCCGGCCAGCGGGTCGACGAACACGGTGACGATCTTCTCGGGGGTGGAGTGGGCCACTTCCTCGATGTCCATGCCGCCTTCGCTCGAGGCGATGAAGGCCACCTTCTGGGTGGCGCGGTCGGTCACGACGGAGAGGTAGTACTCCTTCTGGATGTCCGCACCTTCCTCGATGTAGAGGCGGCGCACCTTCTGCCCTTCGGGGCCGGTCTGGTGGGTCTTGAGCTGCATGCCCAGGATCTGGCCGGACAGTTCCTTGACCTGGTCGATGCTCTTGGCCACCTTGACGCCGCCGCCCTTGCCGCGGCCGCCGGCGTGGATCTGCGCCTTGACGACCCAGACCGGACCACCGAGCTTCTGGGCGGCCTCGACCGCCTCCTGGACTGTGAATGCGGGAATGCCACGGGGCACGGGCACGCCGAACTTGGCAAGAACTTCCTTGCCTTGATACTCGTGAATCTTCATGAGGGAACTCTCTCGGGCGGAGGTTGAACAGAAGCTGGATTGCTGCCGTTGCCCACCGGCCACAGCGCAGAAAAGGCGCGGTCGAAGGACAATCGGTCAACTGTATCATGTTGCGCTGCACCAACCTGGCGCACGGTTTTGCGGCAATCACGTAGGCAGGCGGTTGCGTTTTTCGAGCAGGGACACACACATGGTCAAGGTATTCATCGACGGCGAGGCCGGCACCACCGGCCTGCAAATCCGCGAGCGGCTGCAGAAGATGGCCGAGGTCGAACTCGTCAGCATCGCGCCCGAGCGCCGCAAGGACGTGCAGGCCAAGCGCGACCTGATGGCCGGCGTCGACCTGGTGGTGCTGTGCCTGCATGACGACGCCGCCCGCGAGTCGGTGGCCCTGATCGACGCGCTGCCGGGCAACAAGCCCAAGATCATCGACGCCTCTACCGCGCACCGCGTGGCGCCCGGCTGGGTGTACGGGTTTCCCGAACTGACCGAAGGCCATGCGCGCCTGGTGGTGGCCGCCTCGCGCGTGGCCAACCCGGGCTGCTATGCCACCGGCGCCATCGCCCTGGTCCGCCCGCTGGTCGACGCCGGCGTGCTGCCGGCCGGCTTCGCCGCCAGCCTGCCCTCGGTGAGCGGCTACTCCGGCGGCGGCCGCACCATGATCGAGGCCTACGAGCAAGGCAGCGCACCCGCCTTCGAGACCTACGCGCTGGGCCTCAAGCACAAGCACATTCCCGAGATCATGAAATACACCGGCCTGACCGCCCGGCCCGTGTTCATCCCCTCGGTGGGCAACTTCCGCCAGGGCATGCTGGTCAACCTGCCGCTGCACCTGGACGATCTGCCCGGCAAGCCGCGCGCCGCCGACCTGCAGGCCGTGTATGCCGCGCACTATGCAGGCAGCAATACACCCGAGCAGTTCGTCAAGGTGCTGCCGCCCACCGAGGACGGCAAGCTCGACCCGCTGGGCCTGAACGACACCAACGTGCTCGAGATCCGCGTGTTTCCCAACGAGGACCATCGCCATGCGGTGGCCATTGCCCGCCTGGACAACCTGGGCAAGGGCGCCAGCGGTGCCGCGGTGCAGAACCTCAGGTTGATGCTGGGGCTTTGAGCTCGGGCGGCGTCAGCCCGGCATGACAGCGGAACTGCTCACCTACCTGGTGGCGCTCGGCAAGAGCGCATTTCTCGTGGTCGGCACGCTGCTGCCGATCATCAACCCGCCCAGCACGGCGACCATCTTCCTGTCGCTGACCGAAGGCGCCAGCCATGCCACCCGTTGGGAGCTGGCGCGGCGCATCGCCGGCAACGTGTTCCTGCTGATGCTCGGCTGCACGCTGGTCGGGTCGTACGTGCTCGATTTCTTCGGCATCTCGCTGGACATCGTGCGCGTGGGCGGCGGACTGCTGGTCATCCAGACCGGATGGCGCCTGCTGAGCGCCGAGCGCAGCGACTCGCCGCGCGCCTCGCGCCTGGCCGAGGCCTACACGCCCGACATGGTGCGCAGCACGGCCTTCTACCCGCTGTCGTTCCCCATCACCTGCGGCCCCGGCACGCTGGCGGCCACCATCACGGTGGGCGTGAGCCTGTCCGATCCGTCCTGGACGATGGCCCTGGCGCGCACCACCGGCTCGGTGATCGGCCTGGGCGTCGTCGCCGCGGTCATCCTGTTTTGCTACCGCTACGCCGAGAAGCTGCTGCGCCCGCTCGGCGAGACGGGCACCATCATCTTCCTGCGGCTGTCCGCCTTCATCCTGCTGTGCCTGGGCATCCAGATCTTCTGGGAAGGCGCCGGGCCGCTGATCTCGGCGGCAGTGGCGGTCGGCAACGGGCGCTAGAAGCCTTCGTCTTCCGGCCCACCCTTGAGCACCTTGCTCACGACAGGGGCCGGAAACCCACGCGCCAGCAGGAATCGCCCTTGCCGTGCGCGCTCGTTCGCGTCTGCGGCTGGCTGCCCGAAGCGGCGGCGCCAGACCTCGCGGGCGCGGGCCAGTTCAGTCTCCTGCAGTTGCGCCACGGCGTCGGCAATGGCCTCGGGCGCAATGCCCTTCTGCTGCAGTTCCTGGCGCACACGCAGCGTGCCGTGGCGGCCGGCGCGCTGATGCAGCACCGAGGCCACCACCCGCTCCTGGCTGATGAATCCGGCCGCGTCCAGGGCGTCGAGCGCGGCTGCCAGCGTGCCGGGTTCTTCCTCGTATCTGGCCAGCTTGCGCTCGAGCTCCGCGCGCGAATGCTCGCGTTGCGACAGCAGGCGCAGCGCGCGGCCCTTGAGCGAAGGCGCGTCGAATGCCATGCGGGAATCGTCCGTGCGGCCCCGGGAGAAGCCGCGCTCCGGACTTATTCGGCCTTGTCGCCCTTGTCCGCCTTGTCGGCCTTCGAGGCCTTCTGCGGCTTGCCGGGGGCGGCGCCAGCCGGCTCGGCATCGACATCGGCGGCGAGCAGCGGAATGCCCAGCGATTCGCGCACCTTGTTCTCGATCTCGCGGGCCAGTTCGACGTTCTCGCGCAGGAACTCGCGGGCGTTGTCCCGGCCCTGGCCGATCTTCTCGCCACCGTAGGCGTACCAGGCGCCGGACTTCTCGATGATGCGGGCGTTGACGCCCATGTCGATGATCTCGCCCTCGCGCGAGATGCCCTCGCCGAACAGGATGTCGAACTCGGCCGTCTTGAACGGCGGGCTGACCTTGTTCTTGACCACCTTGACCTTGGTCTCGTTGCCGATCGCCTCGTCACCCTTCTTGATGGTGCCGATGCGGCGGATGTCCAGGCGCACCGAGGCGTAGAACTTGAGCGCATTGCCGCCGGTGGTGGTCTCTGGCGAGCCGAACATCACGCCAATCTTCATGCGGATCTGGTTGATGAAGATGACCATGCAGTTGGTCTTCTTGATGGTGGCGGTGAGCTTGCGCAGCGCCTGGCTCATCAGGCGCGCCTGCAGGCCGGGCAGCGAGTCGCCCATCTCGCCTTCGATTTCGGCCTTGGGCGTGAGCGCGGCGACCGAGTCGACCACGATCAGGTCGACCGCGCCCGAGCGCACCAGCGAATCGACGATTTCGAGCGCCTGCTCGCCGGTGTCGGGCTGGCTGATCAGCAGGTCGGACAGGTTCACGCCGAGCTTTTGCGCGTACTGCACGTCGAGGGCGTGTTCGGCGTCGACAAAGGCGCAGGTGCCGGCCTGGCGCTGCATCTCGGCGATCACCTGCAGGGTCAGGGTGGTCTTGCCCGAGGATTCCGGGCCGTAGATCTCGACCACACGGCCGCGCGGCAGGCCGCCGACGCCCAGGGCGATGTCCAGGCCGAGCGAGCCGGTGGAGACCACCTGCACGTCCTGCAGGGCTTCGCCCTCGCCCAGACGCATGATCGTGCCCTTGCCGAACTGCTTTTCGATCTGGGCCAGCGCGGCCTGCAGGGCCTTGGCCTTTTCGCTGTTGGCGTTGGCGATGCTCGCGCCCTTGACGATTGCGTCCATGTGAGAAAACTCCTTGAAGATCAATGGGTTGTGTGATGCTGATCGGCCTGTTTCAAACTACAGCCTGGATGCTTGAACAGTAGTGTACGAGGCCATGGCGCGGCGTAAAGCCATTTTTTGGTCAGTTTGCCTTACCATCTAGCCGTGACCGAAGCCGCCTCTCCGCACGATCCCGACGCCTGGCGCCAGACACACCTCGGCCGCCTGCTCGGCCACGCCATGCGCCGATTCGACGAGCGCGTGCTCACCCTCATGGCGCATGACGTCGACGTGCCGCTGGCGCTGTCCAACCTGGCGGCGCGCCAGCAGGTGAGCGCGGCGCACATCCACATCACGCGCCACCTCTCGCGCCATGGTTCGCGTCTGACCGAACTGGCCGAAAGCGCCGGCATGACCAAGCAGGCCATGGGCACGCTGGTGGACCAATGCGAGGCCTGGGGCCTGGTCACGCGTGCGGGGGACCCGCGCGACGCCCGGGCGCGGGTGGTGCATTTCACCGCCGACGGACTGGCCTGGCTCAATGCCTTCCGGCGCGCTGTCGCGCAGGCCGAGGACGAATTCCGCGCCAGCGTCGGCGACGAGATCGCCACGGTGCTGACCATCGGCCTCGAAGCCTATGCCGCTGCCTAGGGCGGCGCCTGTTCGGGCCTAGAATTTCCGCCGCAGGGCGGCAAGAACAACAACGGCGCGCAAACCTCGGTGCATCAGATGTCGGGGGCGTTGCCTGCAGCGGAGACTGACAGCGTGCGCATATTGATTGCCGAGGACGACCAGGTGCTTGCCGATGCGCTACTGCGCAGCCTGCGCACGTCGGGCGCCGCCGTGGACCGCGTCGCCAGCGGCACCCAGGCAGACGCCGCTCTCATGACCAACAGCGAGTTCGATCTTCTGATCCTCGACCTCGGGCTGCCCGGCATGCACGGCCTGGAGATTCTCAAGCGCCTGCGTGCCCGCGGCTCGCAGATGCCGGTACTGGTGCTCACCGCCGCCGACAGCGTGGAAGAGCGGGTCAAGGGCCTGGACTACGGCGCCGACGACTACATGGCCAAGCCCTTCTCGCTGCAGGAGCTCGAGGCGCGTGTTCGCGCGCTCACGCGCCGCGGCATGGGCGCCACCAGCAACGCCATCCGCCACGGTCCGCTGGTGTACGACCAGGCCGGCCGCGTCGCCACCATCGACGGCAAGATGATCGAGTTGTCGGCGCGCGAGCTGGGCCTGCTCGAGGTATTGCTGCAACGCGCCGGACGACTGGTCAGCAAGGACCAGCTGGTCGAGCGGTTGTGCGAATGGGGCGAGGAGGTCAGCCTCAATGCGATCGAGGTCTACATCCATCGCCTGCGCAAGAAGATCGAGAAGGGCCCGATCCGCATTGCGACGGTGCGCGGCCTGGGCTACTGCCTGGAAAAGATCCAGGGATAGTGGGTCAGTCCGGAATTGCACCCCTGCCATTGCTTGCAAAGGTCCCGCGCCCATAGTGCCGGCCTTCCTATCTACTCCACCGGTGAGGACTCCATCTTCGTCGATGGACATCAGCAGTCGAACCGCAGTGAGGTCGCGCGAAGTCTGGCGACAGCCTTGAACTGTCGATGGCCTCTCGCAGACAGCGATCGTCCGGAGCGTTCTCTGCCGGCTCGCCGGACGCCTGGCCAGAACCGGCTCTCGACATATTTCTTTCCGAGGAAATTGCGCCGCCGCCACTGCCGCCACTGCACGCGGCAGGCGTCGCGATCGAAAGGATTGTCAGCACCGTCCGCAACAAGAAAATGCGCTGACGAGAGCAGCCGCCCTGCTCGGAATTCATGTTTTTCTCTGTGTTCGAGTCGAAGTAACTGTGAAGCCTAGGTTCGTCTTTGATGTCGAAGCGGAACTATTTCGCCATCCGCAAAAATGGGACACTGAATTGACGATTCAAGCTTCAACCATCGAGGAAAAGATCACTTGAGACTGTTCCAACGCGGCCAGCGCTCCCTGTTCGGCGAGATCCTCGACTGGATGCTCACGCCGCTTTTGCTGCTCGTGCCGGTCAGCATCGGCGTGACATGGCTGGTGGCGCAGGGCATTGCCAACCGGCCGTTCGACCGCACGCTCGAGTTCAACGCCCAGACGCTGGCCCGGCTCGTGACCTTCCAGAACGGATCGCTGCAGTTTCACCTGCCGCAGGCCGCCAGCGAGCTCCTGCGCGCCGACGACACCGACCATGTCTACTACCAGGTGCTCAGTGCCGACGACGAGCTTCTCGGGGGCGACGCCGACGTGCCGCGGCCGCCGGACGAGGCGGATGACGGCGAGGTGATCGTGCGCGACGACACGATGCGCGGCCAGACCGTGCGCGTGGCCGCGACCTGGGTCGAACTGCGAGGACCCGACGGCGCGGCGCGGCGCGTGCAGGTCCAGGTGGCCGAGACACGCGAGAAGCAGCGCGTGCTGGCCGCCGAGATCATCAAGGGCGTGCTGTTGCCGCAGTTCGCCATCCTGCCGCTGGCCATCCTGCTGATCTGGCTGGCGCTGGTGCGCGGCATCAAGCCGCTGTCGGAGCTGGAAGACCGCATCCGCGAGCGGCGCTCGGACGACCTCAGCCCGCTCGACGACAGCCAGGTGCCGGTCGAGGTGGCGCCACTGGTGATGTCGGTCAACGGCCTGCTGATCAAGCTCAAGGAAACGCTCGCCACGCAGAAGCGCTTCCTGGCCGACGCGGCGCACCAGCTCAAGACGCCGCTGGCAGGGCTGCGCATGCAGGCCGACCTGGCGCTGCGCGAAGGCACCAACGCGGACGACCTCAAGCAGTCGCTCAAGCACATCGGGCGCTCGAGCATCCGCGCCACGCACACCGTCAACCAGTTGCTGTCGCTGGCGCGCGCCGAAGGCGGCATCGGTGCGCTTGCGCCGCAGATGTGCGACTTCGCCCGGCTGGCCATCGAGGTGGTGCGCGAGGCCGTCCCGCGCGCCCTGGACCGGCGCATCGACCTCGGCTACGACGGCCACCAGCCCGGCGCGCCGGGCGTGCAGCTGCAGGGCCATCCGACGCTGCTCAAGGAACTGGTGCGCAACCTGCTGGACAACGCCATCAACTACACGCCGTCGTCGGCGGATCACCCGGGCGTGATCACCGTGCGGGTGCTCGGCGACCCGTTCGGCAAGGTGCTGCTGCTGCAGGTGGAGGACAACGGCCCGGGCATCGCCGAGGCCGAGCGCGAACTGGTGTTCGAACCGTTCTACAGGGTGCTGGGCAGCGAGGCGGACGGCTCCGGGCTCGGCCTGCCGATCGTGCGCGAGATCGCCGACCGGCATGCCGCCCAGGTCAGCCATGAAGAGGCCCATCCTGGCCGGCAGCCGCCGGGCTCGCGCTTTACTGTCCGTTTCGAACTGGCGCGGGAGCGCTAGGCGCCGGCGCCGGGCGGATCACCAGCGCCTGCGGCCGGATCTGCTGGGACATGCGCTGCGGCTCGCGCTCGGTCAGGCTGGCCGGCACGTAGCCGAACGCCGCAAGTGCCCCTTCGGACCAGGCAAAGTACAGGCCGTTGGCCAGCAGGAGCACAACGAAAAGCAGGCGCAGCACGGCGTCAACCCTGGCGTGGTGCCGACGCCGCCCGGGGCCGCACGCTGACTTCTGAACTGGTGATCGCTTCCATTGCCTGGCCAGTATGCACGAGCAGTTCACCGCCCGGCCCGACGCCGGCGCAGCGGCCCGAGCGGCCGTCGCTGAGCTGGACGTCGCGCCCACGCAGCGTGTCGCGCCGGGCAAAGCGCTCGGCCAGCGGTGCGAACCCGGTCTCGGCGAATGCGAGCACCGCCTGCAGCAGCGGCGCAGCCACTTGCAGCAGGGCGCTCTGGGGGGAGGCTTGCGGCTGCCATTCGCGCAGCCATGCCGGCGCGGTGCTCATGCCATCGGTTGCCGGCCGCGCATCGATGTTGAGGCCCACGCCGATCACCAGTTGGCGCTCGCTTCGCGCCGACTGGCCGCCACCGGCGGTCTCGATCAGGATGCCGCCGAGCTTGCGACCTTCGAGCCAGAGGTCGTTCGGCCACTTCAGCGCCAGGCCGGCGGCACCGTCCGGGTCGAGGCTTTCGGCCAGCGCGATGCCGACGGCCAGCGACAGGCCCGACCAGTCCCGCGGCGCCAGCGGCAGGCCGAGCGAGAAGGTCAGCGAAGCGGGCTGGTCCGCGCCGAGCGCGCTTTGCCAGGGCCGGCCCATTCGGCCGCGCCCGGCCGTCTGCCGGTCGGCCACCAGCAGCACCGGCTCGCAGCGGCCGGCGCGGGCGCGGCGCATCAGCTCGGTGCTGGTGGAATCGACCGCGTCCAGGTGTTCCGCCCGGCACGCCGGCAGCAGCGCGCCCAGTTGCGCGTCGAGTGTTGCAAGCGGCCAGTCGGCAGCGGCCACGGCGCTCAGCCCTTCTTCCTGGACGACTTTTTCTTGTCCTTGGATTTTTCCTTGTCCTTGCCCTCGAGCTTTGCCTTGCCCTTGGACGACTTCGACTTGGCCTTCTTCTTTTTCTTCTTGTTCTTCTTGCCCTCGTCCTCGCGCGGCGACAGCAGCGTGCCGCGGCAAGTCTCGGCGCCGCACCAGCAGGGGAATTCGGCCAGCAGCTCGGGGCTGTATTCTTCGTCGTCGATGATCAGGCCGTAGTCGTAATTGAGTTCCTGGCCGGCCGGGATGTCGCGCAGGGCCTTGATGAAAATGCGTCCGTCCTGCTCGTCGGCCTCGCAGTTGGGATTGCAGGAATGGTTGATCCAGCGGGCGACGTTGCCGTTGACCCCGCCGTCGATCACGTGCTCCTCATCGACGTGGAAGTAGAAGGTATGGTTGGGCTGCGACGGATCGTGCGGGTGGCGGCGCAGCGCCTCCGGCCAATCGATCACCTCGCCCTTGTACTCGACCAGCGTTTCGCCGGCTGCCAGGTCTTGCGCGGCAAACACGCCGTTGCCATGGACGGCCGAGCGGCGCATCTGGATGCGACGACCGCCGGTCTGTGTGGATTTGGAAGGCATCGCCGAAGTCTGGTAGTTTGAATAAATAGGCCTGCGCGCGTATGTGCACACATGCGCACGCGAGCGCGTAGCGGCAGATTGTAGAGAGAGCTCAGATGACAAAGACATTGGTTATTGCGGAAAAGCCGTCGGTGGCGCAGGACATCGTGCGCGCGCTCACGCCGGTGGCCGGCAAGTTCGACAAGCACGAAGAGCACTTCGAGAACGACAGGTACATCGTGACCAGCGCCGTCGGCCACCTGGTGGAGATCCAGGCGCCGGAGGAGTTCGACGTCAAGCGCGGCAAGTGGAGCTTTGCCAACCTGCCGGTCATCCCGCCGCGCTTCGACCTCAAGCCGGTCGAGAAGACCAAGACCCGCCTGAACGCCGTGGTGCGCCAGGCCAGGCGCAAGGACGTGTCGGCGCTGGTCAACGCCTGCGACGCGGGCCGCGAGGGCGAGCTGATCTTCCGCCTGATCGAGCAGTACGCCGGCGGCGCCAAGGCCGATGGCAAGGGGCTTGGCAAGCCGGTGCAGCGGCTGTGGCTGCAGTCGATGACGCCGCAGGCCATCCGCGACGGCTTCGATAGCCTGCGCAGCGAACGCCAGATGCAGGGGCTGGCCGATGCCGCCCGCTCGCGCTCGGAAGCCGACTGGCTGGTGGGCATCAACGGCACCCGTGCCATGACCGCCTTCAATTCGCGCGACGGCGGCTTCTTCCTGACCACCGTCGGCCGCGTACAGACGCCCACGCTGTCGGTGGTGGTCGAACGCGAGGAGCAGATCCGCAAGTTCGTCAGCCGCGACTACTGGGAAATCCACGCCGTATTCCAGGCCGAGGCCGGGCAATACCCTGGCAAGTGGTTCGACCCGGCCTGGAAGAAGGCGAACGCGCCGCTGCTGCCCAGCGGGGAACCTGACCCGGAACAGCGGGCCGACCGCGTGTGGAACGCGCGTGACGCGCAGGCCATCGCCGAGGCGGCGCGCGGCCAGCCGGCCAGCGTCACCGAGGAAAGCAAGCCCACGACGCAGGCCAGCCCGCTGCTGTTCGACCTGACGTCGCTGCAGCGCGAGGCCAACAGCCGCTTCGGCTTCTCGGCCAAGACGACGCTGGCGCTGGCGCAGTCGCTCTACGAGCGGCACAAGGCGCTGACCTATCCCCGGACCGACTCGCGGGCGCTGCCGGAAGACTACCTGCCCGTCGTGCGCGACACCATGCAGATGCTGGCCGGCAGCGGCATGCGCCACCTGGCCCCGTTCGCACAGCAGGCGGTGGACGGCAACTACGTCAAGCCGAGCAAGCGGATCTTCGACAACGCGAAAGTCTCGGACCACTTCGCCATCATCCCGACGCTGCAGGCGCCCAGCGGCCTGTCGGACGCGGAACAGAAGCTCTACGACTTCGTGGTGCGGCGGTTCCTGTCGGTGTTCTTCCCGAGCGCCGAATTCCAGGTGACGACGCGCATCAGCACGGTCGAGCGCGAAGGCCGCAGCTATGCCTTCCGTTCGGACGGCAAGGTGCTGGTCAAGCCGGGCTGGCTGGCCATCTACGGCAAGGAGGCCGTCAGCGACGACGACGAGAAGGACGGCAAGAACCTCGTGCCGGTCAAGCCCGGCGAGCAGGTGCTGACCGAATCGGTCGATGCCAAGGGCCTGAAGACGCGCCCGCCGGCGCGCTACTCCGAAGCCACGCTGCTCGGCGCCATGGAAGGCGCCGGCAAGCTGATCGACGACGACGAGCTGCGCGAGGCGATGCAGGAGAAGGGCCTGGGCACCCCGGCCACGCGCGCCGCCATCATCGAAGGACTGCTGGCCGAGAAGTACATCCTGCGCGAAGGCCGAGAACTCATTCCCACCGCCAAGGCCTTCCAGCTCATGACGCTGCTGCGCGGCCTGGGCGTGGAGGAGCTGTCCAAGGCCGAGCTCACCGGCGAATGGGAATACAAGCTCGCGCAGATGGAGCACGGCCAGCTCAGCCGCGACGAGTTCATGCGCGAGATCGCCGAGATGACGCGCCACATCGTCAAGAAGGCCAAGGAGTACGACCGCGACACGGTGCCCGGCGACTACGCCACGCTGTCGACGCCCTGCCCGAACTGCGGCGGCGTGGTGCGCGAGAACTACCGCCGCTACGGCTGCATCGGCAAGCCCGGCCAGGAGCCGTGCGGCTTCTCCTTCGGCAAGTCGCCGGCCGGTCGCACCTTCGAAGTGGCCGAGGCCGAGGCGCTGCTGGCGGACAAGCGCATCGGCCCGCTGGAGGGCTTCCGCTCCAAGGCCGGCTGGCCATTCACCTCCGAGATCGTGCTGCGCTACGACGAGGAGGCGCACAACTACAAGCTGGAGTTCGACTTCGGCGACGAGAAGGACCCAGCCGAGACCGGCGAACTGGTCGACTTCTCCGACCAGGCGCCGTTGGGCAACTGCCCCAAGTGCGGCGCCCGCGTGTTCGAGTTCGGCAGCAACTACCTGTGCGAGAAGTCCGTGCCCACCGCCGCCCAGCCGGCGCCGAGCTGCGACTTCAAGACCGGCAAGGTGGTGCTGTCGCAGCCGGTAGCGACCGAGCAGATCCAGAAGCTGCTGCGCGACGGCAAGACCGACCTGCTCGACAAGTTCGTCTCGATGCGCACGCGCCGGACCTTCAAGGCATTCCTGGTGTGGAATCCGGAGGAAGGCAAGGTCACCTTCGAGTTCGAGCCGCGCACCTCCAAGTTCCCGCCGCGCAAGACTGCCGCGGCCCGGCCCGCCGCCGCGGCGGCGAAGAAGGCGCCGGCAGCGAAGAAGACCGCCGCGAAGAAGACGGCGGCGAAGTCGCCTGCCGCCGCCGCGCCGAAGGCACCACGCAAGACCGCCGCCGCCTCGAAGCTGCAGCCCGACGCCGCGCTTGCCGCGGTGATCGGCAGCGAGCCAGTGGCCCGCACCGAGGTGATCAAGAAGCTGTGGGAATACATCAAGGCCAACAACCTGCAGGACCCCGCCGACAAGCGCAAGATCAACGCCGACGCCAAGCTGCTGCCGGTGTTCGGCCAGGCGCAGGTGGGCATGTTCGAACTGGCCGGCGTGGTCGGCAAGCACCTGGGATGACGTCGACATGAGCGCTGCACTCGCCACCCCCGGCTACGACGACGTCGTGGCAGCCGCCGGCCGCATCGAAGGTCATGCGCACCGCACGCCGGCGCTCACCTCGCGCGGCCTGGACGCCGCCGCCGGCGCGCAGTTCTTCCTGAAATGCGAGAACTTCCAGCGCATGGGCGCCTTCAAGTTCCGCGGCGCGTTCAACGCCCTGTCCTGCTTCGACGCCGCGCAGCGCAAGGCCGGCGTGGTGGCGTTCTCGTCGGGCAACCATGCGCAGGCGATCGCGCTGTCGGCGCGGCTGCTGGGCATGCCTGCCACCATCGTGATGCCCAACGACGCCCCAGCCATGAAGGTGGCGGCGACCAGGGGCTACGGCGCCGAGGTCGTGCACTACGACCGCTACACCGAGGACCGCGAGGAAATCGGGCGCCGGCTGGCGGCTGAGCGGGGCCTGACGCTGATTCCGCCCTACGATCATCCTCACGTGATCGCCGGGCAGGGCACCGCGGCCAAGGAGCTGTTCGAGGAATGCGGCCCGATGGACGCGCTGTTCGTCTGCCTCGGCGGCGGTGGGCTCCTGTCGGGCAGCGCGCTGGCCGCGCGTGCGCTGGCGCCGTCGTGCAAGGTCTACGGCGTCGAGCCCGAGGCGGGCAACGACGGCCAGCGCTCGCTGCGCGAAGGCCGCATCATCCACATCGACACGCCTCGGACCATTGCCGACGGCGCGCAGACGCAGCACCTGGGCGAACACACCTTCGCCATCATCCGGCGCGACGTGGACGACATCCACACCGCGAGCGACGCCGAGCTGGTGGAGGCCATGCGCTTCTTCGCCGAGCGCATGAAGATGGTGGTCGAGCCGACCGGGTGCCTCGGCTTTGCGGCGGCCCGCCGGCTGGCCCCTTCGCTGGCCGGAAAGCGCGTCGGCGTGATCATCAGCGGCGGCAACGTCGACCTCAAGCGCTTCTGCGAGCTGGTGGGCTGAACGCCCGCCCTCAGCGGCCGGCCGCCTCGGCCTGGTCGAGGAAGGACGAGATCAGCGGCGCCACCTCGCGCGCCCGGGTCAGCAGGAAGAGGTGGCCATCGTCGACCACGCACAGCCGCGCGCGGGGCAGCAGCGCCGCCAGCATGCGCGCATTGACCAGCGGCACCAGCGGGTCGTCGCTGCCCGCCATGACGAGCACCGGCTGGCGCAAGCGCCACAGCCAGGGCAGGCTGGTCCAGCCGACCATGGCGAGCAACTGGTAGCGGTATCCGGCCGGGTCGCCGCCGCTCGCCAGTTCGCCGAGCAGGCGCAGGGCTTGAGGGTCCGAGCGCATGCGGCCGCCGTAGATCTCGGGCGCGATGCGCGACAGGTAGCCCTTGTCGAGAAGGCGGCGCGGGCTGGCCAGCTTCATCAGCACCGAGGGCCGGGGCGGGACCATGGTGGCGCCGCCCGTGGAGGTGGCCGCCAGCACCAGGCGCCCCACGCGCCGCCCATACTGCAGCGCAAACTGCTGCGCCAACGCGCCGCCCCAGGAAATTCCGAGCACGTCCACCTGCTCGACGCCGAGGCGATCGAGCAGCCGGCGCGCCAGCTGGGCGAGCCAGAACAGGCGATAGGGCCGCCCCGGCGCGGGAGACTGGCCGGTGCCGGGCACGTCGAAGGCGATGGTCTCGCGCCCGGCCAGGCAGGCCATCAGCGGCCCGCACAATTCCAGGTTGGCGCCGATGCCGTTGAACAGGAGCAGCGGCCTTCGGCCGGCGTCGGCGGGCGCGGCCCGGTCGCGCGGCCGGATGCCCACGCGCAAAGCCTGCCCGTCGATGTCGATGGTGCCGACGTGCAGGCCGTAGGACGGGTCGACCTCCACGCCGCGCAGGCGCTCATACGCGGGCCCGGTGACGGCGTCCGGGATCCGGCGGAACGTGGAATCTGTCATGAGGAAGGAGCCTGGCCTCGGGATGGATGCATTCGGGAGGCGGCGGCTTCCTCGCCTCAGTGGCGCAGCAGCGCCTGGCGCAGCAGGCGCGACGCGCGATCGCGCACCTTGCCGGGCAGCCCCCGCGGCCGCGGGTGGCGCAGGGTGCGCGCCATCAGGCAGGCGTTGAGGAAGTCGTGCAGGATGGCCGTGTCGTCCATCGTGTGGACCGGCCCGTCGACGCGATGGAACTCGGGGTGCCACTGTGTCGCCGCGATGTAGCCTCGGCCGCCCTCGCCGGGGCGGCGACGGATGGCCTCCGGCACATGGTCCGGATAGCTCCAGGCCTCCACGTCGAAGCCGGGCGCCAGGTGCTTGATGCCCTGGTGATGGATGCTGTTGACCCGGGCGTGCGTCACGTCTGGGTAGAGCTTGGACAGCCGCGAGCCTTCGACCAGCTCGACGTCGTGGAAGTTCTGGTCGTAGCTGATCGGGTCGCGGTGCTGCAGGGCGTTGGGGTGCTGCGTTTCGATGTCCTGGTACAGCGTGCCGCCGAACGCGACATTGATCAGCTGCAACCCGCGGCAGACGCCGAACACCGGCTTGCCGGCCTGCTCGAAAGCTTCCACCACGGCCAGGTCGTACAGGTCGCGCACGCGGTCGCCCATCCAGGCCTCGCGCAGCGGCACCTCGCCGTAGGTACCGGGCCAGACATCGGCGCCGCCGTGCATGACGACCCCGTCGAGCCATTCGGCGTAGTGCGTCAGGCTGGTGTCGCCGCGCGCGGTCTCGCCGGTCGGGCAGGGCACCATGACGACCATGGCGCCGGCCGACATCAGCCAGTGCGCGATCGACTGCTCGACGTACTGCAGGGTCTTGTTGGTGAAAAGCGACCGCGCGGGATCGGCGTGCTGGAAGCAGGCCGACAGGCCGATCTTGAGGCGGCTGGCAACGCTTTGAGTCATCCCGTGGCGGCTCCGGCGGGCGGGCGAACTGTTGTTGAAACTTGAGTTGGATTGTGGCGCGTTCGCCGGGTCGATGTTGTAGGCATGCGCCCTGCCGGCTGTACGAGGAGACCGTTTTCGTGCTTTGCGCAACGCATGGCGCACGCGCGTTCTCCCATGGATCGCGGCGCTATGCTTTTCATAGCATCGAAGCAAAACCCCGCAAAGCGCCGGAGCCCCCGTCCAGCAAGTGTCCAAGCCGCCGCGCGATGCGCGATGGGCGCCTATCGGTTATCATTGAGGGTTGGCTCGAGCGCGCTAAGTCGACGCTAACGAAGACTACGGGCGGCACGCCGCATTGAATGCTGGCAACCCGCAAGCGACCTGCAGGCCAAGCTGCGGGAGGAATTTTGCAAAGGGATTGAATGCCTAAGGAAGAACTGATCGAAATGAGCGGTTCGGTGACAGAAGTGCTGCCGGATTCCCGCTACCGCGTGACATTGGACAACGGCCACCAGCTGATCGCCTACAGCGGCGGCAAGATGCGCAAGCACCACATCCGCATCCTCGCGGGTGACAAGGTGTCGCTCGAACTGTCCCCCTACGACCTCACCAAGGGCCGGATCACGTTCCGCCACCTCGAGCGTCGTGCGCCGGGCACCGGCCCGACCCCCGGCGGCGGCAACCACCACCGCCGCTGAGCCTTCGCGCCGGCATGAAGGCGTGCGCCGACCGCGCTTGTCGAGCCCGACCCCCTGCGTCGGCAGCGCTGCGGCGTGAGTAGAACGGCTGGCGGCTCACCCGCATCCGCCTGGGTGATGCTCCTGGCGCTGTGCAGCGCCTTTGCCCTGAGCCAGTCATTTCGTACCGTGGCGGCCATCCTGGCGCCCCCGCTGCAGGCCGAGTTCCACCTTTCCGCGCAGCAGCTCGGCGTCTTCGCCGGTGCATTCCACTTTGCGTTCGGCGCGCTGCAGTTCTTCATGGGCATGGGCATCGACGTGCACGGCCTGCGCCGCACCGTGCTCGTTGCCTTTCCGTTCGCCATGGCCGGCGCGCTGCTGTCGGCGCTGGCGCACAGCTTCCCGATGCTCGTGCTCGGCCAGGTATTGATCGGCGTGGGTTGCGCGCCGGCATTCCTGGTGTGCACCGTGTTCATCGCCCGCCACTTTCCGCCCGAGCGATTTGCCTCCGTGTCGGGCCTGACGATGGGCGTGGGTTCGATCGGCATGCTGCTGACCGGCACGCCGCTGGCCTGGCTGGTCGACGCGGCATCCTGGCGCGCCGGCTTCATCGCGCTGGCGCTGTGCTCGCTGGCCGCATGGCTGCTGATGGCCTGGAAGGTGCACGAACCTGCGCTGCCCGCGCACGGGCCGGCGCCCTCCATGTGGGACGCGCTCAAGAGCTATGGCGCGCTGTTCGCGCTGCCGCACACGCTGGGCATCCTGCTGCTGGCCTCGGTGACCTACGCCGCGTTCATCTCGCTGCGCGGGCTGTGGCTCGGTCCGCTGCTGGTCGAGCGGCACGGCTTTTCGCTGGTGCAAAGCGGCAACATCGCATTGATCGTGTCGGTGGTGGGCATGTTCGGGCCACCCTTGTTCGGCCGCCTAGACCCCGGGCCGGCCAGCCGCCGGCGCTGGATCGTCGGCTTCACGGCAGTGGTGGCGGCCGGCTTCCTGCTGATGGCCCTGGCGCCGACGGCAACGGTCGACGTGGCGGTGATGCTGCTGGTGGGCGTCCTGTCGGGCTACATCGTGCTGCAGTACGCCGACACCAAGGCCGCTTATCCGCCCGAGATGGCCGGCCGCGCCCTGGCCCTGTTCACCATGGCCATGTTCCTGGGCGTGGCCGTGATGCAGTGGTTCACCGGCGCCGTCGCCTCGTGGGCCAAGTCGCATGGCCTGGACCCTTTCTTCGCGGTGCTGCTGACGATTGCCGCACTGCTGGCCGCCGGCGCATGCGCGTTCGCCTGGTTGCCGCGGCCGGCGCCTCAGCCGTCCGCCGGCGCGATCGGGAAGGGCCGGCTCCAGTAGCGCGAGCCGCCTTCGCCGAAGCGCCACGGCTGTTCCACGGCCTTCGAGATCCCGATGCGCGGCCCGACAACGAGTGCAGGCGCCGCGCCGTCGACCGCAAGCAGGCGAAAGGGCGCAGCATCCAGGCGCTTGCCGTTGAACATCGGGTCGATCGCCAGCGCCTGGCCGACCCGGCCCGGCCCGGCGCACAGCAGCCGCTCGTCCTGGACGCCGCGGCGCCGATGCATGGTGGCCAGCCCATGGGTCGGCTCCAGCGCGCGGATCAGCACGCCGGCGCCGTGCCCCGCTTCGCGGCAGACGAAATTCAGGCACCAGTGGATGCCGTACGACCGGTACACGTAAGCGCGGCCGGGCGGCCCGAACATGGCGGCGTTGCGCTGCGTCGGTCCGGCGAAGGCGTGCGAGGCCGGGTCATCGCGGTCGTAGGCCTCGGTCTCGACGATGCGGCCGCCCACGCCGTCGACGAGCAGCGTGACGCCGATCAGCCGCCGTGCCACTTCGTGCGCATCGGCGCCGAAGTCGATGCCTGCAATCGGCCGCACCACGTCAGGCCACCTTGCGCGCCGCGCGGCGCTTGGGCGCAGGTTTCGGCGTCGGCTCGACCACGACAACGGGAAAGTCCGGCAGCGGCCGATGCGCGATGCGCTCGGCCTTGTCGAACGGCACGCCCAGTGCGCGCAGCACGCAGGCCGACATGGCGGCCCCGTGCCCGGCCGGCGCCAGCCCCATGGCCACGCTGCGCATGGCCTGCATGCCGGCACCGCCAATGAGATCCATCGCCACCGGCTCGCTGGCGATGCGGAACGACTTCTGGCGCACGCCCAGCCGCAGGTCGGCCAGCACGTACTGGAGGACGTGCGCCATCAGTTCCGGGACGGTGGCGGCCACGTCCAGCATCAGCATCGCCCAGGCCGGCGCGACCTCGGCAAGCCAGACGTAGCGGCGCCCGCCGATGGCCATGCGTTCGGCGCCGTCCTTCACGCCGGTCTGGCTTTCCACGATGCGCTGGCACAGCGTCGTGGCCAGCCGCACGGCGACTTCGCGCTGCACCTCTTCCTTCGTCTTGAAATGGTTGTAGACGGTGCCGGTGGTCACGCCGGCCACGTCCGCGATTTCCTGGACGGTGGCGCCGAGCACGCCCCGCGCGGCGAACACCTGGATCGCCGCCCCGGCAAGCTGGGCGCGCGTGCGCTCGCGCTTGGGCATTCCTGGCGCGAGGCTGGTCAAGCCATAGGCCAAAGGTGGGGGCAGTGGCGGCATTGACGGTGTTAATGAATTCTGACTAATATTCATTTTTGAGTGTTGCGTTCAATTTTCAACGACATCATCAAATTTAAGGATAACAGCAATGTCTCCGCCGCCCAGCCCCGATCTTCGGCTCTGCTACCTCGTCTTCGAGGACCCCGCAGGCAACGCCGGCGCGCGGGAGGCATCATGACGCGCGGCCGACGCTGGCTGCGCCGTGCGGGCGTGGCGCTGGCGGTGCTGGTGGTGCTGGCCGGCGCCGGCCTGTTCGCTGGCGAGCACATGGCCGAGCGGCGCCGCACGCGCGTGGTCGACGTGCCGGTGCAGGCCGTGGCGTTGCGCGACGACGAGGCGGCCATCGCCCGCGGTCGCTACCTCTTTGCCTCGCGCGGCTGCGTCGACTGCCACGGCGCGCAGGGCAATGGCCGCGTCTTCATCGACGACGGCAAGGGGCTGCGCATCGCCGGGCCGCACATCGCGCCCGGGCCGGGCAGCGTGGTCGCCGGCTATGCGGCCGAGGACTGGGTGCGTGCGATCCGCCACGGCGTCAATCCGCAGGGGCGGCCGCTGATGGTGATGCCGAGCGAAGACTACAACCGCTTCACGGACGACGACCTCGCCGCGCTGGTGGCCTATGTGCGGCACATGCCGCCGACGCAGGGCGGCAAGGCGGTGATCGAGATGCCCCTGCCGGTGCGGGTCGCCTACGGTTTCGGCCTGATGCAGGACGCCGCAGCCAAGATCGACCATGCGCGCGCGCCGGAGAAGCCGGTGGCCGACGCCGTGTCGCTCGAGCACGGCGCCTACGTGGCCAACATGTGCCTGGGTTGTCACGGCGCGGCCCTGGCCGGCGGCCGCATTCCGGGCGGACCGCCGGAGTGGCCGGCGGCTGCCCGCCTGGCGCCGGGCGAAGGCTCTGCCATGCCCCGCTACGGCAGTGCCGAGGCCTTTGCCGCGATGTTCAAGTCCGGACGCCGGCCGGACGGCTCGGCGATCCAGGTGATGCCGTTCGACTCGCTGTCGCAGATGAACGACGTGGACGTGCGCGCGCTGTACCTGTACCTGAGCAACCTCCCCGCGCGCTCCGGCGGTTGAGCAAGGCGCCCTCGGCAGGCGCCGGCGGCGGCGCTGCGAGACAATGGCGGCCATGCAAATCACCAAAGACTCCGTCGTCACCATCAGCTACAAGGTGAGCGACGCCGCCGGCAAGCTGATCGAGCAGAGCAAGACGCCCATGGCCTACCTGCACGGCGGCTACGACAACACCTTGCCCCGGATCGAGGCCGCGCTCGATGGCCAGTCCGTCGGCTATGCCACGACGCTGGCGCTGGCGCCCGAAGACGCATTCGGGCTGCGCGACGAATCGCTGGTGCGCACCATCCCGAAGTCCGAGTTCCCGCCCGGCGTGAAGGTCGGCGGCCAGCTCCAGGGAACGACCGACGGGGGCGAACCGCACGTCTTCTACGTCCAGAAGATCAAGGGCGACCAGGTGCTGCTCGACGGCAATCATCCCTGGGCCGGGAAGGCCCTGCGCTTCTCGCTCAAGGTGACCGGCGTGCGCGCCGCCACCGCCGAGGAGATCGCGCACCGCCACGTGCACGGCGAACACGGCCACCACCACTGAGGCGATATGTCTGCATCGCCCGTTCTGAACGCTCAGCGGCTGGGCTTTCCCTGGCCGACCATCGACCCGTTCCTGTTCTGCGTGCACCATGACGACGCCTACCCGCGCGGCAATGCAGCCATGGGGCCTGACACGGCCCTGGCCGGACGCGAGATCGGCCAGGACTTCAGCCGCAAGGACGGCTGGAGCATGTACCACGGCGAGGTGGTGCCGGGCTTTCCCGCGCACCCGCACCGCGGCTTCGAGACGGTCACGATCGTGCGCCAGGGCCTGATCGACCACGCCGACTCGCTCGGCGCTGCCGCACGCTTCGGCGGTGGCGACGTTCAGTGGCTGACGGCCGGCGCGGGCATCGTGCACGCCGAGATGTTCCCCTTGCTGCGCGCAGATGCGCCCAATCCGCTCGAACTGTTCCAGATCTGGCTGAACCTGCCGGCCGCCAGCAAGATGGCAACGCCGCACTTCACGATGTTCTGGTCGGAAGCGATTCCGCGGTTGCGCCTGCACGATGCGGCCGGCCGCGAGACCGAGATCGCCTGCATCGCCGGCCGGCCGGAATCGGCAGCGGACGATGCCGCCCCGGCCCCGCTGGCGCCGCCGCCCGATTCCTGGGCGGCACAGGCCGACGCGGACGTGGCCATCTGGACCCTGCGCATGGCGCCCGGCGCCCGATGGACATTGCCGGCCGCCCGCGCGACCGGCACGCGCCGCATGCTCTACTTCTTCAAGGGCGGCGTGCTGAGTGCCGCCGGCCAGGCGATCGAGGGGCCGGCGGCCATCGAACTCGATGCCCGCGTCGCGGTGGAATTGGCCAACGGCGACGGCGCCGAGGCCGAATGCCTGTTGCTCCAAGGCCGCCCGATCGGCGAACCCGTGGCGCAATACGGCCCCTTCGTCATGAACACGCAGGCCGAGATCATGCAGGCCATGCAGGACTACCGGCGCACGCAGTTCGGTGGCTGGCCCTGGCCGGACGCCGCGCCGGTGCATGGCCGCGAGCCGGGGCGCTTTGCGCGCCATCCCGGTGGCAGGCAGGAAAAGCCGGCCGACCGGTAGAACCGCCGCCTAGCCGATCGACTCGATCTGCGCGTTCTCCTTCGCATCGGGCGCCTTGCGGCCACTGCGCCCGAACTTTCCGTCCGGTTTCCTGAAGTAGTAGTTGCAGCCACCGTTGCCGCTTTCGGCACGGTTCCACTTCACGCACAACTGGCCATCGTCCCTGAGCTCCCATTTGCCTGAGCCGTTGCCTCCGCTGGTCGCGTAGCTCAGGTTGTTGTAGTACAGATCTCCATCGGGACGCAGGTCCCATTTGATCAGGCTGCCGTTCGACGCCTTGAAGGTGTGCGGCTTGCCAATCAATGTCTGCTCTACCTCCTGTTTTGTCAGGTATGTGCGTTCAGGAGCGTCCTGTGCCGGGCAGAGCGCCGGCACCGCGGCAATCAGGCAAAGCGGCAATACCAATGGCAGTCGCATGGCGGCGCTCCTTCTTGAGATGGAGCGGCCAGGGTAGCCGCACGATAGCGTGCGCTGCATCATCCGAATTCGTCTTGACGACGGCGGCGAAAGGGTGCATTGCCAGAGCTATCCAGGCGCCGCCGACCGGGACCACAATCCGTCGATGCGACTTCCGGAAACGCTCCGATGAACGACACGGACGAACTCGACCCGACAGATCCCGAGACCCTGATTGCTGCCGGTGCGAGCGCCTGCGCCCACGCCATCCATGAAGGACGTGTCAGCGCACAGGCGCTGTGCGAGGCGGCCATTGGCCGCGTCGAGGCGCTCGACGGCGCGATCAACGCGGTGGTGCTGCGCGACTTCGACAGCGCGCGCGAGCAGGCCCGGGCCGCCGACGCGCTGCGGGCGCAGGGGCAACGGCTGCCGCTGCTGGGCGTGCCGATGACGGTCAAGGAGTCGTTCAACGTCGCCGGCCTGCCCACTTCGTGGGGGCTGCCGGACCTGCGCGACTTCCGTCCGAAGCATGACGCCGTGGCGGTGCAGCGGCTCAAGGCCGCCGGCGCGGTGATCCTGGGCAAGACCAACGTGCCGGTCGCGTTGAGCGATTGGCAATGCGAGAACCCGATCCACGGGCGCACGGTGAATCCGCACGACCCGACGCGCACGCCCGGGGGTTCCTCCGGCGGCGGTGCCGCTGCGTTGGCGGCCGGCATGGTGGCGCTGGAACTGGGCTCGGACCTGTACGGCTCGATCCGCGTGCCGGCGCATTTCTGCGGCGTGTACGGACACAAGCCCAGCGTGGGCGTGCTGCCCACGCGCGGCCACGATTTCCCCGGCACGGAGCAGGACCCGGGGGACCGCCCGGGCGTGATCGGGCCGCTGGCGCGAACGGCCCAGGACCTCGATCTTGCGCTGGACGTGCTGACCGGCGCCGACGTTCCGGATTCGGCTGCCTGGTCCGTGCGCCTGCCCCCGCCGCGCCATGCCCAGCTGCGCGACTTCCGCGTTCTGGTGCTCGCGGCGCATCCGGCGGCCGAGTGCTCGCACGACATGCGCGACGCCCTCGAATCGCTGGCGGCCCGGCTCGAGGCGGCCGGCGCAACGGTGGCGCGGCAAAGCCCCCGGCTGCCCGACCTGCAGTCGCTGAGCAAGGACTACGGAACCTTCATCAACACCGTCCTGTCCGCCGTCCAGCCAGGCGGCAGCACGCGCCTGAGTGCGCACGACTGGATCGGCCTGATCGCCCGGCGCGACGCCTTGCGGGTGCAGTGGCGCGCCTTCTTCGGCGAGTTCGACGCGTTGCTGTGCCCGCCATTCGGCTGCGCCGCATTCCCGCACCAGGAAGCGTCCGACTGGGACGCGCGCATGCTGACGATCGACGGTGCGGCCACGCGGTTCGGGGCGCAGGGGGCCTGGAGCACGATGGCGTCGCACGCGGGCCTGCCCGCCACCGTCGCGCCGCTGGCCCGGGATGCGCAGGGTCTGCCTCTGGGCGTGCAGATCGTCGGGCCGTACCTGGAAGACCGCACCACCATCGCGCTGGCCCGCTTGCTGGCGGCAGCCTGAGCGAACGGCGGACGAACGGCGGACGCGCTGTCCCGCACGTGCCGGGCCGGCGCGGCGCGCTGCGGCACACTGGCGGATTCCTTCCATCCCATGCCACCAGGAGACCCTCGTCCATGATCCACGTCGTCGCCGTCATCACCGCCAAGCCCGGCCAGCGAGCCGCCGTTCTGGAAGCCTTCAAGGCCAATGTCCCGGCCGTGCTGGCCGAGCAGGGCTGCATCGAATACCAGGCCGTCGTCGATGCCAAGGGCCTGCCGCCATCCAAGGGCTCGCTGGGCGACGACACCTTCATGGTGGTCGAGAAGTGGGCCTCGCTGGCCGACTTGCAGGCGCATGGCGCCTCGGCCCACATGCAGGCCTATGCCGCAAGGACCAAGGAGCTGCTGGCCAACCGGGTGATCCACGTCCTCGAGCCGGTCTGAGGCCTTCGCGAGCGGCCAACGAAAAAAGGCGCGCCCGGGGCGCGCCTTTTTTCGTGGAGATCCGGACCGCCTACTTGCTGACCACGCGGACCATCTCGAGGCACTTGTTCGAATAGCCCCATTCGTTGTCGTACCAGCTCACCAGCTTGACGAAGGTGCTGTCGAGCGCGATGCCGGCCTCGGCGTCGAAGATGGAGGTACGCGGGTCGCCGCGGAAGTCGGTGGCGACCACCTTGTCCTCGGTGTAGCCCAGCACGCCCTTCATGGCGCCTTCGCTCTGTGCCTTCATCTCGGCGCAGATGTCCTTGTAGCTGGCTTCCTTGACCAGTTCGACCGTGAGGTCGACCACCGAGACGTCGGAGGTCGGCACGCGGAAGGACATGCCGGTCAGCTTCTTGTTCAGCTCGGGGATGACCACGCCCACCGCCTTGGCCGCGCCGGTGCTGCTGGGGATGATGTTCTCCAGGATGCCGCGGCCGCCGCGCCAGTCCTTGTTGCTCGGGCCGTCGACGGTCTTCTGCGTGGCGGTGGCAGCGTGCACGGTGGTCATCAGACCGCGCTTGATGCCCCACTTGTCGTTGAGCACCTTGGCCAGCGGGGCCAGGCAGTTGGTGGTGCAGCTGGCGTTGCTGATGATGGCCTCGCCCTTGTAGGTCTTGTCGTTGACGCCGTAGACGAACATGGGGGTGTCGTCCTTCGAAGGCGCGGACATGATCACCTTCTTGGCGCCGGCGTCGATGTGCTTCTGCGCGCCTTCCTTGGTCAGGAAGATGCCGGTGGATTCGATCACCACGTCGGCGCCGACCTCGCCCCACTTGAGCTCGGCGGGGTCCTTCACCGCGGTCAGGCGGATCGACTTGCCGTTGACCACGAGGTTGCTGCCCTCGACGCTGACCTCGCCCTTGAAGCGGCCATGCACCGAGTCGTACTGGAGCATGTAGGCCAGGTAGTCGGGTTCGAGCAGGTCGTTGATGGCGACCACCTCGATGTCGTTCTTGAAGTTCTGCACCGCGGCGCGGAACACCATGCGTCCAATGCGGCCGAAGCCGTTGATGCCGATCCTGATAGCCATGTAAATGCTCCTGCTGAAGTTGAAAAAGTCAGGTGAATGGACAGGCCGCGGGCTCAGCGCCGGCGCAGCGCCGCCTCCACCGTGGCGGCGACGTTCTCCGCCGTGAAGCCGAAATGCTTGAACAGCACGCCCGCGGGCGCCGACTCGCCGTAGGTGTCGATTCCCACGACGGCGGCCACGCCGTACTTCCACCATCCGTCGGTGGCGCCCATCTCGACGGCCACGCGTGGCAGGCCGGCCGGCAGCACGCGCTTCTTGTAGGCCAGGTCCTGGCGGTCGAAGGTGGTCGTCGAGGGCATGGAGACAACGCGCACGGCGATCTTGCGCGCCGCGAGCTGTTCCTGGGCGGCGAGCGCCAGCTGCACTTCCGAGCCGGTGGCGATGATGACGGCCTGGGCCTTCTTCTTGAGGCCCACGCGCGCGGGTTCGGCCAGCACGTAGGCACCCTTGCTGATGTCGCTCAGGTCGCCCTTGGGGGCGTAGGGCAGGTTCTGGCGCGACAGCAGCATCGCCGTCGGCCGCGTGGCGTTCTGCAGCGCCATGGCCCATGCCACGGCGGTTTCTGCGGTGTCGGCCGGACGCCAGACGTCCAGGTTGGGAATCAGGCGCAGGCTGGCCGCATGCTCGATCGACTGGTGCGTCGGACCGTCTTCGCCCAGGCCGATCGAGTCGTGCGTGAACACGTGCACGACGCGCTGCTTCATCAGCGCCGCCATCCGGATGGCGTTGCGGCTGTAGTCGCTGAAGGTCAGGAAGGTACCGCCGTAAGGAATGAAGCCGCCATGCAGCGCCAGGCCGTTCATGATGGCGGCCATGCCGAACTCGCGCACGCCGTAGTTGATGTGGCGCCCGGGCAGCCCGTCGGGGTTGGTCTCGTTGCCTTCGCTGCGCAGCACCTCGCCTTTCGCGCCGAAGCGCAGCGCAGGCGTGCTCTTGGTGTTGGTGAGGTTCGAGCCGGTCAGGTCGGCACTGCCGCCGAGCAGTTCGGGCAGGGCGGCGGTGAACGCCTCCAGCGCGATCTGCGATGCCTTGCGGCTGGCCACCGTCTCGGCCTTGGTGTGCGCGGCCACCACGGCGTCGAGCGCCGTCTGGTGGAAGCCGCGGGGCAGTTCGCCCTTCATGCGGCGGGTGAACTCGGCGGCCAGGTCGGGGAAGGCCTTGGCGTAGGCCGCGAACTTCTCGCTCCATGCGGCTTCGTGCGCGGCGCCGGTCTTCTTGGCGTCCCAGGCCTCGTAGGCGGCTGCGGGCAACTCGAAGGGCGCGTGCTGCCAGTTCAGCGCGCTGCGGGTCAGTCCGATTTCCTCGGCGCCCAGCGGCTCGCCGTGCGCCTTGGCGGTGTTGGCGCGGTTCGGGCTGCCCTTGCCGATCTGCGTCTTGCAGATGATCAGTGTCGGTCGCTCGTCCTGCTGCTTGGCTTCGGCGAGGGCGCGCGAGACTTCGGGCACGTCATGGCCGTCGATCGGACCGATCACGTTCCAGCCATAGGCCTTGAACCGCTCGGCCGTGTTGTCGATGAACCAAGGCTTGACCGGGCCGTCGATGGAAATGCCGTTGTCGTCGTACAGGGCGATCAGCTTGCCCAGCTTCCAGGCGCCGGCCAGGGCGCAGGCCTCGTGGCTGATGCCCTCCATCAGGCAGCCGTCCCCCAGGAAAGCGTAGGTGTGGTGGTCGACGATGCTGTGGCCGTCGCGGTTGAACTCGCCGGCCAGCAGCTTCTCGGCCAGTGCAAAGCCCACCGCGTTGGTGATGCCCTGGCCCAGCGGGCCGGTGGTGGTTTCGACGCCGGGGGTGATGCCGGTCTCGGGATGGCCGGCGGTCTTGCTGTGCAACTGGCGGAACTGCTTGAGCTCGCCGATCGGCAGGTCGTAGCCCGTGAGGTGCAGCACCGCGTAGATGAGCATCGACGCATGGCCGTTGGACAGCACGAAGCGGTCGCGGTCGAACCAGCTCGGGTTGGCCGGGTTGTGGCGCAGGTGGTCGCCCCACAGCGCGACGGCCATGTCGGCCATGCCCATGGGCGCGCCCGGGTGTCCGGAATTGGCGAGTTGAACGGCGTCCATCGCCAGCGCGCGGATCGCGTTGGCCATCAAGGCTTGTTGGGCCATGGGTGTGGCTTTCCTGGGAAATCTGGGGGAGAACCCGTAAGTTTAACGGCCCGGCCCGGCTGCTAGAGTCGGGCGCCATGCAAGCCCTGCATCTCACCTCGAATCCCCGCGCGGGCGCCGCGCCTTGAGCCAGCCCCTCGCCCAGGCCATGGTGCTGGCCGCCGGACGCGGCGAGCGCATGCGGCCGCTGACCGACACCACGCCCAAGCCCTTGCTGGCTGTGCGCGGCAAGCCACTCATGCAATGGACACTCGAAGGCCTGGCGCGCGGGGGTGTGCGCGACGTGCTGGTCAACACCGCCTGGCTGGGCGAACAGATTCCTGCGCGATTCGGGGCGCGGTTCGACAGCACGGATGGCCCGGTGACGATCGCGTATTCACACGAGGGAGTCGACTTCGGCGCTGCGCTGGAAACCGCCGGCGGCATCGTGCGCGCCCTGCCGCGGCTGGCGCCGGTGTTCTGGATCGTCGCCGGCGACGTCTTCATGCCGGGCTTCGAGTTCTCGCAGTCCGCGGTGACCCGTTTTCGCGAAAGCGGCAGGCTGGCGCACCTGTGGCTGGTGCCCAACCCGCCGCAGCACCCGGGAGGCGACTTCGGCATCGCGGCGGACGGCAGCGCGCTGGCCGATCCGCCACAGGGGGCGCCCCGCTTCACCTATTCGACGGTCGCGTTGGTTCGCGCCGAGTTCTTCGCGCCGCCGATGTGCGACATCCCGGCAGGCAATGCGAATGGCGTGAAGGCGCCGCTGGCGCCCTTGCTGCGCCGGGGGATGGCGCTCGGCAAGGTCAGCGCGCAGCTGTACGAAGGGCCCTGGACGGACGTCGGCACGCCACAAAGACTGGCGGCGCTCGACGGCCCCGGGCCCGGGCCGCGCACCGGCGCCGCCGATTGAAGCGACGCAAGGCCCGGCCTCGGCGGGCCGGGCACGGCGTCAGGGCACGTTGGCCGTGGAGATCACGAAAGGCTTGCCCGGCAGGGTCATGTCGCCGCCGTACTCGAAGGGGTACTGCGAAGCCGGCAGGTTGTTCGGCCCCAATCCGCAGCCGTTGGGCGGCTGGCAGGCGCCCGGGTTGCTCCAGAAGATCACCGGGCCATAGCGGAAGTTGCGGATGGCCTTGCCACCGTAGTCGGCCATCGACAGCACCCACATCGCGGTGCCGTGGTTGCCGTTGTCCTCGATCATGACCGGGTCGACGATGCGGCTGTCCGCCAGCGCGTTGCGGCGCACCGTCGCACTGTTGTGGTCGGCGGAGAAGTCGACCCAGCGAACCATCCGGTCGGCGCGCGAGAGCACCAGCAACGTGTTGTTGATGTCGTTGCCCATGTCGTTCATGGTCGCGCGGTAGTACGAGATGCTCGTCGGGTTGGGGCCGACCGCCACGCGCCCCACTTCGGCGAAGCTCGACGTGCCGGTTCCGTGGCCATAGCCGTTGATGTCGAAGAACCTGAGGTTGCCTTCCTGCGTGGCCACCCAGGCGCGCAGGTTGTCGCCCCAGAGGGTGGCCTTGACGGCGGTGGGGCGCGCGCCCAGATCCAGCGTATTCACCACCTTCGGCTTGGCGCTTTCGGGCAGGGCGAACGGCCACTGGTTGTCTGCCGTGCCGACGTTGGCGGTCTTGTCGAAATCGGTGCGGGCACCGAAGTACATCGACCGGTAGTAGTCGAACAGCGGCTTGAGGTCGACGAAGCTGACCCGCTTCTCAGACTTCGAAGCCACGATCGCCATGCCGCCGCGCGGATACACACCGGTGTTGTTGCCCGAGACGAAGGTCTGGCGGTTGGTCTCGTTGGTGATCGGGAACTTGTATGGCGTGGTGTACTGGTTGTTGGCATCGCGCGGCCTGCCGTCCCATGGGTTCGACCCCGTGGTGACGCTGATTTCCGTGGGCGCACGCACGCTCTCGGGCAGGTCGACAAAGCCCACCAGCTTCATGAAGGCGATGTTGCCGAGGTTGGGCATGCCCGGGTAGGCGGCGCCCCACTCGCCCCAGTAGTCGGGCTTGTTCGGCGTGGAGACCGTACAGCCTTCACACAGACCGGCGAGCGCGATCACCGCGATCTGGCCCTTCATGGCCGATGTGTCCCACACAGTGACGAGCGCGAACTCCGAACTGTTGGTGACGGCCACCGCAGTCGGCACCTTGTTCGCCGGCAGGCGCAGGTTGGCCGAGTTGGACGCCGTGTTGCTGCTGTAGGCGGTCGAGATCAGGCCGTTCTGGTAGGCGATGATCGAGCCCACGCACCAGCCCGGGCGACCGTAGCAGCGGCCCTGCGCGACCGGGAAATGCGCATTCAGGGCGGCGCCCTGGCTGTCGTCGAGGCCACCCACGGGGCTGTAGCGGGTCAGGATCGGCGCCAGTTGCGGCCGCTGGGTGAACGTGTTGAACGACGTCTGCGCGGTCAGGATGGTCCCGACGCCCACGTTGGTGGTCGGCGCGTCCGCCACGAAGAGCATGTTCGACCAGTTCTGGAAGTAGTCGCCCACGTCGGGTAGATCGGGCCCGCCGACTTGCCAGTCGCCGCCGTCCGAGGCGTGGATGCGGACTGTGTCGGTCCTCTTGTACCAGGTGGTCGTCGTGGCTGCGGCTTGCGTGCCGGGCAGGTTGCCATAACGATAGGCGATGCCGGCATCGGTACTCAGCTTGCCGGCCATCGCCACGTAGGCGGCCGGGTCGATCTGGCCGCTCGCGTTGACGATGTCGCCGCTGACGGCCGCTCCGTTCGCTGCCACGGGGACGGACGGCGGTGCAGCGGCTGGAGGCGGCGCGGGCACGGGCGCGGGCACCGCGGCGACCGGCGTAGGCGCGGCCGTCGACGAATCGGAAGCTCCGGGCGCCTGTGACGACGCTTGCGCGTCCGATTGCGTTCCCGATGAGCCGGAGACTGACCCGTTCGACCCGCTGGCCGTTCCGCTGACGCTGCCGCTTTCTCCTCCTCCACCGCCGCCGCAGGCACTGAGCACGAGCAGTGCGGACACCCATGCGCTACCTTTAAGTAACGCGAATTTCTTAATTACTTTCAAGACAATATCCTACTTTTGACATAACCAATATGTTCTATTGAGTTGACGTTGTCGGGCAATCGTTCTTTCAAACAATTGCACTGGTCAACCAACGAACAACAGGCATCTGTTACAAACGTATGGCATCGTGTCGCCATGACGAACTCAACTCCCTATGCAGAGCGCCGCGCGCGGCTGGCCGCGGAACTTGGTCCACACGGCGTCGCCATCGTGCCGACGGCGCCCGAGCGTCAGCGCAACCGGGACAGCGACTTCCTGTTCCGTCATGACAGCTACTTCTACTATCTGACCGGCTTCACCGAGCCCAACGCCTGGCTCGTGCTGGAAGGCAACGGTCGCAGCACCCTCTTCTGTGCGCCCAAGGACCTCGAACGCGAGATCTGGGACGGCTATCGGCTCGGACCGGAGGCCGCCCCCGAGGCCTTGGGGGTGGACGCGGCCTGGTCCGTTTTCGAACTCGACAAGCAAGTGCCGCGCCTGCTCGAGAACCGCACGACCGTCTGGTACAACTTCGCGACCCACAAGGGCCTGGAGACACGCGTGGACGAGTGGTTGGCGGTCGTTCGCGGCCGCGTGCGGCAGGGCGCAATTTGTCCGCAGGAGCAGCGCGATTTGTGCGGTCCACTTGACGAAATGCGGCTCATCAAGGACGCGCACGAGCTCGATGTCATGCGAAAGGCCTCATCGATCAGCGCCCGTGCGCACGTGCGTGCCATGCAGACATCGGCCCGGATGTTGCGCGAAGGCCGCGAGGTGCGCGAGTACCACCTGGACGCCGAGCTGCTGCACGAGTTCCGCCTTGGCGGCTCCCAGTACCCGGCCTACGGCTCGATCGTGGCAGCCGGTGCCAACGCCTGCGTGCTGCACTACCGCGCGGACGTAGCGCCGGTCCGCGACGGCGAACTGGTACTGATCGACGCCGGCTGCGAGCTCGACAGCTACGCGAGCGACATCACCCGCACCTTTCCGGCCAACGGCCGCTTCACCGGCCCGCAGCGCGCGCTGTACGACCTGGTGCTGGCCAGCCAGGACGCGGCGGTTGCCGCCACGCGTGCAGGCGCCCGCTTCAACGACCCGCACGAGGCGACGGTGAAGGTGCTGGCCCAGGGCCTGCTCGACCTGAAGATCCTCGACGCCGGCAAGGTCGGCTCGGCCGAGGACGTGATCGCGCAGCGCGCCTACTTCCCCTTCTACATGCACCGCACCAGCCACTGGCTGGGCATGGACGTGCACGATTGCGGCAGCTACGTCGAGCCCGGCGAAGCCGACCAGACCGCCGAGCGGCGCGATCCGCTTTCGGGCGAACTGGTGGTCAACCGCCCGAGCCGGATCCTGCGCCCGGGCATGGTGCTGACCATCGAGCCCGGCCTGTATGTACGGCCCACCGAGGACGTGCCCGAAGAATTCTGGAACCTGGGCATCCGCATCGAGGACGACGCAGTGGTGACCGACGGCGGCTGCGAACTCATCACCCGCGGCGTGCCGGTGAAGGCGGACGAGATCGAGGCCTTGATGCGCGGCTGACGCGCGGGCAGCGCGCGGCCCGGGTGGGTTTCGCCGCGGCGCCCGCCCGCGGCGGAGCTCACACCAGCTTCTTGAGCAACTGGGCTTTCTTGGCGTCGAACTCTTCCTGAGTGAGGATGCCCTTGGCCCTGAGCTCGCCAAGCTGCTCCAGCGTGCTCATGACATCTGCCGGGCTGACTGCGGCGACTTCGGGTGGGCGGGCCTGCAGCCCCTGCGCCAGGTTCTGCGCCACCAGCTGTCCCAACGCCACGCCCGCGCCGAGGCCCATCGCGTCGCCGGCGACGCCGCCGCCCTGGCTGCCGCCTTCGGCCATCCTGGGGATGGCCTGCGCCGCCTGGTATTGCATGAAGCGGCCCATGTCCTGCCCCACCATGCCCATGCCGATCTTCTGGTCCAGCACCTGCTGCAGCGTCTCGGGCAGCGACACGTTCTGCACGGTCATGCTTTCGAGCTCGAGGCCAAGACGCTCGAACTCGGGCGCGAGCTGGGCGGTCAATGCCTGTGCGAACTGGTTCTGGCTGGCCGCCAGGTCCAGGAAAGGCACGCCGCTGGCGGCGATGGCGTTGCTGATGTTCTGCAGCACGAGCCCGCGCAGCTGCCCGTCGAGATCTTCGGCCTCGTAGGACGGACGGGTGCCGGAGATCTCGGTGTGAAAGCGCTTGGCATCCGCCACCCGGTAGGCATAGTTGCCGAACGCGCGCAGCCGCACCGCGCCGAATTCGCTGTCGCGGACCGTGACCGGCTGCGGCGTGCCCCACTTGCAGTCGAGCTGCTGGCGCGTGCTGAAGTAATAGACGTCGCTCTTGAACGGCGATTCGAAGAGCTTGTCCCAGTTCTTGAGGTAGGTCAGCACCGGCAGCGTCCGGGTCGTGAGCTTGTACGTGCCCGGGCCGAAGAGATCGGCCACCCGGCCTTCGCTGACGAACAGCGCCACCTGCGACTCGCGCACGGTCAGCGAGGCGCCGTGCTGGATCTCCATCTCCTGCATCGGAAAGCGCCAGGCCAGCGTGCCGTCGCCGCTCTCGGTCCATTGGATGATGTCAATGAACTGCTTTCTGATGAAATCCACCAGCGCCATGTCGCACTCCTTTGAGGGCATTTGAGGGGCCATTGCAGGTGCCGCGCGGCGGCCCGGCCGGCGATCTTGCCATAGCGCACAGCCCCAGCCGCGACGCGCCTTGCAGGCGGGGTCTACAATCGGCGCCCCCTGGCCACCCGGGCCAGCACGTCACAACGACAGCCGCAGGCACGCAAGGCATGGCGCCATGGAGAGCAACGGCTGCAGGAGTCAATTGCCCCATGTCCAGTCCGAACGAAAACGGCACGCCGGCCGCTTCCACCACGTCCACCGTGAGCGCCGAAGACAAGCGCATGCAGCTGCGCCGCGCCGCACTCGAGTACCACGAGTTCCCGACGCCCGGCAAGATCGCCATCATGCCGACCAAGCAGGTGATCAACCAGCGCGACCTGGCGCTGGCCTACTCGCCGGGCGTGGCGGCACCGTGCGAGGAGATCGTCAAGGATCCGGTCAACGCCTTCAAGTACACCTCGCGCGGCAATCTGGTGGCCGTCATCACGAACGGTACCGCCGTGCTCGGCCTGGGCGACATCGGCCCCCTGGCCGCCAAGCCCGTGATGGAGGGCAAGGGCGTCCTGTTCAAGAAGTTCGCCGCCGTCGATGTCTTCGACATCGAGATCGACGAGAAGGACCCGGCCAGGCTGGTCGACGTGATCGCGGCGCTGGCGCCCACCTTCGGCGCCATCAACCTCGAGGACATCAAGGCGCCCGACTGCTTCTACGTCGAGCGCGAACTGCGCAAGCGGCTGAACATTCCGGTCTTCCATGACGACCAGCACGGCACCGCCATCACGGTGGCCGCCGCCATGCTCAACGGCCTGAAGGTCGTGGGCAAGAACATCGGCGACGTGAAGCTGGTGACCTCCGGTGCCGGCGCCGCGGCGCTGGCCTGCCTGAACCTGCTGCTGAAGGTGGGCCTCAAGCGCGAGAACGTGTACGTCACGGACCTCGCGGGCGTCGTCTACCAGGGCCGCACCGAGCTGATGGACGAGGACAAGGCGCAGTACATGCAGAACACCTCCGCCCGTACGCTGGGCGAGGTCATCGAAGGCGCCGACGTGTTCCTGGGCCTGTCCGCAGGCGGCGTGCTCAAGCCGGAGATGGTCCAGCGCATGGCCGCGCGGCCGGTGATCTTCGCGCTGGCCAATCCCAATCCGGAAATCACGCCGGAAGACGCGCGGGCGGTGCGCGACGACGTGGTCATGGCCACCGGCCGCACGGACTACCCGAACCAGGTCAACAACGTCCTGTGCTTCCCGTACATCTTCCGCGGCGCGCTCGACTCGGGCGCGACCACCATCACCGACGAGATGGAGATCGCCGCGGTGCATGCCATTGCCGACCTGGCGCAGGCCGAGCAAAGCGAGCGCGTGGCGGCCGCCTACGTTGGCGAGTCGCTGAGCTTCGGCCCGGAATACCTCATCCCGAAGCCTTTCGACCCGCGCCTGATGATCAAGATCGCGCCGGCCGTGGCAAAGGCCGCCGCCGACAGCGGCGTGGCGCTGCGCCCGATCCAGGACATGGACGCCTACCGCGACAAGCTGCAGAGCTTCGTCTATGCGTCGGGCACGGCGATGAAGCCGATCTTCGACGCCGCGCGTCGTGCGCCGCGCAAGCGGGTGGCCTACTGCGAGGGCGAGGAAGAGCGCGTCCTGCGTGCCGCGCAGATCGTGGTGGACGAGGGCATTGCCCGGCCCACGCTGATCGGCCGGCCGGCGATCATCGCCCAGCGCGTCGAGAAGTTCGGCCTGCGGCTCAAGCAGGACGTCGACTACGACGTGGTCAACACCGACTTCGACCACCGCTACCGCGACTTCTGGCAAACCTACCACCGCATGACCGAGCGCAAGGGCATCACGGTTCAGGTGGCCAAGATCGAGATGCGCCGGCGCCTGACCCTGATCGGCGCCATGCTGCTGCACAAGGGCGACGTGGACGGCATGATCTGCGGCACATGGGGCACCACCGCGCTGCACCTGCGCTATATCGACCAGGTGATCGGCAAGCGCCCGGGCGGCTGCGCCAGCACGCCCCAGGACGTGCCGATCTACGCCTGCATGAACGGCCTGGTGCTGCCGAACCGGCAGGTCTTCCTGGTCGACACGCACGTCAACTACGACCCCAGCCCGACCGAGCTGGCCGAGATCACCACCATGGCGGCCGAGGAAATGATGCGGTTCGGCATCAAGCCCAAGGCCGCGCTGCTGTCGCATTCCAACTTCGGCACGAGCGATTCCCCGAGCGCGGTCAAGATGCGCAAGGTGCTCGAGCTGCTGCGCGAGCAGGCGCCCTGGCTCGAGGTCGACGGCGAGATGCATGGCGACGTCGCGCTCGACGGCAAGCAACGCGACGAGATCATGCCGCACAGCGCCCTGGCCGGCGATGCCAACCTGCTGGTCTTCCCGAACATCGACGCGGCCAACATCTCCTACAACCTGCTCAAGACGGCTGCCGGCGGAAACATCGCCATCGGCCCGGTGCTGCTGGGCGCGGCCAAACCTGTGCACATCCTGACGGCCAGCGCAACCGTGCGTCGCATCGTCAACATGACGGCGCTCACGGTCGCGGATGCCAACGTCGAGCGGTAAACGCCTGACCAAGTAGCGAGCACACACTTACATATACTTGCAGCCACACTGGGGCCTGCTCAACAATTGGGCAGGCCCTTGCTATTTGTGCGCAGGTGGTGCACACTGGCGGGCTTGGATTTGCGGGTTAACCCCTAAGGGTTGGATCCCTCGATCAGAAGCTCCCGCACCCCACTTTTTCGCACGTTCCATGGTGGCACTCGCCTGCCTCAAGTCGTCTGTTACGAAGTTTGCCCTTGCCGGGCTGGCGTTCGTGGCCATGGCGACGGCAGGCACCGAAGCCCTGGCGCGCGAAGGGGTTGGCAGCTCAGGCATCGACGCCGATCGCACCACCACGATCGCGTTGTCGCAACTGCCGCCCGAGGGGCGCCAAGCCTATGAGGCCATTTTCAATGGCGGCCCGTTCCGGTACGAGAAGGATGGCAGTGTGTTCGGCAACCGCGAACGCCTGCTGCCGCGCGAGACACGAGGCCACTATCGCGAATACACGGTCGAGACGCCCGGATCGCGTGACCGCGGTGCCCGGCGCATCGTGTGCGGTGGCAAGCGGACGGCGCCGCAAACGTGTTGGTATACGGCCGACCACTATGCGAGCTTTCGCCGCATCGTGCCGAGACTTGAGCCTTGATGTAATGGAGCAGCCGGCGCGCCTGACGCGCCTGACGTTTATGTTGATGACTATGGAAAGACCAGTGGAGACGAACGTATCCCTGCGGGGCGTACGGCCCAATATCGTGCAGTCGATCCGCGCCTTCCGCGTGAGCGATCTGCAAGAGGTGGCCCACGCCAGCGGACAGCATTTCCTGTACGCCAACCTCAGCAGCGCGCAAAGCAAGCAGGACGTGCTCGACCTGATCGCGCAGCAATTCATGTTCCCTGCCCACTTCGGCAAGAACTTCGACGCGCTGTACGACTGCATGACCGACCCGCTGCACAAGTCGGGCCCGCAACCCGGTTTCGTGGTGGTGCTCGAGCACATTCCCGCCAACGCCAAGTTCGACAAGGAAGCGCGCGAGCAACTGCTCGACATCTTCCGCGACGCCTCCGACTACTGGGGGGACCGCAAGATACCCTTCCGGTGCTTCTATTCTTTTCTGTAGCCCGTTCTGCACCAGCCGGCCAAGCAGAACGGGCGAATGAGGCCCCGGGAGCCATTGCCCCCGAACAACAGCAGCAAGCGCAAGGCATCGCGGTCGACGACCTGTCGGCCGAGAAGATGCCCACCGACAAGCTGCTCGACGTGTCGCCGCTGGCGCTGCGCATGAGCAGCCCCTTCAACGCGGGATACTGGCTGTCGGCGGCCTGAGCCGCGACCGACCGTCGTCACATCCGAAGGCCCGTCTCGACGGGCCTTTTTCATGGGCGGCCCGCCGCAAGGCAGGCCGCTCGGGGCCGCATCAGGCCTTCGACGGCAAGGCCTGGGCCAGCGCGATGTACTCTTGCACCGGCACCTCTTCGGCGCGGCGCTGGGTGTCGAATCCATCGGCCACCCCGCGCTCTGCCAGCCAGCGCCCCAGCGTGTGCCGAAGGAGCTTGCGCCGCTGGCTGAAGGCGACCTGTACCAGTTCCTCCAGTTGCCGCACGTCGAGCGCGGCCGGCGCCGCACGCGGCACCATCCGCACCACGGCACTGTCGACCCGTGGGGGCGGATCGAAGCTCTCCGGCGGCACGAAGAGGACGTTTTCCATCTCGTAGCGCCACTGCAGCATCACGCTCAGGCGGCCGTAGTCCGCCGTGGCGGGTCGGGCCAGCATGCGGTCGATCACTTCCTTTTGCAGCATGAAGTGCTGGTCGGCGATGACGTCAGCGCTGCCTAACAGGTGAAACAGGATCGGCGTGGAGATGTTGTAGGGCAGGTTGCCCACCACACGCAGCCCGGCGCCGCCCGTGGTCTGCGGCAGCAAGCTCGCCGCCAGCGCCCGGAAGTCCACCTTGAGCACGTCCGACTCGATCACCGACAGGTGGGCATGCGCGCGCAGGCGCTGTGCCAGGTCGCGATCGAGCTCGATGACGGTGATGCGGCCTGCGCGCTCGACCAGCGGCTGCGTCAGTGCGGCCAGGCCCGGGCCGATCTCGACGATCGGCTCGCCCGGACGCGGCGCGATGGCGCGGACGATCGCGTCGATGATCGCGCCGTCGGACAGGAAATGCTGCCCGAAGCGCTTGCGCGGGATGTGTTTCATGAAGTCGGCCGCAGCTGCGGATCAGCTCTGCGGCGGCTCGCGGTATTCGACGTAGGCGCGGGCGCGCACTTCCTGGGCCCAGGTGTCGTAGGCATCTTCGAGGCGCTTCTCGCGCAGCAGCGCACGCGCGGCATCGCGTTGCTCGGCCTGCGAGAGCTTGGCTTCGCGGCGCTCCTCGGCCTGGATCAGGTGCACACCGAAGCGGGTGACGACCGGGTCGCTGATCTGGCCGGGCGCCAGCCGGTTCATGGCGTCCTCGAACTCGGGCACGAACAGACCCGGGCGCGACCAGCCGAGTTCGCCGCCGTCCTTGGCGCTGCCGTCCTGCGAATTGTCCCGGGCCAGGCCCTCGAACGTGGCCGTGCCGCTCTCGATGCGGCGCTTGAAGCCCGCCAGGATGTCGACCGCCTGCGCCGTCGTGCGGTTGTCGTCGACGCGCAGAAGGATGTGGCGCACCTTGGTCTGCGTAACCGTGGCGGCGTCTCCGAATTGGGCCTTGGAAATCACCTTGAGCACATGGAAGCCGGCGCTCGACCGCACCGGGCCGGCAATGCCGCCCACGGCGGTGGAAGCGACGGCCTCGGTGAACAGGGCGGGATAGCGGTCGGCATTGCGAAGGCCCATGGCGCCGCCGTTGGCCTTGTCGGGCGAATCGGAATACTCGCGCGCAAGCGCGGCGAAGTCGTCGCCGCCGCGGGCGCGCCGGGCGATGTCCTCGGCCTTGCGCTGGGCCGCCGCCACCTGGTCGGCGCTTGCGTTCTCCGGCACGGCCACCAGCACCTGGCCCAGGTTGATTTCCTGCGGCGCGGCCGCGCCGCCAGCCTTGTTGCGCTGCTCCTGCAGGTACTGGTCGACCTCCAGGTCGGTGATCTTCACCTTGGGCTCGACCTCCCGCTCACGCAGGCGCAGCAGCGTCAGCTGGCTGCGCAGGTCGTTGCGGAACGACTCGAACGTATCGCCACCGGCAACCAGTTGCCGGCGCATCTCGTCGACCGAGATCTGGTTCTGGCGGGCAACGTTCTCGACCGCCTGGTCGACCGCGAGGTCGTCGATCCTGATGCCGACTTCCTTGGCCGTCTGCATCTGCGCCTTCTCGGCGATGATGCGCTCGAGCGCCATGCGGTTGAGTTCCGCGCGCGGGATGCGCTGCATTTCCGGGTTGCCCTGGCGCAGGGCGCGTTCGACACGCTTTTGCACCTCGGTGTTGGTGACCGGCTCCGAATTGACCAGCGCCACGATGTATTCGGCGACGCGCTGGCGCGGCTGGCCCGCGGCTGGCGCGGCCGGCGCGGGGGTCGGCGCGGGAGCGCGCAGCTGCGGAGGACGGGCGCGCATGAAATCGGTGATGCCTTGCGCCTGCGCGCCCGAGGCGAGGAATGCCAGGGCGGCCAGACAGAAGGCGGTAAGGGGAATGCGCGGGTGGCTCATGGCTGGCCTTCGATCGATGAGATTCAGTCGTACTGGGTGAAGCGGCTGGGACTCGGATAGTCCTGCCGCAAGGGCGTATAGCCGCGAATGTTCTGCTGGAGGCTGCGCAGCGGGCTGGTGCCGACGGCGGCAAAGCCGACGAATTCCAGCTGGAACATCAGCCGCGTGTTGGCGGTGGCCTGTCCGGTGGTCAGGCGCTCCATCACCACCCGGCCGATCCAGCAACAAGCATCGTATTCCACACCGACGATGCCGTCGGTCATCTTGTTGTCATCCAGACTGTAATTCAATCGGCCTACGGCGTACCAGCGGCCGCCGCCTTGCCCCCTGCCTGAGCCAAGGTCCTTGCCCGAATCGCCCCACAGGTCATTGAGCGGCCATTGCCAGGACACGTCGATCGAACGATTGCCGTCGTTGAAGGCGGCGGTGCTGGCGTCCTGGTAGCGGTAGGCCGCCGTCAGGCTGCGATAAGGCCCCGGGCTGTAGCGCGCGCCCAGCGTGGTGCGGCTGGAGGTGTGCGTGTCCGGGTTGTACTGGATGGTGCCGTCCACGCCCCACTTGGGGGTCCAGTTGATCTGGGCGCCCATCAGGATGTCGCTGAGGCGATCGGTCACGGCAGGCTGGCCCGGCAGCGTGACTTCCTGGTCCTTGAAGCGGATGCGCTGCGCGATGCCCAGGCGCACTGCCTCGACCCCGGTGTCGGGATCGATCAGGCGCGAGGTCACGCCGACGGTGGCCATGTTGTTGTCGGCGATCCGGTCGTAGCCTGAGTAGACGTTCTCGGTGTAGACGGTGGCGAAGTTGAAGTCGTTCTGCGCCGAGTCGTACACCGGCAGCATGCTCTGGTCGCGAAACGGCGTGTAGGTGTAGAAGGCGCGCGGCTCCAGCGTCTGGGTGAAGCGGCGACCGAAGAAGTTGGCGTCGCGCTCGAAGATCAGGCCGCTGTCGAGGCTGAAAGTGGGCAGCACGCGGCTGGCGCTGTTGGCGCCGTAGAACTGCTCGTCGAACTGGTAGGCCGTGGCATTGAGCATCACCTTCGGGATGACGAAGGTTCCGGGCGTCAGGAACGGGCGGCTCAGGCTGAGGATGCCGAACATGCGCTCGCCGTCCGGCTGCTGTGCCAGGCCCGGATAGAGCAACGCCTGCAGCGCGGGATCGCCGCGAAAGCGCGTGTAGTCGCCGTTGAAGCTGAAATCGAAGCCGCCGGGCAGCGCGAACTTGTCGTAGTTGACGGTCAACTGCGGAAGCCGGTCGTACGGCGGCACGATGACCGAGTCGGCTGCCTGCAGCGTCTGGTAGGACAGCGCGCGCACCTGGCCGTAGAAGTCGCCGCGAGCCCAGTTGAGGGTTGCGTCGGAGGCCAGCAAGCGCTGCGTCACCGACGGCGTGTGCGAGAAGTCGCTCCAGTAGTTGTCGTCGCTGACCCGGTTGATGTTCAGGGAACCGGAGAGGCTGTCGAGCCCCAGCCACGTGCCGTCGAAGGTCTGCAGGTGGTTGGCCCAGATGCCCCAGCGGTCGCGGTCGCGCAGCTGGTCGGATGGCATGTAGTCGACCCGCGCCTCGCCGCTGTAGGTGTTCTCCAGGTACCGGAAATCCGTTCCGAGGTTGACGCCGCGGTTGCTCATGATCGTCGGAATCAGCGTCAGGTCCCGGTTGGGCGCGATGTTCCAGTAGTACGGCATGTCGAGCTCGAAGCCGTTGGTGTTGTCCAGCCCGATGATGGGCGGCAGCCAACCGCTCTTGCGTGCGCCCGACAGCGGGAAGCTGATCGACGGCAGTGCCGGCGTCGTCACGCCCATGAAGCTCAATCGCGCGTTCTCGGCGACGCCGACGTCCTCTTCCTTGTCGGTGCGGATAGACGCGGCATTGAGCACCCAGTCGGGCGTCCAGCCGGGGAAATCCTCGCGCCGGCACGTGGTGTAGCTGGCGTTCCTGGCCACCGCCACGTTCTGGTCGATGAAGTCCACGCGCGTTGCCTCGCCGTGTCCGCCGTTGGCAAGGAACTGATAGCGCACCTTGTCGAAGAAGCCCTCGAACGTCTCGACCTTGAGCTGCAGCTGCGGCCCCTCGTAGATGTTGCCGGCCTGGTTGACGTGCACATTTCCGCTGGCGCGCACCGTGTCGTTGGGCTGGTAGTACTCCAGGCGGTCGGCGGTGATGACCGTGTCGCCCTTGCGCAGCGCCGCATTGCCCTCGACGACAGTGCCCAGGTCGGGTTGGCCGCTGATCTTGTCGCCGGTGATGAAACTGGGCAGCAGCGACCGCAGGTCGTTCGGGATCACCTCGGCCAGCCGATCGGTGGTGCGCAATTGCAAGGGACCGCCGAGCGGGTCGGCCGCCGAGCCCGCCGACGGTTGCTGCGCAGAGGCCCAGGGCGCGTGCAGCAGGGCCGCCGACAACAGTGCCAGCGGCAGGGGCGGCCCGGTCCGGCGCCGGAAGGCACGGGTCGAATCAGGCATCCGAATCTGTAATGGCGGTGTCTGGAGGTGTGTCAGGCAGCATCGCGGCGACGGCTTGGGGCTCCGGGCCAGCGACGGCCCAATGGGTATCCGGCGCAGCCGACGCCGGGCTCGTTTGTAGAATCGATTATCCATGACAGACTCACCGACCCCGGCCATTGCCACGAATGCCGAGGCACCCGCCGGCATCGCCTGGCACGACGCCGCCCGCGGCCAGGCATTTGCCCGCTGGCTCGAGCGCATCGCCCCCGCACACCACCTGCTGGCCGCCACCGTGCGCCCGGCGTCGGTGGACGCAAGCTTCAGGCGCTACTTCCGCATCGACGCTGCCGACGCCGGCGCCAGTCGCATCATCATGGATGCGCCGCCCGACAAGGAAGACAGCGCCCCCTTCGTGAAGGTGGCCGGGCTGATGGCCCAGGCCGGCGTGCGGGCGCCGAAGGTCCTCGAATGGGATGCCGGCAGCGGCTTCATGCTGCTGGACGACCTGGGCCGCCAGACCATGCTCGAAGCCGTCGACCCGGCACAACCGCAGGCGGCACTGGAGCTGTTCGAGCAAGCCACCGATGCACTGGTGCGCTGGCAGCTCGCTTCCGCGCCAGGCGTGCTGCCGCCCTATGACGAGGCCCTGCTGCGGCGCGAGCTCGCGTTGTTTCCCGACTGGTACCTGGGCAGGCACCGCGGCGTGACCTTGCAGGACAAGGCGGCCCGGACGCTGGCGTCCGCCTTCGACCAGATCGTGCGGACCAACCTGGCGTCGCACGCGGTCTACGTCCACCGCGACTTCATGCCGCGCAACCTGATGGTGGACCCCGGCGGCGCCGGGCTCGGCGTGCTCGACTTCCAGGACGCCGTGTACGGGCCCATCACGTACGACATCGCCTGCCTCATGCGCGACGCGTTCATGAGCTGGGACGAGGAGTTCGTGCTCGACGTCACCGTGCGCTACTGGGAGAAGGCGCGACGCGCCGGCCTGCCGGTCGACGAGGACTTCGGCGCCTTCTACCGCGCCGTGGAATGGATGGGCCTGCAGCGCCACCTGAAGGTCGCCGGCATCTTTGCCCGTCTGACGCTTCGCGACGGCAAGCCGCGCTACCTGGCCGACACGCCGCGCTTCATCGGCTACATCCGTGCCACCGCCGCACGCTACCGCGAACTCACGCCTCTGCTGCGCCTGATCGACGAGGTGGAAGGCTCGCAGGCGCAGACCGGCTATGCCTTCGGCCGCATGTAGCGCAAGGCGCGATCCAGCTTCCCCGACCGACATGCCGCGCTTCCACTGTCCCGAGCCGCTCCGGCCCGGCGCCACGCTGGCGCTGCCACCCGGGCCCGCGCGGCACGTGCAGGTGCTGCGGCTGCAGCCCGGCGCTGTCATCACCCTGTTCGACGGAGCGGGCGGCGAGCATGCAGCCACCGTCGAACGCATGGGCCGCAGCGAAGTCGTCGTCCAGGTGGGCGCGCACGACCCTGTCGAGCGCGAGGCGCCGCGCGCCGTGCATCTGGCGCTGGGCATGCCGGCCAACGAGCGCATGGACTGGCTGGTCGAGAAAGCCACCGAACTGGGCGTCGCCAGCATTCAGCCACTTGTCACGGCGCATGGCGTGCTGCGCCTTTCGGGCGAACGCGCGCAGAAGAAGCGGGCCCATTGGGAAGCCGTCGCCGCCGCGGCGTGCGAACAATGCGGCCGCAACCGGCTCCCGGTGGTGCATCCGGTGCGCGACTTCGCGGACTGGCTGCCCTCGGCCGCCATGGATGACGGAGGCGCGCTGCGCGTGCTGCTGAGCCTTGCCGACGGCAGCGAGCCATTGCCCGCCATCGCGGCCGCGCTGGCGCCCGGCCGCCACGCATGGGTCCTCAGCGGCCCCGAAGGCGGCCTGTCGTCGCAGGAGCAGTCGCAGGCGCTGGCGGCAGGCTTCAAGCCCGCCGGCCTCGGCGCGCGCGTGCTGCGCGCCGAGAGCGCGGCGCTCGCCGCGCTGGTGCTGCTGGCGAACCCGGTACAGCCCTGACGGCGCTCGCCGCATCGGCACGAGCGCGGCGGGTGACGACACATGCGAACGCGCGCACAATGCCTGTCGGCCCGTGGGCTGCCGTGCCTTGCACGGCGCGATGGCTCGCCAGATCGATCAGGGAACAAGGAGTACGTCATGGGATTGTTGGATTCGGTATTGAGCCAGGCGCTCGGCGCCAACGCGCAACCTCGCCAGCAGGGGGAAGGCAGCGGGCTGGACGGCCTGGGTGGCCTGGCCGGCCTGGGCAGCCTGGATGCGCTGCTGGGCGGCGCCGGCGCTGGAACCGAGGCGCCGGGGCAAGGCCCGGGCGCGGGCGGCCTGGCCGACGTGCTGGGCGGTCTGCTGGCCAATGACGGCGCGGCCGGCGGGCTCGGCGGCCTGGTGTCCAAGTTCGAGCAGGCCGGCCTGGGCGACGTGGTCGGCTCCTGGGTGGGCAACGGCGAGAACAAGCAGATTGCCCCCGATCAGGTGCAAGGCGCGCTCGGCAGCGAAGCCATCTCGGGCATGGCTGCGCGGCTGGGAATCAATGCGCAGACATTGTTGCCGCTGCTTGCCAGCCTCCTGCCCGTGCTGATCAACCAGTTCACGCCGCATGGGCGCGTGCCCGACCAGGGCCTCGGCAATCAGCAAGACCTGATGGCGTCGCTGGGCAACCTGTTCGGCCCGCGCGGCTGAGCGCGGGCGCAGAAACCAACCGCGCGTGAATCGGCAGCTCTGGCTCCTGACCTTCTGTCAGGGACTCTTCCTGACGAACAACGTCAGCTTCATCGCCATCAATGGCCTGGTGGGGCTGTCGCTCGCGCCGCATGCCTGGCTGGCCACGCTGCCGGTGATGGGCTATGTGGTCGGCGGCGCACTCTCCACTGGCATCGTGGCGCGCACCCAGCGGCGCCTGGGCCGGCGCATCTCGTTCCAGATCGGGTTGGTGGTGGCCTTCGTCTCGGCCCTGGCCTGCGCGGCGGCGGTACTGACGCATTCTTTCTGGCTGCTGTGCGCGGCCACCGTGGTCGCCGGCTACTACAGTGCCAACGCCACGCTCTACCGTTTCGCGGCAGCCGAGCTGGCGGCACCCGGCTGGCGCGAGAAAGCCGTGTCGCTGGTCATGGCCGGCGGCCTGATCGGAGCGGTGGTCGGGCCCAACCTGGCGGCCCAGACGCGCCAGTGGTTCGCCACGCCCTACGTCGGCGTGTACGTCGCGCTGGCCGGGGTGGCCGTGCTGTCGGCCCTGTTGATGCAGTTCATCCGCTTCCCGCCAGCGGTGCCGGTGCGCGCCGGCGGCGGCGGCCGTCCGCTGGCCCAGATCGCGCGACAGCCGTTGTTCATCGTCGCCGCTGCGGCCGGCGCGCTGAGCTACGGTGTGATGAACCTGCTGATGGCCGCCACGCCGCTGGCCATGCAGGTGTGCAGCCTGCCCTTCGACGACGTCGCGCTGGTCCTGGAGTGGCACGTGATCGGCATGTTCGCGCCCGGCTTCTTCACCGGCCACCTGATCCGCCGCTTCGGTGCGTTGCCGATCATGGCTGCGGGGTTGCTGCTCAACCTGGTCTGCATCCTGGTGGCGCTGAGCGGGGTCGAGCTGCATCACTTCGTGATCGCGTTGTTGATGCTGGGCGTGGGCTGGAACTTCCTTTTCACCAGCAGCACCACGCTGTCGCTGTCGTCCTATGCACCAGAGGAGAAGGATCGCGCCCAGGCAGCGCTCAACTTCTGCGTGTTCGCCACGCTCGGGGTGACGTCGCTGGCGTCGGGCGTGCTGGTGACAACGCAGGGCTGGCAGTGGCTGAACCTGGGATCCCTGCTGCCGGTGGTCATCATCGGCGCGCTGCTGCTGTGGCTGGCGCGCGTGCAGCGCCGCCCGGCCACCAGCGCGGCCTGACCGGCACGCCCTGCCGCGCTCAGGCAGTCCGCGCCGCGCGCGCCTGGCCCGGGTAGCGGTCCTCGAGCCAGCTCCACAGCGCGTTGAGCACCACGCGCGATTCGAGCTCGTTGAACAGCTCGTGGAAGTGGCCGGAAAACCGACGTCCGTCGACATGGCCGCTGGACGCGGCGGCCCGCACGAAGGCATCGCTGCCCTCTGGCCTGACGAGGCGGTCGGCCCCGGCATACAGCAGCAGCGTGGGCACCCGCCAGCGAGGCGCCATCGCCATGACGCAAGCGCCTTCGTCGGCCAGGAATCGCGCCAGCCGAGCGCTGATGCGGTCGTGATTGAGCGGGTCGGCGCGATACGCCGGCGCCACGGCCGGGTCGTGCGACAGCGCATCGACATCCAGGCCGTTGCCCACGCGAAGACCGGGGGCGATGCGCGAGAGCAACGCGATGAGCGCCTTCTGTGGCCAGCTCAGCGCCGGCACCAGCGCGGGCGACGACAACACGAGGGCGTCGACCGGGCGCAACGCGCGCGCCACGAAGCTCGCCGCCACCAGGCCGCCCATGCTGTGCCCCAGGAGGACGAGCGGCACGCCTGGGTGATTGCGCCGCGCGTCGTCCGTCACCAGCGCCAGGTCGTCCAGCAGGCGCGTCGCACCTGGCAGTCCGCCACGGGCTCCGCTCGATTCGCCGTGGCCATAGTGGTCGTAGGCCAGGACTGCGAAGCCCCAATCGTTGAGATGTGCCGCCAGTTGCTGGTAGCGCCCCGCATGTTCGCCCAGGCCGTGGCACACGAGCACCAGCGCGCGGGGCGCTGCTGCCGGGCTCGGCCACTGGCGTAGCGCCAGCGTCTCGCCGTCGCGGCTGGCCAGCGAGGCACGGCGCATGCTCAGGCTGCGCTGGGCTCTTGCTGCGCGGCCCGATGGGCGGCGGGCAGGGCGGCAATCACCTCCGCCACGGCGGCGGTGAGCTTCTTGGCATAGGGCACGTGCAGGAACTCGTTGGGCCCGTGTGCGTTGCTCTTGGGCCCGAGCACGCCACAGACCATCATCTGCGCCTTCGGGAAGCCGGCACTGAGCATGTTCATCAGGGGAATGGTTCCGCCCTGTCCGATGTAGCCGCAAGATGCACCGAAGTGCGCCTGAGAGGCGGCGTCGAGCGCCCGCGCGAACCACGGGGCGGTTTCCGGCGCGTTCCATCCGGTCGCCGCGCCGCCGGCCTGGAAGGTCACCTTCGCCTGATAGGGTGCGTTGTCCTCCAGCAGGCTCTTGAGTTCGGCCACCGCTTGCGCGGCATCGACCAGCGGCGGCAACCGCAGCGACAGCTGGAAGGCGGTGTATGGGCGTAGCACGTTGCCGGCATCGGCCAGCGCCGGAAAGCCTTCGGCGCCGGTGACGCTCAGGGTCGGCTTCCAGGTCCGGCTGATCAATGCATCGACCGGATCGGTGGTCACCGGCAGCGCGAACCGGCTGGAGCCGTCGCAGTCGAAATGCACCCACGGATAGCGCTTGTAGACCTCGTCGCCCAGGATGTCTGCAGTAGCCCGGGCCTGCGCCAGCCGCTCTGCCGGCACCTCGCAGTGGAAGCTGCGCGGCAGCAGCGTGCCGGTCTTGCTGTCTTCCAGGCGGTCGAGCACCTGGCGCATGATGCGAAAGCTCGAAGGCACCAGGCCGGAGGCGTCGCCCGAGTGCACGCCCTCGGTGAGGATCTCCACCTTGAGCGTGCCGGCGGCCAGGCCGCGCAGCGACGTCGTGAGCCACAGCTGGTCGTAGTTGCCCGCACCCGAGTCGAGGCAGATCACCAGGCCGACATCGCCCAGCCGCTCGCGCAGGGCATCCACGTAGGGCAGCAGGTCAGGCGAGCCGGACTCCTCGCAGGTCTCGATCAGGCCGACGATGCGCGGATGCGCCTGGCCCTGGGCCTTGAGCGCGCGGATCGCCGCCAGGCTGGCATACACGGCGTAGCCGTCGTCGGCGCCTCCTCGGCCGTAGAGCAGGCCGTTCTCGTACTTGGGCGTCCACGGGCCGAGGTCGTTGCGCCAGCCCGAGAATTCGGGCTGCTTGTCCAGGTGGCCGTACATCAGGACCGTCTCGCGCATGTCGGTGCCATGGGCCGGCAATTCGAAGAACAGCACCGGGGTGCGGCCTTCGATGCGCACGATCTCCAGCCGCAGGCCGTCGACCTTCTGTTCCTCCACCCATTGCGCGGCATTGCGCAGCACGGTTTCCAGGTAGCCGTGGGCGGCCCAGTCCTTGTCGAAGCCGGGCGACTTGGCCGGGATCTCGATGTATGCGGTCAGTTGCCGCAGGATGTCGTCGTCCCACTGGCGGCTGACATCGGCGAGGGCGCGGCCGGCATCGAGCAGGCCAGCCGGCATTTCGCGGTGCAAGGGTGCGTTCATGGCGAACCTTCTGTTCAGGCGAAAGAAACGGGGGGAAATGCATTTTGCGCCCGTCGCGGCCTGCGCGTAGAGTGCGCTGCTTCAAAAGCCACTGCAAAGATGCGCACATGAAGCACCGCATTGCAAGAGCGATGGGGCGGCCCGCCCGACGCCGGACGAAGGAGCTTTCGCCATGAAGCGCGCGGATGTACGCGTGGGGGTCGGAGGCTGGACCTACGAGCCCTGGCGCGACAACTTCTACCCCAAGGGCCTGCCGCACGCCCGCGAGCTGGCCTATGCCAGCCGCCACCTGACGGCCATCGAGATCAACGGCACCTACTACAGCGGCTTCAAACCCGAACACTTCCGAAAGTGGGCCGCCGAGACGCCCGATGGCTTCGTGTTCTCGCTCAAGGCGACGCGCTTTGCCACCAATCGCAAGCAACTGGCGACGGCCGGCGAATCCATACGCCGCTTCATCGACAGCGGCCCGACGGAGATGGGCGCGCGCCTGGGGCCGATCGTGTGGCAGTTCATGCCGACCAAGCAGTTCGACGCCGAGGATTTCGAGGCCTTCCTGGCCCTGCTGCCCGCCAAGGAAGGCAGCCACGTGCTGCGTCATGTGATGGACGTGCGCCATCCGACCTTCATCTCGCCGGACTACCAGGCGCTGGCGGACAAGTACGGTGTCTCGACGGTCTTCACCGATTCGGACAAGTACCCGTCATTCGACGAGCCGCAGGGGCCGGTGGCGTATGCGCGCCTGATGCGCAGCGATGCCGCCTACGTCAACGGCTACGCGCCCAAGGCGCTGGACGAATGGGCCGAACGCGCCAGGAAATGGGCGGCCGGGCGCGAGACGTTCGTGTACTTCATCAACGGCGCAAAAGAAAAGGCACCGGCCGCGGCCGGTGCCTTGCTCGATCGGTTGGGCTGGAAGCCGCCGTCCGATTGACGAACCGTGGGCCAGCCGCCATGCGGCCGGCCCGCCCGCTCAGGCTGCGGCCTGGAGCGCTGGCTTGGCGGGTTTGTCTTCCGACTTGTCGGCGCTGGCGGACCTTTCGCCAACGCTGATTTCGCCGGACAACTGGCCGCCTTCCTCGATGACGACCTTGCCGTAGCGGATCTTGCCGCTGACCTTGCCGGTGGCGTGGATGACCAGCTTCTCGCGCACGGTCAGGTTGCCGTCGAACACGCCGCGGATCTCGGCGATGTCGATGCCGGCCGAGCCCTTGAAGGCACCCGTCTCGGCAATCTGCATGACGCGCGAATCCATTGTTGCTTCGACCAGGCCTTCGACCACGAGCGTGTCGCAATCGGTGATCTCGACGCCCTTGAGCTTGATGTTGGGACCCACCGTGAGCTTGGCGCCGCCTTCCTTGGCAACGGCACCCGCAGCGGTTGCCGCGTTGCTGACCGACGGCGGCACGGAGCTGGCCGCGCCTGCGGCGCTGCTGCCGACGGGCGTACCGGACAGATTGGTGCCAGAACCCATCAGCGGTGCGGGACGGGAAGTGAGCGGCTCGGGCTCGCGATCACGACGGCCGAAGAAGGGGGACTGAGATGCCACTGGGTTAACTCCTGCAGAAAAGGCCATCCTAGAAGCGCACACGCTCGCCGCGTGACTTCATTGCGAAAGAGGCGTAACAAAATGGAGCAGCGAATCACTCTTCGCAAACTTTTCACTACTTCGGTAACAAATTAGTCGGCGGAATCAGATTCGTGCCACTTCACACGGCCCTGGCTGAGGTCCTGCAGCCGCTGCATCAGCGCCGAGGCGATGGCGGCGTCGACCTCGAAGCGCAGGTGGACGTCGGCCTGGTGGCGCACGTCCTGCAAGTCGGCGCCGCACGCGGCAAGTTCGCGGCGCGCCGCGCCTTCGAGTGCATAGGGCAGCGCACATTCGAGGATGCTGCGCGGCACGCGTTGGATCACCGGCGCGTCGGCCAATGCGCGCGACACCGCTTCGGTATAAGCGCGCACCAGTCCGCCGGCGCCGAGCTTGACGCCGCCGAAGTAGCGCACCACGGTGGCGAGTACACCGTCGAGTTCACGATGGCGCAACACGTCGAGCATGGGCCGCCCGGCGGTGCCGCCGGGCTCGCCGTCGTCATTGGCCGCCGACTGCCCGCCGGCCATGAGCGCCCAGCACACATGGCCCGCTGCCGGGTGCTCGGCGCGCAGGCCGTCGACCACCTGGCGTGCGGCGGCCCGGTCCGTGACCGGCTGGACGCAGCCGATGAAGCGGCTCTTCTTGACCAGCAGTTCGCTGTGGGCGGCGGCGGTCAGGGTGAAGGCCATGCCAGGCGCGGGCGCGCTTGCCGACGCACGCGCTCAGGCGCTGCGCTCGATGCGGAACACGGCCGTGCCGGCGCGCGCATTGGGCAGCCAGCGCACCTCGCGTTCGTTCTGCAGGCCGAATGCTTCGAGCACGCGCAGCTTGTTCTTGTGCGCAAGCGCCTCGAAGTCCTTGAACGTACCGACCCGGATGTTCGGCGTGTCGTACCACTCGTAGGGCAGGCGGCGGGTCACGGGCATGCGCCCGCGGGCGATGCTCAGGCGATTGGGCCAGTGGGCGAAGTTCGGAAAGGCAATGATGCCCACGCGTCCGACCCGCACCGTCTCGCGCAGCATGACCTCCGCATTGCGCAGGTGCTGCAGCGTGTCGATCTGCAGGACGATGTCGAACGAGGCGTCCTGGAACAGCGCCAGCCCTTCCTCGAGGTTGAGCTGGATGACGTCCACGCCGCGGCGCACGCATTTCAGCACGTTGCCGTCGGCGATCTCCACGCCGTAGCCGGTGCAGCCGCGCTCGCGCTGCAGCAGGTCGAGCAAGGCGCCGTCGCCGCAACCGAGGTCGAGCACGCGCGAGCCGCGCGGCACCATCTGCGCGATGCGGCGCTGGGTCGTCTCGTCGCTCACGGCGCGGCCTCCTGCGCGATGCCCTCGAAGTACGCGCGCACGACGCCGAGGTAGCGCACGTCGTCGAGCAGGAAAGCGTCGTGCCCGTGCGGCGCGTCGATCTCCGCGTAGCTCACGCGGCGGCGGTTGTCGAGCAGGGCGTGCACGATCTCGCGGCTGCGTTGGGGCGCGAATCGCCAGTCGGTGGAGAAGCTCACGATGAGGAAGGCTGCTTGCGCGGCGGCAAGCGCCGCGGAAAGGTTGCCGCCGTAGGCCAGCGCCGGGTCGAAGTAGTCGAGCGCACGGGTGATGAGCAGGTACGTGTTGGCATCGAAGTACTCGCTGAACTTGTCGCCCTGGTGGCGCAGGTAGCTCTCGATCTGGAATTCCACGTCCTGCGTGGAATAGCGGTACGACGCGCCTTCGGCGGTGGCGTGCCTGAGCTCGCGGCCGAACTTCTCGTTCATCACGTCGTCGCTGAGATACGTGATGTGTCCGATCATGCGGGCGATGCGCAAACCACGCTTGGGCAGCACGCCATGCGCATAGAAATGCCCGCCGTGGAAGTCGGGATCGGTCACGATCGCCCGCCGCGCGACCTCGTTGAAGGCGATGTTCTCGGCCGTGAGGTTGGGCGCGCTGGCCACCACGACCGCATGCCTGACGCGCCGCGGGTACTGCAACGTCCATGAAAGCGCCTGCATGCCGCCGAGGCTGCCGCCCATGACGGCGGCCAGGGTGTCGATGCCGAGGGCATCGAGCAGGCGCGCCTGTGCGTCGACCCAGTCCTCGACGGTAACGACCGGGAAATCGGCTCCCCAGACGCGGCCTGTTTCCGGATTGACGTGCATCGGCCCCGAGGAGCCGAAGCAGGAGCCGAGGTTGTTGACGCCGATCACGAAGAAGCGGTCGGTATCGACTGGCTTGCCGGGGCCGATCATGTTGTCCCACCAACCCTCGGACTTCGGCTGGCCCGCATACACGCCGGCGACGTGGTGCGACGCATTGAGCGCGTGGCACACCAGCACGGCGTTGCTGCGGTTGGCGTTCAGCGTGCCGTAGGTTTCGTACGTGAGCGAGTAGCCGGCCAGCCGGGCGCCGCTGCGCAGCGGCAACGGCTCGCCGAACGACATCGTCTGGGGCGTGACTTCGAAGGACATCGACAATAAAAAACCCGGCCTCGCCAAAAACGAGCCGGGTAGGCATCCGTCTTTAGCAGTATTTATCAAGCGCCCGCAAGCTGGAGCAAATCGGCGCGGCGTCAGTATAGCGAGGCTCCCCGGCCGGCGGGCTTGCCCACCCCATGCCGCGAGGCGGCGGAGCCGGCTGCCGATGCCCACGCAAGCGGTCGGACGCGCCCGGACGTTGGGTCGAAGCGACAGACTCGTTTCGACCCGTTAGGCACCTCGGCAACGGCGAATCGGGAGATACCGCTGTGGCCCATGTAGGCCATTGATATACGGCGCCGCATGAGTGCGTACACACTTCGATTTTTTTCTTGCCTATTGCGTTAGAGATATCAATTTCCTACTTGCTTTTTCGAGAGATCACACATAATGCGCGAAGCCTTTCCAAGGCCTTTCATAGGTGGATGGGATGGCAAGTAGGTGATCGGGCAGTTTCGCGAGACTTTTCAGCTTGATTTTGCGAGTCAAGCTCACGGGACTCCATCGCTGGTTTTGTTATTTTTGAGGAGTCCCTTGATGGGCAATAAACTGTACGTCGGCAACCTGCCGTATTCCGTGCGTGACGGTGATCTGGAGCAGGCCTTCGGCCAGTTCGGTTCGGTCACCAGCGCCAAGGTCATGATGGAGCGCGAAACCGGCCGCTCCAAGGGCTTCGGCTTCGTGGAAATGGGCAGCGACGCGGAAGCGCAAGCAGCCATCAACGGCATGAACGGCCAGCCCCTGGGCGGCCGCAGCGTCGTGGTCAATGAAGCGCGCCCGATGGAGCCGCGTCCCCCCCGCAGCGGTGGCGGCGGCTACGGCGGTGGCGGTGGTGGCTATGGTGGTGGTGGCGGCGGCTACGGCGGCGGCGGCGGTGGCCGCAGCGGTGGTGGCGGCGGCTACGGCGGCGGCGGTGGTGGTGGCTACGGTGGCGGCGGCGGTGGTCGCGGCGACGGCGGCTTCCGCAGCCCGTACGGCACCGGCCCGCGCAGCGGCGGCGGTGGCGGCGGCCGGGGCTTCGGCAGCAGCAGCTACTGATCCACGCCGGGGCACGAAGGTGCCCCGAGCAAATGGACAAGAAAGGGCTCCGATCGGAGCCCTTTTGCTTTTTCGCCCCTCAGGCTTCGGAGCGGCGGCGCTTGCGGCCCCGGCCCTGAACGGCCCGGTCGAACAGCGCGTTGGGCACCAGGCGCAGCAGCTTCGCCACGACGCCCATCTGCCACGGGATCACCCGGTAGCTGCTGCCTTCCTCGATCGCGCGGCGAGCGCGTCCGGCGAAGTCGTCCGGCTGCATCAGGAACGGCATGCCGTAGCGGTTGCCTTCGGTCAGCGGCGTGGCCACGTAGCCCGGGCAGATCGTCACCACGCGCACACCGGTGCCGTGCAGTTCGGTGCGCAGGCTCTCGCAATAGCTGATCACGCCGGCCTTGCTGCCGCAGTAGGCGCCATGGCCCGGCAGGCCGCGGATTCCGGCCACGCTGGCGATGCCGACCAGGCGGCCGCTGCCGCGCGCACGCATGGCCGCAACGAAAGGATGAAACGTTGCCGCCATGCCAAGATTGTTGATGGCGAAGGTCTGCGCCATCACGTCCAGGTCGTCCCGCTCGGCGGTGTCCATGCCGATGCTGATGCCGGCATTGGCGATGACCACGTCGGGAAGGCCCTGGCGTTCGATGCAGGCCCGGCCCGCGCCGATGATGCTGTCGGGCTGCGCCACGTCAGCCCCATAGACCTGGACCTGTTCCGCGGCGATCGACTGCGACTGAGCCCATGCCTGCACTTCATCGACGCGGCGCGCCGACAGCGCAAGCCGCCAGCCGGACCGCGCATACTGCGCGGCCAGCGCCTGCCCGATGCCGCTGGAAGCGCCGGTGATGAAGACCAGCGGACCCTTGCCGTCGCTCATCGGCCCTTGGCGGCTGCCGGCGGCTGGATGACGCCGCGCACGCGCCCCTTGAGGTTCGCCACGCCGGTGATCTTGTCGTAGTCCATGGCGTCGGCCGTGAAGGTGTCGCTGCCGCGCGTCAATGTCACGGGCTTGTTGGACATCACGCGCTCCTGGTCGACGAAGGCCCAGAGGAATTCCCCGCGAAACTCGAGCCGCGGAAGCACGGTGCCGTCGGTGTCGCGTGCTTCGTCGCGCACCACCACGGCATCGCCGAACAACTGGACCTCGCTGGCGTCTGCGTTGGACAGTCCCCGCTTGGCCGTGGCGTGGGTGACCAGCCCGGCCGGCGAGATGCTGCGCAGCTGCACCTGGTCGACTTCCATCGTGTCGGTGTCGGGATAGTGGCGCCCTTCGGTGCCGCGCAGTTCGCTGCGCAGGTCGCCGTTGGGCAGGAAGCGTTTGACCACGAAGCCCTGCATGAAGTAGTCGGGCTCGTGGGTCGGCGCTGCCGGCGTGGTGGGCGACGAGAGCTTGGGCGCGATGCGCACGAGCCAGTAGGAGCTCAGGGCGAGTGCGGCGGCGAGCACGATCGGCAGGTAGATCGTCAATCGATCCAGCCCGACGGTCAGCCAGCGTGGCAGCGCCATCAAGGCTGCGGCCCCCGCGCCGCGTCCAGCATGCGACGGTAGTGCCCACCGGCGGTGAGCAGCAGGTCGCAGAACTCGCGCGCCGCGCCTTCGCCGCCGCGTGCCCGCGTCACGTGGTGTGCCACGGAGCGCACTTCCACGTGTGCGTTGGGCGGCGCGACGGCCAGCGCGGCCCGGCAGAGCACGGGCAGATCCGGCCAGTCGTCGCCGATGGCCGCCGCCTGGGTCCAATCCAGGCCGAGGGCGTCCAGCATGGCTTGTGCGGCTGGCAGCTTGTCCTCGGTGCCGTAGCGCACGTGCTGCACGCCCAGCGCTTCCAGGCGCAGGCGCAGCGGCTTGGAGTCGCGGCCGGTGACGACGGCCGGGACGATGCCGGCGCGCTGCAGCAGCTTCAGTCCCAGGCCGTCGAGGATGGAGAAGCGCTTGAGCGTCTCGCCCGCCTCGGTGAAGTAGACGCCGCCGTCGGTGAGCACACCGTCGACGTCGAAGAAGGCCACGCGCACGTCCTGCGCCGCGAGCAAGGCTTCGGTCGGGAACGGTTGCGACGCCGCGGGGGACGCCGCGCTCACGAGGCAGCCTCCGTGGGAGCGGACGGGCGAACGCGCATCAGATCACCTTCGCACGCATGAGGTCGTGCGTGTTCAGGGCGCCGACGACGCGGCCATCGGCATCGATGACGAAAAGGCGGGTGATGCCGTGCTGTTCCATCAGTTCGGCCGCTTCCACCGCGAGGGCCTCGACGCGGATGGTGCGCGGGCCGCGATGCATCACCTCGTCTGCGCGCGCGCTGCGCAGGTCGACGCCGCCCTCGACCAGCCGGCGCAGGTCGCCGTCGGTGAAGATGCCGCTGGGCCGGCCATCGGGCTCGACCACCACGGCGGCACCGAAGCCGCCAACGCTCATGGCGCGCATGAGTTCGCTCACCGTGGCCTGCGGCGTGGCGCGCGGCACCTGATCGGCGCTGCGCATGACGTCGCTGACGTGCGTCAGCAGCTTGCGCCCGAGCGCCCCTCCGGGATGCGAGCGGGCGAAGTCCTCGGCGCCGAAGCCGCGGGCGTCGAGCAAGGCCACCGCCAGGGCGTCGCCAAGCGCCATCTGTGCCGTGGTACTGGCGGTTGGCGCGAGGTTGAGCGGACAGGCTTCCTTCTCGACGCCGGCGTCGAGCACGACGTCGGCATGGTTGGCCAGCGTGGAGTCGAGCCGGCCGGTCATGGCGATGAGCGGGACGCCCTGGCGCTTGACGACCGGCAGGATGGTGGTGAGTTCCTCGACCTCGCCGCTGTTGGAGATGGCCAGCACCAGGTCGACCGCCTTGATCATTCCCAGGTCGCCATGGCTGGCTTCGGCCGGATGGACGAACATGGCCGGCGTGCCGGTGGAAGCGAGCGTGGCGGCAATCTTGCGGCCCACGTGGCCACTCTTGCCCATGCCCATCACGACCACGCGGCCGCGAACCGCGAGGATGCGGCGCACCGCCTCGACGAAATTGCCGCCGACGCGCTGCTTCAGGCCGAGCACGGCCTGCGCCTCGATGTCGAAGGTGGCGCGCGCCCGCGCCAGCATCGCGTCGGGGTCGAAGGCGGCAGCGGTGTCGGGCGTCGGGGTGCTCATCGACCGGATTCTAGGCGCCCGGGCCGCGCCGGGCGTGCGGCTCGGGCACTTGGAAACCGCTTGCCGGCCGCGTGTGGCCGCCGGCAGGTCGCCGCCTCGAATAGGATCAGGCGATGTCTTCGTTCGAGCTCACGCTGCTCTATCTGCTCGCCGCGGTCAGCGGCGTGGTGGTTTGCCGCTCGATGAAGCTGCCGCCGATGCTCGGCTACCTGGTGGCCGGCGTCGTCATCGGTCCGCACGCGCTGGCACTTGCGCACGACTCCGAAGGAATCCGCCACCTGGGCGAGTTCGGCGTGGTGTTCCTGATGTTCGTCATCGGCCTCGAGTTCAACCTGCCCAAGCTGCGCGCGATGCGCCGCCACGTTTTCGGGCTGGGTTTGCTGCAGGTGGTGCTGACGATGGTCCTTGCCACCGGCGGTGCGCTGCTGCTGGCACGCCTGCTGCCGCCGCAGTGGCGCTTTTCCTGGCAGACAGCGCTCGCCCTGTCCGGCGCGCTGGCCATGAGCAGCACCGCGATCGTGGTCAAGCTGATGGCCGAGCGGCTCGAGCTCGACAGCGAGCACGGCAAGCGCGTCATGGGCGTGCTGCTGTTCCAGGACCTGGCGGTGGTGCCCCTGCTGGTGGTGGTCCCGGCGCTGGGCACGCCGCCGGACCTGCTGCTGACGGCGCTGCTGGTGGCCATGCTCAAGGCCGGCGCGCTGGTGGCGGTGCTGCTCTTCGGCGGCCCGCGCATCATGCGGTGGTGGCTCACCCTGGTGGCCCGGCGGCGCAGCGAGGAGCTGTTCATGCTCAACCTGCTGCTGATCACCCTCGGGCTGAGCTGGCTGACCGAGCGGGCCGGCCTGAGCCTGGCGCTGGGCGCCTTCATCGCCGGCATGCTGGTGTCCGAGACGGAGTTCAAGCTCCAGGTGGAAACCGACATCCGGCCCTTCCACGACCTGCTGCTGGGCCTGTTCTTCATCACCATCGGCATGGCGCTCGACTGGCACGTGGTGGTCGAGCGCTGGCGCCTGGTGGCCGTCCTGCTGGTCCTGCCGCTGGCTTTCAAGCTGGGCCTGGTGCTGGTACTGGCGCGCGTGCTGGGGGCGACCACCGGCGTGTCGCTGCGCGCCGCGCTGTACCTGGCGCAGGCGGGCGAGTTCGGCTTCGTGCTGCTGACGCTGGCCAGCCAACGCGAACTCATCCCCGACTGGCTGATCAACCCCGTGCTCGCGTCGATGGTGACCTCGATGCTGGCCACGCCGTTCATCATCCTCTACAGCGAGGCGATCGTACGCAAGCTGGTGGCCAGCGACTGGCTGCAGCAGTCGCTGCAGATGACGTCCATCGCCCGCAAGACCATCAACACGACCCGCCACGTGATCATCTGCGGCTACGGGCGCTGCGGGCAGAACCTGGCGCGCATCCTGGAGCGCGAAGGCATTCCCTACGTGGCGCTCGATCTCGATCCCGACAGGGTGCGACAGGCGTCGGCCGCCGGCGACTCGGTGGTGTTCGGCGATGCGGCCAGACTGCAAGCGCTGATGGCAGCCGGCCTGGCACGCGCCAGCGCCGTGGTGGTCACCTACCTCGACGTTCCCGGTGCGTTGAAGGTGCTGGCCAACAGCCGCGCACATGCGCCGCAGGTGCCGGTCATCGTTCGAACCCAGGACGACCACGACCTGGAACGCTTGCAGGCCGCGGGTGCCGCAGAGGTGGTGCCGGAGGCGATCGAAGGCTCGCTCATGCTGGCCAGCCATGCGTTGGCGCTGGTCGGCGTGCCCTTGCGGCGGGTGATCCGGGTGGTGCAGGACCAGCGCGATGCGCGCTACCAGCTGCTGCGCGGCTACTTCCACGGCGCCGACGACGACCATCCCGACGAGGTCGAACAGGAGCGCTTCGACAGCATCACACTCGAGCCGGGCGCACGCGCCGTGGGGCAGGACATCGACAGCCTGGGGCTGGAATCGCTCGGGGTGCGGGTGGTGAGTCTTCGCACGCGCAACGGCCGGCGCAGCGAGGCCACCGGCCAGGCGCACCTGGCGGCCGGCGACATGCTGGTGCTCTCGGGCAAGGCAGCGCCCCTGGCCGAGGCGATGGAGCGGCTGGCGCGGCGAGCCTAGTCGCCGCGGGCCGCTAGCTTGCCCACTGCGGGTTGCGCTTTTCTTCCTCCAGCCGCTGCTGGTCGCGCACGGCCTGGCATTGGGGATGGCTTCTTTGCGACGCCTGGGCGCATTGGTCGGCCAGGCAGCGCGCCTTGGCGATGAAGTTGCGGCCGGCGCAGGCTTCCTGCGGCGACGGCGGGGGCGGAGGCGGGGGCGCCACCTCAGGCGGCGGGGCGGCGGCCACTGCCGGAGGCGGCGGCGGAGGTGCGCGCTTGCGCGCGACCGGCTTGCGCACCGGTTTCGCCGGTGCCGGCTGCTCGGCCACCGCCGGCGGCTCGGCCGCCACTGTGGCCGGCACGGCGTCCACGGTCGCGGCGGCGTGGGTTGATTCCGTCGGCGGCGCCTTCGCTGCCGGTGCGGCGGCATTCACCGATGGGGCTGCGGGCGGCGGGGTGGCTGGCGCAGCAGAAGCTGCGGCGCTGGCCAATCCCGCCGACGGAGCGCGATGCCCGATGGCCAGCCATGCCACGGAGGCCACGGCGATGATCACGCCCGCCAGCGCCGGCAGCAGGAGCCGGGCACGGGGCGCGTCGGCGTCGATGGCGCCTGGTGCACCGGGAAACTCCGGAAGATCGTTCGAAGCCCACGGCGGCAGGGATGGCGGCGCCGCGGCGGCGGAAACGCCGGTCGCCAATGCCATGGCCGGGTCGGCGCCCAGCCCGGCCGGCGCTTCGCTCGGCCAGGATTGGGCGATCTTGCGCCCGCACCCCTTGCAGAACTTGGCCGCGTTGCGGTTCTCGGCCCGGCAATGCTCGCACAGCAGCGCCATGGTGTGTCGATCCGGGTGCGCTGCGCCAGCGCGCCTCAGGTCACCGCGACGCGCTTGGGCTTGTTGACCATGCGCTTTGCAATGACGGCGCCCAGCGCCATGGCCACTTCCAGTGCCAGCGCCGGCTGGCGGTTGACCATCTCGGAGAAGCGGATCGGCGTCAGCCGCCAGAGACGGCTGGCGCCGGTGGCGATCACGTTGGCCGAACGCGGCAGGTGCGAGAAGAAGGCACCTTCGCCCACCACCGACCCGGCGTTGAGGATGGCCAGCTGCATCTTTCCGCTCGAGCTGATCACGTGCACGCTGAGTGCGCCGCTTTCGATGAAGTAGAGGGAGCGGTCCTGCGAGCCCTGGTCGATCAGGATCTGGCCCGGCGGCAGGTCAAGGGGCTGCAGGTAGGTCGCCAGCATTTCCCATTGCTGGGCATTCAGCGACGGCGCGAACGCGTCGTAGCTGGTGTTCTGCGAAATAGCGCGACAAAGTTCCTGGATGGGCACGGACATGGGCGTAGCGCTCCGTGAATGGAGGCGCCGCCAGTATCAGCGATATTCCCGCTGTTGTGTACAAAATGTAATTAACGTAACTACTACGTGCTATTTGCCGATGCAGAAGCGGGAGAAGATCACGCCAAGCAGGTCGTCGGCGCCGAACTCGCCTGTGATTTCATTCAGCGCGTTCTGGGACAGGCGCAATTCCTCCGCCAGAAGCTCGAGCATGGGCGAGGGCGCATCCAGCTGGGACGACGCCGACGCCAGATGATCGCCCACGCGCGCCAGCGCTTGCACGTGCCGCGCGCGAGACAGGTACACCCCTTCGGGCACGGCTTGCCATCCGGCCACCGCGAGCAGCCGCTGCCGCAGGTCTTCCAGGCCTTCGCCTGAGCGGGCCGACAGGGCGATGCCCTCGGCCGGCTGCGGCGCCAGTTCGCCGACGGCGTCGCGCTTGTTCCAGACATTGAGCACCGGCACGCTGGCGAGCAGCGCCTGGCGGATCCGCCGCAGCAGCGCGGCGTCCGCGTCGGCATAGCCCGGCTCGCCGGCCCGGGTGAGGTCGTGCAGGAACACGATGGCATCTGCGCCTTCGATCTGGCCCCAGGCGCGCGCGATGCCGATGCGCTCGACCTCGTCGCTGCTGTCGCGCAACCCGGCCGTGTCGGCCACATGCACCGGCACCCCCTGGATCTGGATGGTCTGCGCGACCACGTCGCGCGTTGTGCCGGGCACGTTGCTGACGATCGCCAGTTCGGCGCCGGCCAGCGCGTTGAGCAGCGAGCTCTTGCCGGCGTTGGGTTGGCCGGCAATGACGACCTTGATGCCCTCTCGCAGCAACGCCCCCTGGCGTGCGCGTGCCTGCACCGCTGCCAGCCGCGCGCGTAGCGCCGCCAACTGGCCCGCCGCGTCCGCCTGGCGCAGGAAGTCGATTTCTTCCTCGGGAAAGTCCAGCGTCGCCTCGACCAGCATGCGCAGGTGGATCAGCGCGTCGCGCAGGCCGTGGATCTCGCGCGAAAACTCGCCCGACAACGAGCGGCTGGCACTTCGCGCGGCCGCCTCGGTGCTGGCGTCGATCAGGTCGGCGATGGCCTCGGCCTGGGCCAGGTCGAGCTTGCCATTGAGGAACGCGCGCTGGCTGAATTCGCCCGGCTGCGCCACCCTCAGGTTGGCCGCGCGCGGCTGGCCGGTGGCGTCGTCCGATTCGGCGGCCGCCTCCAGGCAACGCGCCAGCAGCAGCTGCAGCAGGACGGGGCCGCCGTGCGCCTGCAGCTCCAGCACGTCTTCGCCGGTGAACGAATGGGGCGCCGGGAAGTAGATGGCCAGGCCGCGGTCCAGCGGCTGCCCGCTCGCGTCGAGGAAGGGCAGGTACGTGGCCTCGCGCGGGCGCAGCGCCCGTCCGCACAGGGCCCGGACCAGCGGACCCAGGTTCGCGCCGGACACCCGCACGATGCCCACCGCGCCACGACCCGGCGCAGTGGCGAGGGCAACGATGGGATCCGCATGGCGAGCCAGCATGGGGCGATTCTTTCAGCAAAAAGGGCCGCTTTCGCGGCCCCGGACGTCCAGACTGTGCGACGTGCTACTTCTTCTTGACGGCGACGGCCGTCTTGGCCGCGGCGGCGGTCTTGCGGTCCGGGATCACGCCCAGCCGCTTGTTGATGACCCACTGCTGGGCGATCGACAGGATGTTGTTGGTGATCCAGTAGAGCACCAGGCCGGCCGGGAAGAAGATGAACATGACCGAGAAGGCCAGCGGCATGATCCACATCAGGCGAGCCTGCATCGGGTCCGGCGGGGTCGGGTTCAGCCAGGTCTGGACCAGCGAGCTGGCCGTCATGATCACCGGCAGGATGAACCACGGGTCGGGTGCGGACAGGTCGTGGATCCAGCCGATCCAGGGCGCGTGGCGCATCTCGACCGACGACAGCAGCACCCAGTACAGCGCGATGAACACCGGGATCTGGATCACGATCGGCAGGCAGCCGCCCATCGGGTTGACCTTTTCCTCGCGGTAGATGCGCATCATCTCCTGCTGCATCTCCTGCGGCTTGTCCTTGAGGCGCTCGCGCATTTCCATGATGCGCGGATTGATGGCCTTCATCTTGGCCATGCTGCCGTAGGCCTTGGCATTGAGCCAGTAGAAGGCGGCCTTGAGCAGCACCACCAGGGCAACGATCGACCAGCCCCAGTTGCCCAGCAGCGTGTGCAGCTTGTTCAGCAGCCAGTACAGCGGCTTGGAGATGATGGCGAAGACGCCGTAGTCCTTGACCAGCTCGAGCCCCGGAGCCAGCGCCTCGAGCTTCTTTTCCTCTTCGGGGCCGGCGAACAGGTTGCTGTCGAGCGTGCGGGTGGCGCCGGGCGCCAGTTGCGGCAGGTTCATGACCACCGCGGCCGAGAACTGGTTGTTGCCCAGGTCGCGCACGCGGAATTCGCGGCGCAGCTTCTCGTTGCCCGGCAGGTTGAGCAGCCAGGCGGAGGCGAAGTAATGCTGCACCATTGCCACCCAGCCGTCGTTGGCCGGCGGCGGCACCTCGCCCTTGCCCTTGGCGATGTCGGCGAAGGCCACCTTGTGGAACTTCTTCTCTTCCGTGTAGAAGGCCGGGCCGGTGAAGGTGTTGGCGCCGAACATGGTGGTGCCCGGCACGGTGCCGTGGCGCACCAACTGCATGTAGACCTGCACGTCGCGCGGCTGGTCGCTCACGTTGACCACCTGGTGCTTGACGTGAATGACGTAGTCGCCACGCTTGAAGACGTAGGTCTTGACGTACTTGATGCCGCCTTCGGGCTGCGACTCGAACGACACCTCCAGCGTGTCCTGCCCATCGGCGAGCACGCGCGCGCCGGGCTGGACGGTCATCGGCGCCAGGTGGGTCGGGAAGCGCGGGCCGCCTTCGGTCGGGTTCAGCAGGCCGGTCTGGGCGACGTAGCGCACCGCCGGCGAGCCGTCCTCCATCAGCACCACGGGCTTGACCTCATTGAGCGGGACCGGACGGCCGATGAGCTTCTTGAACCACTCCACCAAGCCGTGGTTGTTCGTCTCGTCCATGAACTGGCTCAGCTCGAGCCGCGACAGCGTGCCGCCCTGGCTGTCGATCACCGCCCGGAACACGTCGGTCTTGACTTCGACCTGCGTGCCGGCGGGCGCGGCCGCGGCCGCCTGCACCGGCACGGTGCCGCCGGCGCTGCTCGCCGCAGCCGGTGCCGGAACGCCATCCGCGCCATGGCCGGCCGCATTGCCGGCCGGGGCGACGGGTTGCTTGCCGGCGGCGTCGTGCGCCTTCTGCGAGGCCGTGGGCAGGAAGGTCGGCACGCGGCCGTTGTAGACCTGCCATTGGTCCCACAGCAATATCAGCGAGAACCCAAAGATCACCAACAGGATGGTTCGGCGGATGTCGTTCATGGAGGGGACTTCTTGTCGTACGGGAGAAGAGAGGAAAACAGCGCCGGACGCGCACCGGCGCCGGCGCTGCCGCCGGCGGAGGGGACGGGATCGTGCCCGCCCTCGCACCACGGCTGGCAACGTGCCAGGCGGCGCAGCGTCAGGTAGCTGCCGCGCGCCGCGCCGTGGCACTGCAACGCGTCGATGGCATAGACGGAACAGGTCGGCTCGAAGCGGCAGGCCGAACCCAGCCACGGGCTGAGCAGCAGCCGATAGCCGCGCACCAGCCACACCAGCAGGCGCGCCACCGGCCCGCTGGCGCGAGCACTGGCGGGGACCGCCGGGCCGGCGCTCATGCCGAGCCTTCCGGACGGGCCACGGCAGGTGCCGGCGCCGCCACGCGCTCGAAAAGCCGCAGCAGTTCAGCGCGCACGGCCGCCTTCAGCGGACCCGAGGCGGCACTTGGAAAGGCGGTGCGGTCGAAACCGGCGCGCAGGCGCACGATGTACGCGGCGTTCGGCGCGGCGGCTTCGAAGCTGGCGCTCACTTGATAGATCTGGCGCTTGATGGCGTTGCGCGTGACGGCGCGGCGCGCCCAGCGCTTGGGCACCATTGCGCCGAGCCACGGGCCCGCGCCGTCGAACAGCGGGGGCTCGCGCCGCCCGGGCGCTTCATCCGCGGATGGCGCAGACGACAGCGCGCCGGCCGCCTCGGCGGTCCGGCGATGCAACGCGAAATGGGGGGTGCGCGCCACCGTGGTCCCGGCTAGAACGGCCTGGAACTGCGCACGTGTCTTCAACCGCATCATGAGGCTGGACACGGCAGGTCGGCCATCGTCGAAGCCGGCGCCAGCCAGTCTCGAGGCGTGGGTCTGGGCGTGAACCCGACGCTGGCCGTCAGACGGCCAGGCGCTTGCGGCCCTTGGCGCGGCGGGCGTTGATGACGGCGCGGCCGCCACGGGTCTTCATGCGGACCAGAAAGCCGTGGGTGCGGGCGCGACGGGTCTTGGAAGCTTGGTAAGTACGTTTCATGATTGAAAATTTCCTGATGGTCTTGGCGTGGTGGCCAGACGCCCCGCCAACGGCTTAACTCGAAGCGCCCATCGGGCCGTGCCCGGCCCATGATGGCTGGGCCCTGGGCGTGAGCGGACTCTGGCCTGCCGCAGCGCTTCTCTTTTCTTTGCTCCCCCGCCTCCGCAAGTAGCTCGGCTCGCACCGCACCTGGAAATGAAGCGCACTGAGGGAAACCCGCGATTATCGCAAACATTTGCGACAAGCACAATTCGAGGCCCGTATCGGGCTGCCCACAGATAGCCCTGCCGGGCGCCGAAAGGCGGTGTGGATAACGTCTTGAGAAGTTAGAATGGACGGCTTGCCCGCAGCGCGGCTATCCACAACCCTACAACGACAATGCCCGAGGGATACACCCTGCGCCTTCCCATCCATGTCCAGTGACGGCATCGGCGAAAGTCTTTGGCAAGCCTGCGTCGACCAGCTCGCGCAGGAGCTGTCCGAGCAGCAATTCAACACCTGGATCAAACCGCTGACCGCACAGGTCACGGACGACCTGTCGCGCGTCACCGTCTTCGTCGCCAACCGCTTCAAGCTCGATTGGATTCGCGCCCAGTACGCCGGCAAGATCGCCGCGCTGGCCGAGAAGCTGAACGGCCAGCCGGTCACCATTGAGTTAGCGCTCGCTCCGCGTGAAGCGCCCGTCATGCCTGCCCCCGTGGCCGTCTCGGCTTACACCGACGTGCCGCGGGACGTGGTCGGCCTGGGCGAAGAGCCGCCGGTTGCCGGCTTCAAGAGCCGGCTCAACGCCAGCCTGACCTTCGACACCCTGGTCGAAGGCACGGCCAACCGCATGGCGCGCGCCGCGGCCATGCACGTGGCCGGCATGCCGGGGCACCTGTACAACCCGCTGTTCATCTACGGCGGCGTCGGCCTGGGCAAGACCCACCTGATGCACGCCGTGGGCAACCGGCTGCAGGCCGACAGGCCGGACGCCAAGGTTCTCTACATCCACGCCGAGCAGTTCGTCTCGGATGTGGTCAAGGCGTACCAGCGCAAGACCTTCGACGAGTTCAAGGAGCGCTATCACTCGCTCGACCTGCTGCTGATCGACGATGTGCAGTTCTTCGCCAACAAGGATCGCACGCAGGAAGAATTCTTCAACGCGTTCGAGGCCCTGCTGGCCAAGAAGAGCCACATCGTGATGACCAGCGACACCTATCCGAAGGGGCTGGCGGACATCCACGAGCGGCTGGTGTCGCGCTTCGACTCGGGGCTGACGGTGGCGATCGAGCCGCCCGAACTCGAGATGCGCGTGGCCATCCTGATCAACAAGGCGCGCGCAGAAGGTGCCGAGATGCCCGAAGAGGTGGCTTTCTTCGTGGCCAAGAACGTGCGCTCCAACGTGCGCGAGCTCGAGGGGGCGCTGCGCAAGATCCTGGCCTACTCGCGCTTCAACCAGAAAGAGATCTCGATCGTGCTGGCGCGCGAGGCGCTGCGCGACCTGCTGTCGATCCAGAACCGGCAGATCTCGGTGGAAAACATCCAGAAGACGGTGGCGGACTACTACAAGATCAAGGTCGCCGACATGTACAGCAAGAAGCGCCCGGCCTCGATCGCCCGCCCGCGCCAGATTGCCATGTACCTGGCCAAGGAATTGACGCAGAAGAGCCTGCCCGAAATTGGCGAGCTGTTCGGTGGCCGCGACCACACGACCGTGCTGCACGCGGTGCGCAAGATCTCCGGCGAGCGCCAGCAGCTGTCCGAACTCAACCAGCAACTGCACGTGCTCGAGCAGACGCTCAAGGGCTGAAGACCACACCGCCCATGCGCCCGAGCCGCCACTGCCGCGTCACCCGCCTGTCCCATCATCGCCGCGCCGGCGCTGTACCGGGCGCGTCGGGTGTCCAGGTTCCGGATCCAGGAAACAAAAAGGAAGAGAAGAGGTAGACCATGATCGTTTTGAAGGCAACTCAAGACAAAGTCCTCGCCGCCCTCCAATCGGTGGCCGGTATCGTCGAGCGGCGGCACACGCTTCCGATCCTGGCCAACGTGCTGATCCGCAAGGCAGGCGGCCAGGTCCAGCTGACGACGAGCGACCTGGAAATCCAGATCCGCACCACGGCCGAGCTGGGAGGCGACGAGGGCGCGTTCACCACGACGGTGGGCGCGCGCAAGCTGGTGGACATCCTGCGCACCATGCCGGCCGACCAGACCGTGAGCCTCGAGTCGAGCCAGAACAAGCTGCTGCTCAAGGGCGGCAAGAGCCGGTTCACGCTGCAGAGCCTGCCGGCCGAGGACTTCCCGCTGGTGCAGGAGTCGCCCAATTTCGGCCCGGCCTTCAGCGTGCCGCAGAAGACGCTCAAGAACCTGCTGTCGCAGGTTTCGTTCGCGATGGCGGTGCATGACATCCGCTACTACCTCAACGGCATCCTGTTCGTCGCCGAAGGCAAGCAGCTCTCGCTGGTCGCCACCGACGGGCATCGGCTGGCCTTCGTCAGCGCCACGCTGGACGTCGAGGTGCCGCGCCAGGAAGTGATCCTGCCGCGCAAGACGGTGCTGGAGCTGCAGCGCCTGCTGTCCGACGCCGAAGGCGCCATCGAGATGCAGTTCGCCAGCAACCAGGCCCGCTTCACGTTCGACGGCATGGAGTTCGTCACGAAGCTGGTCGAGGGCAAGTTCCCCGACTACAACCGCGTCATCCCCAAGGGCCACAAGAACAGCGTCACGCTGGGCCGCACGGCGCTGCTGGCGGCGCTCAATCGCACCGCCATCCTGACGTCCGAGAAGTTCAAGGGCGTGCGCCTGAACATCGAGCCGGGCACCTTGCGCATCGCCTCGAGCAATGCCGAGCAGGAGGAAGCGCAGGACGAGATCGACATCGACTACGGCGGCGACGCCATCGAGATCGGCTTCAACGTCACCTACCTGAGCGAGGCGCTGGCCAACATGAGCCAGGACATGGTCCGCATCGACCTGCAGGACTCCAACAGCTCGGCACTGGTGACGATTCCGGAGAACGACGAGTTCAAGTACGTCGTGATGCCGATGCGGATCTGACCGCGCACCGACAGCAACCACCGGCCGGCCCGCGCGGCGCCGGCCGCACAAGGGGCCACCGTCGCAGGCCCCGATCACAGCAAGAGTTTGAGGAAATCTGATGAGCACCGAAGAAGTGAAGCCGGACGCACCGCGTATCGATGGGGCCGGCGCCGACACGCTCGCCCAGGGCGCAGCAACCGCGCAGCTGGCGCAGGCTTCGGCCGAAGCCTACGGTGAAGGCTCGATCACCATCCTCGAAGGCCTCGAAGCGGTGCGCAAACGCCCGGGCATGTACATCGGCGACACGTCCGACGGCACCGGCCTGCACCACCTGGTGTTCGAGGTGGTCGACAACTCGATCGACGAGGCACTGGCCGGCTACTGCGACGACATCGTCGTGACCATCCACACCGACAACTCCATCAGCGTGGTGGACAACGGCCGCGGCATTCCCACCGGCGTGAAGATGGACGACAAGCACGAGCCCAAGCGCTCGGCCTCCGAGATCGCCCTGACCGAGCTGCACGCGGGCGGCAAGTTCAACCAGAACAGCTACAAGGTGTCCGGCGGCCTGCACGGCGTGGGCGTGAGCTGCGTCAATGCGTTGTCCAAGATGCTGCGCCTGACGGTGCGCCGCGAAGGCAAGGTGCACGTGCTCGAGTTCAGCCGCGGCTTCCTGCAGAACCGGATCATCGAGACCGTCAACGGCGTGGAAGTCTCGCCGATGAAGATCACCGGCGAGACCGAGAAGCGCGGCACCGAGGTGCACTTCCTGCCGGACACCGAGATCTTCAAGGAGAACAACGACTTCCACTACGAGATCCTCTCCAAGCGCCTGCGCGAGCTGAGCTTCCTGAACAACGGCGTGCGCATCCGCCTCATCGACGAGCGCAGCGGCAAGGAAGACGACTTCTCCGGCGCCGGCGGCGTGCAGGGCTTCGTCGAGTTCATCAACAAGGGCAAGCAGGTGCTGCACCCCACGCCGTTCTACGCGGCAGGCGAGAAGCCGGCGGAAACCTACGGCGGCATTCCCGGTACGCACATCGGCGTCGAGGTGGCGATGCAGTGGAACAGCGGCTACAACGAGCAGGTGCTGTGCTTCACCAACAACATCCCGCAGCGTGACGGCGGAACCCACCTGACGGGTCTTCGCGCCGCCATGACGCGCGTGATCAACAAGTACATCGAAGAGAACGACTTCGCCAAGAAGGCGAAGGTCGAGGTCACCGGCGACGACATGCGCGAAGGCCTGTGCTGCGTGCTCAGCGTGAAGGTGCCCGAGCCCAAGTTCTCCAGCCAGACCAAGGACAAGCTGGTGTCCAGCGAAGTGCGCGCGCCGGTCGAGGACATCGTCGGGCGCCTGCTGTCGGACTACCTGCAGGAACGCCCGGCCGACGCCAAGATCATCTGCGGCAAGATCGTCGAGGCCGCCCGGGCCCGCGAAGCGGCGCGCAAGGCACGCGAGATGACGCGCCGCAAGGGCGTGCTCGACGGCATGGGCCTGCCCGGCAAGCTGGCCGACTGCCAGGAAAAGGACCCGGCGCTCTGCGAGGTCTACCTGGTGGAGGGCGACTCCGCCGGCGGCTCGGCCAAGCAGGGCCGCGACCGGAAATTCCAAGCCATCCTGCCGCTGCGCGGCAAGATCCTGAACGTGGAGAAGGCGCGCTACGAGAAGCTGCTGACCAGCAACGAGATCCTGACCATGATCACCGCGCTGGGCACCGGCATCGGCCGTGCCGGCGCAACCACCTCGGGCGGCGGCGCGGACGACTTCGACGTCAGCAAGCTGCGCTACCACCGCATCATCATCATGACCGACGCCGACGTGGACGGCGCGCACATCCGCACCCTGCTGCTGACCTTCTTCTACCGGCAGATGCCGGAGCTGGTCGAGCGCGGCCACATCTACATTGCGCAGCCGCCGCTGTACAAGGTGAAGGTCGGCAAGGAAGAGCAATACCTCAAGGACGGCCCGGCACTCGACGCCTTCCTGCTCAAGGTGGCGCTCAAGGACGCGAGCATCAGCACCGGCGGCGAAAAGCCCACCCTGATCGACGGCGACACCCTGGCCGAACTGGCGCGCAAGCACCAGCTGGCCGAGGCGGTCATCGACCGGCTGGGTGGCTTCATGGATGCCGAGGCGCTGCGCGCCATCGCCGACGGCGTCGCGCTGGACCTGGACACCACGCCGGCCGCCGAGGCGAGCGCCGTGGCATTGCAGGCGAAGCTGCGCGAGCTCAATACCACCGGCGTGCCCGCCGAAGTGGCAAGCGAATTCGACGCGCGCACCGACAAGCCGGTGCTGCGCATCAGCCGCCGCCACCACGGCAACATCAAGAGCAGCGTGCTGACCCAGGACTTCGTCCACGGCGCCGACTACGCCGCGCTGGCCGAGGCCGCTGGCACCTTCCGCAACCTGCTGTCCGAGGGCGCCATGGTGCGCCGCGGCGAAGGCGAAAGGGCCAAGGAAGAGCGCGTGAGCGACTTCCGCACCGCCATGCGCTGGCTGATCGGCCAGGCCGAAGCCGCCACCAGCCGCCAGCGCTACAAGGGTCTGGGCGAGATGAACCCCGAGCAGCTGTGGGAAACCACCATGGACCCGAACGTGCGCCGCCTGCTCAGGGTGCAGATCGACGACGCGATCGAGGCCGACCACGTGTTCACCATGCTGATGGGCGACGAGGTCGAGCCGCGCCGGGAGTTCATCGAGACGAATGCGCTGCGGGCGGCGAATATTGACGTTTGAGCGTCTTTGTAGGGCTACCCATTAGGTGAGAATCTGAGACCCATAAGATGAGAAATCCATGGGCTCGCCCGGCAGGCGGTCCACCTGAATGACCATCAGGAATCGTCGAGCAAAGGCTCGCGAGAGGAGCGAATTTCAGCGGACTCGCGTCGATTTGTCTGGACTTAGTCGAATTCGCCGGATTCTCGGCGCCATTGCGCTGAATCGGAGCACCCGCCCGTATGCATGGAAACGAGGCAGGCCTCATCATGCGGCGCGCGGACGGCGCTGCGCGTCGCAAACAACCATCGCCTAGGCGCGCAGTTGCCGTTCTCGGCCATCGCGATCCGCCCTTTGGCGGCGCCACCTGGCGACAAATATCCCTCTTACGCCAGCACTCGGGAGCGAGTGGGCTTAGAGTTCTCTTGCGGGCTGCTGCTGCCCAGAGAGCGAGTTGCCGCCAGTGGTTTGACCGCGATGCCATGCCAAGTAGCGGCGATGCGTATCGCTCAACCAGCGAAGCGCCATGCCGGGGCTCAATCCCAAACAACCTTGATCATCAGCGCTTAACCGTGGCGACACCAACAACTGCCCGTCGTCATCAAAACTGATCAGAAAGCGGTCGAATAACGCATCCAGGTTGGCGACCAGCAAGAAGCCGTTGAACACGTCAAGCCTTTCGGCGTCACTGACGCATGCCGCCCAAGGCTTGGCATGGCTGGCGCGCAGCACCTCGGGCAGCGCCACACCAGTCACGGCACAGGCGCCGCCCCAATAGTCGAGCATGGCTGCACGAAACTTTTGTTGCCCCACTCGCTGACGGACCACCCGCTCCACCTCAGTGCCACCTAGGCCACCTGGCAACTTTGCCAACTCGCTGGAAACAGCGGCCTCGTAGTCCTGTGCAACTTGGCTGGGCAGGGCCCGCGCCAGGCCAGAGGCGCGGCGAAACAATGCGGCCAGTTCGGCTACAGAGCCAGCCGCAAAGCCGTCCGAGTGAAGCACAGTGGCGAAGGAGCGATGCATCTCGGGCAGCAAAGCTGGCGTGGCGACCTGAAGCAAGCGCAACACGTAGCCACCCGCAGGCAGGGCGGACACCTGCGCGCGCGCCGCATGCCGCGCTGAGGCTAGCACCACACCTTCCAGGCCACTGACCAGTACATGCTCAAAGCCGTAGTCATGCCCTGCCTTTTCGATCAGGGCGCGCTGCAGCGGGTTCATCTACTCAGTCCGCCTGCCAACGATATTCAAACGCATCCGCCTCCAACACCAGAGCCTCACGCTTCTCCTTTCCACCCGGGATGTTGGGCATCATCATCAGCTGCATCTGGATGGCATTGGTGATGCCGCTCAAGCAAGTCTTGGTCTTGATCCAGTTGACGGGGCTAAACACCTTGCTCCCCGGCTGTGGCTCGTTGGCTGCCGTCTCCAGCGCGAAGTTCAGCGCCGTGGCAGCTACCGTCACGGTCCATTCGGCGATACCCCTATCTTGAGCTTGCCGCCAAGCCCGATCAGGCGCCGGCACACGATCTACGTGCTTGCTTGCCACGGCAAAGCACATGGACACTGCGTACAGATGGTGGAACGGCGCATACGCACGCATCGCCAGTAGTGTCTCATTGAAGCCGTGAGGATTGTCCTTGCCCCATCCTGCCTCTACAAGAGCCGTCCAATCCTGCAAGGCAGCAATGCGTTCCGGCGCGTAGTCACGCTTGAAGAGCTGCTCGAAATACTTGTCGAAAATTTTGGTCTCGCTATACGAGATGTTGGGCCGCTGTGAATGCCAAGCCATCAGGCGCTTGCCTAGATTTCCCAAGTCCACCACCCGCGCAGAGTTCTTGTCAGCGGTCGGCTGCTCGCCGCGCTTGGTCAGAAACTGCCCGTCTTGATAGCGCTGCTCGAAGGACTTCTTAAGCACCAATACCCGCTTGTCATTGCTGCGCAGATCTCGCGGCTTCACCGTAGACTGCGAGTTGGTCGAAATGCTGATGCGATCGGCGCGGTCGTGCTGGGGAATTTCGTAGAAGCGGAACATTACGAAGGTGTCGTCGAGCTGCTTGACCTTCTCGCTGCAAGACAAGATGGTGGTCAGCGACTGGCAGCCGTTGACTACGCTCAGCCCCTGCAACTGCAGATGATCGCCGTGGAGCGCCATACGCGAGCAGATTGCCGTGATTCCGTTGTGAAAGAAGAAAAAGTCGCGATGCTTGTCTCCGTAAATGGTGGCTTTGATCTGCTTGTTCACGCTGTTCGACAAGCCCAGTGACTGGCGCACGTTCTTCTGGAAGAGCGCCCCGTCCTTAATGCCGGGAAACGCCAGGCAGCTTTTCAAGGGCACGGCCGCAACTATCACTGCCGTTCCGGCCATTTCCATGCTCATGTACTTGCCCGGCACCAAAGTCAACTCGTGCTTGAGAAAGGGGTTTTCCTTTTCCAGCGAGAGTTCGTAACGACGCTGCAGCTCGTCCGTGTTCACCAGCGTCAGCGTGGCGGGTAGGTCATCGGATGCAGCCAGCTCCTTCTGAAATAGGGCCAAGTCGTTCCGCGCCGCATCTGTCAACTCGCCTGTGGTGATGAGCTCGAAGTGGACGTCATATCCATCGTCCAGCGCCGCAGATAGGTCTGTTAGCCGCTGCTTGAGGCGGTTGTTGGCATTCTGTTGCAGTGCGGCCAGGTCCTTCAGCTGAACCCAGGATGAAAGCACCTCCCGCAGCGGCGCTGCATCCACCGCCTGGGTGGCGATGAACTTGCCCTGCACCACGTAGACCGCCTGCGCATCGTCGTCGATCACGATGGCATCAATCTGCTTGTCATCTGAGCCATCGGTAATGCAGTAGCGCGCCTGACTAGCGTCTTGCGCGTGGATGTTGCGTACATACCAAGCCACGAAGCGCTGCCCATCATTGGGAAAGTGCTGCTGGTAGTAGCTCTGTGCGATGTCTTGAGTGATCTTCTCGAACAATCTCTTTTCTCCTTGTACACAGCTCAAGCGTGGCTCTGCCTGTTGGGATCCACCCTATTCCATTCAATGGCACGTCTGCGCCAATGCGCCGCAATAGCCTGATTGAAATCAGCCCGCACGAGTTTCGCCCTGGCCTCGCACCAGTCTGCAGACTCGCGGCGAACCACAACCCCCTCCAGCGGCCCATGGCGATAACGGCTGATGGTTGCGACCACCAACCGCTCAAGTTCAACAACCGTGTGCTTTCCGCGCGCGATCAGGGGCACCGTGGCCAACCCTGCGAAGTCGGCGAGCGCATTTCGACGCGAGCTACTCCAGAAACGATCCAGTCTGTGGTCATACACGTCGAACAGCAGGAACCAGTCGGGCAGCGCGGCATAGTCCAGCGAGTGACGTGCGGCGCACCACTCGCCGAAAAGGATGATGTCGCGCATCAGTACCTCGCGCAGCGCGTCACCATGCAGGGCAAGCCACGCTGGCAGCCGGGCAAACTGGCCGGCATGAGGTTCAGACAAATACTGCCCACGGTTCTGCGCGCGCAGACTGCCATCGGGGGCGAGGGAAAAGCCGAGATTGGCGCCATCGAGTTTTTCTTCCACCACAACGTCGGCTGTCAACAAAGATTTGGCTTCGTCAGACGACAGCACCTTGTCGTCGCGCGGCTCGGTCTGGCCTAGCCACACCAGGTGCGGAGTATGGGGAAAGCGAAAGAAGCCTTCTGTCATGGATGACCCGCTTTGACCCGATACCAATCGGCAGGTAACAGTGGCTGAAAGCACACTCCGAGGGCCTCCAACTGTGCTCTGGCGACATGCCAGTCTGTCTCTGCGCCGTAAACAATGGGGGGCGATTCATCAAACAGGATCAGCGCCGCCAGCGCGCACGCGATCCATTTGCGGTCCTCTCGGTCGGTGACGATGGCCTCGTGCACAGCTTCGAGTACGGCTATGTGCTCACCATTGCCCTCAAATGTGTCGATCGGCACGTGATCCACCTGCATGTGGTCAATCTTGTTTTGAAGTACCCGCATGCCGTACTCCTGCTCACGCCAGTTGTATGGCATGTTGCGCTCGTATTCCGCTCGCACCAATCCAACATCGTCCAGCACGATGTGGTCGTTCGAGAGATCGAATTGCATCAGCCATTCGTATACCAACTCGCGCAACTCGATCTCATTCGGCATCGCTCGCGCCGCGACATTGGACAGGTCAGAGATTGCGCTGGCGGCGAGCATTACGTTTGTGTCAACCAGGAACTTTGCCATCCTGGGCCCTCAGCTCTTTAGCTCGTTTGATGGCTAGTGCAGTTTGTTCACGGGTTTCACCCAGCGCATCACCGAAGAAATCCTTGGGCCAGTTTCGCACCCGCCCGAAGTCATCGACCTCCAACAGCAAAAGGCGTGCGTTCTTGCCCTCTCGTTCAACGAAGTACATGGCAGCATCGGCAATTGGAACCTCTCCACGGGCAATCAAGGTCTGCATGCGCCGGAACAGGTGTTCGGAGTGGGTCTCGACGATAAACTGGACGTTGCGCTCCTTGCTTACTAGCGCCAGCAGTTCGGCCAGCTTACTTTGAGCGAGCGGGTGCAGATGGCTTTCAGGCTCTTCGACGATGACGATATGACCGGGCTGCGCAAACAAGGCCGCAACGATGACGGGGATGACCTGCGAAACTCCCACGCCCACATCCTTTAGGTTGACGGCCTGGCCGTCGTTCTCGACTAGCAGCTCATAGCGAGCTGAGTTTCCCAAAGCGCGGATGGAGAGACCATCAGCGAGGTTCATATCTTTCAACCAGCGAATCGTTTGTTCAAAGAGTGCCCCTTCTGCCGGCAAGGCTTCGTTGCGCCTCTTGGCCAATTGGCGGGCCACACCGCTGGCTATGAGGGCGTCTACGGCCTTGGCCCCATCGTCACCAACGTGGGCAGGCATCCTGCCTGCCCACACATAGTCGCGCTGTGCCAAGCGGCGCACGGGGCCCAAGTAGATGATGCGTCCCAACTCATCGAGCAAGGCCGGGCCGATTGGCTCGATCAACTCCCCCTGCACGCCGAGCTTGTTCAGCGTGGACGCCGAAAAGGCAAATGAACGCTGCGGACGAAGATCGGCACTCTGGCCCAAGGGCCTCGCCTGTGTGGCTATGCTCAAGCGGTAGATACCGGGTTTGCGTCTTTGCACGCTGAATCCTTGCCCGTCTTTGCCCAAGCGCAAAAAGGCCAGTTCGGCGCTGCCAGCCGGGCCCTTGTTGTAACGCGCAGAAAACAGCGTAGAGCTCTCCGCCGAACCATCCTCGCTCCAGCGAAACTCGATGCCCACTTGCGTTGCCAATGTGCTTTCGGTCGCGGCGCCGTGCCGACAGAGCAAATCTTTGAATTGGCCCAGGGTGACCGAATCGTCGCCGTCAGGATTGCCCAAATTCAGGTCTAGATTTGGGTCATCTCCCCTCACGGTTTGTCGAACCAGTAGCAGGCTTTGAATCAAGCTGGACTTGCCCGACGAGTTGGTGCCAAGCAGCAGCGTGATAGGTGCCATTCGAATTGGGCCCGTACTACGCCAGATCTTGAAGTTTTCCAGTTTTAGGTGAGTCAGCATCAGCACAGTTCTCCGCGTTCCAGCTGCTCCCAAGCTTCCAGTACCAGTAGCTGAGTTCGGTATTCGCCGAATTCGCGCTTTTCCTTGTCCTTCAGAACGCGGAAGGTTTCTGACGGGTAGTCCTCACCCATCACATCTGCTGGATCGAGGATGTAGCGCAGCTCGTCGCGGGTCAGGCCGTACAGGCGCGCGTAGTAGGCGTCGAGTTCGGCGCGCAGAGTGGCTCGGCGGTCGGAGTCGAAGGAAAAGGGAGTGCCTTCGTACCCCAAGTCCTTCGCCCAATCGGACAGATCGTGTGCGGTGTTGGTCAGTTCCAGCACACGCGGGACGATGAAGGCCATGTCCGTCTCGGAGTAACGGCTGGGTGGAAGGACGGGAAGCTGCTTCATGAAATAGAAGCTGAAGTTGACGCCACCCACCTTTTGCCTAGATATGAAGTCAAAAGTCAACGAGTTCAAGCATGCCAACAAGCAGGCGCTCAATCTGAGGTCTTCCGTTCTCGGCAGCATGAGAAACAAGCTGTCGCCAACTGCAGCCGCAGGCATTACGCTGGCAATGCATGTTCTCTCGTCCGTGGATCGGCAGTTTCGTCGCCAGCCAATCATCCAACGACTGCGCCATCCTACCTCTTGCAGGCGCTCTTCTACTTCGGCGCGGCCCACCCAATAACGCGGGGTGACTGTGCAAGCGGGATCTGCTTTTTCTGCCTTGCCCAGGTCACGACTGTTGCCGTCCGGTGTGTAGGTGGCCCAACGGTGGTCGAACTGGTGCATCAGCTTGGCCTCGTACAGCGGAAGTCGGTCGGGAGCGGGTTCATCGGCGAACAAGTGACTGTCGCTGGACATGTTGAACAAGCCTTGAGAGAACGTGATGCCCCATGCGTTGTGTGGCGGCTCAACCACGTGGGCCTGCTTGCCTTCACCAACGGTCACCGCATCCTTCATCAACACGGGTGCGGCGCGGTATAGCCGCTTGGTCAACTCCGCATCGCGCGCGCTGCGGAACACCGGACAAGTGAGCGTGTTGGGGTTGATGAGGCGGAATTCGTCGGGGCTGAGAGTGAAGCGGCGCCTGGGGTCGGACAGTTGATCCACCTGGCTGGCAAAGCAAACAAACTCGGCCTGTTCTGCTGCCCCCAGGGTAAGCAGACAGAACTTGTAGCTGCGGTGTACCGAGGGGAACACGGCATCTCGGTTCTCAATGTCGTAAAGACTGACCAGGCGGCCTTGCTGCGTGATGTGTCCGAAGAAGGCCTTCGTGCTGTCATCCGTGGCAATGCCAGTGGGCACGATGAAGCCAGCGCGGCCGTCGCGCGCGTGGATCTGCAGAATGGCTTCCGCGAACAGCGCATAGGTGTTGACGCGCCCCACGCCGGTGAGCGGGTAGCGCCCTCCGTCTTTACCATCCACATGGGCGAAGTTACTAGCGGACTCGTAGGTACGGCGAGTGTTGATGAACTCGGCGTACAAGCGTTTTTCGGCCTCGTCTTCATGGGAGTCCTGGATCAGTTCGGGGTGAAGGTGCCGGGCCAGCATGCCTTCGCTTAGCCATTGGATGCGCTGCGCACGCTCGGCCTTGTTGCGGGCCTCTGCCACGTTACGGTGGCGGGTGGCAAAGAATTCTTCCTCTTTCAGCTCCACGTGTTCCCACGGCGGGTTGCCCAGCACGCAATCGAAACCACCCTGGGCAAATACCTGCGGAAAGGCCAGTGGCCAGTGAAAGACCCGGGCGTGCAGGCATGCCGCTTGTGCCGTGGCTAGCGCCGCTTGTTGCTCGGCCTGTAGGGTGGAGCCTTGTAGAATGAGGACGAGGGTGGTGGTGGTCGGAATGGCCTTGGCGGTGGCCTCGTTTTTCGGCAGCAGGTAGGCACCCAGCAAGGCGTCGGCCGCGGCGGCCAAGTGGCTGGATCGTGCCCCTTGCAGGTAATGATCGTATGCCTGGGCCTTGGCCTCTATTTCAGCGGTGCTGCTTTCGGGCAGGGCTTCGATGGCCCGCAGTTGGGTCAGGCCATGTGTGTCTTCCAACTGCAGGCGGGCCTGTTGGCTCTTGCGTTCAGCTGCAAGTTGCTTGAGTGCGGCGGTGTTGGCCTTGGCCAGTCCTTTGCACACCTCCTTGTCGTCACCTGACAAGGGTTTGAACGCATCCTTCGCGATGCCGAATTCCAGGGTCTTGAGGTCGGTGAGGCCCAAGAGCGCATCACCCACTTGCAGGTGGTGATCCAGAAAGCTCAAGGGGCGGCCTTCCTCAAAGCCTTCCAGCCACAGAGCGGTGCGGGCCAGTTCAATGGCCATGGGGTTCCGGTCCACCCCGAAGATGCAGCGAGCCACCACCTCACGCAGCGCGTGGCGATAGTCTTGCGGGCGCACCGCGCCCTCCTGCCCACCGTCAACGCTGCGCATCTCGGCCAGCTTTTCGGCGAGGCGGCGGGCGGCAGCCAGCAGAAAGTGCCCGCTGCCGCAGGCGGGGTCCATCACGCGGATGGACAGCAGGGCGTCGGTGGGGTTTTCGGGGCGGGCCTGCAGGCGCTGTTCGATGACAGGATCAAGCGCACTCTTGATCAGATCCTGCACTAGGCTATCAGGCGTGTAGTAGCTGCCCGAGGTCTTGCGGGCATTGCCGGCGGTGCTTCCTTCCTCAGTGATGCCGACAAAGCCAAAGGTGCGCGCGGGCAGGTCAACGGTGGGCACAAGCTCGAGCAGGCTTTCGTACACGCTGCCCAGCTCTTCCGGCCCCATGTTGCGGTAGTCCACTGGGGTGAGGCTGCTGGCCTTGCCTTGGACGGTGACGGCCCAGCGCAGGTGCTGCAGAGCGGCCAGCATGTGGGTGTTTTGCAGGCTAGCTGTGTCCAGGTGCGGGCATTGGTCTTCCGAGAATAGGCCGCCCAAAGCGGGCAAAGCCAGCCGGGCTTGGCCGTGCGCCAAGCCTCGCCAGATGATGCGTATGGCCTGCCAGTGGTCGTCATGCCGGTTGCGGGCGCGGCGCTTGAGGCAGACCTCGCGTAGACGGCTCAGGGCATAGCCTTCGGCATAGGCGTTGCGGGCAGCCAGGGCCTCGGCGCTCTCATCAATTGGATGCAACACACCGCGCTCTTCCACGGTGAAGACAAAGATCAGCCGGTAGATGAGGCGCAGCAGTTGCTGGAAGTAGGCGTCCTTGCTCAGGCTGCCATCGTGCAGCGCCGCGCGCAGCGCATCGTTGGAAGGGTGCTGCAAGAAGCCTTCGCCGAAGGTGAGCAGGGCTTTCTCAACCCCGTTGCGCAGGCCATCCCGCACGCGGGTGCCCTCGGCTTTGCCTGCTTCGCGCCATCGTTCCCAGACACACGCCGCGCCGCCAGTCTGCAGTGCGCGGCTGGCGTGCAGCAAGCGCCACACGTTGGCGAACTCGGCATAGCGTTGGCCGCCCAGCAAGTCCGCCAAGTCAAATTCTAGGTAGGTGGGCCGGGTAAGTGACGCTGCATCGCGCAGCAGACGGAGTTGCTTGCCGTTGCTGACGATGCCCCAGCTGTGCTGGGGGCTGGCGTTGAGCAGCTCTTGCATGGCCTGAAAGGCCGACTTCTTGCGGTTGCCGCTGCCTGCCACGGCGAAGCGTGGGTCGGCGTCGTCCAAGGTAACGTTGTGCGGGGCCACCAGCACCACCGTCCGGCCTGCGATCACGCTGACGGGGTAGGCCATGGCACCCACCTGCACCGACGTGCTGGGCTGCACAGGCGTGTAACCCAAGGCGTCTCGCAGCAGTTCGCTCACGAATCCGATGGTGAGCCGGTGGGCTTCTACGTCGGCTCGGTCTAAGTGGGTGGCGAAGTGTTGCCACTGCGCGCAGGCAATCTGGAAGGATCGGCTGTACTCGTCTTTGAGCTTGACGCCCTTGGGCACGCCGTAGTCCACCTCGGTCTGGCCTTCGGCGCGGCCTTGGGCGGCCTTTTCCAACTGGTCGGGCAGGAAAAGGCTGCCTTCCAGCTGGATGGTGGGCAGGTTGAGCGTGGACTGGTGCTTGCTGTTGCGGATGCGTTTCATGTTGTTATCGGCTCAGACTTACAGCGAATCAGGCAGGAGCACGTACACGCCCATCACATCCACGGGCAGGCAGGGCTTGACGTTGTACTGGCCCACGTCGCGAGCAGCTTCGCGCACGCGCTTGTGGTCGTCCAGCAAGGTATCGGCACGTTGCTGGGCCAGGGCCTGCAACTGATGTGGATGGGCGGCCAGGAACTCGAGGGCCTGACGCACCTCGCGCCGCACGGCCTCAGCTGGGAGGTTGCCACTGGGGGTGCACTCGATGAGGCGGGCCGCCTGTCCATCTGTCAACCACTCCGGGTTCGCCCGGCCGCGTACAGCCAGGGCGACGGTTTCTTCGGCCATCATCTGGAAGGGTTCGCGGCGGCGCACGTAGCTGAGCTGGTGGCGCACGCGCAGCAGGTACAACGTGGTGGCCACCTCCACATCGTTGGTCAGCGTGGCCGCGCAGCGGGCTGCAACGGGCTGGGTGTTGCCGAGGGCATCTTCCAGCAGGTGCTGGGCCAGCAGGCCCACCAGCGGGTGGCTGCGGTGCAGTTCGTCAAAGTCGATCAGCTGAGCTTCATCCAGCCCTTCGTCGGCCAAGCGTAGGCGCAAGGCTTCGGGTAGGTGTTCAGGGGTGAAGCGCACCCGGTCGGCGCGGCGCGTGTTGTCCAGAGGTGAGCCCAGGCGCACGCAGGCGCTTTGCAGAAAGCGCTTCACATCGGCCTGGGCACCCAGGGCCTGCTGCTGTTTGTGCCACTCGGGCAGCACCTCGTCAGGGCGGATGCGGCGCTGAGCAAACACGGTCCGGTTGGCCTTGGCCTTTTCCAGAGCGTCTTGCCACTGGGCCTGCAAGGGCGCGAGCAGGCGCTCCGGCTCGCCAAAGTCGAAGGACTCTTGCAGCATGATGGCCGGTGCCTTGTGCTCGCGGCGCATCAGCGCGGCCTTGACCAGTGCCTGGTTGATGCGGGCATCGTCCTCAGGCAGGGGCACCATTACGCCCAGTTCTTTCTGGATCGCCTCGCCCTTGCGCAAGATGACCTTCAGCACAAAGCCATCAATCGGGTTGTCTTGCCCGTAGAGCATGGTGCAGCGCACCTCCGGGGCTTGCTGGCCGAATCGATCCACCCGGCCTTCGCGTTGTTCGTGGCGCGTGGGGTTCCAGGCCAGGTCGTAGTGGATGACGGCGGTGAACAGGTGCTGCAGGTTGATGCCCTCTGACAGGCAGTCGGTCGCAACCAAGATGCGGCTGCTGGTCTCGCCCATGTCTTCGACACGCTCGCGCCGCTCCTCGGGCGTCAATTCGCCCGTGATGGCCTCAATGGTGGCCTGGGGAAACTTTGCCTTGAGATGGTCGGCCACGTAATGCGCAGTGGCGATGTAGCGGCAGAACACCACGGGGTGGTAGCCATCTTTGAGCAACTGACCCACGTGTTGGATCAGTGCGGCCAGCTTGGGGTCGCCGGACAGTCCTGAGAGACGCTCGGCCGTGTTGATGAGCGTTTGTAGACGGGACGCGTCTTGCACCTGGGCAGGGGGCTCCAGGTCGCTGGTTGAAAGGTCGTCTACTGCCCCGTCGTGCAGACGCTCGTCGGTCAGCAGCTCATCTTCGGACCGAGTGCCTTCAAGACGGGTGGTCAAGGCTTTGACCGCTGCAGCAGGCGAGGATGCCACGCAGCGCAGCAAGGCCAAGGTGGCGTACCACATGAGGCCGGAGCCTCCGGCCGCGCTTTCGCGCTCGGCGGTCTCGGCCAGTTCGCGGCAGTAGTCTTGTACAGCGTCGAAGAAGTTGCCCCAGTCGCCACTGAGCTGGTAAGTCAGCTCGGTTTTCATGCGCCGGGCAAAGCCTCGACCGTCTTGCGTCTCGGCCTGCCACTCGGCGATGTCTTTTCGGCGGCGTTGAACGAAATGGCGCGCCAGTTCCTGACGCAACGGATCGCTGGCCGACATACGGCCTTGAAGTGCCAGGAAGCGCTGGTCCAGCAACGACAGTAGGTTGTAGAAGGCCCCCTCGTCACCCGAGTGCGGCGTGGCGGTGAGCAGGATCAGGTGCCGGTGTTCGTCTTTGCACAAGCGCTGCAACAACTCAAAGCGCAGTTGCTTGCCGGCGCCGCTGCTGGCGCAGGTATGGGCCTCGTCCACGATGATGCACTCGGGCGCGGTGGCAATGAACTGCTCGCGGTTGCGCTCGCTTTTGATGTAGTCCAGACTCACGACGACCACAGGGTGGTGATCGAACAAGGCCACGCCGTGGGGCAGTTCGCGCTCGACCCTGGCGGCTGACGATGCCGTAAGGGCGATGGCATGAAGATTGAAGCGGGTCTCCAGCTCGGATTGCCATTGCTCGACCAAATGCGGCGGGCACAGCACGGCCAGGCGGGCAATCTCGCCACGGTCCATCAACTCGCGGGCAATCAACCCTGCTTCGACGGTCTTGCCAACGCCCACGTCGTCTGCAATCAGCAAGCGAACCGTGGACAGGCGCAGAGCCATCAGCAAGGGCACCAGTTGGTAGCCGCGTGGTTCCACCGCGATGTTGCCGAACGAACGGAAGGGGCCTGCGCCGGCGCGCAGGGTGAGGCGCAAGGCATCGCGCAACAGAACAGCCGCTGCATGGTTGCCTGCCAGGGCTGGGTCTGGCAATTCAAAGGTGGCGTGTTCGACCGGCACCAGCTCCAGTTCGGGAATCAGGGCAATGGTTTCGTCTTCGGCACCACCCAGAGGGCGCAAGCGCAGCCAGTCGCGGTGCGTGTCAGTCTGTACCACCCATTCGCGGCCTCGAGCGCGAACCAGGGTGCCTGGCTGAAAGACGTATTCAAGGGTTGTCATGGAATTCGTTCGGGGAGGTCAGCTGGCCTGACCAAATACGGCAGGATGTTCGGCGAAGCGCTTTGACCAATGTTCGGGTTCAGAGAAGTCCAGCACCTGCCAGCCCTTGTCTTGCAGCGACGCGGCCGTAGCGGCATCGACCGCGCTGAGGAATACCAAGGCACGCGCGGCCTTGTACTGGGCTGCAGCGGTGGCTGCGCCTTGGTTGACAGAGACATTCAAGGCGTCTGGGGTGGCCAGGCCTGCCTGATGCAGGGCGGCCAGCCAGCGTGCCTCGGTCGTATTGCCTGTTGGTAGCGTATCAGCGCCAACCGAGGCGGCCGGGGGGCTGTCCAGTGCGGGGCGCAGCTTCACTTCGGCGTTGGCCATGGCAACCAGCAGCTTGAGCGCTTCGGGGTTGCGACGGTTGATGTGCTCGTGGTCAGGCTGGTTGAAGTAGGAGAGCAGACACTGGTAGCAACCCGCCTCGCAGATGTGGTTGCCGAGGTCATCGGTTTCTTCCAGCGAGGGCAGATCTTCCATGCGCCAGATGCCGTCGGCGGGATCTCGGTGGTGCAGGAGACGCAGCGCGTTCTGCGCAACTTGTGCCAGGCTGGCGGAGTCGTTAGCCAAACGGGTGAGCACACCCGCACCGCCTTCTGCTGCCTCGTAAAACAGCAGGGCGCGGCGTTCGTCGAGCTTCGGCAAAGGCTCGGTCACCAGTTCAGACTCTTCGATCTGAAAAGTCATTTCGACACCCCGCTTGAGAGCGGCCTGCAGCGTCGCCATGGCCTCTAACTGCAACTCATCCACCGGCGCCAGGATCAGCAAATTGCGATGGTCTTCGACGAAGGGGACGATGCGCTGGTTGGGCACCTTGTCCATGAGCGCGTCGTCGTTGCCGTTGTCGTCACCCGCATCCGGGGCGTCCTGCTTGCTCCAGGTGCCCGTAATGGGGTTGATGTAGAAGCCCAACTGCTCCTTGTCCTTGCGACGACGCCACCCCCGGTTGATTCGCCAAATGCGTGCGGCAGGGGCGTAGCTGAGCTCAGCAAGGCCCTCATCATTCTGCAAAACATCTGCTTTCTGTTTCTGGATATTCCCATCGGGCCCAGGCAAAAATCGGTATGTGGTTTGCAGCTCGAAGCCTTGTCGCTGGCGATCTTCGTCGTTGATGGAGATGCGCTCGACCGGCACGGTTTCGACTGTCTCGATGCGGTAGAGCTCACGCACCCAATCGGTTTCAGTCAGCAGGGCATCACAGTTCTCACAGCGGTTAACCAGAGGCTGCCCGCCACCCGGCTCGCCCAGGTGGCCGTAGCCGCATTGGCTACACACCAACGAGGTGATCGTTGAGAGCTGGCTATTGCCCGAAATGTGATCGGCGTTGCCCACATTGAGCTTGGCACGCACCACGCGGTACATGCGGCCTTGGTGGTAGATGAGGCTGCGTGGCCCAAACTCAGACAGCGCCAGGAAACGGGGGCGACTTACCATGCTGCCCTCGTCGTCCTTGCCATTGGTCGTTTGTCCGCCGCGAGCTGGTATCCAGGCCATGAGGGGCAGGCGAGGGAAGTTGTAGCCCGGCAGGAATCCTTGGCTGGCCAGGTAGCGATAGGTGTAGAAATCAGTGTTCTGGCTGTTGCCTGACTTGAGGAGTACGGCGTACTGGCGGGCAGCGTCGCCGTAGCGCCGCTGGGCGTTCTGGCGCTCACCGTGCGAGGCGGTGTGGCTCTTGACGATCTGGTCGGCCATGTTCATCTGCTGCCGAGTGGCATCGAACAAGACTCGCCAGCGTTCCAGTGCACCCGAGAACTGTTGCGGAGCACGCTCGATGACCTGTCGTACGTACTCAGGTGTGAACCAGTGGCTGCCATTCAACTCGGTCAGAAGTTGGTCGACGACCCGCTGTGCGCTGTCCAAGGCGCGTTCACGCACACCAGGTGCATTGAAGGCGTCTTGGTAGCTTTGTTTGAGCGGTTTGCCGGGTTGGTCCAGATCAAGCATCGGGGCGATGCTGGCGTCCAACGGGCTTTGCGTGCTGGCCAGCCAAACCGCTTGCAGGTGGCTGTCTACGAGGTCCCGGTTGGCCAGATCCAGCGTCGGCGCACGGACCACTCCGTGCACCATGTCATTGGCATGGTGGAAGAACCATTGGTCGTGGGGACTGAGGGCGGCACAGTAGGTCACCACCAGCGCCTGCTGGCCGGAGCGGCCCGCCCGGCCACTACGCTGCGCGTAGTTGGCGGGCGTGGGCGGCATGTTCCGCAGATACACAGTGTTGAGTGCAGAGATGTCTACGCCCAGCTCCATGGTGGGCGAGCAGAACATGACAGGAAGGCGCTCCAGCGGAGCCTCGTGCGCGGGGTTCTGGGACCAATCGTTGCGGTCTTTGTCCGTGTAGCGGAAGCGCTGCTCCAGCAGTTGCCGGCGCGGGGCATCGACCTGTGCGGTGTGCTCTTGTGCTTCGAACTCGAACAGTGGGTGAGATGGCAAGCGCAGCAGGTCAGCCACACTCAGGTAGAGCTCACGGAAAAAGGCATTCACCCGGGTGTCGTCGCCCAGTATCTGATCGGTGGTCAGGCACCAGTCCAAGGCCGCGGCGTTCAGGCGCCAGCCTGCCAGTTGCGCATCGATGGCGTGCTTCTGGACATAGCCGTAGCTGCCTGCGGCGCGCAGCATGGCCTCGATGAGTTCAACCCATTCAACGTCCTTCCAACGTTTGACCTCATTGGCAAAGACCGTGTCTTGCCAGAAGCTGGATGTCTTGATCTGCCGCAACAAACGCGAGCGTGCACCGCCGGTGACAAGGTCGGTGCGCGGCTTTCCCTTGTACTCGGGACGCTTGCCCAGGATCAGGTAGCGACCCGTTTCAAGTTTTTCATCGGGGGCAAATGCCCAGCGCTCCGTAAGGTAGGTATGGCCGCTCGTGCGCGCCTTGTCATGCTCGACAGGGTCCAGGTACCGGGTTTCAAGGCACAGATGCCGGCGCAGGCTGTCGAACAGCAGCACGCTCAAGCGCGCGCGATGCGTCGGATTGAGTCTGGACAGCACACTGTTATCCGTGAATGCACCTGCATCAGCGGAAAACTCGTCCAGGCCGCGATAGCGGATCGCCAGTAGATTGAGCTGATCCAGATTGGGGTTGTTGTGACGCCAGCCTTTACGCAGATCGCGCAGCAGGCGATAGGCAATAGTGAAGCGCAACGTGCGCTGGGCCTCTTGCCGTGCTAGGCCCATAAGCTTGGGAGAGCGCAGATACTCCGCCAGGATGCTCTGCTCCACCTGTTGGAAGCCGAGCGCTTTAAACACGGCATCGGCGAGTTGCTCCTCGTTAAGCACGCCAGCGTTGTCCTGCAAGGCACCAATCAGGCCTGCGCGCAGAGTCAACAAAAAGATGAAGTCGTTGAAGTGACCCGCCTGCAGGGCGGCGTCCTGCCGGTTGTCGGTGAACCCCAACAGCTTGCGCGGGTCGGGTTGACCCGGCGCTGGATCAGGCAAAGCAAAGAGCTGCTGAAGGGCGCTCAGCGCGATCATCGTGGTGGCCGAGGAACGGCCTTCGCCCGACAAACTGGAGAGGCGGTTCGCATCCTTGCCATGCGCCTCATGGACCACACCGCAACTCAGGCAAAAGCGGAACTTGCCCGGAACGAACCAGAAGTCCTCACCCGATCCATCGTGCCCTTGGGGGTCGGCGGCGACTCGATAGGGGATGGCCTTTCTGTAGGCGGGCTTGACTTTCGGCTCCTCCCGGCTCAGGTCCAGCCAAGTCTCAGGCAGATCGTCGATCTGACCACCATACTGCTGCCCACCTTTCGTCGGGCAGAGAAACCCATAACTGGCATCTTCGTTGTCGTCTGCGCTGACGTCGTCGATCTCTCGCGGCAGGTAGGTGACCGGTCTTTGCCCAGACTGCCACACTGGCAGGTACTCCTGCCCACAATCCCGGCAAAAGTGGGCGGGATAGAGATGAACACCTTCATCTTGTCGACCGGGCGCGAAGCGTTGGGCATCAAGGGTAATGTGACGGTGGCCTGCGGCCTCCAGCGTGGTGAGAACCTTGCCGGGGCCGCTGATGAATTGGTGCAGCTTGAAGGCAAAAGGAGGGCGCCCTTGAGGTGTTCGCACTTCGTGCGCGGCCACCAGAAAACCCTGCAGTGCTGCGCGGGCCTGCACCACGTCGCACTTGGCGTCGCGCGCCAAATCTTCGCTGGCGACCTGGATGGTCTTGGGCTTGGCTCTCCGAGGGGGCTCGTGATCAGGCAGCTCGATGCCGAGGTTGAGCTCTACCCAGATCGACAGCGGATCACGTTGAAAAGCGTCAAAGTCTGACCACTCGAAGTGCTCACGCCGTACGGCTGCTGGCAATTCGGCAGCAACCGCCGCGACGTCCTTGAGCGGGTTCGTAACGCGTTCGAGGGTTTCCCCAATCACATCGTGTTCGCTGATGTGGGTGCCAAACAGCTTGGCAGCTACTTCGGCCACGGTGCGGTTGCGATCTGCCTGGGTGCCCGCGCTCGACATAGTGGCGGATGTGCCGATGCAAACCAGTTTGTCAGCCTTGAGTCGCTCGCGCAGACGCCGGACAAGCAGGGCCACATCAGCCCCTTGGCGTCCCCGGTAGGTGTGGAGCTCATCCAGCACCAAGAATTGCAAGCCTTCACAGTTGTCCACCACCCTGCGATCCACATCGTCGAAGCGGGTGAGGATGTACTCCAGCATCATGAAGTTGGTGAGCAAGATGTCTGGCGGGTTGTCCGCGATCGCGTCGCGCTCAGGCTTCTTCTCCTGGCCGGTATAGCGCGCTACGGTAAATGGCCGCTCGCCGGATCCATAGCCGTGCAGGAACTTGTCGAGTTCTTCCAGTTGGCTGTTCGCCAACGCGTTCATCGGGTAGATGACGATGGCCCGTGTACGTGGCTTACCCCCTTCTGCCTTAGCCTTGATGATCCGGTCAATGATGGGGATGAAGAACGAAAGCGACTTCCCGGAGCCCGTCCCGGTGGTTACGACATAACTTTGCTCCGCCTGGCCCTTGGCGAGGGCCTGCAATTGATGGGCGTATAGGTGGAGTGGTTGCGGATGGCCTTCAGGCTTCCCAACCAGAAAAACGTCTGCGCAAACGGGATGCAGTACGCCTTCAGCAGCCAGCGACTGAACGGTGCCTTTGCGCTGATAGTTGGGGTTGATCTGAACCAGTGGCTCGGGCCAGTACCTGCCGTCCTGGTACTGGCGCTCGACTTCCTGTTGGATGTCCTGCGCTGCGATACGAACGAAGCTGCGAGAGAAGTTGCTGTAGCGATCAACCAATTGGTTGCGGAACTGAAAAACGTCATCCACGGCTCTGTTCTCCGTTATCTTTGTATTGGGTTCGCGCGCGAAGGCGGATGCCAGGAGCCAATAAGGCGTCAACCCCTCGCGGTCTGCACCGTGCGCCTTCAGACATCCGAAACATCCGCTCTGCTCCGCGCCTTTCGACGACTCAACGTCGCTGCGGCTCCCTCGGTATCAAGCGGAATCGACCGTGTCTTGCAGTATTCCAGCACCATGAACTCCACCATCGACGCAAGGCTGCGACGCTCGAGTCCTGCGGCAGTGATAAGAGCGGCTTTGACATCGGGTGGGACGCGAACGCTGACGACTTCGGATTTGGTGATGGTCAAAAACTGCTCCTGTGTGGAAAACGCTAGCGTTTTGCATAGCGTATCAGGCCCAGAAGTGGCGGACTCGAATCGGAGCATCACTTTTGGGGTGAAATTGAACTTCGAGGCCTGCAGGAGCGTCACCCGTACGGTGTGGCACATCCAGCCTATTGGGCGCCGCGTGACGACGACTTTAGTCTTCGGGATTCGAAAGCCGCTTGACGCAGCACCCGATGCCTTTTCGGGATTTGGCTAATGTCTTCTCTGGAGGTGTACGGGAAACTGAGGAACCTAAGCCCATCGGAGTGAGACTTGGATTTGTTGGCTCTACAGACGACCTTGCGAGAATTCGCGGCCCAACGCGATTGGCAGCCTTTCCACACACCGAAGAACTTGTCGACAGCGCTGATGGTCGAAGCTGCGGAGTTGGCGGAGATCTTTCAGTGGATGACTGCTGAGGAGTCACAGCGAGCCCATGATGATGCGGTGCTGAGGGACCGGATTGGGGAGGAGGTCGCGGATGTGTTGCTCTACCTTCTCCAACTGGCCGACCATTCGCAAATTGATCTGAAGCGCGCCGTTGGTCGAAAGCTGGCGATGAACGCCAAGAAGCATCCGCCGGTTCGCGTAGCCGTTCCGATGGAAGAGAAGACCGTCTCGCCGCAGACGCATGTGTTGGTTGACTGGGAAAACGTCCAACCCAAAGATGTAGACATTCGCAAGGTAGTGCCTGACGTCACGGACGTTTGGCTCTTTCATGGCCCACATCAAAAGCGCGTCGAGGTCCACCACGCTTCCTTTGGAAATCGAGTTACTCCTGTACCGATTGCGCGCACGGGAAAGAACGCGCTCGACTTTCATTTGTCGTTTTACATGGGGTACATCGCATCTCGCCATCCACAGGCGAACCTGGTCGTGATGGCGAACGATCGGGGCTATGGTCCGATGATTGATCACGCGATTGGCCTCGGGTTCGCGGCGCGTCAGGTTGGTTTTGCGATCGTACTTCCCGCGATTTCGCCTCAATCTGCAGACGTTCTACCGACGCCTCTGGCCGAAGACCTCCTTCGAGCCCTCGCTCGGGTGGAAGCCAGCCTTCAAAAAACCACAAGTCGGCCGTCTAAGGAGGCGTCACTTGTTGCCGCCATCGCGTCACTCTTGGGTGAGGCAGCAAACGCCGAGTCGGTGCCGGCAGTGCTGTCTGGGCTTCTGGCGGGAGGCAAGGTCTCTATCGAGGCGACAGGTCGAGTGAGCTACGCATTCGGATAACACCCCGCGCATCCTTCCACAAGAGCGACGCTACCGCCCGCAGGATATTGACCTCCGAGGTTTTGGAACGGCCAGTTTGAGGAACAAATGCTTGACGCGCTCTGTCGTCCGGCGGCAATCCGATAATGCGCAGCGGCGCAGCGGCGCAGCGGCGCAGCGGCGCAGACTGCGGAGGCCTCAGAGGCCTACGATATGAACCGCCTGGCCGACCAACTGTCGGTCGGCCGAACCGTCGATTGATTGGTCAGGATTGACCTCAAGCGCCTCCCGGAGCACGCGTAGACACTCCGGCCAGGAGAGTCGCTCCTGCTCCAACCGAAGGCCGACGCCCCATCGATTCGAACGCAGCCCAACATACACGTCCATCTCGGCAGGCGTTAAGTGAGGTAAGACCTCGGCGCGATTTGGTTTGAGTTCGGTAACCCATAGGGACTGCCCGCGCGAAAAGGTCGCCTCATCCATCAAGATGGATTGCAGCCGTGAAAAGATGCCGCGAGCTCGCGACAGAATGGCAAAACCATGCGTATCCAGGTCGCCCCAGTAGATCATGCGGGGCGGGGAGCTTTGGTCGACGCTGCCAGCGAGATGCTCCGGTCGCAACCAAGGAATGCGAGCGAGCTCCGAAACCGCGTGGCCCAATCGCATGAAGGCAACTGCGCCCTCGAAATCCGGCAGCGCCAGACCGGTTTCCAAGTTTTCTACGATGATGATCGAACGGACAGGAAGGGTCATCCTGGCCACTTCTTCCACCGGCGCCTCGATGTCGCATAGGCCGGCTAGGCTCGCTCGCAGCTCGGGGCACAAGACTCGCAAACGAAGTTTGCCCGCCGGCTTGCGCAACCCGCAAACCTCGTGGAAGTCCTGAGACGCCGCAGTGACCAGCTGACCCTTGACCGCCAATAGAAAATCGCGCACGACGGCCTTGCGCGGTTCGATCCATTTGGTGTCGATGGTTGGCACGGGGAGTTGACGCAGGTACAGGCCTGAGCTCGGATTGGCCTCGAACCACGCAAGAAGCGTTTGCAATCGCTCCACGTCCTCATCGGCCCAGTCCACGAACACTGCGAGGTGGCGCCGGCAGACCGGTGAGCTGCGCAACTTTCCAAAACGCCGGAAAAGCATCTCTCGGCGGTGGCAGGCCTGGCGCCATTGCGGGCCCTGATTTACCCATTCAGCCAGGGCACCTGGGGAATCAATGACCAGACGCGCAGGAATTCGCTGCTCCCCGAGTCGGGTCCACTGGCGAGTTTCCCAGTCCAACGTGATGCCTCTGGGCAAAGCGGCTTGCGCTTGCTCCCACTCTCGCACCCATTTGGCGACGAGGTCCATCGACTCGAGGACATCTCGCTCCTTCAAGCTGCCCATGGGCACGCGGACTGGCCACGTTGCAGCGTCAAGCCCGTCCTCACGGGGCTCCGTGCCCTCGGGCACGCCTGCGTCCTGCAGAAGCCATAGGCCAAACCGCGCGTCTATGCGCCGCTTCATCTCGGCGAGGACGGTGGCCACGGATTCCAACTTCATGCCTCGTGCGCTCACTCTTCGGTCGCGAGGGCGTGCAGCTCTGCGGTCAAGCCGAGGCGCCCTTGGACGTTGTCATACTGGACCTGCGAAAAGCGTGAACTCTTGCCGTCGACGATATGAATGACAGAGGCCCCGCCGATAAAGGGCTCGAGTGTCATCACTGAGCGCATTGGTGTGGCCACCACCATCTGGAACCCGAAGGTCTTGAAAATGGTCATGGCAGCGGCCGTGAATTCCGCATCGGCCTTGTCGAAGGCTTCATCTAAAACGACGGTGGAGTACGAGGGCACTGAGCGATCTTGACCGCCTAGCTGGTAACGCAGCGCGGCAGCAAGGCACGCCGCAGCCAGCTTCTGCCGCTGGCCCCCCGACTTGCCGGCACCACTGTGATAGACCTCGCGCTCGATACCGTCCCGGTCAAGCTCGCGAACGCGGAAGTCCACGTGGAGTCGGACATCCAAGACCAGGGTGCGCCATTTGACGTCGGCCGATTCCTGGCTGGACAAGCGCTTCACCATAGCGCTGAGGGCTTCGAAGCGGCGCTCGGCAGCTTCCTTGTCTTGCGTGAAGGCCTGGGTCAACGCGTCGCGCAATTGCGCGCGAAACGCCTTGACCTCGTCCAGAGCGCGGTCGTGCGGTTCGATCACCAAGTGGGTGCCGGGGTTGTAGTCCGCCGTTTTCAAGCTGCCGTTGACTTGGTCCAGCCGGTCATGAATCTGCTTTCGCTCGATATCCAGGCGCTGCTGCAATGTGGCCAGGTTCTGGTTGCTCTGTTGCTGCAGTAGCTGCATGAATCGGTCTTCGAACCGCGGCAAGTCGTCGCTTTCCAGTCGTTCGAGCTTGGCGATGAAGTCCGTTGCGCTCTCCAATTTTGGGTCCAGACCGCCGGCTTCTGACGGCCAAATGCGGCTGTAGTCCCGAAACGCCTGTTCGATGGCCGCCTGAAGAGCGGCCGAGCGGCCCTTGAGCGTGTCGCGCTCCTTCCCAATGTCCCGGGTTACGTTGTGCAGTACGCTGTCCAGCGACTCCAGAGTCAATTGACGGTTGATACGCACCACGCGTTCTTTGATGGAAGCGCGCATCCCCTCGGTAAGTGCACGAGGTACATGCAGCGCGTCCAGCGATTTTTGCAGGGCCGTCAGTCGTTTTAGGCCGTCGCGCTCATCGCCCTCGGCCTTCTGTCGCTTCGCGACCGCAGCTTCGTAGTGTTTTTCCTGGTTGGCCAAGCGCTCTTGCAAGCCCTTTAGGTCTGGATTGCGCTCCAGCTCGAGGTTGCGCTGCTGCTGCAGCTCGGCAATCTGGCGCAGCAAGCCGTTGACGTCCATCTCTTCCCAACTCACATTGGCGAGGATGTTCGCCTGATCGCGACGCTTCTGAAGTTCGTTGCGCTCCTTCGTGAGTTCGTCGAGTTGCCCCTTGAGCACGGCAAGGTCTACGCCAACCTTTTGCGCCTCGGCGATGTAAACCTGTCTCTTAGCCAGGTTGTCCAAGCCCATTACCCACTGGCGACGGTCGCTGACGTTTGAGCGGTCGTCCTTTTCGTGACGCGTGGAGTTGTGCTTCACCTGGCCGGCCTTGGTGACGGCGCGAGTGCTACTGCGGAACTCCGCCATGTCCTCGACACATTCATAGTCGAAGTGCTGGCGCAATTGTTGACGCATCCAGTCTTGGTGAGGCCCACGGGCCAGCGTGACCTTGCGGACCAGCGAGCCTTCGCTGAGAGAACGACGGTCTGCCTCTGTGGGCGCGTTCATGATGGCGCGCAAATAGACGACACGCATTCCGGTGTGCCGCTCGTTGAGCGCGCGGCTGAAATCGGCGTACAGGTCTGGCTGCACGACGATGGATAGCGAAAAGCCTCGCAGAACGCGCTCTATGGCACCGGTCCAAACCGCTTCCTCGGAACGTACTTCCATCAGCTCACCCGCGAAGGGCAGGTCCTTGGGCTCTGCGCCAAGTTCCTCCGCAAGCTCGGCACGCAGCCGCAGGTACGGCCTTGGAATACTGGATGGTTGGCGCTCCATCGACTCGATTTCGCTGCGCAGTTCGCTCAAACGCTCGGAAAGGCGGTCGTACTGGCTCTTGACGGGGTCTCGACGCTCCTCAAGGTCGTCAGCCGGCGACGGTCCGGTGAGCATGACCCGCGCTTTCTCTTGGATAGCAAGAAAGGTTTGCGGCGCATTGGGAGTCGGCCACTCCAAGGCCCGGCATGCCGCATCGACCACTGCATGCTTGGTGAGGCGATTGCCTTTCTGACCCTCGGCCTCCTTAATTCGAAGCTCCAGGTTTTGAAGCTGTAGGCCGCCGGCACCCTGTACCTGAGAGATGTATTGGTCGCGCACGCTTTTCTCGTGCGCTTCCTTCGCCTTTGCCTCGCCAACGGCGATCTGGGAGTGCTGGATTTCCCTTCTCGTCTCATCGATATCGGCAGTTATCAATATCCCGCGCTGCTCCTGACCATAGCTTTCCAGGTGCTCGTCGATGGCTTGGAGGTCGTCAATCTGTGTCACGACGCCCGCACGGGTCGCAAAGTTGTCCCGCGCTGCCGCCAACGTCTCAATTTGTCGACGAGCCGAAACCACTTCGGCGTGAGCTGCATTGAGCTCCTGGAAGTCGCGAACCAGTCGCTCGGAAACTGAGAACGTTTCTGGTTCGTCGAGCATGAAATCTCGAAGGAACACATTTAGCTCGCCCAGGTCCTTGGTCGACTGCGTCTTGTGCAACAGACGTAGCGCTCGCTCGCTTTCGATGCCCAACAGCCGACAGAAGCGCTCTTGGTAGGCCTTGAATTCTTCGCGGATGAAGGCTTCCGGAAAGGCCGTCTTGAGCTTCCTAACGTCGAAGTCCGTCTCGGCGAACGGTGCCTTGAATTCAGTGACGTCGAATTCGCGCTCGAAGACGAGGTACTGGTGGCGCAGGTCGCGAGTGGATGCACTTTGGCCTCGAATCCACATCAGCATGACGATGGTGACCACCGTTCCCAGCGCGTTGCGGTATGTGGCGGCCAGCGCGCTCCAGGTGGTGCCCTTGCGCAGGAACTGCTGGACGGCCTCACGCTCGTCATTGCTCTGCCGAGCCCAGGCGCCGCGCACGTAGGTCACAAGATTGCGGTCAGAACGGCCGCGATCCGCCTCGCGCGCCGCCGCGTTGAAAGCGCGCCATCGGTCCGGGGTGGTGAGCGCAGCCAGACCATCGAGCATCGTGCTCTTTCCTGAGCCGGAGTTGCCTACGAATAGGTAGCCTTCGGGCGCGATGGCAAAGTCCGCGACCCCTTGGAACGTCCCCCAGTTGTAGGCCTGCAGGCGACGCAGGCGGAACTGCGCTCGGACATCGGGGTCGTCGCCGTCGAGGAACACGTTAGGACGTGTCAAATGCCCGCTCACCATGTCGGCCCCAACTGCAGGAGGGCGCGCCATCAAGGGCGGAGAGGGGGTAGGGGGCGCGCTGTCCACCTCGAACGAAAATAGATCGGGGCCTGGCGAAAACGGGGCGACGGCTGGTGCCAGGGCTATCGGATCGACCTCATTCGCCTGTTTCAAGAGGAACGCGGGCACACTGGTCGTGGCGAACAACCCTTCGCCCCCCGACTGGTTCCCGTTGTTGGAGTCCGTCACGCTTCGTCCCCTTCATCCTCGTTGTCGTCGCCGGTGGCGGCCCCCGCGTCGGGCGCATTCGGAAGGCCGGCTGCCATGGCATAGGCCTTGGTCAGCTGCTCAATCTCCTCTGCAGGAAAAAGTAGCTTGAGCGCAGGCGAAACCTCGAATCGCTCTTCTGAGTTGGCCAGTTTGCGCAACAAGCCCAGCTTTTTTGCCTTCTCCACCGCACCATCGCACTGTTTGGCGAAACGCGACTGGTCGACGTTGTCACTGCGTTCAAACGTCTTGAGGTACTCGAGCATTTCCTGGAGGTCGAGTGCCGCGCGCTCCCCCTGCGCGTCGGCCTGAGTCAGGCGAAGACGCAAGAAGAGCAGCAGCGCGGTCTCGATGAAGGACAGCGTGTTTCGTCGCAGCAGGATCGGGATGTCCACATCCTCTCGGGATACCTGGCGCAAGAAGGCCACCTGCTGGTCCCGGTCCAGTACCAGCTCCAGGAATAGCTCGTGTAGCCGGCTGCGCAGGACTTGCTCGTCGCGCAACACCACTTCCCACGCTTTGGAATGTCGCCGACCGTCTACCAGGGGACCGGTTAAGAGTTGCACCAGTGTGCGGCGCGTGTCCAGCGGCAGGGCGCCGCTATCGCCCTCAAAAGTCTGCTGACGGGTCACCTGCAACGCGGCTACCGAAGCCTCTAACGAGTCGGTGGGAGTGCCGTCCTCGGCGAAAGGAAGAAAGTCAAAGCTGGAATTCATGGGCCCGTTCCCGACGGAAGAACACGGTAGGAGCGTCAGCACGTCGACGCACGCCGTCTGCACCCGTCCATTCAATGGAGCAGTGCTGCGTGTCGAAAATCTGACCGTGCTTCGCGGCCAAGGAGAGATAGCCCACGACGCTGCCCAGGCCCTGCTCGACATCAAAGTTTTCGAGCAATTCGGTCAAGCTCACCACTTCCTTGTCTTCTAGGAGGACGAGGATGTTGCGCTTCAGGGCACGGAGGTCGATCTCCGAACGACGAACCATCTCGACAATTTGATCCATCGAGAGTTCGCCCTCGGGTACCTTCTCCATCGTGGTGTCCGCCATCCGCATGTCGGGGTCGAGCAAACCCCACTGGGCAGCTGAAGCGACCCGGGCACCGGTCGAGGTGAGAGTGAAGCCGATATTGGCGTTGGTACGGAGCTGATCCTTGACTTGAACAGCGCCGCGCTGGGCCGCCCCGAGCAGCTGATGCAGTCGGCGGTTTTCCATGAACTCCCGACTCTGAACGAAATGCTTCAGGCCTCGGGCAAAGCTTTGCTGCACTTCATGCACGGTCGAACCTTCCTTGAGCAGAAGACTCGTGAGGTTGCGCAACATGCGCCGGTCGGCATCACTCAGGCTTCTGGAGAACGAGCGAGAGTTCAGCGCATCGACGGCATCTTCAAGGATGGCGGATTGCTCGTAGTCATTGAGGAGGCGCCAGAAGGCCTGGAAGGTGCGACCGGCGTCGCTATCGCCGATGACGTCCACACCGCTGAAGAGCTTCTCAAGGACATGGCCGCGGCTGCCTTCGTGATCCATAAGGGTTGCGCGTAGGTCGCGGTTGAGTCGCTCAAATTCATCGCGCACCTGCCGAAAATCCGAAACCAGTTCCTCGGCGAGAAAGATAATGTCGCGAGCACGCTCCAACGCCCGCTCATCTGGCAGCGTCGTGATTTGGCCGTTGTTGACGCGCTCAATCTCGCGGTCTATACGGTCGCGCTGCTCGATCAGTGACTCGAGTCGGCTCTTGCGGTCCCCATCAGTTTCTTCCGCAAGTCGCTGCAGTTGGTTGATGACAGTGGCCAGACGGCTTTCCGTTGCAGTGCGGCGCGGCTGGGTCGACCCAACAACGAAGCGCACGGCATTGGCTGCATCGGTCGTGAGGCTGAGCTCTTCCTCGGCGGCGCCTTGAGCAAGGCGCCGCGACAGCCAACCCAGGTCAAGCCATTCCCGCACATAGGCCGGTGCCGCGTAAGGCAACTCATAGCCCTGCGCGCGAAGCGCTTCCATGTCTCGCGTAAGCCGCTCTTCGAAGGTAGACGCGGAGAGCACCTTCTCGTCCTGAAGGAGCAAGTTGTCCAACAGGGCGGCAATGACAGGCGCGCGGTCGGCAGCAAGGAGCTTCCACATCGATTGCTCGCGAAGGTTGCGCAGTGTGGCTGCGCTGCGCAAGATGCTCATGACCTACGCTGTATGGTGCGACGGCGAGAACGACTTTGCTTCTCTGTAGGACCTCATTGACGTCTAGCCCTTCTTACCCCGACACCCTTCGAGTACCGGCATGTCACACCAATGGAACGCTGCGCGCGATCTCCCCAATAGCACGCAGCGGCGCTGTCGGGCATTGTAGAAATGATTACTTACCCCGCAATGTGAACGTTTCCACACTTCTTCGTTTCGCGCCCCTCGACTGCTCCCGGACCGCAGACTCGCGCGCCGTACGCAAGGACTGAATGCAGTTCAGGGACATCGCCAGCATGCTTGGAGTCAGCCAGGAGGCGTGCCGCAAGGTCTGCCGCAGGGTGGGGTGGCCCGACCTGCCCCGGCGATCCCTGAAGCTGCGCGCCGTGCGCCGCACCCATCGCGCCTCGCGACACACGCCATCTGGCAAACGTCAACGTGCGCCGCTCAATCGTTCAGCAATCCACTGCCGCCAAAGATTCTTGCCGTGGTCTTGATAGCGGCGTGCGGCTTCGAGCAATTGCAGGCGCAGGGCCGATTTCATGAGTTCTGGCGGAAGCAAAGGGTCCCGCACCAGGTACTCGATGACCTCCCGGCCCAAGACAAACGACTCCACCACCGCGTGATCCAGCGTGGACCGGGCGAGCCGCGGCAGGCTTGCCCGAAGTCGCTTGAGCAGCGCAGTGTCCGTGGCAACAATTTCCTCGACACGCCAAAGGCCTCGCGCTTGGGTCTCTATTTCCTTCGGCAACGCGCTGATGTGAAACGCGAACGCCGAGGGGGAAAGCCCCACGTCCGTCATCTGCGCCCTCAGCTCGTCGACAGAAAGGCGCAGGTTCGCGGGCCGCACGTGCAAGCCCGCTCTGAGCTGCCTGAATCCCCACAAGTCCATCGCCAACTGGTGGCGGCGCCAGACAATCTTCTCAGCGCGTGCCACGTCTGCGTCCTGAACGGCAATCCATTGTCCGGCCTCCCAAGGGCCCATCACGAAGTGCTTGTCTCGCCAATTCGTGACCGCGCGCGCTACGCCCGCTGGACGACGGGCTCGGTAGCTCGCACGCGCGTGCCGCTCGATCTTCCCGTCGACCACCAAGCGCCCCAGCGCCACTCGAATCGCGACGTCGCCAATGCCAATGAGCCGCCCGGCTTGAATGAGGACCTGGGTCGGCACGGGTTGCTCATTGGTGCCAAGCAGGTCGAGTAACAGGTCGGGAGCTTTCAAACGCATCCCTCAAAGTTACATGGAATTGCCGTCGTTGTGAAACTTTGAAACAACCCATAGCATCCCTGCCGAAGCAGCATGGAGCATCAATTGGCCGAGCCTGACAATGTAAGAGTGGAGCAAATCGGTGGCGTGTGCGTCATCACGCTGGCAAGGCCCGAGCGCCGCAACGCGGTCGATGGACCAATGGGCGTCGAGTTGCGCCAGGCATTTGAACGTTTCGAGGCTGACCCTCAGGCGCGTGTCGCGATTCTGACGGGTCAGGGGGAACACTTTTGTGCGGGCGCCGACCTCAAGTCTGTCGGAGACCCCCAACGACGGGCGGCTTTGGACGAAAGTGGCGCAGGTCCCGGCCCTATGGGCCCCACCCGCATGATGCTGTCAAAACCCCTGATTGCCGCCATCGAAGGCTATGCGGTGGCAGGCGGCCTGGAACTGGCCTTGTTGGCCGACATGAGGGTGGCTGCGCACAGCGCCGTCCTTGGTGTCTTTTGCAGACGCTGGGGCGTACCGCTCATCGACGGAGGGACGGTCCGCCTTCCCAGAATTGTTGGCATGGGCCGCGCGCTCGACCTCATCATGACCGGTCGGCCGGTCAAGGCAGACGAAGCGCTGGCCATGGGACTGGTCAACCGGGTAGTCCCTCAAGGCCAAGCGCTTGAGGCGAGCTTGGAACTGGCCCAGCAGATCCTCTCGTTTCCTCAGGAATGCATGCTGGCCGATCGACGTTCTGCCTATGAGCAATGGAATCTGGAACTCGCCGAGGCACTGCGCAACGAGGGACGCATTGGCACGCCAATGGTCCTGGCCGAAGGAGTGCATGGCGCGAGCCGGTTCGCTCAAGGAGCGGGTCGTCACGGCAGTTTTGACGCGCCGGAAGCGGCATGAAGAACCAACAACGCAAGGAGACAAGCATGACCAACTCGCATGCCACAGGTGCGACCTACCTGGACATTATCAAACGCGGTGCCCGCCAGCACGGCCCGCGCGTCGCGATTTCCTTCGCAGGCCAATCCCTGACCTTCTCTGAGGTTGACCTGCTGAGTAACCGGTTGGGCAACGCGCTGCGCGGATGTGGCATTGGGTCCAGGCAGCGCGTTGCGCTCCTGGTCAACAACAGCATCTTGAGTGTTCCACTGGACTTTGCCTGTGTGAAGGCGGGCCTCAATCGAGTTCCGCTCAACAGCAGGCTCTCGGCAGCCGAGCACGTGCGAATGGTTCAGGAAACGGCTGTCCAGGCGCTCGTCTTCGGGCCCGACCTTCAAGCGCGCGCAGCCGAGATTGCGGCTGCCGTTCCCGGCCTTCGTCTTCTCGGGCTCGGCAGCCACTTGGAGGGGGCGGACCACGGCGCTGCGGATCTGCTGGCGCTCGCGGAGTCCTCGGCGGACGCGCCTCTGGACTACGTACCCGAGCCCGACGATGTGGTGCTGACCTTGTTCACGTCAGGCACCACCGGTACCTTGAAGGCAGCCCAGCACACACAGGCGTCTTACGCGGCCATTTGCAAGAACGTCCTGCTCAACCTCATTTCGCCGGACCGAAACGACGCGATGCTGCACGCGGCCTCGCTCATCCATGCGAGCGGTGTGTTCGTCCTGCCGTTCTGGCTCAGGGGTGCCCGCACGGTGGTTCTGCCGGGCTTCGAACCGCGCGGCTTCCTGCAAGCCATCAGAGACAACGCAATTACGGCGATCAACCTCGTGCCGACCATGCTTCAGATGCTGTGCGAACTGCCAGACATTGCGGCGGCCGATGTTTCGTCGCTCAAACAAGTCATCTACGGCGCCTCGCCAATGCCGCGCGCCACGATCGAGCGAGCGATGGCTCTGTGGGGGCGTGAGCGTTTCTATCAGTACTACGGGCAAACCGAGGTTCCGTTGTGCTTGGCGGTGCTGCGCCCTGAAGACCACGAGGGCGAGCGCCTTGGCGCGTGCGGACAGCCCTCGGTCGATGTCGAGCTCAAGCTGGTGGACGAGTCCGGCAACGAGGCGGCCCAGGGAGAGCCTGGAGAGATCGTGGTTCGTGCGCCTTCGGCCGTCCGCGGCTACTACAACGCGCCCGAGCTGAACGCGAACACGTTCACCAGCGACGGCTGGGTCAAAACCCGCGACGTAGGCGTATTTGATGCCAACGGCTTCCTGTATTTGAAGGACCGTACGTCTGACATGATCATCTCGGGCGGCTACAACGTCTACCCGCGCGAGGTAGAGGACGTGCTGCTTGGTCACCCTGCGATTGCCGAATGTGCAGTGGTCGGCGCCCCGGACGACAAGTGGGTTGAAGTGGTCACAGCGGTGGTGGTCCTGCGTGCGGGCCAAGCCGTCGGAGAGCAGGACTTGATCTCATATGTTGCGCAATCGCTGGCGTCATACAAGAAGCCTCAGCGCATCGTCTTCGCGCAGGCAATTCCCAAGACCGCCGTGGGCAAAGTGAACAGGAAGCTTCTGCGTGACCAGATGAAGTGAGGGCGATTTGGCGTTCTCACCTTTCTGAGCACTTCTGGCCAAGCGCAAGAACTCCAACAATCGCCAGGGCCGAAGGAGTCAGCAAGCCGAGCCAGAGCAGCACGCCGAAGGACCAGCCAATGGCGACCACCGCGCATGCCAGCGCCGACGCCAGCAGCGTGATGCCGGCCGCGCGCAATGCCAACCGCGCGTTGCGGCCACGCCAGCGGGGCGCTAGCCATGTTTGGTGTCGCTCCATGGCGAACGCCAGGGCGGCCATCCCCGGCACGGACAGACTGAGCAGCGCGACTGCGATCAGCACAATGTGCGCCGTGCCTGGTGCCGCTTCACCTTCCAGGCGAGGCCGGCGAACGCGGCACCGATTGCAAGCGAGGCCAGATCGAATCCGGCCATGACCCAGTCGGCATCCGGCACTGATTGCAGGAGGTGCCGCGAGGTCGTTGCCGCATTCAGAACGGGCAGCAAGCCAAACGCCACCGCGGCGAAGATTGCCTGTTCCTTCCATGCGCAAAGCGCCGGGCGCAGCGCGGCAAGGATGAACATCAGCAGCCAGGCAGCGAACAAGGCGTGCATCTCCAGTTCGGCGCGGTGCGCCATACCGGTGGGCAGGAGCCGATTCGCCCAGAAGTAGGCACCGATCGCTACCGGCAGGCCGATGAACACGGCAACGTTCAGTCGTTCCGCCAGGCGCAGTCCCGCGTGTGCCATGTCTCGGCCCCTTTCCGCACGCTGGCGGCGCTTGACGCACCACAGCACCATCCCCGTGGCGATCATGACGGCGCCCAGCAGGCCTGACAGCACATAGATGGCGCGCAGAGCAGGCGGTGCAAACATGCCTTCGTGCAGGCCCAGCATCGCGTCCCGCAACGCCTTCGGGCCGGATTGCCAGGCCTGCCGCTCCGCCAACCGTTCGCCACTCACACCGTCGTAGGTGAGGATGCTCGTCGCGCGAAGCGGGCCGGCGGCAAAGTTCCCGATGACGTGGACGCGGGCATGCGCGTCATTTGGATCCTGCACCTCCAGCGCGGCGACGGCATTCGGGCCCCAGCGGTCTTGCGCGTCGCGCCATAGCCGATCAAGCGGCAGGAGCATGGCCGACCGGCCAGCGGCTGGCGCCGATGCCAGCGGCGGGAACACCTCGTCCAGGAAGACATCCTGACTCGCCTGGCCGGGCCCGTACCAGGCGGCGGCGACCAGGGGCATGAACGAGAACATCAGGAAGATCAGACCTGAGTACGTGATCATCAGCTGGAACGGCAGCGACACCACGCTCGCCACATTGTGCGCATCGAGCCAGGAGCGCTGGCCCTTGCGCGGTCGGAAGGTAAAGAAGTCCGCAAGGATCTTCCTGTGCACGACGATGCCGGTGACCAGGGCAAGCAGCAACGCGAGCGTGGCGATGCCCACGATCCAGAGACTGCCCAGTGGCGGCAGATAGTGCAGCCGCCAGTGCATCTGATAGAGCGCCTGACCGCCGCCCGTGTCCCGTGTCTCGATCTGTCGGCCTGAGCCAGGATCGAGATAGGCGGTGCCCGACGCAGCGGGCGCGCCCGCACGCGCTGCTTGCCACGACACGTGCAGATAGGGCTCGTTGCGGTCGATCGGCAGTGTGAGGGTCCAGCGTTGACCATGGGCCGCATGCGATTGCAGGAAGGCTTGCGCGCGGTCGATCGCCATCTTCTGAGAAGGCGGATAGGACGCGACCGGCAGTTCGGGGCGCATCCAGCGATCGATCTCCGTGTCCAGATAGCCGAGCGTGCCTGTGATGAAGATGAAGTACAGCAGCCAGCCGAACAGCAGGCCCAGCCAGGTGTGCAGCCACGCCATGGATTGTCGGAAACGGTCCTTCATGGCCGCAACCACCTCATTTCACAGGAGCGCCCATGCCACGAGGCTGCTCAACAACACCAGCACGCCAAGCCCTGCCCATGCAGACCGCGCACTGCCCGCCGAGAACGCCCACATGATGGCGCCGGCGTAGACAGCAAAGCTCATTTGCATGGCGATCAGCACGGCATCGGAACGCGCTGCGCCGCCCCAGCAGGCCGCCACGATGGCCACGGGCAATGTGCTGGCAAGCGCGTAGCCGCCGAGCACGGCCGCCAGGCATCGCGAGAACACATTCCAGTGCGCGGAAGTCATGGGACGGTTTCAGGTGCTGCCGCGACCGTCGGCCGCCTCGCAATCCACAGTTCAGAAATCCGCCGAGACCGACAACAGGAACGTGCGTGGTGCCCCGACCGTCAGACCTTCGCGCGCTGCCGACTGCCAGTAGCTCTTGTCCAGCACATTTTCGATGGCGCCGCGAATCGTGACCGGTATGTTGCCGGTCATGAAGCGATACCGGGCGCCGATGTCGTAGCGCGTCCAGCCTGGAAGCTGTTGTGTGTTGCCGACATCCACGTACTGTCCGCTGGTGCGCAATGCGCGCGCCGTCAACGTGAAGCCAGGCAAGAAGGGCGTGTCCCATTCGCCGGCGACGTTCAGCTGGAACTTCGGCGTCGCAGGCGCGGTGCGGCCGTCGTTGACGCCGCCTTCCGTCTTCAGCAAGGTGCCATCGGTGTAGGCGGCCCCCGCCAGCAGGCGCACGCCCCGGGCGAGCTCGCCCTGGGTGATGAGTTCGGCGCCGCGATTGCGCTGTTCGCCGTCCGCTCTGAAGAGAAGGCTCAAAGGGTCCAGAAAGCTGCTCGGGCGCTCGATCTGGAACACACTGAACGTGGCAGCAAAAGTGCCAAAGTCGTACTTCGTGCCGAGCTCCAGTTGCCTGGTCTTGATTGGCGGGAACACCTGACCCGCGTTGGCGGCGCCATCGGGCGCGACGGGGCCCTGGCTCAGGCCTTCGATGTAGTTCCCATACACCGACAACGCGTCGGTGGCCTTGAACACCATTGCCGCCATCGGCGTCACGGCAGATTCGTCGTAATGCGCGATCTGGGCGCCGCTGACGGGGTTGAAGCCGGACGTCTCGACCTGCTGGTTGCGTGCGCCGAGCGTCACCTGGATGCGCCGATCGCTGGAGAAGATCGTGTCCGCCAGCGCGAGGCTGCGCAGCCGCGTGTCGGCCACCTTCGGTGTGCCGGCGGCGATCGCGATGCTCGGCTCTGGAATGTCGACGGGCGCGTAGAGACTGGAAAAGATGATGTCGCCGTTCTGGCGGCGCGTCCCCTGTTCCGAAGCGTAGGTGCTGACACTCATCACGGGCTCATGGTGCAGCGGGCCCGTCTCGAATTTGCCGCGCAGACCGGCCTCGGCCGTCCTGGTTTCAATGTCCTCGTTCAGCCGCGCGGGACGTCCGGCGATCTCGCCTTGGGTGTCCAGCATCAGCCAACTGGTCTGCAGGCTTCTGAAGTCGTACTGCTGCGCGCCGATGGCTCCCCAGGCCGTCACACCGGGCGCCACGTCTACCTCTGCGCGCACCATGCCCGAGAGTTCCTTGGTCTTCCAGTACGTCCACTCAGGCAGGAAGTTGGTCTTGGCATCGGGGGCCGGGCCGATGGGTATGCCCGCCTCGGGCGGGAACAACAGGCCGCTGCGCGCATACGTCAGTCGGTTCTGGTAGGTTAGGTCGGCCTCCAGCCGCACGCGATCGCCCTGGTAGTCGACGCCGAGGGCGAAGGCGTCCACGCTTTCGCTGGAGTGGTCGATGGGCGTGTCGCCCGACCGGTAGAGGGCGTTGGCGCGCACCCCCAATTCCCTGTTCGCGCCGAAGCGACGCGCGACGTCGAACTGGGTGCCGAACTGACCGTCATCGATATAGGAGAGTGCCAGCCGGTTGAGATTTTCTGCGCCGGCCCGCTTGGGCACGAGGTTGATGGCGCCACCGACAGAACCCGCAGGCGCCATGCCGTTGAGCAAGGCGTTGGGACCGCGCAGGACCTCCACGCGCTCGATGCCGATCATCGAGCTGGAATTGCGCGGAGAGAGGCCGTACAGCCCGTTGAAGGAGACGTCGTAGTTGAACAGCGTGAATCCGCGGATATTGAATTCGTCGCGCCCGGACCCGCGTGAGTAGGTGTTCCGAACCGTGGGGTCGTTGAGCAGGACATCACCCAGGTTCTGCGCCTGCTGGTCGTCGATCAGCTGCGAGGTGTACTGCGTCGAGTTGAACGGGGTGTCCAGCATGTCCTTGTCGCCCAGTAGCCCAATGCGGCCGCCGTACGCCACTTGCCCACCGGGGTAGGCGTCAGGCAGCCGGGTGGCCGAGTCCGTCACCTGGACCACCGGAAGGCTGGGTGCGCTCGTCTGGCCGGTCGGGGCCTGCCTGACCAGCACGGCCGAACCGTCGACTGTCGCCTCCAGGCCGCTGCCGGCCAGCAGCCGCTCCAGCGCCTGGGTCGCTGTCAGGCGACCCGACACGGCCGGCGCGGTCTTTCCGGCTACCAGGGCTGCCGGGAAGCTCATCTGCAAGTTGGCCTGTCGAGCCAGCTCGTTGAGCGCCTGCGCGAGCGACTGCGCAGGAATCGAGAGCGCTGTGGCGCCCGGAGTTGCGACGCCGGTCTGGGCATGTGCGGCGGGCGTGATGCCTGCGGCGAAGGTCGCGGCAATGGCAGCCGCCAGGGTCAGCGGGGCAGGGTTGAAACGCGCGGCGCGCATGGATCGGTATCTCCTCGGTAGATGGTCTTTTTTCAGGCGGCCTCGAGGAGTTCCGCCTGCTCCTACCGCTGAAGACGCATCAGCCCGAGCGAACCCTCAGGTCGCGACACCACAAATCGAGAAGAATTCAAGGCTTCCGAAGCGCGATTTCGGTGACGTCGCCGTGGGGCACCAGGCGAACCGGCAGCACATGAGGCAAGGCATCGGTGAAGCGCGAAAGCTGCTGGACGTTGTAGCTGCCTCCCACCTTGAGCTTGGCAACAGCGGGATCGTTGATGACCAGGCCCGTGCTGCGATAGCGCTCGAACTCGGCCAGGGCCAGTGCCAGCGGCGTGCTGTCGAAGCTGATACGCCCGGAGCGCCATGAAGCGCTGGCCGCCGGAGACACCGGCGTCACCGGTCCGATGCCGCTGTCGTCGCCCACCACCATCTGGCCGGCCGCAAGGTCCACGGGCTTGTCGATCGCCTCGCTGCTCTCCACCCCGCCGTCGCGGCCTTGTGCGGGTGGTGCCGCTCGGCTCACTCGGACGCTCCCCTCTTCTACCGATACCACCGTCCGTCCGGCATCCAGCCCCGAATGCGTATGCCGGACGGAAAAGCGCGTGCCGACCACCGTGACAAGCAGATTCCCGGCACGCACGTGAAACGGCCGCGCCTTGTCCGAGCTGACGGAGAACAGCGCCTGGCCTTCGGTCAGATGGACCTCGCGACGGCTGTGAAAAAGGCGCACGTCCAACCGGGTGGCGGTGTCCAGCTGCACCGTGCTCCCGTGCGTCGGATCGTCAGGCAGGGTGGCCACGATCTGTTGGCCGCGCTCGGTGGCAAACGCGTGCTCGTAGATCGGCAAGCTTCGCCACCTGTCCAAGCCCAGCCAGCTCGTTCCGACGACCGCCACCACCAGGACGGCAACGGCGGCCGGCGCGAACAACGGGCCGCGGCCGCGGCGCCATTTCCCGCGTTCCGCGGGTTGACTTGCGGTCTTGCGGAATGGCGGCGCAAGCGGCGTCGCAATGCGCTTTCTCGGGGCCCCCGTCAGGCCGGACTTGAGTGCGGTGACGTCTTCAGCGGGCATCAAGCGAACGCGCCCCATAGTCGCCGTGATGCCCTCATAGGCCACGGCATGCCTGGGGTCGGCAGACAGCCACGCCTGCCACTCGATCTGGGCCTCGGCACTCAGACCGTTGTGCCGCCGCGCCGCCCAGGTGGCAGCGGCCAGCTCGATCGGGTCATGGTCCTGCGCGAACATTTCCAACGCGCGAGCGTCCGCGCCCGCGTCGTGGTCGGCAGCATCGTGAGCTTGGGTAGGCGAGTTCATGCGGGGCGGGGACAGCGGCAGCACTTGAGACTGTAGACGCACGAGGGGTGTCGATATCTCACCTTGTATCGACGTCGCGCTCGCACTGCCTGCAGGCCAGCATGCCTCGCACGATGTGCTTTTCCACCATGCTGACGGAGATGCCCATTCGCTGGGCGACTTGCGCATAGGTCAGTTCGTCAAAGATGTGCAGGACGAACGCCTCCCGGCAGCGAGGGGGCAGGCCTTCGATAGCGCCGACATAAGCACGCACGAACTGCTGCGACGCCAGGGCGGCGTCGGGCTGCAGATGCCGTGGCGCGGTCGGTTGCTCGGCCTCCGGCATCGCGTCCAGATCATCGTGCCGACGTACCTCGGCGCGCCGGTGCTGGTCGACCAGCAGATTGCGAGCGGTCCGGTAGAGCAAGGCGCGCGCATTGTGGATGCCGCGTCCGGCGTGTTCGACGGCCAGCACGCGGGCGTAGCTCTCCTGCGCCAGGTCAGCCGCCGTGTCGCGGTCATCGACTTGGCGGTGCAGAAAGTTCAGCAGTTCGCGGTAATAGCGCTCCAGCAAGGCACGTCCCATGGCGGCTGGCGCACTCTGCAGGGAGCGACTGCAAGAGAGGCTGAGAGCCGAGTCAACAATTACGAATGGGTCGCATTATCAATGAGTATCTGGTCTCCAGCCCACTCGGGAATTCGCGCTTGACCTAACGGAAGTGAGCGATCGTGCCTGAAGCTCATCGCCCATCTGGCCAGTTTCACGCGTCGCGCATCTGCGCTAGGCTCGCGCGAAGTCACTCGTTCCCGGACGGCCCTCGGGCGGGTGCACAACGAGGAAGCGCCATGCATGCCATCGAGCGTATGTCCGCAGCCGGCGACCGACCCGGCCGCATTGCCAGGCTGGCATTGGCCGCAGCCGTGGCCGCCAGCTCGGCCCCCGCGTTTTCCCAAGCCCCCGCGCCGGCAGACCCACCGATTTCCGCATGGGTGATGGGAACGACCGTCTACAGGGGAAAGAGCAAGGGCCAGCGGTACATACTGCACGCAAGCGTCATCGTTCCAGGCAATCCACAGAACCCGGGCGGCGCGGCGGCCTTCGGTGTGGACGATGCCGGCAATGTCACGTTCATCGGTCGCACCGAGTATCAGCCCACGCAAAGCCTTTCGACCGTCAGGCGCAAGTTCGAGACGCCGAAGCCGCCGATGACGGGCGAGCAGGCGCCGCGGTACCTGATGGTGTGTTCGTGGCCCGTGGACGATGCGCACAAGGCCAATGGTGCCGTCACGACGGGATTCGGCGAACGCGACGATTCCGCGACCAGCATCTCGAAGGACGGTACGCTTCAGGAGTCCCTCAACGTCAAGTGGACGTCGGTGCCCTCGGCCCGCGCGAAGGGCAAGTTCTCCAAGACCGACTACTGCGGCGAAGTGGCAAGGACAGGAAAGTCCTCCGCGCCGCTCTGGCTGCTGCCCGGCAAGGAGACCTGAATGATTCGGCGCCTCGCCACGACGTTCGTCCCAATGGCCGCCGCCTTGGCGTTCGCCCTCGGCGCGGCATCGGCCGCGGCGCAGGAGAAATGCCGGACCATCAAGTTCGAACGCGGCGCGAGCTCGGCCGATGTTCGCGGCACCGCCCCTGCGGACGGGGTGGATTGCCTGCGCTTCAGCACCGGCGATGGCCAGAACGTTCAACTGTCCGTCAGCTCCGCGGGCAACGCCGTCGCGTTCACCGTCGACGGCGTTGCGGACGGCCGCGACAGTCTTCAGTTTCGAAGCACCAGGAAGACCTACGAAGTAAGCGTGTTCCAGACCATGAAGGCCGTGTCCCCCGTCAACTACGTGCTGAAGCTCACGATTCGATAGCTGGCGACTGCCACTGAGCGCCGCCCTTCGCGCGCAACGTCTTGGCTGCTCCGACCATGGCGGTCAGCGCCGGGATCACCTCGCCCCATTGGCGGGTCTTGAGGCCGCAATCGGGGTTGACCCACAAGCGCTCGGCCGGCACCCGCTCTGCCGCCTTCTTCATCAACTGCACGATGTGTTCCTGCGTCGGAATGTTGGGCGAGTGGATGTCGTACACGCCGGGGCCGATTTCATTGGGGTACTGGAAGTTCTCGAACGCGGCCAGCAACTCCATGTCGGACCGGCTGGTCTCGATCGTGATCACGTCGGCGTCCATGTCGGCGATCGACGCGATGATGTCGTTGAACTCCGAATAGCACATGTGCGTGTGGATCTGGGTCTCGTCGCGCACGCCGTTGGCCGTGATGCGGAACGATTCCACCGCCCAGTCGAGGTACTCGTTCCACTGCGACTTGCGCAGCGGCAGGCCTTCGCGCAGTGCGGCCTCGTCGATCTGGATCACCTGCACGCCGGCCTTCTCCAGGTCCTGCACCTCGTCGCGGATGGCCAGCGCGAGCTGCCTGCACGAGGCCGAACGCGGCTGGTCATCGCGCACGAAGGACCAGTTGAGGATCGTCACCGGGCCGGTCAGCATGCCCTTCATGGGCTTGCGGGTGAGCGACTGGGCGTACGTGGTCCACTCCACGGTCATCGGACGCGGGCGGCTGATGTCGCCGAACAGGATCGGCGGCTTCACGCAGCGCGAACCGTAGGACTGCACCCAGCCGAACTGGCTGAACGCGTAGCCGTCGAGCTGCTCGCCGAAGTACTCGACCATGTCGTTGCGCTCGGCCTCGCCGTGCACCAGCACGTCCAGCTCGAGCTTTTCCTGCTCGCGCACGCTGCGCTCGATCTCGGCGCGCATCGCCGCCAAGTAGCCCGGATGGTCCAGGCGGCCGGCCTTGAACTCGCCGCGAGCGTGGCGGATCTCGGGGGTCTGCGGGAAGGAGCCGATGGTGGTGGTCGGGAATTTCGGAAGCTTCAGCAAGGCGGCCTGCTTGGCCGCGCGCCTGGCATAGGTGCTTTCTCGCTCGCCCATATGGGCAGTGATGCGCGCCACGGCCGCCTGCACGACCGGATTCTTCACGCGTGGCGAGGCACGGCGCGAGGCCAGCGCGGCCTGGTTGGCGGCAAGCGCTTCCTTCACGGCGTCACGGCCTTCGCGCAGCGCCTTGCCGAGGACACGCAGTTCGTCGAGCTTCTGGAGCGCGAACGCCAGCCACGACTTCACCTCGCCGTCGAGCTTGCGTTCGCTGTTCAGGTCCACGGGCACGTGCAGCAGCGAGCACGAGGGCGCGATCCACAGGCGTTCGCCCAGGCGCTCGGCCAGCGGCTCGATCCAGTCAAGAACTGCCGTGAGGTCGGTCTTCCAGATGTTGCGGCCGTTGATGACGCCCAGCGACAGCACCTTGTGCGTCGGCAGCAGGTTGATCAGCGGCTGCACGCCCGTGCGGTCGTTGACGGCGTCGACGTGCAGGCCGGCCACCGGCAGGTTGGCCGCGAGATAGGCGTTCTCCTGCAAATGGCCGAAGTACGTCGCCACCAGCAGCTTGACCTTGGCGCCCTTGATCTGGTGATAGGCCGTGTTGAACGCATGCTGCCAGTCAGGCGCAAGTTCGGTCACCAGGATGGGTTCGTCGATCTGCACCCATGCCACGCCTTGCGCGGCCAGCGTGTCGAGCAGCTCGGCGTACACGGGCAGCAGCCGTTCGAGCAAGGCCAGCTTGTTCGAATCGTCCTTGGCCTTGCCAATCGCCAGGTACGTGACCGGGCCGACGATCACGGGCTTGGCGTTCACGCCCCGTGCCCTGGCTTCGGCCAGCTGTTCCAGCAGGCGCGTGGCATCGAGCTTGAACTGCGTCGCCGCGGTGAACTCGGGGACGATGTAGTGGTAGTTCGTATCGAACCACTTGGTCATCTCCCCAGCGGCCACCCCCGCGCAGCAGGCCGCATGGCCGTCCGCGCCCTTGGCCGAGCGGCCGCGCGCCACCCGGAAATAGTTGTCCAGTGCGTCGCCGTGGAACCCCTGCACGCGCTCGGGCAGGTTGCCCAGCGTGAAGCTCATGTCCAGCACCTGGTCGTAGAACGAGAAGTCGCCCACCGGCACCAGGTCCAGGCCGGCCTGGTCTTCCCAGTGGCGCTGACGCAGCTGGGCGCCCAGCGCCCTGAGCTCGTCGCGCGAGGATTCGCCTTTCCAGTACGACTCCAGTGCGAACTTCAGTTCGCGCCTGGCGCCAATGCGGGGAAAGCCGAGGTTGTGGATCGTGGTCATGTGCCGCTCTCAGAAAACAGGAGAAGAGGAAAGCGCGGATGCTAGGCAGACCAATCAATGAAGTAAAATGGTTCTTTCTCACGTATTCATGAGTTTTGCTCATTCATCATGCTGGAACGCATCCATCTGTCCGTCGTGCAGGAGGTCGAGAAGCAGGGGTCGCTGACCGCCGCGGCGGAAGTGCTGCACGTCACACAGTCCGCGCTCAGCCACAGCATGAAGAAGCTGGAGCAGCAGTTGGGCACCGACATCTGGCTGCGCGAGGGTCGCAGCCTGCGGCTGACACAGGCGGGGCAGTACCTGCTGGCCGTGGCCAACCGGGTGCTGCCCCAGCTCCAACTGGCCGAGGAGCGGCTGCGCCAGTTCGCGCAGGGCGAGCGCGGCACGCTGCGCATCGGCATGGAATGCCATCCCTGCTACCAGTGGCTGCTGAAGATCGTCTCGCCGTATCTTGCCGCCTGGCCCGACGTGGACGTGGACGTGAAGCAGAAGTTCCAGTTCGGCGGTATCGGCGCGCTGTTCGGCTACGACATCGACGTGCTGGTCACGCCCGACCCGCTGTTCAAGCCAGGACTGAAGTTCGAGCCCGTCTTCGACTACGAACAGGTGCTGGTCGTTGCCAAGAACCACGCCCTGGCCGGCGCCGCCTACGTCAAGCCGCCGCAGCTCACCAGGGAAGTGCTGATCACCTACCCGGTCGACGTCGAGCGGTTGGACATCTACAACCAGTTCCTGCTGCCAGCGGGCGTCACGCCCAGGCGCCACAAGACGATCGAGACCACGGACATCATGCTGCAGATGGTGGCCAGCGGCCGCGGCGTGGCGGCGCTGCCGCGCTGGCTGGTGCAGGAGTACGCCGACAAGCACGACGTGGTGCCCGTGCGGCTCGGGGCGCGCGGCATCGCCAAGCAGATCTTCCTGGGCGCGCGCGAAGCCGACACGGACATCGACTATGTCCGGGCCTTCGTCGAACTCGCCCGCCATCCGGTCGCCCCCGTCCCGGCAAAGCGCAGACGGGCTCCGGGTGCCGGGGGTTCAGCCCGGAAGGATCAGGTGTAGCGCTTTTCCAGCGCGTCCCATTCGGGCTTGCCGACCAGGCGCTGGCGTTCGGCGAACGGGGTGACGAGGCCGCTGGACTCCTGTACCTCCTTCTCGTCGCGCAACGCGGTCAGGGCCTTTTGCATGCCCGCCACCGCGCCCTGCAGCGCGGCGTTGGCGTACAGCACGATGCCGAAGCCCAGCCCGGCCAGCTGGTCGGCGTTGAAGATGGGCGTCTTGCCGCCGATCACCATGTTCATCAGCTGCGGCTTGGCCAGGCGCTGCGGGAGCGCGCGCACCTCATCGGCCTTGGTCACGGCCTCGACGAACAGGATGTCCGCGCCTGCCTCCGCGAATCTCTGAGCGCGCTCCACGGCGGCCTCGAAGCCGTGCGTGGCGGCGGCGTCGGTGCGGGCCATGATGAGGAGATCGGGGTCGCGGCGCGCGTCGACGGCAGCCTTGATCTTGCTGACGGCTTCCTCGGTACTGATGACCTCCTTGCCCGAGAAGTGGCCGCAGCGCTTGGGTGCGACCTGATCTTCGAGCTGGATGCAGTCGGCGCCGGCACGCTCGAGCGTGCGCACGGTGTGGACCACGTTGAGCGCGTTTCCGAAGCCCGTGTCCGCATCGACGAGCAGCGGCACGTCCACCGCGTCGCGGATGCGCGCCGTGTGGTCCGCGATCTCGGCCAGGCCCATGAAGCCCTGGTCGGGCATGCCGAACCACATGTTGGTCACGCCGGCGCCGGTGACGTAGATGGCCTTGAAGCCGAGGTCGGCGATCACCCTGGCGGAAAGCGCGTTGAATGCGCCGGGCACGATGAGGCCGCTGCGGGCCTCGACGAGTTGCTTGAGTTGCTTGCGGGTGGACATGTCTAGCTCCGAATATGACTGAAAGGGGTCAGCCCGGGACGCGCACCCAGCCTTCCATGAGCACGCGGGCGCTGCGGCTCATGAGTGCCTTGGTGACCGTCCACTGGCCGTTGTCCTGCCTGGCCTCCGCGCCCACGCGCAGCAGGCCGGAGGGGTGCCCGAAGCGGACCGCGTTGCGTGTCCCGCCACCGACGGCCAGGTTGACCAGCGTACCGGGCACCGCCGCCGCCGTGCCGATGGCCACGGCCGCTGTGCCCATCATGGCATGGTGCAGCTTGCCCATCGACAAGGCTCGCACCAGCAGGTCGACGTCGCCCGCCTGCACGGCCTTGCCGCTGGAAGCCACGTAGTCCGCGGGCGGTGCGACGAAGGCAACCTTCGGCGTGTGCTGGCGCGTGGCAGCCTCGGCCACGTCGGTGATGAGCCCCATCTTCACCGCACCCCAGGCGCGGATGGTCTCGAAGCGCGCCAATGCGGCCTTGTCCTCGTTGATGTCGCCCTGCAACTCCGTGCCGGTGTAGCCGATGTCCCGGGCGTTCAGGAAGATGGTGGGAATCCCCGCGTTGATGAGCGTCGCGCGGAAGGTTCCGACGCCGGGCACTTCCAGGTCGTCGACCACGCGGCCGGTGGGGAACATCGCGCCGCCCCCGTCGCATTCATCCGCCGGGTCGAGGAATTCGAGCGGCACCTCCGCGGCCGGGAAGGTCACGCCGTCCAGTTCGAAGTCGCCGGTTTCCTGCACCTGCCCCCGGGCGATGGGCACATGGGCCACGATGGTCTTGCCGATGTTGGCCTGCCAGATGCGCACGGTGCATGTGCCGTCTTCGGGAATGCGCTCCCTGGCGATCAGCCCGCTGGCGATGGCGAAGGGCCCCACGGCGGCCGAGAGGTTGCCGCAATTGCCGCTCCAGTCCACGAAGGGACTGTCGATGGACACCTGGCCGAACAGGTAGTCCACGTCGTGGCCGGGCCGCGTGCTCTTCGAGAGGATCACCGCCTTGCTGGTGCTCGACGTGGCGGCGCCCATGCCGTCGATCTGCTTGCCGTAGGCGTCGGGGCTGCCGATGACGCGCAGCAGCAGCATGTCGCGCGCGGCGCCGGGCCGCTGCGCCGATTCGGGCAAATCCTGCAGGCGGAAGAACACGCCCTTGCTGGTGCCGCCGCGCATGTAGGTGGCGGGAATCCTGATCTGCGGTGCGAAGGCCATTCAGGCTCCTTGGTTGCTCGCGAGAAAGTCCTGGGCGAAGCGCTGCAGCACGCCGCCGGCTTCGTAGACCGAGACTTCCTCGGCTGTGTCGAGCCGGCAGGTCACGGGCACCTGCATTGCCTCGCCGTTGCGGCGGTGGATGACCAGCACGAGGTCGGCACGCGGGGTGCGTTCGCCGGTCACGTCGTAGGTTTCCGTGCCGTCCAGGCCCAGCGTGAGGCGGTTCACGCCCGCCTTGAACTCCAGCGGCAGCACGCCCATGCCGATCAGGTTGGTGCGGTGGATGCGCTCGAAGCCTTCGGCCACCACGGTCTCGACGCCGGCCAGGCGCACGCCCTTGGCGGCCCAGTCACGGCTGGAGCCCTGGCCGTAGTCTGCGCCGGCGACGATGATCAAGGGCTGGCGACGGTCCAGGTAGGTCTCGATGGCTTCCCACATGCGCATGACCGGGCCTTCGGGCTCGACGCGGGCGAACGAGCCCTTCCGCACCTGGCCGTCGACCACGGCCATCTCGTTGACCAGCTGCGGGTTGGCGAAAGTGGCGCGCATCGCCGTGAGGTGGTCGCCCCGGTGCGTGGCGTAGGAGTTGAAGTCTTCTTCCGGCAGGCCCATCTTCGCAAGGTACTCGCCAGCCGCGCTGCTCGCCAGGATGGCGTTGGAAGGCGAGAGGTGGTCGGTCGTGATGTTGTCGGGCAGCAAGGCCAGCGGGCGCATGCCCTTGAGCGTACGCGGGAAGGCGGCCAGCGCGCCGACGCCTTCCGTGTCCCAGTACGGCGGGCGGCGGATGTAGGTCGACATGGGGCGCCAGTCGTATTGCGGCGCAACCTTCTCCCCGTCGTCCCGGCGGATGGCGAACATGGGCCCGTACACCTTGCGGAACATCTCGGGCTTGACGGCGGCCTGGACGATGGCGTCGATCTCCTCGTCGCTCGGCCAGATGTCCTTGAGGCGAATCTCCTTGCCGTCCGCCACGGTGAGCACGTCGTTCTCGATGTCGAAGCGCACCGTGCCGGCGATGGCATAGGCCACCACCAGCGGCGGCGAGGCCAGGAACGCCTGCTTCGCATAGGGGTGGATGCGCCCGTCGAAGTTGCGGTTGCCCGACAGCACCGCCGTGGCGTACAGGTCGCGCTCGATGATCTCCTGCTGGATCGCCGGATCGAGTGCGCCGCTCATGCCGTTGCAGGTGGTGCAGGCGAAGGCAACGATGCCGAAGCCCAGCTTCTCCAGGTCGCGCAGCAGCCCGGCTTCCTCCAGGTACAGCTCCACGGCCTTGGAACCCGGGGCCAGCGAGGTCTTGACCCAGGGCTTGCGCGACAGGCCCAGCCGGTTCGCGTTGCGCGCCAGCAGGGCGGCGGCGATCACGTTGCGCGGGTTGCTGGTGTTGGTGCAGCTCGTGATGGCCGCGATGATGACCGCGCCGTCGGGCATCAGGCCCCGGGCTTCCTCGGCGCGGGCCAGCTCGAGCCTGGCGGCGCTGGCGATGCCGCGCTCGGCCAGCGCCGAGGTGGGCAGTCGGCGGTGCGGGTTCGATGGACCCGCCATGTTGCGCACGACGGTCGAGAGGTCGAACGTCAGCACGCGCTCGTATTGCGCGCCGCGCAGGCTGTCGGCCCAGAAGCCGGCCGTCCGCGCGTAGGTCTCGACCAGTTGCACCTGCTGCTCGTCGCGGCCCGTCAGGCGCAGGTAGTCCAGCGTCTGGCCGTCGACGGCGAACAGCGCGGCGGTGGCGCCGTACTCGGGGCACATGTTGGATATGGTCGCGCGGTCCCCGACGGACAGGCTGTCGGCGCCCTCGCCGTGGAACTCGACATACGCACCCACCACCTTTTCCTTGCGCAGGAATTCGGTCAGCGCCAGCACGATGTCGGTGGCGGTGATGCCGCCCTGGCGCCGGCCCGTGAGCTCCACGCCCACGATGTCGGGCAGGCGCATCCACGAGGCGCGGCCCAGCATCGCGTTCTCTGCCTCCAACCCGCCCACGCCGACGGCGATGACGCCCAGCGCGTCGACGTGCGGCGTGTGGCTGTCGGTGCCCACGCAGGTGTCGGGGAAGGCCACGCCGTCCTGCACGTACACGACCGGCGACATCTTCTCCAGGTTGATCTGGTGCATGATCCCGTTGCCCGCGGGGATCACGTCCACGTTGGCGAAGGCCTTCTTCGTCCACTCGATGAAGTGGAAGCGGTCTTCGTTGCGCCGGTCCTCGATCGCGCGGTTCTTGGCGAAGGCATCGGGGTCGAAGCCACCGCACTCGACGGCCAGCGAGTGGTCCACGATCAGTTGCACCGGCACCACCGGATTCACGGCCGCCGGATCGCCGCCTGCCTTGGCAATGGCATCGCGCAGGCCGGCCAGGTCCACCAGCGCCGTCTGCCCGAGGATGTCGTGGCAGACCACGCGCACGGGGAACCAGGGAAAGTCGAGCTCGCGCTTGCGCCCGACCAGCTGGCGCAGGTAGTCGTCCAGCTGCGCGGCATCTGCGCGGCGCACGAGGTTCTCGGCGTGCACGCGCGCGGTGTAGGGCAGCCTGTCCCAGGCGCCAGGCTCGATGGCGTCGACCGCTTCACGCGCGTCGAAGTAGTCCAGCTCCGTGCCGGGCAAGGGCTTGCGATGTTTTCTGTTCATGGGGCGAGTCAGGAAAAGGCGGCCCGCCGAGCCCGCCTGCACGGCATTGTCGGCGGCTGGAAAGGCCCGCTGCGGGGCGGCCGGTCAGCTGCGCGAGTCGATCGGTACGAACGCCTGGTCTTCCGGGCCGGTGTAGTTCGCGCTCGGGCGGATGATCTTGTTGTCCAGCCGCTGCTCGATCACGTGCGCGGCCCAGCCGCTGGTGCGTGCGATCACGAACAGCGGCGTGAACATCGCGGTCGGCACCCCCATCATGTGGTAGCTCACGGCGCTGAACCAGTCGAGGTTGGGGAACATTTTCTTCGCTTCCCACATGACGGTTTCCAGCCGCTCGGCAATGTCGAACATCCTGGTCGAGCCGGCATCCTGAGACAGGCGCCGGGCCACACCCTTGATGACCACGTTGCGCGGGTCGCTCACGGTGTAGACCGGGTGGCCGAAGCCGATGACGACCTCTCTGGCCTCCACACGGCGGCGGATGTCGGCCTCGGCCTCGTCGGGACTGTCGTAGCGCTTCTGTATCTCGAAGGCCACCTCGTTGGCGCCGCCGTGCTTGGGGCCGCGCAACGCGCCGATGGCGCCGGCGATGGCCGAATGCATGTCGCTGCCTGTCCCGGCAATCACGCGGGAGGTGAAGGTGGACGCATTGAACTCGTGCTCGGCGTACAGGTTCAGCGAGGTGTGCATGGCGCGCACCCAGCCTTCGCCGGGCGTCTCGCCGTGCAGCAGGTGCAGGAAATGGCCGCCGATGGAGTCGTCGTCGGTCTCCACGTCGATGCGCTTGCCGTTGTGGCTGAAGTGGTACCAGTACAGCAGCATGGAGCCCAGCGAGGCCATGAGCCGGTCCGCGATGTCGCGGGCCCCGGGCAGGTTGTGGTCTTCCTTCTCGGGCAGGACGCAGCCCAGCACGGAGACGCCGGTGCGCATCACGTCCATCGGGTGCGCGGCCGCCGGGAGCGCCTCGAGCGCGCCGACCACGGCGTCGGGCAGGCCGCGCAGGGCCTTCAGCCTGGCCTTGTACGCCTTGAGCTCGGCGCGCGTGGGCAGCTTGCCGTGCACCAGCAGGTGGGCGATTTCCTCGAACTCGCAGACCTCGGCGATGTCCAGGATGTCGTAGCCGCGGTAGTGCAGGTCGTTGCCGGTCTTGCCGACGGTGCACAGGGCCGTGTTGCCGGCCGTGACGCCCGACAGGGCGACGGATTTCTTGGGTTTGAAAGTGGCGACGGGGCGGGCGTCCGCGGTGGTGGTGCTCATCGTTGGGTCTCCGGATTCAGGCAGGGACGGTCGATGGGGGTCGGGCGGCCCCGCCAGCGCCAGCTGCCGGCTCCTTGGGGTGTTGTCATGATTCGCAATTTACGCAGAATGCGAACCTGCCGACAGTACTGAAAAGGCGAATTCTTGCGAACAGGATGCACATGATTGCGAATATTGCGAATCAACCGGGCCTGGAAAGCGCGCCATGAAGAAGACGTTCATGGGGGTGAAGCTGCGCAAGCTGCGCGCCGAGCGCGGCATGTCGCAGATCGCGCTGGCGCATGCGCTGGGGCTCTCGCCCAGCTACCTGAACCAGCTCGAACAGAACCAGCGGCCGCTCACGGTCTCGGTGCTTCTCAAGATCAATCGCGCGCTCGGCGTCGATATCCAGGAGTTCTCCGAAGACGAGGAGTCGCGGCTGATGGCCGGGCTCAAGCAGGCGCTGGCCGACGCCGCCGAGCCCGTCGCCTTGCCCGAGCTGCAGGAGGTCGCGGCGCAGATGCCGGCGCTCGGACGAGCCGTGCTGGCGCTGCATCGTCGCCACCTCGAGGCCATGGAGCGCATCGAGATGCTGTCGTTGCGCCTGGGAGACGGCCGCTCGGACGCCGCCACGCCGGTCGCCATGCCGTTCGAGGTGGTGCGGGATTTCTTCTTCGCGCACAAGAACTACTTCGACGTGCTGGACCGATCCGCCGAGTCGCTGGCGGCCGAGGCGGATGCCCATGGCGGGCGCCTGACCGACTGGCTGGTCCAGCGGCTCGGACGACACGGCATTCGCGTCGACTGGACGGACAGCGCACAGCAGGCCAAGCGCAGTTTCTCTCCCCAGCGCAAGACGCTGCAGCTTGCGCCCGAACTGGATGCGTCGCAGCAGGCGTTTCAGCTGGGAACGCAGCTGGCGCTGCTGGAGCAGGCCGACACCATCGATCGTTTGATCGACGTGCCGCAGTTGTCCGGCGATGCCGCCTCGCGCAAGCTTGCGCGCATCGGCCTTGCCAACTACTTCGCCGGCGCGCTGCTGCTGCCCTACGAGCCGTTCCGGTCGGCCGCCGAGTCGCTGCGCTACGACATCGAACTGCTCGAGCAGCGCTTCGGCGTCGGCTTCGAGACTGTCTGCCACCGCCTGAGCACGCTGCAGCGCCTGGACGCACCGGGCGTTCCGTTCTTCTTCGTGCGCGTCGACCGCGCAGGGAACATCTCCAAGCGCCAGTCCGCCACGCATTTCCATTTCAGCCGCACCGGCGGCACCTGCCCGCTATGGAACGTGTACGAGGCCTTCGCCCAGCCGGACCGGATCCTCGCCCAGCTTTCCAGCATGCCCGATGGACGGCGCTATCTGTGGGTGGCGCGCTCCATTTCACGCGGCCAGGGCGGTTACGAATCGCCACGCAGGACCTTCTCGATCGGCATGGGCTGCAAGGTTTGCGAGCGCGAACGCTGCCCGCAGCGGGCATTTCCCTATGTCGGCCGGGCGCTGGACATCGACGAGAACCAAAGCAGGCTGACGCCCTATGGATTTGCGCCGCCGCACAGCCAGGCAAGGACGCGCTGAACTCTTTTGTTGTGAGGTCCTTTCCGATCTGCGCGGAGCGGCTTCCAAAGGAGCTTGAACCGTAGTCGGACGAGGCCGCTACCGACGCCCGGCTGCTGCGGCCGTCGGGCCGCCCGGGTGGCGCTCGCCCCGGTCCCTTTCGGTGGCGCGCGAACCCTCCAGGGAGTCGCGCAGCATCCGATGCACCGATTGCAGGTGTGTGCGCATGAGACGCACCGCGGTGTCGGCGTCCCGCGCCTCTACGGCCGCTAGAAACTTGCGACGGGTTGCGACGAGCCGGGGTTGGGGCGGGCCTCCGGCCGCCACGCGGGCGTAGACGAACTGCATCAGGATCTCGGTGACGGACTGGACCATCATCGCCAGCACGGCATTGCCGGTGGCTGCGCCAAGCAGACGATAGAACTCCCGCGAGCATTCGACGCGATCGAGGTAGTTGCCCGTCTGCGTCATCTTTTCCGTCCGGTCGATGTTCGCGGCCAGCGCGTCGATCTGTTGCCTGGTGGCGCGCTCGCAAACCAGGCGCACCGTCAGGTCCTGCACGTGTTCGCGCGCCTCGGCGAGCTCGTCGATGGTGATGGACCCCAGGCTGAACATGTCGCGCACCACCGCATCCATGCGTGCCGGGTCGCCGCTGCGAATGAATGCGCCGCCCTTGACACCCTTGCGCAGCTGAAGGATGCCCGCGATCTCCAGACTGCGCAGCGCCTCGCGCACCGCGTTCCGCCCCACGCCGAGCTGGACCGCCAGCTCGCGTTCAGCTGGCAGCTTGTCGCCCGGGCGCAAGTCACCGGCCTCGATGCGCGCTCGGATGCGGTCGCAGATTTCCTCGAAGGTTCGCCGGCTCTGGATGGGCTCGAAGGCGACGGGCGAAGGCGAAGACGGGGAGAGGCTCATGGCGGATTTGGCATCGGAGCGGTGGACCGGGAAAAGGGTTTCCGAGCGTACATGAGGGCACCCCGGGTTGACGCATGGCGATTTTGGTCTCAATATAAATGGACCTACCATTCAATGGTAGCCCTTTATCACCCCTTCCGGTCACTTCCCACCTCCCTTCCAAGGACGCGCCTGATGAATTTCACCGAAGAGCAACTGGCCTTTCGCGACAGCATTCGCCGCATGGTCGCCAAGCACGTGACCCCGATCGCAGCGGAGATCGACGAGACCGATCGCTTCCCCACCGAGCTGGTCAAGCTGTATGGCGAGATGGGATTGATGCAGCTGTGGGTGCCGGAGGCCTACGGCGGCCCCGACGGCAACCTGACCATGATGTGCATTGCCCGCGAGGAGATCTCGCGCGTGTCGCCGGCTTGCGGCTCCATTGCCGGCCTCAACACCATGTTCATCATGCCGCTGCTGCACTTCGGCACCGAGGAGCAGCGCCGCCGCTTCCTGCCGCGCGTGGCCGAAGGCGGCGTGGTCACCGCCATCGCCATCTCGGAGCCGCAGGCGGGTTCCGACGTCGGCGCGATGAAGACGCGCGCGGTACGCGACAGCGACAGCTACGTGCTCAACGGCCGCAAGCAATGGTGCAGCTACGGCGTGGAAGCCGAATACATCGTGGTCATGGCGCGCACCAGTGGCGAGTCGGGCGCCGAGGGTATCAGCGCCTTCGTGGTGGAGCCGCGCAAGATGAAGGGTGTCAGTTTCGGCCGGCACGAACGCAAGATGGGCTGGCGCGGCGCGCCCAACACGCCCATCTTCCTGGACAACGTGCGCGTGCCAGCCGAGAACCTGATCGGCGAGGAGGGCAAGGGATTCAAGGCCTCGATGCGTGCCCTGGACCTCAACCGCCCGACCATCGGCGCCCAGTGCGTCGGCCTCGCGCAAGGCGCGCTGGATGCATCGCTGCAGTACGCGCGCGAGCGCCAGCAGTTCAAGCGCAGCATTGCCGAGTTCCAGGGCGTGCAGTTCATGCTGGCGGACATGGCCATACAGATCGAGGCCGCGCGGGCGCTCGTCTACGAATGCGCGCGCGCCGGCGACACCGGCGACTGGGAACGCCTGAATCTGCTGGCCAGCATGGCCAAGTGCTTCGGCAGCGACATGGCCATGAAGGTCACCACCGATGCGGTCCAGGTCTTCGGCGGGTACGGCTACACGCAGGACTATCCGGTCGAGCGGATGATGCGCGACGCCAAGCTGGCGCAGATCTTCGAAGGCACCAACCAGATCCAGCGCGTGGTGATCGCCAAGCAACTGCTGGCCGCCTGAGACGCACACGACAACGGAAGAAGGAGACAACGCAATGAAGAAGATGATCAGGGCTGCGTCGGCGGCCGCGGCCACCTTGCTGGCCATGTGCGTCCAGGTGCCCGCCGCATGGGCTCAGGCCGCCCCCGCGTTTCCGAACAAGCCGATCCGCCTGGTGGTGCCTTACCCGGCCGGCGGGACCACCGACATCATGGCGCGGGCGATCCAGGCGCCGCTGCAGGAAAAGCTCGGCCAGCCGGTGATCGTCGACAACAAGCCCGGCGCGGCCGGCGTGCTGGCCGCGCGCGAAGTGGCCCGGGCGCCGGCGGACGGCTACACGCTCTTCTTCGTCAACGGCGGCATCGTCTCGGTCACGCCGAAGGTCATGGAGAACGCCGGCTTCGACGGCGAGAAGGATTTTGCGCCCGTGGCGTTGGTCTCCACCGCACCGCTGTTCGTGGTGATCAACGGGCAGGTCCCCGCCAAGGACCTGCAGACCTTCATCGACTACGCGAAGAAGCAGCCGTCGCCCCTGAGCTATGCGTCGGCCGGCGTCGGCTCGTTCGGGCACCTGTCGAGCGAGCTGTTCGCCAAGACGGCGGGGCTGAAGATGACACACGTGCCCTACAAGGGCCAGGCGCCCACCACCAATGCCGTCATCAGCGGCGAGGTGCAGATGCTCATCACCACGGCTTCGAGCACCATGAACGAGTTCATCGCGAATGGGCGGCTGCACCTTCTCGGAGTGACCTCGGCGCAGCCATCGCCCCTGGCACCCGGCGCGCCCGCGGTGGGCAGCGTGCTCAAGGGGTACAAGGCCGAGACCTGGTTCGGCATTCTCGCGCCAGCGGGCACGCCAGCGCAGATCGTGGACCAGCTCAACAGGAGCATCAACGAGGTGGTGCAGACGCCGGACATCGAGAAGCGCTTCTTCGGCTTCGGCCTGATTGCAGCGACAGCGACGCCCAAGGCACTGGGCGCGATGATCACCGAGGACGTCGCGCGCTGGACGCCGGTCGTGCGCGAGAACAACATCAGCGCCAACTGATGCCCTGCACGGGCACGAGACCGCATGACCGTCTATGAAAACGTCCGGGAGCTGGCCTTCTTCCTTCGCGCGTCCGAAGAGGCCAGCTTCTCGGCTGCCGCGCGCAGCCTGAATCTCGACCCTTCCACCATCAGCAAGGTGGTGCAGCGGCTGGAGAACAGGCTGGGCGTGCGGCTGTTCCATCGCACCTCGCGCGTGCTGCGGCTGACCCAGGAAGGCGAACGGTTCCTGGCGTCGGCGCAGAAGGTGATCCAGGCGCTGGAGGAGGCCGAGGAAGCGCTCAACCCGGCATTGGAAGAGGCCAGCGGCACGCTGCGGGTGAGCAGCACCCCGGCTTTCGCCCGCGCCCGGCTCGCGCCGCTCATGCCGGAGTTCGTGCGCAAGTACCCGGCGCTCAAGGTGGAGTTCGTGCTCGCGGGCAACCTGCCCGATCTGTTCGAGCAGCACATCGACCTGTCGTTCCAGGGCGGCGCGATCCCGGACTCGACCCAGGTGGCGCGCCGCGTGGCCCACGCGCGCTGGCGGGTGTGTGCATCGCCGACCTACCTGGCGCGCGCAGGCACGCCGGCCACGCCGGCCGAACTGGCCGCCCATTGCTGCCTGAACTTCCTTCCCGGCTCGTACCGCAGCCAATGGCCGCTCGAGCGGCAGCCTCACGACGGCCGGCAGGCGGCGCCCCAGACCGCGCCCGACGTTTCCGGCGGCGCCGTGACGGCCAACAACGGCGACATGCTCTGCACCCTGGCCGTGGCGGGCATGGGCCTGGCACGGCTGGCCGACTATCACATGGACGAGGCGTTGAAGTCGGGCCAACTCGTCACGGTGCTGGACGCGTTCGAGGGCGCCCCCGAGCCCATCTACGCCGTCTATCCGAGCCGCCGGCACCTGAGCGTGCGCGTGCGCGCCTTCCTCGAACACGTCGAGCACGGCCTGGGCAAGGCCTAGGCGAGCTGTGCCTGCACGGCACAGCTACTCTTCCCGCCCGTACGTTGTTCCGGGCCCTGCGTGGGACGAAGCTCCGGGCATGCAATCCCAAACCAGGCAAGACGCCCTTTCCGGCCTGAAGGTGGTGGACTTCACCATCGTCATGTCCGGCCCCATGTGCACCCGCATGCTGGCAGACGCCGGCGCGGACGTCGTCAAGATCGAGCCGCCCGACGGCGACGTGGTGCGGCAGCGGCCACCCGTGCGCGGTGGCATGAGCACCTACTACGCCTCCATGAACTGCGGCAAGCGCAGCATCGTGCTGGACATGCAGACGCCCGAGGGCCGCGCGCTGGCCTTCGACCTCGCATCGAAGGCAGACGTCGTCGTGGAGAACTTCCGCCCCGGCGTGATGAAGCGCCTGGGGCTGGACTACGAGGCCGTCTCTGCGGCCAACCCGCGCGCAATCTACGCCTCGATCTCGGGCTTCGGCCAGAGCGGGCCGCGCGCGCAGGCGCCGGCCTATGCGCCGGTGATCCACGCGGCCTCGGGCTACGAGGCCGCCTATTCCGAGTACCAGCGCGGCGCGGAGCGCCCGGCCAACAACGGCATCTTCATCGCCGACGTGCTGGGCGCGTCGCATGCCTTCGGTGCGATCCAGCTGGCGCTGTACGAACGCGAGCGCAGCGGGCGGGGCCAGTACATCGACGTCTCGCTGATGGATTCGGTGCTGGGCATGCTCATCTACGAGATGCAGGCGGCGCAGTTTCCACCGGAGCGTCCGCGGCAGGTGTACGAGCCGGTGCGCGCCAGCGACGGCTTCGTCATGGTGGCCGCCGTCACGCAGAAGAACCTGGATGTGCTGTTCGAGGTCATCGGATACCCGCAGGGCAAGAACGACCCGCGCTTTGCCACCATGGCCGACAAGGAGGCCAACTGGCCGGCGCTGCTGGCGCTCATCGAGCACTGGACCCTTCAGCGCAGCGGCGAGGAATGCGAACAGATCCTCATGAAGGCCGGCGTACCGTGCTCGCGCTACCGCAGCGTCGCCGAGGCCATGGCCGACCCGCAGGTGACCGCGCGCGGCACCATGAAGCGGCTGGGCGACGGGAGCGACAGCTTCCTGGTCGCCAATCCGCCGTACCGGCTCTCGGCCACGCCGATGTCCGCAAGACCGCTGCTCGCGCAGCTCGGCGAACACGGCCAGGAAGTCCTGCGCAGCGAACTGGGCCTGTCGCCGGCCCGGATCGACGAGCTGATGAACAAGGGCGTACTTGGGAGGGCGCAGCCATGAGCGCCATCGACTCGACCACGCTGCCCAGCGACGAGGAACGCGGCATGCTGCGTGACTCGCTGCGCGGCTACCTCGCGCAGCATTGGCCTGCCGGCGGCGCTGTCGAACGTCTGCGCAACCGGGCCGCTTGCGTGCAGCTGTGGGAGGGCCTTGCAGGGCAGGGCCTGGCTTCGCTCGGGAGCGAGCGGGAGGCCGGGGGCTGGCGCGAGCTCGTGCTGGCCATGGAAGAACTGGGGCGCGCCGCCGCCCCCGCGCCGCTGCTGGGGGCAGCGCTGTTCAACCTGGCCATCGGCGCCGAGCCGCCGGCCGGGGTTGCCGCGGCCATTGCCGATCGCCTGCATGGCGGGGACGCCCGCCTGGCCATCTCGCTGGGCGAACTCGATCCCGAGCCGGCGGCTACCGACCTGCGCTGGCAGGGCGACACGCTCGACGGCGTGCTGCGCTTCGTCGACGGCGCCGAGTTCGCGACGGACCTCCTGGTCGCCACGCCGGAGGGCCTGGCCGCCATCGATCTGCAGCACGAAGGCGTGGCGGTCGTGCCCACGCGCGCGCTGGGCATGGATGGCTGGTGCGAGCTGCGGCTCGCGGCCGTTCCGGCCCGGCTGATCGACCTGCAGCCCGAGCAGTTGGCGACGCTGTGCGATGCGGCGCGCCTGTTGCTGCTCGCCCGCGCCTACGGCGCCGCGGCGCGTGCTTTCGAGTTGGTCGTGGACTACGCCAAGGACCGCCGCCAGTTCGGCCAGCCCATCGGCCGCTTCCAGGCCGTGGCGCACAAGCTGGCCAACAACCTGATCGCGCTCGAAGGCGTTCGCCTCGCTGTCGAGCATGCGGCGCACAGCCACGACTTCGCGCTGGCGGACCGGCGCTATTTCGTCAACGCTGCGCTGGCATTCGGCGGCGGCGCCCTGCGCGGCGTGGCATTGGAGACGCAGCACGCCTTCGGTGCGATCGGCTACGCCGAGGAGCACGAGGCGCCGCGGCACTTCCGCCGCGTGCACCTGGACACGCTCGTGCTGGGAGGCGCGCGGCCGGCGCGCGAGGCATTGGCCGCGGCCCTGCTCGACCACGACGCGGGGCGGATACCCGAATACGACATGGGCGAAGCCGGCAACGCCTTCCGCGAGGAGGTGCGTGCGTGGCTGGCCGACTACTGGGTCGGCGAACGCAAGGCGGCATACGACGCCCAGCCCTTTCATGACCGCGAGTTCGATGCCGGCTTTGCCCTGCAGCTCGGCCGCACCGGCTGGCTGGGGCTGAACTGGCCGCGCGCGCATGGCGGCCAGGCCCGCACTCCCCTGGAGCAACTGGCCTTCATCGAAGTCATGGAGCGCGGCGACGCACCCCCGCGCTTCGGCGCCTCGGTGCAGGCCAACGCGCTGATCATGCACGGCACGCCCGAGCAGCAGGCGCGGTACCTGCCGGAGATCCTGCGCGGGGAGGCCATGCACGGCATGGGCTACAGCGAACCCGACAGCGGATCGGACCTCGCGTCGCTTAGAACGTCCGCGGTACGCGACGGCGACCAATGGGTCATCAATGGCCAGAAGATCTGGACCACCACCTGGTGGGGCAAGTACATGTTCCTGGCCGCACGCACCGATCGCGACGCGCAGCCGCAGCATGCCGGCATCAGCATGTTCATCGTGCCGATGGACACGCCAGGCATCACCGTCAAGCAGGCCACGACGATGTACGACGGCAGCTTCGCCAACATCTTCTACGACGACGTGCGCATTCCGGCGGAGAACATCGTCGGCCGACTCAACGGCGGCTGGAAGGTACTGACCGATGCGCTGGCCAACGAGCGCGGCCTGGTCGGCGGCGGCATCGTCCTGCGCGTTGCGGCCGGCTTCGACCGGCTGTGCGAGGAGGTGCGGCGGGAGCCCAGACTGCGCGACGACCCGGTGGTGCGCGACAGCATCGGCCAGCTTGCTGCGCAGATCGAGGTGGGCCGGCGCCTGATGATCCATTGCGCCGAGCTGGCTGCCGACGGCACCACGCCGCCGCACCTGGGCGCGATCAGCAAGGTCTTTTCCGCCGAACTGATGGAGCGCTGGGCGGAGGCGTCACTGGAGATCCTCGGCCCGTCCGCGGCGCTGTCGCAGGGTGCGCCCGGCGCGATCGCCGACGGCCGCTTCGAGCAGCAGCTGCGCCACTCGCTCATGTGGGTGATCAGCATCGGCACCAACGAGATCCAGCGCAGCCTGATCGCGCAGCGCGGCCTGGGCCTGCCGCGCTAGCTAGCCGCGCCGGAAAAGCACAAGGGGCGCAACACGCTTCCGGGCTGGAAGGTGTTGCGCCCCTTGGCGCGACGGCGAATCGCTTCAGGCGCCGCCGAACCGGGGCTTGCGCTTTTCCTTGAACGAGAGCGTGGCTTCCTTGTGGTCGGCAGTCTCGAAGGTCACCTGTTCCAGCGCCATGGAGGCTTCCAGCAGGTGGTTGACCCGTTCCTTGACGATCTGGTTGACCGACAGCTTCGTCCAGCGGATGGCCCAGGTCGGTCCGTCGGCCAGTTCCTGCGCGATCATGCGGGCGGTGTCCAGCACCTCGGGCTTGGCCACCACGTGGTTCACCAGGCCGATCCGCTCTGCCTCCTTGCCCTTGAGCAGGGTGCCGCGCATCAGGAACTCCTTGGCCTTGTTCACCCCCACCAGCAGCGGCCAGATGACCGTTCCGCCGTCGCCCGCCACCAGGCCGACACGGCTGACGTGCGTGTCGCCGATGCGGGCCTGGTCGGACATCACCGTCACGTCGCACAGCAGGGCGATGGTGGCCGCCAGGCCGATGCAGTCGCCATTGACGGCCGCGACGATGGGCTTGTCGCATTCGAGCAGGCGGTTGACCAGGCGGCGGCTGATCATGGGGTCGTGCACCTCGCCTTCTTCCAGGACGTCGCCTCCCGGGCGGTCGGACATGGCCTTGACGTCCCCGCCCACGCTGAAGAAGTCGCCGGCGCCGGTGACCAGCACGGCATTGACGGCCTGGTCGTCCGCCAGGTCGTCCCAGATGGTGCGCAGCTCGCGGATCAGCCGCTGGTTGATGGCGTTGCGCGCGTCGGGGCGGTTGAGGGTGACGGTGGCGACCTTGTTGGCCACCTCGATCCTGAGATCCTGGTATTTGTCGTAACGGGACATTGCTTGCTCTCCGATAGCTTGAGGAATGGAATTGCTGGATTGCAGGGAGATGTTCCGGGCATCGGGCAGGCACGACAAGGCACGTGGGCGCACAGCATCTATGCCGGCGGGGCAAGGCGCGCCGGGGGAGGCGGCGGGAGCGCGGACGCGAAGCATGACGAGCGTTCACATCTGCTGTGCGCCCACGTGCCTTGGCCCTGCGCCGGCCATCGTCGATCCTTGCGGCAGGAGACACCCATGAAACGACGCAACATCCTCGCCGCCGCCGCGGCCTTGCCGCTGGCCATCTCTGCCCCGCAGGTGGCCCTGGCCGCCCTCCGCCGCACGATCCGGCTCGTCGTGCCCTATGCGGCAGGCGGGCCTACCGACGCCATGGCACGGGTGCTTCAGCCCCTGCTGCAGGACTCGGTGGGTGCCACCGTCGTGGTCGACAACGTGCCTGGCGCGGGTGGCGCCATCGGTGCCCAGGCCGTGGTCCGCGCGCCGGCCGACGGCAACAGCTTCTTCCTGGGCAACAACGGCCCCAGCGCGGTAACGCCGCTGCTGCTGCGCGAGAACGCGGGCTTCGACCCGGTCAAGGACTTCGTTCCGGTAGGCATGATCGCGCGCGCCACCATGCTGCTGGCGGTGAGCACGGATGTGCCGGCCACCGACATGAAGAGCTTCCTGGCCTATGCGCGCGCCAACCCGGGCAAGCTGAACTTCGCCAGTGCCGGCGTGGGTTCGCTGGGGCACCTGGCCAGCGAGCTGCTGGCCAAGGAGGCGGGGCTCAAGATGACGCATGTCGCATACAAGGGGCAGGCGCCCACGCTCACCGCATTGCTCAGCGGCGAAGTACAGATGCTGCTGACGACGCCCACGTCGACCATGCGCGGCTACATCTCCAGCGGTCGCATCAAGCTCATCGCGGTCACGTCGGAGGAACCGTCGCCGCAGTATCCCGGGACCGACGTGGCGCGCAACGCGGTACCCGGCTTCGTCGTGTATTCGTGGTTCGCGCTGATGGCGCGCTCGGGCATGCCCGAAGCGCCGCTGGCCGAAATGCGCAAGGCGCTCGGAACCGCGCTGGCCGATCAGGAGGTGCGCCGGAAGTTCGAGGACTTCGGCGTCAGCGTGGACGCCGCCGGTCCCGAGCAGGTGAGCCAGTACATCCGCCAGGATCTGTCGCGCTGGCGCGCCATCATCCAGGAACAGGGCATCAAGCCGGAATGAGGCGATGCTGAGCCACCCGGGTCATCCTCTTTCCTCGTCCAGCGGCGGGCAAACTTCGCGCACCAGCGCACGCAGCCATCGATGCGCAGGGTCCCGGTCCAGGCGCGGATGCCACATCTGCGACACGGTAATCTGCCGCGTGGGCAAGGGCAGCTCGAACGCGTGCAGCGTGCCCCGTTCCCGGAGGTGTTCGAAGTACGAGGACGGGATGAGCGCAACCAGGTCGGTGGCGGCCGCAATCGACAAGGCGGTGCCGAAGCTCGGCACCACGACCGCGACGTTGCGCGCCAGGCCCGCGGCAGCAAGCGCGTCGTCCACGGGGCCTTCCGTGCGGCCGTGGCGCGAGGTGACCACATGGTCGCAGGCGGCGTAGCGCTCGGCGGTGACATCGGGGCCGGCAAGCAGCGGATGGCCCTGGCGCACGACCGCGACGAACCGGTCGCGGTAGAGGGCCTGCACGCGCACCTCGGGCCCCGCTTCGCCGAGCACCCCGACGTCCAGGTCGAGCAGCCCTTCGCGCAGCGGGCGAACGTCCTTGTCCGGCTTGGGCGCGAATCGCAGGCGAACGCCGGGCGCTTCGCGCGCGGCCAGCGCGACCAACTGGTGCGCGAAGGCTTCGATGAATCCGTCGTTGGCCCGTATGGTGAACATCTGGCGGAGCATGCGGGGGTCGACACTTGAGCCGGCCGGTTGAAGCACCGCGCGCGAGTCCTGCAGCAGCTCCCTCACTCGGTCGCGCAGCGCCAGCGCATGCGGCGTGAGCACCATGGCGCGACCCGCGCGCACCAGGAGCTGATCCCCGGTTGATTCCCGCAGCCGCGCAAGCTGCCGGCTCATCGCCGATTCGCTCAGTCCCAGGCGCTCGGCGGCCTTGGCGACGCTGCCCTCGGCGAGCAGCGCATTCAACGCGAACAGCAGATTCAGGTCGCTTTCTGTCGGCATGGCCGGAAGCTAGCACGGTCGCGAGGATCTCGACAGGCGCCGCATGCAGGAACAAGTTGCGCGCCGCGCGCTGTGCAAGCCGGGCGCGCAATCCTAAGCTGGCCTGGCGCGATCGAGCGTGTCTTCCAAGCCGTCCATCATGTCCTCCTCTCCGCTGCAACCGAACGTCTCGTTCACCATGGCCCGCGCCGCAGACGCCCCCGAGGCGATCGACTCGGACGGCCTGCCCCTGCCGCGGCGCTGTGCCGCCGTCTTCGCAATCCTCGGTGCCGGCGTGCTGGTCGTGCTCGACGGCGCCATCGCCAACATCGCGCTGCCGGGCATCGCGCTGCAGTTGCAGGCGGCGCCAGCCGATGCGGTCTGGATCGTCACGGCCTACCAGCTGGCCGTTGCCATGTTCCTGTTGCCGGCTGCCGCGGTCGGCGAAAGGTTCGGGTACCGGCGGGTCTTCGCCGGCGGTGTCGCGCTGTTCACCGCGGCGTCGCTGCTGTGCGCGCTGGCCACCTCGCTGCCATGGCTGCTGGTCGCCAGATGTCTCCAGGGCCTGGGCAGCGCAGCCGTCATGCCGCTCGGACTGGCGTTGCTGCGCTTCACCTATCCGCGCCGCCTGCTGGCCCGGTCCATCGCCTGGAACGCGCTCGCCGTCGCGGCCGCCTCGGCGTCCGGCCCCACGCTCGGCGCATTCATCCTGTCTGTGGCGAGCTGGCCGTGGCTCTTCGCGGTGAACCTGCCGATCGGCCTGCTGGTGCTGGCCGCCTGCGCGGGGCTGCCGAAGCCGGCACGCTCGGTGCGCGGCATCGACATCTGGAGCATCGGGCTCAACGCGGCCATGTTCGCCGCCCTGGTGCTGGGCAGCGACCGCCTGGTGGCGCATCCCCTGCACGGCGGCGCGTTGCTCGCGCTGTCGGTCGTGTGCGCGGTGCTGCTGGTGCGGCGCGAGCGGCCGAAGGCCGCGCCGTTGATTCCGCTCGATCTGTTGCGCGTGCCTTCGTTCCGGGCCTCGATCGTTGCTTCCGTTTGCTGCTTCACCGGCCAGATGGCGGGCCTCGTGGCACTGCCGTTCTACATCCAGCACGAGCTCGGCCAGACTGCGCTGACCGCGGGCCTGTTGATCACCCCCTGGCCGCTTGCGGTGATGCTGGCGGCGCCCCTGTCGGCGCGACTGGTCCAGCGCGTGCCCGGCGCCTGGCTGTGCGCGGCCGGGAGCGCGTGCTTCGCCGCCGGCCTGGCCCTGTGCGCCCTGTGGCCGCTCGACGGCGACCCGGCATTGCCCATCGCCATCTTCACGGCGATCGCCGGCCTGGGCTTCGGCTTCTTCCAGACGCCGAACAACCAGAACATGCTGCTTTCGGCGCCGAAGGAACGCAGCGGCGCGGCCGGCGGCGCGCAAGGCACCGCCAGACTTGCCGGATTGACCCTCGGCAGCCTGATGATGGGCTTGATGTTCGAGCTGCTGCCTCCCCACGACGCGGTGCACTGGGGCATGGCACTGGCGGCCCTGGCCGCGCTGGCCGGCGCCGCCGCGAGCCTCGCCAGAAGCCCCGCACGCCTGCGCGCCGCCTGAGCGCACGGCGCCGGCGGCGATACTTGCAGGATGACCGCCGCTCGCGAGATCGATCCGTCGCGCGTCCACGAATTCGCGGACGGCGAAGCCTTCTACCGCTGGCTCGCCCGGCATCACGACAAGGAGCCTGAGGTGTGGATCAAGATCCACAAGGTCGCGTCGGGCCTGCCCTCGATCACGCCCGCGCAGGCGGTCGACGCCGTCCTGTGCTGGGGTTGGATCGACGGCGTGCGCAAGGGATTCGACGACAAGAGCTTCCTGCAGCGCTACTCGCCGCGCGGCAAGACAAGCATCTGGAGCCAGATCAACGTCGACAACGTCGCGCGCCTTGTCGCGCAAGGCCGCATGACCGAGCACGGACTGCGCGAAGTCGCGGCCGCCAAGGCCAACGGGCGCTGGACGCAGGCCTACAAGAGCGGCAAGGACATGACGATTCCCCCCGACCTCCAGGCCGCAATCGACGCGAACCCAAAAGCCAGGGCGATGCTGGACAGGCTGTCGGCGCAGAACCGCTTTGCGCTGGCGTTCCGCACGCGCAACATGCGCACCGATGCAGGGCGCAAGCGGAAGATCGCGGAGTTCGTAGCCATGCTGGAGCGGGGCGAGACGATCCATCCGCAACGCGGCGGGTAGGAGGCGGCGCCCGAAGGCGGGCATCGTCGACACGCGACATACTCGCGCGCATGACCTGGATCGCGCTCTACTTCGCCGCTGGTGCCCTGGTGGGCTTTCTTGCCGGCCTCCTCGGTATCGGCGGCGGCATGACGCTCGTGCCGGTGCTGGCGTCGTTGTTCACCGCGCAGCATTTCGCGCCGGACCACGTCGTGCATCTCGCCCTGGGCACCGGTATGGCGTCCATCGTGTTCACCTCCAGCGCCAGCGTGCGCGCGCATCATCGGCTCGGGGGCGTGGACTGGTCCCTGGTGCGCCGCGTGGGGCCGGCCATGGTCATCGGCACGCTGCTGTCCACAGCGCTGTCGGCGTGGGTTCCGCAGCGTGCGCTCGCGCTGGCCTTCAGCGCGATCGTCTATGCGGGCGCAACGCAGATCCTGATCGGGCGCAAGCCATCGGCCGCGCGGACACTGCCCGGCACGCCGGCCCTGGTCGCGATCGGGCTCGTCATCGGCGTCGTCTGCGGCCTGGTCTCCGCCGGCGGCGCGTTCCTCACCGTGCCGTTCATGCTGTTCTGCGGCGTCGCCATGACCACCGCGATCGGCACGGGCGCGGCGCTCGGCGTGCCGGTGGCGGTGATGGGCACGCTCGGCTACGTGTTCAGCGGCTGGAACGTCGCGGGTCTTCCTCCGCTGGCCGTGGGGTTCGTGCATGGCCCCGCGCTGGCCGGCATCGTGGCCGGCAGCGTGCTGACCGCCCCGATGGGCGCCCGGGCCGCCCATCGCCTGCCGGTCGGCATCCTCCGCCGGGTCTTCGCCTGCCTGCTCTACGTGCTGGCGACGAAGATGCTCTGGACTTATCTGTAAGAGGCCGCCGCGGCCTGGCGTGCCTCAGTCCAGCAACTGCCGCGCGATCAGCCCGAGCTGGATCTCCTGCGCACCGCCGAAGATGGTGAAGGCGCGGCTGTTGCAGTATTCGGGCACCAGCAACGATGGAAGGCCCTCTTGCGCCGCTTCCGCCCGCGGCGACGCGGGCTCTTCCCGCCAGCGCACGGCATCGAGCCCCAGCGCCTCCACGCCGAGTGCGCCGATCGCCTGCTTGAGCCGGCTCGCGCGCAGCTTGAGCACCGACGCGGCGGGTCCCGGTCGCTCGCCCGGCGCCAGGGACGCCATGGTGCGCATCTCCAGCCATTCGAAGGTGTCCAGATCGGCGCACACCTCGCCGAAGCTGCGCATCAGGTGCGCGTCCGCGTGGGCGGCTCCCGCCTTCAGGGCCTGGGCCACCTTGATCAGCTGCGCACGCAGCCGCGGACTGAAGATGCCCGCACCGCGTTCGAACTCGAGCAGGTACTTGGCGCATTCCCAGCCGGCGTTCTCCTCGCCCACCCGGTTGGACTGCGGCACACGCACGCTGTCGAAGTGCACTTCGTTGACGTCATGGTCCCCGCCGATGGTGCGGATGGGACGCACGGTGATGCCGGGCGTGCCCATGTCGATGAGCAGGAAGCTGATGCCCTGTTGGCGCTTGCCATCGTCGCTGGTGCGCACGAGGGCGAACATGCGGTTGGCATGGTGGGCGTGGGTCGTCCAGATCTTGCTGCCGTCGAGCACGTAGTCCTGCCCGTCCTTGCGAGCCCGCAGGGACAATGCGGCAAGGTCGGACCCCGCGCCCGGCTCCGAGAAGCCCTGGCACCAGTAGTCTTCGCCCGACAGGATGCGCGGAAGGTGTTCGTGCTTCTGCGCCTGTGTGCCGAATCGCAGCAGAACCGGGCCCAGCAGGCGCACGCCCATCGGGTGCACCAGCGGCGCACCGGCCAGCGCGCATTCCGTCTCGAAGATGAAGCGCTGCAGGGCCGTCCAGCCCGTGCCGCCCCATTCCGTCGGCCACAGGGGCACCAGCCATCCGCGCCGATGCAGGATCTTCTGCCACGGACCGGAGATTTCGGGCTCCGGGTACATGGCGGTGGTGCGCCGCTGCCCTTGCCGCAGTTCGTCGGTGAGGTGCTCGTCCAGGAACTGGCGAACCTCGTCGCGAAACGCCATGTCGGCCGTCGAAAGTGCCAGGTTCATGCAGCCGCCCCCAATGTCACGCTGTGTTCATGGCTGCCGGTCGACAGCAGGCGCTCCCCCAGGCGCTGCGCGTGGGTCTTGCCGTTGCCGCCCCGCGCGCACAAGGCCAGCATGGACCGGAACGCGCTTGCGATCGGCAGTTCTTCGCAAACACCCATGGCGCCGTGCAGCTGCACGCACTCCTGCGCCACGTATCTTGCGGCCCGCGTGACCTTGCTGCGCGCGGCGGCCGCGACATCCTGCACATTGCCGTCTCGTGCGAGCCGCATGGCGGCCAGCTCGCAGGCCGCCTGGGCCTCGGTGCATTGCACCAGCATCTCGGCCAGGCGGTGCTGGATCACCTGGAACTCCGCCAGCGCCTTGCCGAACTGGCGGCGCTCGCGCACGTACCGGGCCGTCTGCTCCATCGAAGCCTGCATCACGCCGGTGGCCTCCCAGCAGTGCGCGACGATGCCCTCGGCAACCACACGCTCCAGCGACGCGCGCGCATCCTGGTCCTGTTCGCCAAGCACGGCGTCCTGGCCAAGCGACACCGCGTCGAAGTGCAGGTCGGCGGCGCGTGCGCCGTCCGTGGTGTCGTGCGCCTCGACGCGCGCACCGGAAACGCCGGCAGGCACCACGGCGATTCTCAGCCGGCCCGTGGCCGGCTCCACGGCGCTCACCAGCCACGCGTCGGCGCCCGCGGCGCCGCTCGCGCTGGCCTTGCTGCCAGACAGCACCCATTGCCCGCCATTGCTCTGCAAGGTGCAGCCGGGCAGATCCCACGGCGACCGCATCTGCGTCTCGTCGTGCGCCAGCGCCAGCCGGGCACGTCCCGAGGCGGCCGGCGGCAGCCACTTGTCCTGCTGCGCCGCGCTGCCGGCGAGCGACAACAGGCGCGCAGCCTGCAGCACGCCGGACACGTAGGGCTCGACCGCCAGGTGTCGGCCCAGCGCCTGCATCAGCAGGCCGGCCTCGAGCGGCCCGCCCTCGATGCCGCCATGAACGGCCGGCAGCGGCAGCGCCAGCCAGCCGAGTTCTCCCCAGGCCGCCCAGACGGCCGCGCTGCCGCCGTCGCGATGCACGCCTTGTTCCCGCGCGCGAAAGTCGTAATGCCCCGCGAGCCAGTCCCGCGCACTTTCGGCGATGAGCGCCTGGTCTTGCGTCAATGCGAACTGCATGGGCCTAGTTCAGCTTGATGCTGGCCTCGCGAATGACGCGATCCCATTTCTTCACGTCATCCGCGATGAATGCGGAAAACTCTTCCGGGGTGTTGCCGATCGGGTCGAGGCCCCAGCCCTTGAGGCGCTCGCGCAGTTCCGGCTCGGCCAGCACCTTGACCACCTCGCGATGCATCCGGTCCACCACGGCCTTGGGCGTGCCGGCCGGTGCCACCAGACCCAGCCATGGCATCGCCTCGTAGCCGGGCAGGCCGGATTCGGCCACCGTCGGAAGGTCGGGCACGGCGGCCGAGCGCCTGGCCGTGGTGACTGCCAGCGCGCGCAGCTTTCCGTCGCGGATGAACGGGCCCGACGAGCCCAGCGCATCGATCATCACATTCACCTGGCCACCGACGAGGTCGGTCAGCGCCGGCCCGCTGCCCTTGTACGGGATGTGATTCATCTGGATGCCGGCCATGCTCTTGAGCAGCTCGGCCTCGAGATGGGTGGAGGTGCCGGCGCCCGTCGACGCGTAGTTGAGCTTTTCCGGATGCGCCTTCGCATAGGCAATCAGTTCCTTGACCGATTTCACCGGCAGGGAAGGGCCCACTTCCAGCACGTGCACGACCGACGCGACCAGCGTCACCGGCACGAAGCTCTTGATCGGGTCGTACGACACCTTGTCATAGAGCAGCGGCGCAGTGCCCAGCGACGAGGCGGCGAACAGGAAGGTGTACCCATCGGCAGGCGCACGCGCGACGTAGTCGGACGCGAGGATGGTGCCTGCGCCTGCCTTGTTCTCCACGATCACGGGCTGGCCGAGCCGGACCGTCAGCTTCTCGCCGAGTGCGCGGGCCAGCAGATCGGTGACGCCGCCTGGCGGAAACGGCAGGACCACGTGGACCGGCTTGGTGGGCCACGCCTCCTGGGCGCCGCCGATCGTGGGCGCCAGCGCTGCGGCGCTGGCGAGGAACATTGCGCAAAGCGTTCGAAGCATCTTCATTGGCTTGTCTCCAGTTGGTATTCGGACTCAGGGCTTGAACAGGATCAGCGCGTCGAGCGCTGCGGCGCCGTCCGCGCGCACGTGCAGCGGATTGATCTCGATCTCGGCGGCATGCGGGCCCAGCGCAAGCGCCGCAGCCGAAAGGGACGCCACCGCCCGGCTGGCCGCCGGGACGTCGGCCACCGGCCTGCCGCGGAACCCGTCGAGCAACGGCCACGCCTTCAGGCCCTTGAGCATTTCGCCGGCAAGCGCGTCGTCCACCGGCAGCAGGCGGTGCGTCACGTCGCGGTAGATCTCCGTCAGCACCCCGCCCAGCCCGACGGTGAGCGCGGGCCCGAACACGGGGTCGTGCGTGACGCCGGCGATCAGTTCCGCCACGCCTTCGCCCGCCATGCGCTGGACCAGGAATCCGTCGATGCGCGCCTGGGGCGCATGCCTGCGCACCGACGCCATGATCTGCCCGCACGCGGCACGCACGGCGTCTTCGTCCGCCAGCCCGAGCCTGACGCCGCCGGCTTCGGTCTTGTGCGCGATGTCTGCGCTCAGGATCTTCACCGCCACCGGAAAGCCGAGGCGGCATGCCGCATCCACCGCCGCATCGGCATCGCTGGCCGCGACCTCCGCCAACACGGGGATGCCCCACTCCGCCAGAAGCCGCTTGGTCTGATGCTCGTTCAGCGGGCTGTCGGGGATGCCGACCGGCCTGGTCGATGCGGCGGCCCGCGAGCGCAGCGCTGCCCAGCGTGCCACGCCTTCGCGGCGCTCGTGCCAGCGCAGGAAAGGCCCCAACGCCTGGCTGGCACGACCGATGTCGTCGAAGACGGGCACGCCGGCCGCGGCCAGGCGTTCGCGCGATTGCGCCGCACCCGTGTCGATGGCGACGAACAGGCGGGGATGCGCGGCGCACACCTCGATCAACGGCTCGGCCATCCGATCGAGCAGGTAGCCAGGGGCGTAGACGACGACCGTGTCGAATTCATCGCTTTGCGCCAGCGCCTGGAAGATCGTGCGCACGAACTCCGGCGCGTTGACGACGTTGCCGGTCACGTCCACCGGGTTCGACACCATGCCGTAGTCCGGGATTCCCGCGCGCAGGCGTTGCTGCAGGTCGGCGCTCAGCGTCGGCACGTCCAGCCCCGCCGCGATGAACTTGTCGGCCAGGATCGCCCCGAGCGCGCCGGACATGGTCAGCACCGCCACCCGCTTGCCGGCACTGCGCCACCGGAAGCCGCTCAGGTAGGCCAGGTCTGCCATCTGGGCGAAATCGGTGCCGCGGATCACGTTCAGCTGGTCGAACGCCGCGCCGTAGATGGCCAGGTCGCCGGCCAGGGCCGAGGTGTGCGAGCGGACGGCTTCGGAGCCCTTGTCCGTCTCGCCGGCCTTGTAGATCACCAGCGGCTTGCCTTGCTCGGCCAGCGCCAGCGCGGCGTCGATGAACCGCGGCCCGTTGCGCAGCTGCTCGACGTAGCCCACGACGCAATCGGTCTGCTCGTCCTGCGCCAGGAACTCGAGGTACTGAGAGAACTCCACGCACGCCTCGTTGCCCGTGTTGATGAACTGGCTGACCGGCACACCCAGGCGCCGGATGAGCGCGAACACCGCAGAGCACACGTTGCCGCTTTGCGTGACGATGCTCACGCGTCCGCGCTCATGCTGCGCCGGCGAGGTCTTGAACACCGAGGCGAAGGCGGTGTGCGCCTTCAGGTTGAGATTGGCAAAGCCCATGCAGTTGGGGCCGGCCACTGCCATGCCGCTGCGCGCGGCAAAGGCTTCGAGCTCGCGCTGCAGCGCGGCACCGGCGTCGCCGGCCTCGGCAAAGCCCGCGGCATAGACGATGGCGGCGCGCGCGCCCTTGGCATGGCAGCGCTCGAGCATCGCGGTCACGTCCTCTGCCGCGATGGCCAGCACCACCAGGTCCGGGGCGGCCGGCAACGACTCGATGTCGGGCCAGCAGCGCCAGCCAAACACTTCCTCGTATTTGGGGTTCACCGGATACACCTGGCCCTCGTAGCCAAAGTGGCGCAGCAGGTCCAGCGGCATGCCCCCGATGCGGCCGGGATTGGTGCTGGCGCCGATCAGCGCGATCGAAGCGGGCCGCAGGAGCGGGTCGAGACGGTGTGCGCCGCCGCTCATGCCCCGGCTCCCCGCACGATCGCGCTGGCCAGGCCGGCCTCCTTGGTGCGGCGATATTCCTCGCTCACGTGGCTGAGCTGGTGCAGGTCGAAGTGGGCGGACAAGGCCTCGCGCATGCCGCGCACGTCCATCGAGCGGTTGAGGGACTTCTTGAGCACCTGCAGCGCGAACGGCGGCGCCTTGGCAATGCGCTGCGCAAGCTCGAGCGTCTGCGCCTCCAGCGCATCGCGCGCCACCACCCGGTTGACCATGCCCATTGCCTTGGCCTCGGCCGCGCCGATCCTTTCGCCGGTGAACAGCAGTTCCTTGGCCTGGCGAAGGCCGAGTACCCAGGGATGGATGAGCACCTCGGTCGCCGCGGCGCCCATCGTGTGCGTCACCGGATCGGAGAAGAAGGCGTCTTCCGATGCCACCACCAGGTCGCACATGTTGGCCAGCATGAAGCCCGCGGCCACGCAGGCGCCCTGCACCTGGGCAATCGTCGGCTTTGGGAAATCCCAGATCCGCATGCAGTACTGGAAGTAGATCTTCTGCTCGTAGGCCCAGCGTTCCTCGACGGTGAACTCCGCGCGCTCGGCCTGCGCCTGCTTCAGGTCGTGCCCCGCCGAGAAATGCGCGCCGATGGCCCCGAGGACGACGACCCTCGTCTGCGCATCCGCCTGGGCGGCATCGAACTGGGCATCCAGCTCCTCCAGCAACTGCTGGCTTTGCGCGTTGCGCGCATCGGGACGGTTGAGTGACAGGCGGCGCACCGGCCCGAACTGCTCGACAAGGATGAGGGAGGAAGTCATGCCCCGCATCATTTCTGCGATGATTCCCACATGGCAACTACAACAAGGGCAAGTTCCCATATCGTGAGCAACCCTCAGGAAACCCCGGGGGCCCAGAACATGCGACGGGCGCTCCAGGTGCTGCGTACGCTGGCAAGCCATCACGGGGAGGGAATGGGCGTCACGGAGGTCATGTCGGCCACGGGCCTCGAACGCTCGACGGCGCATCGGCTGCTGACCTGCCTGGTCGAGGAACAATTCGCCGATCGCGATCCGTTGACGCGCCGTTACCGCCTGGGGCTCGACGCGATGCGGCTGGGCTTCGCATCGCTGACGCGCGCACCGGTCATCTCCACCTACGAGGCGCACGTGCAGCGCCTCGCCCGCATTTCCGAGGACACCGTGTTCCTGCTGGTGCGGCAGGGCGACTACAGCATGTGCCTGAAGCGGGAAGACGGCGCCTTTCCGGTGAAGATCTTCAGCACCCGCGTCGGAGACATCCGCCCGCTCGGCATCGGCGTGGGCGGCATGGCCATGCTGGCGGCGCTGCCGGACGAGGAGATCGAGCAGATCACGGCCCGACACGCGGCCGCCTTCGAGGCCGCGGGACTCACTGCCGAACGCCTCTCGAAAGTCGTCGCCCGCACCCGCCGCAGCGGCTACTCGGAGATGCTGGACACGGTGACCGAAGGCGTTGCCGGCGTCGGCGCGGCCATCCTCGCCGGCGGCGCCACGCCGTTCGCCGCCGTGTCGATTGCCTCCATCAAGCCGCGCATGTCGGCTGCAAGGCGGGCCGAGCTCGCCGAGCTGCTGCTGCAGACGCTGCGAGCCGAGCCAACTGCCCAGCCCAAGACGCGTCGCAAGGCGTAGCTCTGCGGGCCCCGCGCCCCGCTCAATCCACCTTCCGCCACGGCGTCACGCGCCGCTCGGTCCAGGCCAGGCCGCCGTACAACCCGATGCCCATCAGCGCGAGCACGACGATCGCCGCGAACACACGCGTGGTGTCGAAAGTGCCTTGCGCGCTCAGGATGACGTAGCCCAGGCCGCGCTGCGACGCCACGAACTCGCCGACGATCGCGCCGACCAGCGCGAGCGAGATGGCGACCTTCATGCCGGTCAGGATCGACGGCAGCGCGCAGGGCAGGCGCACCTTGAGGAAGAAGTCGAGCGTGGATCCCTTGAGCACGCGCCCCAGGTCGAGCACGTCCTGCGGCACCGAGCGCAGGCCGTGCACCGCGTCGACGATGACGGCGAACACCGCGATCAGGAAGGCGATGGCGATCTTCGGCTGCGAGCCGGTGCCCAGCCAGATCACGAACAGTGGCGCGATGGCGACCTTGGGCACGCTGTTGAGCGCCACGATCAGCGGGTAGACCGCATGCTCGAAGCGGCGCGACGCCACCAGCAGCATGGCCAGCAGCACGCCGATGATCACCGCCAGCGCGAAGCCGCCGAGCGTGGTCAGCAGCGTGAAGCCCGCATGCTCGAGATACCAGCGCCATTCATGGGCCAGCTCCAGCAGCACCGCGCTGGGCGGCGGCAAAGTGATGGGCCGCACGTGCATCAGCCGCACCAGCGCCTCCCATGCCAGCAGGAACACCACCGCCGTGAGGGCACCCAGGCCCCATTGGCGCCCCTTCTGCCTGAGCGTGCTCATGCGGCCACCTCCTGCTGCGCGGCGTCCGGTTCCTCGTTGATGAGGCCCATCTCGTGGAACAGCTGGCGGATATGGCCGGTGTAGGCGCCGAAGGCGGCCGTCTCGCGCACGGCCAGCCGCCGCGGGCGCGGCAGGTCGACCTCGATGATGTCGGCGATCCGACCGGGCCGCGGCGACAGCACCACCACGCGGTCGGCCAGGAACACCGCCTCGGCGATGCCGTGCGTGACGAACATCACCGTGTTGCGGGTCTCCAGCCAGATGCGTTGCAGCTCCACGTTCATCTGGTCGCGGGTGAGCGCATCGAGCGCCCCGAAAGGCTCGTCCATCAGCAGCAGGCTGGGCTGGTCGATCAGGGCGCGGCAGATCGCGGCGCGCTGCCGCATGCCGCCGGACAGTTCGCGCGGATAGCGGTCGCCGAATTCGGACAGCCCGGTCAGCCGCAGCAGCTGCGCCATGCGCGCCCGGTAGGCCTGCGCGGGCTTGCGCGCGAACTCGACCGGCAGGAGGATGTTGCGCTCGATGTTGCGCCACTCGAGCAGCGCGTCGCGCTGGAAGACCATGCCGACGTGGTCGGGCGGGCCCGCCACCGGCCGGCCATCGACCTGCAGTTCGCCGCCGGTGATGTCCTCCAGCCCGGCCACGCAGCGCAGGAAGGTGCTCTTGCCGCAGCCGCTGGGCCCGAGGATGCTGATGAACTCCCCCGGCCGCACGTCGAGCGAGATGCCGTCGAGCGCCGTGAGCGCGCGCTCGCCCGGATAGACCTTGCGCACGCCCCTGGCGCGGATCGTCGCCGCTCCCATGGCCTACTTCGTGGCGGTGGCGCCTGCCGGCGCCACGGCTCGCACCATGCCGGGCACGAAGAAGTCGTTGCCGTCCTTGATCGTCTTGAGCAGCCCGGCGTCGGTCAGCGTCTTGACGGCCGTGGCCCAGTCAGCGGCCACCGGCGCGCCGAGCGGCTGGCCCGCGGGCGGGGGCAGCTGGAAGAAGCCGCGCAAGGCGTCGATCTGTCCGCGCAGCACCTTCTTGTCGAGCTTGGCCTGCGGGCGCTGCGCCACGATCGCATCGACCGCCTCGTCCTCGTGGCCGTCATAGACGTATTGCCAGGCGGCGCCGACCACGCTGGCAAACTTGGAAATCGCCTCGCGGCGCGTCGCGAGCTTCGACTCGGGTGCGAACAGGCCGAAGCTGGGCATGTTCAGCTTGTAGTCCGCAAAGCGGATGCCTTCGGAAGGCCGCGTCTGCGACACCACCGGCAGGAAGAACGGAATGGTCGAGAAGGCCGCATCGGTGCGTCCGGCGGCATAGGTCGCGGCCTTGCCGGCGGCATCGACGTTGATCAGCTCGATGTCGCTTTTCTTCAGGCCGCCGGCGGCGAGGAACGCGTCGATGAAGGGCGCCTCCAGCGAGCCCGCGGTGTAGGCCACCTTCTTGCCCTTGAGGTCCTGCGGGCCCTTGATGCCGGCGCCCTGCGGCACCAGCAGCCCGACGTCGCTCAGGCGTGCGAACACGGCAACGGCCTTGACCGGCAGCCCCTTGTCCCGCGCGATCATCATCGAGGCCAGCGCGGCATGGCCGACGTCGAACTGCTCGCCGCCGCCGACGATCTGCACCGTGGTGACCGAGCCGTTGCCGTCCTCCATCTCCACGTCCAGGCCGGCCGCCTTGAACCAGCCCTTCTGCTGCGCCAGGTGGAAGGCGGCATGCACGCCCCAGGGCGTCCAGTCCAGGCGGACCTTGAGTTTCTCGGGCGCCTGCGCGGCGGCGCTGGCCGCCAGGGCCAGGCCCATGCACCCGGCCAGCAGGCGGGCGACGAGCTTCGGGATCGATGCAGTCATGACGATTGGACCTCCAGAACGAATTGAATGGGCAAGGCTCCGCCGATGGCGCCGGTTTCCGGCCGGCGCCGCGAAGGGGGATGGGGGGACGGGTTGTCGGCTCTTTCTTCAGTCGGCGCGGCCGAACAGGCGCCGGATCCGTGACCACAGGACGCTCCAGCCCAGGCTCATCGCGTTGAGCCGGGCGGGCGGCAGTTGCGCACCGGGCGCGCGCGCGGGGTCCATGCGCCGCGCCACGTTCTTGCCGAACTCCTGGATGAGGCGCCCGACGAAATCCTTGACCAGGCCCGAGCGCGAGAACTGCGCCAGCGGGCCCTGCAGCGCGTACAGCAGGTCGACGTCGACCCGCGTCGACGCGGGCGACAGCTCGACCAGCCGATAGGCCACGTCGCCGTTCGCGCGCGACTGGCTCAGCGTGTCCTGGCCCGCGCCCTTGAGCACGGCCGAACGCGCGGCTTCGTCGCGCTCGAGCCGCGCCGCGCCGTTGAAGCTGGCCGACATCGGCCCGAACTTGATCGCCACGCGGCCCTTGACGCGGTTGTCGGAATGCTCGGTCAGCTCCGCGCCCGGCAGGCAGGCGGCCACCGCCGGAAGGTCGGCCATGAACTGCCAGACCTGGTCCGCCGGATAGGGCACCGTGAAGTTGCCGGTGATGCGCGTGCCGTTGGCCGTGGCGCCGGTCTCGGCGGCGGGCTCGGCGGCCGGGGCCGGGCTGTCGGCCGGCGCGGCGGCATTGCCCGTGTCCGCCGCCTCGAACGGCGTGAAGGCCGCCTTGGCGATCGGGATGACCGCTGCGCCGCGAATGGCGCGCGTGGCCTCGCGCAGCGCGGCGATCTGCGGATGCGCGTCGCCGCTCGTCTGGGCCAGCACGTCGCGGATGGCCGCCACGATGCCGACGTAGCCGGTGCAGCGGCACAGGTTGCCCGACAGTTCCAGCCGCACCTTCTGCTCGTCGGCCTGCGGAAAGCGCAGCACGATGTCGCGCGCGGTGGCCAGCATGCCCGGCGTGCAGTAGCCGCACTGCAGGGCGTGGTGGCGCGAGAAGGCCGGCCGCAGCAGGGCCATGACGGGGTCGGCGTCGTAGCCTTCGACGGTGGTCACCTGGGCCCCGTCGCAGGCCACCGCAAAGGTGATGCACGAGCGCACGGGCTGGCCGTCGACCAGCACGGTACAGGCGCCGCACACGCCATGCTCGCAGCCCAGGTGGGTGCCGGTCTGGCGGCCTTCCTCGCGGACGAAGTCCGCCAGGTGCATGCGCGCGGGCACGTCGCGCCGGATTTCCCGGCCGTTGATCTCGACGGCAATCGACGTCATTGCACGGTCTCCGTGTTCAGGACCTGTTGAAGGCAGCGCTCCACCGCGGCGACCAGGAGCTTGCGATCGATCGCATCCTTGGTCGCGGCGGCGGTCGCCACGGCGGCCTCGACGGCCGCGCGCTCGGGCAGCGCGCCGCTGCGCGCCACCTGCGCGGCGAGCGCCGGCAGGGCCTGAGGCGCGCCGTCGAGGGCGCCGACGACCACGCGCGCCAGCTTGCGCTCGGCGTCGAACACCGCGGCGCAGCTGGCCTCGGCGAACTCGCCGGTCTTGCGGCAGAACTTGTGATAGCCCCAGCGCGCGGCGTCGCCGAGCACCGGCACCCGGACGGCGGCGATGACTTCGCCCTCCGCCAGGTCGGTGGTGTAGGCGCCGTGCATGAAGCGGTCCATGGGCACGCGGCGCGTGCCTGCGGCCGAGGCGATCTCGATCTGCGCGCCCAGCGCCGACATGGCCAGCACCCAGTCGGCCGCGGGATCGGCATGCGCCAGGCTGCCGCCCACGGTGCCGCGGTTGCGGATGGCGCGGTACGCAATGCCGCCGGCCACGGACTGCAGCAGCCCCGCGCGCAGCGCCGGATGCACGCCGTCCTCGATCTCGGCATGCGTCACGGCCGCGCCGATGCGGATGTTGTCGCCGTCCCTGGCCACCTGGCGCAGTTCAGGCAGGGCGGACAGGTCGATCACCTGGCTCGGGCGCGTCAGGCGCAGGTTGAGCATGGGGCCCATGGACTGGCCGCCGCCCATCACCTTGGCGGTGCCGGGGGCGGCCGCCAGCGCCCGCAGCGCGTCGGCCAGGGAAGCGGGCCGGTGGTACTCGAAAGAGGCTGCTTTCATCGTCCGGTCCTCATGCGGCCTTGCGGGTGCCGACCACCTGCGCGTCGGCAATCGCCTGCAGCAGGCGGCGCGGCGACAGCGGGGTCTGCGATACCTCGGCGCCCAGCGGGCGCAGGGCATCGTTCACGGCATTGAGGATGGCCGCCGGCGGCGCGATCGCACCGCCTTCGCCCATGCCCTTGGCGCCGAACTCGGTGTGCGGCGAAGGCGTCTCGAAATGATGGATGCGCATGTGCGGCACCTCGGTGGCGCCGGGCAGCATGTAGTCGGCCAGCGTGGAGGCCAGCGGCTGGCCGTTGCGGTCGTAAGGCGTCTCTTCGTACAGCGCGGTGCCGATGCCCTGCGCAACGCCGCCGAAGGTCTGCCCCTCGACCACCATCGGGTTGATCATGGTCCCGCAGTCCTCGACGATCACGTAGTCCAGGATCTCCACGTGGCCGGTCTGCGGGTCGACCGCGACCGTCACGGCGTGGCTGGCATAGGTGAAGGCGCCGGTGTCCACCTTGGGCTTGTAGCCGATGGTGATCTCGAGCCCGGTCGGGTCGACGTCGGCCGGCAGCCGGCTCGGGTCGATGAACCAGGCGCGGGCAACGTCGGCGACCGACACGCGGCCGCTCGCGCCGACCACGTGCCCGGCTTCGAAGCGTACCGCCTCGTCCGCCTCGCCCAGCAGGTGCGCCCCGATTTGAAGCAGTCGCGGCGCCAGGGCCTTGCAGGCGCGCGAGACCGCGCCGCCGGACATGACGAGCGAGCGCGAGGCATACGTGCCGGTCGAGAAGGGCGTCTGCCCGGTGTCGCCGTGCAGCATCTTGATGCGGGCGATGTCCACGCCCAGGATCTCGTGCGCGATCTGGGCGAAGGTGGTCTCCATGCCCTGGCCATGCGAATGGACCCCCACGCGGATCTCCAGGCCGCCGTCGGGCGTGACCCGCACCGTGGCCTGGTCGAAGCCGGGAATCACCGGCGTGCCCCAGGTCGCGAAGACCGAGGTGCCGTGCGCGGACTGCTCGGTGTAGGTCGCAAAGCCGATGCCGATCAGCCTGCCGTCGTCGCGGGTCTCGCGCTGGCGCTGGCGCACCGACGCGAAGTCGATCATGTCGCGCGCCTTGAGCAGGCTGGCCGGGTAGTCGCCGCCGTCGAAATGCTTGTTCGCCACGTTGACGTAGGGCATGGCGCTGGCCGGCACCAGGTTGTCCTGGCGCACTTCCCAGGGCTCGCGGCCGACCGCGCGGGCAATGGCATCGATGGTCAGTTCCATGGCCAGGCACACGCCGGTGCGCGCCACGCCGCGGTAGGGCACGAAGCCGGGCTTGTTGGTGGCCACGCATTCGGTGACGCAGCGGTAGCCGCGGAATGCGTAGGGGCCCGGCAGGTTGCCCACGGCCTGGCCCGGCTCCAGGCCGATGGTGAACGGCCACACCGAGTACGCGCCGCCGTCGATGGTGATGCGCGCGTCCAGTGCCAGCAGGCGCCCACGCTCGTCGGCGTAGGCGGTCATTTCGTATTTGTGCTCGCGCGTGTTGGCGCCCGCGATCAGGTGCTCGCGCCGGTCCTCTATGTAGCGGAACGGCTTGCGGTGCGTCTTGGCCAGCCAGGCCACGCAGAGCTCTTCCTGCTGCAGCACGCACTTGTAGCCGAAGGCGCCGCCGACGTCCGGCGAAATGACGCGCACGCGCGCCTGGTCCAGCTCGAGGCATTCGGCCAGCACGGTGCGGATCATGTGCGGCACCTGCGTGGCGCTGACCACCACCAGCTGGTCCGCCTGGTGGTCCCAGTAGGCCAGGACGGCCTTGCCTTCCATCGGGACCATGCACTGGCGGGCCAGCGAGATCTCGCGCTTGACCACCAGGGCCGCGCCCTTGGCGTGGGCCTCGAAGTCCTTGTCGGCCTGCAGCGTGACGAAGGTGTTGTCGCGCCAACCCGGGTGCATCAGCTCGCCGGTGGCGGCGCGGGAGGTGTCGGCGTCTGCATAGACCGGCAGCTCCTCGTACTCCACCTCCACCAGCTCGGCCAGGTCCTCGGCTTGCGCCCGCGTGGGCGCATACACCATGGCCACGGGCTCGCCGACGAAGCGCACCTTGCCGGCGGCCAGCGGCGGCTGCGCCGAGCGCTGGTAGGTCGGCAGCGTCGAGTCGGCCACGATGTCCCGGGCGTCGGCCATTGCCTCGCGCAGGATGACGCGCTCGGCGTCCTGGGCCGGCAGGCGCGCCGCGACGATCGTCGCGTGCGCCAGCGGGCTGCGCAGGAAGGCCACCTCGGAAAGGCCGGGCATGCTCATGTCGGCGACGAAGTTGCCCTTGCCGTGCAGGTGGCGCGCGTCCTCCTTGCGAAGGACGCGGGCGCCCACGCCCTGGCCTGCGGGCGCCGCGTGGTGTGCGTTGGATTCGTTGGTCATGGTTTGGCTTGTTCGAACGGCGATGGGGGCTCGAAGGCGCCACCGCCGCTGCTGCCCGGGTAGGCGGCCGGGTCGGCCCCGCCCGCGTGGGGCACCTCGATTCTGATGGTGTCCAGGTCGAGCTTCCTGGCCTTGTGCAGGTTGCCCGTGACCATGCCCGGGAAAGCAATGACCAGGCCGACCATGACGAGCTGGAGCACCACGAAGGGAATGGCGCCGCGGTAGATGTCGCCGGTGGCGATCTCCTTGCCGGCCACCGAGCGCAGGTAGAACAGCGCGAAGCCGAACGGCGGGTGCATGAACGAGGTCTGCATGTTCACGGCCAGCAGCACGCCCAGCCAGATCAGGTCGATGCCCAGCTTGTCCGCCACCGGCGCGATCAGCGGCACGATGATGAACGCCAGCTCGAAGAAGTCCAGGAAGAAGGCCAGCACGAATACCAGCAGGTTGACCGCGATCAGGAAGCCCAGCTGGCCGCCGGGCAGGCTGGTCAGCAGGTGCTCGACCCAGATGTCGCCGTCGACGCCGCGGAAGACCAGGCCGAACACCGTGGCGCCGACCAGGATGAAGATGGCGAAGCAGGTCAGCTTGGCCGTCTTGTCCATCGCCTGGCGCAGCAGCGGCATCGACAGCTTGCGCCGCACCAGGGCCAGCGCCAGGGCACCGACCGCGCCCATCGCACCGCCCTCGGTCGGCGTCGCGATGCCCATGAAGATGGTGCCGAGCACCAGGAAGATCAGCACCAGCGGCGGCACCAGCGAGGTCAGCACGCGCAGGCCGAGCGCGGCGCCGCGCAGGGTGCGCGCCTCGGGCGGCAGGGCCGGTGCCGAGCCGGGCTTGAGCATCGAGTAGACGAAGACGTAGAGCGCGTACAGGCCCGTCAGCACCAGCCCGGGCACCAGGGCGCCGGCGTACATGTCGCCGACCGACTTGCCGAGCTGGTCGGCCAGCACGATCAGCACCAGCGACGGCGGAATGATCTGCGCCAGGGTGCCCGATGCCGCGATGACACCGGTGGCCAGACGCTTGTCGTAGCCGTAGCGCATCATGATCGGCAGCGAGATCAGGCCCATGGAAATGACCGAGGCCGCGACCACGCCGGTGGTGGCCGCCAGCAGGGCGCCCACCAGGATCACCGCGTAGGCCAGCCCGCCGCGCACCGGGCCGAACAGCTGGCCGATGGTGTCGAGCAGTTCCTCGGCCATGCCGCTGCGCTCGAGGATCAGCCCCATGAACGTGAAGAACGGGATCGCCAGCAGCGTCTCGTTGAACATGATGCCGAACACGCGCTCGGGCAGGGCCTGGAACAGCGACAGGTCGATCAGCCCCAGCGCGACGCCGACCGCGCCGAACAGCAGGCCGTTCGCGCCAACGGCGAACGCGACGGGATAGCCGACCAGGAGCAGCAGCACCAGGCAGGCGAACATGATGGGGGCCAGGTAGGCCGTGAGGAATTCGATCATCGTGGGGTCCGGGTCGTGGCTGCGCGGCCTTCAGCGGGGCGCGTCATGCGTGCGGCGCAAGGCGCGCAGCTCGGCGACGTCCTTGATGATCTCGGACAGCCCCTGCAGCAGGAGCAGCCCGAATCCGACGGGGATCAGCAGCTTGACCGGCCAGCGGATCAGGCCACCGGCGTTGGGAGAGACTTCGCCGCTGGTGAAGGCATCCACGAAGGGCGCCCAGGAAAGCACCAGGATCAGCGTCGTGACCGGCAGCATGAACACCAGCGTGCCGAAGATCTCGACCATGAGCTGGTGGCGCCGCGACAGGCGCGCGTGGATCAGGTCGACCCGCACGTGCTCCTTGCTCAGCAGCGTGTAGCCGGCGCACAGCATGAAGATCGCCGCGAAGAGATACCACTGGATCTCGAGCATGGCGTTCGAGCTCATGCTCAAGGTCTTGCGCGCGACCGCGTTGCCGCTGCTGATCAGCACGGCAGCGAGGACGAGCCAGTACGTGGCCCGGCCCACGCCGCGGTTCAGGGCGTCGATGGCGCGCGAGACGCCCAGTAGTTTCTCCATGGCAGCAGGTCCCGCTCAGGTCTTGAGCTTCGCCACTTCGGCAAAGGTGAAGTTGTCCAGCGGGCTTTCGGCCACGCGGAACCAGCTGGCCTCGTTCTGGCGGAACTGGTTCCACTTCGGGTAGATCGCCTTGAACGCCGGGTTCTTGGCCGACAGCTCGACCCACAGTTCCTCGGACGCCTTGAAGGCGGCCAGCATCACGTCCTTGGGGAAGTAGGCCAGCTTTGCGCCTTCGCCGATGAGCTTCTTGAGCGCATCCGGGTTGCGTGCGTCGTAGTCGGCCAGCATTGCCATCGTCTGCTCGGCGGCCGCGCATTCGAACGCCGCCTTGTACGAGGCCGGCAGTGCTGCCCAGGCCTTGTCGTTGACCATCGAGGTGATCGATGCGCTGCCTTCCCACCAGCCGGGCGAGTAGTAGTGCTGGGCGACGCGGTGCAGCCCGAGCTTCTGGTCGTCATAGGGGCCGATCCATTCGGCCGCGTCGATGGTGCCCTTCTCGAGCGCCGAGTAGATGTCCGACGCCGGAATCTGCTGGGGCACGGCGCCGAGCTTCGACAGCACCATGCCGCCGATACCGCCGATGCGCATCTTCAGGCCGTTGAGGTCGGCGACCGACTTGATCTCGCTGCGGTAGAAGCCGCCCATCTGCACGCCGACGTTGCCGGCGACGAAGTTGACGACGTTGTACTTCTTGTACATCTCGCGCACCAGCGGCATGCCGCCGCCGAAGTGCATCCAGGCGTTGTGCTGGCGGGCGTTGAGTCCGAAGGCCAGGCCGGTGTCGAAGGCGATCGCCGTGTCCTTGCCGATGAAAGCCGAGGCCAGCACGTGGTTGCACTCGATGGTGCCGTTGCTCACCGCTTCCATGTTCTGCGCCGGCGGAACGATCTCGCCGCCGGCGAAGGGACGGATCTCGAACTTGCCGTCCGTCAGCTCGGCCACGCGCTTGCACATCCGATCGGCCGAACCGTAGATCGTGTCCAGGCTCTTGGGCCAGCTTGTGGACATGCGCCATTTCACGGCCGGCGCCGATTGCGCCAATGCCGGGATGGCGAGCGTGGCAAGGCCGGCGGCGGCCCCAGTCTGCTGGAAAAAGCGGCGTCGTTGCATGGGTTCGATCCTGTGAGGTGAGGGTCAATCAATGGGGTCATGAGCGACCCGGCTCATGCGTCGCGTCGGCTCATGATTTGTCAGTATGCTGAGCTTATTTGTGAGTGTCAACGACATTTTTTCAAACGTAAAGAAATGCACCGTCTTCGCAATGCACGCCTCGAATGGGTGCGCGACGGGCGTACTAATGCACGAAGAATGTGCATCGCTCCCATTGGAGATTTCCCTAGGTTTCGGTGATTTCCGGTGGTTGATTCGCACGGCACCGCCTGATTCCGCAGCCGTCCGTGACGTCTCAAAAAAATCACTCGCCAACTCAAATTATCCTCAGTACACTGACGATATCGAATCAGTACACGTCTCAAAGGAGCCGGACCCATGCCCTGGATCAAGATCGCCGCCACCACGCAGCTTCAGGAGGACGAGGCGATGCCGATCAACATCGGCGACGCCCAGCTGGCGCTGTTTCGCAGCGGCGGCGCGTTCCACGTGACGGACAACGTCTGCACCCATCAGTACGCCCTGCTGACCGACGGCTACGTGGAAGACGGCTGCGTCGAATGCCCCCTGCACCAGGCGCAGTTCGACCTGCGAACCGGCGAGGCCAGGTGCGCGCCGGCCACGCAGCCGATCCGCGTCTACCCGGTGCGCATCGAGGGCACCGACGTCTTCGTCGACGCCTGAGGCGCGCATGGCCCATCCGCTTCCCATCCTCATCGTCGGCGCGGGGCAGGCCGGCGCCACCGCGGCCGCCAGCCTGCGCGCCCTGGGCCACGACGGCCCGATCGTGATGGTCGGCAACGAACCCGGCGCGCCGTACGAGCGCCCGCCGCTATCCAAGGCCGTGCTGCTCGACGCCGCCGCGCAAGAGCGGCTGGCCATCCATCCGGCCGGCTTTCATGAAGACAAGGGCATCGAGCTGCGCACCGGCATCACGGTCACCTCGCTCGACACCGCGAACGCCGTCGCGCACTGCAGCGACGGCCAATCGATTGCCTACCGCCAGGTGCTGATCGCCACGGGCGGCAGCGCACGCGTGCTGCCCGACGCCGCGCCCGGCACGCCGCGGGTGCACTACATCCGCACACTCGCCGACGCGCAGGGCCTGCGCGCGGCGCTGCAGGGCGCCACCGCAATCACGGTGCTGGGCGCCGGCTTCCTCGGTCTGGAAGTGGCCTCCACCGCGCGCACGCTGGGCCTGGACGTGACGGTCGTCGAGCCGGCGCCACGGGTGCTCGCTCGCGCAGTGCCGGACCTGTTCTCGCGCTGGCTGCAGGAGCGGGCAGTGCGCGCAGGCGTGGCGCTGCGGCTGGGCACGCCATGCAGCGCCGTCAGGCCGCACGCCGACCACATCGCGCTGACCTTTGGCGACGGCAGCGAACACCGCACGCAGTTGCTGCTGGTCGCCATCGGGCAGGCCCCGGAGGTCGCGCTGGCCGCCGCCAGCGGTATCGCGCTGCACCCGGTCAACGGCGGCATCCGCGTCGATGCGCAATGCCGCACCAGCGCCGCGGGCGTGTTCGCCGCCGGCGACTGCACCAGCGCGCACCAGGCCCTGCTCGGCGACGAACTGCGGCTCGAGTCGTGGCAGAACGCGAACGAGCAGGGCCGCATCGCCGCCGCCGCCATCCTCGGCGTGCCGGCCGAGCCCGCGGCCACGCCCTGGTTCTGGACCGACCAGTTCGGCTGCAACGTGCAGATGGTCGGGCTGCCGGCCGCCGGGCTTCGCTACGACTGCCGCGGCGACATGAGCGCCGACGGCGACGCGCCCCGGTTCGTCCTGATCGGCAGCGATGCGCAGGCGCGCGTGCGCCGCGTCATTGCCGTCAACGCCGGCGCGGACCTGCGGCCCCTGCGCAGCCTGGTCGAGCAGGGCACGCCCTGCGATGCCTCGCGCCTCGTCGATCCGTCCGTTTCCCTGCGGCAAGCCGTGCGCGACGCGCTCGCGGCAGCCGCCCCCGCCCTTCATTGACCGGAGCCACCATGTACAGCACCCACGCGATCATCGATCGCACACCACGCGCCAAGGACGCCGAACTGGCCGCCTGCCGCTGGCCCGAAGACGCCCTGCACACGATCCCCGACTGGGTCTACACCAGCGAAGCGGTGTACGACCAGGAGATGGAAAAGATCTTCCGCGGGCGTTCATGGAGCTACGTGGCGCTCGAGGCCGAGATTCCCGAGGTCGGCGACTTCAAGCGCTCGTACGTCGGGGCGACCCCGGTCGTCGTGGTGCGCGCGCAGGACGGCACCATCAGCGTCTTCGAGAACCGCTGCGCCCACCGCGGCGCGGAGTTCTGCCGCCACGGCCAGGGCAACGCCACCGAGTTCGTCTGCCCTTATCACCAGTGGTCGTACGACCTCAAGGGCAACCTGCAGGGCGTGCCCTTCAAGCGCGGCGTCAACCGCCAGGGCGGCATGCCCAAGGACTTCCGCAACGAGGACCACGGCTTGCGCAAGCTCCACGTGGCCACGCGCCACGGCGTGGTGTTCGCCTCGTACTGCGCGGACATGGAGTCGCTCGAGGACTACATGACGCCCGAGATCCTCAAGGATTTCGACGTCGTCTTCCCGGGCAAGCGCCTGAAGGTGCTGGGCTACTACAAGAACGAACTGCCCTGCAACTGGAAGATGTACCACGAGAACCTCAAGGACCCGTACCACGCGACGCTGCTGCACTCCTTCCTGGTCGTGTTCGGCCTGCTGGTGGCGGGCAACGACGCCGCCATGATCGCCGACCCGGTGCACGGCCGCCACGGGACCATGGCCTCGGCCAAGAAGGAGGACAAATACGCCGCCGTGAGCGAGGAGAACAAGAAGGAGATGCGCTCCTATCACGACGGCATGCGCCTGCGCGACGACCGGTTCCTGGAGTTCGTCAAGGAGTTCGACTCGCCCTGGTCGGTGACCATGCAGACCATCTGGCCCAACCTGATCGTGCAGCGCGAGATGAACACGCTGGGCGTGCGGCAGATCGTTCCCAACGGCCCGAACAGCATGCTCATGCAATGGACCATGTTCGGCTACGAGGACGACACCGAGGAGATGACGCAGCACCGGCTGCGCCAGGGCAACCTGATGGGGCCTTCGGGCTTCCTCGGGCTGGAGGACAACGAGGCGATGAAGTTCGTGCAGGAGGGCGTGCGCCGCTCCAGCACCGACACCAACATCATCAAGCTCGACAGCGGCAACGTCGGCACGTCCAGCTCGCTGATCTCGGAAAGCGCCATCCGGGCGATGTACAGCTACTACCGCGAAGTGATGGGGTTCCAAGCAGCATGAAAGCCAAAACCCTGTCGCTGTACCGCGACCGCCGGATCGATGCCGCACGGGCGCGCGAGCTGCGCGCCGACATCGAGGAATTCAACGCCGACTACTGCGCCGTGCTCGACACCGGCGACATCGAGGCCTGGCCGGAGTTCTTCACCGAGGACGGCATCTACCGCGTGACTGCGCGCGAGAACGCCGAACTCGGCATGCCGGTCGGCCTGGTCTATGCCGAGGGGCGCAACATGATGCACGACCGCGCCGTGGCCATTGCCCGCACGCAGATGTTCGCGCCGCGCTACATGCTGCACCTGGTGAGCAACACCCGCGTCACCGCCGAGACCGAAGCGGGCGAGATCGAGGCGCAGGCCAACTTCGTGCTGCTGCAGACGCTGGTCGAAGGGCCCAGCACGATCCACATGGCCGGCACCTTCTACGACAGGTTCGTGCGCGTGGGCGAGCGCCTGCTGCTCAAGGAGCGGCAGGCCATCTACGACTCCACCGTGATCGCCAACGACCTGGTCTACCCGCTGTGAGCCAAGGCGCCTCAGATCGTGCGCATGACGGTGCGGCTGTACTGGTTGTTCGCTTCCACGAGGATGCGCATCAGGTCCATCAGCATGGTCCGCTCGGCCGGCCGCAGGGGCGCCAGCAGGCGCTCCTGCGCGCGCGCCATGTCGCCGCGCAGCGATGCGACCACCGTCTCGCCCTCGGCGGTAAGGCGCACGTGGCGCAGGCGCTTGTCGCTCGGGTTCGGCCGGCGCACCACCAGGCCGCGCTCCTCGAGCCGCTTGACCACGTCCGCCGTCGTGGTGCGGTCGAGCCCCACTTCCTGCGCCAGCGAGGTCTGGTCCAGGTCCGGAATGACGGACAGCGCCGTGAGGATGGCGTACTGCACCGGCGTCACGTTCTGCGACTGGCATTCCTCGAAGAACATGGCCACGTGGATCTGGTGCAGCCGCCGCACCAGGAACCCCGGCCGCGCGAACAGCAGATCCTTCGCGGGATCGACCGTCGTCATGCCGATCTCCGGCGCCTGCACGTCGGCCTCCGGCGCCGATTCACGCTTCCTGGTTGCCACAGCGGATCCCGTTTGTTAGCACACTGACGATTGTATAGACGCCGTGTACAAGCAAGCCTCCACGCCCCGCATCCTCGGCGAGCAGAACACGCGCCGCGCACACCAGCGCGGCGCCATGGAGAACGACTGGCTGCAGGCGCGCCTGAGCTTTTCCTTCGGCGACTACCAGGACCCGAACCACATGCACTGGGGCTCGCTGCGCGCGCTCAACGAGGACCGCGTGGCCGCCGGCGCCGGCTTCGCGCGGCACGGGCACCGCGACATCGAGTCGCTGACCTACCCGATCCAGGGCCGCATCCACCACATCGACAGCCTCGGCAACGACTTCGTGTTCGGCCCAGGCGAACTGCTGCGCATGAGCGCCGGCACCGGCATCGAGCACAGCGAGATGAACGCCTCGGCCACCGAGCCGGAGCGCCACCTGCAGATCTGGCTCTATCCGCGTTCGCGCCGGATCGAACCGAGCTGCTCGCTCACCCGCCTGCCGGCGCGGGGGCAGGGCGGGTGGCAGCCGATCGCGTCGCCCGACGGCCGGGACGGGTCGGCAACGGTCCAGCAGAACGCCATGATCTTCCTCGGCCGCCCCTCGGCCGGCGACACGCTGGCCTATGCGCTGGCCGAGCACCGGCTGGGCTACCTGCATGTCGTTGCCGGCACGGTGCGCGTCGGGCCCGCACTGCAGCTGGGCCCGGGCGACGGCCTGCGCTTCACGCACCGCGAGGCCTTCGAGCTGCTGGCCACGACGCCGGACGTCGAGGTGCTCCTGTTCGACCTGTAGGTCCACCCACTTTCACACCACGCGGAGAAATTCCCATGACAAGAATTCGCAAGATCGCCCTGGAAGAGCATTTCATGGCACCGGGCTTCGAGCGCTACTCGAAGACCTTCCTGCAGCACATCGACAAGGCCACCTACGCCGAACTGGCCAGCCGCCTCGCGGACTTCGACGAGCTGCGCCTGACGCAGATGGACCGCGCCGGCATCGACGTGACGGTGCTGTCGCAGACCGGCCCCGGCGTGCAGGGCGAGCAGGACACGCCCAAGGCGATCGCCAGCGCCAGCGAGAACAACGACTTCCTGGCCGGCCAGGTGGCGCGCCATCCGACCCGCTATGCCGGCTTTGCCGCCCTGCCCATGCAAAGCCCGGAGGCCGCCGCGGCGGAACTGAGCCGGGCCGTGGAGCAGCTGGGCTTCAAGGGCGCGCTGGTCAACGGCCACACGCTCGGCCGCTACTACGACGACCCGGCGTTCGACGTCGTGTGGGAGCGCTTCCAGGCGCTGGACGTGCCGCTGTACCTGCACCCGATCGATTTCCCGGTGGTTCCGGTGTCCCTTGCCGGCCACGCCGAACTCAACGGCGCGACCTGGGGCTGGGGCGTGGAGACCGCGACGCACGCGCTGCGCCTGCTGTTCGGCGGCGTGTTCGACCGCTTCCCCGGGCTGAAACTGATCCTGGGCCACATGGGCGAAGGCCTGCCGTTCCAGCGCTGGCGCTTCGACAGCCGCTTCGCCGCCTACCCGCACGGCATCCGGCTGCAGCGGGCGCCGTCCGAATACATCGGCAGCAACATCGTCATCACCACCTCCGGCGTCTGCTCGCCCGCCGCGCTGGCCGGTGCCATCGCAGAGATGGGCGAGGAAGCGGTGATGTTCTCGGTCGACTACCCGTACGAGTCCACCGCGGTGGCCGCCGACTTCATCGAGGCGGCGCCCATGAGCGAGCGCACCCGCGCGCTGGTGTGCCACGGCAATGCCGAACGCATTCTCAAGCTCGACCGCTGAGCCTTCCAGTCCATTTCCCTCACGACAAGGAGATCCCATGTCCAAGACCTACCGCATCGGCCAGATCGTGCCGAGTTCCAACACGACGATGGAGACGGAGATTCCCGCCATGCTGCGCATGCGCGAGCAGATCCGCCCCGAGCGCTTCACCTTCCACTCCAGCCGCATGCGCATGAAGACGGTCAAGAAGGAGGAGCTGGCCGCCATGGACGCCGAGTCCGACCGCTGCGCGGTGGAGCTGAGCGACGCCCGCGTCGACGTGCTGGGCTACGCCTGCCTGGTGGCCATCATGTCGATGGGGCACGGCTACCACCGGGCCTCCGAGAAGCGCCTGCGCGAGCACACCGAGGCCAATGACGGCAACGCGCCGGTGGTGACCAGCGCCGGCGCGCTGGTGGACGCGCTCAAGGTCATCGGCGCCAAGCGCATCGCGCTGGTCGCGCCCTACATGAAGCCGCTGACCGAGCTGGTCGTGGACTACATTCGCAACGAGGGCTACGAGGTGGTGGACTGGCGCGCGCTGGAGATTCCGGACAACCTGGCCGTCGGCCGCCACGACCCGGCCCGCCTGCCCGAGATCGTCGCCGGCATGAACACGCGCGACGTGGACGCCATCGTCCTGTCGGCCTGCGTGCAGATGCCCTCGCTGCCCTCCGTGGCCAAGGTGGAGGCGCTGACCGGCAAGCCGGTGATCACCGCCGCCATCGCCACCACCTACGCCATGCTCAAGGCGCTGGACCTCGAGCCCGTGGTGCCGGGCGCCGGCGTGCTGCTGTCGGGCGCGTACTGAGAAGGCGGCCGCAGCCATGACCAGCAGCACCTTCCTCTACGGCGCCAACGTGCGGGCCAACGGCATCCGCCAGCATTACCTGCGCTACGGCGGCAAGGGCCGCCCGGTGATCCTGGTGCCGGGCATCACCAGCCCCGCCGTCACCTGGGGCTTCGTGGCCGAGCGCTTCGGCCGGCACTTCGACACCTACGTGCTCGACGTGCGCGGCCGCGGCCTTTCCGAAGCCTCGGAGTCGCTCGACTACGGGCTCGACGCCTGCGCGGACGACGTCGGCGCTTTCGCGGCCGCGCTCGGCGTGCAAGGCTACGCGCTGGTCGGCCACTCGATGGGCGGGCGCATCGGCGTGCGCGCCGCGCGGCGGCACCCGGCCGGGCTGGAACGCCTGGTGCTGATCGACCCGCCCGTTTCGGGCCCCGGCCGGCGCGCCTACCCGGCGAAGCTCGACTGGTACATCGACTCGATCCGCCTGATGCGTCAGGGCGCCGGCGTCGAGGCGCTGCGGCCGTTCTCGCCGACCTGGACCGACGCGCAGCTGCAGCTGCGGTCCGAATGGCTGCACACCTGCGACGAGCGCGCCATCGTCGCCTCGTACGACGGCTTCCACCAGGACGACATCCACGCGGACCTGCCCGCGGTCAAGGTGCCCACGCTGCTGATGGTGGCCGGCCGCGGCGACGTCATCCGGCCTGAGGACATCGACGAGCTGCAGCGCCTGCTGCCGCAGCTGCAGACGGTGCACGTGCCCACCGCGGGGCACATGATTCCCTGGGACGACGAGGCGGGCTTCCATGCCGCGTTCGGCGATTTCCTGGGCGCGCCCCTTTCGGCACATTGAGCACAAGGAGAGACTGCCATGCCCGTTAGCGACCATCAATTGATCGACGCCTGGAAACAGGTGCTGACGCTGTCGAAGCTCGAGGCCGGCCAGACCGTCACCGTGCTGACCAGCGCAGCCACGCATCCGCAGACGCTGTCTTGCGCGCTCGTCGCGTGCCAGCAGATGGGTGCGATCGCCAACCGCCTCGACCTGCCGCCGGTCAACGCCGAGAAGGCCCTGAGCCGCGACAGCCTGGCCTACCTGGGCACCACGCCGCTGACCGGCAACCGGGCCGCCATCGCGGCCCTGAAGGCCAGCGACCTGGTGCTGGACCTGATGACGCTGCTGTTCTCGCCGGAGCAGCACGAGATCCTCGCCGGCGGCACCAAGATCCTGCTGGCCGTCGAGCCGCCGGAAGTGCTGGTGCGCATGGTGCCCACGGCAGCCGACCGCGAGCGGGTCCGGGCCGCGGCGGCCCGCCTGGGCGCGGCGCGAGAGATGCACGTGACATCGGCGGCCGGCACCGACCTGCGCTGCCGGATGGGCGAGTTCCCGGCCATCAGCGAATACGGCTTCGTCGACGAGCCCGGCCGTTGGGACCACTGGCCCAGCGGCTTCGCGCTGACCTGGCCCGACGAGGGCGGCGCGAGCGGGCGCATCGTCATCGACCGCGGCGACATCCTGCTGCCGCAGAAGTCGTACGTGTCCGATGCGATCGTGCTCACGGTGGAGAACGGCTACGCGACCCGCATCGAGGGCGGGCTCGACGCCGAGCTGCTCACCGACTACATGGCGTCCTTCAACGACCCCGAGGCCTACGCGATCTCGCACATCGGCTGGGGACTGCAGCCGCGGGCGCGCTGGTCCACGCTGGGCCTGTACGACCGCGAGGCCACCATCGGCATGGACGCGCGCGCGTACGAGGGCAATTTCCTGTTCTCGCTGGGCCCGAACAACGAGGCGGGCGGCCAGCGCACCACGGCCTGCCACATCGACATTCCGCTGCGCAAGTGCACCGTCAGGCTCGACGGCGCCGAAGTGGTGAAGGACGGCAAGGTCCTGGACAACGAGGAGCACGCCAATGCACGCTGAGATCGAGACCTATCAACGGCAGGGATTCGGCACCGCGCTCGAGCTGCGCGCCCCGGTGGGCCTGCTGATCGTCGACTTCGTCAACGGCTTCGCGGACCCGGCGGTGTTCGGCGGCGGCAACATCCCCCAGGCGATCGGCAACACCGTTGCGCTGCTGGCCGCGGCCCGCGAACGCCGATGGCCCGTCGCGCACAGCCGGATCGTCTATGCCGACGACGGCGCCGACCACAACATCTTCTCGCTCAAGGTGCCGGGCATGCTCACGCTCAAGGAGGACGACCCGCGCAGCGCGATCGTCCCCGAGCTGACGCCGCAAGCCGGCGAGCTCGTGGTTCGCAAGACGGTGCCTTCGGCGTTCTTCGGGACGTCGCTGGCGGCCTGGCTGAGCCAGCGCGGCGTGCAGACGCTGGTGGTGGCCGGTGCCGTCACCAGCGGCTGCGTGCGCGCCAGCGTGGTGGACGCGATGTCCCACGGTTTCAGGCCGCTGGTCGTCTCGGACTGCGTCGGCGACCGCGCCCTTGCCCCGCACGACGCCAACCTTTTCGACATGGCGCAGAAGTACGCGGCGGTCATGAAGCGCGATGACGCTCTGGCCGCGCTCGACCAGGTTCGCGGCGCCGGCGCCTGACTTGGGCGCGAAGGCGCCGGCCCGGTCAATGCCGCAGTGACGCGCCCGCGCCGCCACTGCGCGGCATGGCGTAGGTCAACGGCGCCAGCGCGGCCTGGATGCGCTGCATGCGGGCCTCGCCGGCCAGGGCGGCGAGCATCTTCTGGAACCGCGGCTCGATGGCGCCCGAGACGATGTATTGCCAGCGGTAGGCCTTGAGCAGGGTCTCGCGCACGCTCGCCGAGCGCGCGTCGTGGCCGGCCAGGCCGCACACGTCCAGGAAGTAGGCGGCGTCGGCTTGCGCCTGACCCTGCAGGATGCCGTCGACACCGGCCACCAGCGCGATCAGGTCGTCCACGCCCTGGTCGCGCTCGGCCTCCGAGGCGAGCCGGGCGTCTTCGCGCTGCCACTCCAGTTCATCGACGATCGCGTGCTGCGACTCCTCCTTCCAGTGGTAGAGGAAAACGTCCTTGAACAGCGGCGACAGGCCCTCGGCATGCTCGATGCTGGCGCGGTAGTGCGCCTGCGAGAACAGCTCGATGTGGCAGGTCAGCGCCAGCACCGCCCAGGTGGACTTGCCCAGCACGAAAGCCGCCACGTCGTTGGCGCCGACGTCGAAGCGGTAGCCCGCCGGCATGGTGGCGGCCACCAGCCGCTCGAGGCGGCGGAACAGTTCCTGGTGCTTGAGCTCCTCGTCGGTGAACCGGACGATGGCCTCCAGCGCGTTCTGGTCGCCCAGCCAATGATCGCGGCTGAGCTCCAGCATCTTGGCGCCGATGAAGCGCTCGACCAGTCCGAACATGTTGGCGTAGGTCCGCCCCTGCACCTGGCTCATGAAGAGGCGCTCGCGCTCGCTCAGCCAGGGCAGCTCGTCCACCAGCGACAGCCCCTCGGGCAGGAATTTCTGGGCAAGGTCGAATTCGCGCCCCCGGATGACGTCCTGGTCGATGTCCCAGCGCACCCGCTTGGACGCCTCGATCGTCCTGGCATAGCGCTGCGTGTCGGTAAAGGTCTGCACGGCTGTCATGGCGGCTCCTTTGGGTTGGCGATCGGATGAACGTGCATGCATCGTTCGCCAAAGGCGGGCCGCGCGCATGAGCCCGATGTCCCGACCTTGCCCGCCGGGCACGGCGGACGCTGCCAGATCGGGGACGCCTGTCCCGCGCTCACCGACCGGCGGCCTTCACGACGGGCGTCGCCGCCCATCTACAGCAGGTGGATCTCCGCGCCTTCGAGCGCGTAGCGCGCGAACAGGAAGTCGCGGATCGAGACGACGCGGCCACCGTCGAACGCCAGCACCACGAAATACGCCGGCGTGTCCAGCGACACCGCACGGTCGTAGACCAGCATGCCGGCACGCCCATCGACCACGGCCGCCGCATACGCCCACTGCACGGCCGCGGCGTAGCGCCCCAGGTATTCGCCCACTTCGCCCTTGCCGCGCCGCTGCAGCCTGGCGACGAGGTCGAGCCGCACATCCTCGGCCAGCAGCTCGCGCACGGCGTCGAAGTCGCCCGACCTGAAACCGTCGACGTAGGCGCACAGGCGCGCGCGCGCGGCTTCGCCGACCACCGCCACGCCGAAGTCTTCCGGCTCGCCGGCCAGCGCGCGGAGCCGCTGCCTGCCGCGCTGCAGCGCGGACTTGAGCGCGGGCGGGCTGGCCCCGGTGATCTGCGCGGCCTCGTCGAGCGAATGGCCCAGCACGTCCTTGAGGATGACGGCACTGCGCTGGAGCGCCGGCAGGCGCATGAAGGTCCGCAGGCTGGTCACGGCAATCTCGGGGTCGGGCAGGTCGGGGGCGGCGATCTCCTCCAGTTCGCCGGCATCGTCCATCGCGGGCAGGCGCGCGCGCTGGCGCAGGAAGTCGAGCGCCGCGTTGTGGGCGATGCGCAGCAGCCAGCTTTCGGCATTGTCGAGCGCGCCGAACGACGCCCGCGCCGCGAACGCCTTCATCAGCGCATCCTGCACGACGTCCTCGCCGTCGATGGTCGAGCCGGTCATGCGCGCGCAATAGCGGTGCAGCCGCGGGCGCATCGCGCCCAGCTTGGCCTCGAACGCCTGGTCGGCGGCGGCGATGGTGGCGGTCAATCAGTTCTCCTTGCGGGCCAGCGCCACGTCGAGCGGGAAGATCCCGGCGTCCGCGCGCAGGCCGTAGGCGACGCCGCCGGCATGGCGGGGATCGTCGATCAGGTCGGCGACCATATCGCCAAACCGGTACGGCTGGAGAATCGAGCCGTAGCGGTCGAGCACGTGTTGCTCGGCGCTGACACCTTCGAGCCCGGCGTAGGCCGAGGCCACCTCGCGGCCGAGCGCCGTGCCCGGAATCACCTGGCCCGGCACCAGCACCTGGAAGTGCAACCCGAGCCCGCGTTCGCGCGACACCGCGTTGGCCTGGTGCGCCATGAACCACAGCATGCGCTTGGCACCGACGTAGCCGCCGGACAGCCGCAGGCCCGCCGGGTCGATGAACGGCACGCTCATCACCATTGCCGCACCGCTGGACATCGCCAGCACCCGCGCGCCCGGCTTGAGCGGGGTGTTGAGCGCCGCCTGGATGCCCGCCAGGCCTGCCTTCACGTCCGTGTTCCAGGTCGCCGAGAACTCGTCCCAGGTCTGCGCGTCGATGGGCTTCATGGGCAGCCGGGCCCCGGCATTGAGGATCAGCACGTCCGGCTGCAGGTCGCCCACGACCCGGTTCATGAGGGCGGCATCGGCCGCGTCGCCGACGACCGCGTCGGCGCCCAGTTGCCGCAGCGGCGCGAGCCGGTCCGCAGTGCGCACGATCGCGGTCACCCGGGGGCCACGCGCCAGCAGCGCCTTGGCCATCGCAAAGCCCAGCCCCTGGCCGGCACCGGTGACCAGCACGTGCAGGTCGTTCAATGTTGTCATCGAGATTGCTCCTCGAGCCCGGAAACGGTGGGCCCGCGAGTGTCTAGACGATCGGCGAGGGGCAAACGGATCGGTGGGGGGCGGTTGTTACATCTCCACGCGCCACCCTGTAGAACACCCGCTGCCCAGAGGGAACGCCCGGCTGGACGAGTTGGATCCGGAAGGCCGGGCTATGGCGCGAACGGCTGTATTGGGCCCTGAGCGGAAGTAGCGGCATCCGGAAAAGCAGACGTTCAAGCATCACAACGCGCGTTGCGCCGAATACGGCCTGTCACCCATTCAATGGCAAGCACCATTGCTTGTCCTTGTGGAAGCGGTCGGGTGTCCAGGGGAGCAACATCGACGCCCACCCAAACTCTTGGGTCACTCTAGGAGAGCTTGAATCTGCACGAGTCGATGTGCAGATACTGCGGATTTAAAGTCTGCTTGCTGGTTAACGAGAAGCGTCGCTCTGACGGTTCGTCCATCGAGACTAACTTCCTTCAACGCCGCCCATCTGGCCTCCAGAGGGAGAGGCAGGCGAACGTGACCCTGGGAAATATGTTCGCCGTCCAAGGTCAGAGCATCAAAGTAAAAGTCGGACGCATAGACCCCCGACGTGACGAGGACGCGCCCCGAATCACACGCGACTAGGTTCAGCGGGTGATATGGCAGAAACTCAAATCCTTCCCCACGAATCGTGCTGCTGTGACGTCGGCGCTCAATTCTTAGGGTCTCCGGGCAGTGCTCGGGTTCCACCTGTCTCGGATACGGCGACGAGGTGAGCGGTTCTGAGAGTTGAATTTGGGCGACCGTCGGTCGGTAGTCGGCAACTCCCCAGGGTCGCCCGGGCGCTTGGGGCGACTTCAGAACTTCGCGAACAAACTTGACTGCATGGTCTCCAGTCCACCCTGTTCCATCTTCAACAGCGTGTGCCACTAAGACACGACGTGCAAGTTCTTGCCCGTTGTTCTTGTCCAAAATTTGGAGCAGTGACTTGGTGGCATTTCCATGCTCGTCTGTTGCTTGAGCGGTCTCGCGAACCGTGAAGGCAGCAGGCGAACTGGTGACGGGACGAATCAAGGCACTGCCACCTCCCACGGAGCTGTACAGCTTCCCCCGATACGTAAAGTAGCCGTAGTTGGCCTTGATGGCATATCCGACTTCAAACAGGCCGAACGCCGTTGGCGCTGCAGAGCCGTCAAATACTAGGTCGAAGCCCTTTACATCGGTCGCCGCTTTCTCAATTCGAGGGGGCAAGGGCGCGTCTCGGCATGAGCAGAGCAGTCCGGAGAAAAGCGCAGCTATCAGAATACGAAAGCGCGGAGAGTTGGGGCGAATCATGTATGAATTCAAGGTCCGCTTTCGCGGGATTCTGCCGCAACGATGAGCGGCTGCTCCTGGCCCGCGCCTCAGCGTCCAACATTCACGATGGTGGCCTGAATGAGGGCTACCACCTTGTATGCCTCCGCAGTGCTTGGGAACGCTCGGACCTCGCCGCTACAGACGGTCAGCAGCTTGCCCGAGCTCTGCACTCGTCCAATGGCCAAGAAGCGCTCACCGAGAGCAGGTCGCATGAGGTTGATTTTGAACTCTGCGGTGACCACCTCGAAACCAGGCGGCGCCTTCGTCAAGGCCGCATAACCACATGCGCTGTCGACAATGCTTGTGGTCGCACCGGCGTGAAGATACCCATGCTGCTGGGAGAGACCGGTTGAGAAGGGCAACTCAATATGAACCTCGCCTTCTGCAACGAAGACAAGGCGCGCGCCGATGGTGGTCATCAGGCCCTGCGCGTTGAAGCTGTCGGCGATTCGCTTTTGGAGGTCGCTCATCGGCGGTGTGAAATGTCTGGATGGACAAGCCTGGAGACCAGAAGCCCTGCAGGTGCGTTTTGCCGCCTTCCCACAGCGGCTTTGCAAATCCTGCCACAACAGCCAATGAACGGTTCTGGCCGAACTCGGCCCGACACCCCGGGCATCGAAGGCGCCCGAGTCAGCGCGTCATGGGCTTCCACTGACGCGCCCAATCGCTCAGAGGCGTCAGCGCTGCACTCAACTTGCGCCCCTCATCGGTGAGCCCGTAGCCGCCCTCGGCATGCTCAATCAACCCAAGCGTTCGTAGCTCTGCCAGCCTCGTGTTCAACAGACTGGAGTTTGTCTCGCAAGCCTCCTGAAGAGCGCGAAACGTCAACTGCTCCGCGCGGAGTTCCCAAAGGATCCGTAGCGTCGACCTTCGACCCAGTAGGTCCAGAGCTACCATGAGAGGGCGGCCCGTCCGTGAACCGCGCACAGGGGCGCCAACCTTTGGAACAGTCATGCTTTACTTTTCAAAGCAACTTTGCTAGAGTTCAATGCTTTAGAAAATGTAGCAGACGCTTGAGGTCAACCCATGACTGCTCGTATCACTCCCGCGGAGCCGCCTTTTCCCGCCGGGATCCAGTCTTCCCTCGATAGCCTCATGCGTGGCAAACCGCCTCTGGTGCTCTTCACCACGCTCGCCAGGGACCCTCGCCTGTTTCAGAAGTTCTTCGCTGGCGGGCTGCTTGACCGCGGAAATTTAACGGTGCGACAGCGCGAACTCGTCATCGCGCGCACCACGGCGCTGTGCAGGTCGGAATACGAATGGGGTGTCCACATCGCACTCTTCGCATCGCAGGTCGGATTCGATGAAGCCCAGGTCATCTCGCTCGCCTCCGGCCAACCGCAAGATGCCTGCTGGTCAGTTGGGGACAGGCTCCTGATGGAGCTTTGCGATGTGCTTCACGCCCACTGCACTGTCGATGACGCACTATGGCAGTCGCTGAAATCGTCGTTCAGCGACGAGGGCATTCTCGAGTTGCTCATGCTGGCCGGTTTCTATCGCACTGTCAGCTATCTGACAAACGCTTTGCGCTTACCGGCCGAGCCCGGCTCGGCAAGCTTTCCCTCGTCTGGCCGCAGCTAAGCTTCCTCTCGGGCTGTCGCTCGAAACACGGCGCCGCGTCGCGGGCCAGCCTGAGAGCAATCTCAGTCGTGCTGCTCGGGCACGAGCACACGATGGTGCCGCCCCAGCGCCGGAGCACTACTCTGCCGCTAGCAGCATCCATCCCAGCCATTCGCCCTCGGTAGCCTTCGACAGGCGGCGCGGTGAAGGTATCCGCCCATTCGACGCTCCGGGCCGCGTGAAGCGCGAGATGCTCTTCGAAAAATGAGAGCATTGCGTCTGACCATGCACATCCACGCCCGCGCCCTCACATACTTCGACATGATTCGCCGTTGCGGTTCGATCCGTGAGGCTGCCCGGCGCCTGCACGTGGCTTCTTCGGCGGTCAATCGCCAGCTGCTGCAGATGGAGGAGGAGGTGGGCACGCCGCTGTTCGAGCGCATGAGCACGGGGCTCCAGCTGACGCCGGCAGGCGAGGTGTTCTCACTGCACGTCATCACCGTCCTGCAGGACGAGCGCCGCATGGTCAGCGAACTCGAGATGCTGCGCGGCATCCGGCGTGGCTCTATCAGCGTGATGTCGGTGGAAGGGCTCAACGCCGACCTTTTGCCCACTTGCCTCGAGCGCATGGTCACGCGCTACCCCACCATCCGCATGCAGGTCGAATCCGCCGGCTCCGCGCAGACGGCGGCGGCTGTCGTGCAGGGCGATGCAGACGTCGCCATCGGCTTTGCGTTCGAGCGCAGCGATGCACTGCGCCAATGCGCGGTGGGGCGCTTCGCGCTGGGCGCAGTCGTCAGGCACGACCATCCGTTGGCTCAACTGTCGCAAGTGACGTTCGCCGAATGTGCGCGCTATCCCTTGATCCTTGCGGCGCCGCAGTTGTCGATTCACGCGCTCATGAAGCCCCTGCTCGCCCACCACAAGCGTGCACTGACAGTGCTGCTCGAAACGGCATCGGTCGAACTGGCCAAGACGATGGCGGGGCGCGGTGTCGGGGTCGCCTTCCAGACTCGGCTCGGGCTGGAACGCGAGATGGCCGATGGCCGACTGGTCCATGTGCCGTTGAAGGCGCAGATCCGGCTCACCACGGAGCTTGGCGTCTATGTGCGCGCCGGCCGAAAGCTCCCGACGGCCGTCGAAGCCTTCATCCGCATCCTGGCCGAGGAAATCGAGCGTCGCGAAGCCGAAGAAGCCGCCTGAACCTGGCCCGCGCGGGCAGCTGATGCCGTTTCGGCATCACCCTGTGCAAAAATCAGTGCTATCGCGCGCAGGGCGCCATTCATAGACTGCCTCGAATCGAATGCCGATCCGAAGCAGACCATGACAAGCACCGCCGCCCAGATCTCGCAAACGCCCGTCGCAGGCATTCCGATGATCGACATCGCCGCATTGCGCGGCGACAGCGTCGCCGCACAGGAAGAGGTCGCAGCCAGCCTGCGGGCCGCCTGCGAGCAACGCGGTTTCTTCTATGTGCGCAACCACGGCATGCCGGCGGAACTGATCGAGCGCGTGTTCCATTTCACCGAAGCCTTCTTCGACCTGCCGATGGCAGACAAGCTGCGGCTCGACAAGGCGCATTCGAGCTGCAACCGCGGCTACGAGCCGCTTCGCGCACAGACGCTCGAAGCCGGCGCTCCGCCCGATCTCAAGGAAAGCTTCTACATCGGCGAGGAAGTGGCGGCCGACGATCCGCGCGTGAAGGCCGGGCGATTCAACACGGGCCCGAACCAATGGCCGGAAGAGCTGCCCGGGTTCCACGAGACCATGCGCGAATATTTCGAGCAGGCACATGCGCTAGGCGCGCTGCTGGTGCGTGCGCTGGCCCGCTCGCTGGACTTGCCGGCCGACCATTTCGATGGCTTCCTGACCGACGCGGCGGCAACCCTGCGCCTGCTGCACTACCCGCCGCAGCCGCCCAACCCTTCGCCGCGCGAAAAGGGCTGCGGCGAGCACACCGACTTCGGTGGCATCACGCTCCTGCTGCAGGACGATTCGGGCGGCCTGCAGGTCTGGGACGCGCAGGCCAGCGCATGGATCGACGCGCCGCCGGTCCCCGGCACCTACGTGGTCAACATCGGCGACCTGTTCGCGCGCTGGACCAATGGCCGCTATCACTCCACGCTGCACCGCGTGATCAACGCATCTGGCCGCGAGCGGCATTCGGTGCCCTATTTCTTCACCGGCAACCCGACGCATCTCGTCGAATGCCTGCCCACCTGCCTGAAGAGCGGCGAGGCCCCGCGCTTCCCGCCCGTCACGGTCGAGGAGCACCTGCGCGAATGCTATCGGCGGACCTATGGCTGATACATCGAACATGCGCCACGCGGTGCTGGTGCACGGCGCCTGGCAAGGCAGCTGGGCCTTCGACGCGTGGACGCCATTGCTCGCCGCGCAAGGCTGGCAGGCCCACGCGGTCGACCTGCCGGGCAACGGCTGGCCGCCGCTCGGCCAGGCGCCGGCCAACCTGGATTCGTATGTCGCCGAAGTCGCACGCGTGGTGTTGTCCATCGATGCACCGGTGATCCTGGTGGGCCACAGCGGCGGCGGCATCACGGTTTCTCAGGTGGCCGAGGAACTGCACAGGCGAATCGCCGGCGTGGTCTACCTGGCCGGGATGATGCTGCCCTCGGGCATGAGCTACGTGGATGTTCTGAACGACCTCTCGGCTTCGGACCCTGGCGCGGACTTCGCGGGCATTGGCTCCTGGCTCGACTGGAACGAAGACCGCAGCGCGAGCACTGTGCGCATCGAAGGCGCGTTGCAGTGCTTCGTGCAGGACTGCGAGCCTGCCGCAGCACGCAAGGCCGCTTCGCTGTTGCGGCCCCAGCCCGAAACCGGGCGCGCCATGCGCAACCGACTGAGCGCCGAACGCTTCGGCACCGTGCCTCGCATCTACGTCGAGTGCCGTGACGACCAGTCCGTCTCCTTGCCGGTGCAGCAACGCATGCAGGCGCTCAGCCCCGGCGCCAAGCGCATCCCGATGCCGTGCGGCCATGTGCCGCAGCTGGCGCAACCGCAGCGCCTGACGGAACTGCTGCTTCCTGAATTCGACGCGCTGCTGGCGCGTCATGCATCGCTTTCCTCTTTGCCACTTCACGACTGACCTCCCATGAAACAGCCATTCCGTCCCCTGATCGCGTCGCTGCTGCTTGCCGGCAGTGCATTCATCGGCGCCGCCGCCCATGCGGCCGACAAGCTCACCGTGCAGCTCGACTGGCTGCCCGGTGGCGACAAGAGCTTCGTCTATGCCGGTCTCAAGGAAGGCTTCTTCGCTGCCGAAGGGCTGGACGTCACGATCCTGCCGGGCCGCGGCTCGGCCGACGCGATCACCAAGGTGGCCACCGGCGCGGCCGACGTGGGCTTCGGCGGCATCTCGGCGCTGATGATGGCGGCGGCCGAAGGCGGCGTGCCGGTCAAGGCTGTCATGTCGCTCTATTCGAAGCAGCCCGACGCGCTCTTCACCGCCAAGGGCAGCGGCATCCAGTCGCTGAAAGATGCTGTCGGCAAGACGGTCGCCACCTCTACCTTCTCGTCGTCGAACGCGCTGTGGCCCGTGATCCTGGAAAGCAACGGCATCGATCCGTCGAAGGTCAAGCTGCTCAAGGTCGATCCGAGCACGCTGGCGCCCATGCTGGCGCAAGGCCGCGTCGATGCCACCATCAACTGGGTCACGGTCGCGCCAGCGGTGCAATCCGTGCTCAAGCAGGCTGGCAAGGAGCTGGTGGTGGTGCCCTGGTCCTCCTATGGCCTCGACGGCTACGGCTGGTCCGCCATGGCAAGCGACAAGATCATCAAGGAACGCCCCGAAGTCCTCAAGCGCTACCTGAAGGCACTGAACAAGGCACTGCAGTTCGCACTGGACAACCCCGAGAAGTCCGCCGCCGACCTGAAGGCCGTGGTGCCCGAAGCCGACGAAGCCGTGGTCGCAGCCGAATTCCGCGCCTCGGTGCCGCTGCTGCAGAACGAAGTTTCCAAGCGTGACGGCATGGGCGCGTTCGAGCCCAAGCTGCTGGCCGCCACGTGGACCTGGGTCGCCAAGTCGATGAACTTCGCGGCGTCGAAGGTCGACCCCGAGAAGCTGGTCGATCGCAGCTTCCTGGCCAAGTAAGGATCAGCCGGCGGTGATTGCAATGCCTTCTTCAGTGACCGAGGCCGGGCCCGCGTCCGCATCCAAGGCCAGCGAACCCGTGGCGGCGATCGAGCTGCGCAACGTCGGTCAGCGCTTCGTCTCCAGTGACGGCAGCCCCGTCGAGGCATTGCAGGACGTCAACCTGAGCCTGCGCCGGCATGAGTTCGTGTCGGTGATCGGCCCCTCGGGCTGCGGCAAGTCGACGCTGCTGCGCCTGGTGGGCGGCCTGCTCAAGCCCACGTCGGGCACGGTGTCGATCTTCGGCATGCCGGTGAGCGAGCCGCGCGACGAAGTGGGCTTTGCGTTCCAGAAGCCCACCTTGCTGCCCTGGCTGAACGTGGTGGACAACATCACCTTCCCGATGAAGCACAAGTACGGCCGCGTCGACGCACGCGACAGCGCGCGCGCGCAGGCCCTGCTGGAGACGATTGGCCTGACCGACTTCGCACGCAAGCGGCCTTCCGAGCTTTCCGGCGGCATGCAGCAGCGCGTCTCGATTGCGCGCGCGCTGCTGCACGATCCCGACATCCTGTTGATGGACGAACCCTTCTCCGCACTCGATGCGCTCACGCGCGACGAGATGAGCTTCGAACTGCTGCGCATCTGGGGCGAGCGGCCGAAGACGGTGGTGTTCGTCACCCATTCGATCCAGGAAGCGCTGCTGCTGTCGGACCGCATCGTCGTCATGAGCGCCCGCCCAGGACGCGTGGCCGAGATCATCGACGTGCCACTCGCGCGGCCGCGCAACCTGGCCACGCTTTCCAACCCGGTCTTCACCCAATTGGCCAATGACATCCGCGTGAAGGTGTTCACGCGCAAACCCGATTGAATGCGATGAAGGCTCTACTCAACCGGCACGCCTCGCTCGCGACCTTCATCGGCGTGCTCCTTCTTTGGGAACTGGCCTGCCGCACGCTGCCGATCCCGGTTTTCGTGCTGCCCGCGCCCAGCCAGATCGTCGCCGCAGCCTTCGACCTGGGCCTTGCGCGCTGGATGAGCCACCTGACGGCAACCCTGCAGGTGGCCCTGGCCGGCTATCTCGTGGCCATCGCGATTGCGCTGCCGCTGGCGGTGGCGCTCACCAATTCGGCGCTTCTGTCGCGCACGCTCATGCCCTGGCTGGTGGTGGTGCAGTCGACGCCGATCGTCGCCGTGGCGCCGATCATCGTGGTGGTGCTGGGCGCCGGCAACCTGCCGCGCATCGTCATCACGACCTTGATCGCCTTCTTTCCGCTGGTAATCTCCAGCGCCACGGGCATGGCTTCCGCGCCCCCGGAGCTGATCGAGCTGTCGCGCTCGCTGCGGGCCCCCCGCTCGCGCGAGTACACGCAGATCCGCCTGCCGCACGCGGTGCCGTACATCTTCTCGGCGCTCAAGGTGTCGATCACCCTGGCGGTGATCGGCGCAGTCGTGGCAGAGTTCGTGGCCGCCGAACAGGGGCTGGGCTACCTGATCCTGTTCGCCACCTCGTCCTTCAAGGTGCCGCTGGCTTTCGCCTCGCTGGCCATCCTGGTGTGCAGCAGCCTGCTGCTCTATGGAGCCATCCTGTGGCTGCATCGCCGGTTGTTCCCGTGGAGCCTGACCTCACCCGCCTGAATAGAACAGAACCATGTCCCACGAAAACGCATCTTTCGCCGCCCGCAACCCGACACCCACGCACGAGCAGATGCTGCGCCACCTGCGCCGCTCCAACGAGGTCGCGCAGCGCGCGATCGGCCTGGGCCACCATCCCTTCGGCGCCGTGCTGGTCGGCCCCGACAACGAAACCGTGCTGCTCGAACAATGCAACATCGACACGGTCAACCATGCCGAATCCACTCTGGCGCGTGTGGCGGCGACCAACTTCACGCCCGAGTTCCTCTGGAGCTGCACGCTCTACACGGCGGTTGAGCCTTGCTGCATGTGCGCCGGCACCGCCTACTGGGCCAACATCGGCCGCGTGGTGTTCGGCATGACCGAGGCCCAGTTGCTCGCCGAGACCGGCGACCATGCCGAGAACCCCACCATGAGCGTGCCGTCGCGCTATGTCTTCGACCACTGCCAGAAGCCGGTCGAGCTGATCGGGCCGGTCCAGGAGATCGCGCAGGAAACCATCGAGATGCAGCGCGCCTTCTGGGCGCATCGCTGAAGGCCTTCATCGATGCTCGACATCGAGCACCCGGTCGATGGGCAGGTGGCCGAGCAACGCGCCGGGCAGCTTGGCGCGCGCGGCGCATTCGTCGGCGGTGGCACCGTGCTGCAACTGGGTTGGGGCGGCACGACGCCCGATCTGACGCTTATCGACGTTTCGCGTCTCGCCGGCTCGCAAGGCATCTCGCTGACCGGTACTTGCCTGCGCGTCGGCGCAGCCGTTCGGCTGGAGCCCCTGCGGCGCGATCCGCTCGTTGCGCGGCACGCGCCGCTGCTGACCGCGGCCTGCGAGCAGATTGCGGCGCTGTCGGTCCGGCACCTGGCCACGCTCGGCGGCAATGTGGGCTGGGGCCAGGGCGACACGCTCGCCGTGCTGCTCGCGATGCAGGCCGAGGCGGAGCTTGCCGACGGCCGCTGCGTTCCGCTCGACGCGCTGCTTGCAGCGCAAGCTGGGGCATTGCCTTTGGTGGCCGGGCTGAGAATGGACGTCGGGCACACGTCGACCATTGCCTGCTACGAGAAGGTCGGCCGTCGCGCCGCCTTCTCTCCGACCCGCCTGGCACTCGCCCTTTGCGCGGACGCCGCCCCCGATGGCGCACTGCATGCGCTGCGCGTCGCCGCGTCCGGTGCCGGTCTTCGCGCGCGCCGCATGCTGCAAGCCGAGAAGCTGCTGGCGTCGGGCGGTGCAAGAGCCATCGACCGCAGCGCGCTGCGTATCGCATGCGCTCGCGACCTCGATGGCGACACCGCGCTTGCGCGCATCGCCAGTGCATTGATCGCCGGCTGGCTGGAGATGCGCGAATGAAGAACATCCCCGCCTTGCAGGTCCGACCCGATGCGCAAGCCAAGCTTGGCGGCAATCCGGGCTATCCAAGCGACCGCGTACGCGAAGGCCAGTTGCACGGCGCCATCCTCGGCAGTCCACATCCGCATGCGGAGATCGTGTCCATCGACACCAGCGCCGCGCGTGCGCTGCCCGGCGTCCATGCGGTGGTCACGCATGCCGACATTCCCGGAGCGTCGCGCTACGGCCTGCGCGTGGTCGACCGGCCTGTTCTGTGCAGCCGGCGTGTGCGCTGCATCGGCGATCCGGTCGCCGCGGTCGCGGCGGAAACACGCTCGCTGGCCGAGCAGGCCCTGGCGCTGATTCGCGTCGACTACGCCAAGCTGCCGTTGGTTGACGATGCCGAATACGCCCTGGCGCTCGACTGCACACCGTTGCACGAATGCGGCAACCTGCTGCATCGCACCGAGCACCGGCGCGGTGATGCCGAGGCGGCACGCGCGGGTTGCGCGCACGTCGTCGAGGCCGTGTACGAGACACCGCGCCAGATGCATGCCTACCTCGAGACCGAAGGCGGCGTGGTCGAGCCCGACGGGCGGGGCGGCTGGGTGGTGCATTTCGGCTGCCACAACCCCGAGCGGGATCGGCAGTTCATCGCGGCGATGCTGGCGCTGCCGCCCGAGCGGGTCAGGGTCGTGGGCACGCCGGTCGGTGGCTCCTATGGCGGCAAGGACGAGCTCACGGTGCAGCCGATTGCGGCGCTGCTCGCCTGGAAAGCAGGCCGCGCGGTGCGCCTGCACCTTGAACGCCCGCAATCGGTCGACCTGGGCGTGAAGCGCCACGCCATGCGCATTCACATGCGCACCGGATGCGACGCGCAAGGGCGCCTTCGGCTGCACGAAGTGAACATACTCGCCGACACCGGCGCCTATGCCACGCACGGGCCCGAGGTTCTGGACGCCGCGCAAGAGCATGCGGTGGGGCCCTATCGCTACGACGCGGTCGCCATCGAAGGCCGGCTGGCCTACACCAACAACGGCATCGCCGGCGCTTTTCGCGGCTTTGGCGCGGTCCAGGTCCAGTTCGCGCTGGAGCAGCAGATCGACCAGCTTGCACGGGCCGTGGACATGGACGGCGCCGAGTTCCGCCGCATGAACCTCGAGGCCTTCGACGGACCCGGTCCCCTGGGACAGGTGGTGGCGCCCTTCAATGGGCCGCGCCTGGCGCTGGACGCCGTTGCCCGACATCCGCTCTGGCAAGGCAAGAGAAGTTGGACCGATGGACGCTGGCGGCGCGGAGTCGGGTTGGCGCTGGTGCATCGCAGCGACGGCTTTGGCCGCGGCGGGCCGAACGGCACGCGCCTCGTACTGGCACTGGCGCAGGACGGTGCGCTCGAGGTCCGCACAGGTTTCACCGAACTGGGCCAGAACCTGGTGGGCAGCATCCGGGCCCTTGGCGTCCGCTGGCTCGGCTGCGACGCTCGCGACATCCGGGCAGTGATCGGAGACTCTGCCCTCGCGCCGGACGCCGGACCGGTGGCTGCATCACGTGCAACCACGCTGGTCTGGCAAGCGCTGGCAACCGATGGCCAACGCTGGCGCAGCCTGCTTTGCGCGGCGGGCGCCAAGGCGCTCGGGCTTGACGCCCGATCGCTGCGCACCGGACCGGGCGGCCTGTGGGTTGCCGACGAACTGAAGATCGGCTACACAGAGCTGGCGAGCCTGCTCGACGGCAACCTGCCCGAGCTGTTGATCGAACTGCATGGCGAGGAAACGCCCAGCGAGGTCGAATCCGCGCACTACGTCTTCGGAGCGTGCGCCGCGCTTTCGCAAGTCTCGCTCGATACGTGGACCGGCGCCGTGCGGGTCGAGCGCGTGGTCATCGCCGCGGCGGTCGGACCCGTCGTCTCGCCCATGGGCTTTCTTGGGCAGATGGAAGGCGGCGCCGTGATCGGGCAGGGCATGGTCACCACCGAATCGCTGGCGATGCAAGGCGGTCGATACCTGGCGCGCAACCTGGACGGCTATCTGATTCCCACCCTGGCCGATGCGCCCGACATGGAGATCCTGCCCATCGAAGACCTGCCCGAAGGCGACATGATCGGCCCGCGAGGTGCGGGCGAGATTGGCGTGAACATCGCTGCCCCGGCCATTGCCAATGCGATCGGCGCGGCGCTCGGCACGCCCGTCCGGCAATTGCCGGTCACGCCGGATCACGTGCTCGACGTGCTGGAGTTCGCAGAATGATGGACCTGTCCTTTGTACTCAACGGCAACGCCGTCGCCTGCAGTTGCACACCCGGGCGGCGCTTGCTCGACCTTCTTCGCGAGGAGTTCGCACTGACCGGCGCCAAACCCGGCTGCGAAATCGGGCGGTGCGGCGCCTGCATGGTCTGGCTCGACGACGAGCCCGTCAATGCTTGCCTGGTGATGGCATGGCAACTCGAAGGCAGGCGTGTCACCACAATCGAGGCGCTGGCGGCGGCGCCGTCCAGTGAACCTGTACGCGACGCGCTGTCCCGGTGTGGCGCCGTCCAATGCGGCTACTGCAGTGCAGGCATGGTCATGACGCTCACTCACCTGCACTTGCGCGAACCGCGCCCGGACGCGCGAGAGGCGGCATCGCTCGCCTGCGGAAATCTATGTCGCTGCACGGGGTACGGGGGCTTGAAGCGAACGATCGACGTGCTGTTTGGCGTCGCGCAGGAAGCGACAGTAGGTCGAAGCGCCTCAAGGCGTTAAGCCTTGCGCTTCGTGAAGAATCCATTTCGCAAATGCCTGTAGTGGCTCTTCACTCAACCCGACCGGCTCAGGAAGCACGAGGCAGAAGTTCTTGGTAATCGCCTTGCTGTCCGGCCAAGGCGCGACCAGATGGCCTTGTTCAAGCTCTGCCCCGACGTACAGACGCGGCACCAACGCAACACCCAAGCCAGCCACGGCCGCCGCTATCAGCATGGAATGAAGGTCGTAACGGGCGCCAACCGCCGAATTGGTCAGCACGATGCCTGTCTCTTGTGCGTAGAGCTGCCACGCGTCCGGATTCTGTCGCCTGTGAAGGCGTGGCAGCTCATCGAGCGATATGTTCGCTCCGGCCCCTGCGAGGAGCACCGGACTGCAGACGGGCACAAGCACCTCTTCCAGCAGTCGATGCAGGCGCATGCCTGCCCATGCGGGATGCTCAAAATGGATTGCCGCGTCGAAGCCGCTACCGGCCAATATGAAGGGATCCATGCGTTCGGCGATATGCACGGTGATGTTCGGATGCTTGTCCTGAAAGCGCTTCAGCCGAGGGATCAGCCAACGGGTGGCAAAGGTCGGAATGGCGGCGATGTCGATGCTCGCGCCCGCGATAGGCTGCCCCATCAGATAGAGGCTGTCCCGTTCCAGCCGATCCAGCATCTCGCGGACCTGCACCGCGTATCGCATGCCGCTGGGTGCGAGCCGCACCCGATTGCCCGCGCGCCCGAACAGCGTGACACCGAGGAACGCCTCCAGTCGAGCGATCTGTCGACTGACAGCACCCTCGGTCAGCGATAGCTCCTCGGCCGCGCGGGCGAAGCTGCCGTGTCGAGCCGCGGCCTCAAAGGCCAAGAGCGCGGAGTTGCTTGGAATCTTGCGTCGCATGGAGGGTCGCCGGTGGACGTTCGACGCCAGCTTGAGCAAACGTCACTGAAGCGTGAGTTTATATGGTTTTACGTACCGTAATTCGCGCCCCATCATTACGTTTTTGCAATGAACGCGAACCGTTTGCTGCAACAAGCACACCAGCCCAGGAAGGATGAGCCTTGATCTACACCGTTGAATGCAGCTTCGCCGATCCTCGCAGCGAAGCAGAATGGAATGACTTCTACAGCCTTGAGAAACTGCCCGCCCTCATCTCTGTGACTGGCTTTCGCACGTCGCAGCGGTTCAAGGCGTTGAGCGATGGTTGCCCGGTCTACCTGGCCGTCCACACGATCGACGGTCTCGATGTGCTCACGGGTGAGGAATACCGCCAGAAAGGCGGCGGCAACTTCTCAAGATGGCAGCGCCACATCATCGACTGGCACCGAAACCTCTACAGCGATATCGGCCTCCCGCCGGCGGTGCACGCAGACGAACTCCTCGCACTCTGCGGCTGCGGCCCTGAAGCGCTGATCCGGATGGGCGTCACGCCATTGCCCATGCGAGCAGTTGCGCTAGACAGGTTTCCCGAACGCCGCTGGCTTGCAAAACTGCCTCGGCGACACGCTCGACTTGGCGAGAACATTCCTGAAGGCGTCCACCTCTACGCACCCATGACGCAACAACTGACAACCGCGAACACGGTTTCGACCGAAGAGGAAAAGTAGGTACGCAATGCCCAATGTCACCTTCCATCTGCCCGCGGGGCAAATGCCGTCTGATGAGAAGCTCACCGAGCTTTCACGCGACTGCGTCAATCTCTGTACCACTGTCCTTGAGGCGGCACTCAAGAACGTTCATGTCAACTTTGTCGAAGTTCGGCATGGGCACGGACATCCCGTCTTCGCGGAAGTCCAATATCGCGTCGAGACGATTCGCACGCCCTCAGTCATGAACGAGTTCATGGAGGCCCTTGACGACGCCATCGCACAACACACGGGTCTCACGGCGCGCATCCGCTGTTTTGGTCATGCCGCGTCGAACATCCACGCCCGGAACTAGAAGAAGAATCGTGTCTATCGTCACCTTTCCAAGTCAGCAAGCCGGAGATTTCACGATCACCGCCATCAGCGATGGCTACCTCCACGCCAGCCTTGACTTCCTTTCGAACATCGATCTGTCCGAGGCCTCCAGAATCCAAAGCGATGCAGGGCAGAAGGAACCTTCGGCTGTGCATATCAACTGCTACGTGGTACGCGGAGCGGGCCGCACGATTCTCATCGACGGTGGCGCCGGGGGCATCAAGCAATGGGGCGGCTACCTGAAAACCAATTTGTCGCTTGCCGGTGTGGAGCCAACGGAGATCGACACCATCTTGCTGACGCACGCCCATCCCGACCATGTCGGAGGGCTGGTGGACGCAGCCGGGCAATCGGCCTTTCCGAATGCGGAGCTTGTTGCCCACGAGCGCGAGCTCAAGTTTTGGCAGGATGACGCCAACCTGAGTCGTGCCAGCGCGCGAGCACGAGGCAACTTCCTGATCGCGCGCCAGGTGTTCGACGCCTATCGCGACAAGCTCCGTGCTTTCGATGATGACGCGGAGGTGCTCCCCGGCATCAGCGCGATGCCGCTACCCGGACACACCGATGGTCACACCGGATACCTGCTCGAGTCCCATGCTCAAGGTTTGCTTGTCTGGGGAGATATCGTTCATTTTCCTCACATCCAGATCAGTCGGCCTGACGTGTCGATTGCATTCGATCAAGACGCTTCCATGGCGGCCACCACTCGATCACTGCTTCTGGACAGGGTCAGCTCGGAGAGACTCTTGATCGCCGGCATGCATTTGGGAGAACTCGGCTTCGCGCGGATCAAGCGAACGAGCGGGAGCTACGGGCTGGTTTACGAGACCGAGTCATGAGGCGCATGGCCAAGAGGTGATCGTCTCCAACTGTATGTCTGCTTGCGGGGCAAGCCGACGCATGAACGTCGGACCGTCCGCGCAACTGGACGGCAGCCCTTGGCCGCTGGCTGCCTTCAGTGCTCTGTGCCCGCATATGTCCACATTGGCACCGGCTCGCCATTGACTCTCGCCGTCACCAGCGAATGAGAGCCTCTCAATGCGGCCAGAAGTTGCGCGGGTTATCGGACAGCCGCTGTCGAACAAAGTGTGGCGCTGCCGAGACGAGAGATTTCCCGACCAGAGGATGAACACAAGCTAGCCCTTGGTCCAGCGTGAGCTCTGGCAGCTCGAAGCCTCAGCACTTCAGCTAGCCGGGGAGCCCTCTGCCCGTCAGACATGAGTACTTCAGCCTCATAGAGAAACGGGACGAAAGGAGATTGAGGAACAACAGGACTCCGATGCTCACGCTTTGCCTTTCATTCTTGCCGCCGAATTCTTCGAGGCTGCGCGAATGACTACACGGTCGATTCCGAGATATGGACGATTGCGATCGCGAAGGACTGGTCCAGTTCTTGATGCTCGGCGCTTGCTACTTCTTCGCGAGATACACCGCGACCAGCGCGTTCGCGTGCCCGTGTCCAATCTGGTGTTCAACCTTCAAGAAGTTGACGAGCTCCATGTGCTTCAGCGGACCTGCGCTCTGGAGAACATCCATCCAATGCGCTATTGGCTTGCCGTAGGTCTTCTCGATGGAGGGAAAGTACGAAGCCGGTCCTTTGACCTTGGTTGTCTCTGCCATGGAACTCCTGACACGGTGAAGCGCCACACTTGGCTTGGGTGAATTGGATTCGCCGACTGTAGTTTGCCCCAATGCTCAGTTCAAGCTGATTCGACTGAACAAGGCAACCGGGTTTGAGGTGTCCTCCACTTGGCTGCCCACAATCGGTCACCGCTCGGCAAGCGTGTCGCATCAGACGTTGCCACGCCGAAGCCACCTTTCGCGGTCAAGGCGATACAAGCAATGCCTTTTCAGCTCGTTCGGCAACGCCGGGTTCGGGTAGTCGAAGTCTGCATCGGCGTTGGTCATCCCAACGCGCTCCATAACCGCACGTGAAGGAAGATTGATGATCGCCGTGAACGAGACTATCTCCTGGAGTTGCAGTCGGTCGAACCCGATTCCGAGCGCTGCCCTGGCCCCCTCGGTGGCATACCCTTTGCCCCAATGCTCCCGGGCCAAGCGATAGCCCAGTTCCACGCACGGCATGAAAGGCAATGCACGCCGGGGAACGGTCAGCCCGATGAAGCCGATGAACTTCCCGGATTCGCGAGCCTCCACAGCCCAGTTGCTCCAACCACGGTCATCGAGTTGGGCGCTCCACCTCGCGATGTCGTCGTCGCTCCCTTCGCGGGGTACGAGGCCGGGGAAGAACCGCATGACCGCCGGGTCCATGTTCAAGGCGGCGTAAGGCTCGCGGTCGGCATCTTTCCACTGCCGAAGATGCAGACGCTCTGTGATGATGTCGATTGTCATTGTGATCACCTCGATGCGCTAGTCAACTCGGCCGCGCGCAGCGTTTGTTCAAGTAGAACAGATATGGTCATCGGCCCGACGCCGCCAGGCACCGGGGTGACGGCCGAACACCGCTCTACAAGATTGCCAGGTTCGATGTCACCGATGCCGCCTGGGTGATAGCCCGCATCGACAACGACGGCGCCGTCGGCAACCCAATCGGCGGGAATGAACTGCGGCTTGCCCAATGCGGCAACAACAATCTGGGCGCGTCGCACTTCTTGCTCCAAATCCTGCGTCCGAGAGTGGCACAGCGTAACCGTGGCGTCGGCGTTGGACAGCATCAACGCCAATGGCTTGCCAAGGATGTCGCTGCGGCCAACCACGACGGCTCTGCGGCCGGCAACTTCGATACCGTATTCAGACAGGAGCCTCATGATTCCAGAGGGGGTCGCCGAGCCGAATGCTTCTTGTCCCAGCGCCATGCGGCCGAACCCATGAGACGTGACACCATCGACGTCCTTGTCGATTCGAATGCAATCGAAGCAGGCGCGTTCATCGATGTGTTGTGGCACTGGATGCTGCAACAAGATGCCGGAGACATCGGGGTCCTGGTTGAGCGCGTCGATGACGCCACGCAACTCTTGCGTACTGGTTGATGCAGGCAAGACAATTGCTCTTGAATGCATTCCGACGCGCCCGCACGCGTCGCCCTTCATGCGGACATAGACTGCCGACGAAGGGTCGTCGCCGACCAAGATGGTGGCCAGCGTGGGCACGCGGCCCTGATGGCGATTCGCAAACCCACGAATCGCGTTCGTGAGTTGGACTTCTCGCCGCGCTGCGAGCGTCTTGCCGTCGAGCACGACGCATTCGGACCTGGTAGCACCGTTCATTTCCGCCTCCTTGCAGAAAAATGGTTGGGTGCCCAGGCGAGCGGCAGTGATTCACCTGCGCTCCACGGTGGTACTCACCTTTATCGCCAGTTGCGCAGGAAGTGCGAATGATAGATGACCCCAAAGCCCTTGAACCCGGGCACGGCGGCAGCACCGTACCCACCTACTTGCGCGCACCGAGGTCGAAATCCACCTTCTCCCGGGCGAGCTGGGTCAGCGTGACCTTGAAGCGAAGTGCGTCCTCCTTCGCCAGCCCCTGCAGCAACTGATGCTGCAGCTCGATCGCATAGGGCACGATCGTCCGGTAGACCTTGCGTCCCTCGGCCGTCAGGCTCAACAGGCGCACCCGCAGGTCGTGCTCCGCCGCTGAACGGGACAGATAGCCAAGCGCATCGAGTCTCTTGACGGCTCGGTGGATCGCAACGGCATCCATGGTCGAGGCTTCGACCAGTTCGCTCGCAGAACACGAATCGACCTGCCCAACCAGCGCCATCACCCGCCACTCGGTGCTGACGATGTCGAACTCTCGCTTGCAGACCTCTTCCAGCGCTGCACTCAAGCGGCTGGACAAGAGGGCCAGCTGATAGGGCACGTAGTCCTCCATCTGCAGGCGTTTGGACGAGTCCTTCATGTTGAGCGCCCCTCGGTAGAAACCCGATCTAGTTTCATATGAAAATAATAATAAACTTTCATTTGAAATCTTATCAGGAGCCCACCCTTGACTGAATCGACCATCATCTCGCGCCGTGGCGCGCTGCGGGCCTTGGCGGCCACAGTGGCTGGCAGCGCATGCGGACTGAGCTTCGGCCAGTCCGGCAAGCCCGTCACGTTGGTCGTTCCCGTGCCGCCGGGCGGGGGGATGGACAGCACGGCGAGGCTGGTTGCCGAGCAGCTTCGTCCGTCCCTGGGGACCATCATCGTGGACAACCGGCCGGGGGCTGCGTTGCGCATCGCGCTGAACCTCGTCAAGCGCTCTGCGCCTGATGGTCATACGTTGCTGTTCACGTCGATCTCGCCTTTCACCATCTACCCCTTTGTCTACACGAAGCTGGACTACAAGGTTGAAGGGGATCTGCTGCCCGTGGCGCCCGTCGTCTCTTATGAGTTTGCGATTGCGGTGCCGGGAGACAGCCCGATCAAGTCCTTGGCTCAATACATCGCGGCGGTGAAGAAGGACCCGGACGTGTACGGGCTGTATGCGGTGCCCGCGGCGGGCGCAGCGCCGCATTTTGCTGGCGCAGCCCTTGCCACGGCAGCGGGCATCCCGTTGAAGCACGTTCCTTACAAGGGGTCCGCGCCGGCGATGCAAGACTTGATCGGCGGCCATGTCCCTGCGTGCGTGAACGTGCTCGGAGAATTCCTTCCTTATCGGGAGTCGGGAAAGGTCCGCGTGCTTGCCACGACGGGGGCCAAGCGTTCCGAGCTCATGCCGGATGTGCCGACGCTCGTCGAACTCGGCTACAAGGGGCTGATCGCCAGCGAGCAGTTCGGATTGTTCGCGCCCGCGGGCACGTCGCCGGAGCTTGTGAACCGTATCAACGCAAGCGTCAGGGACGCCATGCAAAAGCCGGATGTCCGCAAGCGCCTGGCGGAGCTGGGCTATGTGCCGGCCCAGGCATCTCCTTCGGAGTTTGCGGCCAGCCTTCGGTCGGCCCGCGAATTCTGGAAGCCCGTCGTGATGTCGACTGGTTTCACGCTTGACGAGTAATTGAACCAAAAGGAGGAATGGAAATGTCCAAGTTCGAACCCCGCTGGCAAACGGCACTGGATTCGTTGTGTGAGCGGGTGCTGCAGATTCGCGATGCTGCCGGCCAGGCGTGGCCCTACCACTGCGATCCGACGACCGGAGAGTGGGACACCACCGATGACGGCGACTGGTGCGGCGGCCATTGGGTGGAGTGCCTGCGCATCGTCGGCGAGCTGACGGGCGACCGGCGCCTGCTCGACGAATCGGCCGAGCGCACCGAACGCCTGCGCCGCTATCTTGAACGTGACGACATGTTTCGCGGTCATCGCTTCTATTACTCCGCCGCTCGCCAGTTCGCCTGGACGGGCGAATCGAAGTACCGCACGCTCGCCCTGGCAGCCGCGTGGGCGGTGCGATCCATGGCCATCCCGTCGAACGGCGGCATGCCGATCGGTACGCAGGTGCAGGTTCGCTCAACGCAGCTCTCCGGTCGGGACAAGGTGTGCGTGGACAACGTGCACCCCAACCTCATCCTCGATTGGTGGGCCTACAAGCAGACCGGCGACGAAGCCTTCGCTCAGGGAGCGAGACGGCACCTCGACCTGACCGCCCGAGACTTCGTGTTGGCGGATGGATCAACGATCGAGTTCATCGACTACGACGTTGCAACCGGACAGAAGCTGCGCCACTACACCTTGCTGGGTGCTCACGACGAAAGCTGCTGGTCGCGCGGGCAGTCCTGGGCTGTCGCGGGGTACCTGCGTGCGTGGGAAGCGCTTGGCGACGAGCGATACCTCGCAATCGGCAATCACCTGCTGGACTACTGGATCGGCCAGACGGGCGAATCGGGCGTTCCGCCCTGGGACTTCAAGGATCCGGCCCTCGGCCAGGATCGGGCGTCGGTGCCGTTGGACACGTCCGCGGCGGCCGTCGTGGTCGAGCAGTTGGCTCGCATGGCCGTCCTGCCGTCGCTTCACCCTGCCGCTCGTACCGCCACCGACAGGCTTGCGCCCATGCTCGATGGCTTGCTGGAGCATCTGACCCCAATCAACAAGGCTTCCGACAAGCATCCGCGCGGCGTGCTGCTGAATGGGTGTTTCAATCAGCCCAAGAAGTACGCCAACCGCAGTGAGTTGATCTGGGGAACGGCCTATCTGCTCTTTGCGCTGTACTACCTGAAGACCGGGCGCGTCATCGAGTGAGAGCGCAAACCGATGCGGATGCCCTGGCGCAGTCCGCAGGCCCGGGGCGCGTGCTTGAGGTTGTCCTGGTCGAACTGTCCGAGCCTGGCGAAGCGGCATTCGAAACGGCGCTTGGCGCGGCTGCGGAGTTGCTGCGGGCCGCGCCGGGCTATTGTGGGCACCAGGCCGGTCGGTGCCTTGAAGAGCCGGGGCGCGCGCTGCTCATGATCTGGTGGAACACCCTCGAGGACCATACGGTTCGCTTCCGCGGGTCACCGGCTTATCCGCAATGGCGCCGTCTCATCGATCCGCACATTCGCCCACAACCGTCGGTCAGGCATTTTCAGCTTTAGGCCCTCGGCAACTCCCAAGGGCGACCAGTCAGCGCACATACGGCTGCGTGAGGTAGGCAGGCGCACTCTGCCTGCCGACCAACCCTCCCACGGCCAGAAGCGCCATCAGATAGGGCAGCATGATCAGCAGGGCGTTGGGAACTTCGATGCCCAACGCCGGTAGCTGAAACTGCAGCGCGGTGGCGGCGCCGAAGAGCAGGCATGCCAGGAACATCCGGCCGACTTTCCAGTTGCCGAAGATCACCGCTGCGATGGCGAGGTAGCCGGCGCCGCTGGTCATGCCTTCGGTGAATGTGTGGATGTCTCCGATCGACAGGAAGCAGCCGCCAATGGCTGACAGCACACCCGTGAAAAGAACCGCGCCGTAGCGCACGGTCGTCACCGACAGGCCCGACTTGTCGACGGCTTTCGGCTCCGAGCCTGCCGAGTGCACGGCCAAGCCAAGCGCCGTGTTGCGCAGCGTCCAGGCCACCAGAACCATCAGCGCAAGCGCAAGGTAGGCCAGCCAGACCTGCGTGAACAGCGCGTCGCCAAACAGCGGAATGTCCGACAGCAGCGGCGGGTGCCACTTGTCGAAGCCGGGCACTTGCTCGCGCGAACGACCACCGAAGATTTCGCGGTAGGCGAGCGTTGTTGCGCCAAGCACCAGGATGTTGATGCCGATGCCCGTGACCACCTGATTGGCACGCAGCGTGATGCTGAGAAACGCCTGCAACAGTGCGACGGGAAGCACGGCAACAATGCCGATCAGCAGTCCCAGGGCCGGACTGCCTGTGGCAATGGCGCCCACCGCTCCGGCGAACGCCCCGGTCAGCATCATTCCTTCGACGCTCATGTTGAGCACGCCGGCGCGTTCGCTGACCAGTTCACCGGTGGCCCCCAGTATCAGCGGAACTGCCAGTCGAAGCGTCGACCCCGCAAAGACGGCGACCATCGCGCCATTGGCCGTGTCGCTCATCGCGCACCTGCCTTTCGTGTCATCCAGCGTGCCGACCCGGCCAGCGCCACGATGATGATGCCCTGGATCACCAGCACGAGACAGCTGGGCACGTTGGCCACCATTTCCATGTTGATGCCGCCCGAACGGATGAAGCCGAAAAGTACCGCGCCCGCAAGTACGCCCACTACAGAGCCGCGCGCCAGCAGACCCACGACCAGGCCATCGAAGCCGTAACCCGAGGAAAAGCCGGCCTTGAGCGAGTACTGCTCTCCCTGCAACATCATCGAGCCCGCCAGGCCACCCAGCGCCCCAGCTGCGAAGAACACGCCGATCACCGAAGGGGCGATGGCAATGCCTGCCTTGCGTGCCGCGAGTGCGTTCAGTCCGACGGCACGCAGGCGAAGCCCGAACACCGTCCTGTGGAGCACCACTGCGACCAGCACGGCCAGTACCAGCGCTATCGGCAGGCCGATGTGCAACGGCATGCCGGCGTCGCCTGTCAAGAGCGGGAGCTTGGTCGGATCGGGGATCTCCAGCGATTCCGGCAGGGTGCTGGACGAGGTCATCGGCTGGCGAAGCAGCGCCTCGCTCTGCACGCTGCCGTAGAGCAGCCAGACACCGATGAAGGACAGCATGAGGCTGCTGATCACTTCGTTGGTGCCGACCTTCACCTTGAGCACGCCGACAATCCCGCCCCAGATGCCGCCTACGACGCATGCGGCCAGCATCGGCAGCACGAAGCTCATGCCGGCGGGAAGGCCCGCAACACCACCATGCAGGCAGACCGCCGTGGCGGCGATGGCGCCGACGGCGATCTGCCCCTCGCCACCCACGTTCGTCAGGTTGGCCCGGTCGGCCAGCACGAAGCCCAGGCCCACCAGCGCGAAGACGAGGCTGCGGTTGATGGACGCTGCCAGCGCGTAGGGCGATCCCCATGCGCCTTCGGCGAACCCCGCGACGGCATCAGGAATGGACACGCCGATCGCGGCAACCAGCACAAGGCCGATGACCAGCGCGCCGACGACGGCCGCCAGCGAAATAAGGACGGGGCGCTGGTCGTGCATCCTCGCCGCAAGAGCAGTTTGATTCATTCGGTGTGTCCTGCCATCCATGCGCCAATGCGTTCGCGCTGGGACGGGCTTGCCTCGCATTGCCCCATGATTCGGCCGCGATAGAGCACCACGATCCTGTTGGCGACCTTGAGCAGTTCGTCCAGTTCGGAAGAGATCAACAGCACGCCCACGCCGTTCTGGCAGGCGCCGACGATGTGTCCATACACCGCCTCGACCGCGCCGACATCCAGGCCGCGCGTAGGTTGCGCGGCGAGCAGAAACCGCAGCCCTGGCGTCGTGAGCTCGCGCGCCAGCACTGCCTTCTGCTGGTTGCCGCCCGAGAGACCGCCAAAGGCCACGTCGGGCCCAGCCGCTCGCACGTCGTACTTGTGCATGAGATCCTGCGCATCGCGCCGCAATGCAGCGCGATCCAACAGGCCCCAGCGGCGATAGTCCCCCAGCCGGTTGATCAGGATGTTCTCTGCGACGCTCATCGCGGTGACGCATCCTGACGCGTGCCTGTCTTCCGGCACGATGCCGGCGCCTGCAGCGGTGATCGCCTTCGGCCTTTCGCCGGTCAGTTCGACGCCGCTCACGAAGAAGCGGCCCTGGGTGGAGGGCATCAGCCCCGACAGCACGCCGGCAAGCTCGACCTGGCCGTTGCCTTCCACGCCGGCAATTCCGACGATCTCACCCGGTGCCAGCAAGACGGTGAAGTTGTCCAGGCGCGTTGTGCCCTGTGCGTCGCGCACGGTCAGGCCGTCGACCATCAGCGCAGGCGCCGGAACCTCCTGCCCAATCGCCGGGGCGACGCGTGCCGGCCCCGCTGGCACCGTCTCGCTCGGGTCTGCCAGGTCACGCTGAATCATCGCGCGTACCAGCGCGTCCATCTCTTGCGCCGGAGCGTCCGAGCGCGCCGCGATCCTGCCGCCTCGCAGCACGGTGGCGCGGCGGGCGACCCGGCGTATTTCCGCCAGCTTGTGCGTGACCAGCACCACGCCGCAGCCTTGGGCGGCGACTTTCTCGCAAACCTCCATCAGGGCCTGGATCTCTTCCGGAAGCAGCACCGCCGTCGGCTCGTCCAGCACCAGCAGCCTGGGCTCGCGCATCAGGCACTTGACGATCTCGACGCGCTGCCGCTCGCCGACCGACAAGTCCTTGATGAGCGCATAAGGTTCCAGCGGCATGCCATAGCGCTCGCTGAGCTCGCGCATGCGGGCGGCGCACTCCGATCGGCGCAGCAATCCGCGCGACTGCCCCAGCAGCAGGTTGTCCACCACGCTCACGTCCGGCACCAGGCTGAAATGCTGGTGGACCATCGCAATGCCCTGGGCCAGTGCGTCGGCGGGGCGGCCAGGCCGGTACGCCTGGCCGGAAAGAAGCATGTCCCCGGCGTCTGGCGCATGCACGCCGAAGACGAGGTTGCACAGCGTCGACTTGCCCGCGCCGTTTTCGCCAAGCAGGCAATGCACCTCGCCAGCTTGCAGCGTCAACGACACGTCGTCGAGCACTTGAAGGGAGCCGAAGCGCTTGCCCACCCCTCGCAATTCGAGCAACGGCACCGCGGTCATCGAATCAACCTTCGAGCACCTTGATCTTGCCGCTCTCGATGTCCTTCTTGATCGCATCGATCTTGGCCTTCATCTCGGGCGTGGCGCCGCAGATGACCATGTCCGACGCCTTGGGGCCCATGGCCAGGCCGAACGGCTTGTAGCCCGCCTTCCAGCTGCCGGACTCGGCTTCCTTGATGGCGTACTCGACCTGGTAGCCCACGCCGGTGATGCTGTAGGCGGGGTAGAGCGGGTCGGTGCCGCAGCGGTCGGTGTAGCTGCCGATGATGTGGGTGTTCTTTTCCTTCGCGGCCTGCTCCATGCCGCGCAGGCCCAGGTTCAGGATGTGATAGTGGACGTCGGCACCCTGGGCGATGGCAGCGAGCGTCGCCTCTTTCGACTTGGCGACGTTGTCGAAGTCGCCGGTGTAGTTCTCGACGTACTTGATGTTTGGATTGATGTAGGCCGCGCCCTTGCCGAACTCCTTGCCGGCATTGACGATGGACGGAATCTCCATGCCTCCGACGTAGCTCACCACGCCGGTCTTGCTCAACATGGCGGCGGCGGCGCCGGCCACGAATGCAATTTCGGCCTGCTTCACGTCGTAGCCGGCCACGTTGGGCACCACGTCGCCCTTGTTGCCGCCCACGATCGAGAACTTGGTCTTGGGAAAGCGCTTGGCGACCTTCATGACTGCCGCCTGCGTCTGGCCACCCACGCCAATCACCAGCTGGTTCTTCGACGCGAGGTTGACCAGCGCCTGCTCCATGTCGGCGTAGTTGATGTTCTCGATCATCTGCACCTTGAGCTTGTCGCCGTAGGTCTTCTGCGCCGCGGTCAGGCCGTCATACCCCGACTCCATCCAGCCCTTGTCGGACTTGGAGCCCGGAATCAGCACACCCACGGTGAGTGGATCTGCGGCGTGCGCGGCGGTTGCGAGTGCCATGGCGGCGACCGAGCCGAAGGCAAACGATGTGAACTTGGAGAGCGCTTTCGACATTGGCATTCCTTTCGCTTAAGGCGACTGCTAAGTAAATGAACGATTACCAGATGGACCAGACGGGACCGGGCGTTTGCAAGAACGGTGCCATTCGAAAAATGACGCGGCTGACGCTGGGAGAACCGGTGGAACTCGTCATTTGCAAGTGCGCGCAACGTGTCGTTGGCCGCGCCGATGAGCACCATGACGGCGCTTGCGCGGGCACCGCGGCGGTGCCAAACCATTCACCAACTTGGAGCTTCAAGCAATGCAGTCGAACAAGACCCAGCAAGGCGGCGTCCTCGGCGTCTTCCCGCACTACCACTGGCGTGCCACCGAGCAAGAGGTGGACATGGCCATGCCGGCGCCGGCGCCGCGTCCGTTGCGGCTGAACGCCGAACCGCAGAACCTCGTCATCGATCTGCGGCGCACGGCCATCGTCGTCATCGACATGCAGAACGACTTTTGCGCCCCGGGCGGCTGGGTCGATCACATTGGCGGCAACTTTGCCGCCGACCGTGCGGCGATCGAACCGCTGCAGGCGCTGCTGCCCGCACTGCGAGAGGCGCAGGTGCCGGTGGTCTGGGTGAACTGGGGCAACCGCCCGGACCTCGCCAACATGCCGCCCAACCAGATCCACCTGTACAAGAACAGCGGCAGCGGCACAGGGCTGGGCGATCCGTTGCCCGATGGTCGGGGAAACGTGCTGGAAAAGGGCTCGTGGGCCGCAGCCATCGTCGACGAACTGGCGCCGCTGCCCGGCGACATTCTGGTGGACAAGCACCGCATCAGCGGCTTCTGGGACACGCCGCTGGACAGCATCCTGCGAAACCTCGGCGTCAAGACCATCCTGTTCGCAGGATGCAATACGGACCAGTGCGTGCTGCACTCCCTGACCGACGCCAACTTCCTGGGCTACGGCTGCGTCATGCTGGAGGACTGCTGCGCCACCTCGTCGCCGGATTTCTGTACCCAGGCGACGATCTGGAACGTCAAGAAGTGCTTTGGCTTTGTGACCGACTCAACCACGCTGCTGGCCGCGCTGCAGGCCCCGCCAGCTTGAGAAGCCAAGATGCAGATTGAACCGATGGCCACTGCCACCGAGCCTACCCGCAAGATCGTCCAGCGCGACCCTGCCAGGACGCGCGCCCGCATCCTCAAGGCAGCCATCGCGGAGTTTTCCGCGAAGGGATACAGCGGCGCACGCACCGTGCAGATTGCGACGCGCGCCAAATCGAACATCCGCATGCTGTACCACTACTTCGGTGGCAAGGATGCGCTCTACGTCCGCGTGCTGGAAGAAGTGCTGCTGCGCCTTCGAGCGGCGGAGCTGCAACTGGACTTTGAATCCATGGAGCCAACGGACGGCATCCTCAAGATGTTCGACTTCATCGACACGCATTTCGGGGCGCGGCCTGAGCTGAGGCGCCTTCTCGCGTTCGAGAACATGAACCAGGCCCGGCACCTCAATCGCTCTGCGGTCATCCGGGATGCCGCATCCCCCGTGCTGGGCCACATTGCCAACCTGCTGCGACGCGGGGAGCAGGCCGGCGTGTTCCGCCCCGGCATTGACGCACTCCATCTCTACACCGCAATGGTGAGCCTGGCCTACTACAGCCGCGCCCACGCGCCGACGTTGTCGCGCATCTTCGGCACCGATCTGCTCTGCCACCAGTGGCAAGCCGACCACCACGCACAATCCCACCAGATGCTGTTGGGCTTTTTGTCCCGACCCACGACGGCATGACCTCGAACACCGCTTCTTCAAGCACGCCGGGCTCCGGCCTGGCATCGATCGCGCAGGCCGTGAGGGCCGGACAGGTCAGCGCCACGTCCCTCGCTGAAGAGTCATTGCGCCGGATCTCCGAACTCGATCCGTCGTTGCACGCGTTCTGCACGCTCGACGAAGCAGGGGCCCTTGCAGCCGCAAAGAGAATCGACCAACGCATCGCACAAGGAGAAGACGCAGGCCCGCTCGCAGGCGTGCCGGTGGCCGTCAAGGATCTGATCTGCACAAGGCAGCTGCGAACCACCTTCGGCTCGCGCCTGTACAAGGACCACGTGCCCGACGAGGACGACGTGGTCGTGGAGCGCCTGCGGGCGGCCGGAGCGGTCATCATCGGCAAGACCAACACCTCCGAGTTTGGTTACGGGGCATTCGGACACAACGCGCTCTTCCCGACCACGCGCAACCCATGGAACACCGAGCTCACGCCGGGCGGATCGAGCGCGGGCTCGGGCGCGGCCGTCGCAGCCAACCTGGTGCCGCTGGCCATCGGCAGCGATGGCGGCGGGTCCATACGGGCACCGGCCGCGCTGTGCGGCATCTACGGAATCAAGCCTTCAATGGGGCGCGTGCCCGCGTACCCTGGTTGCCGCGACGAACGCTATCCGGGCATCTCCAGTTGGGAATCGCTCGAACACATCGGGCCGTTGACGCGAACGGTTGCCGACGCGGCGCTGGCCATGTCCGTACTTGCAGGGCCGACACCGAAGGACCGCTTCTCGTTGCCCAGCGAGGTCGGTCAATGGACCGTGCGCCCGCCAGAGACGCTGCGCGGCGCGCGCATCGCGTTCAGCCCGGACCTGGGCTTTGCCGCGGTGGATCCCGAAGTACGCGCCCTGACCCAGGCCGCGGCCTTGCGCCTTGGCCATGCGTTGGGCGCGACCGTCGAATTGGCGCACCCGGACATCGGCAACTACGCGGCCGCGTTCGAAGCCTTGGTTGCCATGGACACCGACCGCGAGGGATTGCGACGCATGGCGGAGCAGCACGGCGTGCAACTCGAAGGATGGCTCGCCAGCCTGGTCGGGCGCGAGTGGACCGCGGACGAATTCACCAGGGCCATCTTCGAGCGAAAGCGCATCGTCAATGCGACTTGGCGATTCATGGAGGGCTACGACTTCCTGTTGACCCCCACCACGGCGAGCGCCGCTTTCGCTCTGAATGTGCCGGGCCCTGACGTCATCGACGGAAAGCAGGTCGAGGCCGGCAGCGCCTGGCTGGCCTTTTCCGCGCTGGGGAATCTCACGGGGGCGCCGGCCGCGTCGGTGCCCGTGGGCTTGACGCATGACGGCCGACCCGTGGGCCTACAGATCATGGGCGGTCACCTGGATGACCTGGGTGTGCTGGCGTTGTCGGGGGCGATGGAGGCGTTGCTTCCTGGGGAATGGCCGACGGTTGCCTGTCGGAGGGGGTGGATCTAGGGCGGATGAGGGCCGTCAAGCGGATTGGCGATCGTTCTTATCTGAGGTGGCTGCTTCGTAGCGATTGCGGACGTACAAGTTGGTGAACGGGGATGTCCGAAGGCTCGCGCTCTGCGGTCGTTCCCGTCGCCCGCCCCCCAAGTAATCCCGCTGGACGTCGCGTGGGTGCTCAATGCAGCCGTATATCCGGCCGGATCCCCCGCTGAAACCCGTCGTTCAACGTCACAATCTGCCGAATTGCCGCCACTCTCTGGGGTGATGCGTCGTTGCAGGTACGAAATGGATTTCTAACGGTACCTTACTGATTTCGTCTCAACAGGCCTGGGAGGGCGAGTGCTTGAAAACCGTAGTGGAGGAACATTTTCAGGGGCTTTGGCGGCGCGCTCAGGCGCCAAGGGCTCGAGCCATGTCCGCCGCGAACATCGAGGCGTGGGCCAAGGACAGGGGACTCGACGTTGCCGATGTCCAGGAGCGGCGGGTCGGCCTCTTCCGTCCGATTCCCGCGGTGGTCTTGACCGCAAACGGTGCCAAGGCTTGCTTTCCGTTGATCTCCAAGGACAGCCATGAGTGGCAGGCCAACCGCTCGACTGCTGATCGCGTCGCCGACCTCTGGGCGCGGGTCGAATGGTTCGCCCCGCTTTGGGTGAGCAATGAAAAGATGGCGCAGCTCCTGGCTGCGGTGGAGCATCGGCGTGGCGCCGACGCCATCAGTCAATTCGACTATCACTTGTCGACGGTCTACACCCTGCCCTTCCAGGCTATTTGCATCGCACGGCTCCTGCCTCGAACACGCAGCTTGGCGCCATTCGCTCCGCTCGCACGCGAGGCATACCTCGCCTTCTACAGCGGGCAGCGCGCCGCAAGCGTCGCCGCGCTGATCCCAGTTATCGAAGGCGGTGTTCATCGGATCGCCAGCGCGACGCCCCATCTGAATTCGCATGATGCGATCAACCACACAATCAAGCGCGCGTGCGATCTGGCCGCCGATCTGTACTTCGAGAGGATGTGGGTGCCGCAGGAATACCGGTCAATTGAGTTCCTGTTCGGCCAGGACGAGCGGGTTATGGTTTTCGAGACGTTCCGTCGGTGGCTCGAGACCTGCTTCTTCCAGAATATCGACAGCTACAGCGGGACGACTTCCCTCAATCGACACCTATTCGCCCACGGCAAGTCCACCGACTGGCAGCAACCATCAAACTTTTCTCGCTTGGTCGTGGCCATCACGATGCTCGGTGTGATTGAAGCTTGGCACGACGAAACCAACGTCGTTCCCTTGCTGTTCCCGGCCATGGATCAAGACAGCAAGCTACTGTGGCAGCAGGCGTTGATCCGCGGTCAACTTCAGATGGCGCTGAATCTGCATGAGCAAGCCGAGTTCCAGGCTCACGGCCGGTTAGTGCCCGAACTGCCCACCGACAACGGCGTGACCCTGCGAAAAGCCGTGCTTTCTGAAGATGCCATCAACGATCTGGTCCGTCCCCTGCGAGACGCCGGCTGGAACGTAACTGTCACCGAGCCAGATCCGGCAGCGCTCTTTGTTATCGCGATCGCGACAACTCCTGAAAGGCGTCTCTCGGTCGCCCTGCTTTACAGCTGCGCGACCTCGAACGAGCTCTATCGCGAGCTTGCCTCAAAGGTCGACGTCATCCTGTATCGCGGAGCACCGTACCAACAAGACAGTTTCGCGGCCGGCATCGCAATTCACGTCGGGCCTGTTGCGGGTTGGCTGCCTCCGCGCGCTTGAGACGGCCCTGGTCGCCTCGACATTTCTAGAGCGGACTTGGCCCGCTCAGCATTTCAGCCACGTCAGCGCGGTCTCCAGTCGAGGCACCTCAAGGACACCTAGCGCGACCAGTTCACCTGCCAAATTGCGTCAGTTGCAAGAGAAGCCCTGGATCAGCAAGCCGCAACTGTTCAGCCTCATGAGCAGACACTGGACCACGCCTGCTTCTGGCCGACTCGAGCCGCTGGACCGCAGCGAAAGCGGACTGATAGTTCATCATGCGCGGATGGCTTCATGCCGGCAGTCTGCGGACATTTGTCGCGCGCCCTCGTAACCATATCGGTCAGATGTCGAGCAGTGTCATAGGAAGCTAGCCAACCGCTCTTGGGATCTCCGGCAAGCCATGCACCACACACGGGGATGAAGCGGTATCCCCAGGCTTCTTGCATTCGGCATGTCTCAAAGCGAGAGGCGCTACGGTTTCCTCATCAAACTTGATGAGACACCGTTCCAAATCTCCGCGACATAGTTCCTTTGGCTACGAACAAAGTACTTCCAAAATCAAGCGCGGATTTGAACTTTGAGTAGATCGTGCGTTATGCATTGCCGCTTCCGTGGATCAGTTCAACCGCTATCAACGAGGAGACACAGTCTTGGATAATTCGAAAAATCAGATCGCGTACGTGCCTGTCTTGAAATGGAAACTCGGCGAGCAGTCCGCAGTTCAACCACTTTCTCCGACGCAGAAGGCATCGGTTCTTCCCATCGCAGAACTACAGGACCGCCCGTTTGACTGGGCAAAGGACAAATACACAAAGACCTGGGACAAGCACATCCGCGACGTCGCCAAGGCGACTGCCAAACATTGGGGCACTAAGCACGAAATTGCCTTCGACCAGCCTCTGACATCAGCCGACGAGCTCGCTGAGTCCGCGGGCACGGTCTGGGAGTTCCTCTTCGCAGAGCTCTGGGCAGCCAACGTTCAAGCCGTCCCGGTCATCTCCTCGTACGCTGGCACCAAGGAGATCGCCGCACTCGTGGCGGCCTCGACGGCGGCCAAGCGCGGTCGGTGGGTGCTGCGTTACGTCATCGACGTGGACAACCCGAGTCCGGCTCCCGCGGACGTGGCCAAGTGGTTCGTCAGCACGGCCGCCAAGATCAAGGCTTCACCAGCCGAAGTCGACGCAGTTCTCGACGCTGCGTTCGTCACCGACTCCGATCTAGCTGCTCAAGCCACTCGCAATGCCGCGATCCTGCAGGCCATCTTCAGCGCGAAGAGTTGGAGGAACGTCGTGTTGGCCGCTGGCGCGTTCCCCGTCAATCTGGCCGGCATCCCAAAGGGGACGCACCAGATACCGCGAACAGACTGGGCATTGTTCCTTGCGGCGCGCCTGGACTCCGTCTTGGAAGGTGAGAACCTCGTCTACGGCGACTATGGCATCAGTCACGTCACCGCTTTCGATGAAGACCCGCGTCTACTCAAGATGAGCGCCAATCTGCGCTACACCCATTGGGACAAGTGGTTCGTCATCAAGGGCAAGAGCGTGAAAGATTTTGGATTCGGTCAGTACCGAGACATCTGCAAAGTCCTTGTGCTGCTTCCGATCTACCTGAAAGCCGCATTCAGTCACGGAGACCGGAACTACTCAGACGTCGCGGCCAATCCAGCGACGGGGCCCGGCAATGCTACGCACTGGCGGCGGGACGCGACGAATCATCACATACACGTGGTGCTGCATCAAATCGCCAGTTTGCCCGCGACTTGAGGCACGTTCGGACGTAGGTCGACAGGGCGTCCGCAGTCATGGCCTCGGCCAAGGCTGCGAACAGTGCAATCTTTGGCTTCGACTTTAGGCCCTTGCTCAGCCCGAGCGCTTCGAGCTGGGCCTGAGCCTCTTCGCGCCAGAGCAGCCGCGCCAGATGCTCGGCATTGCGTTTGGCATTCCTCTGAGCGCGTCGAACTTGAACGAGTTCACCGCCCCGCTCGTCGGTCTTGGCCACCAGCAGCCCCCACCCCTTCGGCACAACCTCGCGGACACCAGACAGATGCCCCGGCGTCGTCACCACCCAAGAGAACTCGAAGACCTGGTTATACGCCTCGACTTGCGCCGGCAGCCTCTTGAGCGTGTCACGCCCTGCCTTGATTTCAAAGCCTTCTAGATGGCCGTTCACGAGGGCAACGTCCGCGCGAGCAGCTCCGTATGGCAGACCAAACTCATCCACGACTCTGTCGTCCGCGCCTACGCGAGCGCGCAGATGAACCTTGAGCAGTGCGCGCAGTTGATGGTCGTGAGCGATGGCAGACATGTCGGTCAAGAGAATACGCGGGCCGCGCAACAATGGGCGGGTGGAAGTGTAGTTGTTATGCATTATGCTAAGATTTTTGCATGAGGGTGAGCGACGTCGTCACGCAGTTACGTGAGTTCATGCACGAAAATTCGTATAGCGAGAGCCGCCTGTCCAAAATAGCCGGCGTACCGCAGTCGACGTTGCACCGCGCGCTGCGCAATCCACGGCGGCTCACCAAGACCCACGTCCTCCTATGCAAATTCGCGGGAATTGCATTGAACCAGGAAGAGTCGGGCACGCTACGGCACGACGAACTCGTGAAGACCGTGATGGAAGTTTGGGACGGCACAGACGAGCACGCCCGATCTATCGTTAGACTGCTCAGAGCTGGCGCGACGCTCGAGGCGTACGGCGCCCGACGCGCCTCCAAGACCAAGAATTCCAATGGCCACCGCCACTAGTCCCGCACGCAAACTGTTCAGCGCCTTCAAGGCGCTAGGCTTGAGCGCGCCCCAGGTCCGCGCATTGATGCCGGACTGGTGGGACGACGAGGCGGCAACCGATGAGGGCGGCCTGCTGGAACTGCAGATCTTGCTGGCTCGACGGCTGAACGTATCGCTTGTTAGTCTGCAGTCGCAACAGCCTCAGCCCGCCTTTCGCTCGACAACTCAGCGCTTTAAAACTGTGCATCCCGAAGGCTCGACGCAGCTTGCTGTTGCGGCCAGCATCGGCCATGGCCTCGCGCAACTGTTGGCAAGCTCTTGCGCCTCGACGCCGTTGCGGCCGCCAGTCGAAGCGGACACGCTCCGCCAGGAGCTGTTGAAGAGTGGAAAAGCGGTCACCCTCGACGCACTGTGCGAGTGGCTCTGGAATGCGGGAATCCCGGTCGTGCACGTAACTGGATGGCCCAATGGACTACGCCGCCCGGACGCCATGTGCGTACGCGCGAGCGGGCGGCCTGTGGTCATGGTCGTTCGCAAGGAAACTGCGCTCGCCAAGCTCGCGTACTTGGTCTCGCACGAGGCCGGACACGTCATGAGCGGGCACTTGAGCAGCGACGAGAACGCGGTACTGGTAGACGACACGCTTCCAGTGGACAACCAGCGAAGCTTCTTCGACCAAGACGAGAAGCAGGCGGACGCCTACGCAATGAACTTACTTGGCGGCAGCACGCTCGTCGCCAGCAGCAAGAAGTTGGTCGGACCCGCTTACTCCGAAATGAGCCTTGCAGCCGCTGCTCTAGGTGAAGCGCAAAAGGCCGAACTCGATGCGGGGCAGGTGATCCTGAGTTGGGCGCGATTGACTGAAGACTGGAAGCTTGCCAACTTGGCACTCCGCTTCCTCAAGACCACAGAAATTGCGCCGATCGTCATCAACGACGTCGCCAAGCGTCACATGCATCATGAGATGCTCCCCAACGACGGTCTGGACCACATCTTCAAGCTGACTGGAATGGACCTGCGCGGCGTATGAAGGTCTTTATTGATTGCGATGTCGCCGTGAAGCTGGCGCAGTGGGGCTTGCTCAGCCGATTCGCGCTTCATCTTCAAAAGCAGGGTCGTGCCGATCTCTTCACGGTCGGCACTTTGAAGTTCAAGTTCAAGTTGGCAACCCCCGACAAGGCCGCGGCGATCGTGGGCTCCATGGCAGCAGTGCAACAGCTCACGAGCTTCGTTGCCGCGTGCGGGGTCGCTAAGAGCCACAACGCACTACTTGCGGAGGCGTTGTCGGACATCCCACTAATCGACGCAGGTGAGGCAGCGCTTTTCGCAGCAGCTGCCGAATTCGACGCCGCCATCGTCGATACCGGGGATAAGAAGGCGCTGCGCGCCGTGGGCTCAGCGCTCAAGACCCGCCCTTCGCTGGCGCGCCTCGGCGGTAAGCTCGCGTGCCTCGAGCAGACCATGGACTACCTAGTCGACCGATGGTCCTTCGACACCGTGCAATCAGCCGTGGCAAGTCACGCGAAGGCGGACTCGTCAGTTAACAGCTGCTTCGCGCATGGCGTGCAGGCCAAGGCTCAGCTCACGCTACGCGCCAAGGTTGCGGAGCTCACCGCCGACTGTGGCCCCCTTCTCGCGACGGCGCCGTTCGCCTGGGTTTCCTAGTCAATAAACCATTCGCCCATCGTCGGCAGAACTGTGTCCTGCCTTGAAGGCGTCCGCGGGGCGCAGCCTCTCCTGCCTACCTTGCGTCTCCAGGCGTGATCAGATGCCTTGCCGCGATCACATGGCATCGAGGCCGCGTCCGGAACACGGTCCGCGGCGTGTATCCGTGTGTCGGGGGAGCCGCCTTCCGAGGGCGATTCACCGCCGGCAGCGATGCCGCGTCAGCTGTCCCTCGACAGAGCAACGACGGACGACTACGCCCAGTCTGCAGCAGACTCGACGGCTGCACCCGTTGACCTTCATCCGCAACCCCGAGCCAAGCGGTCCTAAGGACTGCCGAGGTCAAAGGTCTGCAACCAGTCTGAACCGGCCCTCGGGCCACATCCGACTGCGATCTACCAAGACGCGACCACCCGAATCACCGCGCCTCGCGGCAACCATGAGGCTTGGCTGAGCGCCCGACCCCCAAGCAACTCCAATCAATCCGCACAACCGCCTCCCCACCCACTTCCACCATAGCGCCCACCCCCCAAAGCTCGTATGCTCCAGCCATTGCACACACTTTGTAGACAATGACTGCGCGAGCCAAAGTAGCCAAGTCCGTGCCGGCCCGGACAAAGACTGGCGTTGCGTCGGCCAAGCGGGCTTCGACGCCCAAGACGGCGCAGGATGTTCCGCCGAGCCCGAGCAATCTCACCGACCGCGCCTACGCGGTGGTGCGCCGCCTGATTCTGGAGCGCGAGCTCACCGGCGGCCAGGTGCTGGTGGAAGGGCGGTTGGCCGAGCGGCTGCACATGTCCCGCACGCCGCTTCGCGAGGCCTTGCTGCGCCTTGAAGGGGAGGGCCTGCTGGTGCGGGCCAATGCGCGTTCCTACGCGGTGCGCGGCATCACGGCGTCGCACTACTTCCAGTGCCTGCAGGTTCGCGAGCGGCTCGAGTCGCAGGCGGTGGCGCTTGCGATGGGGCGCATTCCGGCCGACGAGGTGGCGCGCCTGCGCGCGGCCATTCTCTCGCTCGACTCCAGCCAGCAAGGCTCGAGCCACTGGCAGGCGGACGACCATATCCACGGCATGTTCGCCCAGGCGTCGGGCAACGAGATGCTGGCCGAGACGATCCGGCATCTGCGCGTGCTGTGCCGTCTTTTCGAAGTGGTCGATCCGTTCAAGCGCATCGAGGACGATCGGCGCGAGCACCTGGCCATTCTCGACGCGTACGAGGCAGGCAACGCAAAGGCCGCCGAGGAAGCCGTGGTGGCGCATCTGCGCCAGCTCGGCCGCTACACGCTGTCTCGACTGAGCCACGGGCTGGTGGGCGAGCTGGGCGCCTGAGGCGCCGCCTGCTGCTGCTGCTGACGCGCCGCCTCAGTGGCGCAGGATCTTGCCGACGAACTCGCGCGTGCGCGCCTGGGTGGGCGCGTCGAAGATCTGCGTGGCGCTTCCCATCTCGACGACATGGCCGGCGTCCATGAACACCACCTTGCTGGACACTTCCCGCACGAAGCCCATCTCGTGCGAGACGATGAACATGGTCATGCCGTCCGCGGCAAGCAGGCGCACCGTGTCCAGCACCTCGTTGACCAGCTCGGGGTCGAGCGCGGCGGTCACTTCGTCGAGCAGCACGATGCCCGGCTGCAGCGCCAGCGCGCGGGCAATGGCCACGCGCTGCTGCTGCCCGCCCGAAAGCTGGTCCGGATAGGCGCCGAGCTTGGCACCCATGCCCACCTTTTCCAGCAGGCGCGTGGCGTAGTCCTCGACCTCCTTGCGCGCGCGGCCTTTCACCTTGATGGGCGCCACGGTCACGTTGTCGAGCACGGTCATGTTCTGGAACAGGTTGTACTGCTGGAACACGATGGCCATCTGCGAGCGGATGTCGCGCAGCTGGGCGCGGTTGTTGTAGTCGAGCCTGCGGCCGTCGATGCGTACCTCGCCGGAGATGGGCGGCAGCAGGCCCATCAGCACGCGCAGCAGGGTGCTCTTGCCGGAGCCGGACGGCCCGATCAGGCTGACGATCTCGCCCTTCTCGACATTGAGGTTGATGCGTTCGAGCACCGTGTGGGCGCCATAGTTGGCCTTGAGGTCAACGATCTCGAGTTGGGGCAAGTCGGGTCTCCAGGTATTTGCCGAAGCGCGCGAGCGGATACGACAGCGCGAAATAGAGCACCAGCACCGTGCCGTACACCAGCGCGGCCGAAAAGCCCTTGTTGTTCATGGTCTTGCCCGCAAATGCCAGCTCGACCACGCCGATCTGCGATGCCAGCGCCGTGTCCTTGATGAACAGCACGAAAAAGCCGAACGCCGGCGGCAGGATGATCTTCCATGCCTGGGGAATGATGACCAGGCGCAGCGTCTGCCAGTAGCTGAAGTTGAGCGTGGCGGCCGCGTCCCATTGGTTGTGGTGGACCGATTCCAGCCCGCTGCGCACGATCTCCGCGATGAAGGCCGTGGCGATCACGCACACGCTGATGAGCGCCACCGTGAACATGCTCAGGTCTGCGTTCATGGCCTGGAACACGAAGAACATCAGCATCAGCGTGACCAGGAAGGGAATGCGGCGGAACAGCTCCACGAACAGCGTCACCGCCACGCGCAGCGGCGCGGCCGCGGGCCGCGTGGTCAGCCGGATGGCCGCCAGCGCAAAGCCGAGCGTGAAGCCCACCACGCAGCCGATGGCCGACAGCGCGAAGGTCACGCCCAGCGCCTTGGCGAAGAACAGCAGGTTGTAATAGCTGAAGAAGCGCGGCAGCTCCTCGATGATCTGGTCCAGCATCAGAACCACCTCATCTTGGCGCGGAAGAAGCGCTTGCCCACGAACGCGAGCGACAAGGTCGCCACCAGCGTGATGATCACGTACAGCACGGCCGCGACCGAGAACACCTCGATCGAGCGGAACGTCTCGGAGTTGATGTTGTAGGCGCGCCCGGTGAGTTCCTCAACGCCGAACACGGCCGCCATGGAGGTGCCCAGCGTCATCAGGATGTATTGGTTCGACAGCGGCGGGAACAGCACGCGCACGATGTGCGGCAGGATCACGTAGCGGATGGTCTGCAGGCGCGAGAAGCCCAGGGTTTCGGCCGCCTCGAGCTCGGGCCGGCGCACCGATTCGAAGCCCGCGCGCTGGATCTCGGTAAGGTACGCACCGGCGTTGAGCGTCATGCCGATCAGCACCGCCTGGTAGGGCGACAGCAGAATGCCGGCATCGGGCAACGCGAAGAAGATGAAGAAGATCTGGACCAGCTGCGGCGTGTTGGTGAAGAAGGCCACATACACGCCAACCAGGCGGCGCGCCCAGCGCGGGCCGTAGGCGCGCACCGAGGCGCCGCCCAGGCCGATCAGCATGCCCAGCACGAACGCCAGGAAGGCAATCTGCAGGCTGAGCCAGGCGCCGGCCGCCAGGTAAGGCAGGCGCTCGAGCACGGGGGTGAAGTCGAACTGCATTGAGAAAGCGTCGCGTCAGTTGGCAGCGCGGCCCCGGCGCACAGGGCGGGGCCGCGCTGCATGCCCGGGCTGGCCGGGCGCCTACTTGCTGTTGTAGCCGGGCGCCGTGCGCGGGTCGTGCAGCATGGGGCCGCCGAACCACTTCTTCCAGCGCTCGTCGATGAAGCCGTTGGCATGCAGCTGCTTGATCGCGCCGCTGAGCTTTTCGCGCAGCGCGTCGTTGCCCTTCTGCACGCCGATGGCGCAGAAGTACACCTCGATCGGTGCGTCCACGATGCGCCAGTCCACCTTGTGCTTGCGGGTGTGCTCGGTCATGAAGTCCATCACGTCGATCATGGCGTCGGCACGGCCCTGCGCAATGGCGCGTACGGCGTCGGGGTAGTTGTCCAGCAGCAGCAGCTGGGCCTTGGGCAGCTTTTCCTGCACCAGCTTGACCGGCGTGGCGCCGCGCACCTCCACCAGCCGCACGGACGGATCGTTGAGCTCCATCCAGTCCTTGTAGGTCTTGCTCTTGGTGGTCAACACGCCCAGCACCTCGGTGTGCACCGGCACGGTGAAGTCGATCACCTTCTGGCGCTCGGGCGTGATGGTCATGGCGCCGAGCACCGCGTCGATCTTGCCGCTGCTCACGAAGGGAATGCGGTCGGGCGAGCCCACCTGGACGATCTCGGTCTTCACGCCGAGCAGTTCGCCGATCTTGTTGGCCACCTCGACGTCGAAGCCGTCGATCTCGTTCTTGTCGTTGAAGATGCCCAGCGGCGGCAGCGTCGGGTTGACGCCGAACACGATCTTCTTGCTCGCGATGATCTCGTCCAGCGTGCGGGCCCAGGCGCCGGCGGGCAGGCCCAGCAGCGTGGCACCGAGCGTCGCCGAGGCGGCAAGCAGCACGCGGCGGCGGCTGGCATTCCTGATTTGCTTCATGAGGGAACTCCTGACAGTTGAAGGGAACGTGCGGCGGCCTGCAGGACCGCTCGCGCACTCAGGGAACGAACGCAAGACAGATGCCAGTTCGCGGCGATGCCTGCAAATAAAATAACATCGATATATAGAATGTATACAATAAACCCGATGCGGTCCAGTCAGGCATTTCCCTTGGCTGCAGGCCCGCCCCAGGACCCGGCCGAATGACTTCAACAGCGACTTCTTCCCTCGCCAGCCTGCGCAGCGACGCGTCGGTCCGGCGTGGCCAAGCCCTGCACTTCGTGATGGACGGCCAGCGCGTGCAGGCCTTCGCCGGCGAAAGCGTGGCCGCGGCGCTGATGGCGGCCGGCCACCGCACGTTGCGCCAGAGTCCGCGCGACGGCGCACCGCGCGGCGCCTTCTGCTTCATGGGCTCGTGCCAGGAATGCCTGGTGTGGGTCGGCGCGCGCAAGCTGCCCTCGTGCCAGGTGGTCGTGAGCGAAGGGCTGGAGGTCGAGTCGCTGGCATGGCGGGAGGCCCGGCCATGACGGGCTGCCTTAGCGCTGTCGCGCCCGCCACCGGGGTGGCCCGATGAGCGCCCCCGATCGCCCCGACCTGCTCGTCATCGGCGCCGGGCCTGCCGGCGGCCGCGCCGCACTGCGCGCCAAGGCATGCGGCCTGTCGGTGCAGCTGGTGGACGAGAACCCCGACGCCGGCGGCCAGGTCTGGCGGCCGCTGCCCTCCGCGTTTGCGCGGCGCAGCGACGCCGCGGCCACGCCCGAGGCGCGAGAGGGCGACATGCTGCGCCGCGACCTGCGCGACGCCGGCATCGCCTGCCTGTTCGGCCACAAGGTGTGGAACATCGGCTCGGACCTGCGCACCGACGTGATCGGTCCGGGCGGCTCGGTCAGCCTGCATCCGCGCGCGCTGCTGGTCGCCACCGGCACCACCGAGCGCGTGGTGCCTTTCGACGGCTGGACGTTGCCCGGCGTGATCGGCCTGGCCGCGGCCACCATCCTGCTCAAGTCGCAGAACATGCTGCCGGGCCGCCGCACGGTCGTGGCCGGCAGCGGCCCGCTGCTGCTGGCGGTGGCCAACGGCATCCTCAAGGCCGGCGGGGAGATGGCGGCGGTCGTCGACCTGTCCAGCCGCGGCGAATGGCTGCGGACCATCCCCTCGCTGCTCGGCCGGCCCGACCTGGTGCGCCAGGGCCTCGAATGGCAATGGCGGCTGCGCTCGGCCGGCGTGCCGGTGCATTACCGCCACGCGATCCGCTCGGTCACGGGCGTCGACGGCGATCTGCGCATCCGCATCGGCCCGGTCGATGCGGACGGCGCACCCACGGCGCCGGACACCGCCACGCTCGAATTGCACGCCGACGCGGTCGCGGTCGGCAACGGGCTGGTGCCCGGCACCGACATCACCCGCCTGCTGCGCGCGCGCCACCGTTTCGAGCGCGAGCGCGGCGGCTGGATCGCCGATGCCGACGACGACGGCCGCACCAGCATCGCCGGGCTGTACATCGCCGGCGACGGCGCCGGCATTGCAGGCGCTGCCGCAGCCGGCGCGCACGGCGAGATCGCCGCGCTGGCCTGCGCACGCGACCAGGGCACCATCGACGAAGCCAAGCATGCACGCGAGCGCGCTCCGCTCGCGGCCCGCTGGGCACGCAGCGCCCGCTTCGGCCATGCCATGGCCGGATTGATGGCCCTGCGCGACGGCGCGGTGTCCGGCATTGCGCCGCAGACCGTGGTGTGCCGCTGCGAGGACGTCACCCGCGCCGAGATCGACGCGGCCGTGCGCGACGGTGCGCGCGACATGAACCAGCTCAAGGCGTGGACCCGCTGCGGCATGGGCCCGTGCCAGGGCCGCACCTGTGGCGACGTGGCCGCGGCGCTCGTGGCCGCGCAGGTGGGCAGCCGCGAGGCCGTGGGCTGCTTCACCGGCCGCGCGCCGCTGCGGCCGGTGTCGCTGGCCGAGGTGGCCGGCGACTACACCTACGCCGACATCCCGATCCCCAAGGCGGCGCCGCTATGAACACACCAGCCACCAGCGCCCGGCCCTGGGACGCCGTCGTCATCGGCGGCGGCGTCATGGGGTGCTCCACCGCCTTGCACCTGGCGCAGGGCGGCATGCGCGTCGCCCTGGTCGACCGCGGCGCGCTGTGCCGCGAAGCCTCGGGCGTGAACGCCGGCACGCTCACGCTGCACATGACGCGCGCGGCGCTCGTTCCCTACGCCATGCGTGCCTGGCAGATGTGGATGGACGCCGAACGCTGGCTCGGCATGGGCGTGCTGGCCACGCACGTACCGGGCCTGACGCTCGCGTTCACCGAAGCCGAATGCGAGCTGGTCGAGATCCGGGCCAAGGCGCGGCGCGAGTTCGGCGCCCCGATCGAGGTGATCTCGCCGCAGCGCGCGCGCCAGATCGAACCCGGCCTCAACGGCTCGCTGCTCAAGGCGGGCTATTGCGAGATCGACGGCTTCGCCAGCGCCTACCTCACCGGCCGCGCCTTCCGGCATGCGCTCACGCAGGCGGGCGTCACGGTGCTGGAGAACGCGCCGGTCGAGGCGATCGATTCCGGCGACGGCGGCCACCGCGTGGTGCTGGCCGGGGCCACCGGCCTGTCGCCGCTGCAGACCCGCCGCGTGGTGCTCGCCGGCGGGGTGTGGATCGAGAACATGCTGGCCATGCTGGGCGTGCACATCCCGATCAAGGTGCTGATCAACCAGCTGGTGGTCACCGAGCGCATCCGCCCGGTGATGCGCACGGTGCTGAGCGTGGCCAACGGCCTGTTGTCGCTCAAGCAGTTCGCCAACGGCACCGTGCTCATCGGCGGCGGCTGGCAAGGCGACGGCGACCGCGAGCGCGGCGGCGTCGAGGCCCGCCCGCAGAACCTGGTGGGCAACATGCGCCTGGCCGCCTTCGCCGTGCCGGCCCTGGCCGAGGCCCGCGTGGCGCGCATCTGGCTCGGGCTCGAGGCCGAGACCGCCGACGCCATGCCCATCATCGGCGAAGTCCCCGGCGTGCCGGACGCCTGGGTCGTGGGCAGCGCCCACTCCGGCTACACCAGCGGCCCCTTCATGGGCCGCATCCTGGCGCAGCGGATGCTGGGCCAGACCCCCGACCTTCCCCTGTTCGATCCGTCACGGCTGCTGGGCATGCCGATGCCGGGTGCCTGACCACTGCCGCAGCAACACATGATCCCCTCCCGACCGAACCCCTTCCACGGCATCTACGCCGCCACGCTCTGCCCGCTGCATGCCGATGGCAGCATCGACGAGCAGACACTGGCAAGGCACCTGGAGGCCAATGCTTTCGCGCCCGGCATGGCGGGCCTGCTGATCAACGGCCATGCCGGCGAGAACTTCACGTTGTCGCGCGAGGAAAAGCGCCGCGTGACGCAGATCGCGGCGGAAGTCTGCGGGCACCATTCGGTGCTGGTCAGCGGCATCAATGCCGAAGACAGCCGCGAGGCGCAGCGCCACGTGGACGACGCCAAGGCCGCCGGCGCGGACGCGGTGCTGGTGTTCCCGCCGTTTTCCTGGGCCCTGTCGCAGGACGCGCAGATGGCCCTGACGCACCACACCGTGGCCAACGCCAACGCGCAGATGCCGCTGATGCTCTACCAGGCCGGCGTGAACGCCGGCACGATGGCCTACCGCCCCGAGGTGCTGGCCGCGCTGGCGCAACTGCCCAATGTGGTGGGCATCAAGGAAGGCAGCTGGGAAGCGGCCGCCTACGAGGCCAACCTGCGGCTGGTCAAGCAGGTGGCGCCCCACGTCGCGATGATGGCGTCCGGCGACGAGCACCTGTTCACCTGCTTCATGGTGGGCTCCGAGGGCAGCCTGGTCAGCCTCGCGGCGGTGACGCCCGAGCTGGTCATCGACCTGGACAAGGCCGTGCGCGACAAGGACCTGGACAAGGCCCGCGCCCTGAACGAGCGCATCTACCCCCTGGCCAAGGCCATCTACGGCACCGCGCCCGGCGGCTGGGCCACCGCGCGCCTGAAGACCTGCCTGAAGCTGCTCGGCCGCATTCCCGACGACACCATGCGCCTGCCGATCGGCCCGCTGCCCGCCGCCGAGGTGGCGGCGCTCGAGCGTGCGCTGGTCCAGGCCGGCGTCACCGCCTGACCGAACCCCGAAGCCACGAGGAGCCCCGCCCATGTCCCGCAAGATCATCCGCAACGGCCGCATCGTCACCGCCATCGACGACTACGTCGCCGACATCCTGATCGAGGACGGCCAGATCGCCGCCATCGGCCGCCGGCTCGCGGTGGGCGAGGACACCGAGGTCATCGACGCCAGCGGCCTGATGGTGCTGCCCGGCGGTGTGGATTGCCACACGCACATGGACAACACCTTCGGCGACTCCACCACCTGCGACAGCTTCGAGTCGGGCACTCGCTCGGCCGCGTTCGGCGGCACCACCACCATCGTCGACTTCGCCTTCCAGCGGCGCGACGTGAGCGTGCTCGAGGCCATCGAGCGCGCGCAGGCCAAGGGCCGCGAAGGCGCGTGCATCGACTACGGCTTCCACGTGATCGTCACGTCGGTGAACCAGCAGACGCTGGCCGACATGCAGCACGCGATCCGGCACGAAGGGGTGTCGAGCTTCAAGATGTTCATGGCCTACCCGGGCTCGGTCATGGTGGACGACGCGGCCATCTTCCAGGCCATGCGCATGGTCGGCCAGCACGGCGGGATGATCGCGCTGCACGCCGAGAACGGCACCATCATCGAGCTGCTCATCCAGGAGGCGCTGGCCCAGGGCCACACCGCGCCCAAGTACCACGCGCTCACCCGCCCGGCCATCATGGAGGGCGAGGCCACGCACCGCGGCATCAAGCTCGCCGAGCTGGCGCAGGCGCCGGTGTACTTCGTCCACCTGTCGGCCAAGGAGGCGCTCAAGCACGTGGTTGAGGCGCGCGACATGGGCGTGCCGGTGTTCGCCGAGACCTGCCCGCACTACCTGTTCTTCGACGAAAGCGTCTACGACAGCGAGGACTTCGACCTGGCCCGCTACGTGATGAGCCCGCCGCTGCGCTCCAAGGAGGCGCAGAACGCGCTGTGGACCGCGCTGCGCACCGACGACCTGCAGCTGGTGTCCACCGACCACTGCCCGTTCTGCATGAAGGAAGGGCACCTCGGGCGGGTGAACCAGAAGCCGTACGGCCGCAACGACTTCTCGAAGATTCCCAACGGCATTCCGGGCGTCGAGACGCGCCTGACCACCATCCACGACGGCGGCGTGCGCGCCGGCCGCATCTCGCTCAACCGCATGGTCGAGCTGACCGCCACCGCGCCGGCCAAGCTGTTCGGGCTCTATCCGCGCAAGGGCACCATCGCCGTCGGCAGCGACGCCGACGTGGTGCTGTTCGACGCCGGCCAGCCGCACGTGATCAGCGCCGCGACGCAGCACGGCAACTGCGACTTCACGCTGTTCGAGGGCCGCGAGGTGACCGGCACGGTGCGCAAGGTGCTGCTGCGCGGCGAGCTGATCGTCGACGGCGACCAGTGGCTCGGCCGCACCGGCGCCGGCCAGTACATCCCGCGCGGGGAATCCGGCGGCTGGTAGGCGACGGCCGTGCCCCTCTACGACTACGCCTGCCAGGCCTGCGGCCGGTTCAGCGCCATGCGCCCGCTGCGGGAGTTCGACCGGCCGGTGCCGTGCCCCGCGTGCGGCGCCCCGTCCGAACGCGCCCTGAGCGTGCCCGCGGTGCTGGGCCGCGCATCGCGCCAGGACGACGCGCCTTCGGGCGGCGCCTATCCGAGGTTGCGGCACCCGGCGCGCTGCGCCTGCTGCCCGCCGTAGGCCGGCTTCGCCAGCGGGCGGGCGCGCCCCTCAAGTTTTCCGCGCCGCTGCCGATAGTGATCGGTGGGCCCATTCCTTCGGCCCGATCGATCCCATGAAACTCAAGACCCGAATCCTTCTACTTTGCACCGCCGCGCTGGTCGGCATGGTTGTCCTGGCTGCCGTTTCGCTGTCGACGCTGCACCGGTCGATGATGAAGGAGCGAACGGCGCAGCTGTCCACGCTGGTGGTGCTCGCTCACGCCTCGCTCGAGCGGCTCCACGAACAGGAAAAGGCCGGCACGCTGACGCGCGAGCAGGCTCAGGCCGAGGCGAAGAAGCTCATCGGCAGCCTGCGCAAGGACGAGCTCTACTTCTTCGTCCGCGGCTACACCAACGACGTGAATTACGTGCACCCCAACCCCAAGCGCATCGGCATCGTCGATCCGAAGGTCGGCAAGGAGGCCGGCGAGCGCTACCGGGCGGCGCTGGCCGGCAAGACGGTCGGTACCGTCACCGCGCTGGGCACCCGCCCGGGCGCCAAGAGCGAAGTGCCCAAGCTCTACGCCATCATCAAGTTCGAGCCATGGGACTGGATCGTCGGCTTCGGCGACTACATCGACGACATCGACAACGCCTTCTGGCGCAGCACCGCCGTGCTGCTCTCCCTCGGCGGCGTGCTCCTGCTGGTCATCGGCGGCCTGGGATGGAGCATGGCCCGCAACCTGTACCGCCAGCTGGGCGGCGAACCGGACTACGCGTCGTCGGTCGTGCGGCAGATCGGCGCAGGCGACCTGGGCGTCGTGGTGGACGTCCGTCCGGACGACCGCACCAGCCTGCTCCATGCAATGCGGCAGATGCAGCAGAACCTGGTGCACACCATCGGCGAGATCCGGTCGTCGACGGACACCATCGCCACCGCGTCGAACCAGATCGCCAGCGGCAACCAGGACCTGTCGTCGCGCACCGAGGAGCAGGCCAGCTCGCTCGAGCAGACCGCCGCTTCCATGGAAGAGCTGACCAGCACCGTCAAGCAGAACGCCGACAACGCACGCCAGGCCAATCAGCTGGCGGCGTCGGCGTCCGAAGTGGCGGTGCGCGGCGGCAACGTGGTCGGGCAGGTGGTCGGCACCATGGGCTCGATCAACGCCAGTTCGCGCAAGGTCGTGGACATCATCGGCGTGATCGACGGCATTGCGTTCCAGACCAACATCCTGGCGCTCAACGCGGCGGTGGAAGCCGCCCGCGCCGGCGAACAGGGCCGCGGCTTCGCGGTGGTGGCTTCGGAGGTTCGCAGCCTGGCGCAGCGCTCGGCCTCGGCGGCCAAGGAGATCAAGCAGCTGATCGACGACTCGGTCGGCAAGGTCGAGGAGGGCAGCCGCCAGGTGGCGGAAGCCGGCCGGACCATGGAAGAG